>BNJS01003923.1_pt1:0-440000 | contig 692435 bp, 778 predicted proteins | sample 8540461 | NCBI WGS metagenome assembly BNJS01 (sample SAMD00202454, study PRJDB9452) | human saliva metagenome | isolation source: human saliva | place: Japan
ATTACGTATTGCTATGTTTTCCATGTTATACAACAATCGCTGTATCATTGAGTCACGCATTACTTCGTATTCAATTTCTTTAAATCCTGCGATAGATTTTTCTAATAAACATTGAGTAACTGGTGAATAGTGTAATCCACTACTTACGATTTCTTCCTAAATCTTTCTCTCATCGTAACAGATACCACCTGTTCCTCCCATAGTGAAGGCAGGACAGAACAATTACTGGATAACCTATTTCAGCAACGAAATCCCTAGCTTCGTCTAGATTTGTAATAATTGCTGATTCTGGAACTGGTTCGTTTAGTTCATTCCATTAGGTTACGGAATAATTCTCTATCCTCTGCTTGTTCGATTGAACTTAATTTCGTTCCTAGTAATTCAACTCCGTATTTATCTAAGATTCCACTTTTGTGCAGCTCTACCGCAAGGTTAAGCCCCACTTGTCCTCCTAATGTTGGAAGTAATGCATCAGGTCTTTCTTTTCTGATAATTTTTACTTACAAACTCAAGGATTAAAGGTTCCATATAAAACTTTATCTGCAATTTCTTTTATCGGTCATTATTGTCGCTGGAGTTAGAGTTAACTAAGATAACTTCATACCCTTCTTCTCTTAAAGATAGACACGCTTGAGTTCCAGCATAGTCAAACTCTGCTGCTTGACCTATTGTAATTGGTCCAGATCCTATTACTAGTATTGTTTTTATATCATTACGTTTTGGCATTTTTATTCTCCTTAATTTTGCATCGATACTCTATAATTTCTCAGGTTATTTCCTATTTGTTTTCTTTTAAATTCTCTCATATAATCTCTAAACTGATCGAATAAGTAGTTAGGATCGTGTGGTCCTGGTAGATGCTTCTGGGTGATATTGTACTGAAAATACTGGGTATTTTTTATGACGTACTCCTTCACATGTTTTATCATTCACTGATAAGTGTGTAAGCTCTAAATCTGTATCTTTTAATGATTCGATATCTACACTGAAACCATGGTTTTGTGAAGTAATATCAACTTTTCCAGTTATTAGGGTTTTTAACTGGGTGGTTAGCTCCATGGTGACCAAATTTAAGTTTGTATGTTTTTCGCTCCCTGATGCTAATACAATAGAGTTGGTGTCATACAAATTCCAAAGACTGGTATTTTCAGCATAACTTCTTTAAGCATCTCAATTGTTTCTGGTACATCTTCTGGATCTCCAGGTCCATTACTTAACATAATTCCATCTGGATTAAGTCTGAAGATTTCTGCAGCAGTTACATTGTGAGGAACAACAACGATATCACAATTACGTTCATTTAATTCTCTAAGTATTCCTGATTTCCTTACCGAAGTCTACTGAGTGCTACTCTATATCCATTTTCCTGAAGATAAGAAAGCTTTTGCGTTGGAAACTTGTTCAATTTGGTTTGTTGGTAAGTCAGTTTTTCTAAGATTTTTCTAATTGTTCTTCGGATCCATGCAGAGGTCAGTAATTATTCCTTTGATTGTACCGTGTTCTCTTATTTTTCTTGTTAAACTACGTGTATCAATTCCTGAAATCCCTGGAATGTTAAGTTCTTTTAGCACTTCATCTAAACTGTATTCCGTTCTGAAAGTTAGAAGGTTTTTTACCACTTCCCTAACGATAAGTCCTTTAATACTAGTTAATTGTCTCAAAAGTCATCTCTATTGATTCCGTAGTTTCCGATTAATGGATAAGTAAATGTTACTATTTGTCATTGTATGATGGATCGAAAGTGTTTCTTGATAACCCGTCATACCTGTGTTAAATACTACCTCTCCTGCTAGTGCTTTGTTAGCACCAAATCCATATCCTTTATATACTGTTCCATCTTCTAAAAATTAGTTGTCTATCGTAACTGTACATCTTTGTTCTCTCTTTCTAAGTTTTTTATAAACTTCAAATACTTCACTATCTTTGTATGCAACTTGACCTTCACATAGTGTTAAGTACTGGTATTCCATAAATTTCTTCTCCTACATTGCGGTGTATTTCTACCTTTAGATAAGAATTTTTCTGGATCGATTTTTCAATGATTTTTCTAAGTCAATTACTACTAAGTCTGCAAAACCACCTTCTTCTAAACGTCCATATGGTAAATCGAAAGTATCTGCGACTTTTTCAGTCATCAATTTAACTAGTAAGTCTAGTGAGAATACTCCTGTTTTACAAACTTCGTATAAAGTTGGCTGAATGCTGTTTCACTTCCAACAATTCCAAATGCAGACTTTTTCTCGATCGATAAGTCTTTCTCATGAGTAGCATGTGGAGCGTGGTCTGTTGCTATTACGTCGATTGTTCCATCTAATAAACCTGCGATTAGAGCATTTCTATCTTCACGTGCCCTTAGCGGTGGATTCATCTTCCACATTCCATTATCTTCTGGAATATCCATTTCATCACTTATTAGGTGGTGAGGACACACTTCACAAGTTACTTTAATTCCCTCCTGCCCTTCGCTTCTCTTACTACCCTTACTGATTCTTTAGTAGATACGTGACAAACGTGGTAGTGACATCCTGCTGCTTCAGCTAAAAGAACATCACGTGCAATCTGACACTTTCACATACTGAAGGAATTCCTGGTAAAGTCTAATTCAGACTTCTACGTCCACAGTGCATACATCCACCCGCGGATTAATGAGTTATCTTCACAGTGAGCTACGATTGCTTTTATTTAATTTAGCTGTAACCATCATTGATTCATACATCATGTTAGCATCCTGTACTCCTCTACCGTCATCACTAAAGGCAAACACATGTTCAGCTAATTCTTCAAAATCAGCATATTCTTTTCCTTCTTCGCCTTTTGTTATAGCTCCAAATGGTATTGCTCTAATTACTGAATCACGTTCGATAATATCTAGTTGTAATTTTGGGTTCTCATAGTTATCTGAGTACTGGATTTTAAATTTGGCATTGGCATTGCTGTAGTAAATCCACCACGAGCTGCCGCTCTTGAAGCATGATAAATGTTTTTCTTTGTATTCAAATCCTGGTTCTCTCCAGTGTACGTGAACATCTATAAATCCTGGTGAAATGAATTTCCCTTCTAAGTCTAGTACCTTAGCCTCACTTTCTTCGATGTTCTCAGAGATTTTTACGATTTTTTTATCATCAACTAAAATATCTCTTACTAACTACACCATTTTCTAAAAATTTTACCGTTTTTAAAGTAACATATGCTTCTCCTCTTTTATAAGTTATTATCTTTAATTATTTTTCTATCATTGCCTGTCTCATGAACATTCCATTTTTCATCTGTTCAAAAGATTACTGATTTAGGTGCTTCCACTAGTTCCGAAGCTATTTCCATATCTCTATTAACATGGTGCTGGATGCATCACTATTGCAGATTCTTTTTGATCTTTCATAGCGCTCTTTAGTTAATCCAAAGTTATTATGGTGTTCATCTTTACTTAGTCCCATCTTAGAATCATGTCTTTCATGATTTGAACTCTTGCAACATACAAACATCAACTTCTCCAACTACTTTGTCAAAAGTCTACTACTTCTCCAAGTGTCTCGTCTTTGAAAATATCTGGACAAAACAAATCTTACTCTTGCCCCTAATCTCGTAAGCATGTTGTAATTACTTGCTTGCTACTCGAGAATTTTTACTATCCCTGCACAATAATTACATTAAGATTTTTCGAACGTTCCAAACTTCTCGTACATTGTCATTAAATCAAGCAAACGTTGACTTGGGTGTTCTCACTACCATCTCCTCACTTAAAATCGAATATTTAAATTAGTCAGTTCATTATAGTAAGCATCTTGACCATGTCTAATAACCAACATGTTACAACCTAACATTTCTAGTGTTTTTGCAAGTATCGTATAAGTTTCACCTTTATTTACTGACGATGTTGAGCCTCGAAGTTTATAACATTTTAATCTATGTTTGTACTCAGCTACCTCAAAAACTATGTTTCGTTCTAGTTGAATTCTCAAAGAATAAGTTTCGCTACATATAGGTCTTCTCTTGGTTCTACCTGCTTACCATTTTTCAACTCTAAAGCTCTTTCTATCAGTTGATAAACTTCTTCATTTGTTAAAGTCCGACATTTTTACTATATTTCTCATAGTACTTCCTCCATTTTGTATAAAAATACCTTGTATCCAGCTGGCTACAAGGTATGACTGTTCATCAACTATTAAATTCAAGTTATTATCTGGAGCATAGTTATACCTAAATATAGCTATACTCAAATAAAAGTATAAACTTTAAATTCAATCCCTTGTTAGCCTCTCTGGACTACCTTAAAAAGATTTTTATATTTAAATTAATAATATTTCTTCAACATCATCTACTTCATTTTAAATGAACTTTTACATTTTCTTTTTCTTGAGTAGGAATATTTTTCCGATATGATCTGCTCTAATTGGCGCTCTCTATGTCCTCTGTCTACAAGAATCGCAAGACAGAATTGCTTTTGGACGACTAGCATCCATAATAGCATCTATCAGTCTGCTCTTACAGTTCTTCCTGTATAAAGAACATCATCTACAATAATTACAACTTTGTTTGTCAAATCAAGTTTAAAACGTGGAAACTTTTTATTTCAGGTTCTTCACTTATTTTTCTAAATCATCACGATAAAATTTTTATATCAAGTGTTTTCTACTGGAATATTAGTATTTTTCAATTTCTTTGATTTTTGTTTCAATCTTTTTGGCGATATGAATCCCTCTAGTTTGAATACCTACTAAAAACTATATCATCTAATTTATTTTGTTCGATAATTTCATTTCGCAATTCTAGTAATCATTCTGAAATCATTGTTTCATCGAAAAGAATTCGTTTTTCATACTTCACCTCAAAAATAGCCTACTCTATTGAGCAGGACAGCATAAATAAACTTGGTTTTCCAATTAATAAATCTTTGCTGACCTCTCTGGATCGCATTAAAGATGTGTTATTCAAATTATCAATATTATATACCATAATATAGAGATTTGTCAAATGTATAATGGATTATTGGAGATATAAGCATCTCTGTTAATTCCCAAAAGTAAATTCCAGTTCAAATACTGGAATTTAAGTTGAAACTATTTTTTAACTGGAACTTAAGTTGAGACTTCAATGATGTCATTCCCAGTATCCTAAAAAGAGCTAGATAATAAAATACTAATAGATTTCTTTTATTATTTTACTGCAATTTTTCTAAAAAGCCCTTTGATTTCAAATGTTAATGATAATTCTTAATTTAAAAATTGACCAATAACAACAGCAGTAGCTCTATCTAATGTGATTGAGATCCACGCATCTAATAATTCATTATAGTAAAAACCATCCTCTAAACCTGTTTTATCTGATAATGCGAAAACTTCAATTGTGTATCTATGAGTCCTTATCAGGTGGTGTTGGTCCAACAAAAATTGAGATCAATTTCAGTGAAAATCCATCCCCAATAGTGGACTAGAAAAACTATTTTTCCCCTGTTTAATAGAATTTTTATAATCTAAACTATAGTTTTCAGGAATAATAACCTCGTTATCCACTACCTCTATATCAGTGACAAGCCAATGAATCCATGAGACGAACAAACTGGAATAGCATCATAGTCTATTAATGTAATAGCTACATACTTTGTTCCTTCTGGCAACTCTGTTATCTCAAACGGAAATGAACGTACTGGATTATTCTTAATAACATCACCAGGTTCTGCTTCTTTTCCCAAATCGTTTAGGTAAAATATTTTTCATTAAAAGGTAAGTTAATCTTCACTTTTCAATCTCCTTTACAGATAAAATTAAATAATATATGAATTATATTATAAATTCAATAAACATGTCAAGGGATGAAGGAAACTCGCCAAAAAGCTAGACAAACTTAGTAACTCCTCAAATAATAAAGTGATTCTAGCTTTTATAAAGTTGTATTTACATATCAATAAACCACCTCGTCTATGAATTCTCATAAAAATTTTGAATCAAACACTTTTATTTTTCGCCCTTCAATATACTATAATTTTAGGCGATTTTTAAGAATTTAGGCGATTATTTATATTCTTTGCTTTGTACTTCTAAATTAATCCCATCAGTGAAATTTCTCCTCGATGACTAATCGATGCCTTTTTACTATTTTTATTCATCCTCATCCTTTTCTTTCCATCTTGCACTAGCTACCGCAGCTGAGACAAAACCTAATATTAAGAAATGCAGCTATAATAATTTTTCATCATAATTTTTCCTCCTATAAATAGTTTTATTATCTTTCTAATTTTATTCGAATTTCAGTACTTCTTTATTCGTAATGTTTATAACCTTAGTTGCAACATTATCGATAAACTCCATATCGTGACTGACCATAATTAGTATACCAGGATATTTCTTTAATATCTTCTCTACCGCTTCTATCGCAACAACATCTAAAGAAAGTTAGTTATCTCATCTAATAACAGTACATCTGTTTTTCTGAAAAAAAGTAAACTTACGAAAATAAAGTTTAACTTTCTCCCCTTTACTTAAGACTGATATCTTCTTTATCGATATCATCACCTCTAAAATTTAGTAAAGCTAGTATATTTCTAAGTTCTATATCATCTAGTGTAGTGGATTCTTTCACAAATTCAAAACAATGTTTTTTTCTTCTTTAAAAAAATATCGAAGTTATTTTTGTTCAAAATATGCTACTTGCAAAGAACAAGGAATAGACTCTTTTCACATACTTTTAAAAAGTAGTTTTTCCCTGAACCGTTTTTTTCCTTTAATTAAAATCTTATCACCCACTAGAAAAAGTAAAAACCAGGTGATGCCCAGAGAAACTTCCCATCTATTTCACAGCTTTTTCGCATCAATACAAAAACTCTTGTTATGAGTTTCCTTAAATATCTCTAAAAATTCAATATCATACTTATCTTTTTAACGGCTTAGGTTTAATATTAGCCTGCAACTTATCTTCTTGTCTTGATATTTTTCTGTAATCTCTTTTCGTTTTTTTGAAATTTTATTTTTTTACACTTATAATTCTATAATCTGATCCACTCATGTTCTTTTGGCTTTCCAGATTTTTTCCCCTGTTCCTCTTTCATCTCTTGGATGCTTTTCTTTATCTTCTTAGCTTCTTTATTGTACTTTTTGTAATTCAGCTTCATACTCAGCAGTTTCAATTTCTTCTTGAAATTTGTACTCATGATAATTCCCATTAAATTCTCTCACGGTATTATTTTCAATTATCCATAACTTTGTACAAACATTATTTAGAAAATTTCTATCGTGACTTGCAATACAAAAAGTCGCTGGAGTTCTTTTTTTATAAGATTAGCTATTTTTGTTAGCATTATTATAATCTAAGTATGTTGATGGTTCATCTAGTAAATATAGCTCAACATTTCGATAATAAACTACCTCTAATCTTGTTTACAACAACTTCCCTCCACTCTTTTTAAGAAGAATTTTTCTCCAAATTCTAAAAACTCTGATGAAATATTATTTTTCATCTTTAAGAAGTCATCTATATATTTTTAACAGAGTTGTCTTCCCTGAACCATTTTTCCTATTAAACCAATAATATCACCAGTATTTATACTCAATTTTTCAATTTTAAATAATATCTTCCCTTGTTTTCAAACTCTATGTTTTTTAATATTTAATATCTGCATACATTAACTCCTTTTTAATAAAATCTCTCTATTAATCTAATGTATCCATGCTCCCACCCCCGAATTGAGTTTTTACTAGTGTCTATTTTACCCATATTATATCAAAAATAAAAAAACAATTGAAAACATTTTTCTTTAACAATTCTCTATTTATTAAAATATTTATGCTATAATTGTATTTATAATTTAATAAAAAAGTAATCTGGAGGTTTTTATGATTGAAACAAAATTATACAAAGATGAACTTGAAAAAAATTTTTATCCAGAAATGATTGAACTTCGTCGCTATATGCATATGCATCCTGAAGTTTCATTTAACGAAAATAAAATACAGCGAGATTCATTAAAGAATATTTAGAAAAATTGGTATTACTGATATTAAAACAAAACGTCGGGCTTAAATGGTGTAGTTGCAAGAATTAAAGGGACAAGATTCTTCGAAAAACAATCGCTTTTCGAGCAGACTTTTGATGCTCTACCTATAGATGATGCAAAAGATACTCCTTACAAATCTACGATTCCTAATGCAATGCATGCTTGTGGACATGATGGACACACTACAGCATTACTTGCAACGTGTAAAGTTCTGATGGATCATCAAGAAAAATCTTCCACACGATGTTGTTGCAGTTTTTCCAATACGGTGAAGAACAAGCTCCAGGTGGAGCAAAACCTATGATAGATGCTGGTTGCTTACAAGATGTTGATGCAATATTTGGAGCTCATCTTTGGACACCACTTCCACTAGGAACTTTAGGTTATAGTTATAGTGAATTATGTGCTGCTGCAGATAGATTTGAAGTTAAAATAAATACTAAGGAAAATGCAAACTATTATTGCTGCAGAATTTGTTAGTATGACTCAACAAATAGTTTCTCGATTTTCTAAACCAAGAGAGACGCTTGTCATCACCTTAGGAAAATTAGAAAGTTCTGTTAAAGAAGAAAGCATTACTGGAACTATTAGACATTTCAATAAAGATCTTCATAAGATGGTACTAGCTAAAGCTTCAAAACCTATGCAAAGCTCTAGAAAATGAATATTCTGGATACTAATATAGAATTTATCTATTACGGAGGTTATCCACCTCTTATAAATCATAATAAAGGAACAATAGAAATACAAAAAGCAACTTCTAAGATTCTTCCAGATATTAAACATTTAGAGATTGAACCGTTAATGATTGGTGAAGATTTTTGCTATATTACGTTGAAGAAGTACCCTGGTGCATTCTTCTTAATTGGTGCAGGAAATTCTACATTCGCTAAGTATCCACACCACCATCCCAAAATTTTGATTTTGAAGAAGAAGTAATGAAACAAACAGCTTCAATTTTCTTAACACTATCATTTGATTCTGCTAATGTAATAAAAATCTTAAGGAGGAACAATAGATATGCATACATATTTAGTTAATATCTTTTCGGTAAAGGTGGACATGGGCTGAACCTCACGAAGCCATAGATACAACAATTATCGCTGGTGAATTTGTTAGAAAAACTACAAAATATAAAAATATAGAGATAATCTCTGTAAAAGCGGTAGTGCTTTTTAATGTAATCTCTGGTAAGGCAGAAATTAATTTAAAAAAACAGATAATTTAGAACAATTAGAAATCAATACTATCTTCACTGCTTATATATTACGGTGAGCAGACTAGATTTGAAATAATAGATATATAAAAGAGAACTACACAGAGTTCTCTTTTTACGTATATTCAGCTTTTTCTTAGTCTTAATGCAACTGCTGCTAATTAATCCGATTATTACAGTTGACTGTGATGATGTACCTGTATTAGGTAATGTTTTTAGTTTCTTTTAGCAATAACTTTATTTTCTTTTTGAATCTAATAATACAGGGTGCTTTCACATTTTCTTTTTCATTAGATTTAAAAAGTTACCGTATTTTTCTTTAGGTGGCAGATTCTCTTTATGTGTATTTTTCTTTAGCTGTTGTACCCAACTTTAGGGTTCTTCAATATTCTTATCAGTTGGAATCTCATATTTTTGGATTTTCTGGTTGAATTAATGGCTCACCCTTTTTACTTTCAGTAGGTTCAGATTTTTGCTTCATTTCTCTAATTCTTTTTAATAAAATTTCCCTTAACGTTAACTTTTTGCCTTTTTCTATCTCATCTTTAATAATTTCTTCTATCTTACTTCTATCTACTTCATACTTAGTAACTTTTATTATCTATATTAAAATATGCTTTCTTAGCTGCTTTTAATTTCTCAGAGTACTAGTAATAACTTCAAAATTAAGTTTATCAGTTTTCTTTAAAGTCTTTTCTGTTAAGTTCAATTAACCACTCAAATACAGCTTTACCTTGTTTAGATATTACATCTATTGTTTGAACTGAAGTTGGAGCAATAACCTTACCTTGATTCAATAATTTTAACTCTGTCTGAATATTTTGTCAAAGTTGCTTTCATTAGGATTAAGGACTGTTTCAGTAAGTTTATAAACTACTTTTTCTGGTGTCTTAGCTACTAATTTATGTCCCTAATTCAAAATCAAATTTTTTTAACTCACATCTTTTGCTACGTTCTCGAAAACTTTTACTTAATTCCTCTAAATTATCTAGCAGTATAAACTTTTTAGTTGCTAACTTCTCTAGTAGACGTTGTGGCAAATTCCTATCTTTATTATGCTTCTTCAGCAAAATTTATAAAACCAATTGGATATATATCATACTTGCCTTTAAAGCTTTCTTTCAAATGTACTGCTGCATTAGCAAATCGTGCTGATTCTCCATGTTCTTTCTCGTTAAATAAATTATCATCATCTTCTTCTTTACCATCACCTGGAATTCCATCTGTCATGAATATTATTGATTTATTTGGTGCATTAGTTATAAAACTCTCATTAGCCACTTCTAACGCAGAATAGAAATTAGTACCAATAAATGGAATTAAGCTATCAATACCCTCAAATAACTTTTTGTTTTATCATTAGTTGATTCTACAACAAGACCCGCACCACCTAGAAAAACCAACAAGATTAATCTTTGTATTTGAATTTTTCAATATGCTCTCTACAGTTTTCTTAGCCATCTCTTTTACTTGATCTAAGACATTAATCATACTTAAAGAAGTATCAATAACTAGACTCACTTCATTTTTACTTCTGTATCTGTAATATCAGTTTTGTTGTTTTTCTGTTAAATCTTTTAAATCTTGTACTATATATATTCCATCTTTTTCAGAATTTTTATTAGTATCACCTTTTCTCTTGATATCAAAAAGTAGTAGTTACATAGTCATCTCCACCATTTTTCTTGAAGATTGCACTCAAAGTATATCTACCTTCATGTAATTTATCAAGGTATTCTGGTTTTAAGATTTACAATTGTACTTCCCTTACTTAGATTATAATTAGATGAATCTAATGGAACTCCATTAACTTGAGCTTCTTTAAAAATCACCCAGTTCTTTTTCAATTTCAAAAACTAGACCTTCCTTAGAACCATGCTCCCAAACTTTTATTGGTTTCTTAGAAAATACTTTATCATTTTTCTTTTTCTAACTCAGATTTTTCTTTGATCATCAGTTATTAAATCCCTATTATTATTTTTGAGCTTCAATTCTTGATTTATTAACCATGTCAAACATGTAATTAAATCCCGGTCAGATAGCTGCAATCAGCACTTTTACCCTAAACTAGTATGTTATATCAGCATATAGCATTGTCTAGCGCCTGTTGGCCTAAACTGCTGAACTTTCTTCTGATCTTTTTCTACAATTTCATCAAGTCTCTTTATTCTTATCTAATTCCTTAAAATAATCTCGATAATATTTGTTTTTTATACTTCAGGCATATTATTTATCTCTTTTCATCGAAATCTTCTTCAACATGGACCTAGTTTTGACAATGCTTTAGACTCCCATCCTTTGAATACATCTGTATAAGTTTCTATATAAGTGACATTATGCTCCAAACTTCTGATATCCTTATGTGCAATCATTCCTTCAGATAATGCTTTTTTAATCCTTTATCTAAAGATTTATCTGAGTCCACCTAACGATTCATCTTTGTACCACCAAACTATTTGACTAGAGTCTAATCAGATATTGTTTTTCTACCATTTACCATCACCTAGCTAACACTCTATCAGTTTGCTCCGCTCCTGCATTTATCAGAACCCACTGTAGTCGCCTTAATTCCCCAACCAATACTCCACCAGGAGCATTTTTTACGTCATACAATATTCTTTTTCATTCAATTCATATGTTTGTTTATCAATTAATTTATCCTGACTTTTATTACCTGATTCTTTTAATCCTTCTATTTGTCTTTTCTCACTTATTTCAAAATAGCTGTTTTCATCTTCTTTTCCTTTGTGCACTGACATATCTTTTGGCATAATCCATTTCACCGCCTTAGTATCTGCATTATATCTTTTATTGCTGTTGCCACTGATCATTTTCTCTGCTTTTACCTCTTATTATCTCAGCTCCGCAACTGCAAATAAAGGCTGTGAAAAGTAATACTGATACCGCTCCTTTTTATGCTTTCTTATAGAATAATTGTCTTTTTCTCCATACATTTCTCCTAGATAGTAATAATATAAGATTATTATATAATAAAAAAGTATTCATTTAGAAAGATTACAAAATTGTATTATTTTAAACTAAATATGATTAAATATTTCCCCAAAAATGTTACATATTTGAGTAACTAAATATTTCTAATAACTAAAAACAACTCTTTTCAGAGTTGTCTTTCTAGTATTTCCTTCACCCTTTTTGTAATTCTGGCACTACTTCTTCAATAAACCATGGATTTTTGTTATGCCAACGAAAATTCAATGGTGAAGGATGAACAATTGGAAAATAACGTGGTAAATACTGTTTCATAATTAAATACCGTTTCCGTTAGATTCTCTTTTTATCATTTCCCAAGTAATAATCTATGCATATTTTCCCACAAGAATAATAAGTTCGAGATTAGGCATAAGTTCTAAAAACTTTTAATGCCATTTTTGCAAAGTTTTTTCTGGGTGGTAAATCCCTCACTCTTACCTTTACCCAGGATAATAGAAATCCATTGGAACTACACCTATTAAACCAGATTTATAAAATATTTTCATCATCTATTCCCATCCACTCACGAAGTTTAACCCCACTTTTATCATTGAAAGAAAGATTTTACTTTCTTGAGCTTTTAATACCAGGAGCTGACCTACGATTAATATTCTAGCTGTACTTGGTGTGAAAATAACGGTTCTATTCCTTCATCAGTATATTTTTATTATCATTATCTGCCATTATTTCTTGTTTCAATTGTTCAAAACTATCCATATTTTCTCTAGAAATTATTTTTCTAATTAATTCTACTACTGCTTCAACAGCCGCTGTTCCTGGGAACATATCTACTGGTTGAATACGTCTAATTTTATATTTTCTTGTTAGAACTTTTTAAGTCACGTGCTAAATGTAGATGGATTACAGCTCACATAAACAATCTTTCTTAGCATCAACAGCTAATAAATTTTTAGCTAATGGTCCAAGACCTACACGCGGTGGATCTACTATTGCAACATCAAAGTTAATTCCTTTTTTCTTCCAACGTGGAACTATTTTATTAGCATCCCCTGCAACATAAGTACAGTTTGTTAAGTTGTTTAATTTAACATTGTCATTAGCGTCTTTAATCGCAGCTGGAATAATATCTACACCATATACTTCTTTACAGTTACGGCTAACATATTGTCCCAATTGTTCCAACTCCACAAAAATGCATCTAATACAACATCTGTTTCTTTCAGTGCAGCAAACTCAACTACTTTATCATAAAGTTTTTTAGTTGCTGGTGGATTTAATTGGAAGAATGATTTTGCCGAAAGTTCATATTTAATATCTCCAATTTTTTCAACGATATAATCTGAACCATATAATGTAACACTTTCTGTTCCCTATTACCAGGTGATCTTTTATCATTAGTGATATTTAGTATTATACTTTTTAACGATTCTTTCACGCTTTAAGTTCATTAACGACCTTATCCATGTTTTTAATCTTATCAGTATTTGCTACGAAATGTTACTTGAACATCTCCATTATAGAATGAAGTTCTTGTAGCAATATATTTAACACCGTAATTCTTTTTTTGTTTGTAGAAATCTCTACTTTATATTTTTCCTAGTAATTTCTTAGCTAAGTTTGTTATTTTTATTACCATTCTCATGTAATGCTAAATCTTCATTAATTTCAACTAAATCATTAGAACCTTCTTTATATAGACCAGCAATAACTCGTCCATTTCTAACAGCTAGTGGAAATTGGTTTTTATTACGATACCCCTCTGTTACAGGGACTCGCTAATGTTTTTTAAAACTAATTTATCAGGTTTTGGTAGTCTATAATACTTATCAAAATGCATCTAATAAAATTGTGCGTTTATATTCTAATTGTTTTTCATAGCTAACATGAGCTAAACCGTATGCTCCACTTTCAGCATACTCGCGTTTAATTTCAACTCTGTGTGGACTTGGTTCTTTTACTTTAACAAGTTTCCCAATAATGTATTTTGGCGTTTCCTCAACTATTTCACAAACAATCACCTCATCAGGTAAAAGCACCTTTTTACAAAAGTAATTTTTCTTTTTATAATATCCTATCCCTCACCATTAATACCAATTTTTTTATTGTAAGTAAGACGTTTAATCTTTTTTTGTTTTTTTATTTTTTTCATTGTGTCCTCATTCATAAAGATAAGCTGAGTAAAAAGCAAAAACACTCCCACTTCAGCTTATCCAATTCTACTATTATTTTATAGTTTTTAATTTCGTTATCTAATTCTTCTACTAATGCAATTAATCTGTCAATTTGAGTTAAATCAACTTTTTTCAGGTTCAATATTTTCTAACTCGCTTGCAAAAATCTTCAAATTTTGTTTTTAATTCTTCTAAAAATATTATTAGGCATAACATTCTCCTTTTTTGTTCTCTATTCCATTATAATATAAATTCATAAAAATTCAACTCATAACACAAAAATTAATAAATTATTTTTATGCGTTTAGAGTTTAATATATGACCAAAAATAATCTATTTTTATTTTTAGTGCTAATTTAATTCTAAACATTTCAGAAAGTCTACCGATTATGTAAATATTATTAATAGACATTTATTATGTTTTTAAGGTACTATTAAGTTAGGAGTGTTATATTATGAATCATATAAATTTACAATTATCAAATATTAATATTTCTAGTATTTTTATTATATAACGTCTATTTTTAATGATATAAATTTTTGATATTGTGCTAACAATTTTCTTAATTATTAATACTTTATTAGCATTCTCAATAGTATTTTTTAGAATATCAGACAACAACATCATCTTGGGCTTGGATTTTAGTATTATTTTTAATACCCTATCTAGGTTTTTATTTTTATACTTAATATTCGGTAGACCTATATAGAGAGAAAATCTTCCTTGTTCAGACGATGAAAAAGTAAGATATCAACAAAACTTATTAAAAGAACTGTCCCTTATGAAATTACAATAAATGAACATGTAATTCATAAACATAGGAATTTAATCGAACTAAATTTTTGAAACTGATAAATCGTTCTTGTCTAAAAACAATAAAATAAAAATTATTACAGATGGAAAAGAAAAAAATTTAGATTACTTTTTGAGGACATAAGAAATGCCAAAAAGTTATATACATATACAGTATTATATTTTAAAGAAGGATGGTATTGGAAAACAGCTTTTTCAGTCTCTTAGAACAAAAAAACTTTTTAGAAGGTGTCGACGTATACATTCTTTTATGATGATATTGGTTCAAGAAAACTGAGTATTTCTTCATTGAGGCAACTAACTAAAAACAATGCTAAAATAAAAAGATTCTTCAAATCTAAGTTTCCACTTATTAATTTCCGTATGAACTATAGAAACCACCGAAAAATAGTTACAATCGATGGTAATATCGGTTATACGGGTGGATTCAATGTTGGTGATGAATACTTAGGATTAGATAAGAAATTTGGTTATTGGCGAGATACTCACCTTAGAATCGAAGGAGAAGCGGTAGGTTCTTTAGAATATCGTTTTATAGATGATTGGAATTCACAGACAACTAAAAAAACTGATCAACTTAAATTAACAGCTGAGCACGTTGCTACAGCAGTGGATAACTATCTACCTATTCAGTTAGTTTCTAGTGGTCCTGATAATAAGCTTCAAAAAATTAAATATAGTTATCTATATATGATTTCAAAAGCAAAAAAATATATCTATATCCAATCACCCTACTTCATTCCCGATGAGAGTGTTATGGATGCATTAAAGATGGCAATATTATCTGGAATTGATGTTAGAATTATGGTACCTAATAAACCTGACCACATTTTCGTTTATTGGGCTACATACTCATTTATTGGTGAGCTTGCAGAATTAGGTGCGAAAAACTTATATCTACGAAAATGGATTTATTCATACTAAAATGATTATTATCGACGATGAAGTATCTAGTCTAGGTAGTGCAAACTTCGATTATAGAAGTTTCAAACTTAACTTTGAACTAAATGCATTTATGTATGACGATAAAACCACAAAAGAGTTTAGAAACATATTCTTAAATGATATAGAAAAAAATCTACCCCTGATATCATTTTCTAAGTATCAACAAAGAAGTTTACTAATAAAAAAATTAAAGAAGCGTTCGCAAGACTGATATCACCGATTCTTTAGTTGTTTTATATTAAAAATATGATATATTAATACATATGTATAATACATAGGAGGACAAATTTTAATGAAAAAGTTTAAAAAGCTATTTTTACCTATAGCATTAAGTATTTCTGTTATAGGTTTAGCAGGGTGCTCTACTGGAGGAACAAAATATATCTCTAGTAAAGCAGGAGACGTAACTGAAAAAGATATCGTGGAAAGTATTGGTGCTAGCCAACTTTCTAAAAACAGCTACAAGTATGATGATTCAAAAAGTACTTTTTAGACAAATATAAAAAAATAAAAATCGATCAAAAATCAATCGATGAGCAACTTCAAAAAGCTCAAGAACAATACGGTGGTAAAGATAAATTTGAACAACTTTTAAAACAACAAGGATTTACACTTGATAAATATAAAGATGGATTAAAAAGTTAAAAGCTGCTCAAACATTATTAATCAACGATTACGCTGGTACAAATGATGATAAACTTAAAAGAAAAGCTACGAAAAATAAACACCAATATCACCTAGCACACATACTTAGTAAGTGTTAAAAGTGAATCAAATCCAAACGGATTAAGTGACGAAGAAGCTAAGAAAAAAGCAGAAGACGTTCTTAAAAAACTTAAAGATGGTGGAGATTTCGCAACTCTAGCTAAAGAAAACTCAAATGATACTGCAAATGCTTCAAACGGTGGAGATTTAGGTTGGTCTTCTAAAGAAGATAACTCATTTGTTAAAGAATTTAAAGATGCAGCTTATGCATTAAGTAAAGACAAAACTTCTGATGTTGTAAAAACTTCATTTGGATACCACATCATTAAAGTATTAGATGAAAAAGATTCATCATTCGATGAATTAAAACCAGCATTAGCTGAAAAAGCTGCTGAAGAAGCTGTTAAAAAAGACAGTACAATCGTTAGTAAAGCTCTTAAAAAATTATTCGAAGAGTACAATGTAAAATCAAGCAACAGTGATGTTGAAGCATATATTAAATCTATGCTAGAAGGTACTGCTGCAGCTCAATAATAACATTAATACAAAAGATGGGGCTGATCAAAAGTCCTAAAATTTAACAAAGTGTATATGATAATTCATAGACGCAGTGGTTTATTGATATCTAAATTCGCTTTATAAAAGCTTTTTAGATATCTAATAAACTATGCGGGGGTGACTCGACAAAATCGATTTCTACAAAATCACGATTTTTGAGTCACTCCCATCTTTTATAAAAATAAGAGTAATTTGAAAGTCATTTCTAAATAATACAACTTCAAATTACCCATTTTTAATTATTTAACTTATATCATCTCTTGCACCTAAGATATCGATAGCATTTTTATACGATCTTTTGTCGGCGGATTAATATCGTTCAATTCATATTCTATTCCTAATTCTTTATATTTGAAATTTCGCCATATCATGATAAGGAAGGACTTCAACACGCTCTACACCATTTAATGTATCGATATACTCACGAAGTTTTTGTAGATAATAATCATCATCCGTCCATTTCGGTACAAGTACATGTCTTATCCACATTTTTGCACCATTATCACTTAAAAAGTTAGTAAATTGAATAATATTTTTTTATTTGTTCGTTTTTGTTAAACGTAAGTGTTGCTCATCGTCTATATGTTTTATATCGACTAAGAATAAATCAGTTAATGAGATTAATTCTAGTACTTTTTTATTCATACTTGGTGCATTAACATAAAAACCACCACAAGTATCAACGCAAGTATTGATTCCTAATTCCTTTAATTTTCTAAAAAGCTCTAGAATGAAATCAATTTGCAGTAGCGATTCTCCACCACTTACTGTAACTCCTCCACCATCACTTGCTTCAAAAAATTCACGATACTTCACTATTTCTTTCGTTAATTGATCTACTGTCATAACTTTAGCATCTGGATTATGCATTTTCCATGTATCTGGATTATGGCAATATTTGCATCTCAGCATGCAACCTTGAAAGAATACTACATATCTAATCCCTGGTCCATCGACATTACCAAATGATTCAACTGAATGTACATTCGCTGTCAATTCTTTTTCTTCTATAGCTATTCCTTCTACTTTTTTTCCATTTCCATATGCAATTTCCTCCTTTTGCTATTCTATAGTTATTAATATCGTATTCTGAAAAAATATAATTATATTAATCTAAAAAGTGGAGGCCTTTCGCCTCCACCTTCTTTTAATTATTTGCTTAATTACATGAATTGGTGCATTGTACGGCTTAATACATCACGTTGTTGCTCTGGAGTTAAGCTGATTAAACGTACTGCGTATCCTGATACACGAATTGTGAAGTTTGGATAATCTTCTGGAGATTCAATAACTTTAAGTAATGTTTCTTTATTGAATACGTTAGTATTTAAGTGGTAACCACCTTTTTGAAGTATCCATCCATCATTGCTGTTAAGTTTTTTTAATTTGATCTTGTTTAGTTTTACCTAATGAGCTTGGTGTGAATGCAGCAGTTAAGCTGATTCCGTCACGGCTGTATTCATATGGTAATTTAGCTACTGAGCTTAAGCAAGCTAGAGCTCCACTTTGGTCACGTCCGTTCATTGGGTTAGCACCTGGAGAGAATGGTTCTCCTGCACGACGTCCATCTGGAGTGTTACCAGTTTTTCTTACCGTATACTACGTTTGATGTAATAGTTAAGATAGAAGTTGTAGTTTCATCTGCACGGTAAGTTGGGTGTTTTTTAAGTTTAGTCATGAATGTTTTTAGTAATTCAACAGCGATTTCGTCTGCACGGTCATCGTTGTTACCGAATGTTGGGAATTCACCTTCAACTTTGTAGTCTACAGCTAATCCATTTTCATCTTCAATTGGAGTAACTTTAGCGTATTTAATTGCTGATAAACTGTCTACTGCTACTGAGAATCCAGCGATACCTGTAGCCATGAATCTTCTAACTTTAGTATCGTGTAATGCCATTTCTAAGCTTTCGTAAGAGTATTTATCGTGCATGTAGTGAATTACGTTTAATGTATTGATGTATAGTTTACATAACCATTCCATAAACACATCAAATTTAGCCCAAACTTCATCGTAGTTTAATACACCACGTAGAGATTCAGTTTTTCGGTCCAACTTGCTGACCAGATAACTCATCACGTCCACCATTGATTGTGTAAAGTAATGCTTTAGCTAAGTTAGCACGAGCTCCGAAAAACTGCATATCTTTACCAGTAGTCATACCAGATACACAACATGCGATAGATTTATCACAAGTTCCTAAGAAGTCTGCAAGTAATTCGTCACTTTCATATTGGATAGCACTGTGGTTAATTGAAGATTCAGAACAGTATTCTTTGAATCCTGTTGGTAATTTAGTTGACCAAAGAATTGTTAAGTTTGGCTCTGGAGAGTTACCCATGTTATCTAATGTGTGGATGAAACGGAAGTCTGTTTTAGTTACTAATGATCTTTCAGCATCTAACATTTCCCCAACGATTAATGTTGCCCAGATAGGGTCTCCTGAGAATAATTGGTTGTAGTCTGGAGTACGAGCGAATTTAACGCAACGTAATTTTAATACTAAGTGGTCAATTAATTCTTGAGCTTGAGACTCGTTAATTGTTCCATCTTGTAAATCTCTTTCGATATAGATATCTAAGAAAGTAGCAATGTTACCGATAGACATCGCAGCACCGTTTTGTTGTTTGATAGCTGCTAAGTAACCGAAGTATAACCATTGTACTGCTTCTTTAGCGTTTGTAGCTGGTTCAGAAATATCAAATCCGTAGATTTTAGCCATTTCTTTTAATTCACCTAAAGCACGAATTTGTTCGCTAACTTCTTCACGGTCACGGATAACATGTTCAGTCATAACTCCGTCAGCTCCAATTTGAGCTAAGTCTTCTTTTTTCCAAGCGATAAGTTGATCTACCCCATATAAAGCTACACGACGGTAGTCCCCGATAATACGCCCGCGTCCATAAGCATCTGGAAGTCCTGTAATAACACCAGATTTTCTTACTAAACGCATTTCTGGAGTATATGCATCGAATACACCTTGGTTGTGAGTTTTACGATAGTCAGTGAAGATTTTAATAACTTCTTCGTCTACTTCGTATCCGTATGCTTTACAGCTGTTAACAGCCATGTTAATACCACCGAATGTCATTAACGCACGTTTAAGTGGTTTATCAGTTTGTAATCCCAACAACTTTGTTCTAAATCTTTTTCAATATATCCAGGTCCGTGAGAAAGGATAGTTGAAGGAATACTAGTATCCATGTCTAATGTTCCACCAGCTAAACGCTCTTGGCGCATTAAATCGTTGAATTTTTTTCTACTAATTTAGTAGTTGCTTCAGTTGGTCCAGCAAGGAAAGATGAGTCCCTCTATACTCAGTGTAGTTAGATGTAATAAAAGTCTACTAAATCTACCTCTGTTTGCCATTTTCCACCAACGAATGCTTTTTCTGCAACTGTTGTCATATTAAGTCACTCCTTAATTTTTATTTTTTTATATTATATAAAATTATTAATTATTTGTTACACTCATAGTTTACAAAGAACTCATAATTAAAACAATAATTTTTACACTCTATTTGTGTATATTTTGTGAACTACAGTATTAGTACAGGTGTTTTTCATTCTTGATAATTTCATTTTAAAAATTTTTATGAAAAATTACAAATTTTTAAAAATGAAAAGTTTACAGTAACAACAATGAAAACGCAATAATTTTAATATTTTTTGATTCAAGGATATTTTTTATCCATTATATAACTGTTATTTAACTGAGTAAAAATTATGTAGCTGTTATCATTATGAATATATCAAAAACAGTATTATTTTACGATAAAATAAATAGGTAATCGATATTTTCTATCAATTACCTATTCTAAAAATACTATTTGAATAAACTTAATAAGTCTGCATATCCTTCTTTTTTCTAAATCTTCTTTCTTAATAAATCTTATAGATGCACTATTAATACAGTATCTAAGTCCACCCAACTCAGTAGGACCATCAGGAAATACATGCCCTAAGTGTGCGTCTCCTACCCTACTTCTTACTTCTATTCTTTCCACATAATGTGAATTATCTTTGTAATATCTAGTAACTTCCTTTTCTATTGGTTTAGAAAAACTCGGCCATCCACAATGAGATTTGAATTTATCTTTCGAAGAAAATAGTGGTTCACCCTGTTGTTATATCTACATATATACCTTCTTCAAAACTATCCCAATACTGTCCAGTATATGGACTCTCTGTTGCACTTTCCATAGTAACTGCATATTCTAAATCAGATAATTCTTTTTTAATTCATCTTTTTGATTTTTTTCGAAATTCTTCTGGATTAATTTTTAATTTCTTCACTCATTTTATTGTTCTCCTTTATAATTTATATATTCTTTTAAATTTTTCTATAATATGTTTTTCCATCTTTTTATCCCTAAATTATACACGTGGTTTAGTTTTTTCGATATCTTTCTCAAGTCTCTTTTACATTAATATCTTCACTTGGCCTTATGACAAATACTTTCCCTTGCCTTTTCTAACTCAAGTATCCTTTTCAACCGTCTCATTATAATTCTTATATCTATTCTCTAACTTTTCAATTAGATGCGGATACTTCTTGTAAAACAACTTTAAATTGTATACTTGTTGATTTTTCTTTCTATATGTGATAGGTCTTGTTAATATAACAATTATTTTATCATAATTTTTGTTTTTCAAAAGAAGTCTATCGGGATACTATTTGCTATTCCTCCATCTAGATACTTTTTCCACCTACTTCTATTATTTCTGAAATAAATGGTAATGCAGAAGTGGCTCTTAAAGTCTCCATCTGTATATAAGGGATCAGTTATCTTTTATAAACTCCGCTTCCCCATTTTTCAATATTAGTTACTGTCGCATAAAAACTAGTCTTTGATTCTTTAAACGTTTTATTATCAAATACGTCAAGTTGAAAAAGGAACTTTATAGTATGTAAAATCTTATTAATCAAGTTTCCAGTTTTTTATCCAACTTTTTAAACTCATATATCTTTTTATCATTTATATAATTAACATTGTAACGAAGTGCTCTTTTTAGGTTGCTTAGAAACATAATTCACTCCAAATAGTGTTCCTGCAGAAACTCCAACGATATCTGTAACATCTATATTATTTTTCTAAGAACACATCAAGGACACCGGCTGTAAATAGTCCTCTCATTGCTCCACCTTCTAATACTAAACCTACTTTCATTCAATCACACTCCTTTTTAAAATTGATACTATTATATCATCTTTTTATTCATTAGTTTAAATAAATTTACTTGAGAATCAAGTTATGTTAATATTTAAAACAAATAATTATTCAATAAGAGTGCATATGAACATATTATTAATCGGTGGTAATGGCTTTTGTAGGACAGGCATTAATTAAAGAATTTATGAAATACAAAGTAGAAAGTTAGTTACTTATCTAGAACCCAAAATCACTCTATTTCTAAAAATGAAGCAACATGGATACAGGAAGATATTTTTGACCTTGACAATATAATGATTAAAGAAAAGCTACGATATTAGCCATTCATTTAATCGGAACAATTAAAAATAAAAATCTATATTCAAAACTAAACACAGAAAGTGTGGCACAGACAATTAAATTATGTCAAAAACACAATATCAATAAACTCGTCTACTTTTTCTGCAAACGGTGGCTTCAAACAATATTTTGAAAGCAAAGCTTGCTGGAGAAATATTAGTAAAAGATTCAAAACTAGATTATCTAATAGTACGTCCAGGTCTTATGTATGGTAAAGATAGACTTACCTCTTATTTCAATATATTACCGATTAAATTCTTTTCAAAATTAGGTATACCATTTTTCAAAAATGTTTATCCTCTTCCAGTTGAAAAAGTAGCAAAGTCAGTAGTTAAAAATTTATTCTCAACAATACTGATTCAACTATTATTGAAATAAAAGACATGAAATAACTATATACACCGACTTAAAGGGAGTGACTCAAAAATCGTGATTTCGAAGAAATCGATTTTGTCGAGTCACCCTCGCACAGTTTATTAGATATCTAAAAAGCTTTTATAAAGCGAATTTAGATATCAATAAACCACTGCGTCTATGAGTTTTCATATACATTTTGTTAAAATTTAGGACTTTTGGATCAACCCCTTAAGTCTATTTTTTATGACATTTGTCATATTACTTTTATGACATTACCTACTAAAAGACACTCTCCTACTTTGATATAATTTAATTATCAAAGATGAGGTGAACAAAATGTCATTAAATAATATTATAAGTAAAAACATAACAAAAAAACAATTAAAGGAAAAAAACATCTTAAATGATATTTCTTTTTGACGTGAAATTCTGGTGAATGTATTGCTTTAATCGGACCCTAAATGGAGCTGGTAAGACTACCCTAATGAACTGTCTATTAGGAAATAAATTTATCAACTCAGGTTCAATAAAAATTAATTCTCTAAATCCAGGCAACCAAAAACTAAAAGAATTTCTTAACATACTTCCTCAGGAAAATGTTGTTCCTGAAAAACTAAAAAGTAAAAGAACTACTCGATTTTTATACAGAAATTGTATAAGAATCCATTAACAAATGAAGAAATCGATGCACTACTACGATTTGATGATTCTCAAAAGATAATTTCGCTTCTAAAATTATCTGGAGGGCAAAAGATTATTATCTTTTATTATTACATTAATAGGACGACCAAAAATTAATTTTCTTAGATGAACCAACAGCTGGCATGGATACATCAACACGTATCAGATTTTGGGAAATTAGAATAACTTAAAAATAAAGGTCTAACTATTATTTATTCATCACACTACATTGAAGAAGTAGAACATACCGCAGATAGAATCTTAGTTCTAAATAAAGGAAAACTAGTTCGTGATACTACTCCACATGCTATGCGTGCTGAAGAAATAGAAAAAAATACTTTCACACTACCTATAAAATATCTAGATTTATTGAAAGATAGTGATATTATAAATAATTTAGAAATAAAAACAGATAATATTAATTTCTTAACAAAGAAACCAGATGAAATATGGAACATATTACAACAAGCTGGTTGCACATTTAAAGAAATTGAAATTCAAAATAGAACTTTATTAGATAGTATTTTTGTAACTACAAAAGATAAACAAGGAGATAAATAATGAAAAATCTTGCTAACTTATTAAACATAGAATTTATATTTCATAAAAAGAAACTTAACTAATTTTATTATGGGATTAGGTTTTCCAGTTATCTTTCTTTATACTATTTTCTGGAATGCAGCAATTCGATGATCCCTGAAACAAAAGGTACGCGTAGTAAAAGATATGCTTATCTCTATGACTGCATTTAGTAGTATAAGCTTTCGCTTTATTTTTCTCTTCCTATTTCTATAAAAGAAGATGAGAAAAATAACTATCTACACATATTAAATAATTCTCCAATAAAAATATCTGAATATTATCTTGCACGTTTTATTCGTCTTATAATTACATTTATTATATCAATAGTTGTTGTGTTTCGCTGTTGGTCATATCTTTAGAGGGCGTTAATATGACAGCTCGTGAATGGGTTTATGTCAGCTGTTCTAATGCTTATCGGAAGTATTACATTTTTAGGTATGGGATTACTTCTAGTCCCTTATTAAATCAGAAGAAAAACTTTCGTTACTTGCTAATATATTATACCTTGGACTTGCTATGTTAGGTGGACTTTGGTGGCCTACTTATCTTTTCCCAGAATGGTTACAAAATATATCTAAACTGACACCAACCTATTATCTATTAGAGTTCGTTAATAAATATATTAAAGAAGATATTTTTCTCTTATAAAGCTCTAGCTATACTTCTAGCATATTCAGTTGTATGTATAATTGCTACATTGGTAATAAAAACAGAAGAGAATCAAAATAATAATAATATAAGAGTGAGGATAAATTATTCACACTCTTATATTATTATGGTATTATTAAAGAATAAGGAGGCTGAAAATGTATAAAAATTACTAAATTTATTAAAAGGAAATTATGGGTTTTTATCTATCTTTGGTATTTTTTTATATTCCCACTTGTATATGTTATTGAGTGGAAGTTATCCTAAAATATACATTACTCTTAACTATTCTCGCTATTGCTTCATATATAGGAATGTTATATACAAAAAAATAGAGTTCTTGTTTTTACAGAATGGTTTTATTTAATTGCTTATATCAGTTACATGACCATTGTTTTATATCCAACGAACATTCTATTTAGTTTTTATTTTAAGTAATCTACTTGTTTGGCATTTTCATGATAAGTATTTTACTTACAGAACAATTAGTTTTTTTCATAACAATAAATTGCCCTAACATTATATATGATTGCTAATCCCAAAAATGAATATTGCAGATAGAATAATCCCTATTTATTTTTCTTCTATATGTATCATAACTTATTTTTCCCAAAAAAATATGGCTATGAAAGAAATAAATTAAAAAAATGAACGTTTTAAAACACAATGAACATATTAATCTGCTTCTTGCTGAAAATGAAAGAAATAGAATCGGACGTGATTTACATGATAGTATCGGTCATACCTTTTGTAATGCTAAAATTAAAAAGCAGAACTAGCTGAAAAAAATATTTAGAAAAATAATATTGAAGCAGCCAGAAAAGAACTTAAAGAAATCAGTGAAATCAGTAGTTCTTCAATGACAGAAACGCGATCTATAATTAATAAATTAAAACATAGAAGTATTAATGAAGAATTAAAAGTTATTTCGGATATTATGACAATGGCTGATATTTCATTAGATATTAAGAATAATATAACTACGTCTCCATCTCAGCTAGTTGAATGGACTATTACTAATGGTACTAAAAGAATTAACGAAATAATGTTATTAAACATAGTAATGCTAATAAATGCAATATTGAAATAAATGAATCTAATAATAACTACACTGTTATTATCTCTGATAACGGTATTGGTTTTTGAAAATATTAACGGAACGGAACTTTCATCTATAAGAGAAAGAATTAAACTAGTTAATGGAGTAATAAATATAATATCAAAAATCTCCCACAACTATCAAAGTAACAATCAATAAATAAACAAACAGGAGGACAATATGAAATTACTTATCGCTGAAGATCAAAGTATGTTACGAGATGCAATGTCAACATTATTATCAATGGAAGATAGCGTTGAGAGTGTACTTCAAGCTAAAGATGGAAAAGAAGCTATAGATTTAATTTCTACTAATGATATAGATGTAGCTATACTTGATGTAGAAAATGCCTGAAGCAACAGGACTAGACGTACTAGAATACATTCGTAGTAATAATATACATTGTAAAGTTATTATTGTGACAACATTTTTAAACGAATGGGGATATTTTCGAGACGTGCTATAAAAATAACGTAGATGCCTACGTCTTAAAAGATCGTTCAATCGATGAGCTTATGAAAACTATTAATAACGTCTTAGCAGGACACAAAGAATACTCGCTAGAACTAATGGAGAACATCTTTCAATAGTCACAATCCATTAACAAATCAAGAAAAATTATTCTTTTAAAAATTAAAGAAGGATTACCAAATAAAGAGATTGCTAATGAACTATTTTTATCGGAAGGAACTATCAGAAACTACATTTCTAACATCTAACAAAATTAAACTGTAAAAACAGAACAGAAGCTGTAAAAATCTACTGAAGAAGGATGGCTTTTAGATGACAAGAAAACTCGCTATATAGATTATCATTACTTTCGTCAATTATATACATAGCACTAACAATACTATACTTTACTAGTATAATATCAAAAATTAATCATTCTAACAGTCCTAGCGCATGGCGCTGGTTTAGGATGCTACTTGCATTTCTAATACCACACTACTTTATGCTCTTAATAGCTATTATTTTTAATATTGTTATCTCATTAATAAAATTCACGAAAAAAATTATTTAATAATTATAAATATTATATTATATATCATCGCTGGTACGTTAGGGTTTATCTTTGGATTTTTCTTTATTATTTCTATTATTTTTCCAAATAATATTCTTGATAATTGCATACAATAAATAAAATAAAGGAACAACTCTAAAATCATTTTTTCAAAATTGATTTTTGAGTCATTCCCTATTATTTTTATTTAACTAAAGAATAGCTTATATCAATTAATTCTTTTATTGTTTCAATTTTGATATTTTTATCTAACACTATACTAATCCAATGCTTTTTATTCATATGGTATGCTGGGAAAAATATTTTTTTATTATCAATAATTTCTAAAAATTTTATCCAGTGGGATATTTTACATTTAAAATTTTTCACCTTTAGTTGTAATATCAGTATTTTTATTCAATTTATTATAGTCTACATCCAGAAACAAGGCATACCATTTATTTTTTCATTTACAAATGCCAATATATCGGGATGTTTTTAAAAGGATTAACATGATTTTCACCGTATTTATTATTACAATAGTCGATGACTTTCTGAACTTATTTTTCTGATTCATCAGCTAATCCTAATATAGAACTTAGTAGTTTCTCTACATGTTCTCTAATATTTTTGAACCGTTTCACCTACAGCACTATCTACACTAAATAATGAATAAATCTCATCAAATTCTAAATCATAAACTTCTATCATAGTTGACTATTAACAAATACTATTTCTATTAAAAACTACTGTCTAAAATTTCTTTTTCGATATATTAGTTTTTCCGCTTCTTCCTTAAATCCAAATCCCTTTAGCTTTTCCTTTGAGAAAGTTATATTCCTCTACATCAATTATCTTTCATGACTTTTTATTCGAATCTAGCTCTATCGTGACTTTGATTCCACTTATCTACTTCTGGGTCCTTTTTGGTACAATAGTTTTACCTGCTGATACGTAATATCCAACCTTAATTGCTTCAAAGTCTGTTGTAGATCCGAATCCTGGTGTTTGATATAAATCTTTTTAAGTAGTTGAAAATGTTAGGATATTCCTCAATTCTCTTTTTATTCGCAGAATATAATCCATAATAAACGACATCAAAACGAATCATAGTAGTATAGAAACGAATATCTGTTTCTGTTATTGTATTACCATGGAAGTATCTTTGATTTGATAAACGATCCTCTACTACATCCATCATATTAAAGAATCTTTCGAATGCCTCATCATATTTTTCTTGACTTTCAGCAAATCCCATTCCATATACACCATCATTTAAAGCTACAGCTAATTTTTCATTCCACTCATCAATTTGATCAGCAAGATGTTCAGGATATAAATCTATTCCGTCTTTCTTATGTAGTTTACTAAATACTGTCGCAAATTCATGAAGTAACTCAGCAGATTCTTTTCTAACTACTTTTCCTGTAGTTACATCAACAAGCACTGGTACTGAATATGGTCCTTCATAATCTGAATCACTATTTAAGTACACATCTTTAATTTTTTGATTGTTTTAAAACTGGATCTAGACCATCTTTATCTAAGCTAAATTGCCATCCTTCTTCTCCACGACGATAATCCAATGTTCCTAAACTAATCGCATCATCTAATCCTAGTATCTCTCTTGCTATAACAGCTCTATGTGCATACGGACACACCGCAGTCCAAAATAGTCTGTATCTTCCTTCCTCTATAGGTTGTTCCTCTGTTCCAAATGGTTTACTAAAAAATTTTTTCATGTGATTTTTCTCCTTTTTAATTTTTCTATAAATTTTTTTCGCTTTTTCATAAATATACATAACATTTAAAGTATGTTCTTTTTGATTATTCATGAATTTAAAATCTTTTATTATTTATAACTTCAACGAACTTTTTAAACTCAGCAAACATTCTGTGTGAATGAATATTTTTATTTTCATCTATAAAAGTTATCTTTTTGTTTTGAATACTGTAATTAGGAACTTCATTTGGTAGGACCAATAACTTTTAATTATACCTTGATCACCTTGAATATTTACATAACTATTATTAAAACGTATCTTTAGCTGCATATGCATACTACTTTAAAGTTATCATATTCTAATAGAAGAATACCAGAAGTATCAACATCATTCACTATATTAGGTGACATAATGTACTTTACTAGGTTTTGCCAAACAATCCAACAACAAAATGAATATTATAGATATTTAAATCACCAAGTACTCCTCCACCTTTTACTCTTATCAAAAACTGGAGCTATTACTCCATTTTTAAATGCTTCGTATCTTGAAGAAAGTTGAGAAAAAAATTACACTCAACAAGTCGTATTTCTCCTATGTTATCAATATTGTCTTTTTATATCAAGATAATTTTTGATATTGATTTGTTATTGCTTCAATTAAATATTAATCCTTTGTCTTCAGCTATTTTCAAACAATTCTACAGCTTCGTCATACTTTTAATGTAAAAGGTTTCTCACAAATAACATTTTTACCAGCTTCTAGAGCCTTCTTAGCAACTGTATAATGTAAATTATTTGGAACTGCAACATAAATCGTATCTACTCTTTTATTTTTCCAGACAAAAAGATCAATATCAGTATATATTTTCTTTAATATTATATTTAGTTTTGTAATTCTTTTTAAATTTTCAATATTTCTAGCTGTTATAGCTTCTAATTTTAATTTCTGGAAGTTCATGAGCAAAAGATAAAGAAATCTTTCACTATCATTCCAGAACCAATAATTCCTAATTTCATGTTTTCCCTCCAAATTACTCATGTAGTCCTTTAATTATATCTTTGTATAAAACTCTACGCTAGCAAACTTTTCTGCATAAAAAGGAATCATGAGCTTTAAGCTCATGACCCTTCTCATCAGTCCTAAATTTTGGAGACTCTAAAAAAACCTAAGGAATGGAGTCCTTAGGGTCTTTACTCTATGCAACATACTAACTAATTGCTTTATATACATATTTTACACTGTTTTCTTTGATTTTTACAAATTATTTTTAATATAGAATCAAATAAATAAAATCCTATAGAATTATTAGTAAATCTACTAATTTTAGTCATAAAAATACCACCATTACTAGAAATACTCTTTTTGTCGTGCTAAATAAGCTAAAGCAGGTGCTAATTGAAATAAAACTGCTTCATAATATTCATTTTCTTTTTCAATTAACAAAATAGCTTTTCTTATACAATTCTCTCTCTTTTATTCCAACCTCTTTATCTAATATCAAATTATATAAATCAATTAAAATTTCTTCTTCTTTAGGAGAATAATTAAACATATAAAATTCCTAATAATTACCAATTAATAGTTGGTTTCCAATGGTGAACCACCACCATCATTCGCAATAGTAGTATACTGGGAAAAAGTAGTAACTTCTGTACTTCCTTTTTGCATCAGCTATATTAAAATTTAAAAACATACTACCTGATAATAATAAAACAAAAAAATAATTTCTTTTTCATAATAATAGAACCTTCTTTCTGTTATTTTTTTAGAAATTTTAACATTTTTGATATTAGAAATAAATTATTAGATTTATTGTAAGGTAAAAAAATAAAAAAATACAAGTCTTTTTATTTAATTTTTTTAAAATATTTGTTAAAACATCACTCTTTACACTCTGTCAAAAATACTTTCTATTTCTTTTTAATTCTTTTTATAAACTTACTATCTTTATGCCCTATATATACAATCTTTCTTCTGCTCTTGTCATTGCTACATAAAAGCAATCGTCTCTTCTTCTACATTTGTTTCTAACAATACATTTTTATCTAACTTTTTTATAGTTTGCTTTATACAAATAAGGATAATTTCTCATCTATATTCATTATAAATACATTTTTTTAAATTCAAGTCCCTTATATAATTAATTTAACTTTGAATTTATCTCCCTATCAAATTTGATAGATTGTTTTTATTTTTATATTTAGTTATCTTCATACTGGCAAGGGCTGACTCAAAGTCCTAAATTTTAACAAAAGTGTATATGATAATTCATAGACGCAGTGGTTTATTGATATCTAAATTCGGCTTTTATAAAAGCTTTTAGATATCTAATAAACTATGCGAGGGTGACTCGACAAAATCAATTTCTCCGAAATCACGATTTTTGAGTCACTCCCTTACTGTATAACAAAATGTACAAATATTTCTTTTGTAACTACTTTCTAATTAATAAAAATAATTAGTATGGATTTTTCTCATCACACTAATTATTATACACTATTATTTTATGCTTTTTCTAGATTTAATTGCCCCAATAATTAAAGGAATTAAACTAATTAAAACAATACCAATTACTACTACTGAGAAGTTTTTCTTAACAAATGAAATATTTCCGAAGAAGTACCCTACTGATATAAATAATGTACACCAACAAAGTCCTCCAAAGAAATCTATCACTCTAAATTTAGAGTATTTCATTTTACCAGCTCCTACGATAAATGGAACAATCGTACGGATAATCAGGGAAAAAAATCTCGCTAAGAAAATAGATTTCCCTCCATGTTTTGCTACAAAGTTCTCAGCATCCTTTTATGTTCTCATCAGACACAAATTTTTAAACCACGCCTTACTCTTTTAAATAATCAGAAGTTTCTTCCAATAAAATAGTTACAATTATCACCGATTACTGCAGCACTTATACATAAGAATAATAATAAAAATGATATTATTTCCCTGTTGCTGCCCATAATAGCTCCACTAGCAAATAATAATGAGTCACCTGGTAAAAACGGCATGAATACAACACCAGTTTCGATAAAGATAATTAAGAAAATTATCCCATACATCCACCATGGACCGTGTTGAATCATTAATTCACCAAGATGTTTGTCAATATGCAATACAAAAATCAATTAAAAATTTAATTGTTTCCAATGTAATCCTCCTAAAATTAAATATGTTCTAATGATTATACCATAGAGACCATACCCTGTCTAATAATCATCAAGTTTTATACATTAATCTCTTATAAATTTTTCATTTCAACAATGTAGTCCTCATTACTTTCATGTTTTTCTAAGATGATTTAAAACCCCGATTGTTGGTTCACTAACATCTTCAAGCTTTTCTACGTGTTTGCCATAAGATTTTCACTTCATCTTCTGTTAGTAATAAATCTTCTTTTCTTGTAGAACTCTTCAAGAAATCAATAGCTGGATAAACTCTTCTTGAAGCTAATTCTGGTGATAAGACAATTTCCATATTCCCAGTTCCTTTAAACTCTTCGAATATTAGATCATCCATTCTCGAACCAGTATTAATCAAGGCAGTTGCGATTATGGTTAAACTCCCTCCACCTTCAACATTTCTCGCTGCTCCAAAGAATGCTTTTTGGCTTGTGAAGGCTCGATGGATCTACTCCTCCACTTAAGACTTTTCCACTACTTGGTTCTACAATATTATATGCACGTGCCAGTCTCGTTATACTATCCATAAGTATAATTACATCTTGACCAAGTTCTACACGACGTTTAGCGTGCTCAATTACCAATTCAGCTACTTTAATATGATTTTCAGAAGTCTCATCAAATGTTGAGCTTACAACATCTGCTCCTTTTACAGATCTTTCCATATCAGTAACCTCCTCAGGTCTTTCATCAATTAAAAGAATAATTAACTTCTTATCAGGATAATTTTTTCTGATGGAATTTGCTATATCTTTTTAGCAATGTTGTTTTCCCAACTTTAGGTGGCGCTACTATTAATCCACGTTGACCGAATCCAATCGGTGCTACCAAATCAACAAATCTTGTAGAAAGTTTTTCTTAGTAGTCTCTAAAACAATTTTTGATTCGGATAAATCGGTGTTAAAAGCTTGGAAATGCGCTCTACCTTTTGCAACTTCTGCATCAACATCATTAACTTTATCAACTTGAAGAATACCTGCAAATCTTTCACCTTCACGAGGGTTTACGAACCTTTCCAAAGACTTCATCACCTTTTTTAAGCTCAAAACGGCGAATTTGAGAAGCAGAAATATAAATATCCGTTTCCCTTTTTATAATCAACAGTTCTTAAAAACCAAAACCATTTTCTGGATGAATATCATCTAAAAATTCCGAAGCATAATAATGTTCTTCACTTAAAAGATTGTTTTTCTAATATTGCTAAAACTAATTCTTTTTTATTTAATGTATAATACCTTGGAACACTAAGTTCTTTTTGCTAAAGCAGTAAGTTCTTTAGTATTCATGCTTTTTATACATTTCATCAAATTTTCACGTTACTCATTTTTATCCTTTCTCTGCAGATACCGCAGAAATCCTCTTAAAAATATTTAAACAAAAATTATCTAATTGAAACTGTCCTTAGGTATATTATTATCATAATTTTTATCTAAACATGACTAACTTTTAAACGAGGTAACTTAAAATCATTATTTTCAAAATCGATTTTTAAAAGTTACCCCCGTTCGGTTCATCAAATATCTTAAACTCTTATATCTCTTACTTAGTACAATTACCGCTGATAGGATAAAACCTGCACCTATTAAATCTATCGTTCCAAATGTTGTCCCTAGCAACAGAAACGAGAACATTATATGACGCAATCGGTTCAAAAGCATCCGATAATACTTCCCGTGACTGCACCGATTAACCTAACACCTTCTAGATATGTAAAAATGATAAAATTGTACCAACTAAAATTACTCCTGACATACATATTAAATCAATCAATTTAAAATTATCCGGAATATAATAACTACCTGTTAAGAAGTATACTATGATGCCAGAAAATAATAATCCCCAAGCCATTATAGGCATTACACCGTATTTTTGTAGTTAAACTTATTGAAAAAAATATTATAACTATCAAGACCAAATGCAGAAAGTACTCCCCAGAATAATCCTAATGTAGAAATATTCAGTTTGCTAAAAATCAAAATGGGTTGCTATTAACACCGTTCCAAATAGTGAAACTACTATTGCAATGACTTCTCTTGGAAGGGGCATCTTCTACCTATGACACAATAATATAACATTATTATTACTGGACCAATATACTGTATAACCGTTGCCATACCAGCATTAGTATACTTAATTGTTAAAAAGAATGTTCCCTGACAGATTAACAGACCAAAAATGAGAAATTTAGTAGTTTTAAAAATATCTTTCTTATCTGAAAATACTCTTACTAAGTTGTTTTTATCTTTAAGGAATAACATAGCTACCATTACGATTCAGAGAAAATAATCTAGTGGCTATTATCCAAACAGGGTCTATTTTGATATATTTAGTAAATATTCCCCTAATACTCCTGATAATCCCCAACATGTAGCCCCTAGTAAAGTGAAGACTATACCTTTTTTTCATCAGTACTTTGTCCCATAATTACTCTCCTAATGATCGAAATAGCTTTTAGAGCTAGAACTAACTATCTTTATTAGATTTTTCTATTACCTCATCGTATTTCTCATCTTTTTGATAATAAGATACTTGTAAATAAATGTAATCATATTATTTTGAGCTACCATCATATTACCGCATGTATAGAAACTTAGCATCTAAATCATTAGTGATATACCGAAAGGTGAATACCAAAAACCATAACCCACATTATAATTTTCATCAAAAGAAAAACTTTCTTCGCTACACTTTTCTGGATATCCTTTTATTATTGGCATAGGATATAAAAAGACTAAGAGCTTTTTATCGCCTTTTTGAGAATCCTCAACTTTAGAATTTAAAACAGAGAATACATCTAATTTTTTCCCCATTAGTGTTTTATCGTCATATACATTAAACTCAGTCTCATAATGTGTTTCAAAATCCTCTTTATATTCTTGAATTATTTCTTTTTCATCAAACATAATCTGAATAATCATTATTAAATAAAGTTTTCTTTCTTTAAATAAAGATGTGCTTTCAAATCATTTTCAGTATAATCTAAGGAAATAAGTGGATTAGTTGTTATAAATAAACTTTTCTTCGATTCAAATGCAATAAAATATCTATTTTTGCTCAAAAGATATTTTAGTTATCGCTCCTAATGAAGTATTATTTTTCTAATAATATTAAATTTTTTTCTTGATAAAACTATTCGTTTTTAATTCTTCTTTTTCTATTTGAAGCAGAGCTTTCCTAATATTTTTCTTGCCAAAGCTCTGGATAAATTTCTCTAACTGACATTAATCTGTGGTTCACTAGATATTTTCATTTTCATCATCAAGTTTGTTTAAAAATGAAATTCTCTCGCCCTATAACTCAGAAAACTCTTTTTCCTCTTTCATATTAAAGAACAATGTAATATAAAACATCATCACCTTTAAAAAAACTGCGAGTATACCTGGTACAACAAAAGAAGTATCACTAAAGTCTACCCACTCTTGGCTATTTTTATTATTACCGTCAGAAATTCCACCGTAAATACCAAAGTATTCACAATCATGTTCATCTATCTCTAAAACACTTACCTGTGCTCTTAACTCTTCAAACCCAGATAGAACACTACTATTATCAAAACTTGTTAAAAAAATCATTAGAGTCTAATAACCATGTTGCTTCATAACCTATTCCAATTATAGAAGATTTAGTATCAGGGGTTCTTATAATAAATCTCTCACCTTTTTGGAGTGAAAAAGACTGATAAATTGAGCTTCAGTAAAAGTTTTTCTTCAATTTGAATTTTACAACAAAGCTTTATCATCAAGAACTGTATCACTAAAATCATAATCTATAATTTTCTGATAATCATTCATACTTATTACCTATCCTTTTTCTCCTCATTTTTGTAATTTTTCTTCACGTTCTTTAATTTCTAATCTTTTTGTCTTTTGTTTTAATAAGTCTATTTACCTCTTCTTCAGACTTATAACTAGCTTCTTTATCAGTAAAAAAATAAATAAATTCTTATGGTCATTTAATATCGATAAAAATAGTTCTTTTTATCAGAATCTTCATTTTCGAAATAATTCCTCAATATATTTTCTCTTATCACTTCCTAATACAACTACAAATAAATTTCTAGCTGCCATTAGATTTTTCATATCCAATACTGATTAATTTATTTGCCATCAATTTCCATTTCCAGCATCTGAGTTGTGATTTTTCCTCATCTGAGAATTCCACAATGTGAAGATTTTTGTTTACTTCATCTGCAAAACGATAGTCAAGTATTCCTCCATCAGATCCTGAGAAAACTACTGCAACATCTATCGGATTGTCAGATAATACTTCTTTATAGCGTATTTAAAGTCCTCTTCACAATTCATTGCTGTTTCAATGTTTGAGGATAATAGATATTCTTAGTTTCGACATCTAATTTTCTTAAATAGCTCATATCTAGCATATCTATATAGTCCAAATTTTTCTTCAATATCAATATCCAGCAAACTCACGTTGACCTAACATTATTACATGTTTTATAACGATATTTCCCCATTTTATTATCATCTATCATTCTATTTGTAAATTGAGTATTAATAATATTTTTCTGGTAAACAGATAACTGCACCCATCTTCTAAATTTTTCAAATTCATCATACATTCTATTTAAAACAGCTGTTTCACTATTACAAACTATATATTTCACAATTTCACCTCCATAGTTTAATAAATCATTTTTATTATACCACAATTAGACTCTACTAACAACGTGATAAAATTTCATAATTGTACTATTGTTTTAAGTTACTCTATTTCAATTAAACTTGAAAGAACATAGAATATACAAAAGTTCTAATATTATTTAATTTATAATATTCCGCTACCGCTTCTTTATAAATTCTAAGTTGTTCCTGTGTCTATCTCGTAAAATTTCTTCTCCATTCCTACTAGTCACGTGATCCGTTTTTATAATCTACGATAATTGCTTCCTCATCAAAATTTTAATAAATAAATCGACAACTCCCTTGCAGTATAACATCTATATCACTTTCACTATCATCATATAATTCTTTTTGCCTTCTTAGCAGTTGTGAATACTATCTCAGTTTGACAGAACTTCACTTTTAGCTACTAATTTTATTAACTCACTATTAATAAAAGTTAGTAATCTTTTCTATATCATCTTTATTATTTATATTATCAAATTCTTCTTGAGATAGTATTCTATGTTCTCTTTTATATTCTGTAGTAAATTATCTGTTTTTCTTTAAGCTATCGATGTAACTCACTACATCCGAAATCTCTACTCCTGCTCTAGTATCATTAACTATCTTTTTCAAAAAGTTTATGAATGATATTCCCCTAAAGAATCGCCTTGCTAGTAGATGTTGATTTTTTAATGTGGTTAATTCTAAAAGTATCCTCGTTTTTCTTTTGTTATGATTCCACTCATGATCTTTAGTATTAATTTTTCAAAGGCACTATATGAAGTTTTTAGCGAAATGCTTTATTTTTTCACTTCGATCGTGTGATTATCACTTTGTTTGCTTGATTCATCCTGTTGCTTACTTTCAAATTGCTTATAAAATTCTTGCAAATCAAATCCCGAACTATCTTCTACATCTTTTACAGAGGCTCACTTTCGTAATCTTTAAACAAAAGCATCCTTTTCATTTTTCAAAAATAAACTCTTCTCCATAATCACTCAGTAGATTATTTAAGATTTTTCTCAAAATTATCGTCCTCTATTAAAGCTTGATATAACGGTTTATCTTTAGCTTTCTCATTATTTAATTCTACTCCATTTGGACTCACAAGGTGTGCGAATTTTTCAGCATGAGTCAGTGCAACATATAAGTTACGTACTTCTTCTTCTCTTTCACGTAATTTTATTAAAATACTATTATATTTAAACAGCTGATTTAATTTTTCTATGTTACTAGAAACTAAACCAAACTTTTTGACCTAACTCTTCTGCAGTTGATACTTAAACCAAAGATTTCTGTGAATAATAGTTCACCCTGTATAACCTCTTTTACTAAATGGGAGTATCTAAATCGACCACAAAGACTATCTTATATTCTAATCCTTTTGAAATATGAATCGTTGATAAAGTTACACTATCATTTGGTGTGCGTTTTTGTTTCAAATACCTCATCATTTTTATAATTTTTAATTGATTTACTAAGCCACTAATTTATTATCTATGTTTTGATAATTATTAACGATATCTATAAAGTTTTCATAACAATCTAATTCTTCATCATTTGTATCAATTGTTACTAAATAATTTTTAAAATCTGTATCAATAGCTATACATTCTAATAGATTTGGAAGTGAATTATTTCAAAACTAAAATTCAACCATAATAAATTTTACAGTATTATAATCTTTTTCCTTTTCACTATTTTGTAATTTTTTTCAAAAGATTTTTTCCCTTTTTGTTATAGATAATTTTAATAATTCATCATTACTGTAATCAAATATCTCAGTATGTAAAATTGCCAAGTAAACTAGCATCTCTATTCGTATTATCTAAAAATCTAAGTATATTATACAAAATGTTAAATGCATTAGATTCAGTAAATCCAACCTTTTCTTTAAAGAATAACGGTATATTGTATTTAGCAAAAACTTCTTTAAAAACTAGACATTTTTGTACTATTTCTAACTAAAATAGCATAGTCACTATACTTTTTACCATTTTTATACCTAATAATAATATTTCATAGGCAATATTTTTCTATAGATTGTTCTCTATAAGATTTTTATCTTCTAAAAAGTTCACCCTGTAAAATAATTAATCTTACCATTAATTAACCTAGTTGGAATAATTTTCAGAGACTATTCTTTTCTTTTGCTTTCGAGATAATATAATGCACTATCTTCTCCATAACTTACCCCAGCATTTTATTTCCCATAAGTCTATTAAAAATATAATTACTAGATTTTAATATATTAACATCACTTCTAAAGTTTTTCTTTTTAGAACTATACAAATTCCTTCAGAATCATCTTCAAAAGAATATTCTTGTTTTTCTGAATAATTATCAATTTCTAGTTTTTCTATAACTATTATATTTCTGTTCAGAATAAATCAGTTTGATCCTCTAAAAGCCGTAGATTGCTTGTTTCACATCACCTACCCTAAAGAAATGCACTCCTTCTCCTTTAATAAGATTTAGATATACTCTTGAAGGTTATTATTGTCTTGATACTCATCAACATATATTTCTAGAAATAATTTTTATAATACTGGGACCGCTTCACTGGGAACAATTTCCCATTCTCTTCTCTAGTTAAAGCCTTTATAGCAAGATGATTTAAATCAGAAAAAGTCTAAAAAGTTATTCTCACGTTTTTCTTTTTAATGAAAATCATTGTGCAGTTTCTTCAATAAACTTTGTAATGGACTTAGCCAATAAATTCATTTTTTCTAAAACTTTAAAATAATTTAAATAATCAACAAGAACCTCATGGACTCCACTTAATAGCCCAGTATCATAAATATTATCTTCAATCTCAAACTGTGTATTAAGCTTTACTTATTAGTTCCTCAAGCTCTTCAAGTTGTTCTTGATTACTCTTTATTGAAAACTTCATCTTCATCTACATACTTTGCAAGCTTTTCTTTTTGTTTCATCTAAATTTACAAGAGACAATATATCTAATGAGCTTTCCTTCTTACTATTTATTAAATACTGTTGTACATACTTGCAGAAATCTATCGCAGTATCTATACTTTCTTTTTGAGTTAGCTCACTAACTTTATTAAACTTATCTATTATACTATTATCTTCAATTTCAAAATTGTTAATTACTAAATCGTTTAGTTTTGTAAAATCTTCATCTAGATAATTTTGGAAATTTGGAATATTTAATAATTTATAGTATAAATCAATAATATAAGAGCTAATATTCTGATTTAGAGCCAAATATTGTAAATAATAGGTCAGTCGTATTAGAGTCTTCCTGTACTAATTGTTCAAGAACATTTCCTACTGTTTCATTTAATAATCCCTCTACTATTCGAAAGAATACTAAAAATTAGGTGATAAATATTTAATTTCATTATCAATCTTTTTCTTCAACAAGATAATAAAATTTCTTTAATACATTTAAACAAAAGCTATCAATAGTACTAATATAAGCATCATTCATTAACATTCTTTGTTTTCTTAAATAGATTAAGTCTTCTTCCTTATTAGTAGATAGTAATCGTTCACTGATTTTTATTCTCAATTCTTACAATCATATTCTTCGCCGCAGCAGTCGTGAATGTCAGTACTAGTAAACGATCTATATCCCATCTATTAGAAGCTACCTTCCTTGCAATTCTCTCAGAAACACTTCAGTTTTACCACTTCCAGCAGCTGCCGCAACAAGAACATCAGCACCGGTAATAGCTGTTGCTTGCCATTGCGGGGCTGAATAAGAATGCTTTCTAGAAGCGGCTATTTTATCAATCTTCTCAATTTTTATCATATAATTTATCCTCTAATTTTACATTAATTATCATTATATATTTTAACATACTTTAAGCTTTATGGTATAATATTTTAAAATACTATTATGTTTATTACTAAAATATTTTTAAAGGTGAGATGTAATGAATCGAAAAAAATTTTAGCGCTAGCTCCGATTATTGCAACTAGTTCAATAATAAGACAAAGTAAAAACTTAAAAAGTAAGAAAAAAACTACTCTTAAGTTTGATAAACTACCTCAAATTTTTGACAATTTTAAAATCGCACAAGTCAGTGATGTTCATTGTGATAGGATTGGATATAGTGATCTATCATTCATATTAAAGGATTTTTAATCCGGATATGATTGTTATTACAGGGAGATATTTTTGAGATAGCTATAATAACGACATGGATATTGCTTATAACATTCTAAGTCAATTAGCAATAATAGCTCCATGTTATTTCGTCTCTGGAAAATCATGAATTAAAGGCTTCCTAAAAAGAATACGAGCAGCTTATAAATAGAATGAAAAAAACTTAATATTACGTATATGCAATAGCAATCTATTAATCACAAAAAAATAATGAAAGTATTAATTTGGTTGGAGTTGAGGAGTTATAATTTCTTTAAAAAAATGAAGATAAGCTAAATCATAGAGCAAACTTCATAAAAACTCTAGAAGAACTTTACTCTCCAAATCACTTTAATATACTTTTTATCACATAGACCTGAAATTTCCAATTTACGCAGATATAAAAATATGATCTTATTTTTCAGGTCATGCTCATGGTGGTCAATGGAGAATTCCATTTTATAGGTGGCATTTTCTCTCCTAGTCAAGGTTTCTTCCCAAAATATACTAATGGAAAACTATGTTCTAAAAATTCAACTTTAATTGTTTCTCAAGGTCTTGGTAACAGTTCATTTCCTATTAGGATTAATAATAGAATAGAGTTAGTTTTGCTAATATTGAAAAAGAAACTCAAAAATCATGATTTATTTAAATCCGATTTTTGAGTTTCTATATCATATTAAATAATTATTAAAAATATAATTTTTCAAATTTTTCTATTTTTTTCTTCGAAACCTTGAAGTGCTAATTCTATAGCGACCGGTTTTAGACATATCTACTCCAGCATTCTTTAGAACTTCTATTGGATAATTAGAGCATCCTTTTTGAAAGAAATTCATCAATATAAATTTTAGCATTTTTACTATCTTCTAAGATTAATTTAGATAAAGCTTGGGCAGCTGAATATCCTGTTGCATATTGATAAACATAATAATTGTAATAGAAGTGCGGTACTCTAGACCATTCATATTTTTATATCTTCATCATAAGTGAAGACATCCCCGTAGTATTTCTTAACCAGTTAAAGTACTCAGTATTTAAATAATCAGCTGTAGATTGCTCCCCACTTTTGAAGATGTTGGTTAATTTTATGCTCAAATTCTGCAAATTGAGTTTGGCGATATACTGTTGCTACAAAACCACTTAACGCTTCATTTTAGAACACAACATACCATTTTTGTTACCTTCTTTTCCAATTTATTATAAAGGTACTCAGTTAATAATGCTTCGTTACAAGTCGATGCTACCTCTGCAACAAAAGATTGAATAATCTCCATATACATATGGCTGATGTTTTCTAGTATAGTAAGAGTGCGTAGAGTGACCAAGTTCATGAATCAAAGTATATACATCATTCAATGTCCCATCAAAATTTAATAGAACAAATGGTTTTGTAGTATAACCACTCCCATGAATACGCACCAGATCGTTTCCCTTTATTAGGATAAACATCAATCCAACGTTCCGTGAATGCTTTTCTCATATCATTCACATATTCTTCACCCATTGGTTTTACCGCTTCAAGCACAATATCACGAGCCTCTTCAAATGTAAATTTTTAATGGTTCGCCTTTTTACCATTGATACTGATCTATCGTATAATCTAAAATCTTCAAAATCCTTTTGCTCTTTTTATGTAGACTATAATATTTTTTTGTAGTGCAGGAATTTTTTCATTTACTACTGATACTAAATTATCATAGACTTCTTCTGGAATTAAGTTATTAGATAATGCATTATTTCTTGTTGATGAATACTTATACACATCTGCATAATATTTTTCGTTTTTAAATTTCCACCCTAATGTAGATGCTAACGTATTATTATGTTTTTGAAATAATCATATAAGGCATGGAATGTATTTTTCTAAAGTACTCTATCTGTGCTCTCCATATAAGTACCATACGTTCCATGAGTTAGAGTATGTTTTATTTCCATCTTTATCTTCTACTTGTTCAAATTCAACATCAGCATTATTTAACGCTGAAAAGTTTCATCACTTGCATTTGAGTGCCTCACCAGCCATCGCAATAATCTTTTCTTGTTCTGCATCTAATGTGTGAGGACGTTTTTTATTTAGTTTTTTCTAACTCAAACTTATAAACTTTCAGTTCATCTAGTTCTTCTACATATCCCAATATACATCTTCTTCAATAGAAAGTAGTTCCGGTTTTAAAAATGACCATTCCGCATAAAACTTAGAACTTAAATTCATTGTTTTTAGCATATAATTCACCGTATTCAGCATCAGTACTATCCTGATCTTTTCTTAGAAAAGCATAAATAGTTAATTGCTCCATTTTTAAAGACATATCTTCTTCGGCTTTAAATACTTCTAATAGTCCTTTTGCGCCTTCTTTAACTTTTTCCTCTATAGTTTTTATTTCTGGAATAAGTTTTTCTACTTCTTTAAATTGGTTCCAAAAAAATCATCATTTGTCTTAAACATTGATTCTAAGTCCCAAGTATTTTCAACTTTTTGATCTTTTCTTAGTAATTCAACCATATTTTTCTCCTTATATTTATACATATTCTCAATTATATCACATATTTTAATAATTTGGTAATTTATATTTTTAAAATTAAAATAAATTTTCTGAAAATACGATTTGAGCAACTTATTTTCTTTTTATTAAATGATTATAATTTTCATGTCCTATAAAAATTTCACCTTCTTTTTTAAATCCATAACTTTCGTATAACTTTCTCGCTCTATTATTTGATTGTGCAACATTCAAAACTTAACTTAGCTTCTTCACTATTAACAAATTCTGTTAATAGTTTATTGTCAATACCTTCTCCTCTGGCATCAGAAAAACAAATAATGTATCTAAATAGAATTCCTCTTCTAACACTTCATCATAATCGAAAAATTATTGTATCTTCTTTCAGACTAAAGTGACTAATGACTTTCAGCATACCAAAATTCTTTCATTTTTTCAACTTGATCATAATGATATGTAAAAGAAAATCCTTTAATCACACCTTCAGTTTCATATACCGTACAATTTTTATAACTAAATCTATCATATTCAGATGAGAATACATATTCTAAAATCTTTAAAACTTTTCTCTTCTGAATAATCTTTTAAAGATATCTATCTCTAATGATTTAATAAAACTCAAATAATCCTTCTACTACTTTAAATATCTTCTTTCGTTGCTTTTTCTAATCATGCCTCCTAAACAATAATATCTTCTATTTGCTAATGATGTTCCATTAATTATACGACTCTTATAAGAAATACTCGCTGGTGAGCACTCACTCCATATTTCTTTCAAACCATAACTTTGAATTTTCTCTATATCAAAATCAACTTTTAACTAACTCAACATATAATCCACCTATTTCATTTGTGAAATATATCGCCTTTTTCATGCTTACTTCTAGCTATTCTAGTAATTAGAGCCAAATGTTTGTCCCTCGATATTCGCCATTCCAGCTGCCCCATTATTAATAACAATATTTCTTCCATTATCATAGACTACTGGTAAGCATGTGTGTTGTTGCTAATATATCTATATCATTCTCTTTAAACCAATTGTCTAATTCTTTTCTTTCTAGATTCTAATTTTTAAATTATCATTTGAACATTCCCAACCCGACATACTTTTTCTTTCATCACCATGAGTAATTTGCAATCTTTTTACCCAAAAAATCTAAAACTAAGGTTTTTGAACGTTCTTTTTATATCATTAAGAATTTGATCACCTTTAATATTTTTCTTTTCATCATATTATGAATAATGTTTGATCGTTCTACTACTCCATCACTAACGTCCTCAGGATAATTACATCCACATCCCTAAAGATGATGTATTATTTAATAATTCAAATTCAACATTTCCTAGAAGTTTTATACTATCTTTAGATAACTCTTCAATCTTTAAAAAAATCTTCCTTTTCGATATCAAACCAATGCATATCACCATTAAAAACTATCTTCGCATTTTCATCATGTGCCATCTTATTGATAATTTCTAAAAGCATATCTATTTCCATATAATCCTCCAACTATATAGATTACTTCCTCTTCTAATTTTTTTACTTTTCTTTGTCCAATCCTTTTTGAAGAATATACTCTAATGAACAATTTCTACCTTTTTCCATATAACTATCTCCAAATTAAAATAATAAGTAAAGAGTGTACCATCCTTTACTTTTATTATATTATATTATTTATTTTTGCGAACATTCATAGTTACTAACGTAATAGTACATAAAATTAATCCGTATAAATTAACTCCTAGTAGTAATGCATTCTTACCTGTACCAATAGCCCAACTTGCAGGAATTAAATTAATAGTTAATAGTATTCCTAAAATAATTCCAATCCAAAAACTCAAGTGGAATCCTAATTTTGTTGGTTTAACAAAACCGTGTAGTAAGAAAATCGGTGCTAATCCAATTACCATTGTTCCGCTAATAGTTGTAGCTTTAAGAATATCTGTTCCCATAATCATTGGAAGATTACCTATAATAGCAAATGCAATCATAAATAAAATAGCTACTTTCTTAGGATTTTTTAATCCTCTATTAGACATTTCTGGTAAATCCTTAGCAGTTAACTTCCCTAAACTTGCAAATGTAGAGTCAAGTGTAGAACCTGCTGCCGACACCATTACTACTATCATAGCAAAATACCCTACGACACCTAATGTTTTACCTAGAGCTGCTGGAACGTTGCTACTTACTTCCATTCCAATTAATTTCGCATGAATTCCAATAAAACTAAAGATTAGAATAGAGAAGAATCCTAAAATACCAGATACGAAAAATGCACGAAGCATAGTCTTCTCACTAGCTATAAATCCTCTATCTGTAAGTACTGGATCGTGGAATGGATAACTAAATAATTGTAGAATTGTTACAAGTAACATATCTACACCTGCGTTCATCGCCCAATTTCCTGATGTTACAAAATCACTAATGTTGTGTTGCGGTAAAATTAAAGTAACTACCCAACCAACAAAGAATATAAAAATAACGGCTTGGATAACATCAGTTACGATTGAACTTCTTAACCCACCAAGCACAGTATACCCTAAAGTAATAGCAGTAAATAGAATTGCAGAGATAATAAACTCTTTACTACCTGCTTTTCCATAATATCCACCTACAACAGAAGTATTACTCCATACTTCATTAAATAAACGAATAAGTATCGCAGCTGAAAATGCAACAGAAGCTGCTTTTCCATAATTAGAAGTTAAGAAACTTACTAATCCTTTTGCCTGGTACTTTGTTCTTAATCTATAAATTGCTAAACCACAAATAGGAATACAAAGCCAATATGTTGCATAAGCTAATCCACCAACAAAGCCATATTGGGCCCCTAAATTTGCAGCGTTAGTTACAGATTTAGCAAAGATCCAACTTATAAAAATACTTAACATAAGCATCATCTCAGTAGGTTTTTCACCTCTGTTACCATCACCTCTAAAGAATCCTGCTTCTGTTACCTTCTTTGGTGATAATAAAAACATTACCACTCCATAAACTATTAAAAATCCCCAAAATAGATATCCTGTCATATCAGTCATTTTCTATATAAATTCTCCTTATTATTTTTAATCTAATACTACTTCACCAACATTAGCGTACCTTGCAAATGATGGTTCATAGTTTCGCACTTTAAAGCCTAACTCTTCTAATATTACCGCAACATACGATGCACGAACTCCAGTAGTACAATAAGTGACCTGTAGTTTATTTTTATCTAGTCCTTTGTCAGTTACATATTTTTCTAATGCTACTCTGGATTTTAAAAATCCATTACTATCAACTAACGAATTAAATGGTAGAGAAATTGCACCAGGAATATGACCTGCTTTATTCTCTCCATAGATTACACGACCATTATATTCAACTTCTAATCTAGTATCTATAATTTGAACATCTGTATTACCTATTTTTGATAATAATTCATCTGTATAAATAGCTTTTTCATTTTGAGTTGCTTCGCTACGAACTACATCGCTAACATCAATTCTGTCATTAGTTGGTACATATTTCTTATTAAACCCTAGTTTCTCAACTTGTTTAAAATCCGCCATCAATAAACTTAACATTATCAAATCCTACATAACTAAATGTATACAGAACTCTTGCTTCATCTCCAAATCCTTGTTCAGGCATAGTAAAACCATATACTAGTACTTCAGATTCATCTGTAATTCCTAGTTTAGAAAAAAATTTGTTGATAATTCTCTTTAGATAATAATTTCCCAAGTTCTTCTCCTCCAAATTCTCCAAGTAAACTTATATCAGTCCAATCAACAACGATTGCTTTGTCATACATTAAAGAACCTTCTTCAAGCATTCCCCCACGTGCATCTATCACAACAATATTGTTATTTGTTCTATTATTTAATAAATACTCAGCATCAACCAACTTTTTAAAATCAAATTGTGTCATAACTTTTTCTCCTTTTCTAAATATACTATTATTCATTATAACATAGCTTTTTAATTAAAAAAATATAATTTCGCTTTCTAAATATCATAAAAATTATTACATTTTTTTAAAACAACTAAGTATATACAAATTTAGCGAAATGATATTTTTTAAACAAATCGTAAACATATCTATTTACAACATTGAATAATCATGATATAATAAATCGGAATTGTTTTGAATTGAATGATTAAGGAGAAAATAGATATGAACAAGAAAAAAATAATTATTACTGGTGCCTGTGGTTCATTAGTAATCGGACTATCTGCATTCGCTGGATACGAATACGGAAAACACCAAGCATATGAAACTGCACCACTAGTACAAAATACAGCACAAGCAAAAAAAATTAATTACTCTGACAAAGTTAGCTCAGTAGTTGTAAGTGAAATTACTGAAGATGGTTATGTTACACTTCATGGTGATCATAGCCACTATGAAAAAGGATTAGTACCTTACAACGCTAAAATTCTTGATTCACTAGTTTATAAAAATAAAGACTATAAACTAAAAAATGAAGATATTCAGTATGAACTTGCAGAAGGATACGTAATAAAAGTTAATGGTAAATATTACTACTATCCAAAAGAAGGAATTACTCAAAATAATGTTGTTGACGAAAGTACTGGAAAAGAAATTTCAGCACATGCACATCACCATCATCACCATGGAGAATCTAGTGAATCTAAAGGAAGTGGAGATAACTACACATTTAATCCAAAAGATATCGTAAGTGAAACTCAAGATGGTTACGTAGTTCGCCATGGAGATCACTTCCACTATATTAAGAAAAGTGAATTATCAAGTTCACAATTATCACAAGCAAAAGAAGCTGGAGTTAATCCTTCTTTAGCATCATCAGCTGCAGGAGTAACAACTCCAACAAGTGATGGCTATATTTTTTCAAAAGGTGAGAGTGATATTATAGGAAGAAACAGTTTTGGTTTTATAGTTCAACACGGTAATCACCAACATATAATTCCATATTCTCAATTAAGAGGAACACAATGGGAATATTTATTAAATGATCATGGAACTACAACTAATAACACTAATACAACAGTAGTAAACATACTCAAAAAAACTAATATAGTAAATGACAGTCATCATGATCATCATGAACATCTCATCAGAAATCACGGAGATGATTATAAATTTGATCCAAAAAGATATAGTAGCTGAAGATGAAAATGGATATACAGTTCGTCATGGAGATCACTTTCCACTATATTCACAAAGAATAAAGTAGAGAAAACCTGCTGAAACTAGTTAAACCAGCTCCAGCTATCCCTACTCCTACTTTACCTGAAGTGAATAAAGTAGAGAAACCTGCTGAAGCTGTCAAACCAGCTCCAGTTATCCCTACTCCTTCTTTACCTGAAGTGAATAAAGTAGAAAAAAACCTACTGAAGCTGTCAAACCAGCTCCAGTTATTCCCTACTCCTTCTTTACCTGAAGTGAAAAATGAAGAGAAACCAAAAAGTAGAAGAGCCAGTTGTAAGACCCTAGCGTCTTTATCATTTGCTGGTGTTCAATTTGAGACTAGCGATGGATTTATTTTTAAATGATAAATACTGTTGGTACTCCGACTTCATTAGGATTAGTGATTGATCATAATGGACACCAACACTTTGTATACTATAAACAACTAGTGAATTCTAAATTTGAAAAAAATTAATTCCTGAAAAAAATATTTAGAACAAGCTAAAAAAGAGTATAAAGAATTTAGAAGATAAAGTAACTGAAAAAAATAAATTACTTATCAAGCAAAAAAATAACATCGATAAAAACACAATTAAATATGTATCTACAGCACAAAGGAGATGCTCTTTCATATGATGGTAAAACAACATTATTAGATAATATTAATGTTAACGATGTGACTGAGGCTCCTACTGAAAAAGCCAGCAGAAAACAACAAAAGAAGAAAAATAATACAGAAAATAAAGAAAATTATTCTGAAGAAGTGACTAAAAAAATTAATCACCTTGCTAAAATACTAGGAATTGACCCTAAACTTATTAAATTAGTAGAAACTGAAAATGGTCAAGCGTTAACTTATCCTCATGGTGATCATAGTCACACTGTACCATTAAATGCAATTCACATTGATGAGACTGACGTAAATATTACTGAAGAAATTCAAAAACAAATTAATTACATCGCTGAAGTCTACGGAGTACCAAAAGAAGCTGTTAAGGTGACAAAAGATTTCTTCGTATTTAATGAACCAGCTCACGCTTACGATCCAACACATATTCACCCATATCTAATTCCTCGTGAGAAATTCCATATTCCAGAGGTTACAGGTGACGATGAAGTGGATTTTGAAAATGAATTACTTGCCTTATCAAAACGTACAGGTATTCCTGCAGATAAAATTAAACGTGATGGGGATAAATTTGTAATTCCTCATGGAGATCATGATCACTTTGTTAAAATTTTATCTAAAGGAGCAGACATCTATTACAAAAATAGAATTCCTAATATCACAGGTAACTACGTTGCTGGAGACTTCGATAAAGAAGCTGTATTCAAACGTATCGAGGAACTTAAAGCTAATAACCTTGCTAAACACCGCGATGACAAAAAACAAGCAAACCGTGTAAATCGTGCACTAGATCAATTACGTGCAACAATAGAAGAATTACCAACTAACTCTACTAATGGATATCTTGCGATGTTAAATGATTTTTGACAAAAAAATACATCCAAGAAAAAAAGCTAATGCGGATACTTCTAAAAATGATGAATTAGTTAAAAAAATATAATACTCTACTAAATAGAATCAAAGACACTGATATTGAAAAATATGGTCTTTCAAAAACTGACTTAACTAACGAGTTAAATGAAGCTAGCTCAAATAAAGATGCTAATACACTAAACAAAAGTTAGTCATATGTTAGATGAACTTCAAAAATTCGAAGATCGTGAAAGTATTACAACTGTAAGTTACATTAAATACTTCTTAGAAAATATAGATAGTGATAAAATTGATAATCAACTACGTGAAGAACTTGCTTCTCTTGTAAAAGATTCTTATGAATCTCAAGCATTTCATCACTAGAACACCAATGAGAACACTTGTAACAAGACTTATTAATGCTAAAAACGCTCTTCATTACGCGTTAGAACACAATGAAAGTTCAAAAGTAGAATTCGGTGAAAACTATAATAAATTAAATGAAACTGACAGTGATGGTACAACTCTTCGTTCTTCAGCTGATCAATTCTCTAAAGAAGCTAACGATCCTTCATTCCCAATTGAATTTTCTAATGCCAAATATGATAAAGCAGATTTTGAAAAATATGCAAATAAACCAACAGAGAAATCTGAATCTACTACACCAACCACTGAAGCAAAACCAAAAGAAGAAAAAGACAATAACACAAATAATGACAGTAATACTGGAAATCAACCTGACAGTGAAGTAAGTACACCTAAAGAAGAAAATAATACGACAGATAATAAAAAAGTAGAACTTACTCCAGAAGAAACTGCAAAAGTAAACTTACTTGCAGGAATCTTTAAACTTTCTCCAGATTCATTAAATGTTATTGAAACACCATATGGAAAAGCGGTGAACTTCACACTTGGTGGAAAAGCTGAAACGATATTAATAAATGATATCGACAGATTACTTGCTGCATTATTAGCAAAGTGCTAAACCAAAAGAACCTTCAACAGAAAATGAAAATAGTACGACTCTTAACTCAGAAAATGAAGTTTCTAATAGCAATAGTGATACAACTACAGTAGAACCAAAAAACAACACAGAAAAAGAAGAAACTTCTAACAACACTATTACACCAACAGAAGAAACTTCAAATAATTCAACGGGAAGAAAAAAAATAATCTAAAAAGACTTGACAAAAAAAGATAAAAATAGAGTAAAAATTATATTAAATAAATATATAAAATTTGATTATAGACATGTTTTTAATCTAAGAACATTCCCAGAGAGAGTACAAATGCTGAAAGTACTTATTGTTTATTTTAAAAATTCTACTATAAATAATATCAAATTAAATTTCAAGAATCTTTTAGATTGAATTTGGGTGGAACCACGGTATAGAAATTAATCGTCCCTTGCGTCTTTGACGTAAGGGACTTTTTATTTTACTTATAAAAAAATTCAATCAAAATAAATTATTTAGAAGGAGCATACAATTATGTTAGATATTAAATTATTTAGAGCAAACCCAGAAATGGTAAAAGAAAAATTAGCAGCAAGAAACTTAGAAACAGATGTAGTTGACTTTACTTATCGACTTAGATAAAAAACGTCGTGAACTACTTGTTCAAGTAGAAGATTTAAAAGCACTTCGCAACAAAAAAAGTGAAGAGATTGCTATCTTAAAAAGAAAACGTGAAGATGCTTCAGATGTAATTGCAGATATGAAACACGTTTCTGATGAAATTACAACTCGTGATATTGAAGTTAAACAAATCGCTGAAGAAATTAATGAAAAAATTATTAGAATCCCTAACCTTATCTCTGATGAGACTCCTATTGGAGAAAACGAAGATGAGAATATCGAAGTTCGTCGTATCGGACAAGTAAGAGAGTTTGATTTTGAACCAAAAGCCCACTGGGATTTAGTTGAAGAATTAGATATTGCTGATTTCGAACGTGCAGCTAAAATTTCTGGAAGTAGATTCGTATACTACAAAAAAGCTGGGGCTCTTCTTGAACGTGCATTAATCAACTTTATGATTGATACTCACGTTGTTGAACACGGATATGAAGAATTTATGGTACCTCAATTAGTTAATAGAACTGCTCTATTCGGTACAGGTCAATTCCCTAAATTCGTTGAAGATGTATATACAGTTGAATCTGAAGGATTAACTCTTATACCTACTGCAGAAGTTCCATTAACAAACTACTACAATGGAGAAATCTTAACTGAAGATATGTTACCAAAAGGTGTTACAGCATTCAGTATCTGTTTCAGATCTGAAGCAGGAAGCGCTGGTCGTGATACTCGTGGATTAATCCGTCTTCACCAATTTAATAAAGTAGAAATGGTTCGTTTCGCTAAACCTGAAAATTCATATGAACAATTAGAAATAATGACTGGACATGCTGAAAACATTCTTAAAAAATTAAACTTACCATATCGTGTAATTACTTTATGTTCTGGAGATACTGGATTCTCTAGTGCTAAAACTTACGATATCGAAGTTTGGTTACCAAGTTATAACGCTTATAAAGAAATCAGTTCTTGTTCAAACTGTACAGATTTCCAAGCACGTCGTGCAAATATGCGTTTCAAACGTGAAGACACTGGAAAAGTTGAATTCCTTCACACATTAAATGGTTCTGGATTAGCGGTAGGACGTTGTCTAGCTGCTATAATCGAAAACTATCAAAATGAAGATGGTTCTATCACAGTACCAGAAGTTCTTCGTCCATACATGCGCGGAATCACTAAAATTGAAAGAGACTAGTTTTGTACCCTATCAAATATAATTTTTCTTTTCATGATAATGCCAAGAGAGTCTAAAAAGCTCTCTTGGCATTTCTTAATTTTACTAAAGTATAAAAAAAGTAGTGAATTAAGATTCTCTCCTCTCAATTCACTACTTTTATATGTTGCAATATAGACTATATATCTATTTGAGTTTTTTTCAAATTTATCTAATGCTTGTAAATAACCATCTGTTGCTGTAACATGCCAGGCTAAACTAACTTCTCTAAAGTTATTCAACCAATTTAGTACTTTTCTTAATTTCGCTGGATTATTAGCAAGTACAGTCTGGGCTTTATTTTCTAATTCTGTTAATCTGCTATTAACTACTGCTTCATCAATATTTCCCATTTACTTTAGGAATATCTATATAAGGTATTTTTGTTTTTGATTATATAGTCTCCATCCAGGACTCTTAATTGGATAATAATGATTATGATCACCATGATTTACTATCATTTGACCATCTTGAACCTGTATATGTTCAACTGTTGTATTCATACTACTTGCCAATGCTGTTATTTCTTTTTCAAAATCTCCTTCTAAATCTGAGCTCATCGCTGGAACAGTTATATCACTAAGTGAAATACGTTTAACTACTCCGTTATAATTAAATACTAACGTATTATTATCAACTGTAATATCACTCTCATTTATTCCATAAAATAGTGAAATATAATTTTTTTCTTACTATCTATAGTTGCTTTATCTTCGGTTGTTGTTGCTTCATCTTTCTTAGCTAAAAATTCTTTTGCTTCTTCTAATTGTTTAGCTGATAAATCAGATTTTTTAACAAAGTGATTATGATCACCATGTTTTACAATATATCCATCACCTTCTTCACTAACTATATTATTACATCGAATACAAAATCGTGTTCTTCTAGTTTCATTATGATTATGTGTTTCTGAATCATGGTTTGCCTCACTATTAGACGGCTCCGTTACTGAAGTTTCTTTATTCGTATCCTCAGCAGTTGGAGTAACTAGGTTATCTTTAACTTGTTTTCTTATTTCACTCAATTGTTTTTCTAAATCAATTTGTTTATTTCTACTTTGATCTACACTGTAAGACATATCAAGATAGATAATACGAGCTTTTTGTTTTAATTCATCCGCTACTTCTGGAGCTAATTTTTTTCTCATCTTTTAAGTTTTCAATATCTCTTCCTGTAGTTTTTCTGCCTGTTCTGTAATATAGTCTGCAGATAAAAGTATAATTTTTCTTTTATATCTCCACCTTCGACTTTTTTTCAAAAATTACTCATTATTCCTTTTGGAATATTCCCGTCACTTGGAATTTCTAACTCTTCTTTTGGAACAGTATTATGACTTATATCTAGGTATTCTAAAGTTTTTATTTTTTTCTTTTAATGCTAATGTAGATACATAGTTATTTGACATTGTTAAGTATTTTAGTGCTGTAAGATTATTTACATTTTCCATTGTTCTAATAACATTGTTATTAACCGTTAAGTTAATCAATTTATTTTGTTTATTAGATGGAAACTCACTAATTTTATTTCCACTAGCATCTAGATTCTCAAGCGCAGATAGTTTATGAATGTTATTAATATCCTCTAGTTTATTGTTTTTTTAATTTCTAGACTTGTAATTGTACTATTTCTCAAAAATCTAAACTGTCAATCTTATTATTGTTAACTTCTACACTTTCTAAAAACTTTAGCATTTTTTTCAAAATGAGATAATGTTGTTATTTTATTATCATTTGCCACTATTTTTTTCAACTTAGGTAAAGTTAGAAACAACACTTAAGTCTCTAATATTAGTATTGTTTACTGTTAATTGCTCTAAACTATCATTTTTAAGAGTTGCTAATTCTAAGCCACTATTATTAGATAAGAATAAACGTTCTAATTCATTTTTACTACTCAATGCATCTAATTTTTGTAATATTATTATTTTTCAAGGCTAACTGCTCTTAAGTGATTTAAATCTTTGTAGCGCTGATATATCTTTAATTTTGTTATTGTCTAAATTCAATGACTCTAAATTAGTAAGATTTTTTTAGTACATCAATATTTTTCAATATTATTTCCTGCTGCAGAGACTAATTTTAAGTTCGGATAATCTTTTTAAGAATGAGATATCCTGTATATCATTTTTCAGAGAAATCAATTCCTTCTAGTGTTGGTATATTTTTTTATAAATGAATAATCCTTAATACCAGTTCTTGATACATATAATTGTTTCAATTTTTTGAATTTATAAACAGGTGTTATGTCATCAATAGAAGTATATCCAATACCTAGAACTTCAATATTTGGCATAAGATCCAATCCATTTCTTTTAAGTGGATCTTTATTTTGACCTATGTTTAGATACTTAACAGTTTTCAACCACTCTTTCATTTTCTCTACATTTGTCTCGTGTGTAGGAAAATCAGTATCAGCTGATGCGTGTTGAATATCATGAATAATATCATCATCAAATCCTAATTTTTTCAGCGTCTCAGCTCCCGAATTACTATGTGGATCTGCCAAAGGTTTTGATGTATCTATATCTTTAATCAATATAGTATGGCTATGATCTCCATGTGGATATACCAACGCCTTACCTTCTGCTGTTTCAATTAATTTTTATAGAACTTTTATCTATATTTAATTGTTTTAGCGACATAATCAATTTTTTTCTTCAATTTCTCTTTCCTCTGCTGAATTTTCATTTTTCCCTTCTGCTGAATTATTCGGTGTCTCTGTATTAGTAGTTGCAGAATTATTGCTTGAATTATTATTTGAAGAATTATTTTACTTCAGTGTCTAGAGTATTCGAATTATTCGTCTCTATATTTTTCTTTGATATTTATATCTTTTAACAATTCCGTTTTTTTCCATTGTATGAAAATTGCATCCCCGTTTGAAGTAATAACATAACTAAATTTATCTTTAGCTATATTATTCTTTTTTTAGAAAGATAATTAATTTTGTCATTAACTTCTTTTTCTAATTCAGCATACTCATCTTTTGCTTTATTCAGATATTGATGAGGAATAAGTTTTTCCCACTTAGAATTAACTAATTGTTTATAGAAATATAAAAGTGTTGATGCCCACTATGAACTACTAAAATACCTGTTGAAGTTGGTGTTATTATACTTTCATCAGATAAAATAAATCCATCACTAGTTTCAAATTGTACACCTGCAAAATGATAAAACGCTAGGTCTTACAACTGTTCTTCTACTTTTGGTTTCTCTTCATCTATTCACTTCAGGTAAAGAAGGAGTAGGGATAACTGGAGATGGTTTTGACAGCTTCAACAGGTTTTTCTACTTTTTTCACCTCTGGTAAAGAAGGAGTTAGGATAACTGGAGCTGGTTTAACAGCTTTCAACAGGTTTCTCTACTTTATTCTTTTGGAATATAGTGGAAATGATCTCCATGGCGTACTGTATATCCATTTTTCATCTTCAGCTACTATATCTTTTGGATCAAATTTATAATCATCTCCGTGATCTGATGAATGTTCATGATGGTCATGATGATTGTCATTTACTATATTAGTTTTTGGAGTGTTTACTACTGTTGTATTAGTGTTATTAGTTGTAGTTCCCTTGATTATTTAATAAATATTCCCATTGTGTTCCTCTTAATTGTGAATATGGAATTATATGTTGATGACTACCATGTTGAACTATAAAACCAAAACTATTTCTTCCTATAATATCACTTTCACCTTTAAAAATATAACCATCACTTGTTGGAGTTGTTACTCCTGCCGCTGATGATGCTAAAGAAGAATTAACTCCAGATTCTTTTGCTTGTGATAATTGTGAACTTGATAATTCACTTTTCTTAATATAGTGGAAGTGATCTCCATGGCGAACTACGTAACCATCTTGAGTTTCACTTACAATATCTTTTGGATTAAATATGTAGTTATCTCCACTACCTTTAGATTCACTAGATTCACCATGGTGATGATGGTGATGTGCACGAGCTGAAATTTCTTTTCCAGTACTTTCGTCAACAACGTTATTTTGAGTAATACCTTCTTTTGGATAGTAGTAATATTTACCATTAACTTTTATTACATATCCCTTCTGCAAGTTCATACTGAATATCTTCATTTTTTTAGTTTATAGTCTTTATTTTTTTATAAACTAATGAATCAAGAATTTTTAGCGTTGTAAGGTACTAATCCTTTTTCATAGTGGCTATGGTCACCATGAAGTGTAACATAACCATCTTCAGTAATTTCACTTACAACTACTGAGCTAACTTTTGTCAGAGTAATTAATTTTTTGCTTGTGCTGTATTTTTGCACTAGTGGTGCAGTTTCATATGTTTATGGTGTTTTCCATATTCGTATCCTGCAAAATGCAGATAGTCCGATTACTAATGAACCACATGCACCAGTAATAATCATATTTTTCTTTATTCATACTATATTTCTCCTTAATATATAATTCGTAACAATTTCGATTTATTATAACATGTTTATATCCTTCTTGTAAATAGGTATCTTTTACGATTTACTATATTTGTAAAATTAATATTTTTATATTTTTCTTCGTATTTTAAAAATATAACTTTGATCTAATAAACTTTAATAATTACGTCTATTTTAGAAAATTATATTTATCATCAATGACTAAAAATCTTATTAATAATACAAATAGACTTATAAATTTAAACTTAAAACATAAAAAAATGGATACCAACTGCATAATACAGTATGATATCCATATGTTTTTTATATTTATTTAGTTATATAATTTTTCTTTTTCTTATAATACTAGCTACAATTAATAAAATAAATCCTGTAGAAATAAATGAATTTGCAGATATACCCGTCTTAGGAAGTATTTTTCAATTGTTTTTCATCTTTAATACTTTTTGTTTCAGGTAATTCATTATTTTCTTTTTCTTTGTTTTCTATTTTTTTCTGGAATTTACAATTTTTGTTCTTTCTTCTAAATCCTTACTACCTATTTTTTTATACGTTCTACTATAGTGAAACTTACTGAAAATGATTTATATTAAATTTCAACTCACCAGTACTATAGCTACTATTTACTTTCTCAAGAGTATTTTTCATCAGCTATATGATAAACTTCTAATTCGACATTATCTTTTTTTACAACAGCAACTGTAACTGTGCGTTCTATATTACTGTCCACTCTTTTATCATCTTTTTCAAAATGAATCTCAAAAGTCTCTATAATATTATAATCACTACCTAGTTTATGCTTAATAGTCTGGTTTAAATCATTATCATTTAATGGTTCTACATACAACTTTTTCTGCATAGATACTACCTTTTTAAAAAGAAACCTTAATTTCACGTCCCAGATAAATTCCCTACTAATACATCATTTTTTTAATTTCAACTTTTAGAATCTGTTTCTAAAGCATTAGTAGTTGTTTTTCTGTTTGCTTTTCTATTGGTTTAACAGAATGTTTCTATTGGCTTTTTCTATTGGTTTTAACAGGGGTTTCTCTGTCGGCTTTTTCATTAGTTTAACAGTGGTTTTTCTGTCGGTTTTTCTGTTGGTTTAACTGTGGTTTTTTCTGATCGGCTTTTCTGTTGGTTTTCAACAGTGGTTTTTTTCTGTCTGCTTTTTCTGTCTGATTTTACAGGTGGTTTCTCTCTGCTCTTCTATTACATTCTCTGGTGGAATTGGCTCAACATCTGGTATAACTCCATTTTTGATCAATTATTACTCTTTATATCTGTTATATATCAGAATTTATTTGCAGCATTAGCCGTGCCAATTTTCAAAAATACTTATAGCCAATAATAATACTAATTATTCCAGCTGATACTTTTCTTATAGAATATTTTTTATTCTTCACTGCTTTTCTCCTTATCTCAAATGATCTATACGATCATTAAAACTATCTCTATATTATATTATACATAAAATATTCATCAAGCATACAAAAAAGCTTGATTAAAATACTAATCAAGCCAAAACCTTCTTCTATCTAGACAAGAACGAGAAGAATCCACTTATTATCGCTACATTAAAAGAAGTCTATAAATAGTGCTCCCTACTATAGGGCATTACAAAAAAATGCTATATGCGAGTGTTTATATTTATCACAGACACTTTGCATGTTTGCAATACCATTCGAGTTGCTCCAAGTCCGAAAACCTACATGTCCCTGCAGATAATACTGCCGCATCATAATTTCTACCCATAAATCTAAATGTTACAAAGTAGATAAATACCCATGCTAAAAGCGCTTGTGCTAGTAATAATACTGCTAGTTGACCTGCTACACTACTTAATTCCCATAATCTCAAACTAATCATTGCCATTCCAAGAATAAGTTTCAACGAAACATCTTCTAAAAATATGTACTTCTTCATAGTGTAAATCAAATTTAGTCGTATTATCAGATATATTTCTTAAAAACATGCCGCAACTATCATCGGTCCCTATGTAATTTAGGGAAAGTTTAAAAACTGATTTAAAAATGTAGAAACATAACTACCAATAAACATCGATAATAAAATTAAAAAGAATGCTTTTAGCAAAAATTCTCTCCATCAAGTTTTCTTACATCATTATTAAAAAGAAATTCATCATTTTTCACTTTTTTTCATTATCTACTTTCTGCTACAACTTCTAGTTTCTTTCCTTTTAATTAGCCTATTAGCTAATGGACCACCCTAAACTAGATCCTGCAATAAGTCCAAAAGTAGCTGCTGCAATAGCTACACTCTTTCGCTCCCTGTATGTCCCTAATTCTTCTACTATAGGTGCCATTGCTGCCGCAGTACCATGACCACCCTGTCATAGCAGTTGAACCAGTTAGTAATGCTATTAGCGGATCTACACCTGTTAAAATACCCCTACACCCTACAGCTACAACATTTTGAAGTATTACTAACATTACAGCCATAATAAGGAACATAACTACCTTTTTTCCCACCAACTTTCAATAATCTCCAACTCGCATTGAAAACCAATACTTGTGAAAGAATAAATGTCATAAAGAAACTCTGTAACGTATTATCAAATTCGAAAAATAACTAAATTAGTTTTTTTCTTAAAATTAAATTTATTATAGCAAATAAGAAACCTCCAACAACTGGAGATGGAATACAATAAGTCTCAAAAAAACTTAACCTTTTTCCTTAAGAATCTTCCTAGAATTAATATAATAACAGCTAATCCGACCGTTTGAATCATATCCATTTTAATATTTAAACATACTATCATCCTTTCTTATTTTATATTAATTTTTTTAAACAGAATAATACTTTAGATTTAGTATTAACTATTAATTACTATATGTTTTTAAATTTCATAATTTAATATTACATTTAAGTAATATTTTTTTCAATATTATGTAAGATTTTATAACGTCATATAATTATTACTAATTTAACGAATAAAGATGAACCTATAAAAGTTCATCTTTATTTATTAAAATATTGGTTTTAAAAAAATTCTGACCAAGTCTCATAATTTTTCTTCTGCTTTTGGCCTCTTCTCCTGTCATCCATTTTATAACAAGAGTATCATCTTCCTTAACTTCTACACGTTGTTTATCTACTTTACACTCATAAACAACGCCTACATGGACTTGCCCAACTTCTGTCTTATCATCATTTATTAGACCAATAAAATGTAGGTTATTTAAAGCTTCTTCTTCTGAAACTCCAACTTCCTCATTTAATTCACGTGCGGCATTAATTTTTAACATTTCAAAAATTGTTTTTCCTTCAACTTCATTCATATGTCCACCAATACCAACAGATGCTTTCCCGTGCAGTCTCGCTTCTCCTCCACCAACTAAACGTTTGTAAACTAGTACCTCGCCTGTTACTTCATCTTTAAGTAGAACATAACCAATCAATTGCTTATAATTAGGGTCTTCTTCCATATCACCACGACGTTTTACTTCATATGATTCAAATGTATCAATAATTTTCTTAGTTTTTCTCATCATTTTTTTCTATAAATCCATAGAAATGATTTTTCTTCATTATTAAATAATTCTTTTTCTATTAACTACTAGTATTTGTTCATCCCACTTACTCATTTTTCTTCCTCACTTCTTTTATTTTGCTTGATAAGTACCTTCTTTTAATTCCTTAGCTATCTTAGCAATCTTTCTGAATCTGTGATTTAAACCAGATTTTGATAATTTCCCATCCTCAATCATTTCCGCTATTTCTTTTAACGGATATTCTGGATACTTAAGTCTTGCTTCTGCAACAACTCTAAGTTTCTCATCAATATTATCAAGTCCGATTCTTTCCTCTATTATGTTAATATCCTCAACCTGTTTTGCTGAAGCATTGACAGTTTTATTCATATTGGCCATATCACAGTTTTGCATTCTGTTTACAGAATTATTAATATCCCTAACAATTCTTTCATCTTCAAATTGGAATAACGCTTGAAACGCTCCAACAAGATTAATAAACTCAGCTATTTTCTCAGACTCCTTAATATAAACTATGAAACCTTTTTTTCTTTCAAGGCTTCTAGCATTCAATTTATAACTATTTAAAAGCTCATTTAATTCCTTATTATGTTCTTCGTAAGAAGAGAATATTTCCATATGATAACTAGAAGTACGAGGGTTATTAATAGATCCTCCAGCTAAAAAAATGCGCCACGAAGATAAGCTCTTTTTTTCTCATCTGTATCAATTAACTCATTTTGCTATATCTATTCTCATTGTATAGTTATCATTTTAATATATACAAATCAGTTAATATTTCTTTTGACATTTTGATCTAAACGACAAATATATACATTATTCTTCTTTAACTTTAATTTTTTTCTAACAGAAATATTTACATGAACATCATAGAAAAATTTTATTAATGAAAACATTCTTCGTGCTATAGAAGCATTTCTCTGTTTGAAAACTTAAACTTAACCTACCGTTTGATATATTTAATACACCATTCATCTTTATTAAAGCTGATAACTCTGATAAAAATTCTCTATCTTTTTGTTATTTCTATTAAAGTTAATTCTTTCTTCATATCTGAAGCGTATGACATAAGTTCCCTCCTTATCCTAATTATTTTTATAACTTATATATTTTTATCATGATACCTACAATTTAACAACTTATTTGAGTTAAGAAATGAGTTAATATACAATGTACATTAACTCATTAATTCTAATATTCTATTTTTTTATTTTTCTTCATTAACTTCGATACGCTCTTTTATACCTTCTTTATCAAAAATAAAGAACTTCATCTGAAATCTGACATAAAAATTCATAATCATGAGTAATTATAAATATCACAACATCATTCTTAGCTATTTGTTCTATTAAACGACTTAACTCTATCATATTTAACATAATCTAAACCACTAGTAGGTTCATCAAAAGATTAATATCTTTTTTTATTTAGATAGTAGTGCTGATGCAATAGCTACTCTCTGCTTTTTCACCACCAGAAAGAGTATTCGGATGTCTATCTAGAAATTTTTCTAATGTTTAATCTATCGACAACTTCATCGAAATAACAATATATTATCACTACCAAGTTTTATTTCTTTTTTTCTACCTGATTAGTAAACAATTGATAGTTAACATCTTGCATTACTTGAAATGCATTTTTTTATTAAACCTTTATTATTTAGATATTTTTTCATCTAATTTAATTTTATGTTTTTGATTTATGTAGACCGCATAGAGCATTAGCAAAAGTTGTTTTCCCACAACCATTATCACCAATAATAGTATAGATTTTTTTGAAGTTGAGAAACTTTCACTTTGGAGTTCAACTTTCCTATCGTGAACTTTATATTCAAGTCTTTCGATATTTAAAAAGTCTTCTTTAAAAATTTCTATTCTCTTTATTACCTAGCTCTACTTTTAGATAAATCAATTTGTCTTGTGTGGCAAGCTCTACTGTCAAAAATCTGATAGCTGTTCTTTAGTAACTTCATGAATCAATTTTACCGTCTTTAATAATATACATTCTATCGATTAAGTCTTTTTAGATAATATATTCTATGTTCAGCTACAACTATAGTTTTTCCTTTTTTCTTCAATGTTTCGATTATTGATGAAATAAGCTGTATCGACTTCAAATCTAGGTTACTAGTTATCTCATCTAGAACATATACATCAGCATCTAACATCATACTAGCCATAAAAGCTAATTTTTGTTTTTCTCCGCCACTTAGTTCTAAGACATTTCTTTCCAACAGATATTCTGCAGAAAATTCTGATATCACTTCATCAATTCTACTTTGTATCTCTGATTTAGAATAACCATAATTTTCCATACTAAAGGCAAGTTCACTCGTAGAATCAAGATTGAAAAACTGATTTTTAGGGTTTTGAAAAACACTTCCTACTACTTTTGAAAAATCTTTTAATTTGTCTCCAATATTAAGGTGAGCTACTTTTAACTCACCACTGTATCCACCATCAAAAAATTCTGGTGCTAATCCATTTAAAACCCTTAATATTGTAGTCTTTCCACAACCGCTTGCCCCAGTAAAAAGAACACATTCACCTTTTTTTATGTCCAATGATAAATCTTCAATATTTAATTTTTGTGATTCAATATATTTATAATTAAAAATTTTTTTAAATGTTATCAATTTATCACCTCATATACATAATATAACAAAAAAAGCAACTGCTACAATTATCATTACTAAATAATCAATCTTTCTAAATTTCAATTCAATATAACTACTCGGTATTTCTTCATTATCAATACCTCGACATAAAGCATGAGACTGAAAGCTCATTTGCTATATTGGTACTAATTATTACATAAGGAACAAAAAAATATACTCAAAGAATTTAAATGGATGAAGTAAGTAATACCCTCTACTTACTCCAATCCCCTTCATTCTTAATGAATTTTTTATTAATTTATAGTCTGTCAGTAATACTGGGAAAAATCTGTATAATACTGCCAACACTATTATCATTTTCTTTGGTAATTTTATGTTCCTTAAAAAACATATTAATTCGGAAACCTTAGAACTACTCACTAAGGCCATCCCGGCACATAAAGGAAAATATAATGTTTTGAACATTAAAGCAGTAAGCAACAAGAAACTATCTATTACTTGCAGAGTAACAGTATGCGCAAAGAATACCTCATAAGCAGTAAAGAAAAGATATATCCCAAAAAATCTCGACATTCTAATATAAATTAGAACTTACTCCTAAGTATATAGAAAAAGCAAAGTGCAACTATCAGATGACATGCTTACAGACATCATTTTAAACATTAATATGTTGGCAATTACTAAAATAAAAGATTTTTCGTTCTGATATCTAATTTATACATTACTACAGCCCTGCTTTTATTAAAAGTTTTTTTGAAATAAAAGTTTTTCTTCCTAAGTATGTACCAACTATTGAAAATATTACAGTGAACACAACAATAAAAGACAAAAAGTCTTCATATCAGTTGAACTCATCACTAGATTAATCTTTTTCTTCTGAATAATTTCTATTTTGAAGATGTTTTAACATATGAATCTTTCATAAAGAACATTGGTAAAATAAGACCAATATTTCCTAGATTAAAGAATAAATATGATAAATATTCATTTCCATATCTAAAAGCAATTTCTGCTAAAACTGCTGCAAAGATTAATACTATTCCACCCACTACCGAGTGACCAGAAACAGTCATAAAAAAATACCAATTATCGCAATCATAATAAATATAGCCATATTTTTTTATTAATTTTTGTTAAAAATTAAACTATATACACTACCGCACACTAATGCAGCTGTTATTGAAGTGTATGTTGCAAAATAAACTTTACCTCCAAATATAACAGATGTCAAAAAGTGTTGAAATTCCAATTCCAACTGCCATTACAAGAATTAATAAAATTGTATATAAACCTAATGTAATTAAATCTTTAATCTGTAAAATTTTTTTATTTTTCTTCTTTATTAATATATTTTAATTCTGTCATCTATTACCCCTCTATAGTTTTTTTAAGAGCATCTAGAGCAGCCGTATAATTCGGTTCTTCTCCGATTTCTTCTAATACTTCTTTATAGCGGATAACTCCGTTTCCATCAAGAACAAACACAGAACGTGTTAATAACCCTAATTCTTCAACTAAAAGACCATTGTTGTTCTCAAAATCACGATATTTATAGTCCGATACAGTAATTGCATTGTTTATTTCTTTATCAGCACAGAATCTACCTAAAGCAAACGGTAAATCTTTTGAAACTGTTATTACTACAGTATCTGGCAAATCACGAACTTCTCTATTAAAATTAATTGTTTGTAAAGCACAAACACCTGTATCTACAGAAGGAAAAGTATTAACAATAATTTTTTTCCTTTATAATCTTCTAATTCAAATTCTGATAATGTTTTTTTGTTACTGCTCTAAAAATTAGGAAACACCTCTCCAACATTTAACTTATCCTCAATTGTAACTGGAGTTCCTTTAAAGCTAATTGTTTTTTTCATAATTTATAACCTCTTTATTAAATTTATTGATAAAACTATCTACAATTAATGATAACATATTTCAATTAGAGATAAAAGTTTTTTTATAAATTACGAGGATTTTTAAGTATTTTTTTATAAACATATTATAATTTTATGATATAATAGGAATTAATAGTGTGTGAAAAGGATTTTTTTATGTCAAAAGAACTAAAAAGAAAAAAAGTAGTTGAAAAATAATACTACAGATTCGACTGAAAAAAAGGATAGTACATCATCTTTTTGGGTCGACTAAAAAAACAAGTAAAAAAACTTTTAATTTTTAAAAAAATAATGAATCTACAACTTCTAATAATAATAATAATCTTGATGAATCCGCTTTAGAAAAAGAACTTCGAGAAAAAGAAAAAGAAGTAAAATTAAAAGAAAAAGAATTAAAACAACGAGCTCTTGAATTAGAAAATGCCAAAAAGAAATTTGAAGAACAACAACGTAAAATAGAAGAAGAACGCAAAAAAAATGAGCTTGCACGCGCTGAAAGAGAACGTCTTGAAAAAGAACGTATTGCTCGTGAAAAAGAGTTAGAACGCCAACGTATTGAAAGAGAAAAAGCTGAAAAGCGTGAAAGAGAACGCCTTGAAAAAGAGCGTATTGCTCGTGAAAAAGAACTTGAACGTCAACGTATTGAAAAAGAAAAAGCTGAACAACGTGAAAAAGAACGCATAGAAAAAGAACGCATAGCCCGTGAAAAAGAACTTGAACGTCAACGTATCGAAAAACAAAAAAAGCCGAACAACGTGAAAAAGAACGCATGAAAAAAAGAGCGTATTGCTCGCGAGAAAAGAACTTGAACGTCAACGAATCGAAAAAGAACAAGCTGAAAGAAGAAAAAGAGAATATAGAAGAAAAGAAAAAGAATTCCAAATATTAGAAGATAAAAAGAAAATAGAGTTATTACAAAAAGAAAATGAAATGAGAGAACACGAAAATATTCTACTTTCATTACAAACAACATTAATTTCTTTAGAAGATAAAATCGAAGAAAAAAATTAACTATTACAACTCTTAAAAATAGAAAAGCAGATAAAGAAAAAAAATAACTTTAGAAGAGAAAAAGACTAGATAGTTTAGTATCTCAAAAAGCAAATTACTACAAAAAGATATAACCTCTGAGAAAAAAATCATTGAAAAAAATTCAAAAAAATCTTGAAATTGAATATAAACTAGATGGTCTAAAAAAAGAAATACACAGTATAAAAAGAAGTAATAAATGAAGATGAAACTGTATTTAAAGTTAAATACATCGATAATAATGTAAAAAAATATCTTCATAGTATCTCTAATATATATTAAAACCTTTTATTTCTAAAAAAAATTTTTTAGAAGTAAAATTGAAAAATTACGATCAAAATTAAAAAAAGTATCTAAAAATATTAAAAGTAAGGATTGCTACATCAGTTATATTAGCAATAATACTATCTCTTTGTTTCCTAGTTACTCTTAAGTTCATTTCTTCTGCTAAAGAGCATTATGTAAGTTTCGGAGAAACCAATACTACTGCTGTCGATACTACGGAAGAAATGAAGAAGCAAAAAGAAGCTGAAGAAAAAGCTAAAATTCTAGAAGCACAAGAGAAAGCAGCAGCAGCTCGTATAGACTCTGATGCACAAGATGAAGAGATAACTGCAAAACTTGCTGGAACTTTCACATCATATGCATTTGATGTGGATCGTCAAGTTACAGTAAACAAAAAAATTCATGCTTTCAAATCTGCTAGTTGGTCGGATCAAGGTGAAGTTATTGAACCTGGTACTAAATTAACTGTAAACAAAATTGTATCCCCTGCTGGATATTTAATGTATCAAATTTCATCAGGAAATCTACAAGGACAATTTATCACAGCTAATGAAAAATTCGTATCGGTAGATTCTAAAAACGATGAACTTGAAAACTTTATTTCTCGTCCAGTAGCGATTAAATTCTTAGCTACACAAAATGTTTATTCTGATGAAGCAGCAAGCAAAGTTAGGGTTACCTTTGGTAATGGTGCACAACTTAATATTAACGGTATTGGAATTAATAACAACAGACTAATTTATCACGTATCTGATGGATCATTCGTACCTGTTAATCCGGTTCGTGTAATTGAAGTTAATAGAGAAACGCCTAAGACTAAAAACATAGATAGTAATGATAATAAAAACGCCTCTAACTCTCAAAGCAACCAAAGAACAACAAGATAATTTATTTAATCCACCTGAGGAATTCCCAGGTGGATTATTTTGTACATATAAATTATTTAAATTTTCCTAAAAAAAGAGAATATAGTTTTTCACTACATTCTCTTTTCATATTATCTAATCTCTGCTCCATTAGGAATTTCAGCATTAATTTCAACTACTCGTAAGATACCATCTTTTTCTGCTGATAAAATCATTCCTTCACTTAATTCACCACATAGTTTAACTGGTTTTAAGTTAGCTACTACAGCTACTTTTTTACCTACTAATTCTGCTGGATCATAGTATTTAGCAATACCAGAAACTATTTGTCTTTGGTGATTTCCTAAATCAAGTTTGAATTTTAATAATTTTGAACTTTTCTTAACTTTTTCACATTCTAATACTTCTGCTACTCTTAAAGAAGTTTCAAAGAATTTATCAATTGTAATTTCTTCTGCAAGTTCAACATAAGTATCTTCTTTTTCTTCTTTAGATTCTGTTTCTAAGTTCTCAAGTGCCTTAGGTGACATTTGTTCTTTAATATACTCTACTTCTACTTCCTTATCAAATCTTGGGAAGATTGGAGTTGGTTTTTCTACAACTTTTACAGTTCCATCAAACACTCCAAATGTTTAGCAGACTCAAACACTAATAAATCTTCTTTAATTCCTAATTGTTTAGCAATTTCAGTTGGTGCTTTTGTTAAAGCCGGTGCTATTAAAATTGTAGCTATACGAAGACTTTCCGCTAAGTAGTTCATAACCTTATCTAATTCAGGTTGATTTGCTTCATCTTTTGCTAAAATCCAAGGTGTAGTTTGATCAATATATTTGTTAGTTCTAGAAATGAATTTCCACACTGATTCTAGAGCTTTAGAAAACTGCATATTTTCCATATACTCTTCATATTCTGCAATAACTTCTTTTGATAAAGCTATTAATTCTTTATCAAATTCTGTAGTTGGTTCAACGAATTTTGGAATTACTCCACCACAGTACTTATTAATCATAGAAATAGTTCTATTTAGTAAGTTTCCTAAGTCATTTGATAAATCTGAATTGATTCTGTCGATAAAACTTTCTGGTGTAAAAATTCCGTCTTGTCCAAATGGTACTTCGCGTAATAGGTAATAACGTGCAGAATCTAATCCATAACGCCCTATTAACATATAAGGATCTACTACGTTACCTTTAGATTTACTCATTTTACCATCTTTCATTAATAACCAACCGTGAGCGAAAATTTTCTTAGGTAGTGGTAAATCTAATGCCATAAGAAGTATTGGCCAATAAATAACATGGAAACGTACGATTTCTTTCCCTACCACTTGCACATCAGCTGGCCAATATTTATTGAATAACTCTTCACTTTCACCAGTTGCATATCCTAGCGCAGTAATGTAGTTAACTAAAGCATCAATCCAAACATATACAACGTGTTTTGGATTAGATTTTACTTTTACTCCCCAATCAAAAGTTGTACGAGTAACAGCTAAGTCCTCTAATCCTGGCTTAATAAAGTTATTAAGCATTTCATTTTTTCTGCTTTCAGGTAAAATGAATTCTGGGTGCTCATCATAATACTTAACTAATCTATCAGCATATTTACTCATTTTAAAGAAGTAACATTCTTCACTAACTAATTTAACTTCATTTCCACTTGGAGCAATTCCCCCAATCATATTTCCTTCTTCATCTCTGAAAACTTCTTGAAGTTGAGTTTCTGTAAAATATTCTTCATCACTAATAGAATACCAACCCTTATATTCTCCAAGGTAGATATCTCCTTTTTCAACTAATTTATCAAAAATTTCAGCAACTGCTTTTTCGTGATAACCATCTGTTGTACGAATAAATTTGCTATAGTTAATATCCATAGCTTCCCATAATTTCTTAATATCCTTAATCATTTCATCAACATAAGATTGTTCTGAAATACCTTTTTCTTGAGCTTTTTGTTGAATTTTTTGACCATGTTCATCTGTACCTGTTAAAAAGTATGTATCATATCCACTTAATTTTTTATATCTTGTTAAAGCGTCACACGCTACTGTTGTATACGCATGCCCTATGTGTAAGTTACCACTTGGGTAATAAATAGGAGTTGTAACATAAAATGTTTTTTGTCATCTTACAACCATCCTCACTTTCATTTCAATTTTTTTAGTTAATATACATTACTATTGTATCACATATTTAAGGCTCTTGCATAATTTTTTTATCATTTTTTTAATTTCAAAATTTTTTTCTATAAAAAGATACAACTCTTTTATAATTCAAAAATCTATATTTGAAAAAAACAATGGTCGTATCTTTTATTTAATCTTTTCTCCTAACAATATTAAGTTTTAAGTTATAGCTTAATATAAAGTTAGATTTTTTAAGTTATCCTCTTATAGAGTACTATCTTTCACACCATGGGGGGATTTTCTCTACTTTTTTGCTAGTTTTGCAATTTCCACTATAGTATCAGCAGCTTTTTCCATGTGTTCTAAACAGCTAAACTCATATTGTCCATGAAAATTCTCCCCGCCAACAAAAATATTTGGCGTTGGAATTCCCATATATGAAATTTTAGAACCATCTGTCCCACCTCGAATTGGAATAATAATAGGTGTTACCCCCACATTTTTAATAGCTTGCTCTGCTACATCAACACAACGCTTATCTTTTTTGATTACATCTCCCATATTATAATATTGATCAAATAAATCGTACTCAACAACATTACCATATTTTTCATTAATCTTAGCAGCTACTTCTTCAGCAAATTTCTTACGAGCTTCAAATTTTTCTTTATCGTGATCTCGAATTATATAAACCATCTCTGCTTCTTCAATTCTAGCTTGCATATTATGTAATAAATAAAATCCTTCATATCCTTCTGTATGCTCAGGAACTTCTCTTTCTGGGAATAACGAAGCTATTTCTGCAGCAATCGTATTGGCATTTTTCATTTTACCTTTTGCAGTACCAGGATGAACACTTATACCTGTAATTTTATAAGTAATTTGTGCAGCATTAAAGCTTTCGTATTCTAGTTCACCAAGAACTCCACCATCCATAGTGAACGCATAATCTGTTGCAAATCCTTTAGCATCGAAATGATCAGCTCCACGACCTATTTCTTCATCAGGACCAAATGCAATGCGAATATCACCATGTTCAATTTCTGGATGTTCACTTAAATACTTAATAGCTTCCACTATTTCAGTAATTCCAGCTTTATCGTCCGCACCTAGTAAAGTTGTACCATCTGTAGTGATTAATGTTAAATCTTTATAGTTACTTAAATTAGGAAACTCCGCTTTACTCATTACAATATCTAATTCTTTATTTAAAACGATGTCCTCACCATCATAATTTTCAATTACCTGTGGATTAATACCCTCAACATTAAAATCTGCAGTATCAACGTGAGAAATAAATCCTATCTTATCATACGGTTTATCCGTATTTGCAGGCAAGGTTGCTGTTAAAAACCAATTATCTTCATTTAATTCAATGTCACTAAGATTCAATTCCTCTAATTGCCTTTTTAGCATGCGTAAAAAATCTTTTTGCTCTGGAGTAGATGGAATCGTCGTACTAGCGGCATCAGATCTTGTTTTAAAGTTTACATATCCTAAGAAACGTTCTAACATAGTTTCATATTTCATTATTCTTCACCTCATTTGTATTTTCTTCTATTATAATATACTTTTTTTATAAAAATGTAAAAGATTCTATATTTTTTTAATTTATAAATTAATCTATTAAATAGCACTTAATATATTATTTATGATACAATAACATATGTATTCTAATTTTTGTATTAGAATTTAGTAAATATTTATTTTTTTAAGGAGAATTTTTCATGCAACAAGTTATGAATTACAAAGACACTAGGATTGAAAATTTCCATACTATTTATCCAAATCATATGAATAGACATGATACATTATTTGGAGGACAAACTCTATACTGGCTAGATGATGTACAAGGTCTAGTGATTCGCAGATATACTCATTTACCATTTTTTACAGCAAGTATTGATACATATCAATTTTTAGATGTTGTCCACAGACACGAGGCATTAATTATCGATAGTTATATATCAAGGGTTGGAACAAGAAGTGTTGAAATTTTCGCTGAATTAAGTGCATTTAACCATGAAACTAGACACACTCGTTTAGTTGGTATTTGTTTCTCAACATTCGCAATAAATAAAGAGACTGTTCTTGAAAAACCTTTACCTAAAGTTGAATACACAGATGAAATTTCAAAATTCGTAAGCTCTTCTTATGCAGACAGACAAAGTGGTAAACTTTCTGCTCGAGAATTCTGTAAAGAGTATCTAAAATATTACAATAAATAAAAAAGAAGTGAGATTTTTCTCACTTCTTTTTTATTTTATTAATCGATTGAGTAAAGTAATTCTAATACTTTTTCTTCAAATTTAACTAATTTTTCTTTAGCAACTTCTTTATCTGCATCTTTAACGTAGATATAAAGTTTTACTTTAGGTTCTGTTCCACTTGGACGTAATGTATACCAAGATTCGTCTGAATAACTGAATTTAACAGCATCCGTTTTTTCAATTTCAATAGCCTTTTCTTCACCTGTAGCTACTGTTTTCTCTTTTTGAACTAAGTAGTCAGTAATCGCTACTACTTCACTTCCTGCAATTTCACGAGCAAAGATTTCACGATATTTTTCCATCATACGTTTAATTCTTTGAGCACCTGCTGCACCTTCTAAAACGATTGAGATAGTTTTATCTAAATAGTACCCGTATTTTTCATAGAAACCATCAAGTACATCTACTAATGTTTTCCCTTGTTTTTTATAGAATGCTACTGCTTCTACTAATAACATAGCGATAGTTACACCATCTTTATCACGTAAGAAAGTACCAACGTTATATCCAATGCTTTCTTCATATCCCATTACATAGTTTTTCTCACCTGTAATATCCCATTCATTTGGTAAAGCACAGATGTTTTTAAATCCAGTAAGAACATCAATTACTTCTACTCCGTATTCTTTACATAATGGTTCTACCATTTTAGATGTTACGATAGATTTAACTAATACTGGGTTTTCTGGTAGTTTGTTTTGTTTTGCAAGATTTTCAATTACATATTGAACTAATACTGCACCAGCTTGGTTACCGTTAAGAGAAACTACTTCTCCATTATGAATTACTTCTACAGCAAGACGGTCACAGTCAGGGTCAGTTGCAATGATTACATCAGCATTAACTTCTTTAGCTAATTTTTCACCGTATTCGAATGCTGCAGTATCCTCTGGGTTTGGATATTCAATTGTTGGGAATGTTCCATCAGGATCTTTTTGTTCTTCAACAACATGAACATTTTTGAATCCACGACGTGCAAGAACTGTTGTTACAGCTTTATATCCCGCACCGTTAAGTGGTGTATATACTACAGAAATATCTTTATCAATGTTTTCATCGTTAATAGCACAATTTAAAGATTCTTTATAGAATTCTTCATCAATTTCTTCTCCAATATATACTAATAACCCTTTCTTTAGCTTCTTCTTCTGTTAAAGTAACATAGTTATCGAAGATATCCATTGAGTTAATATACTCTAAAACTTTATCACTTATATCAGATTTAATTTGAGATCCTTCTTGCCAATAAACTTTATATCCATTGTATTCTTTTGGATTGTGACTTGCTGTAATGTTAATACCACTAGCTGTTCCTAAATAACGAACTGCAAATGATAATTCTGGAGTTGGACGTAAGTCCTCAAATAAATATGCCTTAACTCCATTACTAGCCATTACTAATGCTGCTAATTTTGCAAATTCTTTTGAGAAAAGACGTGGGTCGTGAGCAATAGCAATACCTTTTTCTTGTAATCCATTGTCGATAATAGTTTGTGCTAGTGCTTTTGTAGCACGAGCAATAATGAATCTATTCATTCTATTAGAACCCATTCCTACTTTACCACGTAATCCTGCAGTTCCAAATTCTAATTCTTTATAAAATCTATCTTCTTTTTCAACTTCATCATTAGCTACATTTTTTAATTGAAGTTTTTCTTCTTCTGTTAAAGCTGAGCTATTTAACCATTTTTCATATAATTCTTGATAGTTACTCATATTATATTACCTCTAAATTCCTAATTTTATGCTAAACCTAAAGCAATTTCCATCATTTTCGTAAATGCTGTTTGTCTTTCTTCTGGAGTAGTTTCTTCTCCAGTTACTAATGAATCACTTACTGTTAAAATTGTTAAAGCATTAACACCTGCAGCGATTGCATTAGCATATAATGCTGCACTTTCCATTTCAACAGCTAAAACTCCCATTTTAATCCAGTTTTCCATAGCTTTTTCGTCAGCATTGTAGAAAATCTCACTACATAAAATATTACCAACGTGTACTGCTTGACCCATTTCTTGAGCTCTGTTGTAAGCTTTTAATAATAAGTCAAATGATGCAGTTAAACTGTAGTTTCCTGGAATGTTATATTGGTGCATGTAGTTTGAGTTTGTTGAAGATCCCATTCCTAAAATTACATCATATAATTTTACTTCCGGTTGTAGTGCTCCACATGTTCCAATTCTAATTAAATTCTTAACCCCAAAAGTGTGGATTAATTCATAAGAATAAATACCGATACTAGCTGGTCCCATACCTGTTCCCATTACAGAAATCTTTTTACCTTTATATGTTCCAGTATATCCTAGCATACCACGCACTTCATTAAAACAAACTGCATCTTCTAAAAATGTTTCTGCAATAAATTTCGCTCTTAAAGGATCCCCTGGCAAAAGAATCGTTTCAGCGATTTCTACTCCATTTGGTTTAATATGTGGTGTTTGTTTATGTGACATCAGTTAGTCCCCCTGTAAATATATTAATAACTTTATTATACCTTTTTTTCTCACCTTAAACAAGGGATATTAAAAAAATAATTATCTATATTTTTCTATTAAATATTCTGAAAATAATAAGTTTATTTTATCGTTACAAGTCACATTTTAAGCAACATTACTCATCTCCACTATATTTTTAACCTCCAAAAATAATAGAATTATATTAATTATTTTTTTAGAAAATAATTAATACTTTATTTTTATCGTTTTTCATAACTTTTTATAATATTTCTTTATCTTATTAACCATATTTTATTGAAAAAAATAATTATAAAAAAATTGAATATTAATAGTATTTTTAAGCTATTTTTGTTATATAATTAGTGTTATAAAAAAAATAAATTAGAAAGAGGTTTTTTTATGTTACAATTAGCTGTCTTTTTACCAGTAATTGCGATGTTTTTTTCGTACCTTTTTTTAAGGAAAAAAACTTCAAAAACCATCCATACTGGAAAAATTTGTTATAGTTGTACCATTAATACTGTTTGGGTATTTTTATTTCAAATCTTAAGTATATCTATTCAGGTGGAACAATCTATAAGAAACTAGCATTTGTTTCCTAACGTAGGACTTGATATCAACCTAAATCTTGATGGTTTATCACTTCTATTCTCATTACTAATTACAGGAATTGGTACTCTGGTAATACTATATTCATGTTACTATATGAGTATTACAGATGAAAAATTACATAAATTTTACATATTTTTACTAATATTCATGTCTGCCATGTTAGGCGTGGTTTTATCTGACAACATGCTTAGTATGTACATGTTCTGGGAGATGACATCTGTTTCTTCTTTCCTATTAATTAGTTATTGGCACGAAAATGATGCATCTAGAAAAGGTGCTCTAAAATCATTGATTATTACTGTCTTTGGTGGAGTCCTAATGCTAGCAGGAATTTTCGTTTTAAATAATATTACTGGAAGTTTTAATGTTAGTGAAATTATAGAATTTACTAAAAATCATGGATATAACAATAAGTATGTAATAGCGATGATTCTTATAATATTCGGTGCTTTTACAAAATCAGCACAGTTTCCATTCCATATTTGGTTACCTGATGCGATGGCTGCACCTACACCAATCAGTAGTTACCTTCACTCAGCTACAATGGTTAAAGCCGGAATCTATCTATTACTAAGAATTGGAATTGTATTCTCATTTACTTCTTCATTTGGTAATATTCTTATCATTTTTGGGACTATTACTATGTTAATAGGTTCTATTTCTGCAATATTTCTAAAAGATTTAAAAGGAATTCTTGCATATTCAACTATTAGTCAACTTGGTATGATGACTCTTATGATAGGTATAGCTAACCTTGGCCTATACAACGATAATCACTACGTTTATACATCGCATTCTATGCAGTATGTTTCCATATTATTAACCATGCAGCATTTAAAGCAAGTTTATTTATGATTACTGGTATTATCGATCATTCATTCCATTCACGTGATATTGAAAAACTTCGTGGTATTAAAAGATATATGCCACTTAGCTTTATATTAAGTATTATCGCTGGGTTCTCTATGGCAGGAATCCCGCCTTTAAGTGGATTCTACTCAAAAGAATATTTCTTAACGGTAGTTTATGGATTAACGCAATCAAGCATGCTATATATAGTTATCGTAATAGCTGTAGTTATTGGAGCTTTAGGAACTGCTATTTATTCATTAATATTAGCATTCAAACCATTCTTAGGTAAATTCGACAATTCTATAATGGGGACTAAGAAATTACATCTTCCAAGTAATGGTATCTTTATATCCCCAATAATACTTGTAGTCTTTGTGATTATTAACACTTTTATAAAAGATTACATAGTTATTCCAGCTCAACAAGCTGCCCTTGCTACAAAAATAACTAATAACGAAGTAATATCTCATGTTCATCATAATAGTTTCTTCTCAAGTGAACTTCTTACTTCTATTGTTGTTATTATTACAAGTTTTGCAATCTACAAATTGTATGCTAATGGAAATGGAATTTATAGTATAAACCCTGCTATTATTTCTATTCACGGAGCATATAATAACTTAGGTAACTTATTACACAAAGTAAGTGGTACACTCCATGATACATTTGTTACAAACCAACTTAGAAGAAATATGAGTTATATCTTTGTAGTGTTATCAGCAACTATTATTGGTGGTTACTTTGCAATTGGTAGACCTATGTTGATTAATAACTTCTCAACAATTCACTACATGAATATTTTCATAGGACTATGTATAGTCGTGTGCTGTGTCGCTCTAACTACAGTCTATAATAGACTAGTGCTTATTATCCTTTCTTCTGGAATTGGATTTATGATGACTGCTCTATATGTTACATTTAGAGCACCAGACTTAGCAATGACACAATTTGTAATTGAATCAATTTCTACTATTATTTTCTTAATAGCATTCATTCTATTAACTGATAAAACAAAACAAGTAGAAAAACAAAGTTTTAAACTTACTAATGCAATAATTGCAACACTAACTGGTATTAGTTTTACAATCGTAGGATTAGTAGCATATGCATATAAAAATCCATCAGAAATTAGTCAATTCTATTTTGATAATGTTGTCGCATCTGGTGGTGGAAACATAGTAAATGTTATTATCGTAGATTTTAGGGGATTTGATACCCTATTTGAAATCACCGTTATGACAATGGTAGCATTAATCATCTATGCTATGTTTAAAATAATTAAACGAGGAGGACCAAAAGATGAAAACTAATGATGTAATTTTAAAATCATTATCTGCTATTATTTCAGGATGTATATTTTTACTTTCTCTTAGTTTGTACTTTGGTGGTCACTTCCTTCCTGGTGGTGGTTTCGTTGGAGGACTTCTTTGTACAATGGCATTAGCTCTGGCAATGTTTACATATGGAATAGATAGAGTCAATAAACTACTTCCTATTAATTATGTATATGTAACTGCTATTGGATTACTTTTTTCCATTGGTACGGCATTTAGTGGTGTTGTAGTCGGAAAGAATTTCTTCAAACATCATTTCACTCACATTCACGTTCCAATAATGGGAGAAATGGAATTACACACAGCTGCAATATTCGACTTAGGTGTATATTTTGTAGTTGTTGGAGTTCTTATGTCAGTAATTTTAGCTTTCGGAAAGGATGGTAAATAATGGAATTTTATATGATTATCTTATGTGGTATTCTTGTTGGTTTTGGTGTTTACCTAATGCTTTCTAAGAGTATGATGCGAATAATAATTGGAGTTGGTCTTTTGGACACGCTGCTAACCTTATTATACTTATCGCAGGAGGTTTATATGATGGAGATATACCTATTATTTCAGAATTAGGAAAGAATTATATAGACCCTATTCCAGCAGCACTTATTCTTACTGCCATCGTTATCGGGTTCGCAGTAACTTGTCTTTTAATTTCAATCTACATTGCTAACTACAAATTAAAAGGAAGCGATAATGTAATTGATCTTGAAGATGTAAAAAACATGAAGGAGGAAAGAAATAATGCATAGTAATTTACCTGTTATACCAATATTTATCCCCCTTCTATTCGCAGCAATAACGGTATTATTTAGAAAAAGAATAGCATTACAACGTTTATTAACGACATTCGCTACATTACTAGTCTTAGCATTTTCTATATTAAATATCTATATGGTAAATAAACACCAAATACTAATATTAGAAATGGGGAACTGGGCTAGTCCATTTGGTATTACTTTAACATTAGACGGACTTAATAGTGTTCTAGTTACAACATCTTCAGTTGTATTTCTTGCAACATTAATATATTCATTTAAAACTATTGATAAAGTTAGAGAACTTAGTTTCTTCTATCCAGGATTTTTATTAATTATGGTTGGAATAAACGGTGCTTTCACTACAGGTGATATATTTAACCTTTTCGTTTTCTATGAAATCTTACTTATGTCGTCTTACTTACTGCTATTAGTAGGTATTAATAAAGAACAACTTAAATCTTCTATTAGTTATGTACTAATGAATGTATTTGCTGGTAGCTTATTTGTTATTAGTATTGGATATCTTTACACAATTGTTGGTAGCTTAAATATGGCATACATATCTCAAACAATCTCATCGATGGCTGATCGTCGTGGATTATACCTTGTTGGAGCTGTAATGATATTTGTATTCTGTATGAAGGGTGCTCTATTCCCATTATTCACATGGATGAATAGATCATACGCAGCACCACCAATTGCAATTTCTATTATCTTCGGAGCATTGCTAACAAAAGTTGGTCTTTACTCAATAATTAGAACGTATGGATTATTCTATTACGAATCAAACTTCATCAAGTCTTATATATTAATACTTGGAGCAGTCTCAATCATAGCTGGTTGTATCGGAGCTATATATCAAAAAGATTTAAAACAAATAGTAATTTTTAATATCGTAATTTCTCTTGGAGTTATGGTATGTGGAACTGCAACACTGAATACTTTCGGTGTTAAAGGTGCTTTATTCTATGCAGTAAACGACATATTACTAAAAGCTGCATTATTCATAGTTGTTGGATTAATAATTTACGTTAGCGGAGTCAAATATCTCCAAAAATGTGGTTTAATCAATAAATACCCTCTTCTTGGTTGGATATATTTTCATTATAGTTCTTTCATTAGCAGGGGTTCCACCATTCAGTGGATTCTATGGTAAAAGCACTAATAATTAAAGGTTTAGTTACAAATAATAATACATTTATTGCTATATTAGTAGCATTATCTGGATTGGTTGTATTTTTACTCTTTAATTAGAATATTCTTAAATGTATTCTACGATAATATCAATAAGAGTTTAATTTTAAAACCTCTTCCAAAAGGTGTTCAAATCCCTCTTATCGCTATCATAGCAATAGCACTTATTATCGGAGTAAGCACTAATCTATTAGATGGTTTTTTCGATAAAGGGATACAAATGGTACTTAATCCACAACACTATATTGACTTAGTACTTAAGAAAGGAGCATAATTATGGCACTACAATTTTTTTAATTAATATATTAGTTGGTGTAATATGGATGTTCTTTTTCAGGAAGTTATAATTCTGAATATTTTTGCAGTAGGTTTTTTTCTGGGGAATGGTTCTTCTATTCATCTTCAGAAAAAAACATTCATTAAAAAAATATTTTAGGAGAACAACTATACTACATTTATGTTTACAAATGGATAAAATTAATCTTAATGTTCTTGTTTGAATTATTAAAAGCAGATATAAATGTTTTTAAAAATTAATGTTCAAAAAGATCTTGATGTTAACCCTGTTATTTTTTTGAATATCCTTTAGAAGTAACAAAAAATTGGCAAATTACACTACTTGCCAATATGATAACTTTAACACCAGGTACACTTACAGTCAATGTTGGTCATGATAATAAAACACTTCATATTCATTGCCTTGATACTAATGATATTCCTGGTGAGATTGAAGGTATAAAAAATAGTTTTGAAAAAAAGCAATACTGGAGGTTGATTTAAATGGATAAAGTATTAGACTATTCAATTTTACTAGGTATATTCGCTAGTATTGCCATGATATTATTCTTATTAATTTATATCGTTAAGAAACCAAGCATATTCGATAAATTAATCGCAAGTGACCTACTTGCTATGCCGCTTATGTGCTTAATAGTTTTAGTTAGTATGTACTATAAAACTTTTTCTTATATTTCACTTATACTTATTATAGCTATTATATGTTTAGTAGGTACAGTTGTTACCGCTAGATTCTTAGCTAAAAAGGAGGTCTTTAGTGATGATACTAAATAGTATTTTAGATATTATTATTATACTTCTAATTTTTAATCGCAGTAATAGCAATGCTATCAACGGTAATTGGTTTCATTAGATTACCTGATGAAATGACAAAAAAATACATGCCGCTGGAGTTACAGGGATCTTTCGCTGTTGAGTTAATTCTTATAGCTGGATTTATCTATTTTTTTATAGATACTTAAATGTTTTTTTGAATTTAAATTCTTATTAGCAATAGTATTCTTATTTCTAGCAGCTCCTGTTTCTGCTCATATGATTTCTATAAGCGCTATTATATATAATAAAAAAAGTATATTCTAAAAATAATAAAGGATGAAGCTAAAAAAAGTACTAGACGATATTGAAAAATTAAATAAATAAACTAAAAGAGGAATGTTTTTTTATAAACCATTCCTCTTTTAGTTTTTATAGAGTTAAATATACTCACTCATTTAATTTTTTTGAAGATTTAAAAATAAAGATGCTAACTTCCACAAAAACACTTTCATAATTGACTAATACCCCTAGACCTTGACTTATTTTTGTTTTTATATAGTAATATTCATATAGATTATAAAACAAGGAGTCATTTTTTTATGAGAAAATATTTTGGAACTGACGGTATTCGTGGTATTGCAGGAGAATCACTAACAGCCGATTTGAGTTTTAAAGTAGGTAAAGCTCTTGGTAAGTTACTAACTGAAAAAAAAGAGCATCCAAAAGTAGTAATTGGTAGAGATACTAGAATTTCATGCGACATGATTGAACACGCACTAACAGCAGGTCTTACTAGTACTGGTGTTAACGTAATGACAGTTGGTACTATACCTACTCCTGCAATTGCTTATCTAACAAAAACAATCGAAACTGATAGCGGAATTATGATTTCTGCTTCTCACAATCCTTATCAAGATAATGGAATTAAAATTTTTGGTCCCGATGGTTTCAAACTTACAGATGAACAAGAATTAGAAATTGAATCGCTAATTGATAACCCAGATCAAATTAAAAAAGCAAGTTTTGAAAAAATTGGAAAATTATATAGTGGTAGCGAATTAAGTCAAAAATATGTTCAACATATTAAACAATCAATTTCTGGAGATTTATCTGGTATAAAGATTGCTTTAGATTGTGCAAATGGAGCCACTACTGGTGTTGCACCTTACATCTTCGGTGACTTAGAAGCTGATATTGAAACTATCGGTTGTCAACCAAACGGTATCAATATCAACGACAATGTTGGGTCTACAAAAATTGATACAATATCTGCATTTGTAAAAGAAAATAACGTTGATGTAGGATTTGCCTTTGATGGAGATGGTGATAGAGTTTTAGCCGTGGATGCTAGAGGAAATATTGTAGATGGTGATAAAATCATGTTCATTCTTGCTAAACATCTTAAAGAACAAGATGAATTAAAAGATAACATGGTAGTTTCTACAGTTATGAGTAATATTGGTTTCTATAAAGCTATTGAGGAAAATGGTCTTCAATCAGTTAAAACAGCTGTTGGAGATAGGTATGTTGTAGAAGAAATGAGAAAAAATGATTATTCACTGGGTGGTGAACAGTCAGGACATATAGTATTAATGAACTATGCCACTACTGGAGATGGTATTCTAACAGCTGTTAAACTTGCTAATATTATAAAATCTACAGGAAAATCTCTTGAGGAATTAGCATCAGAAGTTAGTATCTATCCACAAAAATTAGTAAATATCAAAGTAGTAGATAAAAAAGCTGCTATGGAAGATTCTGAAATTTTAGCAGAATGTGAAAAAGTTGAAAAAGAACTTGAAGGAAACGGTCGTATTTTACTACGTGCTTCTGGTACAGAAAATCTTATTCGTGTTATGGTAGAAGCAAGCAGTGATGAACTTACAGATAAATACTGTGAACAAGTAGCTAAAATCGTCCGAGAAAAATTTGAAGTGAAATAAATTTCTATAGAATTTTATGTACCCCTTTTACTGATTTGTTCAGTAAAAAGGGGTATCAATATATTATATAGTTTTTAAATTTATAGAAGATTATTCATACTCTTCGGTTTCACTAGACAATGCAATTCGCACTGATTAAAAAGAATTACTTATCATTCGAAATATATATAATACTGTAGATTAATATTATTATATTACTCAAAAATAAAACCCTCTACATAATATAAAAATTACGTCCCATTTTCTAAACTTATTATATTATAGGTGTTCTAAATTTTTGAAGTCACATAATATTTTTCCTCTATTCCCTTCATTTATTATACGCTCTCTTTTTATCTCCTTTTAATTCTCTATAATATAAACAATTAAATCAACAAAAATATATTTTTGAAATTATAATCTTAATTTAAATATACCATCTATTCTTAAACATTTTTTTCATATTCATATTATATATATATATAATTACATACTTAATATTACATTAATTTTTCTTTTATTAAATATTAATAGATCTTTTAACGCGTAAATATATACTGTATATTTACACCTTTCCAGTAAATAAAATCTCACTATTTTTTTACTGAAATAATAGTATTTTTATAGTTTAAATACAAGAAGTATAGTATACTATTGTTTAAAATTTAATCTTTTTTATATAACTAGATTTTTTTATTAATATTTTTACAAAAAACATCTATTTTTTTAAAGAAAATTTTATTTTTTTCTCTTGTTTTTTTGTATATACTTCTGTTATACTTATAAGTGAAGTAATTAATATATTACTTCATATGTTCTTTTATTATAAGTCTCCCTAGCTTATAATAAAGACTTTTCATATTTACTCCCTTATTTCTACCTTACAATATTTTTTTGTAAGGTAGGTTTTTTCGTTAAAATTCGTTTTTGTTTTTTTAGATGAATTCATGTTTTTTTCTGAATACAACAAAAATTCACTTGACTTATTTTTCTTTCCTAAGGTAAACTTTTAATGTATATAGAGAATAATTAAAGAAGGGAAAAATATGATAAAAAAATAGAAAAAAATTAAATGTCACCTATAACCAGACACCAGCCCTTTTTGATATTAATTTAGAAGTAAATGGACCTGGAATTATAGGAATAATAGGCCCTAATGGGGCAGGTAAATCTACTTTAATAAAAAGCAATATTAAATATTATACCCTCAACAGGTAGTACTCAAATAGATGATAAGATTTCAAAATATAATCTAGATCATATTGCATATGTTGAACAAAAAAATAAATATTGACTATAATTTTCCAATTAAAGTGCGAGAATGTGTTTCATTAGGATTATATTCAAAACTTGGTATTCTAAGAAAATTAAAAAAATCTGATTGGCAAAAAGTTGACGAGGCTTTAAAAATTGTCGGTTTAGAACAATTCTCTAATCGCCAAATTAGTGAACTCTCTGGCGGACAATTTCAACGTGTACTAATTGCTCGTTGTCTTGTTCAAGAAGCAAAATATATTTTTCTAGACGAACCATTTGTTGGTATCGATTCAGTTAGTGAAGAAATAATAATGAATACATTAAGAAATCTTCGAGAAAAAGGTCATACAATATTAATTGTCCATCACGACTTAAGAAAAGTTCATTCTTATTTTGATAATGTCTTATTACTAAATAAAGAAGTTATCTCATATGGTGAAACTGAAAAAAACTTTCACTAGAGAAAAATTTAACAAAAAGCATATGGTACTGACTTATTCTTTATGGGAGGTGGTACTAATGATTAAAGATTTTATCGACGGATTATATAGTTTTCATTTTTTACAAAATGCTTTAATCACTGCTATTGTTATTGGAATCGTAGCTGGAGCAGTTGGATGTTTTATTGTTCTAAGAGGAATGTCATTAATGGGAGACGCAATTTCTCATGCAGTTCTTCCAGGTGTGGCTCTATCTTTTTATATTAGGTATAGATTTCTTTATTGGTGCAATCGTATTTGGTCTATTAGCATCAATAATCATAACATTCATCAAAGGTAATTCTATAATTAAAAGTGATACAGCTATAGGAATAACATTTAGTTCATTTTTAGCTCTAGGAGTTATCTTAATTAGTGTAGCGAAAAGTTCTACTGATCTTTTCCACATCTTGTTTGGTAATATTCTAGCAGTACAAGATTTAGATATGTATATTACTATAGGAGTTGGAGTTTTTGTTCTTTTAGTTATTAAACTATTTTTCAAAGAATTACTCTTGACTTCATTTGATGAACTATTAGCAAAAGCAATGGGGATGAAAGTTAATTTCTATCACTATCTACTAATGATATTATTAACTTTAGTGTCTGTTACTGCAATGCAAAGTGTTGGTACAATTTTAATTGTAGCAATGTTGATTACGCCAGCAGCAACTGCATATTTATATGCAAATAGCCTAAAAACTATGATATTTTTATCATCTACAATCGGAGCAAGTTGTTCTGTATTAGGATTGTTTATAGGTTATTCATTCAATATCGCTGCAGGATCTAGTATAGTTTTAACACTTGCCGTAGTTTTCGCAATAAGTTTCTTTATTGCTCCAAAACAACGCTTTGTTAAACATAAATAACTTAGATAATAGTACTCAAGAATAAAGTAGAATATCATATATTAAATATAATAACCCTTTAAATAAACTTATTAATATATAAAATACTTCCAGGACAAGTTTATTTAGAGGTGTTATTATGAAAGTTTTAATTGATAATGATTATTATTAATTATGTAAATCTATTTTATTTTTGAATAAAATTATAAAATAAATAAAGGAGGCCTATACTATGAAAAAATTAGGTTTTAAAAAATTAAGTTTTCTAGCGCTTATTTTCACACTAGCTGTTGGACTATTTGCTTGTTCTAGCGCTAAGCAAGGTTCTAGTTCTAACGAAGCTACTAAATTAAAAGTAGTAGCAACTAACTCAATCATCGCAGATATTACAAAAAATATCGCCGGTGATAAAATTGATTTACACAGTATCGTTCCAGTTGGTCAAGATCCACACGAATACGAACCGCTTCCTGATGATGTTAAGAAAACATCTGAGGCAAACCTTATCTTATACAACGGTATAAACCTGGAAACTGGTGGTAATGCTTGGTTTACAAAATTAGTTCAAAATGCTAAAAAAGAAGAAAACAAAGATTACTACGCTGTAAGTGAAGGTGTTGATGTAATTTATCTTGAAGGTCAAAATGAAAAAGGTAAAGAAGATCCACATGCTTGGTTAAATCTTGAAAATGGTATGATTTACGCTAAAAATATTGCTAAACAATTAGAAGCTAAAGATCCTAAAAATAAAGATTTCTATGAAGCAAATCTTAAAACGTATTTAGAAAAACTATCTAAATTAGATAAAGAATCAAAAGATAAATTTAACAATATTCCAGCAGAGAAAAAAGTGATAGTAACTAGTGAAGGAGCTTTTAAATACTTCTCTAAAGCATACAATGTGCCTTCAGCTTACATTTGGGAAATCAATACTGAAGAAGAAGGAACTCCAGATCAAATCAAAACTTTAGTTGAAAAATTACGTAAAACTAAAGTACCTTCTCTATTCGTAGAAAGTAGCGTTGACGAACGTCCAATGCAAACTGTATCAAAAGATACTAACATTCCAATTTACGAAAAAATCTTCACTGATTCAATTGCTGAACCAGGACAAAACGGAGATAGCTACTACAGCATGATGAAATGGAACTTAGATAAAATTTCTGAAGGATTAGCTAAATAACTATATTATAAAATCTCATGTACATTTTTATGTATATGAGATTTTTATATTGATTTTTCATATAAAATCATTTACAATTAAAAAGTGAGAAAATCATTAGGAGTTACTTATGAATATAATTAAAAAAATTTACCTACCCCTATTGCAGGTTTAGCATTAGGTTCAGTCGCACTAGGAAATTTATTACAACCATATTCCCTTTCACTACAGTTATTATTTAATACATTATCTTTGATAATAATCGTACTTTTAACTATCAAATTTGTGTTAGAATTTGACAAATTAAAAAGAATTGGCAAATCCAGTTATAGCAACTGTACTAGCAACATATCCAATGAGTATTATGCTTTTAAGTTCATTTTCAAAAAAATTTATAGGTGCTTACAGTATACCTTTTTTTGGATAGTTGGAATTCTTCTAGATTTTTTTGTTGTATGTTATGCTATTTATAAATTTTATACTAAAAAGAAAGACATATAAGTAATATCTATCCAACCTGGTTTATCACCTTCGTTGGACCGGCAGTTGTAACTGTAACAGCAATAAATTATAACTTAGAAACACTAGGTTTAATTTATTTCTATTTTTCATATATTAACTATTTAGTATTATTACCATTTGTTCTTTATAGAGTCTATAGGTATAAACATTATAATGATGGAGATTATCCTACTATTACTGTATTTTTCTGCACCTGGCGGACTATTACTGGCTAGTTATATGATTGGAATTACACAAAAAGCAATATAATATTAGCAATATTAATACCACTTACAATATTATTGTTCATATTTGTTTTAATTCAATTACCTTATCTATTAAAAAGAAAAATTCTATCCAAGCTTTTCTGCTTTCACATTCCCATTAGTGATTTGCGCTATAGCATTTCAAAAACTGGAATATATTATCAAATAGCTGAATTTTTCTATTTTGAATATTTTTAATTCATCTAACTGAGTTACTAGCAATAATTATTGTAATTTATGTATGGTATGGGTTTATAAGAAACTTAGCTTATAAAAATTAAATAATCTAGTATACATTCAAAGGACACAGTTTGATCGACCCTCAAAAAGTTAGACTTAGAATAGCGTAGTAGTTATAATGACTGCTACGCTATCTTTTTTATATTTATACAGTCATATGTTTTTATTCTATATTGCTTAGGACTTAAGCATCCTAGTTTCTCTTTTATTCTCTCTTCATTATAGTATTTTTATATTTTTTTCAATAGCTAATTTCAGCTCCCTATAACTATTATATGTTGTTCCATAGTATATCTCTTGTTTTAATATTCCGAAGAAATTCTCCATTACCGAATTATCCAAACAATTTGCTTTTTCTAGACATACTTTGGTAAATACGTTCTTCTTTTAACCTTTTTCGAGTATGCCTTCATTTGATAAGCCCATCCTTGATCAGTGGAAAGTTCTCCTATAAGGGGATTTAGCTGTGACTTTAATAGCTTTTTCTAGTGCATCCATTATATTTTTAGCTGATGGGCTCTCACTTATACTATAGCTTATTATCTCACCATTATACATATCCATAAATGGATCTAAATAAAGTTTCTTTACTACTAATTTACCTCTCTCATTAACTTCATAATATTTAAATTCAGTTGTGTCTGTAGTGATTTTTTTGATGTGGAATATTAGTATTGAATCGTCTTCTAATTCTATTCTTAGCTGTTTTTCCCAATTTTTCCTTTATATGAATTGTATTTTTCTACTTTTTTTCTAGTAAATGATGTAACCTGTAAGCCCTAATTTTTTTGTATAATTCTTTGAACTTTCTTTTTTTGTTTATTATATATCCTGAATTACGTAATGCACCATATATACGTCTATAACCATAATCTTTATTATTCTTTCTTATTTCTAATATTTTTCTCTTCAATTTCTTTATCTGGATTAACTCTATCAAATCTCTTCTGCCAGTACATATATGTTGCTTTTGGCATTTTCGCATATAAAAAGAAGGTCTTTAAGTATGAATTCTCCTCGGAGACTGCTTATAATTCGCGCCTTCTTTTCATTTCTGCTTCTTCCACTAAACGCAGTCTCCTCCTTCTTTTTAAAAATGCATTTTCTATCCTTAGTTGTAGTAATTTATCTTCTAATTCTTTTACATATTCTTTAGATATATTATCATTTGTGGTTTGACTTGTTGTTTCCTTACTTAACTTTTTTTAGGTGATTTAGCCATTAAGATTTTTCCGACCTTTCCTTCGTTCTCTCAATGCATCAGGACCAGCTACTCTAAAGCGATTAACCCAGTTACAAATAAGTGCTGGATTATTTATACCTTCTTGTAAAAGCTAAGTCATTGTATGAGAGTTCACTTGTTAAGTATAATTCTACAACATATATCTTTTTTTCGAAAGGATATTCTTCATTTTTTTCTTGAACGATATAATCCTTCATCTCCATATTTCTTATATTTGGCAACCCAAATTTCAATATTATTATGAGATTTTTATAGCATGCTTTTTTTCGCTAACGATCTTATGCTTATGTTTTTCATTTATATACTCTAGTACGACTTTCTTTTTTTAAATTCAAAATTATATTTAGTCATAAAAATACCGACCTCCAAAAAGTTAGATTTTTTTGGTCTAACTTTTTGGGGTCGGTACAGTTCAAAATTGTACTGTGCCCTTATTTTTTTATATTTTTTTCTTTGGATGCCTATCGATAACATCTTGATTATCAAGTAGAGCTTTTTTTCTCCTTTTTGGAGTTAGTTTATAACCTCTTATAGAGAAAAGTTTAGCTAACTCTTCTTCATTAAAATTTTCTTCAAGTGCTTTATCTAAATCAGCTGCTTTTAATTTAGATAGTCCTTTGACTCCTTTATCTTTAAGAATATTTTTTTCTTAATAGTTGAATTAATATGATCTAACGAAGAAAATGCACTCTCAACTTCACATATCCTTCATCTTCTAATTTTTTTCAAGTTCTTAGGAGCATTTATACCATACGTATATTCGAAGTATTTAGGAAACCATGTTTCAGTAGTAAATGTTCCAAAAGCCCTATTCTCAAAAGTAATATGATATCACCAGCAAGAAGATTATCCTTTAAAGTTAACATATTTCTTTTTGGCACTGGTTTCGCATCCAATAGCCACTCATCAATATTTCTTTCTGGAGAGATATACGGCATGTTTTCATGTGATTTATAAATTTCTAAAATTCTTTGATCCATCTACTCTATTACCTCTTCGAAGTTCTTGATAACATCTTTCAACTCTAATTCTAATATATAACTAATACCTTTTTCTTGCATTGTTACTCCATATAAAGTATCCATAGCTTCCATAGTTCCACGTCTGTGCGTAATAACTAAGAATTGATTATGTTCAGAATAAACTTTTAAGAATTTCGCAAATCTATTAACATTCTCTTCATCCAGTGCCGCTTCAACCTCATCAAGCACTACAAAGGGAGGATTTTTAACCTGTAATATTGCAAATAATAAACTTATCGCAGTTAAAGATTTCTCTCCACCTGATAATAATGAAAGGTTTTGAAGTTTTTTACCAGGAGGTGAAGCTTCGATTACTATCCCAGTATTTAATATATCATTCGGCGATTCTAATGTCATATCAGCATAACCACCTTTGAATAATTCTTTAAATATTTTATTAAAGTTCTCTGCTACTTGAACAAATGTCGTTAAGAAGCGTTCTTTTACTTCTTTATCAATCTCCGCAATAGTCTCTTCAAGTTTTTCTTTCGCCTCTACAAGATCGGTAATTTGCTCATTATAGAAATCATAACGTTCTTTAACCTCTTCAAATTCAGCAATAGCATTCAAGTTAATATTACCTAAATCCACTATCTCTTTACGAAGTCTTACTACATCATCTTTATATGAAGGTACTTCTTCAATATTTTCAGCAGTCAATCTATCAGATACACTTTCATACGTTACATTATAATTAGTAACAAGGTTTTCTAGATATTCATCAATTTTAACTTCTATCTTCGTCTGTTCTACAGTTAATTTTTCAAATTCTGAAGTTTTTTGACGTAGACTTTCATTATTTCTTTGCTGAGCTACAGTGATTTCTTTTTCTCGTTTGAATAATCCTGTTTTTTCCATATCAAGATCTGATAATAGGGTCTTAAGCGCCGTTAATCTTTCACTACACTCAGCAATTACTTTAGAGTTATTTTCTAAAATTTGAAGTTCATCTTCCTCACTTAAAGACTCAGCATCTTTAGACATTTCTAATCTTGCTAGTTGCTCATTTACATCTGCTATATCAACTAATAATGATTCTATTAACTCTAAACCATGCTTGGTTGTTTCCTCTAATTTTGATTTTTTTCAATCTTAAGTTCAGCAATTTTTTTCTAAGAACAATTCTTCAGCGCTTTTGAGCATTTTGTTTCTTGCTGCTTTCATCTTTAATTTTCTCATCAAGTTTAAGTAACTCTGCTTTAATTTTTCTCAAGACTTTGAGTTAATTCAACAATATTACTCGAATTATCTTCAGTATCTTTGAATTCTAGTAATTTTTCTCATTTAATTCTATATTTTCTTTAATATCTATAATTTCAGAGTTTTTTTATGATTTATGCTTAATTCTAATTGCTTAAGTTTTTAAAATTACCTCTTCTTTAGTTGATTTTTAGACTTTCAACTTCATTTATTACTTCTTGTTGTTGATTTTTCTAATAAATTTTTCTCATTGTCTAACTTCTCGATTTTTTCATTTACTTTTAACAAGATTTTTTTGAAAGTTCAGCAAGTTCTGCCTTATGTTTAATAGATGAGTTATTATTTTTTTATTAATAGCACCACCAGTGATAGATCCACCACTATTAATGATTTGTCCATCTAGTGTAATAATTCTATTTCTAAAAATTAATTTTTACGAGCTATTCTATTGGCATTATCCATATTATCTACAATAATAACAAGCCCCAATAAGTGAGATATTATGTTTTTATACTCACTATCAACAGTTATAAGATTCTCAGCTATATTGATGAATCCTTCTTCATTTACAACCGTTCTATAAACGTCATTCGCTATAGCTTTTGCTTTTAATATTATTTAATGGTAAAAATGTAACTCTACCTTTATTAGTTTTCTTTAGATGATTAATACATTGTTTAGCAACATTCTCATTTTTCTACAATAATATTTTTGTTGTGCTTGCCCCTAAAAGCAATATCAATAGCAACAGCATACTCGTTTTTCAAATTTTACAATATTCGCTACACTATTGTGTACACCCGCTAGAGAATCTTTATTAGCAAGAATTTCTTTTACTCCAATATTATAAAAGCTTAAATTATTGATCCGATCTTCTAAGAACTTCTTACGATTTTTCCAGATTACTCTTGAAGTTGTATCCTGTACGAATTTGTTCCTCGATATTTTTTCCCGTTTGAATTAATTAAAATATTTTTTTCAACTAATATATCAAGTTCTTTTTTTGAAGATTAGCTAGCTGTTCATTTAGAACTTTTTGTTCTTCAGTAGCACCTGTTAGCTCTTCTGTTTTTTATAGCTAAAAACTTGTTTTTTTGTCTTTCTATATTATCTAGAATTTCTTTACTGCTCTCATCAGCACTCTCTAGATTTTTTTCTTAGCGAATTCAATACTATTTTTCCAGTTTGGTTTCTTCGTTAATTAAGCTATAGTAGTTATCTTTTAACTCTTCTATATTTCTTTCAATTAATTCTAATTTACTCTCTTCTCCTGATTCTAACGAAGAGATTTCTTTATTAATCTTTTTGAATTTTTACTTTTAGTTTCTGCATTCAGATTTTCTCTTTCCGCTAACTTACTCTCAAGATTTTGTTTTTCTTTCCTCAAGATATTTAATATCATCATTAATTTTTCACTTCTAAGTGTTCTATTATTCTTTCTTTCCTGAATTACACTTAATTGTGATTGAAGAGATTCTTTCTTCTGAACTAATTCTAACTCTTCATCATGATATTTCATGTAAGTTCTATCTAGAGAAACTAAACTATTCTTAATAGTCTCTAAATCCTTAATAAGTTCTTCTTGTCTACTTTCAAGTCCAAGTTTTTCAGATTCTTTCTCATGTTTAACTTGTAGTAAATCTGCAAGTTTTTGATATTCAACAATATTATAAACATTTAATAATATATCTTTTTCTTCAAGTTCTTTAGAATAATCTAGATACTTTTTGTGTTTTTATTCTTTTTGATCTTCTAAGATTTCATAACGCCCTGTGATTTCTGAGAAAAATATCGTTTTAATCTCATTAAATTGTCATTTGTTTTTTTCTAATTTTTAGATTAGTTTCTTTTTCTTGTTTTTATACTTTAATACACCTGATGCCTCTTCTATAATAGCTCTACGATCAACAGGCTTAGATGAAATAATATCTTCTACCTTACCTTGAGTAATAATACTATAGCTCTCTTTGTTAATACCAAGGTCCAGATACATATCTGTAATATCTTTTAATTTAGCACGTTTGTTATCAATGTAATACTCACTATCTCCATTTCTATACAAACGTCTTTTAATTTCACAACTATCTTCTCCGTTAGAAAATATTACCGCTACTTCAGCAAAGTTTTTTCTTTTCGCATCTTCAGTCCCCGAAAAGATAACATCTTTCATGCTACTACCACGTAAATTTTTAGCAGACTGCTCCCCTAAAACCCAACGAATAGCATCAATTATATTACTTTTTCCCGAACCATTAGGCCCAACAATCCCAATTAAATTGTTTCTAAATTCAAAAGTTGTTTTTTTCTGAAAAGACTTAAAACCAGTAACTTCAACCTTTGCTAATTTCATATTTTTATCCTTTCATTATTATTAAATATCATTATAACCTAGTTTTTCTAGTGCCTGTTTAGCTGAAAGCTGCTCTGACTCCTTTTTCGTCGTCGCAGTTCCACTCCCATATTGTTTTTCATCAATTATAACAGCACTTGTAAAAAGTTTTTGAATGTGATGGTCCACTAGAATCAAGTATTATATACTCGATTTCACCAAATTTAATTTTTCGAAATATACTCTTGTAATATAGTTTTATAATCTACAAAACTATGATATTCAAGATCTTGAACTTCTGTAAATAATGTATTATTTAAGAAAGTTTTTACAACTTCAAAGATTTGACTCTAGGTACATCGCTCCTGTGAAAGATTCAAAAATATCAGCAAGTAAAGCTGATCGACTTCTTCCACCCATCTTTTCTTCCCCTTTTCCTAGATAGATACATTTATCTAAACCAAGTTGCAAAGCATATTTAACCAATGTTTTTTCACAAACAATAGATGCACGTAATTTAGTTAGCTCACCTTCAGGAAGCTCAGAAAATTTCTTAAATAAAAATTCACTTGTTGTAAGTTCAACAACAGCATCTCCTAAAAATTCTAGACGCTCATAATTCAAATGCTTCGCGATTCTTTTTCTCATTTGTATAAGACGAATGAGAAAAATGCATTTTTAAAATTTTTCGCTGAATTTCAAATTAAAACCATACTCTTCATTCAAATTATTAAGTAATCTTTCTATATATGTTCGCTCCATAATAGTTCTCCTTTCTTTTATTAGGAGAAACTCAATAATTTTACTTAAATTATTCAAGTCTCCCCATAAAATTATTCTCATTATTAAAATACGTTATTAATCCAATAAAAACTCAGAGAATACATCATTTCCATAGAATAGTCCTTTTCTAGTCAAACGCAGTTTATTACCTTCAATCTCTAAGTACCCTTCTCTTATGTTTTTATCAATCACACCTTTGAAGATTTCTTCAGCTCTTTTTCCATATTTTTCTTCAAAAATATCTAAATCCACACCTTTTAAAAGGCGTAGTCCTAAGAACATTTCCTCTTCGATTCTCTCCTTAGGTGTTATTATATTTTCTTCACGTCTAGCATGTCCCTTCTCTAACATACTGTCTATATAGAATTTTAATGCTCCTTGATTAGCATAACGTACTCCATCAATATAACCATGCGCTCCTGCTCCAAGACCATAATACTCTATGTTCTTCCAGTAGCTGCTATTATGAACACTCTCATGACCAGGTCTAGCAAAATTACTGATTTCATACTGTTCATAACCATTTTCTGTTAAGAAATTAATGACCTCATTGTACATTTTCTCTTCTGTTTCATTCGAAGGCAATGTAACTTTCTTATCTCTCACCTGATTATAAAGCTTAGTCTTTTGTTCCAAAATCAATGAATAGCATGAAATATGACTAATATTATACTCTGCAACCTTCTTCATACTGTCATATAGGTCATCCATAGTTTGCTTCGGTAGTGAAAACATTAAATCTACATTAATATCCTCAATCCCATGTTTTTTACAATTAGCAATCGCCATATCTACATCATCAGCAACATGTCCTCGTCCAAGAATTTTTAACAACTCATTATTAAAAGTCTGAACCCCCATACTAATTCTATCAACTCCGTAGCCCTTTACCAAAGCAACCCGAGAATCAACAAGATCCTCAGGGTTAGCTTCAAAAGTAAATTCACGCAGTTGTTGTGGAATTTTATTTCTTAATGCAGTTAGTAAACGATGAAGTTGCTCATCACTCAATGCACTCGGTGTTCCACCACCAATATAAATAGTTTCAACATTTTGAATGTTTTCCATACTCTCGATTTCTTTAATTAAGCAATCTATATACTTATCGACAGGTTGTCTTTGTATATAAAACTTATTGAAATCACAGTATGAACAAATATACTTACAAAATGGAATATGAATATATACTCCGCGTGGATAACTTTTCATTATTCTTCATCCATTTTCAGAACAGCCATGAAGGCATCTTGAGGAACTTCTACGCTACCAACAGCTTTCATTCTCTCTTTACCTTTTTTCTGTTTCTCTAATAGTTTACGTTTCCTACTGATATCCCCTCCGTAACATTTAGCAAGAACGTTTTTACGCATTGCTTTAATAGTTTCACGAGAGATAATTTTATTTCCAATTGCAGCTTGGATAGGAATTTCGAATTGTTGTTTTGGAATAAGTTTTTTAAGTTTTTCTACAATAACTTTACCACGTTGGTAAGCAAATTCTCTGTGAACAATGAAACTTAAAGCATCGACTTGTTCACCATTTAATAGAATATCCATCTTAACAAGGTTACTATCTTTATATCCAGTTAATTCATAATCAAATGATGCATATCCTTTTGTATTAGATTTAAGTTGATCGAAGAAATCAAAGACAATTTCTGATAAAGGTATATCATAAGTAATATTAACCCTTGTATCATCGATATATTCCATATTTAAGAAGATACCACGTTTTTTCTGACAAAGATCCATAACAGCACCCACATAGTCATTTGGTACCATAATACTCGCCTTAACAAATGGCTCAGTAATCTTATTAATTTTTTGTGGATCTGGCATCTCTGATGGGTTTGATACATCTACCATAGTTCCATCAGTTTTTTCAACTTTGTATATAACTGACGGTGCAGTAGCAATGATATCAATGTTAAATTCACGTTCAATACGCTCTTGGATGATTTCCATGTGTAACATTCCTAAGAATCCACATCTAAATCCGAATCCAAGCGCTTGTGATGTTTCAGCTTCATATTGTAAAGCTGAGTCGTTAAGTTCTAATTTCTAATGCTTCACGTAAATCATTATATTTTGATGAATCAATTGGATATAATCCACAGAATACCATTGGATTTAATTTTCTATATCCAGGTAATGCTTCTTTAGCAGGATTATTAGCTAATGTGATTGTATCCCCCACACGAGTTTCACTTACATTTTTGATAGATGCACAGATAAATCCTACATCCCCTGCAGTAAGTTCATCAACGATTTTTTCTTTAGGTGTGTGAATACCAACTTCAGTAACCTCGAACACACCACCAGTAGCCATCATCTTAATCTTATCTCCAGCTTTTACAGTTCCGTTCTTAATACGTACTGATACTATAACTCCTCTATACGCATCATATAATGAGTCAAAGATCAACGCTTGAAGTGGTTCAGCCGCATCACCAGATGGAGCTGGAACATATTCTACTATTTGTTCTAAGATCTCATCAATACCAATACCCGCTTTAGCAGAAGCTAGCACGATATCATCTGTTGGTAATCCAATTACATCCTCAATTTCAGTCTTAACTTTTTCAGGATCCGCTGCAGGTAAGTCGATTTTGTTAATAATTGGAATAATTTCTAAATTATTGTCTAATGCTAAGTATACGTTAGCTAAAGTTTGTGCTTCAATACCTTGAGCGGCATCAACTACTAAAATAGCACCTTCACATGCTGCAAGAGAACGTGATACTTCATACGTGAAGTCTACGTGTCCCGGTGTATCGATTAAGTGAAAAATATACTCTTCCCCATCTTTAGCAGTATATTGTAATTGAACTGCATTAAGTTTAATTGTAATACCTCTTTCACGCTCAATATCCATCGAGTCAAGAAGTTGTGCTTTCATCTCACGTTGTTCTAACGCCTTTGTTTTTTCTAAAATTCTGTCCGCAAGAGTCGATTTCCCGTGGTCAATATGTGCAATTATAGAAAAGTTCCTTATTTTCTTTTGCCTTTCATTTCTTTTATCCATTTTATTCTTCCTTTACAAATCTTGTTTTTCTACGTAGTCTTTAGCTGTATAATACGAAAAACCATCCCTTATTAGCTTTTCAATCAGCTTTTGTTTAAGCGCATATCCTTCATATCTGCGACTATAACTTTGATAAGCCCTTCTAAAATGCTCATCTAATATTTCATCTTCATTCTCGTCTTCATAGTCTTCGAAAAATATGTCAAACACCTTTCTTATTATATCAGATGTAAAGCCATTTGTATAAAGTTTTTGTGTTATTTTTTGAACTTTTTTATTTTTCGTTTCTCTCCTTACTTTATACTCACGTTCAATAATTTTATAAAGCATTTCAATCATTGCTTCTTCAGTACAAATCTTCGCAATATTTTCTTCAATAACGTCTTTATCCAAGCCTTTTTCTAATAATTTTCTTTGTATCCAATAAGGCCCTTTTAGATTAAGATTAAAATAATCTGTTACTGCAGCTTCTACATAGTGATTATCATTCAAATAACTGATTTCTATTAATTTCTCTATCGCATCATCAATGACATTATCAGCAATCTCTTTCTTCTGAAGATATTCTCTTATATCCTGCTTAGTTCTCAGCCCAAATTGTAAATAATGTACAGCCTTACTATAGAGCACTTTCGATACTTTCGTGAGCTATGATTTCTTTTTAATTGCTCCTTTAGTTAAATCTATTTTTATAAGCCCATATTTAATAATCGTATCTTCAGAAACATAAAAAAATGTTTACCATTTTTCTAAATCTATTTTATACTTAACTTTTTAGCTTTGTTATATTTGTAACTTGCAAATTTACACCTACTTTCTACATTCCTCGCTAAAAACTCTTACTCTTAATTTTTATCAAAAATCACATAAAAAGGAATGTTAGAAAGAAAAAAATTCCCAAACCATAAGGCTTGAGAATTTTTTTTCTATTTTTCAACTAAGATACTACGTTATTTTTTTAATTAATCCTTCTTTTTTTGTAGATATTCTTTTTGCTACATCATAAGCAGATTTTTCCATCTACATCAACTTTGTAGTTCATCTCTGTCATTTCTTTTTCTGTTATTTTTTTCCAGCAAGTTTATTTAAGATTTTTTTCAAGTTCTGGATGTTTTTTTCAGAGTTTCTTCTCTTAATATTGGTGCACCTTGATATGGTGGGAATAAACGTCTATCATCATTTAACAATTTAAGTTTATTAGTAATTATTTTACTATCCGTAGAGAACACATCAATTATATTTACATCACCATTTCACAATTGCTTGGTATTTTCAATGCTGGTTTCCATAGTTTTTAACATTTAGATTTAAGTGATAAAGATTTTTCAGTCCTATTCCACCATCTTCTCTATCGTTAAATTCTAACGAGAATCCAACTTTTGCAGAGCTTTTCTACTAGTTTTATGTCTGAAATATTGTTAATCTTATTTTGTTTTTTAGCATAGTCTTCTGTTACTGCTAAATGCGTATGTATCTTGGAATTTCTGTAGGTTTTCAGATATACTAGTTTATCTTGTTCGAATATTTTTCTTACGTAGCAACTTCATACACTTCATCAGGATCATTAGAAGGTACAATTTCTGAGGTGTTTTTAATAAATGTTGTTGTAACTGTACCTGTAAACTCTGGATAAATATCAATACTTTCCACCTTTTAAGGCTTCATATAAGAAAACTAGTTTTTACCAAAATTAGGTTTAACCTCAACATCGATTTTAGTTTCATCTTCATTAAGTAGTTTTATACATATTAATTAATATCTCAGGCTCAGCTCCTAGTTTCCCAGCTATAACTAATTTATCATTAGACATTTTTTTCCAATTGGGAAGAAGCTAATAGTTAAAAGCTACTACAGCCGCAAGTAATGATGCTAAAAATAGTTTTTGGTTTTTTTATCTTGTAAAAACTTTAATTAATAATCCCAAATAGAATTCGCTAGTATTGCAGATGAAATTGCTCCTATCAAAATTAACGCTGAGTTATTTCTATCTATTCCTAGTAAAATAAATGAACCTAATCCTCCTGCTCCTATTAAGGCCGCAAGAGTTGCTGTACCAATTATCATAATACTCGCAGTTCTAACACCACTCATAAGTATTGGCATAGCAAGTGCAAAGTTTAAATTTTTCAACTTCTCTAGTTTTGTCATACCAAAGGCTGTTGCAGCCTCTTCTAACGATGGATCAATCTCCGATAATCCAGTAATCGTACTTTGTAGTATTGGGAATATTGCATAAATTACCAATGCCACGACTGCTGGTAATGTACCAATCCCCATAAATGGAATGAATAAACCTAGTAATGCAAGAGAAGGAATCGTTTGGAAAAATACCAGTAATTTGTAAAAACCATTCACTTGTCTTTTTTTATTCCCCTGAGATAATTATTCCTAATGGAACTGCAATAAAAAAATAGCTATAATAAGTGATAATAATGAAATCTGCAGATGTTCAAATAATCCAGTTATCCAATCACTTTTTCTTTCTAAAAATGTATTTACTAAATTCATTATTTATCCCCCTTGCAAAAAAATTCACGAACAAAATCATCCGCAGGGTTTTTCTTTTAAGACTTCTGGTGTAGCAAATTTGAACTACCTTACCATTTTTTTAAAACACAAATTCTATCTGCAAGTTTCATTGCTTCATCCATATCGTGAGTTACAAAAAAACAGTTGTCATTTTTATATTCATTGTGCAAAGTTTTTTTATTAAATCTTGTAATTGAACTTTACTAATAGGATCTAATGCAGAAAATGGTTCATCCATCAGTAAAATTTTAGGATTAGCAATTATCGCACGTAATATTCCCACACGCTGTTTCTCTCCTCCAGATAGTTCCTTTGGAAGACGATTCATGTAATGCTTGGGATCCAGTCCTACTTTTGTTAATAAATCCTCTGTTTTTTCTTTAATTTCTTTCTTATCAAAGTTTTTTTCATTTCTGGAATTAGTGCTATATTTTCTGCAACTGTAAGATTCGGAAATAGTGCAATTTGTTGAAGTACATATCCAGTTTTAAGTCTTAATTCTCTTAAATCATAATCTTTCAACCTCTTATCTTCAAAATAAATATCACCGTCAGTTTGTTCTATCAATCTATTTATTAATTTTTAAAGTTGTTGTTTTTTTCCACTTCCACTTGGTCCTACAAGAACAAAAAAATTCTCCTTCTTGTATGTCAAAACTTAATCCATCAAGTATTAAACCATTTGTGGAACAACATAATGAAACATTGTTATATTTAATCATTTTTTTAAAATTCTCCTTTCGAAACAAGTTTTTTTCAATATTCAACTTCATATTATCATTAAATATCGTATAATATTCAATAAATAATTCTTGTTGTTCACTTGAAAGTTTACTTATTGCTTTTTTCTTCAGCCTCTCTGAGTGGATCCAAAAATTTTTGATGCGTATAAGTAACCTTCTTCTGTTAATTTAACTATTTTTTTCTCGCCTATCTTTTTCTTTCGCCTCAAAAATAAATATATCCTTTATTCTTAAAACGTCTTTATAGCTGCACTAACTACTTGTTTAGTAGAATATGTTTTTTTCACAAATACTATTTTTGAGTTATCCCTTCCCTTGTATAATAAAGACAGGTTAGTATTAATAATGATTTGCTTTTGCAAACCATTTTTTTCTAGCATAGTACTCATATAATGAGTTATTTTCATCTTTTTTTCTAGAAAACATACTTGAGTTTTTTCAATAGACTATTCACTTATAATCACTCCCTCCCTAAAACTATAATTATTACCCAAATAATTATGAGAACACTTTTAATCTTAATAGTTTAAATGTTTTTCTTTTACTATTAAATTCACTTTATTTTTTTATAACATAGAAAACCACTTCTAAATAAGTAAAAACTTTTGACTATTATCCCATTAAAAATGGACTATTAATATTTTTAAACATTAATAATTTTATTCTACTCTTCAAGTCTACAATTGTCAATAATTTGATTTTTCATGAAAATAGACAATCGATAAATATTTTTACCAATTGTCTTAAAATTTTTATTAAATTTCCATCTAAAAATCACAGAAGACTATTTACTCTCTATTCTTTGTTTTTATCTTATTATAGCGACGAATAATATTAATACGTTCCACTAGGTTTTGGAAGAAAAAGAATCACAATAATACTCGAATTTATTACTTTATTAAGTGTTTCTCCAAAGAAATCTATCAATAATCCTTTATTTATTATTGAAACAACCAGATAAATAGAACACAAAATTATCACTCCTGACTTTTAATATCCAGAATATTTTTTTGAGTTGGTATTAATCGTACTAATGTGCTCTATTTCTTCATCTTCCAACTTTTTCTAAAAAGTACTTTTCTCTTTTTTTAATCATCTCTCTAGTTATTCCAAATAAAATCAAATAAAAAAATACAAAATATCAATGAAAATAAATTTAATAAAATTTCTAAATTCATAATATTTACCTCCATATTAAATTTATTATATCATAAATTATATCATATCACCTGTACAAAAACACCCATATATATAACTTGGAATTAAAACGTTGATTTATAAATTAATCCATTTCATATACTTATTAAATAGCCCCTAAAAAAAATGGAGAAAGGGACTGATAAAATAATCAGTCCCATATATTATGAAAAATATTATTAAGTTTTATTATATTTATATTATATCCGATATACCTTATATGAACTTTAGACTATAATTAAAAATTTACTTAAATTTATTATTTACCTAACTTCTCTGCTCTTTCTAGAGATGCATCGATATTTTCACACAGATTTTCTTTACCTATTTTTTCAATAAATCCGGCTTTTTCCATAACATGATATGGTTGTTCATTTACGTGCGATAATATTAACGTTAAACCTCGTTTTTGACATGTTTCCAATATTTCCTCTAATACCTCTAATCCCGAAATGTCCATTACAGGAACATTACGCATTCTTATAATTAAAACATTTTTCCCTTCTCCATGTTCGAAGTTAGTAAACACGTTAGCCGCTCCGAAGAATAATGCTCCAAAAATTTCATAAACTACTGTATTTTTAGGAACATATTTTAAATCGACTTCTTCTGATAGTTTGTCATCATCAGATGAACCTTTATAAGTCCATTGTCGAACTTCTGCAATATCTGACATACGTTTTAAGAATAAGAAAGCCGCTAATACCATACCGAATTCTATCGCAATTACTAAATCAAAGAATAATGTTAATAAGAAAGTGATGATTAAGACGGCTATATCACTTTTCGGTGCAGTTTTTACCATACGTACACAAGTGCGCCATCCACTCATGTTATATCCTACGATTATTAATATAGCAGCCAAGCAACTCATCGGTATATACGATGCATATGGCATTAAAAATAACAATATTAATAATAAAGTGAATGCGTGTACCATTCCAGCTACTGGAGTTCTACCACCGTTTTTTACGTTAGCTGCCGTTCTCGCAATTGCACCTGTTGCAGGTATTCCTCCAAAAAGTGCCGACATAAAGTTCCCTACACCTTGGGCTACTAACTCTGCATTTGATTTATGCTTACTTCCTGTCATACCATCAGATACTACAGCAGATAATAGTGATTCTATAGCGGCCAACATCGCGATTGTAAATGCTGGTAAAATCATCTCTCTAATTAGAGAAAATGAAATTGTAGGCATTGTAAAACTAGGAAGCCCTGCTTTAATCGTATATAGATCACCAATAGTTTTAACCGGCAATTTGAAAATAGCTACTAAAAATGTTGTAACTAGTATTGCAATTAAAGATCCTGGTATTTTCTTAGATACTTTTGGCCAAAATACTTGGATTAATATCGCAAGTAATCCTATAGCTAAAGTAACGAAACTAATACTTTTTATATTATGCCCGTAAGCTACTAATTTCCCAACAAATTCTGCCGGAACTGCTCCCATACTTAATCCTAGGAAATCTTTAACCTGACCAACTACTATTCCCATAGCAATCCCTAACGTGAAACCAATAGTAATTGTTTTAGGAATAAATTTGATCAAGTCACCAAAGTGAAATAACCCCATTAGAATCAACATAACTCCTGACATAAGGGTTGCTACAGTTAATCCTGCAATTCCATGTTCAGCTATTATCCCATAAATAATAACGACAAAAGCAGCCGTAGGTCCACCAATCTGAACCCTACTCCCACCTAAAAACGAAATAAAAAAACCTGCTATAATCGCAGTATAAAGACCTTGCTCCGGATTCACTCCAGATGCTATCGCCAAAGCAATCGACAAAGGTAATGCTATAACAGCTACTATTAAACCAGCAATTATATCTTTTAAGCATTGTTCCTTTGTATAATTTTTCATCACACTAAACAACTTCGGCTTAAGATATTTAAATGAATTCATCTTCTCCTCCTACTTCCTAAGAATCTTTAGTATTACTAGTTTAGCACATAACTAACAAAAACTCTAGTTAAATCAGAAATACTCTTGAAATATTTTTAAAAATTTTTCTAATATATCTTATAAGAACTAAAAATCAAATCTATTATATAATAAATTTTATCTTTTTATAAATTTAAAAAAAGGCTTGAAAAATTTACTTTTCAAGCCTTAGACAATTACTAATATAATTATAAATTAAACTTCTCTTTGATGTCTCTTATTACATCTGACAATAGTTCCTCATTGGCAGTATCATACCAAGTTCCATCCATTTTATTCCTGAACCATGTTAACTGACGTTTTGCATAACGGCGTGAATTCTGAGAAATAGCTGCAATAGTATCTTCTTTAGAAACATTACCCTTAAGATACGGAATCATCTCCTTATATCCTATCGCTCCTAGAGCTTGGAGTTCCGTACCATACTCATCAATAATCTCTCTTACTTCCTGCTTAAGCCCTTCTTCAAACATAAGTTCAACTCGCTTATTAATACGATTGTATAGAAGTTCTCTATCGGTATTAAGAACTATTAGAAATGGATTATAACAATCTAGAACAGTGTCTCCATTGTTGTTTGTCGTTACAGATTTCTTTCATTCATTACGTAATTATAAGCATTGATTACACGACGATGATTTTCTATGTCAATCGTATTATATGTATCTGGATAGTTCTCTTTTAGATATTCTCTTGCCATATCGACATCAATATCATAAGTTTTCTCTTCTAAATCAGTAAACTCATAATTATTAAGTACAGCATTCATATAAAAGCCAGTTCCACCGATTAATAAAGGCATCTTCCCTCGAGCATGTATTTCTTCAATTTTCTTACGTGCAAGTTTTTGAAAATCATATACAGAACAAGTATCAGTAGGTTCTAATTCGTCTATTAGATGATGAACAACCCCTTCCATCTCTTCTTTTTTCACTTTTGCAGAACCTATATCAAATTTTTTATAAATTTGAACACTATCTATAGAGATTATTTCACAGTCGAACTCTTTTGCAAGTTCTATACTAAGTGCAGTTTTCCCAACTGCAGTAGGTCCAACTATCGCTATTAAAGGTATTTTTTCCATCTTACCTCCTACACTATACGCTTAAACATTTTTTCTAAATCTTTCTTCTCCATTTTTGTAATTATCGGTCGTCCATGTGGACACGTAAATGGATTCTTGCATTCATAAAGATCACTAATAACCTTATTCATCTCAACATCTGTAAGAACTTGATTTGCTTTTATAGACATTTTACAACTTGCCATAGCAATTGCATCATTTCTTAATTCGTTGAAAGTTATATTGTTATTTCTAAGAACCTTCTCAGCAATAATTTTTATCATTTGTTCTTCGTCTTCTTCTATCCAACCAGGAAACTCACGAACAACATAAGAATTATCTCCAAACTCCTCAAATATAATACCAAGTTCCTCGAATTTTTCCAAATTATTACGAACTTCAGCCGCTTCATCTACAGAAAAATCGAACATAAGAGGAATTAACATCTGTTTTTTATAATTCTTTCTTTCTATAAATTCACGTTGTAATTTCTCATAATTGTATCTTTCCGCAGCAGCATGCTGGTCTATAAGGAATAACTTATTATCAGCTTCTGATAAGATATAAGTTTTAAAGATTTGAGCCAATACTTTTAAATCTGGTAGTGTACGAACCTTTGTATCATCATCTTGAACAATTTTCGCATCTTTAATTTCATTAAAGTGACTATCATCTTTTACTACATTAGAAACTACTTTTTCTGTATGATCATCATAACCTGAGTTGTCTTCTTTTCTAGAGAAATTCATGAAATTTTCTATCTCTTTTTTTGTTGGTTTATCACCAAACTTATTTCTATTATCACGAGGATGTGAACTATAAGATAAATCCGGTAAATCACTCTTAATTCTCTTAGTTTTACTTCTTTGGTTAAACGTATTTTCTTTAGTTTGTACTGGTATTTTTTCTTCACGAGAATTAGTTAACAAGTCTCCTCCAAAAAGAAATTCATCTTCTTGAATAACATGACTTGCTACTTCTTCTTGATTACCAGAAAAACTATTGCCATCTTCTGTTTTTTTATTCTCATTTCCTTTGCTTCTTCAGAGAAACTATTCTCATCTTGAACATTGTCCACAACTACTCTTTGCTCAGTTGAGGAAATACCCTCATCTTCAACATCCCCAAACTTATTATCAAGTTCATCTAAGAAATTTATTTTTTCTATTTTTGCTTTTTCTTTTTTCGTAAGAACATTATTCATCCCTTGTGGAATATACGTATAATTACTTAATCTTTCAGCGATAACTTCTTTGATTAAACGTATTAACTCCGCTTCTTTCGATAATCTCACTTCTTGTTTAGTTGGATGCACGTTAACATCTAATAATATCGGGTCCATTTCTATATTAATAACACATAATGGATACCTATTTATCATTAAAAGCGTTCCATAAGCATCGATTATAGCATTTTGAATTCCGTAGTTTTTAATATAACGCCCATTGATAAAAATATTTATATAATTCTTACTAGCTCTCGTTTCTTCTGGTACAGAGATATAACCGAATACTTTGTAATCATCGTTACTTCCACTGAATTCAATCATGTTTCTAGCGACACCCATATTATAGATTTTAGATAAAATCTTATGAACATCACCATCACCATACGTTTTAAAGGTAATCTTCCCATCCACATGCAATTCAAAAGCTACATTAGGATAAGATAGGGCAAACTTATGAATAATATTAGTAATGTTAGCTTGTTCTGTATGTGGATTACGCAGATATTTCAGCCTTGCTGGGGTATTGTAGAATAAATTCTCTACACTTAAATCCGTTCCTTTAATAGGTGCATAATATTCTTCTGAAACTACTTTTCCACCTTCAAGAACTAGCATCTTTCCTTGTGCTTCTCCTGCACAACTTTTTATCGTTACCTTACTTACAGAAGAAATACTCGCTAATGCCTCACCTCTAAAACCTAAAGTTTCTATGTGAAATAAATCATAGTCAGCACTTATCTTACTAGTCGCATGGCGTAAAAATGCACGTGCCAAATCATCATTAGAAATACCACTACCGTTATCAATAATTCTAATTTGTTGAATACCAAATTCTTTAATTATAATTTTTTTATATTAGTACTTCCTGCATCAATAGAGTTCTCAACAAGTTCTTTTTACAACAGAAGAAGGTCTTTCGACTACTTCTCCTGCTGCTATTTTTATTTGATAATTCTGCAGATAATATATTTATTTTTTTCCCATTTAATTTATTTCACATCCTCACTTATTTTTTTCGTTGTAATTCATAAAGAAGATTGAACGCCTGCATTGGTGTTGTTTCTAAGAAGTTTACACTTTCTAATTGCTTTTTTTGATTTCATCAAATTTCTCATTATCACCATCGAAATCAATTGTAATTTTTGCATAATTTTTTTCTTTGATTTCTCTTCAGCTTTTTACTTGTTTTCTAATAGTTTTTCTCTAACTCTTCTTTAAGTTCTTTTTTCTAATTCAGAACGAAGCTGTAATCTTAGAGACTCTTCATCTACGTTTACAACTTCTTCTTTAACTACCCGACTGCTGTATTCTTGTTCAAGTTCTTGACGTATTTTTTCTCTTAGTTTTTCTTCAGATTCCGGTGATGAAGTATCACTTAATAATACTTTGTTATATCTAGCATTATCTACAAGATCTTCACTACCTTTTGCTTCCACTTTCTAATTCTCTTAATATTTTTATTAGCACCCACGATAACATCTTCTGGTAGATGGGCAAGTTGAGCAACATGAATACCATAACTTTTCTCGATAGGTCCTTCATTAATTTTATATAAGAAAATTAGTTTTCCTTGATCTTCTTTTGCAGAAACATGGATATTCTTTATTCCCTGGGTAATATTTTCTAACTTTGTAAGCTCATGATAATGAGTTGAGAATAATGTTTTACATTTAATAGTATTATTAATATATTCTAATATTGATTGAGCTAAGGCAATACCATCATACGTCGATGTTCCACGACCAATTTCATCAAAAATTAATAATGAATTTGCAGTAGATTCAACTAAAGCATTCTTCGCCTCAATCATCTCAACCATAAACGTCGATTTCCCTCCAGCAAGATCATCACTCGCACCTATTCTCGTAAATATTTTATCGAAAATCGGTAAATTCGCAGAAGTCGCTGGAACAAATGATCCAATTTGTGCAAGAATCACAATAAGAGCAAGTTGTCTCATATAAGTAGATTTACCAGACATATTCGGCCCTGTAATAAGCAAGATATTATTATCTTTATCTACTTTACAATCATTACTAATATAACTATCAGCACTCACATTTCTTTCAACAATCGGGTGACGACCATCAACAATATCAATAATATTATTATTATTAAATTCAGGTTTTACATAACCATATTCTTCCGCTACATCAGATAATGAAACGAACACATCGATATCACTTAAAGTATTCGCAACTCTTTGCAGTCTTACTATATAATTATGAATCTTCATCTTAACTTCTTGGAATAATTGTAATTCTAACTCTTCAATTTTCGTTTTAGAATTCACAATATGTTCTTCGACTTTTTTCAGTTCTTCAGATACGAATCTCTCACAGTTAGAAAGAGTTTGTTTCCTATGATAACCTAGTTCAGTTGGATCTATAGTCTTAAGTCCTACTTTAGATACTTCGATAAAATAACCGAAAATCTTATTGTATCCAACTTTTTAGATTTTTTTAACCCCAGTTCTCTCTTTTTCACGTTCTTCGATTTCTAGTAAAATTCTATTTCCGTTTTTTTACTAGCATTTTTTTATAACTATCTAACTCTTCATTGAAGCCTAATTTAATTACATTACCTTCTTTAACAGTCTGACCAGCTTCTTCATGGATTGTTGCTTCAAGATAGTCATATAAATCTGTTAATTCATCGATATTCTCTGCGATATCTTTTTAGTTTATTAGATTCAAACCCTAATAACAACTTCTTAATTTCTGGTATTTGAGCTAATGTTTTCTTTAGGTTTAATAATTCTTTGGGACTTACAATATTATAAGAGACTTTTGTAGAAATTCTTTCAAGGTCATATACTTCTTTCAAACTAGTTTTTTTACATCCGCTTTTTTTCGAAATAATGTTTTGTAAAATCTTCTACGATTTCTTGACGTTTTTTTAATTTCTTTAAGATCTAACAATGGATTTTTCTAACCATTTTTTTAAGTTTTCTTGATCCCGCAGCTGTTGAAGTTTTATCTATAATACTAAGAAGAGAACCTTTCTTCCCGCCATTAGCCATGTTCTGAGTAACTTCTAAGTTTTTTTAACGAATAGTTTGTCATATAAACAAACTTATCTTTTGAAATATACTTCAAAAATCTTTAAGGCTTGAAATATCTTTATTTTGAGTTTTTTCAATGTAATCTAAAAGAACATCACATGCTACACGTAGATTGTTGTCAGTAATATTACTTGTTTTTTTCCTTAGTAATATCATTATTTAATTCAACTTCAGTAATATAAGCACTAATATCCAACTCTTGATCTTTTTATGCTAATTACTTCTTTAATATTATTTTTTTAATATCTCATCTTGAAGGTCAGTCATATTTTTTTAAGTACAGTACAACGACTATCACCTGTCATAATATCACAAAATGCGAAGTAGATATTATTATCCTTCACATATGCACTACCTAGGTAGTTATTCTCATCGTAGTTTTTGTAGTTCATATACGTCCCTGGTGTAATTACCTGAACCACCTTACGCTCTACGATTTTTCCTTGACCAGGTTCAGAAACTTGTTCACATATAGCTACTTTATATCCATTATTTACTAAAGTATCAATATAAGTTGCTGATGAATGAAATGGAACTCCACACATAGGAATTTTTTCAGCTCCTCCATCACGAGCAGTTAAGGTTATTTCTAAAATTTTTGACGCTCTAGTCGCATCTTCAAAGAACATCTCATAAAAATCACCAAGACGGTAAAATACAAATGCATCTTGATAATCTTTTTTTATCTTCAGATATTGTTCTATCATTGGAGTATATTTCATCTCAAAAGTTCCTTTCTCTTTATTTCTTCCATGTATTTATAACATATATAATTTTTAGCATAAATCGTTATTTTTTTAGTAGTGTGACATGTGGTAAAACATATAAAAAAAGTTAGTTAGTAGCCAATAGCTTACTAACGTAACTCTTTAAATATTTAATATTCATTTAGAAATCAAATTCGACTCCTGTTTTTGTTTTTCCTTATAGAATTTAGTCATATACTCATCTCTAACATATTTATCCATTGGATCATCATACAATGCAATAGAGCATCTAACTCTCTGAATAGTTTGTTAGCTAATTCTACTCCCTCTACATCACTTAATCTTAACTTAATTTGAATAAGAACTCCATAAAATCTAATATAAAAAAATCTTATTTAATCCAGGAACTACATTTCCTATTGTCTTTAATAAATTAATTGCCTCATAACACCTTTCATGTGCTTCTTTTATAATATCCACATCTTGATAGATAAGAAATCGAAGAAAGTAAAGTATAAAATGTTGTAACTATAGGTATTTGATCCAACATTTCGACTCCAGGTTTGAAATTTAGATTTTTCCGTAATAATCCTTCTTATATATTCTATAGTAATTTCATCTACTTTGCCAAATCCAAACATAGTATTTAGAGCTAACTGTTCTTCATGACTCAACTTATCAACACTTTGAAAAATGTTTTTAAAAAGAAATCTATTATTTTTCTTTTTATAATTTCTGGTACTACACCCGGTTTAATTCCTTGAGTAATTCTTGCTATACTAAGTCTTTCTTTAAGTGTAATATTTTTTTCTTTTTAACTTTCTTGTAGCAAGTGTTAAAACTGCTGAAGGATTTCCTTCTCGAAGAAGCTGATAAGCTTCTGTTAATATTACAGAACCTCTATCCTTTACAGAAGATTTTAATTCTAATATATAATCTATATAGTCTACTCCTAAATTCTCCAACAGTTTCTCTAATACAGCTATAGAAACACTCGTCTCATCTGCTTCAAAAACGTCTTAAAGTCTGCGTAGAAATAATATCTCCAGCCACTTCTTTTAGCTTTAATCCTCGTTCTAAACGCAACTTTTTTTAAATATTTTACCATGTTCAGATTTGTTATTCATTAATTTTCCTCTACACCATGCTATCTTCACTTCTTAATCTATATATACTGTTTTTACAACATTTACAAAAACAACTAATAAATTTAAAGTTTTTTTATTGTATTATATTCTTTATAAAGTTATATCTATTATATATATATATATATATTGTCAAGTGTTTTAATAGAAAATCTAGGAAATTTTTTTATAATAATTATTATTTATTTAATTATTAACTTTTACAAATTTTTCTTTTGTAATTCATTCTTTAAAATCTCTCAACAGTCATCAAATTTCTAAAAAAATTAAAAAAACATAAAAAAATTAAATTCATCAAAAGTCGGACTAATGAAAAAAATAGACTACAGAACAATTAACGCTCTATAGTCTACTTAAAATAATATCAAATATTATCTATTTTTTCTTCTTAAAGCTACAGCCCCGAATAATCCTACGATTGTTGCTAAGAATCCATAAGAAGTTGTTTGTAATCCTGTGTTAGGTAATGCTTTACCTTCTTTTCTGTTACTTACAGATTTAACTTCAGTCGTTCCTTCACTACTTTTCGCTCCTTGCGCAAATGGATTCCAGTTACTATCTGTATTTTTATCACCTTCTGGTTTTTCGGGTTGTGGTGCACGAGGTCCTTCTGGTTGTTTTCCATCTGTTTGCTCTTCAACTAAAGCATATTTACTGAAATGCTTAGCATCAAATTTAACAATACTTCCATTTCCATCGTTATATGTTGGCAATTTTTCTAATTGTAATTTATTATTTTCATCACGATATACATAATAAACTACTGATTTTCCTTTTGCATTAGTTAAAGTAACTGTTCTCTTAGAACCAACTGAATCAACAGTATTTCCTAAAGAATCGATAAGTTTTTAAATCATAAACATTAACTAATTTATATTTTTGGATTAATAGCTTTTAATTCTTTAGTTAACTCAGATAATTCGTCTTTATCTTTAACTTCTTCTGCATAGAAGTCAACCGCTGGAATTTTCGTTCCATCAAAATGTACAGATACTTTTCTGTCTCCAACTTCATGTTCTAATACTTTTGTTTTTGGTGCTTCTGGTAATTCAACTTTCGGGAAAGTTGGTTCTACTGGTTTAATTATTTTTGGTTCTTCAACTTTTGGTTGTTCTGCTTTATCAGCTCTGTATACAGATTTACCTTGAACTACAGAGAAATCTGCGTTATCAAAATTACCTTTTGCTAGATCTAGTCCAAATAACTGTGTAATGTGATAATGACCTACTGGTACTCCTTTTAATGCAAGATAGAATACGTCGTTACCATCTTTATCCATTGAGTGCCAACTTACTAAATCAACTCCTTTACCATCTTGATTCTTTCCGTCATCAAATCCAAACGGTGCTTTAAGTTTACCAAAATTATTCTCGAACGCTAGTTCGCCATCATCTGTTTTCCCTATATATTTATTAAATAAAACATCTGAGTATTTTTTTACCCCTGGTTTATATTTTACAATTGTTTTTATTGTACCATTTAGTTCAACTTGAGACTTATCTGTATAAACTACATAATCTTTATCTCCAACTTCTGGTAGTTTCGGCTCACTCTCTACAGTTGCTTTAGATCCTACAACTCGCGTTTTATTATTATATTTATGTAAATCTTTATAATCTAAGTAGATTCCTCCTCTATAACCTTCAGCTGCTTCAGGTTTTCCATTAGCATCATACCATTTTCTGACAACATAGTTACTGCTATACTCTTTTCCTTTTGGTCCGAATAACATTATTTCATTTAAAATGAACTTCTTATTAGCGTTCTCCCCACTAACCATCTTATTAGCATCAAAACGATATACATTACCGTTAATTTGAGTAGGTTCAAGTAAATGAGCACCTGGAAAGTCACTTTGTTCGGGAAGATTTTCTTCATCAATATAATGAACAGTTGATACTTGAGCATTATCTTTTGTTTTTATAGTAAGAATATTATTTTTATCTAAGTTAATATCTTCTATCCAATAATCAGCAAAACTATCAACTTTTTTCTTATCTTTAACTTCTAATAATTTTCCGCCTCCGCCCACTACTGATGGCTTAGGTTCTGTGCTTGGTTGTACACTTGGAACTGTACTTGGGTGTGGTGTATTTGGTGTATCCGCTGCAAAAATATCTGTTTGAGGTATTACTACACCTGCAGCAGTTAAAAAAATGATGCAATAGCTACACTTGTTAATAATTTTTTTCTTCATCTATTTTTTTCTCCTTTTTAAAATAATAACTAAAATGTCAATATAATAAGACAAGTATATTTTTACTATAAATACTTAGATAAGTTATAAAATGTTACAAAAAAATGGATGTTTCTCTAATTTTTTTGTAGTAATTTTCTTTACAAAAGTTACAAATCTGTAACCTATTACTTTTACCTCATAAAATCACTTAAATTGCCTCATAAGTTGCGTATATTTCTTCAATATTGTATAATTACATCAAAGGAGTTGACTTATGTTAAATTTCATAAAAAAAATAAAACCAATTTATCAATATTGATATTTTTATTTTATATTTAGCTTTTTCTAGTTTACTATTTATACTACTGGCTGAATATAACAACAATAAAACACCAACACTATTCCTAAAACAATTTATTTTTTTACGCTGTTGGTTTTGGAATAATATATCTACTGCAAAAAGATACCAATAAATTATATCGAAAAAAATTTTTCAATAGCATTTTTATTTATTTGCTTTTGGTTCTTTTTAGTTGGAATATTCTTAGTTCCACCTACCCTCGCTCCAATAGTTAACGGTGCTCGTAGTTGGTATAACTTTAGATTATTCACTTTACAACCTTCAGAATTTGGTAAAATAGCTACTGTAGCAATGGTTAGTATGCTTATTAAAGAAAAGAGTTTTAAAGACAATACTGATACAATTAAACTCTTAAAGTTAGCCTTAATAATCTCTATACCATTTATCCTAGTTGCTAAAGAAAATGACTTAGGAAATGGCTTGTTTTTCATCTTCTTATTTCTAGGTTTAGTATTCTTAGTTTGCAACAAAGGTAAAACATTATTTAGAATCTACTCTGTAGTAATAGCTGGATTAGCAATCATTATTCTAGCAGCGCTATACTTTCCAAGATTACTTAGCTTGGTTGGTTTAAAATCTTACCAACTTAACCGTATTCTATCATGGCTAAATCCGGAAGCATATAAATTAGATTATTCTTACCAGATTACTCAAGTTCTTAATGAGGTGAAATTAGGTGGTTTAACTGGTACATTCGTTAAAAATAAAAACTATATAGACGAACAATTTAATGATTTTTATTTTTTTCGATAGTTGCTAAAAAAACTTTGGATTTATAGGAGCTGCAATATTTTTTTATTCATCTTTTTCATCTTTATTCTAAGATTATTTAACATAGTGAAAAAAATGTGAACAAGGTAACTATAGTTATTACTTTATTCTTCTTAGTATTTGTAGTTTTTGTTTCTCATTTTTCATCAATATATTCTCAACGCTAAGCATTATCCCAGTAATCGGTATTAGTATGCCATTTATTAGCTATGGTGGTAGTTCCCTTATCGCAAAATAGTATTCTATTCGGTATTATAGTAAAAAAATTCATGCAACAATACAAGAAGAATATATGGAAGATGAATACTATGATAACTACGAAGAAGAATATGATGAAATTCAGTACGAGGATGACTATGATCCATTAGAACCTGTATACGAAAATAACAACAATCGATATTATGAGGAAGAACCTCAACAATTTCGTCGAAGTAAAAGAAAAAGATAAAAAAATGTGGATAGAAAAAATTTCTATCCACATTTTTTTATTTTCTTACATCTTCAATGAATTTATCATCGATAGTTTCAATTAGTTTTCCTAAAATTGCTTTAGCAGCATAATAATCACGAATATCAAATACTGCATTATGAGTATGAATATAACGAGCACAAATACCAATTACAGTAGTTGGAACTCCGTTTAAAGCTTGGTGAATATTACCAGCATCTGTTCCACCTGGTGAAGTGAAGTATTGATATTTAATTCCATTTTCTTCTGCAAGAGCTACGATTTTTTCTCTCATATTTGCACGAAGAACCATAGTTCTATCTACTAATCTCACTAAGAAACCTTGTCCTAAACGACCATTACTAGTTTCTTTACCGTCCATATCGTTTGCTGGACTACAGTCTACAACGAAACATACATCTGGTTTAATCATATTAGCAGCAATAGTTGCACCACGAAGACCTACTTCTTCTTGAACAGTAGCACATACTACTAAATTAAAATCTAACTCTTTTTCCGCAAATTCTTCTAAGATTTCTGTAATAATTACACATCCATAACGATTATCTACAGCCTTGCTCATAAATCTGTGTTCAGTTAGTTGTTCAAAAGTTGTTTTTGGAGTAACGAACGCACCTTCACGAATTCCCATCTCTAATGCTTCTTCTCTTGATGAAGCACCAACATCAATAGTCATATCACTAATTTTTACATTTTGTGCTACACCTGCAGTAAAGTGTTTAGGAATAGATCCAATTACACCTGTGAATTTTTTTCCTTCATATGAAGTTACTGTATATGTTTGAGCTAAAAGAACATCTTCTCTAAAACCACCAAGCGTTTCAAACTTAAGCATACCATTTGGTAATACCTTAGTCACGATGAACCCAACTTCATCCATATGCGCTGAAATCATAACAGTTTTAGCATCTTCTTTTTTTGATTTCTTAATAGCATAGATTCCACCAAGATTATCATACTTAATCTCATCAGCATATTTAGATAGGTTTTCTTCTAAATATTTTGAAATTTCACTCTCAAATCCTGATGTCCCGTCTAACAGTGTTAATTCTCTGAATCTTTCTATTGATTTACTCATTCTCTTATACCTCTTTTATATACTCTATTATTTCCGTTTCTTTATCATATCGAACTTCATACTTGATATTTTCGTTATCAAAATAAAACATTAAATATGGATTTTTCTCTTAGATTCAATGTATAGCTATCAATTACATCATAACCCTAATGCGATGAGTTTATTTCTACATCTATCTATATGATCGTTATCTAACTCTTGTTCCTCTGTTTTTTTGATAAATACGATATCCAGCATAAGCTGCTGCTAATGGAACTAATTTTTTTCTAAATTTCATATTTTACCTCTTATCTGAATTCATCACATAACGAGTTAAATAATTCCTCACTAAATTCTAAATTCTGATGAGCAATTGGTTCATCTCGTTTATAATTACGTAAAAGTATCTTCATAATGAGGTTTTTTTATCATTTTTTTATAAATTACCCCTGTTACAAGGTCATTGTACTCTTCTAATACTCTGTACGCTTCTAATTTATTAGTATTGTCATAACCTTCGATATCAGAAAGTTTAGTTAAGTTTTCCTTATACCAAGCCGGTGTATTTTTGTAGTTATAAGTTTTACATGGACTAAATACGTTAACTAGTGAGAAACCATCGTGATTAACAGCTTCTTCGAAAATCTGCATCATCTCTTTCATATCACCAGTAAAGGCTTGTGCTAGGAATGTTACTTCACAAGATAATGCAATTTTCATCGCTGATAATGGTTTTTCCATTACCCCTTCTAAAGTTGTAGTCGTTACTAAACCTTCATCAGACTTAGGAGACATTTGCCCTTTAGTTAAGGCGTAAAGTTGGTTATCCATTACTACGTAAGTCATATTAACATTACGTTTCATAGCGTGAACAGCATGTCCTATACCGATGGCATATCCATCACCATCTCCACCCATTGCAAAAACTGTTAAATCTTGGTTCGCCAATTTAATACCTTGTGCAATTGGTAATGAACGTCCGTGTAATCCTTGTACACCATACGCTTTTGTATATCCACTAATTTTACCAGAACATCCAATTCCAGCAGAGATTACAACGTTCTCTGGTTTAATCCCTAAGTTAACAACAGCTCTATTTATACCCGCAAGTACCGAGAAGTCTCCACAACCGGCACACCAATCGGGCTTAACATCATTTTTATAATCTTTTAATGTTACTTTCAAACTATTTCTCCTCCTCTAGTAATTGTTCAACAAGTTGATGAGTATAGTAAATATCTCCATCATATTTTAGTAAACTACTAATTTTTTCTGAATTATGGTACTTACTAGCAATTACCGTACGTAATTGTTTATTATGGTTATGTTCAACAATATATTTTTTTCTATATTTATCAAATGTATCACGAACAGCTTGAGCAACTGGATAAATTTGACGAATATGCATTGTATCAATTTTTTTAGTCCTTGTTCTTTTTAGTTGTTTAGCAGCTTTTATTTAGTACTCCATAAGTTGAGTTAACACCAACTAATAAGATATCTTTTTTTCATCATTATATTCATTTAATACAAATGGTCTTTCAACTAAAAGCTGATTCAATCTTGTTAGCACGTTTTTTTCCTTTTTGACGTTTTTGTATTACGTTTCACCTCTGAAGGTAGTCCAACTACTGAGTGTTCATAACTGTTCGCATTATGAATCCCACCTTTTTGACCAGGGATAGTTCTATTTGAAACTAACACATCAGTTGCATAACGTTTGAAGTAAATAATATCTTCTTCTGTAATTTCTTCTTGTTTTAATAAGTTACCACGATCGATTTGAACTTTACTAAAGTCAAAGTTAGGAACTGTTTCTTTGTTCATACCTAATTGTAGATCCATTAAAACAATAACTGGTGTTTGATATTTTTCTGCCATATTAAATGCATCTATCATAGTGTAGAAACAATCTTCTACAGATGTTGGAGCTAGTACGATACGAGACGCATCTCCTGTTCCACCGTAGACAGCGTGGAAAATATCAGATTGCTCTGTTTTTGTTGGAAGCCCTGAAGAAGGACCACCCCTTTGAACATCTACAATAACAACTGGTTGTTCTGCCATAGCAGCCATACCTAAGAACTCAGTCATAAGTGAAATACCAGGCCCAGATGTGGCTGTCATAGCACGTACTCCTGCGAAGTTAGCTCCAATAGCAACACCTAATGCCGCAATTTCATCTTCTGTTTGAATATATGCTCCATTTACTAACGGAAGCTTATCAAATAAATATTCCATGATTTCTGTTGCTGGTGTAATAGGATATCCAGCATACATTCTACAACCTGCTGCTAAAGCCCCAAGACCAGCTGCATGGTTACCGATTAACCACATATTTTTATGAGTTGGATTTAATTTTTTAAGATAATACTTATCTTTAATATCATTTTCTTCCATGAATTCAGTCATGATTTCACGCCCTTTATCAAAGGCTTGGATATTAATATTTACTACTTCTTCACCTTTACTAGAAAATTTTGTTTCAATCATATCGTAGAATAGTTTTTGAATCTATATCTAATAATGAAGAACAAATTCCAAGTGTAATTATATTTTTTTGATAATCGGATTAGCAATTTCTTTTAGCTAATTCTGTAATTGGGAATACCGCAACTAAACCTTTAATTTCTTCTGAAATTTCTGGTTTAATTTTAGCATCCGCAATAATAATACTATTTTCATCTAATTCTGGAATATAGCTATCCAGTGTAGCTTGGTCGAATGCTATAAGAATATCTGTCTTATAATCAATTACATTTATTTTTTTCTTCTGAAATACAAATTTTTACTGTTACTGTGACCACCCTTTAATTCTACTCGCAAAAGTCTCTTGTAGAATACATGTGGTATCCAAGTGTATTTACTACAGTAGAGAATATTTCGGCTGTACTTTCAATACCTTCACCTTGTTCTCCACCAATTTTTCCATCCTAATTTATTAATCATATAATCTCCTTTAATCTCTTTCATTAGAAATTTACTCGTTGATTTCTCAATACTTTATTCTATCATATTTAAGAAAAATTTTTTTCCATCTAATAATATCTATTATCACTATGAAAAAAACTAATAAAAAAATATTATTATTTCATTATTTTTTTCAATATTATTTAATTGAACATCATTTTTTTAAAAAAATTTGTATAATATTTAGGAAGAAATAAATCTTTTTAATATTTATTGTTTTTTTGAATAATTCATTAACAACTTTTTTTATTATAATTTTTTTCCTTTATATTTTTTTCTCTAATTAATAATAACAACTTCAAAAATTAACTAAAAATAATAAAAATCCTACAATACAAATATTACACTAAAGAAAAAGTCCCTTGTAGAAGTTATTCACTTCTACAAGGACGTATCTATTGACGTGTTACCACCTTGATTTATAGTATTTTCACAAATACTAACTCATAAAAGTACTAAAACAAAATTTAAATCTTATTTTTTTATACCATTAGCTATATCGGGCTATCCCGTAGTAGTTTAATTATTCAACTACTAACACGAAAAGACCATCTTCATAGTATCATCTTTGATCTCCTTTCACCTACCGAGACTCTCTAAGCAAACATCAACTACTACTCTTCTTTTCAAAGTGTAATTTTTTTATTGTGTTTTAAGTATATCAAGTTAAGAAATCCTTGTCAATATTTTTTACCATACACTTTTAATAATTATTATGGATATATACTATAGAGCTTCAAAAATTAAAGAGTACAGAAAATGTCCGTACTCTTTAAATTTCTTTATAATCTATTTGACTTAATTATTCAGAAAGTTTACGTCTAACAGCAGCTCCGACTAAGGCAATTAAACTTAATCCTAGCGCAGTTGTGCTAGTTGTGTTCATACCAGTGTTAGGTAATTTTCTCTCATTTTTAATAACATTAGCATTTTCTACAACTTTTTCACTTGCTTTAGCTTCAGTTTTTTCTACACCATATACATGAGTTGTAATTCCATCTTTTTTAGATGTTTCAATTATGTTATATCCTTTAAGATCCTTAGGTTCTTTTTCTCCAAGTTCTACTGGTTCAAGCTCATTTCCTGTTGCATCAATATGACGTGTTACTACTAATTCTTCTTTAACTAAAACTGGAGCATCTTGTCCATTTGATGTTTGAGCTTTTTCAGCTTCAAATTTATATGTTTTTGAATCTACAGAAATTGTACGTGAATTTGGATTTACTACAGCATATTTAGTTAAATCTGCTTTTTCTAAATAATTTTTGAATGCCTCATCCATAGATGGCCCTTCTTCACGTGCTCCACCTAGCATAGTATATCCATCTCCACCTGCTGCTAAGAAATCATTTGTAGTTAAGTAGTATGTTTTAGCTAAATCTAATTTATCATAGGCACCTGTATCATGATTTTTAACTTCTACACGTAATACACGTTTACCTGAAGGTAAGTTTGTATCGTAGTATACTTTAGCTCCTGATACGTGTAAGAAACCTCCACTTGGTTCTAATAATGGTTGTCCATTTTCATCTAAAACAGTTTTACCAGCTTTGTCAACTTGTAAAATAGATCCTAAAGATTTTTCAAACATCGCTAATACATCTTTACCAGTAACACTAATTTGAGAAATTGTATTACCGAATGGAAGAACAGCAATTACGCTACCTTTTGTAATAGGTTTGTCTTTAGCGATAGTTTCACGTAAACCACCACCGTTTGTTACAGCGATGTCCGCTTTATTTTTAAATCCAGTTTGACCATACTCATAAAGTGAATCAGCTACTACGTTTCCTAAGTTAGTTTCACGGACACGAACATTTTCACGAGTACCACTTAACTCAACAGGACTGTTTTTCACTACTACAACAGCATTTTCTGCATCATATTTAGCTTTAAATTCATCAACTAATTTTTTCACTTCTGCGTTAGGCACTACGTTAGTAGTTTCTGACGCTTTAATTAGACTTGGTGTTCCTAGTAAACTATTTGATTTCAATGTAACTTTACCAATGTTGTTTAAGTAACTTCCAGTTTGATTATAAGTAACATTATCTCCATATGTTTTTGACTCTACTGTATGAGAGTGTCCATCGATTACTACTACACGTTTTCCTTTTAATAATGGACTCTTAGAAAGTTCATCAGCAAGAGTAGAACCTCTCCATTCGTTTGGAGTTGTTGTGTCTACTCCAAGGTGAGCTAAAACAACATACGTTTTATAGTCATCACCAGTAGCTTTTGCTTTAGCTTGAATTTCTTTAACTACATTTAGTACCTCTGGAATAGGGTCTTTAAATGTTACACCTTTTACGTTTTTAGGGTGTGTTTTGGTAGCTGTTTCTGGTGTTGTTACACCAATAACAACAACTTCATCACCTTTAACATTTTTGTCTTTATCTACAATTGTTGAAGCCTCAAATAAACGTGCTCCGTCTACATAAGTGTTTGAGCTAAGTAATGGGAATTTTAAGATTTGTTTGTATTTTTTAGCTTCATCTAAACCAAAGTCAAATTCGTGGTTACCTACAGCCATAGCGTCGTAATTCATTTTGTTTAGAATTTCTGCACGAGCTTCCCCTTTAGTTGAGTTAGAAATAGGTAACCCTTGGAATGCATCCCCTGCATCTACTACTACTGTTGTTTGATCTTTTTTAGCACGTTCATTTTCAATTACTGTAGCTAATTTTGCATCCCCAACAACTGATGTAGTTTTATCACGACCTTTTTCTTCTACGATACGCCCATGGACATCATTAGTATGAACTAATACTAAATCTTTTTCAGCTGCTGCTTTTGGTGCTGAAGGTGTTGAATTAGTTGATTCTGGTGCTGTTGGCTGTGTCTGTGTAGCTGTTGCTGACGATGGAGTTGTAGTTGTATCATCTGAATTTGCTAAAGCAGCTCCCCCCGAAGTTGCAATTGCTAATCCTACTATTGTAGCTGATGCTAATGTGTAATTTTTTTCTTCATAATAACTTTTTTTCTCACTTTCGTATTTGTAATTTATAATTTACATAATATCATAAATGTACGAGTTTTTTTCAATACCAAATTCCATAAGGAACAATGATAACGATTAAAAAAACGTATTTTTTCAGAATTGAAACATTAGAGTAAAATTAAAAATCAAGATTAGATTCTTCTAACCTTGATTTTCATTTATTCTTTGTTACTTAAACATATTCGCTAGAATTCGGTCACTCAACCTTGGGAATAACTGACTAATTTTAACACCAACAACCAATTTAAACGGTAAATTTACCTCACGTTTTTTTCTTTCAATTCCTTTTAATATCTTTGTAACAACAAGTTTAGGTGTTAATGTTTTACCACCCATAGCTTTTTGATAACTCTTATCTTCATCGGCTATATTGAAGAAATTTGTAGCTACAGGTCCTGGATTTACTGTCATAACGTGAATATTATCTTTTTTAAGTTCTAAACGTAATGAATTGAAGTATCCAATTAAAGCAAATTTAGTCGCTGAATATACAGAACTTTTTGGTGTAGCAATCTTACCAGCTAATGAAGCAATAGTAACTATTGTTCCTGATTTTTTTTCTCTCATTCTCTTAGCTATTTCTGTAGTCAGTTGAATAGTTCCAATCACATTTGTATCAAACATATTAACTACTTCAGCATCACTAAATTCACTAAAGTCTTTCATAATACCATATCCCGCACCATTGATAAGAATATCAATATCATTAATAGAAGAAAGTAATTTTTCTACTTGTTCTTGTGAACCAATATCTACACTACATACTCTTGTTTTGACATTCTCAAAAGAACTACATTTCTTAGCAACTTTTTCTAATGCTTCTTTTCTACGGGCAACTAATATCAACTCCACATTTCCTTTTTGTGCGAATTGATGAGCTAATTCTCGACCTAAACCACTTGAAGCTCCTGTGATTAGTATTTTTTGTTTACCAGTTTCCATTTTATATCCCTCTTTTAACCATGTTTTGCAGCACAACTACATTGTCCTTTTAGACATTTACATGTAATAACTTCAGCTGCAGTTTTTCTTTTCTCTTGTAATAATTCAATAATTTCATCAATATTACTTTTACTTAAATTATCTGTCTCAATTATATTCTTAACAATAATATGTGTTCTTCTTTCACAAATTCTTTCTAAAAAGTTCTGTGTTAATATCTCTAAACACTCATCCTCTACACATTTTGCTGAATATAGAAATTTGTTGCCTTGTTTTCTTGTTTCTAAAAATCCTTTTTCTACTAACCTTGAGAGTAAAGTTTTAATAGTTGAAGGAGTCCAAGACTTTTTTTCACCTAGAGTATCTATTACAAATTTACTTGTAGTTTCTTTATTGTTCCAAACTACTCGCATTACTTCCCATTCAGCTTCTGAAATATTAATATCCATTTCTATTCATCCTTTTTTCTCAGTTACATCTGTAACTATAATACTATGTTAAACATATAATGTCAATTCATAAAAAACTTGATTTTATCAATGCTAAAATCAAGTTTAGGATTTTTTCTTAATTGGATGTCTTATTACTGTTTTAAGTTTCTCCGGCACTGTTTTCCTCACATCTGAAATATAAATTTCATGGTGGAATCTCATCTCGTTAATGTCTAATTCATAGCCTTCAGAAATCATATATTCATGCATCTTAGTAACAGTCTCTGGCTCTGAATCATATGGACCCTATATGCATACATTGAACACAAGTTCCTTCATCATAGCTAAAAAATTCAACCTTTGAGAAATCTTCTTTTTTCTTTTCCGTTACTTGCTTAATAGCCCACTCAAATACTTCTTTTGTAACAAAATCTGGCATACGTATTAACGAAATAAACTTAAAATTTTGTTTATTACTATAATCAACACCTTCTATTCCTTCCTGCCACCAAAACCCTTCTAATGGTGGTACCACAAAATCAAAGTAATTAGGGATTTTATATTCTCCTTTTTTACTCATCTTTATAGCATACGCTACAGGATACAATAAACTTATTGATTGCTTATACTCGCTATTCTCATCATTGGGGTCCCCACTCCCTCTAACTGCTATATAATTAACCTTATCTACATTTACTATACAAGGTTTATTTTTAGGTGCATATAAATGCTTAAGTGTTTTTTTGAAATCTACTGCCATTTTATTTCTCCAAAATAAAGATTATTCGATCTGATTCAGAATAATTTTTTTATTATTCTTATCAAAAATCACAGAAATAATCTTTCACTTTAAATCCAGTATTTTTGAATTTCTGCAAGGACATCATTTATTTCATAAGTTCTTTGTGAATGAAACTGTTCAAGCTTTTCTATATAAACCATTCTTTTCTTTTAATAAAGAATGACAGCTCACTTTCCACCTCTAACGAATTTTTCTGTTTCATATGTAAACCATAGATAACTTATTTCTTCATCTTCATAACCAAAAACTTGTTTTTTTCCAGCATATCAGTAATTTTTTTAGGTGTGTGAATATCAAAAAAATAAATTTTTCCACCTTCTTTTTAGAGAAGAATATACTTCTTTTAATCCTAATTTAAATTCCTCAAAATCTGATAAATAATTAAATACATCAAATGCACTTGAAATAAAATCAAATTCTATATTTAACGATGAAATTTCTAATAAATCCATCGCAAAAATAATTACATCCAGAAACTTTTTTTCACTCGCTATCGCTAACATTTGTTCACTATTATCTACTGCGAATACTTCTCCATATTTTTTTCAGTGTTGGTAGCATTGTTCCACTACCACAACCTAAATCAAGAACTAGAAGATTTTTTCTATCTTCTAATTCTTGATTAATAATATTTTTATAAGCATCGTAGTCGACATCCATTAGTTTATCATAAACAATACTTAAATTCTCATACATATTAGACACCTTTGATAGGGTATTTTTCAAATAATGAATCTAATTCATAGTATTCTCTGTCATCGCGTGTCATAATATTAACTACAACATCTCCTAAGTCCATAAGAACCCATTTAGCTTCTCTTAGACCTTCTGTACTATGAATTTCTCCACCATTTTCTAATACTTGTTCTCTAACTTCTTGTGCAATTGCTTCTACTTGTCTATTTGTAGGTGCATGACAAATTACAGAATAATCGTATAATACTCCTGCTTGCGTTAAATCATAAGCAACAATATCATATCCGTGCTTATCATCACATGCATCTACAACAATTTTTAATAAGTTTTCTACTTCCATTTTCATCCTCTTTCTTTATTTATTTCTTTATAATATGGAACATTACTACGTATAGTACTTCATCTTCTGGATATCTTTTCGCGAGTTTTTCGATTAACTCATCTAGAGTAACTCCGTAATATTTAGCGTAACGCTCTGTTAATGTTTCTCTTGTTACAGGTTTAACTAAATCAACTTCTAATGTAGCAAAAACTGTATCTGGATCTTCATAAGTTGTAGCTTCTAATAAATCACCTTTCTTGAAATGAGCTTCACTCTTTATTTCTTATTGTGATTGTTTTTTTCATCTGTTAAGATTTTTGTCTTTATTTTTTTCTTTAAATCCAACACGATAATTTTTAATATTATAGTAGTTATAACATTCTAATAATGAAGGATAAATTCTTTCATCATTGTCAATTAAGTAAACTAATGTATATTTTGCCGCAAGTCTAACCGCTTCATCAAGATCATATTGAGATACTTCAGTCACCTCAGCTAAATGCGGGTGTTTTCTTTGTGGATCTGTATAATCAGAGATAAAGATTATTTTTTCTAATAATGTCATGTGCTTTCTACCGAAAGTATGGTTTGCAACAGCAAGCTTAACCTCTTCATCTGCAACACCAAATTCTTCTTCGATATATGCACTTGCTACAGGACCATGTAAAGCACTTCAACTGGATAATCTAATAAATTAACATCTAAATTATATAAAATTACATATTTTTTCATTAATACTTCATCCATAGGCTTACAAACATCATGTACTAAAGCTGCTAATGCTGCTCTCTCAACATTTGCTCCATGAATCTCAGCTAATTTTTTCGCTACTTCAACAACTCTTAAAAGTGTGCTCGTATCTTTTTTTCTGGTAATATTTCTTTAACTTTATTTTTGAATTTCTTGATATTCCATATAAACTCAACTCCTCTATATATGACCCTACATTCGTCAGTAATCATATATTTAATACTTTTTCTTATTTTTTTAAATTATCTCTAATTAAACTAGAACTTATCTCTATAATCGGTGATTTCATAATTTTCATAACTTATAGATTTATAAAAATACATCCTCTTTAACTATCTTATATAAATCCTCTTCATCTCGTGCTACAAAAATAAATGTTACTAATTTTCGATAGTTCTTCTATATTATACCATTTTTTTAAATCTTTCGCTCTATCTGTTCCAATAATAAAATAGATTTTTTTATTTTTTTATAATTCACTAAAAATACTTAACAGTATGGTAACTATAACTTACACCCTCATTTGAAATTTCATAATCACTAACTTCAAACTTAAAATTATCTTTTGTACTTAGTTTCGTCATCTCGAATCTATTCTTATCACTAGCCTCCAATTCTCGGCCTTTTAAAGGTGTAATATATGATGGTATAAAAGATAATTTTTTTCTAAATTATAAGTTTCTAATGCATTTTTCGGCTGTAATTAAATGCCCAATATGTATTGGATCAAAACTACCTCCATAAAGTGCAATTGACATTTTACTTCACCAACTCTATTTTTCTGTACTTTTCCTTAGAACTTTGTTTGTATAATACAATTGTGTGTCCAATAACTTGAACTAATTCAGATGAAGTACGCTCTGATAAAATTTTTGCAACCTCATCTTTATCTTCTTCACAGTTTTGTAAAATACTAACTTTTAATAATTCACGTTTTTCTAATGCATCTCTGATTCCTTGAATCATATCACTATTCACACCTGATTTCCCAACTTGGAAAATCGGTGATAAGTGATGTGCTAATGCTCTTAATTGTCTTTTTTGTTTTCCTTTTAACATCTTATCCTCTTTTCTTAATACTATATTATAGATTCACGTACGAATACTTCAATTTCTTCTGGTACATGTATGTCTATCTTACAACCACTATCACTATTAACCGTAATCCAACCTAATCCAGAAATTACAATGTCCATCTTTCTACTATCAATAGTGAAACTTTTCTTAACTTGATTATTGAATATTGAAATGTTATCTTCAAATGGTGGTTTCAATAACGTTCCTAAATGTTTTTCAAATAATGCATCTGCATTACTAAGTTTTGTACGATGAATTTCTACTAAATTAGATGCATATAAAGTGAAACTTTGACGCTCACCTTCTACAAAGTCCATTCTAGCCATACCACCGAAGAATAAACTTTGCTCAGCATTCAATTGAAATACACGAGCTTTAATCTCCTTCTTAGGCATTACTAATTTTAAACTTTGAGCATCTAGATAATGAGCTATATCATAATCTAATATGATACCAGGTGTATCATATATGCTAGTAACTCTATCTAAAGGTATCTCTATCATCCCTAATGTTGTCCCTGGGAAGTGAGATGTTGTAATAACATTTTTATCCCCAGTTGTAAGTTCAATAAGTTTGTTAATAAATGTAGATTTTCCAACGTTCGTCGCACCAACGATATATACGTCCTTACCATTACGAAGCTCATCTATACGACTAGCTGCTTCTTCTACACCTTGATTTTTTATTGCACTAATCAGAAGAATATCTTTTACTTTAATCCCTTTCGCCTTAAGCATCTTAAACAACCATTGTTTCACCTTGTTTTGTTTAACTGATTTCGGCAATAAATCTAGTTTATTAGCTACTAAGACAATATCTTTATTGTTTCCAACGATATCAACCACATCTTCAATCCAGCTTCCAGAAAAATCAAAGATATCTACAACTTTTACAATTAATGCATCTTTTTTCGATAATGTTTTGATAAGTTGATAGAAATCCTCAGCTCCTAGTTGAACATCAGATACTTCATTATAATTTTTTTCAATCTGAAAACATCTCTTTACAAACAAGATTACCATCAATACTTTTTTCTACAACACTTTTTGGTAAATATCCTTGTTTATTTTGATCTTCACTTTGAATTTCAACACCACAACCTATACAATAAACTTTATTACTCAATATGGCCTCCATTTTTTTCTTTCTTATGTTTTAATCTATAGCCCACTTTTTTCATTTTAGGGAATGCTTTTCTTCTAGTTAAATTATGGATAATCAATGCTTCAAAAAATCTATTAATTCTAGTTTTAAAAGCATCTGTCTTTGAAATTGGCTTAACTAGTACGCTCATAGCTCCAAAACTTTTTTTGCTCCTAATACGTCAGTTAAAACTTGATCCCCTAAAATAATCGCTTCTTCTGGTTTTCTATTTCAACTTTTTTAAGTGCTCTTTTAAAACCTATAGTTAAAGGTTTCTTTGCACCCGCAACATATTGAAGATTTAATTTTTTACAAAATTCTTCAACACGTTCTTCAGTATTATTAGATACAACAATAATATCGAAAACCAGCTTTTTTTCATCTTCTTTTAGCCATTTATTCAATTCTTTAGTATCTTTTTACTATCCCATGATATTAAAGTATTATCTAAATCTGAAATAATAACTTTTTTTGTTGTGCATATTCATATACTCAACATCAATAAACTCATACTTTTCTACAAAATCATCAGGTGAAAAAAATATCTTTTTTTAGTACCATTTTTCTTTTTACCGATAGCCTATAAAATAGTTGCTATTTTCTCTCCCATCTTGATTTCTTTATTTTCTAAGTTTTCCTCTAAGATAATATTATCTTTTTCAAACAGTAATACTACCGTTGAACCAAACTCAAAGTACCCTAACTCTTCCCCTTTTTTCACATAAATGCTCTCATATGTAGGAATTATTGAGTTAACATTTTGAGCTCCTACTGGTATTAATGTATAATTGATTTTTCCATTTAATCTATACACTTGTCTGTAGTTATAACTTAGTATATTATCTCCTAATTCCAGTCCAAGATTATTAACTGGATATGAATATTTACCAAGACTGTACGCATCCTTTACTTGGCAATTCATTGGGAAGTGAATACGGTGATAATTCTTTGGACTAAGATATATTACCATGTATGTACCATCTTTATATTTATCAGCTAACTCACTATCTCCAACCAATGTTTGAACGTTATAAACTTGATTTTTCACAACAAATGTTCTGTCTTCAGAAATAACACCTACTTCAGAAATTACTCCATCTGTCGGGCTTACCAGAGAATCCTCATCTTGGTTAATTGGTCGAGCATCTGGGCGTAGCTTTCTAATAAAAAATTCATTTAAATTTTTAAAATCATCAATTTCATCCAAAATTTCATCAGTGTTAATATCATATACCTTAGCGAAAAGGTTGAATCATTAATCGACTTAGATTAGATTTTGTTAATTTTTTTAGAGCTTTAGAACTCATATTTCCATTAGTTAATTCAACACAAAGTTGAAACATTTTCTTTTTTAACATACCCGTCTCCTTATTGAATATCATGTTATATTTTTACTATAAAAAGTCGTTTTAAATACAAATATTGCAAAGAAAAAAAGCTAAAAAAATATCAAAATTATCTCTTAAAATTTATTTTTTTAAATAATAATTATTATTACATTATATTCTTATATTTTCCATAATCTTAAAATCATAGACTTTTATAAATGTTACACGTTAACACTACTTTGTAATTCCGTATTTGTATATTCAGGTTAAGCGGAAAATTTTTTTATTATATATTGTTGATTTTAACAACATAAAAATTGTATAATAAAATTATAATAATAAAACAAGGGAGTGAATGACATGACGTTAAACAATAAAGTTAAAGAAAACATTATTTTAACAACTGTCCAAAACGTTTTGAACTAAGGGCTATTCTCTGACAAGTGTTCAGGATATAATTAAAAAAAGCTAAAAGCCCCTAAAGGGAAGCGTATACTACTATTTTCCAAAAGGAAAAGATGAAATTTATCTAGAAGCATTAGATAAAATCAACAGTAATGTAAAAAAAGAATTTAAAACAATTTCTCCAAAATTAGGGACTTTAGAGGAGTATTTAACAACTGTTTTTGATCTTTTTATATCGAAAGGTAAAGCATGTAAACGTAGTGGTTTTTCACTTACATTATTAGCGATGGAGACAGCCGAACTTTCTCCAATTATCGCTGAAAAATGTAGTGATATACTTGAAAATTGGCGATTATTACTTGCTGACGGTTTATTCGATAGAAATTTACCAGAGGATGTTTGCAATCCTGTTAGTGAATGGTTATTCACTAGTATTCAAGGTGCATTAACCGCTAATAGAATACATAAAGATGAAGCATTTCTTTTCAATATAAAATCTTCAATTAAATTTGTTTCTACCTCTTCTCCTGAAGCACTTAGAGAGATTTTCTCTAGATCAGATGAAGATGAAGTTGTAGCATAATAATAATACCCGCTTTATTGAATATTCTATATATTCGATAAAGCGGGTCTATTTCTAAATATTTTAAATTGTATTTATCATTTGCATTGTTAACGAATTAATCTTTTTGACTTACAAAACTTTTTTTAATCGCTGGATCTATATCTAATCTATCTAATGCTATTTCAAAAGTCTTCTAACCAATATCTTTGCTTCTTTTTATTGAAATTGGTAGTTTCATATGTTTTTTTCTAAGATCTGGAGTTGCAAATACTGAATGACCTGGTTCCCCTAAAAAAACAATCTAAAGAATTTCTTTTGTTCCACTTTTTATTTTTCTCAAATCCATCATTAAACAAAATATTTATTCTATCATCATTAGGGATAATATCATCATACATATGTATAACTAACTCATCAATTTTTTTCTTCTCCTATTTTTTTCGTATAGGTTCATAATTACCTCCACAATTTGTACATATTTTTTTCACTTTTTTTGTCCTTATTTATATTAAACTACATATAGTATTATTTTTTTGCAATTAAAATGCTATCAAACACCAATTTATTATTAAGATTATTTTTTGAATTTAACAAATTTTTATTATCAAAAAATACAAAACGTAGAATAGGAATTACCCATTCTACGTTTCAATAATACTATTTTAATAATTTTTTGAATGCATCTACTTTATCAGTTTTTTCCCAAGTAAATTCAACATCTTCACGTCCAAAGTGACCATATGCAGCTGTTTTCTTAAAGATTGGTTTTCTTAAGTCTAAAGTTTCGATGATTCCATTTGGTGTTAAGCGGAATTCTTCTTTAATAGTTTTTAACAATTTCTCCTTCATCAACTTTTGAAGTACCAAATGTTTCAACAAAAATAGATACTGGGTGAGCTACTCCGATTGCATATGCTAATTGAACTTCAGCTTTATCACAGATTCCACTAGCTACGATGTTTTTAGCTATATATCTAGCCATATATGCTCCTGATCTATCTACTTTAGTCGCATCTTTACCACTGAATGCACCACCACCATGACGTGAGAATCCACCATATGTATCTACGATAATTTTACGTCCTGTAAGTCCTGCATCACCTACTGGTCCACCAATTACGAATCTACCAGTTGGATTAATAAAGTATTTAGTATTTTCATCTAATAATTCTTTATCTAAACATGGCTCGATTACATATTTTTTTATATCCGCATGGATTTGTTCTTGAGTTACATCTGCATCGTGTTGAGTCGATACTACGATTGTGTCGATTCTATTTACTTTATGATTAACATCATATTCGATTGTAACTTGAACTTTTCCATCTGGTCCTAAGTAAGTTAGAGTTCCATTTTTTCTAACTTCCGCTAATTGTTTTGAAAGTTTTTGGCTTAGGTAAATTGGTAGTGGCATATATGTTGGTGTTTCGTTAGTTGCAAATCCAAACATAAGACCTTGGTCCCCAGCACCTACTTCATTCTCTTCTTTTTGTTGTTTAGTTTCCAATGAGTTATCAACTCCTAAAGCGATGTCTGGTGATTGTTTATCAAGCCCTACAAGAACTGAAATATGATCTCCTGAATATCCTTTATTAGGATCGTTATATCCAATTTCATTAATTGTATCACGTACGATTTGTTGGAAGTCTACATTTGCTGTTGTTGAAACTTCTCCTACAAGTACTGCTAATCCTGTGTTCACACAAGTTTCACAAGCTACACGTCCGTATGGGTCTTGTTCTAAAATCGCATCTAAAATCGCATCTGACACTTGGTCGGCGATTTTATCTGGGTGTCCTTCTGTAACTGATTCTGATGTAAATAAATATGTTTTGCTCATTTTCTTCTCCTAAAATATTTTTGTCTGATATTAATACAAATCTTTCTAAGTCCTTAATATCTTTTAAAATAAAAATTAAAAGACCTTATCTCATAGACAAGGTCTTTATGTATACCTCATCGTTCAAAGTAAACTTTGCTAAGGAAAGCACCTTAATCAATCGATTAGGTTGCTGGAGTTCATCGGGCCTTATCCCTCACTCACTCTTGATAAGTATTTATATTTCTTTTATCAGCATATTCGATTTTAATATACTTTCAGTCATTTGTCAAATGATAAAGTATAAAATTAATATTCAATATTGTATTTACTTCTTTCTTGGAGAATTTTTTCCTTTAATTTCTCCGCTTCCTCTATTGGAAGATAGTTAATAGTAAGCTTACTGTATATTCCAGTCACTTGTATATTAGCTAATTTATACTTATTTAAGATAGGTCCCGTATTTATAGTAACATCTTGAATGGTGTTAAATGGTAAGTTTTTTTACTCTTGAAAAACACTCCTTCAACTTCCGACACACCCATCTGGTCTACTTCATAGGAATAATTTCTAATTACTAAAGGCGGAACAGCTAAAGCAACTATAGCATATATTATTAATATCGCTAATATACCTAAACCAAGAAATTTATAATTTATTTCACGTTTTAAAATAATCATATACACTTTTACCAATAACTGGTGATAAGAGAACTAGAGCATATATCCCAAAATGTATTCTCACATATTGTATGGATATTTGTGGTAAATTACTCGATTTTTTTCTCAAATATTCTATTCATAATCTACCTCCGAAATTATAAAATCTCTCTAATTTTTTTCTTTATATCCTTTATCATAATATTTCAACTTAATATCTGAGTTTACTCCAATAGAATTTATTGATAAATGAGCAAGATCTCTTTTATTCATAAAATAGTTCGTCCTACTATTAATTGTTCCTACTTTTTTTCACTTTAATAAATTCTGTTATTATTGTCAATTGTCTCATAAACGTATTTTTTTAAAGAAATGTTTATCGTAAGAAAGCTCATTATATTTCATCATATAGTTTTTCACTAAAAATACTATATGAAAACTAAAGACAATATAAAAGGCAATCGAACTTAAAATCTTATACTCAAACATCAAATCAATATTAGCAAAATATAAAATCGCAAAGACTATTATCGGTAAAAAACTACAATTAAACAAGCTCCAACGATACATCGCAAGTCTTGCTCTTCGTTGTATTTTTTCACTCTCTAAATTATCATAATGTTCTAAATCTATTCCTAGATTATTTTTTTCACAAAAATTCTGCGCAAAAATCTTTTTTTGACTAAAGGTAAGACATCTATCGTAGATTTTTTTGCTCACTTAAATCTTCTGATACGTTATTAGTCAAGGTTTCAACAGATAATTTCGCAAGTCCGAAGAAACGGTAACGTAAAGGATATATCAATTTTACACTTTGAATTCTATCAATATCGATAACTAGTGATTTTTTTATTTAACAATCCATATTTACATAGTAGATTATGTTCTTTAGTCGTCAGGATAAAATTATAATATTTTACAATCGTATGAATAATTGACGCAATTACTACTAAAATCATAAAAATCCCAATTATTATAAATATGGCTGTTATGTTCCCCGCGACTGACTTAGCATTTTTTTGAAGAAGTTCATCAAAATAAGCTTCATTGTTGAAAAAATATTTGAATACATCTCGAATCTTACCATTTAATGCTAATATTAACCCTAAAGCTGCAAAGAACCTAACTCTAAGCAGTCCATAAAATGCAAGTTCTTTAACAGATAATCTTAGTATTTCTTTTTGAGACTCCTGCACTTTTTCTTCTTGATCTGAAGCTATATCTTCAGATACATCTTGTTTTAATTCTCTTAGTATATCAATTAAATTTAATGCGACTTCCTTCTTCAGAGGTTTTATCCTAATCTTACCTCCAACAAGATTAATATCTACCGAAAGTAGATTAAATGCTTGATACAATACGTTAGAGCTCATATCTATCGACTGAATATTTTCAAGATTTATATTTTTTTGCTTCTTTATTTATTATTCCTTTTGTATAAATTAAGGCTCCATCTCGCACTTCATAACTTTTTTTAAGAAATAATCAAATATACCTATTACTATTAGCAGAAGAAATCCCATCAAAAACTAGTAAATAGTATTTCCAATTTTTGCTCTTTTTAATGCCAGCACCATAAAAAAATACCAAATAATCTAAATCCAGTAATTACAGAATCCATAATAACCATAGGGTGTACTCGACTTTTTTTATATTATTCATCTTTATACCTCCTATAGTTAAGATTATTTTTCTAGTATTGTTATCAGCAGTTTTTTTCTAACTGTTCTACATCCTTTTCTAGAAACATAGAATCCTAATTTTTTTCCGAACCAGTGTTTATACTAATCTTGTAAATATTGAATTTTTTTCGAGAATATATTTTTGTTTAATTGTGTAATCTAGTATATTCCTAAGTGGTGCTACTTTCTCCAACTTAAAAAAATGTATACATCGATGTTGAAGCTAGTTTAAAAGTGTTCATCTGTAATTTCAAAAAAATGTATTGTACTCATATTTATCTCTTAACATTACAACCATAACATGATTCAAAAAACTAACCCTAATATTATCCATAAGATAATATACACATCTATACCAAAAACTTCTTCAAAACCAGTAAATTTAAAAGATTACTGAAGCTAATACGACAAATATTAAACTAATCGCCCAAATATTAAAGAAAAAAATAATCAACATACAATCTTCCTATATATTTTCCTCATAAAATCCCTCCCTATTTTTAAAAATTAATAATATAACTTTTTAAAAATTAGAAACCTATAAGATTTAGATCTCTTTCTCTTTCAATTGTAGTCTCATCACCATGTCCTGGGTAAACTATTTTCGCACCATCAAGCTTGAATAATACATTTCCTAATGAATTTTTCAAGGCATCATAATCTGACCCATATAAATCATAACGACCAAAACCGCTTCTAAATAAAGCATCTCCTACAACTATAAATTTTCCAAAGTCGAATGATACTCCACCTGGTGAATGCCCCGGTGTTGGTAATACAGTGAAACTTAAACCAGCAATTTCATATTTTTTATTTTCCTCAAATTCAAATTCTGCTGGATCAGTCATTGGTGGTCTTCTTAAACGGAACAAAGTTGATCCATTAAAATCTGGGTTTTGTAGCCAATCACGTTCATGAGCTGAAATATAAACCGGTACCTCATAATGTTTTCTACATTCATCTAATGACATAATGTGATCGAAGTGAGCATGAGTTAATAAAATTGCTTCGATTTTTACATTTAATTCTTCTACAGCTTTTTGTATTCTATCGAAACCTTCACCTGGATCTACAATAACCCCGCGTCCATCTTTATATATTATATAGCAGTTTTCATCTACCATATCCATTACTATTCTTCTAATTTCTGCTTTTGCCATTTTTCTCAAAAACCTTTCCATAATTATTGTTATCTTTATTTTTATCCTATTATTATGTTATTAACAAGTCTTGGTTAGTAGTTTTTTTACTTTACTTATATAACCTCTCATTACTTGACCTTATTTAATATTTTTTATACTTGAATAGTATGGTTTTTCATAAGAAACTTAGTTTTTTTCCTAACTTTTTCATAAAAAGTCGGGTTTAAATATCTAAGAAAAGGAGATACAGAAATGAAATTAAATTCATTCGCTAAGTTTTTCATTACTTAGTATTTCAATATTATTAATGTCACACCTTGCTATTTCTCCAGTAATTCCAAATCTATATAATTTTTATCATACTAATAACCCAAACATAGGTCTGGCTTCTGTAGAGAGTTTAGCAACAATACCAGCTATGATGATTACGATTTTTGTTCTTCTTAGCAACGGTGTTATTAAATTAATCGGAAAGAAAAACACAGTTCTTCTTGGGCTTATACTTATCTTTATCTTTGGTATAGTACCAGCCTTTACAACTAACTTCAAAGTTGTCTTAATCAGTAGATTACTTCTTGGTGCTGGTATCGGATTATTCAACTCACTTTCAATCAGTATGATTAGTGATTTCTTTAATGAAGAACACCGTGGTACTATGATTGGATTAAGAACTGCATTTTTAAATATAGGTAAAGCTCTAACTACGTTTATTTCAGGATACTTACTAATCTATGGTATTCAATATACATTTTTTTAGTTTACGCTTTAGCACTTCCTATACTTATAATATTCCTATTATTCGTACCGAATTCTGAAAATGTAAATAATAAAAAAAGTTAGCATTAAGTTTCATAAAGAGACTATCGTTCTAACTCTTCTAACATTTTTTTAGTAGGAATTTCTTACATGGGAGCAACTATTAAAATCCCTACACTACTAGCAGAAAAAAATATCATTATCAACCAGATGTAGCTAGAAATCTACTTACAATCTTAGCTTTAAGTGGTATACTTTCTGGAGTTATCTTTGGTATTCTAGTTAAAAGGTTTAAAAAATCTAACTTTACCAATTATGCTAAGTTTCATGACTGTTGGAAGTGTATTATTTACTTTAACTAATAATATTATTATCTTCTACATCGCAGCTATTTTTTTATTGGAATAAGCTTCGTAGGAACTATGTCATTTAACTTCTTCTATATTTCAAACAAGTTAGATAATAAATTTATCAACTTTGCAACAAGTGTAATTTTTAGTTGGTGGAAACATTGGTGTTATCCTTACTCCTGTAGTGCTGACAAAAAAATACCGGAAGCCCTACACTTAGAAAAAAATATACAACACCATTTTTTTCATTACTACTGCTCTAATGCTAATTTCTACATTAGTTAGTTATGCACTATTAAGAAATAAAAAAATAAAATTTAAAAAAAGAACATCTTTGATACTAATATCTTAGATGTTCTCCTTTTTATTAACTATTAAGTAGCTCTTTATTTTTTTCTCTAAAAATTCTTTTTAATTCATTATCTGGTACTTGTCTTGCTAATACTAGTGTTCGTAATGCAACATCGTCTATTCTACAAGTACAGAAAACAGTCATATTATCCTCTCCAGAAATTTTACTATTTTCTAGCCAATTTCTAGCACCTTCTTTAAACAGGTTGATAAATTCTTCTTTTTTATCTGAAGTAGTAGGAATTTGATATAAATTCGTAAATTCATTTACAACTTTTACACCAGTTACTTCATAATAGTACTTTCTTTCAGGAGTTTCCATAACAATAACTCTATGACTATCAAAATAATCTTTTTTAGCGAACCAGTTCATATTATTAAATACTCTTGTATCTAATGTTATTTTTTTCTCCTCAAGCCCTGCTCTTGCGTGTCCAAATACCCACTTCACATCACCTTTATCTAAACCAGGTTGATTCTCATAGTCCATAAAAACTGCCCCTATATATGGCGCTGGCTTATTATCTAAACCATACTCTAGGTATTTAGAGTTATTAGTTGTTTGTAACATCGGTTCTTTTAAGGAATCTTTCCCATCTCCGGGAACATACATATAACCAATAACTTCACTATTTATCGATTTTAATTCTTTAAATTTATTTTTCTAAATATTCTTTCTCCGCTTTATCTACTACATATTTGTCTTCTTGTTTTTACATTTTTCTTTTTTTCTCAACTTGAGTATATGATTCACTAGAACCTGTATTCGAATTGAAATAAGAGTATGCTCCAAATGAACCACCAATTAAAAATTATAACTAGTAATAGATATTTTTACTATACTTCTGAATATTGATTTACTATTTTTTTCATTAAATAATTCCTTTCTAGAAAAATTTTTTCTTCATATCTAAACCATAGATTAGATTATATCATATTTACATAATTTTTCCTCAAAAGATTGTATTTCTATTTTTTTAAAAATTTATTTTTTTATCTAGAATTATTCTTTTTTTAAAATCAAAAAAGAGTGATTTTTAAATCATCTGATTAATACAAATAGATCTTTTAAATCACCCTTAATATAGTTTATTTAATTATTTACTTTTACACTTGTCTAATATTTACAAAATCAGTTGGAGGAACATTATCTTTTCCTAAATCAGGTTGACCAGCTGTTATTAAAATTAAATCTCCCTCTTTTGCTAAACCAGATTCTTTAGCAAAGTTAGGTGCTAAACTTAGCATTTCTTCCATTGATAAAGTTTTTTTCTTCAATAAATGTTGTAACACCACGAGTTAATGCTAATTTTCTAGCTTTTTCTTTTGATGGAACTACAGCCAAAATTTGAACTTTTGGTCTATATCTTGCTATAAACTTGGCCGTTGTTCCTGATTTTGTATAGGTTACAATATTATTGACATCAACAGAATCTAGTAGATATTTAGTTGATAATGAGATTGCATGTGCAATATCCATTTGGCGATTTTTATAGTCTGATGAACGATTACCTTTCACCTTATCTTGACTTTCAATATAAGTAATAATTTTGTCAACTGTTTCTAACGCTTCTTTTGGATAGTTTCCTATCGCAGTTTCTTCAATTAACATGATTGCATCAACACCATCTATTACTGCATTTGCTACGTCAGATACTTCAGCACGTGTTGGTCTAGGATTATAAATCATAGAATGTAACATTTGTGTTGTTAATATTACTTCCTTTATAGCTGTATTAGCTTTTCTAATAATTTCTTTTTGAATTCCTGGTAAATCTTGGTAAGGAAGTTCCATTCCCAATTCATCCCTATTAATCATAATTGAATCTGCAAATTGAATTATTTCATCAATATTCTCGTATGCTTCTTTACAGTCTATTTTTTACAATTAATCTAATATCTTTTTTCCCATTAGCTTGAAGTATACTTTTTTTACTTTTCTAATTTCATCCAAATTACTAACAAATGGACATGCAACAAAATCAACATCATTTTGACAAGCAAAATGAACATTATCTTCTTCAATTTTTAATAAGTTTATATTTACTTTCTGCATAAATGTGATCTAAATCATAGATTATCGCAGTATTTTTTTATCTAGTTTTTTTCTCTTAATTCTTTTTATTTTGTTAATTCTACTTACACATTCTTCTGGACTACCATAATACGTATCAACTAATACAGCATCCGCTCCCATTAGCTACAATCTCCTCTAATAGTTCTTCCGTACTATTTCCTAAAGTTGCTATAATTTTTTTGCCTTTCTAGTCATAACATACCTACCTCATCTTAAAAACGTTTTCTTTTTAAAAATTATTATAACACATCAAATTATTATTTTTCTAGATAGTTTTATAAATTTGTAATCTCTAACTCCAATTACTTTCGTACTCTTTTTCTCTATTGAAATTATAATTTATTTTCTTTTTAATATTGTAAAAACGTTAATTTTAGAAGCTATATCTACTCTTTAGAATCATTAATAAAATCTCTAATTCTACATATTACAATAACAAAAAAAGAAACTATACATTAATACGTACAGTTTCTTTTTTTCGCTATATTTCATATAATAATTAATCAATAATTCAACACATTAAATTATGATTTCTTTTTTTAGGAGCTACTACTCCTGATTCAAGATAATCTAAAAATTCACCAAATAAGTTCTCCATCTCTGCATATGAATTTAAGGTATTTAATTCTTTTTTAACTTTTGCTCCACCTTTAATACCTTTCATGTAATAAGCAGCATGTTTTCTCATTTCATGTACAGCAACTTTCTCAGGCTTAATTTCCATAAGTCTTCTTAGGTGTAATAAACATACATCAATTTTTTCTCTTGGTGTTGGTTCTTCTGTTAATTCACCAGTTTCTAAATATTTAACTGTACGATATAACATCCATGGATTTCCTAAAGCTGCACGTCCAATCATAACCGCATCACAGTTAGTATCATCTAACATCTTTTTAGCTAATTCAGGTGTAGTTACATCACCATTACCTATTACTGGAATTTTAAGTTCTTTTTTAACATCACGAATAACATCCCAGTTAGCTTTTCCACTATACATCTGAACTTTTGTTCTACCGTGGATAGCAATTGCACTAGCCCCAGCGCGTTCTGCATTTCTTGCATTATCCATTATATAAATGTGTTCATCATCCCATCCCATACGCATTTTTACAGTTACAGGTTTAGATACTGAGTCTACAAGACGGGCAATTACCTCGTATACTTTATCTGGATCAAGAAGTAACTTACTACCAGCATCTACCTTAGTAATTTTTGGAACTGGACATCCCATATTTAAGTCAATAATATCTGCTTCTGTATTTTTGTCAACATACTTCGCAGCTTCTACCAAAGTATCGATCTCCCCACCGAAGATTTGTAAACTTAGTGGACGTTCTCTTGGATCGATATATAACATATTCATCGTCTTTTTATTATTAAATAAAATTGCTTTATCACTAACCATTTCAGCACAAACTAATCCTGCTCCGAATTCTTTAGCTGTTAAACGAAACGCAGCGTTACACACACCCTGCCATAGGAGCTAAAACTACTCTGTTCGGTATTTCAATTTCTCTAATTTTAAACATCTTCTATCCTTTCATTTTACAATTTTTCTTTATACAAACTAATTTTTTCTGTTATTTTGTCTAATGATTGCTTTATACTCTTACCATCAACCTCTATATCACCATACATTTCTACTAATGGAGCTAGTACGAAATTTCTTTCATGAATATATTTATGAGGTACAATCAATCTATCATCATTAAGAACTAAATTATTATATGTGATTATATCGATATCTATCGTCCTATTTCCCCAGTGCTCTTTTCTAATGCGACCAAGATCTAACTCTATCTTTTGAATAGTATCTAGTAATTCATAGGCTTCTATCGAAATCTCTATTTCTATACACATATTTAGAAAGTTTTGATCAGCTACTCCACCCCATGCAGGTGTTTCATAAACACTGCTTAGTTTTTTAATTTTAAGATTGTTCTCTTCTATTTTTCTTAAAGCATCTTTTAAATATTGCTCTCGTGGCTCTATATTGGTTCCTAATGCTAGTATAATCATTATAATCCAAACTCCTCACGTGTTGTTTCTACAACTACTCCACATTGTTCAAAATGATATTTTATAGGTGCAGCTGGTTTATTAATTTCTAACTCAACATTTTCAATTTGAGGAAACCTTTCAAAAATATTTTTTAAAATTTCTCCTGCTAAGCGTTCTAATAAATTATACGTATTCGAAGTTGCAGTCTCTACTACTACATCTGCAATATCAGCATAACTTATGCTATCTGTCATCTCATCACTAAACAACGCCTTCTTATAATCAAGCTCACACTCAATACTAAAAATAAATTTTTGACCTAATCTATTTTCTTCTTCAAATAACCCATGATTAGCAAATACTTCAAGATTATTTATAAATAATTTCGTCTTCATGATCAATATACCTCTCAATCATTATTTTTGCTTAACTATAAAATTTTTAACATATTTCGCCTTATTTCTCTAATGATTATACTCGATTAAAATGGATTTTTCATAAAAAAAGACTTGAAAAATAATGATTTTATAAAATCTTATTCTCAAGTCTTTTTTTTAACATGCATTATCAGATAGTAAATACAGAATTTAAAAAAATAATACACATGTTCTTTACTTATAAATTAAATTTCTTATATTTTTAATTTTTAATAGTTATTTAGAAAGTTTACGTCTAACTGCAAGTCCAACTAAAGCAATCAAGCCTAATCCTGCTACTTCTGTACTAGAAGAGTTTATACCAGTATTTGGTAATATTCTAGATTTTTTATCCTCCCAAACTTTAGAAGTCTCTTGTGATATTGTATTTGTAGCATCTTTATTCTTTTTAGAAGCTGATGATTGGGCTGCAATAACAAATGTACTGAAGTGATTTGTATTAAAAGTAAGTTTTCCACCTGTATATGAAGTGTCTTTTATTTCTTCTAACACATTGCCATTAACGTGATATACTTTCAATTGTAGATTTTCATCTTTAGCCACTGCTAAAGTAACAACACGATTTTCTCCTGTAGCTTTTTAGTTCTTTACCATCTTTATCTTCGAAGTGAAGCTCTAAAGTTCTTACTACATTTAATTCCGAATTAAATTTTTTAACTAATTCTTCTATTTCTTTAGCTCTTTCTCCTGTAACATCTTGAGCAACAAATTTATCAACATTATTAATTTTTGATTCATCATATTTAACTGAGATTGTTACTCCATCTGCTAATCTAACAGTACGAACAAAATCTTTTCCTATTTGCTCAGAAGTAGCTGAATTCATTGAATCTTTAGGCTCATCAGAATTAATTGAGTTTACTGATGTCCCTGGTTGAGTTGGAGTAGTTGATACTTCTTTCTTACTGAAGTCAATTTGCACAACTACTGGATCGTGGTCAGAAGCACGCCCATGTTCTTCCATGAATGAAGCGTTAATATGAACTGGAGAGAATACTACTTTATCCTTAATATTTTTAGAAATTAAAATATTATCTAAACTTTGATTGCTTCCACGGTAGAAGTATGAATATCTATCTCCTTGTTCATGTTCAGCCATTAAGTTAACTAGTTCATTTCCTACGATTGTTCTTACACTATCTGAGAATTCAAAATCGTTAAAGTCACCTGTTAGAACAAATTTTAAGTTTGGATTTGACGTAATCCTTCTTTAATAAAGGCATTTAGAATTTTAGCCTCTTCAATACGTTTTGCTTTTGTATTTTCTACTGATGGTTGGTTAGAACCATAGATTGCATCATCACCTAATTTTGATTTTAAGTGGTTTGCAATTACTACTATTCTTTCACCTTTAAATTCAAATTCAGCCGCTAATGATTTTCTAACTTTCTCGAAGTGAACACTTGTTGGATCAATTCTAGCTGGGTTTTTCTCAAGGTGTCCATTTACAAAGCGTGCAGCTTCTTCACTTCCACCTTTTTCTTTACCAATTAGAGTTACTCTCTTAGGATTATATAAATAAGCTACCCTAATGTTCGCGCCCGGTTTACCACCATCTTTTCCGTCAACTGGAGCTATCTCAGTATATTTATAATCAGGTCCACCAAGACTCTTAATTCTTTTGAGCTAATTTTTTTCCCCACTCTTAACTCCATCAACAGTTCCATCATTTAACTCCACCATTGTTGTCTTGAACCTCAATAAGAGTTATGATATCAGGACTGTGAACTTCTTTTATAAATGAATTAGCAATTTTATCAACTTTTTCCTCTGGTGTTTCATCATGACCCTTGTTGTTTGCTGAGAAGTTTTCAATATTATAAGAAGCAATTGTTAATTTATCTTCTGAAGGATAAATTTTAGACACTTCACGTTTTAATCCTCCATCTTGAATTGCTGGTACACTAGATGGATCAATTTTATATGTTTTATTTTTATAAGTAACTACCCCTGTAATATTTTCATTAAAGTAGTCTTTTGCTTTTGCTACAAATTTATTCCCTACTGTAATAGGTAGTACTTCTGTGTTTTGTACACCTGGGCGAAGATTTACTCCACCGATATTGTTAAGCTTTTGACCTTTATAGTCACCTGGTAATACATAAATATCACCTTTATATTGCGGCCCAGTAACTTTTGGTTTAGTCACTTCTACACGCATTCCCTCTAGACTTTCCCAATAATCTAAAGCCTCTGTTTCTGGATTATATTTAGTTGGCGTATTATCAACTATGTCTTTAGGCATTTTTTCAGAAATATTTAATGCTTTTGGTAAATCTGCTTTCCCTAATTTTGTTATAGTTGCGTTAATAATTTGAGTAACTGTTAGGCTTCCAGCTGGTTTTTTAAAAGTTTGTCCTGGTTTTACAGAATATTCTTCCATATAACCTTCTTTAACAGTTCCTTGAACTTTTAATAAATCACCTGATTCTACTTTATCTTTTGAAGCAACATATACTGCATCAGAAGTTTTCGGATTATTATCTGACACTTTATCTTGAACATAGAAACCAGTTTTATCAGTTTTAGTTACAACAACATTGTTTATTACTACTTCTTTTCCAACTAAAGGACTTTCATGGCTTTCACCTTGTACTTCCCCTATGTTTTTTACTTCTTTTGGAGCAGTAGCTTGAGGACTTGTTGTAGTCGCTCCAGCAGGTGTTACTTCATTTTTTCCTGTTGTAGTAGCCGGTGTAACTACTTCTGTTTTTACCTCAGCCGCAGAAACTTCATTAGCTTCAGCTGATAAATAAGTTGCCCCTACTCCTCCTAATACTGCACTTGCTAATAATATTGATAATTTGTATTTTTTCACAATATGAACTCCTTGTATATAAGTTTATACTAATTATTTTACTATTAATCTAACTAATAAGCAACATCAATTGTTTACCTTTTACAAAAAAATCCTCAATATAGATTTTTTTCTATATTGAGGATTCTTAAAATCAATAATTAAACTATTTAATTCTTCTTTTTTTCAGCTTTACCAACATAAATGATAAAATAATTACTCCTACCAATGCTATAAATGCTAACCATGTATTTTTCTATTCCTACTCTATCAGTTAATACTCCATTTACAGATAGTAATATTGCTACAATAATAGATTCAAAAAGTATAAAATATAGAAACAGTGGTCGTTCTATTTTCATCACTTTTTACCAAATATTTATGCATAAATACATTGACCTGTATACTCATTAAAGTGAAAAAAATACAATATATAACATAAATAGTACAAACTTAGCATATACATTTTTGAATAAAAAAATAAACATTAATAGCATTCCAATATTTACAACTACAAAGAAATACAAAATGCGTAACTTTGATAATTTATTTGATAATTTTTTTCATATATTACACTTCCTAACATTCCACTAACTGATATACCAATCCCAAATATAACCGATAATATCAACATCTAACTTTTTCAAACACAGCTTGCCACTGGTTTGATGGCCCAAGATCTAGGATAGAAGGAATAACAAAAAGTATCATAAGAAATACACTACTTTTAACATATAGTGTTTCTTTTAATGAGTTTTTTTACTGTTATAAATGAATCTTTTATTTTTCTCAACTGATATTTTTTTGAGTCTGTTCTAAATTTTTGCATAAATATATATGTAAATAAAAAAACGAAATAACAAAAAAACTGCCATACTTAAAATTATCGATAAACTTTTTATAATAGACATACACGTACTTTGCACTTATAAATCCTATTACCGCTGAGAAAAAAATAGTGCATACAGTGAATTTCTAGAAAGAACTTTTATCTATATCTATTTCTTCATTGTTTTTTTATTGTTTACATTGATCAACCAACTTATTAAAGTTCCCGATTGAAATGACTCTGCAATTGCAGATAATATCGCAGATATGTATAACAGGATTAAACTATTGCTAAGCAATAAGATTAAACCTATAACCCTAAAAAAACTGAACTAAGAAGAATACTATTTTTTTGCTCCGATGTTATCAGTGATTGCCCCACAGGGAGCTCAGTCATAAAAAGAAACTAACCAAAAAAATTGATAAATAAAGCCCCACTTCAGCAAAAAGAAAAAAATCTTTCGATAACAGATAAATATATAAAATTGGATTAAAAAAATGATAATGCTACCGTAAATAATATATTATACAAATAATAAAATTTAGTATTATTCATCTTTTTTCTCCTACAATCTTATACATTCTACCGTAATTATCTCTTTCTAAAAACTTATAATCAACAAGATATCTTCTAATTAGAGAATAATCTGAATAAATCTCCTTAATTGCTTCATTTAATTCTTTCTCTGTAAACTCTAGTGACTTTTTCTTTCAACATCTCTAAAACTATTTGAAGAACAAGTATCTTGTTTTTCTTTTTTTGGTATCATCATCAATTTATCATTTTTAAAAATATTTTATTTTTACTTCTTCCATATTACACTTTCCTTTCAAATTTATTTTTTTATATACTATTATATATTATATAAAATAAAAAAACAAGTATAAAAATAACCTCTAACACAGTTTATACCATGTTAGAGGTTTTTGCAATCTAGTTTACTTTTTTTATTTCTATTGCCCTAGAACAAAAAAAACATCTTCAGTTTCTTTTTTTCTTCTTTTTTAGATCCTTTAGTTAAAAAAATGAAATTTTATTAGCTATGATTTTTAATTCTATAGTGGGTCACTCCGTCTTTATCTTTATAAACATTATTGTTTAAAGTACCTACTATATTGAGTAAACTTCCTTTTTTTCACAGTATCTGGCTGTATTTTTCTGCGATTTTACCAAAAGCAGTAAATTCGAAAAAAATTCAGTATCATAGTTCCCTTCTTTATTCTTAAAATCAGACTGAACTGCAATAGTAGCTTTAATATAACTTACTTTTTTTATCACTTTCTTTTTAATTCTGGTTTTTTTACTAATCTTCCTATTAAAAATTACTTGATTTAACATAATTTATCCTCCCTTAAAATAGTAATCTAGATTGCTATGAAAAACATTAGGAAGATTATCTTAGTCTTATTTATTAATTAAAGTAACAAAAAAACTTCGCCATCTTTCAAAAATTCTGCATTAATATAATTATCACCATCAAAATGTAATACCTTACCTGGTTCTACGATATGAATTTCTTCATCATTTTAAAAAAATACTTTAACTTCACCTTTGACACAAGTGAATACTACTAAAAGCTTCCGGGATGATTGTGTTTAGGAATAACATCACCTTGTTTTTCCTACTTTTTTTACTAATTTAAATCTATCGTGTTTTTTTAATAAACCTGCTTCTTCAAAAAAATTATTCCTATGCTCATATTAATTCTCCTTTATTTAAAAAAACTATTTTTATATTTATTACGCTTACACTCTTATTATAGAACTTTTTTTGTTAACAAAACAAATAAAAATTCATATCTTTTTTTCCAGTTTTTTTAAATACTACTCCCATCTTAATAAACTGTGATCTATTTTTCTTTTTAAATCCGTTTTTTTATTATTTTTTTAACGTATTTAAAAATACCTTCATCATCTACGAGTCCAGATACAGTGAGTAATGTAAGTTTATCATGAAGACTATTAACCGTCTTAAAGCCCGCTTCTTCAAATAATGATCGCCAATTTTCTTTCGGTAACGGAGAAACATTCATATTAATTGCATCAGACAATGTCTTTCTCGTTTCTTCATAATTATTCAACAGTAGTATATCGTGAGTTAGAAGTAAGCCCTCTGGTTTTAATACTCTATAATATTCATTTAAGGCTTTAGATTTACTCTTATCACTAAACATAGTTAGCATAGCTTCATTTATAATATAATCAAAACTATTATCGGAGAACGTTAAATGAAATGCATCCGCCCTCATAAACTCGATATTCTTTAGATTATTCCTTACAACTTCAAGTTGTGCTTCTAAAATAGATTCTTTATCTACGTCTATTCCTATAAAGGTAGTCTTAGGATATCGTTTGGCTAAAGATATTAGATTTATTCCTCTGTTACATGCAACTTCTAAGACACGATTCCCTGCTTCAAACTTTATATGTGCAAGTAGAAAATCAGTTCCTTTCACCCCTCCAGGTCTTAATCTAGTTTTACCTAGTTTTTTTAAAAATTTATGTCCCATTTCTTTTTTCATAATAGCCCTCCACGTTTTATATTATACTTTTATTGTACAATAAGCTAAAAGTAAAAAAATCCAGAAATAATTGATAATAACTATCGATTATTTCTGGATCTTCAAAATATATATTCATATATTCCTTCTAAAAAAATCCTTATATGTGTATGTTCCTGTTTCTTATTCTCTATTGCAAAGCGAACAATTTCTCTACCTAATACACTAACTTCGATTGGACTATATTTTTTTAGCTTTTTCCTTTTAATACAAGTTGAAAAAAATTGACGATACTTTCATAAATAATTCTTCCAAAAATCTCTTATCATCACGTTTACTTATAAGAAGAGATGGCTGAAATATTCTAAGAACTCCTAGATTCATTACTTTTTAATTTATCTTCTAACTCTCCTTTTAATGAATTATAGAAGTTTTTTTCGATTTACTATTAGCACCAATTGCAGAAACTACATTAAAACTTCTTACTTTACCTTCACATAGTTTAGAAAAAAATTAACTGTATAATCTACATCTATCTTTCTTTGATTTTCTTTTGATCCTGCAATTTTTATCGTTGTTCCAAGACTTGCAAATACATCTGCGTCTTCTAGGATACTTGTATCAAAATTTAAGTTTTCAAAATCAACTATTATTTTAGTCAACCTCTCTTCATCGCCTAACTTACCTATTGACTCTCGACCGAGAATATACACTTTATTATAAAAATTATCAGCTAAGATTTCTTTTTAATATCTCTTTACCTACAGCTCCTGTAGCCCCAATAATTACCGATGTTTTCTCCATTTTATCTCACCTCTAGAAAAATAATGATATTAAAGCTAGAATAGGTAATCCTCCTTGCTTTAATATTATTTTTTTATCACTTGTTAAGCCACCATATATAGCAACAAGTATAATATAAACTAATAACATTCCTACTATTTCTTTAGGATTTTTTTGAGAAAAAAATGTTCCATATAGAAGCCCAACTCCTATTAATCCATTATATACACCTTGATTTTTTTAAATAATGTATTTAAATTCGGTCTTTTTCAATTCTTCTTTTATCTATATTAAATACTCTACTTGTACTATCTGAATCTGTTGCAAAAGTTTCTAAGTACATTATATAGAAAAAAATAGTACTGCTACTAACACTGTTAGAATAATTGATATTATATTCATTTTTATACCTCTTTCTTAAATTAAACTTTTTATTAAATTTATCTAATAATTTAGTCAGATTTTTTTCAGATCATCATCTGTAAAATCCCTCACTGATAATATTTCTGATATCAGTATCTTTTAATACAACTATCAATTTTATTTTTTTGAAGCTTCAGTTATTTCTATATAAATTTCTCTATTGTTTTCTTTTATTACGACGCTTATTAATATAACCCTAGATTCTTCTAATTTTTTTCAAATGTCTAGTTATTGCAGCTGCGTCTATTTCTAAAAATTCTAGATAGCTGTTTAGGTGTTGCATATCCCACTTCATATAAATATTTTAATAATTTGAAATCTTGTTAAACTTATTCCTAATCTTTTCTCAAATATATGAGCAATCTTTCTCTCTAACACTTTCAAACCATGCAATAAATTTCACATATTCTCTTATGTCCATTCACATAACCCCTTCTTTTGTTGACTAGTCAATTATTGATAATTTTATTATAACTTAATTATAGTTGACTTGTCAATTATAATACAAAAAAAGGAAGAGTAATATAAATCACTCTTCCTTTTTTTATTAATTTAAGTACTTACTAGCTTCTCTTAAACTAAGATTCGCCATTTCACTTCTATTTTTTTCTATGAATTTCCTAACCCATTCTGGATTAACTTTTGAATAATCTCGAAGTGCCCATCCTATAGCTTTATTAATGAAAAAAATTCACTATCACATAAATTATCTTCTAGTATTGTCTCTAATAGAAGTCTGTCTACATTCTCTTTGAATGATAATTGATGTAAGATTGCAACTCTTCTTAACCAGATGTCATTTTCTTTTTTAGACCATTCTAACATCAAAGTTTTTAATTCCTTGTTACGGTTCACAACATCACCAATAATCTTAGATAGTAAATCAACTGTATCCCACCAAGATTTAGTAACTACAAGATACTTCAACTTTAGAAATATCACCTTTTTTTAAAAAAACTTTTTGCATCGTTTTTTTAAATAATATACTACGGCATATTGAAATTCTCTTTCCTCTTTATTCCAACAGGTTTCAATAAAATTCCAATCTATTACTTTTGTTTTTCTAACTGTAGGAAAATACTTCTTATATAATTCTGTTCTTTTAGGTCCTCTTATACCAAGAAATCTAAATTTATCCTGCATGTACTTTTCCATAGATTCAGCTAAAAGTTCATTACGATTTTCTTCAAGTTCTGTTATTAAACCTGATAATTCCATATTAAATCTCTATTTCTTATCTTTTATTTTCTAAACTTGCTTTAATGAATCCAGCGAATAATGGGTGCGCTTTTTCTGGACGTGATTTGAACTCTGGGTGGAATTGACCAGCAACGAACCATGGGTGTTCAGGGATTTCAACAATTTCAACTAATTTTCCATCTGGGCTCACACCTGATAATACCATTCCTTTGTCAGTTAGGCGATCACGATAGAAGTTGTTGAATTCATATCTGTGACGGTGACGTTCAGTAATATTGATTTCTCCGTATTCTTTGTGTGCTACAGATCCTTCTGTCAATGTACATGGGTAACTTCCTAAACGTAAAGTTCCTCCCATTTCAACAACATTTTCTTGATCTGCTAATAAGTTAATAATTGGGTATGGTGTATTTGGATCTAATTCAGATGAATGTGCTCCAGTTAAACCACATACGTTACGGGCAAATTCAACAGCAGCAAGTTGCATACCTAAGCAAATACCGAAGAACGGAACATTGTTTTCACGTGCATATTTAATGGTAGTAATTTTACCTTCTACTCCACGATCACCAAATCCTCCTGGTACTAAAATTCCATCTGCATCTTTTAGATATTCATGTACATTTTCTTCTGTAATATCTTCAGATTGAATCCAATCAATTTTCACTTTAGCATTGTGTTTATATCCAGCATGTTTAAGCGATTCTACAACTGAGATATACGCATCGTGAAGTTCTACGTATTTACCTACTAATGCGATTCTTACATTTTCTTTTAAATTATCTACTCTATCTACTAATGATAACCACTCTGTCATGTCAGCTTCTGGCGCTGTTAAACCAAAGTGTTTAATACGATATCATCAATTTTTTGAGCTTTAAGATTTACTGGTAATTGGTATAAATTACTTACATCACGACTTTCAATAACGTTTTGTTTTGGAATATCACAGAATAATGAAATTTTAGCACGTAGTTCATCATTTAGAGCAAGCTCGTTTCTAACTACGATAATATCTGGTTGAATACCTAATCCACGTAACTCTTTTACTGATTGTTGAGTTGGTTTAGTTTTCATTTCTCCAGCAGCTTTAATGTATGGTAATAATGTACAGTGAATGAAACATACATTTTCACGCCCTAAATCACTACGGATTTGACGGATAGCTTCTAAGAATGGTAATGATTCGATATCTCCTGTTGTCCCACCGATTTCTGTAATAACTACATCTGCATCACTTGATTCTCCTGCTAATAATACACGTGATTTAATTTCGTTTGTTACGTGAGGAATTACTTGAACTGTTCCTCCTAAGTAATCTCCACGACGTTCTTTTTCAATAATTGAAGAATAAACACGTCCTGCAGTTACGTTAGAATATTGTCCTAAGTTAACATCGATAAATCTCTCATAGTGCCCTAAGTCTAAGTCTGTTTCTGCTCCATCTTCTGTAACGAAAACTTCTCCGTGTTGATATGGACTCATTGTTCCTGGGTCAACGTTTAAATATGGATCAAACTTTTGTAAAGTTACTTTTAATCCTCTATTTTTTAATACACGACCTACTGATGCCGCTACAATCCCTTTTCCTAATGATGAAACTACTCCACCTGTTACAAAAATATACTTTGTCATTGTGTTCTCCTTCTATTAAAAATAATAAACCCCCTACGAAATTATCGCAGGGGGTGGTTTCTTAAATCACTCTTTAAGAGTGCCCGTATATTATTCTAGCATAACGCAATATTTTTAGCAACTAAAAATAATTCGATATATATAATTTTTCTTTATGATTGGATATTAAAAAGAATTTGAACGAACTAAATGGATAGTATCTTAAGCTTACTTTTCCAATCATCGCTTCTTTTTTAACAAATCCAAATACACGACTGTCCGTACTATGTTGTCTGTTATCTCCAAGTACAAAATATGTTCCTTCAGGTACAGTCTTAGATTTCGTACTGCTTAAAAATTCAATATTAAAGTCCGGTGTAAATGGTGCTGTTCCTGAAGCCTTAGCCTCTTTTATTTTTTGAGCTAAGTATGGCTCATCTACTTTTTGACCATTTACATATAATACGTCATTTCTGTACTCAATTGTATCTCCAGGAACTCCAATTATACGTTTAATATAATCATCAGTTTCATTAGCGTGGAAAACAACTTCATCTCCACGTTCAAAGTTTTTACTAAATTTATTAACGAAAACTTTATCGTTATCAGCGAATGTATAATCCATTGAGTGACCTTTTACTGTGAAAGGTGCAATAACATAAGTGCTTAAAACAAGATAGATAGCTATCGAAACTACAACAACTACTATCCATTCCATAATTTCTCTTAAAATTTTTCACTGGTATATCCCTCTTTTTATTTTTATTTATGATTAATAATTCTATCATATATCATAAGAAAAAAATCAAAAAAATAATTCTTTTTATATACTATTGTTATTATAATTATTAACGTTACTATGATTTTAGACCTCTATACTAAGAATAAATCATTTATGTTATATTAAATCTACTCATCTCACCTGATTTAAAGACATGTTTATCTATATAATTTGTGAAAATAATATTTGTAAGCACTTTTTATTGAATTATTTTTACCGTTATGCTATAATTATTTATACGGGAGTCTGTGAACAGTCTGAGAGGAAATATCAATATTTCGACCGCGCCTGATCTGGATAATGCCAGCGTAGGTAGACTTAGCTTAAAGACAAAACTTAGACCCCCCTTATATTGTAAGGAGGTTTTTTATTTTGATAAATTGCAGTATTGCATTACAAATTCTTCCACTTGATAAACCATGATGGAAGAATAGAAATTATAGATAAAATTATCTATTTTTTACAAAATAAATATTCTAATATTAAGGTAACTCCATTTGAAACGGTTATTGAAGGAGAATTCAATGATTTAATGGATACATTAAAAGAATGTTTAGTCCTAGCGGGTGAGGACAGCAAAAATATTTTTGCAAATGTGAAAATTAACTACGGAGACGTTTTAACAATTGATGAGCAAAATTAGCAAATTTAATTAACAAATACGCTGCAACTATTTCTATGTTGTGTTTAATCATAATTTGGCAAGGTGCTGGAAACCTTGGTTTATTGCCTAAATACATTATTCCAACACCCATTGAAATAGTAAAAGCATTTATAAAAAACTATCAACTATTAATTTTTCACAGCAAAATCACCCTACTCGAAGCTATAATAGGATTATTCCTAGGAATAGTCATAGCTTGGCTTCTTGCTTTAATTATGGATAGTATACCAATATTTAATAAGACCATTTATCCACTTTTAGTACTAACTCAAACTATTCCAACTATAGCCATAGCACCTATCCTTGTTCTTTGGCTTGGATATGGACTAACTCCTAAGATTGTATTGATTGTTTTAACGACAACATTCCCAATAGTTGTTAGTATTCTAGATGGATTTAGAAACTGTGATAAAGATATGATCACTCTATTACGTCTTATGAATGCGAGTAAATTCCAAATACTTTGGCATGTTAAAATCCCTACTAGTCTTAGCTATTTTTATGCAGGGCTTAGGGTCAGCGTCTCTTATGCATTTATCGCTGCAGTAGTAGCTGAATGGCTTGGAGGATTTGAAGGACTTGGAGTATACATGATTAAAGCAAAAAAACTTTTTGAATATGATACTATGTTTGCAATTATCATATTAGTATCAGTTATTAGTTTATTAAGTATTGAACTTGTTAAGCTAAGTGAGAAAAAATTTATTAAATGGAAATATATAGGAGAAAATCATGAAAAAGATATTAACTAGCATTTTTGCATTTATCTTAGCAATTTCATTAACTGCATGTAGCACAGTTAATAAAAATGCAGAGAAAAAAGAACTTAAAAAAGTTGACTTCGTTCTTGACTGGGCGATTAATACTAACCACACTGGTCTATATGTAGCGAAGGAAAAAGGATACTTTGCTGAAGAAGGTATCGATCTTGATATTAAACCAGCACCTGAAGATAGTACTTCTGATTTAATTATTAACAATAAAGCACCTTTTGGAATTTATTACCAAGACTCAATGGCTAATAAACTTTCTAAAGGAGCAGGGATTACTGCTGTTGCTGCTATTATCGAACACAACACTTCTGGTATCATTTCACTTAAGAAAAACAACATTAAAGAACCAAAAGATTTACAAGGTAAAAAATACGGAACTTGGAATGATCCAGTTGAATTAGCAATGGTTAAATCACTAATTCAAAAACAAGGAGGAGACGCTAATAAATTAAACTTAGCTCCAAACACAGATACTAACTCTGTTACTCCATTAGAAAACGGTCTTTTCGATGCTGCTTGGATTTACTATGCTTGGGATGGTAAATTAGCAGAAAGTATGAAATTAGATATTAACTACTTCTACTTAAAAGATTTCAATAAAGACTTAGACTACTACTCACCAGTAATTATTGCTAATAATGATTACTTAAAAAGAAAATAAAGAAGAAGCTAAAAAAAGTTCTTAAAGCTATTAAGAAAGGATATGTCTACGCTATAGAACATCCTGAAGAAGCTGCAGAGATTTTTAATTAAAAATGCTCCAGAATTAAAAAGATAAAAAAAGATTTCATAGTTGAGTCTCAAAAATACTTATCTAAACAATATGCATCAAACAAAGATCACTGGGGTGAATTCGACGCTAACAGATGGAATGCATTCTATCGTTGGGTTAACGACAACAAAATCACTGAAAAACCTCTTGCAGAAAATACTGGATTCAGCAATGACTTTATAAAATAATGAATATATTATCAATAAAAAAACTTATCTTTCAATTATCCAAACAATAAAATATTACATGATATAAATATATACGTCGACAAAGGCGAAGTCGTATCAATACTTGGTGGTAGTGGTGTTGGTAAAACTACACTTTTTAATATTATCGCAGGTATCAATCCTCTACAAAGTGGTGAGATATCTATAAAAGGTAACACAGACTACAAAGGTCGTGTAAGTTATATGCTTCAAAAAGATTTATTACTAGAGCATAAGACTATTATTCAAAATATAACACTTCCACTTCTAATAAGAAAAGTCAGTAAAAAAGAAGCTGAAGAAGAAGCTATAAACAGTCTAAAATTATTTAATCTTTACGAATATAAAGATAAATATCCTAGCGAGTTAAGTGGAGGTATGCGTCAAAGAATCGCGTTACTTCGTACATATATGTTTAAAGAGGAACTATTCTTACTAGATGAGCCATTTAGTGCACTTGATGCAATTACTAAAATTTCACTGCACTCTTGGTATTTAGAAATTAAAAATAAACTTGACCTAACTACTCTACTTATTACCCACGATATCGATGAAGCCATTGATCTTAGTGATAGAATTTATATCATAAAAAAACAAACCCGGTGAAATAGTATCAGAAATTAAAATAAATCTTGACAAAGAAAATCAAGATGAACAAAAAAATTAAAATATAAAAAAAGAAATACTTAATATACTTGGACTCTAAAAAAACCAAAACCCTAGTGCGAATAATCACACTAGGGTTTCTTCTATATCTTTACTACTTATATATACTATACTTTTTGTTTATTAAGTAAATTATAAATGCAGGAACAATTGCAAAAATCATAAGCTTATAACCAAATACTTCTAAAGCAAGAAGTATAGGAGCAATGGACGTTTTAGTGGCTGCTGAGAATACAAGACAATATCCTAGGGCTGCAGTTACTAAAATAGGTAAACCTAAATACGTTCCTAGAATTACTCCACATGTAGCTCCTATCGCAAATAGTGGCGTAACTTCTCCACCACTAAAACCAATACCTGTACAAATCGCTGTTAAAACAATCTTCAATATAAAAATCATAAATTTGAATTTGTTCAAAGTTTGTAAATGAAAGGCCAATTAAATTTGTTCCTAACGAAGCGTACCTATATTCAAAAAAATAAAACTAGCTAGAATAAAAACAATCAAAAAGAATCCAACCGATTTTTCTCATTTTAAAACTACCACTTCCTTAATTTTTCTTTGAATAACAACAAAGAAAAATCCCTACAAATACGAAAACAATACCGATTAAAATAAGTTTGAATATAAATTCTAAATTTATATTTACCTTACTTACGTCTATTCCTACAAAAAACTTTTCTAAACCTAATTTATGCGAAACAAATGCACTAATATATGCTCCAATGATATATGTCATATACTCATATACCTTATTCACTGTAAAATTAAATCTTTCACTAACAACTTCTAAAATAAATACTACTGCAGCAAGCGGTGTTTGAAATAATCCTGCGAAACCACAAATCATTCCCAATTTAACAAAGAATTGTTTTTTTTCATCGCTAAAGTCTCCTCCAGCAAGATTACCTCCGATAGCTCCTCCTAATTGTACAGCAACTCCTTCACGTCCAACACTTACTCCAAATCCATGTGCCAATAGGGTATTTAACGTTAGTATAAACGGAAAACTCCAGGATACTTTATCTTTCTTATCAGTTGCAGCTTCAATAAAATATTTCATTCCTATCGTATTAGTTTTTAAATACTTATTACTGAATTTTGTAAAAAGTAATATTATAGGTGTCAACACTATCAAATACTTGTAATAACCACTTGTTACTTCTATGAGTTTTAATAATATCTGTCCAAATACTGAACAACAAACAGCTATTAATAATATTAAACTTACTAATCTTATATAATAATTTTTTTGACCATATTATTTTTTTGATTCTTTTTCTCCTTATATTAAATAGCAACGGAGCGACTTAACTTTATGATTAACGAAAAATCAATTTTATAAAGTCGCTCCCATACATCCTTATTTATAATTTATTTTTTTAATGATAATCTCGTTTTTTTGGGTTGATCAAAACTGAATCCTTCACCAATAATGTCATGCACTTCGGTGATTGTTACAAACGCCCGTGGATCAATATTATAAACAATAGATTTTTACTTTCCCTATTTCATTTCTTGAGACTACACAATATCCTATATTTAAATCTTTCTTAGAATAACTTCCCTGACCTTTAATATATGTCAAACCTCGATTCATATCATCTTGAATTCGTTTAGTTATTAGTTCAATTTCTGATGAAACAATCATTACTCCTTTCCCAGGAACACCACCTTCAACAACATAGTCAATCATCTTAGTACAAATGAAAATATAAATTAATGTATATAATATCGCAGGAAAACTTTTAACTACTACAAATGTTAAAGCTATAATTACTCCATCAAGAACTTGAATTATTCTACCGATTGAACTTCCTGTATAAAGTTGGATAATTTTAGCTACGATATCTACTCCTCCAGTTGTTCCACCTGCTAAAAAGACTATTCCAAGACCAATACCAGCAAGTATTCCCCCAAAAACAGAAGCAAGTAATCTATCCCCACCTATATCAATAGCGATATTATATTTTTCAAATACTCCTATCCAAAAAGTTAGCATAAAAATACCATATACAGTATATAACATAGTTTTTTTATCTAACATTTTATAACCAATTACCAATAAAGGTATATTAACCAAAATTGTCCCAATAGAAACTGGTAGTCCAATTGCATATAATAATAACAGAGCTATCCCTGTTCCTCCCCCTTCTGCAAGTTTGTTTGGAACATTAAAATGCATAATCGCAAAAAGAATAAATTGCACACCCAAAAGAGATAATAAGCAATTCTTTTATAATCTTCATTAAATTTAAATTTTTAAAATTCTTTTCCATAGTACACCTCCCAAAATTCGACTGTACCCTAATTATAACAGTTTATTTCCAGATAAACAACACCGTACTTATATAAATTTTTCTAACTTTAATTATTATAAATTTTTATATTTTTCTTAGACATTATTTCAAATTTGTACTATAATTATAATATCAATATTGGAGGTTGACTTTTAAAATGAATAAAAACTTCATACCAAATTATCTTACCTTATGTAATATATTTTGTGGATTTATGTCAATTTTGACTACATCACATGGATATTTTATTTGGGGAACTGTCTTTATTATATTAGCCATGCTTGCAGATAGATACGATGGTATCGTTGCAAGAAAACTTGGTGTTGTTTCTGAAATTGGTCACGATTTAGATTCATTATGTGACGTAGTTAGTTTTGGAGTAGCACCTGCTATGCTTGTTTTTGAAATATTTGTTACTACTGAAAAACCATCAGCTATTTTGACAACAATAGTTGCAATAATTTGCGGAGTATATGTATGCTGTGGAGCATATCGTTTAGCAAGATTTAACGTTACAAAAATGAAAAATGGGTACTACCAAGGTGTCCCTATCACAACATGTGGAACAATCCTTGCAATTATCGCTCCGATAAAATTACCAAGTATTGCTACGTTAATATTAGTAATAATATGTTCTTATCTGATGGTAAGTAATATAAAAATCAAAAAAATATAAAAGGAATCGGGTTATATGCCCAATTCCTTTTTTTACTTATTCTGATTTTTTAGCAACTTTTTTCGTAGCTTTTTTTGGTTTCTCTTTTTTCTGTGGTTTGTTATTTTCTGGATACATTACTTTATCAACTAATCCATATTCACATGCTTCTTCAGCAGTTAAGTAATTATCACGTTCTGTATCACGTTCAATAGCTTTAATAGTTTGTCCAGTTCTGTCTGCTAAAATTTTGTTTAATTTTTCACGAGTTCTTAAAATGTGTTTTGCTGCTATTTCAATTTCAGTTGCTTGACCTTGCGCTCCACCTAATGGTTGGTGAATCATTACTTCTGCATTTGGAAGTGCATAACGTTTACCAATAGTTCCTGCTGCAAGTAAGAATGCTCCCATACTAGCCGCCATACCCATACAAATAGTTACAACATCACATTTAATATGTTGCATAGTATCATAAATTGCAAATCCAGCCGTTACACTTCCCCCTGGTGAATTTATGTAAAAGTAGATGTCCTTTTCACTATCTTGTGCTTCTAAAAATAAAAGTTGACTTGTTATTGAATTAGCTACTTGATCATTAACATCAGATCCTAAAATAATGATTCTATCTTTTAATAATCTTGAATAAATATCATAAGCTCTTTCTCCTTGAGAAGTTTGCTCAATTACTGTAGGAATTAAATTCATTTTCTTACCTCCTAATTTTTCTTTTTCACTTGTTATTATATATCAAATATGGTCAATTATCAACTTATTTCCCCTTTTTTTAACTTTTTCTTTATTTTTCAATAAATTCTCCACTAATTTATAATAAATACGGCTCAAAAAAACAACTGTTTTTCAAACCGTAATTTTTATTTATCTTATAACCTATATGAATGTTCTTTAAAATTACCTACAATAGTATTAACTGCAGTTACTGTAATAAATGCTTCTGGACAATTTTTTGCTACTAATTGTCTTAAAAGATGCATCTCATTTTGTTGAATAACCACGATAATCATTCTTTTTTTCTTATGAGAATATCCACCTTCAACATCCATTATTGTAGAACCTCTATGCAAGGTAGTATTTATCAGTTCTACCATTTTTTCCGGATTACTACAAATTATTGTACATTGTATATATGCTGAAAAGAATTTTTGAACACCTTTCATAGTTTGATTACGTACAAAACTCATTACAAGTGCATACATTACATATTTAATATCAAAAAAATATCCACACTATTATATATATTGTTATATCTTGTATTAAAAAACTGTTGGTAAATTATATTTGAACTGTTTAGTAATAAACTTACCTGTTATATCCGTTCCACCAGTTGAAGCTCCAGCAACTAACAGACAACACATAGCTAATCCCGAAATAATTCCACAGAAAATTGCTGCTACAAGTGAATCTCCAAGATTAACAGGAGCTATTATCTTAGGTAAATTATTGATTAAAAATGATGAGATACTAATCACTAATCCTGTTAGTATGACAAACTTTTCTTCCTATGTATTTATAACCTAAATAAAAATAATGGAACATTTAAAACAAATTGTGCTGTTCCTATTTTTTTATTCCAGTTATTTTATTAATTACTAAACTTAATCCTAATGCTCCCACCCGCACCAATATTATTAACAGGTATTAACAATCCAGCATAAATTGAGAATAAAACTGTTCCTAGTATTATTAGAAATATATCTTTTGATTGTTTATGTTGATCGAGTCGTATAAATCGTATCCGATAATTTCATGTCATCCTTATCCTTTATTTTTTTATCCACTATATATTTTAATACAAATTAAATTTTAAAAACAATTAAAAATCAACTATCTCTAATGAAATATTAATAAATAATTCATTTTATCAACATTTTGTGTTAAAAATTTAAGTAATAGATTTTTCTAATTATTAAAAAAATTGAGAATTTTTGGGAGTACATCACTTACATATTTGCCCCCAATTAAAAAGGAGCTATTTATGATTAAACTCTATAATACATTGACAAAACAAAAAGAAATTTTAAAAACAATAGAAAAAAATAAAGTCCGAATGTATGTTTGTGGACCAACTGTATACAATTATATTCATATCGGTAATGCACGTCCTATTATCGTCTTTGATGTTGTACGAAAATATTTAGAACATAGTGGATATGAAGTAGATTTCATCTCTAACTTTACTGACGTTGATGACAAAATTATTAAAGCAAGTAATGAAGAAGGAATTTCTACTAGTGAACTTACAGATAAGTACATCAATGCTTTCTTTAAGGATTATGATGCCCTAGGATGTAAAAGAGCAACGAAAAATCCTCGAGTTACAGAATATATGCAAGAAATAATCAAATTCATAGCTAAATTAGTTGAAGAAGGATATGCCTATGAAGCAGACGGTGATGTTTATTTCAGAACTCGTAAAAAAGAGGACTACGGAAAATTAAGTAAACAGTCTATCGATGATTTAATTAGTGGTTCTCGTATTGAAATTGGAGAACATAAAGAAGATCCACTAGATTTTGCACTATGGAAAAAAGCTAAACCAGGTGAAGTAAAATGGGATAGTCCATTTGGAGAAGGACGTCCTGGTTGGCATATCGAATGTTCAGTAATGGCTAAAGAAACACTGGGCGAAACAATCGATATCCACGCCGGTGGACAAGATTTAACATTCCCTCATCACGAAAATGAAATTGCACAATCTGAATGCCATAACCATGCACCATTTAGTAATTATTGGATGCACAATGCTTTTATAAATATTGATAATGTTAAAATGAGTAAAAGTTTAGGAAACTTCCGCTTAGTAAAAGATATTATTGCTGAAATTGACCCTATGGTACTGCGTTTATTCATGTTGACAGTTCACTATAGAACACCAATTAACTACACATTAGAAAATATTGAATTAGCAAAAAAACAAACTTCGAAAAAAATTAAAACTGCATATCAAAAATCTACAATTCAGATTAAATAATGAAATGACTGAAGAAAAAAATTAGATATAGAAGTTGTAGCATTAGTTACAGAAGAACTAAATAAATTTGAAGAATATATGCAAGATGATTTCAATACAGCAAACGCCCTTTCTTCATGGTATGAAATTGTAAGAATTTCAAACTCATATACAGCAAAAGAAGCTGTTAACAAAGAAACATTAGAACTAATCAATGCTGCATTCGAAACATATAGTTCAATTCTAGGAATAAATGTAAAAGAAGACAACACTCTTGATAGTGAACATATCGAAAACTTAATAGCTGAACGTGAAGCTGCTCGTAAAAACCGTGATTTCGCTTTTAGCTGATAAAATCCGAGATGACTTAAAAGAACAAGGAATCATCCTAGAAGATACAAAACAAGGTGTACGATGGAAAAAAATATAACATTTAAATTTACTGAAAAAAACTTCGCTAATCCAAATCAAATGCAAGCTTTAACTCTTGCCTATATTGGAGATAGTATTTATGATATTATGAGTAGAGAATATGTTATGAAAAAAATCATTTAGGAAAAAAATAAATGATCTTCATAAAACAGTTTCCACAATCGTATCTGCTAGAGCCCAAGCAAGTTTTATGGAAAAACATACTAAACAATAATATTTTTAACAGATCAAGAAGAAAAAAATTTATAACCGTGCAAAAAAATCAAAAAAATAACTCTAAAGCGAAAAATGCTAGTATTATGGAATATAAACTAGCTACTGGTTTAGAGGCTGTATTCGGTTATTTATATTTAGAAAAAAACTTTTGAAAGATTGGAGGAAATGTTTAACTACATAATAAAAATTATATGAAGAAAAAAACAATAAACACTATAAAGAATTAAGACTAAAAAAACAAAGAACAAAAACCTCAAGTTCAAACTGCTGAAGTTGATTTGGACAAAGAAGTAATTGCTGGTCGTAACGCTATACTTGAAGCTATCAAATCAGGACGTGAAATTAATAAAATTCTATTCCAAGAGGGGATTGAAAAAGGAAGATTAAAATCTATTTTTGCTATTGCTAATGAGAAAAAAATCATTTGCCAAGAAGTTCCAAAACGTAAATTAGACAATTCTACTACTGAACGTCACCAAGGAGTTATCGCCTATGTTGCGCCATACTCTTACTTTGAACTTGATGAAGTAGTAAATAACTTAGAAATTAATAAAGATACTACCCTACTTATTTTAGACCATATTGAAGATCCACATAACCTAGGTGCGATAATTCGAACTGCTGAAGCAAGTGGTGTTAAAGCAATAATAATTCCTAAACGTCGTGCCGCTGTAGTTAGCCAAACTGCAGTTAAAGCTTCTGCAGGAGCAATTGAACACATGCCTGTTATCCGTGTATCAAACCTAACTGATGCTATTAAAAAATTAAAAGAAAAAGGATTCTGGATTGCTGGAACAACATTAGCAGAACGTTCTGAAGATTACACAAAAATTGCAAAAGATGTACCTTTAGCTATCGTAATCGGTAACGAAGGTGAAGGTATGAGTAAAGTTGTTACTAACGAATGTGATTTCTTATATCACCTACCAATGTTAGGAAAAATCCAAAGCTTAAACGCTTCTGTAGCAGCTGGTATAATAATGTACGAAAGAATTAAGTCTAATGATTAAAATATTGAAATCTAAAGAAGAGCTTAACCTTGGTTTTTCTCTTCGTATTGAAGTATTTGTTAAAGAACAAAAAGTTCCAATGGAACTTGAATTTGATGAAAAAGATAATAGCGAAAATACGGTTCATATTGGATTCTTTGATAACAATAAACTTATCGGAGTTGCACGACTTATAGATCTTGATAAAGACGTTATTCACATTGGACGTGTTGTTATTGATAAAGAATACCGCGGTAAAGGAATTGGACGTGAACTTATTATTGGATGCGAAAATATCGCACAGCAAATTTTAAAAAGAAAAATAATTATCGAACTTAGTGCTCAAATACAATCCGAAAACTTCTATAAATCATTAGGTTATAATAGAGTTAATAACAAAATATATTTAGATGCAGGCATTGAGCATGTAGATATGAGGAAAGAAATTAATTAAATTATCAAAGGAGGACTTTTTATGAAAAAAACAATATTTATTTATTGACGGTTATAATTTACTTTTTCGTATGAAAGAATATGACTTAATAAAAAGCTCTACCTTTCCTACCGAACGAGACATTCTAATTGATATACTTCGCGAATATGCAGGTGGCAATAACTATATCGTTTACTGCGTATTTGACGCTTATCTAACACGTTCAAAAGAATATATTAAAGAAGAACCACCTATTACTATTGTTTATACAAAAACTGGTGAAAGGGCTGACCAATGGATAGAAAGAAAAACTCGAGAATTAAGAATCGATCACTTTATAGATATTATAGTAGTAAGTGACGATCATGATGAACGTGACACCACTCTTGGCTACGGAGCAATTTTGCGAGATTGTCACATGTTTATAAAAGAATTAAAAGATAGAAAACAAAGTGTTTCTAAAAATAACAAAAAAATCATAATTCTCGTGAATTAAAAAAAATAGACATATCCGCATGAGTGATAATGATAGAAAAAAAACTAGAAAATTTCATAAAAAAATGGGAAATTTTTAAAAAAATAAGAGATGGACTAATTAAAAATCCATCTCTTATTTTTTTATTATTTTACTATTCTAAATATAATATAAGCTTCTAATATTGAAAAAGAACCTTTTTTTAATTAATTACTTACTATTTTTTTCTTCTTAATGCCATAATACTAACTAGTCCTATTATTGAACCTAGTAAAGCATAAGAGCTTGTTTGTAATCCAGTGTTAGGTAAAGCTTTCTTTTCGTTTACTTTTCCTTCAGATTTTATTGTAGATTCTACTTTTTTATCATCTTTATTAGGAGTTTCTAATTGCCCACCTTTTGGATTATTTTGTGCTTCTCCTGCCCCCACTATTTCGCTTAATGCTGGTTTTTTCGGTTGTGCTGATCCTGCTGGTTGGGCTGGTTCCTTTGGTCCTGTCGGTTGTACTGGTTGCTCTGGTCCAGCTGGTTGTACTGGTTGGGCTGGTCCTGTTGGTTGAGTTGATTCAGTTGATTTTTCAACTTTACTTAATTTATTAACTGTAGTAAATCCTGCTTTAGCTGATGCTACGAAATCTTTCTCTTTTTTTGCCATTGTTTCTTCATTATCCCTTCCAGCATAAGGTATTTCATCATCTACAATTGAAAATGGTGTATCACGTGTAAAAGTTTCTTCAGTACTTCCTGTTTTGAAAGCCCAGCTTATGTTTAATTCTTCTCCATTATAATTAGCATAATCATAAACAACTGCAATTTGAGATTTAGACTCATAAGTTTTTGAAGGTTCTGTTGTAAAATAAATATTTTTTCCTACAGCTCCTGAATCAGATGTTTTAACAAAATAATCTTTCCCGTCATATCTCACTTCTGGCTTATAACTTTTAGCGTCTGCTGTTCCACCATTTCCTAATACTACACCACCTGCTAACGCAAGAGTAGACAAAACTTTTAGAGTTTGTTTAGTTTGTTTTTCCATATACTTTCTCCTTTTTAGTAATATATATAACTCTAATTATATATATATATATATTGTCAAGAAATTATATTAAAAAAATTTAGGATTATAAAAAGAGATAATATCATATTTGATGCTGATATTATCTCTCCTTAAAGCTACTAAGAAAAACTAAAAGATTCAATGAAGGAAGTGTGAATTAAAAATTCATCTTTTTTTAATATTTTTGAAAAATCTATACTCAAATCTAAATAAAGCTAATTTCAATTTTTTTCCTTTATCTGAAACTGCTGTTATTTGTTTATCTTTAGAGTCAGCTGTATTTTTACTATAATTAATTTGATAATCTTGTTTATTTCCTTTAATTTTTTTGCGAAAATATCTCCAGATTCTGTTAGCATATTCATAGAATTTACCTTTGTTTGGTCTACTATAATTTTTGTATTATTTTTTTAGTTTCAATATCCGCATTATTTATAATATCCTTTGTAATCTGTACCTTTTTATTATTAGTAGCTATTTTAAGATTACCTATCTCTGCTCCATCAACTACAACCTCATCATTACTACTAATGATTAAATTTTTCTACATTTACAAATATTTTTAGAAGTTGCATCTCTGTTTTTTCAAACTTATATTTTTTTATACTTTATTAGGAAGATATACGTTAAGATTATTATCACCTAATTCCTCTGCGAAAGCAGTAATATCTAATAAATTATTATCTATAAAAATACTTATAATTTCCTTTGTACCTTCCTTGTATTAAAAATCGTCTCATTATCGTGATAATAAATTTTGACATTATTTTTTTCAATGTGTTAATTTTAATACTATCTATCCCTTTCTTCCCAATCCATTCACTAAAGGTTTTAATAGAAGATTCTTTTTGGAGCATTAGCCTCTGTATCCTCTTTACTGAATCTCACACAACCTGTTGCAATCGACACAGTTAATATTCCAATAATTATTGTTTTTAAAAATTTTTTCATTATTATCCCCTCCCACCCTCAGAATACTCCTATAAAAATAGAATGTCAAGAAAAAAATGATTGACCTAGGAAAAGGCCAATCATTTTTTTATAAAATTATCTCATTGTTACAAATTCTTCAGAACCAGTTGGGTGAATCGCTACTGTATTATCGAAATCACGTTTTGTTGCTCCCATTTTAATAGCAACAGCAAAACCTTGAATCATTTCATCTACACCATAACCAATTCCATGTAATCCTACAACTTTCTCCTCTTCACCAAGAGTAATAAGTTTCATAAAACATGGTTGTCTGTGACTAGTTATAGCTGAATACATTGGAGTGAATGAAGATTTATAAACTTTAATATTTTCTTCACCAAACTCTTTAATAGCTTGTTCTTCTGTATATCCAATAGAACCAATCGCTGGGTGTGAGAATACAACTGTAGCAACGTTAGTGTAATCTAAGTGCTCTTCAGGTTTATTATTAAATAATCTTTCTGATAATCTACGTCCCGCAGCAACTGCAACTGGAGTTAACGCTAAGCGTCCTGTTACATCACCTACTGCATAAATTCCTTCTACATTAGTATTTTGGAATTTATCTGTAGGAATAAATCCACGTTCATCTACTTCCACACCTGCAGCTTCTAAGTTAAGATTTTCAGATAATGGTTTTCTACCGATTGCCCAGATTAAAAGATCAACTGTAGTTTCGCGTCCATCTTCAAGTACTAAAGTAACACTGTCATCATCATTTTTCACAACTTTTTTAGGAATAGCATTTGTGTGAAGAGTTGGACCTTCTTCATTTATAACTTTTACTAAAGTATCTACTATATCTCTGTCAAAAGTTCTTAAAGGACGATCACGTCGTACAAATAAGTGAGTATCAACACCAAAACCGTGGAATACTCCAGCAAGCTCAACCGCGATATATCCGGCACCTACTACTGCAATACGTTTTGGTAATTGTTTTAATGCAAAAACTTCATTAGATGTAACACCATACTCAGCTCCCTCAACATTAGGAATAGTTGGTTGTCCACCAGTTGCTATTAAAATATGATCAGCAGTATACTGTTCTCCATTTACTTCAACTGTATTTTTGTTAACGAACTTAGCATATCCTCTTACTAAATCAACTTTATTATTATTTAAACCACGTTCATAAGAACCATGAATTCTATCAATATATGCAGAACGATTACCTACTAATTTTGAAAAATCAAATTCTAAATTTTCAAAACTAAATCCATAGTCATTAGCATATGATTTTAAACTCTCAAATATTTGTGATGCATGCCACATAACTTTTTTAGGAACACATCCAACATTTACACATGTTCCACCTAATTCATTTCCTTCTATTAACAATCCTTTTACACCGTACATTGCAGCTCGGTTAATTGAAGCTATTCCTCCGCTTCCTCCACCAATCGCAATATAATCATAATGTTTTGCCATGTTTTCACCTCTATAATATTGTATAGCTTTTATCAATTAAAGTTTAGTATTTATATAAATAATTATATCACACAAATCTAATCTCTATATCACATATTATGCAACATTTAGCAATTAAATTCAATATATTTGCTTACATTTGTAATCAAAATTGAAAAATGAAAAACATAAACTGAAAATTAGAAACTAAGCATTCTTCATGCTAACAATTAATTTTTTGTGATATAATCTTAGTCATAAATGAGGGTGATTATATGTTTAATTATATAGAAAAAAATTAAATTCTATAGAACAATTCAAAGTATTAAAAAGAAGAAAATGAAAAAAATTGTCTTTGTATTTTTCTGCAACGTGGTGTCCAGATTGCATCATGTTAGACCGTTACTTAGAAGAAACAATGAACAAGTTTCCTGAAATAAAATTCATCTACGTTAACCGTGATGATTATCCAGAAATAGCTCAAGCTCTTGATATTTTTTGGTATTCCTTCTTTTGTAGGTTATAAAAAAATAATGTAGAAGTTAGTCGATTTGTATCAAGACTAGCTAAAACTCAAAAAAAGAAGTAGAAGAATTTTTTAAAAAAAATTTAGTCTAAATAAAAAAATAAGGCTTAGTGCATCTACGCTAAGCCTTATTTTTTATTATCTCAAATAATACAATGGTCCTAAGATTTTTTTCTAATATTTTCTGTTGATTCAAATTTTTATATCTAATGCATCTTCAACAGTTTTTTTATCTTATTATTTTTCTATCATCTCTTCAAGAGAAGTTGGAACTACACCTAATTTAAATACTGGGGTAATTTTTTTAAATCTGAAGTAGGAACAATGTTATACAATTCGTTTTCTTTAATCTTCTGACCTGTAAATATTTCTCTAGTTCCTTTATCCATATTTACTTTTACAGTTTTTATTAGCGATAAAAGTGAGATAATGAGTAACCTGATCTAGGAATTACTAGTATTTTATTATTTTTTTGTAGCATCACCAATACTATTAAACTCATCTACTCGTAGTATATTAGAGGAATCTTTTGAAAAAAACTAATACTACCGGCAAAAAGTATTTTCAAATTCAACATTAAATAATTTTTCTATAAACAGCATTAAATTCAATATTTTTTTCCCTTTTTTTCAGTAACAACTGCACCTAATTCATTAGTTTGTAGAAGTTTATTTTTAGATACTCTAATTTTCTCCGAATTCTCTCCGGCTACTAAATAATCACTATTTGCCTGCCAACCTAAAAATTCTTGATCCGTAACTCCTGTAGCCGTAGGTAAATTAGCCATACTATCTATTCTTGAACCAACTAGTACATCTTGACCATCTGATAAAAATTTATCTATTCCTCTTCCTACGAATTTGACATTAACCCATTCACTTTCTACTTTTTTTAAAGTAAATTTCTAGAATAGTTTCAGAAGTAATGTATTCATCATCATTTATAACTTTTTTATTTGATCTAAATAATACTTCATATCCTGTACTAGGTTTAATCTTTTTACGTAACTCAGAAAATAACTCTCCAATTTTTTTTGTTTCTGGCCACTCTATATCCTTATCTTTTATACTATCATCAACCTTACCAAAAACGCTTGTTATAATCATCTTGACGAATTTTTAATAGTATTGACATTTTTCTTTGTAATTAGCTTTAATAATGATACTATTATTAACCTTCTCCTCGGACAAGTCCTTTACATCTTTAATCTTAGAATTATCACTTGCATTATAAATAGAATAACTCTCTACATGATACTTCTCTTTACTAAAGAACTTTGTGTCTATTTCACTTAATTTTTTTGACCAGTTAACAAAGTTACTTCTTTTTTTGAACTTCCATTATCTAATACTACCTTAGTATTATATTTAGCTTGGATTTTTATATTATTTCCTAATACCTGTGAACTCACTATTTCTTTATCATCAAGATAGAAACCAGAAAATTCATACTTAGCATCTTTAGATGTAATTTCCTTAATATCATTATCTTTAACAAAAACTTGAAAAAAAGTTGTTCCTTGTTTTTATTAAATATTCTTTATTATCTTTTTTTCAACTCATATGGATATTCCACAGTTACTTTATTCCAATAATCTTTATCTTGAGCTAATTTTTACTTCGATTTTTCTTAGCTAGATAAGGTAATTCAATATTTTTCCGAATTCGTCTCTTTTCCATCAATTAAGATAACAGCTTTCTTGTAACTATAATATTTATCAGGGTTATAATACTGTTCGATCTCATATGGATAAACAGCAATCTTATCTTCTTGAGGAATATTTCTAAGTTCAATATTCCTATTTACTACTTCTTTGTTACCTTCACTTACAACTAGATTAATGTTCTTCTTAGTAAAAATATTTTTACTAGATTTTTGAATATTCTAAATCCTTAATACTGCCATTATTGTCAATATTATAAGTCATTACATTCATTATTATTCTAGTATTCGGAGCGAAGAGTTTTAGTAATCTTTTATCAACTATTTTTCCCAGTACCACTCTTTTTCAATGGTATTCTGAAAAGTTCATTTTGGGATATTGTTACTGTCTAACGAGTAAAAAAAATTAAGAAATTATATGAATTTTTTTATAGCTAAGTAATTCAGCATTGTATTCAAGTTCATCCATATTACTCTGTATTACACTATTTTTTTATTTCAGGAAGAGAATAGTTTCTATTGTTATTGAAAATATCAAAAATTAAATATACTTTCTCTAAAAAAATGGTATCTGTTACTGTTGTGTTGTAATCTGTAAAGTAATCAGCTTTTATTTTTAGAATCACCAATAGTTGCAAAACCTAAACATAATAAACCTGAGGCTATCAATTTACAATATTTCAATATTTCTCCTCCTTTCACCTTTTTTTACTATTACTTATTATATCATATTCTTTAATAACTATTATATAAAAAAATTGTTTAAATAAAACTAAATACATTTATATTCACTATAAATCATGAATATTTGTTTTAACTATTACAAACAAAACTAGAATTTAAAAAAATAAATAATATCATAAAAATTGACCCATAAGTGAAAAAAACACTTATAGGTCAATTTTTCTTTCTCAATGTTATATTAAGCTTCGCTTATATTTTTCTAACATTATTTGATCATTAGATATACTAACTTCATCATATTCGTAATCTTCTGCAAAATCGTACGAATACTCCTTGTATAGGAACATCTCATTAGAGTAATCTAAGAATTCCTCTTCAGGAAAAGAAAACTCTACTTCATTATAGCTTTCATCAGCATAATCTGATAAAATTTCATCTTCATAGTCTATTTCAGTATTGAAGTCCTGGGAATATTCATCATCTTGCCCATACCTGGGATCCGGCGACTCCAAACTAGATAAGTTCATTGTATACATAATCAATCTCCTTAAATATCTTTTTTTATTATTAATATTATACAAAATAGTCTATCATTTTACAAGTAAAAACTATAGTTTTTTCAAAATATTTCTTCTAACTTCTTCAAGTGCTTCTACACTCGTTCTATAGCGAATTAGCTCCCTATCTCCAGTGAATAAGCACTCTCTAACACTAATATCTCCTTGAGCATAAATACCTATGTAAGCTAATCCAACTGGTTTATCAGTTTCATCCCTGTTAGGTCCTGCTATTCCTGTTGTCGCTACTGCAAAATCAGCTCCTAATCGTTTTGCTGCTCCTAAAGCCATTTCTTTGGCTACTTCTTTACTAACAGCACCGAATTTTGCTAAAGTTTCTTCTCTAACTCCTAAAGTATTAATTTTTGATTTATTTGAATAGCAAACTATCCCTTCAAGAAACGATTCTGAAATTCCACTTTTTTCTACTAACATTGAAGAAATTTTTCCACCTGTTAATGATTCTGCTATTGCTATAGTAAACTTATTTTCAATCAAAAGATTAGCTACTACAGTATTCATTTCAGTTTGAGTACTAGAGATATCTTCATCACCTACAAGATATATGTACTCACCTACTCTATTCTCAATCTCATCTAATTGTTTCCTGATAAGATCTTCACATTCTTCTTTATCATCACCACTAGCTGTTATGCGAAGCAATACCTCTCCAGTTTTAGCGTAAAGTGCTAAAGTCGGGTTAGTTTGATTATCCATTATATCTTTAATCTTTGTTTCTAACAAAGATTCTCCAACACCATAAAATCTTACGTATTTAGAAATAAATTGCTTATTGCTGAATTTTTCTAAATAAGGCTTTACACTTTTTTCAAACATATCGCGCATCTCTCGAGGTGGTCCAGGCATTAAAACGATTCTTTTATTATTTTCTTCAATTATTATCCCTGGCGCTGTTCCACAATAATTTTCTAATACTATTGCTCCCTCAGGAATCATAGCTTGTTTTTTATTATTTTCTGTTATTATATTTCTACCTGCTCTAGTAAGTCTCTCTAGTATTTTTACCCATGAATATTCATGAAAATAAAACTCTCTTCCAAAATATTCTGCCGCGCATTCTTTTGTAATATCATCATCAGTAGGCCCTAAACCACCAGTAATAATAACCGTGTCATTCTCTAAGAATGCACTCTCTAATGTCTTAAGTAATCTCTCTCTATTATCTCCTACAGTTGTTTGTCGAAAAACTCCAAGCCCCAGAGCAGCAAGTTCTTTTGATAGATATGCTGTATTTGTATTAACTATATCTCCTAATAATAATTCAGTCCCTACTGAAACTAATTCAACTCTCATAATAATCTCCTCATAATATTCACATTATTTCTTTCAATTATATTCTACATCAAAACTATAAAAATAAATTATATAATCTCTTCAAATACCAACTTGCAATAATTATTAAAATAAAAAGTCAGTTATAAGAATTCTAATATTTAAAATTCTTATAACTGAGCTCTTCTCTATTCTCTATTAGTATATGATTGATGCAGTTCTAATTGATCACCCATAAGTTCTTCAACAGTTACCATTTCAAATCCTTGTTCAGTTAAGTACTGTAATATCGATGGTAATGCATCAATTGATGTTTGATGAATATCATGCATTAAGATAATTGAACCTGGTTGGGCTTTTCTAACTTCTTTCATTATAGAAGCAGTATTACGGTTTTTCCAATCAAGAGTATCAACATCCCATAAAATAAATGATTGATCAACAGCTGCTTGAATAGCGCCATTAATCGCTCCATATGGAGGTCTCATAATATGAACATCTTGTCCACTTGCTTTTTTCAAAGCTTCTGTTGTATCATTAATTTCTTTCTTCGCTTTTTCTAAACTAATACTTGTTAAAACAGGATGATCCCAAGAGTGGTTTCCAAGTTGATGCCCTTCAGCAACTACTCGTTTAACAAGATCTTCATTTCCTTCTATTGCGTGACCTACCATAAAGAATGTACCTTTGGCATTATATTTTTTCAATAATTCTAATGCTATAGGAGTAGTCTGTGGATTTGGTCCATCATCGAATGTTAATGCTACAGCTTTTCTATCTCTTTTCTTAACATATTCTTTATATTTTTCTAAGTCTTCACCTTTCAAATAACTTTCAGTTATATACTTGTGTAAGTCAGCCATAGGAACTTCTACTGAACTAACTTCTCCGACTTTAGGATCAATATTTATGTTAAATTTAGATTCACCATAAGTGAATTTCCAGTCAGCCATATCTTGATCACGAAGATTAACAATAGCATCTTTAGTTTCTACTTCAGATACTCCACGACCTTCTAACTGTTTTTGAATTTTAAATAAGAACTTTTTCTTAGCATCATCTGGAGAAGCAAATAAACTAGATAAAGTAAATGGTTTTCCTTCATTTGTTAAGAAAATACTAGATAAATCAGACTCTGTTGCCGCTTCTACATTCTTATTAGATATCTTATGAGTAACTTTCTCTACGCTTAATTCTGATACATTGGCAAAATTGCTTTCTTTTTCTTTACTTCCATAGAAAACAATTTCTTTAATATCTTTGTTAAAATCTAGCTCCCCTTCAACTAATCCTTTTGTTTCCTCATCTAAACGAGATTTTTATTTCATCTACATTAGAAGAGTTTGAGTTTGGATAATAAACTTTTACAAATTTATCACCTAACCAACCAGTTTTTGAACTGCTATCTTTCGCTAAATCTAATTTATCAGCAGCCTTTACAGTATCTTTTACCTGCGATTTAAAATTGTAATCTTGCCATTTTTGGTAAGCAGGTTCACCATAGAATAATAAGAACGTACAAATAGCTATACATAAAACACCTAAAAAGACACCTAATTTCTTCATTATTCTTATTCCCTTCTTTTTAAATTTTTTTATTACATTTTTAAAAGATATAGGGAATTTATCTATTAAAATAGAGCTCACTATATCCTTATAAACTAATAAAAATTATACATTACTATTATACATTAAACTACAGAATTTCTCCAGTATATTTAATAAAAAAATCACATTAATAATCCTATATTACAAAAGAAAGGCATCAGTTTATAATAAACTAACACCTTTTTTTCTTATTATTTGTTCTGCATTCTTCGTCCTTTTTTTATCGAAGAATTTCTTATCTGTACTTCTACGTTCATTACGATTTTTTTCTTATCTCTATTTTCTGAACGTCTACGTCTATCATTACCTCTATTTGAACGTCTACCTCGTTCTTGTTTTCGAGGTAGAGGTTTTTCAAATGATAATTCTACATCTACTTCTTTTTTATCATTGATTAATTTACTTAGTAAAATTGTAATTACTTTTTCCGCATTCGTTTCAGCTAACAATTTATTAGCTAAGCTATTAAATTCGACATGATTATCTCCCATTTCAGAAATAACTTCATCAAATAATCTGTTGTGACGCGCTCTCTTCACTTCTTCTTGTGAATATGGACGTAACATCTTCATTCTTTCTCCACGAGAATTCTCAATATCTTTCAGATAAGGCATCTCTACTGGATTTAAAAATGTAATTGCTACTCCAGACTTCCCTGCTCGTCCCGTTCTTCCAATTCTATGAGTATAACTTTCTACATCTTGTGGAATATCAAAATTGTAAACATGTGTAACATCACTAATATCAATACCACGTGCTGCAACATCCGTTGCAACAAGGATTTGTAGTGAGTTATTTTTAAATTTTCGCAAAATTTCTAAACGCTTAGATTGAGTTATATCTCCATGTAATCCTTCAGCTAAATATCCTTTAGCGATCAAAGCACTTGCTAATTCATCAACACGACGTTTAGTTCTACCGAAAACAATAGCTAAATTAGGATTTTGTACATCTAAAAATCCAATTAATGTTTCTAATTTTTCATTTTCTCTAGCGATTGTAGCATATTCTGTAATATCTGGTTTAAGATCTTCATCACTCATAGTTTTAATTAGTTTATAATCTCTCATGAAGTCTTTTGAAAGTTCCAATATTGTTTTAGGCATTGTCGCAGAGAACAATAGTGTTTGATGTTTTGAAGTTATTTTTGATAAAATAAACCTTACATCTTCTATGAATCCCATATTTAGCATTTCATCAGCTTCATCTAATACTAAATGAGTTAGGTTTTCTAATTTAATAGTTTTTCTATTAATATGATCTATTACACGTCCCGGTGTACCTACTATAATTTGTGGTCGTTTTTTCAAATCTTGAATTTGTCTTTCAATACTTGTTCCACCAAATACAATACTTACTTTTAATCCTTTAGCTCTTGACATTAAGCGAAGTTGTTCTCCAACTTGCTGAGCTAACTCTCTTGTTGGCGCAAGGATTAATGATTGTAATTGATCATTACGCCTTACTGTATCTACTAACGGTATTCCAAAAGCACCTGTTTTTCCTGATCCTGTTTGTGCTTGCGCTAAAATATCAATTCCCGATAATACATATGGAATTGTCTCTGTTTGAATACCAGTTGGAGATATGAAATTCATGTTGGTTAGTGACTGAACTGTCTCTTGACTAACCCCTAATTCTTCAAATGTTGTCATTTGTTTCTCCTTAATTTATCCAATTTTATATACTGTCTTATTTATACAACCTGTTAATTATAGCATGAAAATCAAAATTAATAAAGGGATATGAGTAGCCATAATGTCTAGATTGTTCATTTAACTCCATAAATTCTTACTAATTCATAGTTTTGGCAAATAAAAAGAATTAGATAGGTCTCCTATTTCCTATCTAATTCTTTTTACTACATATTATTATTTGTAATTTCATCGATTTTTTTAGCAATATCTTTTTATGGCTTGTTTTTGACTTATCTAATTTATTAGTATAAATTAATAGCATATAATCTTCACCACCAAATACTATAGCAGTTTCATGGTAATTGGCATCTAGAGCCCCGTACTTACTAGCTATTTTTTTATTTGGGATGCCTTCTTTTATTACTTCTCCAGCTTTTGAATCTTCTAGATACTTAATTAATTTTGAATACTTATCTCTTTCATTATATAGTTTTGTCCAAACAACCTCCATCATTGCTGGTGTTATCCTATTCTTTTGAGCTTCTTCCTGTGATAATTTTACACCTAGATTATCCAGATATTTTACCAATAGATCTGTTGCAGTAGCACTGTCACCAATGAGCATATTGGTAGCTGTGTTATCAGAATACTGTATCATATTTTTGAATAACATAGTCTAATTTGTAACTATTTTTTTCTTATTATTAGTGATCGACCCATTACCTTCTTCTAAATGGTTCTCACTATAAAATATATCGGCATCTTCTGATACTTCTCCATTACTTATACGATCATATATTCTCATAGCATATACTACTTTTATTGTACTTGCTGCAGTAAAGTAATTATTCTCCTCTTGTGAATACTTATACCCTGTAGAAAAATTCTTATAAACAATACCTATTTCATTATTTCCTTTGTATTGTTCTATTATATTATCGAAGGTTTCATTAAGTTCAGTCTCGCTAAGTTTCGTATTTTCAGATATTGATTCTTCTTGTTGTTTTTCTTTATTTTGTGCCTCTTGTTGAGCCAATTCTTGCTGTTTAATTGCATCCTTCTTAGCCTTAAGATGTCCTCCAGCAGAAAACACTCCATATATAACCAAAACAACAGCCATTGATTCAATAACAAACTTCAAAAATCTTTTAAACTTTTTTTTCACTACAATAATCACATCCTTTTCCAACATATTTTCTACATTTCATCTTCTAGTTTACTACATATTAATTATTTTCTCAACACGAAACATAGAACTTCAATATCTCTAACAATATTTATAAAAAGATACGACTCAAATAACCTAATTTCGAGGAAATCATGATTTATGAGTCGATCACTCTTTTATTAATTATATTTTTTTGATTTCAAATAAAAAAATCTTGTTCTGAAATTTTTTTATAAATCCAATATTTTCATACATATATTTAGGAGTATCGTTAGCATCAACTACTAAAAGAACATTATCTTTACGTTCACTGTTTATAGCGTGACTAATAATATGCTTAGCTATCCCAAGATTTCTATACTCAGGTGCTATATATAAATTATCTATTTCAAAGAAGTTACTCTTAACTATTATATTAGCTGATCCTACTATTTTTTTCTCCATCTTTTTGCCACAAGTTGTTTAATATTTTTCTGATCTAATATCTTCATATAATAAAGTTTGATTGTGTTCAGCCCACTCTTCATTGCTAGCCTCTACATCTATTTTTTATACTGAAACTTCAAATATCTATTTAAATCAACTTTTTGAAGATATTCTACCTGAAATTCACTTAATTCTGGTTCTACGAAATCTTTGATATTTAAGAAATATAAAAAGTAAATTAATTTCACTAAAAGCCTTCTTTTTTTAAATATCTTTTAAGCTTCCAAGATAGTTTTACATTTTTCTAATGCAGCTAAATGAATAAAAATTAACACCTTTATCTCTAAAAAAAGTTTCTACAAGATGCAATATAGTATTCAAGTTCATCTATAGAAGTTGGTTCTTTTTTTCATTAATAAGTAATTTCCACTAAAGTATAATTTTTGACTTTAAGGTTTGGTAGATTACATAACTATCAGTTTCAACTACCGACTTAGCTCTTGTATATATATCTTTAAAACTATAATCCATAACTAACACCTCCTATCTCTAACTTTTCTTGATACTAATGATGATGACCATGTGGTCCATGATGTTGTTCGAAATGGTTAATTATATCTCGAACTCTCGCGCTTCCTGTTAGTTCATAAACATTTCTTAAAGTTTCTACATATGTTGGTTCATCATGTAAAACTTCAAAATAAGTAACAACTTCTTCCTCAACAAAATCAATATAATCCTCTTCTTCAGATAAAGCATTTAACGCAGCACCAAGAAGGATTGGATCATCTTTTATTAATGAGTTTTCATTATATAAGTCATAGATTTTTTCATACTCAAATAGTGATTTAAGAGCATTTATAGTAATAAATAGTGTTTGCTCAGAAATTCCTTGAGAAGACAATACTTCTTGCATAAGTGTACGAATGTTGTCATATTGTTGATCATCTTTATATAAAGAAATTAAGTGTAAGTATGCACTAATTGCCATGCCTTGTAATTCAATATATTTCTCTAAATATTTCTTAGCTTCATCACCTTTAGACATATGTCCTAAATGTAAATATGCTTCAGTAAAAATCAGAATCTAAAGCGATAGTTTTTAATAAGTACATTTTTTTGATTTTTTTCTAAATTTTTGAATTTGATTATAGGCAAAAAGCTAATGAGAATAATATACTTGCATCTTCATAACCTCTACCATTTTGGTTATAAAAATCTATAGCTTCTTCAAATAATCCCAATACAAATAAATTGTCAAATGCTGTTTGGAAATTTTCTAAAGATGGTTCTTCGTAGAAAATTCTTTCACTTAGATTTTTTGCTTTATCTTCTCTACCAGTTGCTAAATAAATACCAACTAACTCTTTATCAATAGCACGAATTGCTTCATTAAAGTCTGTTACAGCTCTTGCAGCTAAGAATTTATCCTCGGCAATTTCGTATAATTCATCTTCTAAATATATTAAACCTTCTTGATATAAAATTGATGGCGTTTTTGGTGAATTGTATAATACTACCAAAGCATCATCTTTTCTATCTAAGTATAATAAGTTGTGAACATAACCTTCGATAGCTGTATCGTCTTCTCTATTTTGTTCGTAAATAACTTTAGATAGTTCTAAACACTCATCAAATAAACCATAATCTAAAAAGTATTGTACGAAATTCCTCTTGTTGTTCTCTATCTAGTGCAGTAAAATCAATATCTTTTTAATTCTTCTAAAAAAATTGTTGTAAATCCATTTAATTATCTCTCCTTGCTAACTTATTCATTATAAAAGTTAATTCATTTTTTTAACTGAAGTTTCTATTTTATCTATACTATTTTTGTGCTTTTAGCAAATATCGTTTACTTATATCAAGAGTCTCTGATAAAAATTTTTCTCATTATTTTTTTATGTAATCAATAATTTCCATTTTCTCTTCAAGACTCGTTTCATTAGTGAAGTTATTAAATAATTCAGGTTTTTTTCTTCTCTTGCAAGCAATGCTGGTAATGTGATATTCCCATTTATTAAATCCTGCCCTACTTCTTTACCAAGATTTTTCAGGCTCCACCGGCAAAAATCTAAATAATCATCAATAATTTGATAGCTCATCCCTAAGTAATAACCATAAGAAAAAGCACTTTTGATATTTTCATCAGAAGCTTTAGAAACAATACTACCTGCAACACAAGCAAATGCAATTAAAATCGCTGTTTTTCTTTTAATTTTCTTTAAGTAATCTATTCGTCTAGTTTTAATATTATATAGACCGTCAGCTTGAATAAGTTCGCCGATACAAAGTTCCTTAAGAGTCACAGCTAAATAACTATGAATTCTGTCATCATTAAACTTCGCAACTTCTTTTAAAACTATCGCAAATAAATAATCACCTACATATAGAGCAAACTCATTAGTATACTCTTTATTCATTGTAATACTACCACGTCTCGTATCGGCATTATCAATGATATCATCATGAATAAGACTTGCAGTATGAATTATTTCAACTATACTAGCCATTCGAATTATATCTTTTCTATTCAATTCAAAATTTCCTAATTTAGCACACATAAGTAAAAGAAGGACTCTTACCCTCTTTCCACCATTTAAAAAATATCTTTCTATAATCTCATTTAATCTATCATCATCACATTTAGTGATATCTAAGATATCTTCTAAAACATCATATACCAATGTATCATACTGTTTTTAACATTCTATTCTCCATCATTTTTTTATACAAAGACCACAGTTTTCCTGTCAGCTTCCTAGAATTCAATACCATAAAAACTAAAACCACGTCTTTATTATACTTAAATAAAATTCTTCCTCACTCATCCTTTTTAGTAACCAGTTGAAAATAGCCAACTTTCATAGTATCGGTTAAAATACTTAACTTATCCAAATCATCTTTCAATATACTATAATACTCAAAACTATAATAATCTCCAAGTAATATCGATTTTTGATTCGATATGATCATAATTAGCTTTTATGATTATATATTGAACTTAACGCACAAAAAAATAGCAGTATTGTATTTTTCATTATTAAAATTATATTTTTTTCTATAAAAGGAATAATATTTAATTTTTTTCTATTAATCTCTCATTATAATTATATTTTTATCATAATAAATCCTTCATTATTTGTCTTTATAAATTATACCACAATATCCCAATTTATTGAAATTTGATAATCTAAATTTCAGATGAAAAAAATTTAGTATTTTGGTTATCTACTAAAATATTAAAAATTAAGAGTAACTTTAAAGGCATGATTAAAGTAGCACTACCATAAAGTTACTCTGAAATTTATTAATTTTTTTAAAACTAAAAATATTATGACTTTCTATATCTTTTCTACAGTTAAATCTGTATCATTATTTTTTTAATATTTTTTTATTGTATTTAATTCATTAATTAAAATTAAAAAAACATCACAAACGTAACAATTACTTTTGTATAGATATTATCGATATTATTGCTAATCATACCTAGAAATACATAACAAATTATACTATTATGCCAATTAGATTGTTTCTATATACTTCGAATTTTTTTAAAAGCTTATATAAAGACTATATAAACTTATTAATATTTGACAAAACAATAAAATATTACTTAACATACACATTCACCTTTTTTTAAAAATATAGTAACCTAAAAGCATTCTCAAATTTATTCTTACAAATAATTAACTGTTTCTTGATATTCCTCTGGTCTTTCTTTTTCTTACAAATAGCATAATCGCTACGATGAAGTAGAGTAGATATACTGGAATTAATAACCCTACTGTTCCAATAGCTATTACTATTGCTAATAATAAGAAAAAGTATTCCAGATAAAATACGTTTTTTTCATTAAGAACGTCGCTAATAACGCTACAACAACTAATACGATTAACACAACTGAATACATTTTTAAACCTTGAATTGTATAATCAAGTATTTGTTCAGCTGATAAATTAACCCCATTAGGATTTTTTTCTAATTCTGACTTAAATAAATTTAAAAACTCAGGATTATCTTTTTAAAACTGAAATTTTAAAGAATGAGCTATACGCTAAAACTCCCGTTAAAACTATTAAAAATGACATTAGCGATCCACGCTAACACTTTTCTCCACTGTTCTTTTGAATGGTTTCATAATAAACCCCTCCTTCTATAAAATTAAAAGGATTTCCCTTTTTCTAATTATAACATAAAACGTTATCAAAACATATAATAAATTACCTGAATTAGCAAATTTTATACCTGAAATGATGTTCTTTTTAAGTACACTAAAATTATTTTTTAAATTATCTCTATACTTATTTATAAAATATCCTACTGTTCTTTCTATAGACATTATACAAGCAACTACCATTACCGGAATACTAGGATACTCTGATCCAGATATCTTTAGTCCTATTAAAATAATAGTAACCGACCAAGAAATCATTGCAAAATATTTACTTCTAAACATAATTTATTCCTCCAACACAGTATTAAATACTAATTTTACTACCACCAAATAAATGTCTTTTTACATAATTCCACATAGACTCTTTTCCTACTTTGACATTTGCAGCACCAACAATTCCATAGGCAAGTTTTTCATCCCCACTTAGCACATCTACTTTCACTTCGTAGACAGTAATATTTTGTTCTTTATTAGAATCCTTAACTTGTGTTGTAAAAGTAGTTGGTAATTCTGAAATCTCTTGAACTTTCCCTTTAACAATACTTTTATCCTCATTATCAAACTGAATAGTAATTTGTTTATCTTTTTTCATACTTTTAATGTCCTTCGGTTGAATATATAAGATAACCTTATTTTTGCTTTCTTCTTGAAGGATACTTACTAATGGTTGTGATAATTCTACCCCATTTCCTTTTGTTAGATTTTTTTCTAATCTTACTTTTTCCTTTATGAACAGCCTTTATTTCTAAATCATTCATTAACTCTTTATTACCATTAACCTCACTAGTTTTCGCCTTTAATGCGTCATCTACTTCAGTAAGTTTTGAACTTATACTACTTAATGTAGTAGTTTTTAAATTTTCTACTTTTGCATTCCCCTGAGTAGCTATATCACTTGCTGCTGCATTGATTTCACTATTTCTTTTATTGATATTTTTGTAGGCTACATCTATTGTTTTTTGTAATTTTGATAAATCGCTTTGCCCTTGCGATATTTGTTCTTTTAATCTCAATTTCATCTGAGACTCTTGCTCATTATTATATAATTCGATAATCTTATTTATTTTTTTCAACTAACACTTCTTTTTCCACTTCTAAATTATCCACCGCTGAAGTATCGTTCTTTCCTCTCAGTCTTTGAATTCGCTTGAACATTATTTTCTGTTTGAAGTGTATTTATACTTTGAATATAATTATTATACTCATCAACATAACTTACCGGATCATCTGAATTTAGTTTGTTTACCCCACTACTAACACTATCGTGTAATCTTTTGCAGTTGCTGTTTTTTTCTTCTCTAAATTCTCTTTAGTCTCGTTAAGTAATTTTGAATTTACTTCTTTTTCTATATTTTTTTCAGTTTTAATATTTTCTCGCCTTCTTCAACTGTATCTCCATCTTTCTTATAAACTTCTTCTATTTCGGCTTTTGATGTAGCTTTTAAAGTTATAATATCTTTAGATGGTTCTACACTTGCATTAGCATCTACACTAATATCAACCTTAAAAAAATATGATAAATAGTACTAATATAACTAATACTCCTACTAATATCATAAGAAGTTTCTTTATAAATACTGGTGGCTTTTTTTATTTAGGAGAACATTACTATCTTCTAATTGTTTTTAAACTATATAATTTTTTTCATTCCATTTTTTTATTTACCATAGTAGTTTCTCCTATATCATTTGATTCTTCCATAGCTCATAGTACTCACCCTCATTACAAATCAATTCTTCATGTTTACCTGTTTCTACAATTTTTTTATCTTTTTAATACAAATATTTGATCGCATGTTTTATCGTACTTAACCTATGGGCTATCATTATTATTGTTGGCTTTTCATCTTTAAATCCTGTTTCAAAATCTATTGTTTTTAATCTTTTTATAATCTTTTGTTCTGTGATAGAATCTAATGCACTTGTTGCCTCATCTAAAATTAAAATACTAGGTTTTTTCAGTAATGCTTTAGCAATAGAAAGACGTTGCAGCTGACCTCCGCTTAAATTTTTTCCATTTTCTTCTAATACTGTCTCATACTTCTGAGGTAAACCCTCAATAAATTCATGTATTTCCGCATATTCACAAGCTTTTACCACATCTTCCATACTATCCACAAAATCAACACCGTATAAAAGATTCTCTAGTATAGTTCCACTGAAAAAGAAGGTATCTTGTGTAACATATGATATTCGAGATCGTAAATACTCATCCTTTATTGCTTCTATTCTATGACTATCTATTTTTATTTCTCCTTCATCTGGTTGATAAAATCTCACCAATAATTTCGCAAGTGTAGATTTTCCACTACCACTTTCCCCTACAAAGGCAATGTGTTGCCCTGGATAAAACTTTATATTTATATTTTCCAAAACATTTCCACGATTTCCATATCCAAAACTAACATCTTTCATTTCAGAATGAACACAATATAACGGATAATGCGGTACTGTACATTGATATCTATTAGTTCCAGTTTGAGCTTCACTTTCACTCTTGAGTTCTAATATTTCTCCTAGTCTTTTTGTCGCTATTGTAGCTGATTGTATTTTAGGTTGTAATTCTATAAAAACGTTCTATAGGTCCTAAAAAAATATTACTAATGCGTTAAACGTTAGTAAATCTCCTAACGTCATTTCTCCTCTTATAACATAAGTCGAACCTATCCATAGAATAAATAAACTTACTGCTAAATCTAAGAAACCTTTTATAGAACTTTGAGCATTCGTGTACATACCAAGTTTAAATATTTTTCTTCATTAGCTTTATAAAATAACTTTCTGCTTTAACAAAGATTTCATCTTCTGCTTGATATGCACGTATTGTTTGAATACCACTTATTGATTCAACTAAATATGAATTTAACTTCGCATTAGACTCCATTTGTTCTTCGTTATATCTGTTATATGGTTTAGAAAAAGCATAAGCTAAAGATATGTATATCGGAATAGTCAATAACGTTATTAAAAATAAAGTAGAATTTTGAATATACAGTATTATACTTCCTACTATTATCATTACTATATCTATTAGAGATGTTACTGCTGCCGATGCAATCGCGTCTCTTATTTTACTCGCATCCATAAAACGAGATAAAACCTCCCCTACTTTTCTTGTTTCAAAGAAATTCATAGGTAGACTTAGCACATGTTTATAATAACCCAACATCAAGCTAATGTCTGTACGCATTCCAAAATACAATATCAAATGGTTTCTAGCAAATGTTAAAACATTTTGTAATACATACATAAATAATATCCCAAGTGATATAGTATGCAAGCTGGTTAAAAGTTGATTTGGTACTATATCATCAACTAAAAATTTAAAAATAAAACGTTCCTAAAAAACCAAATAGGTTTAAAAATAAAGACGCTATAAATATGGCGATAATAAGATTCTTATTCGGCTTCAACACACTCAACATCATCGGTAGGAATTTTATACTTTCATCACCTTTTCTAAAGTATTTATTCTTTTCTATTAATACCAATACCCCTGTCCAATATTGACAAAATTCCTCTATTTTTTCTGTTCTACGTCCTTTAGCAGGATCTACAACAGTAACCATATTATTTCTTACTTCCTCTATTATAACAAAATGAGCAAATCCATCTTTTGTTATTACATGTGCTATTGATGGAGTAGGTATTTCATATAGAGCCGAAGGATCTTCGGCACGAACACCACGAGCATTAAACCCTAGCTTCTCAGCTATTTTCATAAGCCCTGCAATATTCGTACCTTGAAGATCTGTCCCCCCATACTCACGCAGTCTTGTTACAGACACGCTATAACCATAATAATTAGAAATCATAGCCATACAAACCGGTCCACAATCTTTTGGATCTGTTTGTTTTATATATTTTATTCTTTTTCTCATTATACGCTCCTTAAATCAAGAAAAAATTATTATTCATCTTTCCATCCACAATACCCCTTCTTTTTCATTCTTAATAATTCAAAAGATCTTCAAAAAAATCTCCCCCAGTTATTCTTTCTATTTCAAAATTTGTTAATTCCTTAACCTTATTATTTTCTTTTTATTTGCACTTCATTTAAAATTTTCTGTTTCCCCATAAAATTTCTCTCCTTATCTTACACTTGATGTTTTTAGGTAAAATTTTTACTTTATTCACTTCAACATTATTTTTTTACTAATCTGAATTTTTTTCTATACGTTCATTTGTAATTATTGATTCTTTATTAGTTTCAATAACATTATTTTCTTTTTCTACTAATCTTAGAGTTTTTTTCACTTCACTCTTATCTATGCTTTTTAGTATCTTCTTTAAAAAAATCTATCATATAAACCCTTAGCTGTTATCCCGATTCCTGCCCAACCATTTACTACTTTTACCTTCTTTTACATATAATACAGCGGGTACTCCAGGAATTTTTTAATTTTTGAAAGAAAAAAACTTTTAGCGTCTTTATCTAAATCAGGACTTTCTATATCATAATAATTTAGCTTATTTCCATATAAAACATTAAATTCTCTCAATATTGGAGAAAATTTTTCTACAATGCGGGCAAGTTTTTTTCTTCCAAGATATAGTACAAATGTCTCTTTATTTTCAAACTTAGAATGAGATATCTTTTATATTTAATCTATTAAATTTATTGATATTTTGAAGATATTCATCTTCTGTAACTTCCTTTTCTTCTATCTTATTGTTAACCGCTATATCATTTGCATAAATAGTCGAAGTATTAGAAAATATAGCTGATACAGCAATAATTGACATTAGTATTTTTATTCATTTTTATCACCTCATTTTTTTATATAAGAGGGATTTTCATCCCCTCTTTATCACCATAACTAAAAGTATATAGTTTCTTTTTAAATAAATTATTATTATTATCCAGATAAGCCATATAGAACCAATAATCATCATTATTTCTTCAAAATCTGAATTAAGATAAACTAATATAATAAAAATTATTAAAGCTATTACCATAAAAATTATCGTAATAATATAATAACTTTTTCTTATTTCTTGGAATTAAATGATTTTCTATAATTTTTAGGTACAGTAAATCGTCTATAACTCACTATTATAAGTAAAGAAAAAATATACTCATTAAGCCTACGTATAGTATTCCATACCAATCTCTCTTCCCAGAAAAAAATTAATAACACTACGGGTATAACTATAAAATTGCAAATTCCAATTATTATAAATAATACTCTTTTAAGTTTATCCGGTATAAACTCCATATAGAAAACACACTCCTATTGCAGCACTTGTAAACCATGGATTAAATCCACTATATTCCGCTGCTGTAAGACCACACTCCGCTCCAGTCCCTAGTCCATTAGCTATTTTAGCTAATCCTCGTTCACCTCCTCCATTTATAACTGTCAATTCACCATTTGTTAATTCTTTCATATCAATCATTTCCTATATATTAACTAAAGATATCTTATTGCTGTACATCCTATTGCAGCATAATGTGAACCTATTGCAAATCCAGCACCTGTTCCAGCTCCAGCTGTAAATGCTCCACCGACAACTCCTCCAATAATTCCACCTCCTACTGCGCATATTCCTATCATGCTGGCATCCCACCATCCATTTCCGCCATTTAGTGTCTCTTTTTCATTCTCATTTAATTCTATAAATTTATTTTCTAAAATATTATTCATCATTTTCTTATCTCCTAATATATTATTATAAGTGGTACCTCTTATGATTTTTATTATACATCAATATTATAAATATACTCTATTTTTTTCCTAGAAGGTTATATTTATTCCTGAATAGAAAAAAATTATATTCATATATCATTAATATTGATATTCTTATTATTAAATGTTAAAATTTAATTAACACTTATTTTTTTGGAGCGTATTATGAAAGATTATTTTGAAATTATATACTATCATATTCCAATAATGATTTTTATTATTTATTTCTATATGTAATATTATAAAACAAATTTATCAAGTAAAGTTTAACAGGCATGATTTAATAATATTTTTCAGGAATTTTTTTGTATTGACTTATTATTTTTTTCTTATTATATCTTTAATATTTTTTTATAATACTAACAATAATCATACCTATATTGATAATATTGAAAAGAAAAAAACGTGAAATTTAATCTCTTCAATTTAACATTTACTATAGTCTATACTACTGCACTATATAAAACATCTGAATTACTAGTAATATTTGTATATACGATTTTTAAATACTACTGTTTTAATTAATATAATGGATATGATAGTCTTTTTTTATATTAACCTTTGTATTTTTCAAAGATTTTTTTAAAATTAATTTAAATAATTTTTTTCAAAGCAAGAAAGTAGTGTCATTTTATAATTTGTTACTTTCTATCTCTGTGTTTATTCTTGTTTTTTTATAATTTTCTAGGTATAAACTCTGTTATAGAAAGTAGTAATATACCTCTTTACTATATATCCATAAGTGTTATTACTTTCTTCTTTATATTATTCATTTTCATCTCCTCTTCACTTCTTAAAAAAATCTTCATATTAAGATAGAGGTAGAAGCTGAAAGGCAAAAAGCTAGAACAACAGAAAAAAATATATCGAATCATTAGAGAAAAAAATAATAATGAGATTAGAAAATTCAAACACGATTTTTAATAATATTATTTTTAGGTCTTGAGGGGTATATTACTAATAATGAAGTAGATAATATAAAATTAAGAGACTATTTCTACAATAATATAAAGGACTTCAACACAAAAATTGAGCTTGATAATATTGTTCTTTCTCATTTAAACAATATTAAAATTCTATCTATTAAGAATTTACTTACAAATAAAATCATCAGCGCTCAGAATAATGATTTTAAAGTTAATATTTGTATTGAAGATGAAATTGATGTTTTTTTATGTTAATGAAATGCAGCTAAGTCGTGTGCTGGGGATCTTCTTGGATAATTCTTTAGAGGCTGGCTTAGAGTTAGACAATAATAGATTTTTAGAATTAATAATTTTAAAAGTTAATAAAACTATTGTTATTCAAATAACAAATACATTTAAAAATACCAATTTAGATATAGACCAGATTAATGAAAGTGGATATTCTTCAAAAAGGAGAAAATAGAGGAATAGGATTAAGTTCTGCTAACGACATAATTAGTAAGCATAATATGATTTTTAAATACTAGAATCGAAGATAATCTATTTAAACAAATACTTACAATTGAGGGGAGTTATAGATGAAAGTTTTTATTTGTGAAGATAATAATGAAATTTTTAAAGAAAATAGAACAAGTTATAAAAAAATTATATTATGATTAATGATTTATCTATTGAAATCATAACATCATCTACTGATCCATTAAATATTTTGGGAGAAGCTCCTAAACACGGTATTGCTAACTGTTATTTCCTAGATATAGACTTAGGTGAAAGTGTTATGAGTGGCATAGACTTAGGAAAGAAAATCCGAGATGTCGATCCTTTTGCAAAACTTATCTATATTACAAATTTCGATAATATGCAGGTTAGGATATTAAATGAAATGATAGCTCCCCTAGCATATATAATAAAAAATCATGATGACATAAATGAAAAAATACGCACGTCTCTAACTAAAGCATACGAACAATACATACAAAGTACTAAACTAACTTCTAATATAGGAAAAGTTCCAATTAAAGTCGGACTTAAACAAGAGTTCTATGACATTAATGAACTGCTATATTTTTGAAGCATTAGAAGGTCACAAAAATAAGATTAAATTTAGTAAATAATAAAGAAATAATTTTCTTCGGTAAAATCTCAAATCTTGAAATTTTACACCCATCAATTTATATATGCCATAGATCTTACGCTATAAATTTAGATAATATCGATAAATTAGATATTGAAACTGTAATTTTTTTAAAGATGGGACTTCTATATACCTTTCTTCAAAAAAACTATACGTAGAATAAAAAGAGATTAAAAAAATAGATAGACAGAAAACTTCAAAATAACTTAAACGCAAATTAATTTTTGAAGTTTTTGTTTTTTCTTAAAAGAATCTTTGAATATACACTGCTTTTTTTATTATCATCAGCAAAATTTATTTCATTTTACTAGTTTTTTTATCTTCACCTTTGTTTTTCTATGAAAAATACTGATGAACTAAAAACAACTAAGAGTAATACAACAAAAAGATACAAAAAGGCATAATAGAATCAGTATCTTTAACTACTTCGACTGTTGCATAAAATATAATAATTATTTCTATCATAAATAAGAAACATTGAATACTTTTTTTCAAAAAGTTGACATTTTTTTAAATAATTCTATATATTTCTTCCAGTTAGCATTAATATACCTAATTAGTCGGAAATAAAATTCTATTAAACTATCCATAAATATCCCTCTTACAGAAATTCCTTTTAAAAATAATCTCCCAAACCAATAGGCTTGGAAGATTAACTTTAATTAATGTCTTTCATCAAGTGTAAAACGCACTTCTATTTTGAAAATTCCATCTTCTGGTGCATACGCTCGAATTGTTTCTTTGTGTTTTTCCGCAATAAGTTGTGCCATAGATAAGCCTATACCATATCCTTTTATTGCACTATTTCTTGATTCATCTAAACGATAGAAACGCTCAAACACTTTACTTAAATCACCTTTTTGAACTATTGCTTTATTAGAAACTTTCAAAATAGCATATTTCCTATTTTTCTTAAGGCTTACTGATATACCGCTATCTTCTGGTGCATATTTAATAGCATTTTCTAACAGTATATCCATCAATTGTACTATTGAAGCTTCTTCACCAAAATAATACAAATCAGAATCTATATCTGTAACAATATTTTTTTTCTGGAAGTGTGCTAATTCATTAAAATCTTCTATTCTTGATTCCAATGCATTTGTCAGATCAAATCTTGTTCTTTCAACTGTGTCTTTTTCTTCCATTCGGCTAAATACAACTAAACTGTTAACTAAACTAGTAAGACGATCTACTTGATTATGTATATTCTGCGTCCATTTTGAATCACCATTCATCATCTCTAATACATCAGCATTAGAACTAATAATAGCCAACGGTGTTTTCAGCTCATGGCTCGCACCTGTTATGAATTGTTTTTGTTTTATGTAAGTTTCTTGAATTGGTGCTATCACTCTTTTAGAGATTAACACAATTAAAACAAATACTGATGCTATAACTCCAATAGAAATTAATAAACTATTTTTTTCAAATGAATGTTGCGAATCTAATTCACGATGACAATTTAAAAATAGTATCAAATTTCCAACATTAGTTTCTGCCTTTAAAAATCTATAGCTACCAATAAAGCCACTTGTTTTCCCTGAATTTAATGCTTCAATTACCTTATGCTGCAAAGCATCTTGATCAGGTATTAAACTATCATCACGGTAAGTCTTGATTATCCTTCCAGAATCATCAACCTTAGCAATAGAAAAACCATTATAATCTGTTGTACTAGATGAATTTTTTTGTAATTATTAGATCATCTCCATCTTCTGCAAAAATTTTTAATTAATGCTTGTGATTTTTGAAGCATCTAATAGTGTTGTGTCTATTCTTTCTTCTAATTTATAATAGTTTATAAAGTTTAGCGCAATAGCTAAAATAGCTATTACAACAGCTACACTCCCTACAGCCGTTGTAATAAATTTTTCTTCTAAGACTCTTAAACATCAATCATCTCCAAAGTATAACCAACATTTCTAGTAGCTTTAATATGGATATTTGCGTCTAAAAGCTTTTTAATTTTTTTCTTAGATATGAAATATTAACCCAAACTACGTTAATTTCAGAATCACTATCATATCCCCAAATTCTTTCTAAAAATTGTTCAGTTTGAATCACATTCCCTGGATTTCTCATCAACATTTCCATCATTTGATATTCTTTATTTGATAGTCTTACTTTGTCTTTTTCTGTAGCTAATTCAAACGTATACTTACTTAAACTTACATTCCCCAATTCTAATACATTACTAGTAAATGTCGCCTGTCTTCTAGTCATAGAACGAACTCTCGCTAATAATTCCTTAGTTACAAATGGTTTTGTTAAATAATCATCTGCACCACTGTCTAGTCCATACACCTTATCTTCAATCTCTGATTTAGCTGTAAGTAATAAAACTGGTGTATTTTTCTTATTGTCTCTTAATTTTTTTACTACTGTTACCCCATCCATTTGCGGCATCATAACATCAAGTATTGCACCATCATAGTCATCCAACATTAGATAATCTAATGCATCTTGTCCGTTATTTACTACGTCGACTGAGTAATTGTTATGTTTTAACATTGCTTCGAGAGCATCTGCTAAGTCTCTTTCATCTTCGGCTAATAATAACCTCATAGTTTCCAACTCCTAACTATATTTTTTTATGTTATATATAATTTATATCATACATATTATATAAAGATTAACTAAAAATCAAGTTTAAACAAAGATTTAAATTTTATATTATATTTTTAATCCATTTAAATTATTCGAGTAAACACCTAGTTCTTCCACCTTCTTCGAACTTAATCTTTTAAAAATTCATTTTGTCTATATAATATATTATAACAAAAATTTATTGTTTTCATATCCGTTTTTACATTTATAATAATGATTTTTTTATAATATATTTATTAACTAATATTGTACTTCATATTGACTATACATGTCAAAAAAATTGGCTAACGCTTTCTTCGTTAGCCAACAACATTATTTTCTTCCAATAAGCAGTCCACTTTGTATGTAATCTTTCATACCTTTTCCATATCCCCATTTTTCTGCATATTCATCTGTTACATCAGAATTAATGATTTGGAACTTCGTAAATCCTGCTTTTTTAATAATATCTACCATCTCTTCTTCCAGAAGAGCACCCGCCACTCAAGTGCAGTGCATCTGTTGGGAATTTTTCCACTCTAATGGCAATTCCTTTTTCAAGATAATATCTGATATTACAAACATACCATCTTCTTTTAAAATACGATATATTTCATCATACACTTTTTGTTTATCTGGCTCTAAATTTATAACACAGTTACTTATAACTCTATCAACTGATTTATCTTCTAAAAGGAATATTTATTAGTTCTCCTTTAATAAATTCAACATTATCAAACTTCTTATTATCTCTAACCTTTTTCGCTTTTTTTCTAACATTGAATCTAATCTATCTAAACCATATAGTGTTCCTACTTTTGGATTTTTTTCATCTTTTGTAATGAAAATATCCATTCCAGCTCCACATCCTAAATCAATTAAAGACTGACCTTCTTTTTATTTTTTTAAGTGATTAATTGGATTTCCACAAGACAACCCCTATGTTTATTTCATCAGGAAATTCATTTATTATTTTTTTCATCATATCCTAATGATTTACTTAGTTGTTTTGGATCGATTTTTTGTCTTTTGTTTATTTTTAGAAATATTATCATAGAAGTTATCAACTGATAATCTTATTTTTGATATTATTATTCATTTTATCACCATCCCTTTATATTAAATAGTTGCTTGAATCAACCGATTCAAGCAACTCTCACTTATTCTTTATTCTATCATAGAAGTTTATTTTTTTCTATAATTATAGTTTAACGATTTCTCTATATCTAAATGTTGGATTTGGACGTCCAGGAATTAAAGCATTTAAAGTTTCTTCTTTGTATCCTACTACGTTAAATACACGTTTAACTTCTTCTTTTACGATCTCAACTAGTTTATCTGGGTGAACTTCTACACGTGCGTTAACTGTAAGGAATACTTTTTCACTAGTATTATCTAATTTACGTAGTGTTGCCGTTTCTTTCTTCCCTACAATATTACCTACTAAACCTTCTTTTTCCCTTGAAGAAGGAATTTTACGTGACCTACATTTAAATTTAATGAATCAAATCTTTCACCTAAGTTAGCTAAGAATGCAGCAGCTAATGTTTCAAATGATTCTTCTTTTTCAATAGCATACGTTCCATTTAACCATCCAAATAATGCCTCACCATCAGCATATGTATCATAGTCTACTTCTACAATTCTTCTTCCTACTTCTTTTTCACTGTTGATAATGTAATCGAACCACTCGTCTAAACCTTCTCCAGTTTTAACACTTGCAGTTAGAACATTTTCGTTATTAAATTCTTTTTTAGTTTTTTCTACTAAATCAGCTAATTCTTCTTCTGATAACAATTCAATTTTATTAATTAAGATAACATCGGCTTCTTCGAATTGTTTATAAATAATATAATCTCCAGGATTTGAATGATCTTTTAGAACTGCTTTTAAACGAGTTGGATCAGCTAAAGCTGTAAGCTGTTTTAAATTAACTTGTTCTTTGTATTTTTCTTTTAAAGGTTGCATAATAGTCGCTGATAAATCAGTACAACTTCCTACTGGTTCAGCTAAAATAATGTCACTATTATTTGCTTCTTGTAGGTGAGCAATTGCATTAACAAATCCACCAAAATTACAACAGAAACAACTTCCGCTTACTTCTTCAACGATGTCATTGTTTGTTTCTAAAAATGAAGTATCAACTAATTCACTTGCTTGGTCGTTTGTAATTAATCCAACTTTACGACCTTTTTCATTTAAACGTTTCGCAACTTCCCATAGAAGACTAGTCTTCCCTGCTCCTAAAAATCCACCTACTAAAATTAAATCTGTTTTGCTTGTCATAATTCTTTTTTCCTCTAACCTTATTATATTATTTGTTTAATTCATTTTGTCTTTTTAATGCTGGCTCTAACACTTTAGTAAACAAGTATCCAGCTAATACTCCACCAACTATTGGTCCTAGTATATAAACCCAGAAGAAGCCACCGTTAGCATCTGGAAATGCCGCTGATCCCCAACCAAATACCCATGCTACTAAACGAGGTGCGAAGTCACGTGTTGGATTCATACCAGCTTGAGTAATTGGCGCTAGTAAACACAATAATGATCCAACAGTTAAACCTATTTGTACTGGAGCCATATTATCATTGGGTCTTCCTACATTAGCACCTTCTGTGAATAAGAATATAATTAAAACTAATAAAAATGTTCCTAGTGCTTCTGCAACAAATGCCAATGGCATAGAAATGTTATAGCCACCTGGTTGATTATAATACTCTCCAAACATTTTCGCTGTAGCAACTGATTCAAATGTTCCACGTACTATGTTCTTTTTGACCTCAAACTGTGCTATCGATGAACTGTAAATTCCATACATTACTAATGAACCTAGTAATGCTCCGATAAATTGTCCTGCGATATACGTTGGTAATCTTCTAGCACTCATTCTACCTGTAAGGACCATTGCTACTGATACCGCTGGATTAAAATGTGCATTACTTAAATTTCTAGTAATATATATTCCAAAAGTTACTGCAAATGCCCATAACATACCAATTTGGAACAAACTCTGATGCGCATCATATAATACCGCTGCTGCTACTGAGCCTGTCCCAAAAAGAACTAATATAAATGAACCAATAACTTCCCCCAAGAAGTCATTTTTTAATGAATATTTCTCCATGAATATCCCCTAATTTATTTCTATAAACATATTATATCAGAATTAAAACTATATTTTTAATAATTATTTTTTTCACTTCACAATGTATATACATCCTAAATCCCAACTTTTTATTTTATATTTTATATATTCTAAAACATAAAATAAATATAATAATATTAGTTTATTATTATTATATTTGTAAACCAATATACTATCTATTAATTTTTTTCTTACAAAAATATTATTATATTTTTTTGTAATTTATATAGCATAAAAAAAATAAGCCCTAAATAGGACTTATTTTTTTAAAATTATATTAAACTATCGTATTCTTCTTCAGTTAAATAACTTGAAATTGCACCTGTTTTTGTAGTTGTTAAACTAGCATAGTTCGTTGCAAATTTTGCCATTTGAGCTAATTCTTCTTCTGAAATGTTATCAAGATCTTTATAATTTAATAATTTAGATAAGAATGAACCAGCGAAAGCGTCACCTGCCCCTGTTGTATCAACAGCTTTTTATGTTAGGTATTTCAGTTACTACTTTGTGATTTTGATAATAAACTTCTGCCCCATGTTCTCCTTTTGTATAAAGAACAACTTTCATGTGACTAAAGTCTTTTTTCAACGCTTCTTCTATATTAGTAGTTCCAGTTAGGAATTCTAATTCGTTATCAGCAACTTTAATTACATCAACATAAGGTAAGAATTCTTTAATCGTTTCAAGATAAATCTTGTGATCGTCCCAAAGATTGAAGCGTAAGTTAACATCAAAAGAAATTAACACACCAGCTTCTTTAGCTTTTTTTAGTAATAAGTGATGGCTATCTTTTGATTCTTCTTGGATAGCGATACTTGCGAAGTGAATTGCTTCAATTTCCGATAAATCAACTTTTTCAACATCTTCCTTACTAATTCTTAACGTCGATGAACCTTTGAAGTAAAAACTAAATGAACGGTCTCCAGTTTCATCTAAAGAAACAAATGCTAATGGTGTGAAGCTATCAGCTTTACGGCTTACATATTTACAGTCTACATTTTCATTTTTTAAAGTATTTTCTAGGAAATCACCAAAACCATCTTGTCCTAATGATGTCAATAAATAACTTTTATGACCTAGCTTTTGTGTAACACACGACACGTTTGCTACACATCCACCAGCCTCTTTTTTAAACGATTTTACTTTATCGATTGTTCCTACACCTTCTCCAATAAAGTCGATTAGCATTTCTCCTATACATAAAACTGCCATTTTAGTTCTCCTCTCTAATTTCGATTGCTCCAAGTTCTTTTGCTACATAATTAGTAGCTAATATTTTTACATCGTGATTTTCTGGATAGAATCTTGTCGAAATCGTAAATGATCCTCCATTAGCGAATAATTCAATTGATGAACTATCAAATACTATTTCTACATCTTCTAAATCTAATTTATATTTTCTATCATTTCTTCCGTAACCACTAGTACCAAAAAGAAACTTTTAATTCTTTATTTTCATAGCTAACTTTAAAATCAGCTACACTGATTTCAAAAACTTTCTCCATGTTCTTGTTTATAATACCATGTATTTTTTTATTAAAGTCATTAGTTTTTAATTTCGTTACCTAATAAATCTTTTACCGATTTATGTAAGGTTTGTCTAACTTTACCATCCTTGAAATTTACTACACGAGGTACAGTTAAACAGTTTTGATAACCAAACTTCGTAGTAGGATTAGTATAGCTACTATCCGGCACATACATCCAACCGATTAAAACACGATTGTTATCTTCATCTAAAAATGTTTGTGATGCATAAAAATCATGCCCATAATCTAATAGTGTAAAGTTATCTAGTTTGTCAACATTCTCAATTCCATCTTCAACTACAGAATATCCAATTTGGTACATATTTTCATAATATGGGTACATTCTTGTAATACCTTGAGGTGAGAACATAAATATTTCTTTCCCATCTACTTCAAAATAATCAGGACATTCCCACATAAATCCTAGATTTTTTTCTGAATAGATTGTTTTATATGGTTTAAGAGTATCTTTATCGTATACTAATAAACATCCATAATCATTAGTATCTCTAGCACCTAGAACTAGATATTTTTTTCCATTTTTTTCAAATATCTTTGGATCTCTAACATGATTTGACATATTAGGGTAATCATCTGTCTTAAGTAGACATTTTTTCTCAGTAAAATTAATTCCATCTTCCGTTTCAAAAGATATGGTGTTATGACCACGTCCAGCATGAACGTAGTCATAATCTCCTTTATATTTCACATTTCCTGTGTAATAGAAAACTAATTTTCCATCTTCTATATTGGCACTTCCTGAATATACACCATGTGTTTCTTCTTCTATAGTTGGTGTTAAGAAAACGCCACGATTTTCATAATTTTTTAAATCACTACTAGTATAGTAATACCATAACTTTAGTCCACCATTTACTTCATATGAATATTGGTGAAAAATATGATACTTACCATTAAAATAAGCTAATCCGTTAGGATCGTTCAGCCATCCTTTAGTAGGTTCTAAATGAAGATTTGTTTCCAATTATTAGCTAGCATTTACAAGCTCCTTCTTAGTTTTGAAGAAATATGCTGTTACTGAGAATGAAACGATGAATGATAATGCTAAACCGATAGCGAATGTTGACCAGTGATTTGCAGGAATTGAAATAAATCCTGGAAGACCAGCTGCTCCTAATGCTGATGCGAATACTTTGTTAAGCCCTATCCATGCACTTCCTACTGCACTACCTGCAATAGCTCCGTAGAATGGATATTTAAGTCTTAAGTTAACACCGAACATCGCAGGTTCTGTAATACCTAGTAATGCAGAAATTCCTGATGCTGATGAGATAGATTTCATTTTTGTATTTTTAGAGAATACTAATACTGCTAAAACTGCTGCACCTTGTGCTACGTTTGACATAGATGCGATTGGGAAGATAAATGTTAATCCTGTCGCAGCTAAAAGTTGAGTTTCAATTGCCGAGAAACTTTGGTGTAATCCAGTGATTACGATTGGTGCATACAATAGACCAAAGATTGCTGCTCCTACAAATCCACCTTGCATGTATAACCATTGTAATCCTTGCCCTAGTAAAGTACCAGCTTCACGAAGTACTGGTCCCATCCAAGCAAATGTTACAAATCCTGTTACGAATAATGAAACTAACGGTGTAGTTAAGTTATCTAACCATGATGGAGTTACACGACGTAAGAATTTCTCAACTGTTGCTAATAACCAAGCAGCTGCAAGGATTGGTAATACTGTTCCTTGGTATCCTACTTTAGCAATCTTAAATCCAAATACATCCCAATAACCAAGAGTTGTAACTCTTTGTAATCCATCTACTGCTTGACCACTTTGATTAACGATATCTAATGCTGGTGCAAGAAGTTGGTTTGTAGCTGGATCTAGTTTTCCAAATACATAAAAGTTCATTACATCTGGGTGCACCATTAACATTGCAAGAGCTGCTCCTAGATATGGATTCCCACCAAAACGTTTAGTTGCAGAAAACCCAATTAACACTGGTAGGAATACAAACGGTGCATTGGCAAATACGTTAACCATATCTGCTAGACCAGCAATGCCAGGATTAGCTTCAATAACTGATTTTCCAGTGTAGAATAAATCTTTTGCTGTTAACACATTGTTAATCCCCATTAAAAGACCACCAGCAACGATCGCTGGAATAATCGGAACGAAAATATCACTTAACATTTTTACAAAACGTTGTAGGGGATTTCCTTTGCGTTTCTTGCTTGTAGTTTTTTCTCCTTTATCTTCACTTGAAGCTCCACCTTTGTAAACCTCGTTATACTTAGCAAAAACTTGTTGAACAAGACCACTTCCGAAGATTAATTGAAGTTGTCCGTTATTAAAGAATACACCTTTAACACCTTCAATATCTTCAAGTTTTTCCTTGTTATATTTTTTCTCATCGTTTAATTCTATACGAAGGCGAGTTGCGCAGTGAACAACAGAGCTAATATTTTCTTCACCACCACTATGTTCAACAACTTCAGTTATAACTTTTTTTAAATCCATAGTCATTTCTCCTTTTTTTATTTTTTTAATTTATATAATGACACTTAACAATTACCAAACAAAAACGGTAACGTTACTTTTTTATTGTACACTTCTTTATAGCTAATTGTCAAGAGAAAAAAGTAACGTTACCATGTTTTTTTGTAAATAGTAGCTTCCTTGCTTCAAAGTGTTATTTTTTTGTTATAATCTAATAACTATAAAATAGGAGGTTTATATGGATTTTTTTCAATTAAAAAAATCTATTTACTAGTGTTTCTACAAACATTAATCGATATAAATTCACATACATCTCAATAGCTGCTATAATTCAACTAATTCTTGTATGTGGTTTTATGGCTAATCGCTAGAGTTTTTCCAACTAGCTCTTACCCTTGCTGGTAAAGAACATCTTGATAAAAACAATATTCTTCACATATTAACTAATCCCTATAGTTTTATAATTCTTAATCTTCTAATCCTTATAGTAGCATTTTTTTATGTTTATAGAGTTTTCTATACTAACATTTACGATATATGGACAACTAACAGATAAAAAAATATTCGTATCGAAAGATCTTAAAAAAACGCTTGGAATAAAACAAAAAAATTTAGCAGGTTTTCAAACTCTATTTTTTTATAATTTATTTCATAATTACTATCCCTACTGTTAACCTAGGTGTAAAATCTGTTTTAGCTAAAAACTTATTTATTCCTAAATTTATAAGTGGTGAAATAATGAAAACTACCAGTGGTTTTTATTATTTGGGGATCGATCGTGATAGTTTTTTTCTTATCTAAACCTTAGATTAATTTTTCACACTCCCACTTACAGCTGTTGGAGATGAGAATATACTAGATAGTATTAAAAGGAGCTGGGAACTTACAAAAAAACCGGTAAAAGAAAAACTTGTAATCACTATTATCTTATTTGAAACAATATACATCATTATTGCAGTAATTTTAATCGGTGTTATCACCTTCTTATGTATTTGTGTTGATAAGGACGGTAATAATCCTATAGTTCAAACCTTATTTTTTCTCAGCGATAAGTGCAATTATCTTCTTTATAGGGTACTCTCAAAAATAACTGTTATTACTTTATTAGTTACTGTACTAATAGATCGAAAATGAAATATCAGAAGAACTAGTTAATAATCTTAATGAAAAATAAGAAAAAAATCTAGATTAGTAGCAACCTTTACTACTATAATAATTGTTATTGCAACTATTATTAATGGGTTTAATATTTATGGAAATGGAGTCAACAAAAATATTGAGACAATTGCTCACAGAGGGTATGTCTATAAAGGCGTAGAAAATTCTATCGAAGCACTCGAAGGTGCCGCTGAAGTTGGAGCTAACTATGTAGAATTAGATATATTACTAACTAAAGACAATAAATTCGTTATAATGCACGATTATAACCTTAAAAGACTTGCTGGCGTTAACAAACGAGTTCAAGATATGAACTACGATGAAGTTGTTGGTCTACCTATAAAACAAGGGGATTATACTAGTAAAATACCTTCTTTAGAAGAATTTGTAAATAAAGCTAAGGATTTAAATATGAAGCTAGTAATCGAACTTAAGCCTCATGGTGGTGAACCAAGTAACTACGTCGACATTCTTATTGAAGAAATAAAAAAATTAAAACTTGAAAATTATAAATTCATGTCACTTAATTCTAAAGTTATGGAAGAACTCGAAACAAAAGCACCGGAATTAGAAACTGGTTATGTAATTCCACTTCAATTCGGGAATTTTCACAAAACTAACGTCGACTTTTTCGTAATAGAAGACTTCTCATATAGAGATCGTCTAGTGGAACAGGCTAGAAAACAAAATAAAAAAGTTTTTGTCTGGACAATAAATGATCCAGCGTTAATTACTAGGTACTTACAAAGCCCTGCAGATGGTATTATTACTGATGAACCTGAACTTGTAAAAGAAGAAAAAGATATTTTAGAAAATAACTATTCATATTACGATAAAATACTAAGACTTATTAATATAAAAAAAATAACGAAATCTGTGAAAAACTAAAATAAACTCTTGAGAATCAACATCACTTAAAATAATTAAATCTATAAAAATTATAAACTAGTAAATTTTTGGTTAACATAAAGAATTTACAGAGTTTTATTCACACTCCCAAGGAGCATCTACTATTATTAGAGTTGCTCCTTTATCTTATATTATTTATATTATTTTTTTAAAAATCTTTGTAATTTCTGCTTTGTCTATCGAGCGAAGCTATAACAACTTCATCATTTGTACTAATAGAGTTTAGCATATCATTTAAAAATACTATTTGCATTTTTTTCCACTTACTTGTCCACTAAATAGCAATTCAATATTATTTTTCTTTCATAATTCCTTTTTTTACCTATCTAGGTTTTTGGTCTATAGTTGACATTCGTATATATCCGATTTTTTTATTTTTTTCACCTCCTGAAGTTTAGTTTTTAGACATGTATAACTAATATTTAATTTGTTGATTTATTAGGATTAGGTTTTTGTTCATTATAGGTATATCTATATCAATCATTAAAACGAAAAAAATAGTCGTAATCTTAACTTAAAAGGTTACGACTATAGTATATTATCTCAAAAACTCATCTTTTTCTATGGTTAATCTTCCCATATTACTCCCTTGAATATGAACTTCCACTATACCTCTGCCAATCTGTTAAAACTGTATCTAATAGTTCATCTGATTTTTTCTGTAGGTATTCTTTTGAGATATTGTGTTTTTCTAAGAGTTCTCTTGTTTGTTTTTTCTCATCATCTACTCGTGGGGCATTTTTACCACGAAAAGATACATCATTTATCAATTTATGGCTATTCATATCATATAGGTAGTGTATATCTAAATATACTTCTTCAGCAATCAATGTTGAACTAATCACAAATATTGCCCTTTCATCATCAAAGTTTATTAAAGAAAATTTTATATTACTTCTATTAACTTGTTCTTTATAATATAGTTTTACAATATCTGCTCCTCTATTGTCTCTGCGTATAGGTTTTATCTGTCCCATTCTGTGTACTGAACCGAGTAGTGAGAAATTATAATATGAGTTATACATCTCTTCAAATACATTTCTATTATTTGTTTTATAATAGCCACATATACTACCTATTAAAACTACCGTCGTTATTATAAATATTTTTCCAGTCCTTACTTAGTTTTTTTCATTAAAATATCTACTTTTCACTGTAATAATCTTGAATATCATTTTGATTATTCTCAATACTTTTTATAAAGGGTTATATGGTTGTGAATATTTTTTTCTATTATATAGTTTATATCACTTGGCAATCTTACTATTCTTCTTTTTTTCAAATATATACAGTTTACTAAGTTGATTATAAATTTTTATTTTTTTACTTTATTAAAAATCTACATTCTTTTTTAAATTCTTCTTCACGATTGTAAACGTTATTTTCTAATTTATCATAGTAGCTATTACTCGCTGTAACAAAGTTACTATTATTTTTTTTCATCAAGCTTACTATATTAACAGCATCTAAATCTGCCTTATAGTCATCATTTCCTATGCTTGGAGTAGTATCAGCTACGTCTGTTGTATCCCCAAACCATCCTGACATGTCGTTTGTATTTTTATGCCCCCTCGAAGATCTGCAAGGCGTAGTTTTCCATAAAGATATGTTGCCATTGTGATATACTGATGGACAAAATCTGTTTTTTCTTTAAATGCGTCTATTTGACTATCTCACAGTTTTTTGAGTTCATCCTCTGTTATTTTACGTCCTAATGCCATTTACATAGTTTCTTTATACCTTGATAGATCCCCTTCATCAATACTATTATAGTATCCATAACCTCCATGTTGTATTCTAACCTTATATTTTAAGTACTCATATTCTTTATCTGTTAGTCTACCATATTCTTTTAATTGGGTATTTGTAGTTATTATGCTATCACCGATAACTAATCCAGCCCCCAGCACCAGTCAAGTAGCAGTCAAAATAATTAAATACCTATAGCCCCCTCTTTAAATAGCGATTTTTGTTGCTATTTTTTTGTTTTTTTCTGGATTTTACACTCGATTCTTTAGTTATTCAGAGTTATCATCAGATTATAATATAATATAATATATAACTCTTTGTCGATATATTAAAATTAATGAAGACTTGTGATTTTGGGTTTTTAATTATTTACTAAGCTTAAAAAAATTCACTATTATCTCAGTTAGTTCAAAGTGCGATTCGCCATTGTTGGTAGTATACTTTTTCTCGTTCTCTTATTTGTTCAAATGTCATCCTATACCAATATTTACCTAAAATTTTTAGACTCCTTAATAGCTTTATCTTTTTCCATTATAAGAATCTCCAAGCTCTTCCTTAAGTTTTTCAGTCAATTTATCAACGACCTCTTTTTTTACATCGTTATAATCTTCAATATTTACATCAACATCAAAAACATCTTTATGTAAATAATTCTCTGCCTCTCTTTTAAGGGTTGAGAATGCTAAAATACCTTTTGCTTTATTAGTTTTTACTATTTCGGTATTCTTGGTTGTCATCCCAGAGTTTAATCTATCTGAGTCTAAAAATATACCGAAAGGAAGTCCGAATTTATTAATTGTTCTTGTTGTTACCCAAGTTTTCAGATTGTCACAACCTCCAGTTGGAAGAATAGTAATTCCAGCCTCTTCAAATGTTTTTTCTATTTCACCAGATTCTTTAAGCCTTCTACATAAATGAGTTAAAAAAATAACATCAGTTTTACCTTCCACTAAAATAATTGCTTTAGTTAATGGAGATATAGGTTCTGGTAATACACCTAAAGCTGCTACAATTTTCTCTAACGTCTCCCCTTCTCCTCGACATACTGTAGTAATACCATTTTGTTTATCAATAAATCTTAAGCTACTAACAGGAAGCATTCCACCTAATGCTGGTGTGTGAGTTGTTAATAAAACTTGCGTATTATCACGATTAGATAATTTCAAAAAAGAATCAATCAACATTTTCTGATGAGAAGGATGTTGAGAGGTTTCTGGTTCTTCAAAAGCGTATATAATTGATTTATTTTTTTCATTTTCGATTAATTTTCTTTCCGCTTCCGACCTAAAGAAATTCAACAATATAAGTCTTCGAACCCCACTTCCTCGCTTATTTATAGAAATATTATTATCAGAATTAATAGAAAGTTTAAATAGCGAATCAAATTTTGGCTCACTTTTAAATTCTGGTATTAAAGAATTAGCTAGCTCCTCATCCATTTCTTTTAACTTTAATAATGTACGTTCAGCCGTCTCTATTGCTTTTTTCTTAACCTCGGATTTTATCTTTTCAATCTCGCTTTGTAAATCGCTCAATGCTTGCGAAACAGCAATGGACATGGGGTCTGTAACTTCTTTATCGGAATCAGAACTATTCCTATCGGATTGAAATAAAGCATATACAGGTAGAAATTGTTCGAGAGAGCTATATATTTTTTTAACATCTTCTTTATCTACCTCAATTTCACTCAACTTATATTCGCCCCGATAATATTTTAAAATAGCCCTTCTAATACTTACATTACTTCTAGCATCATAATCTTCCGATGGTACATTTAACTCTTTTGCTCTCTTTTTTAAATCTGCTTGTTTAAGTTGCAATAAGTCACTATACCCTTCATCTCCTGGATGATTGCAAATAATCTTAGTAATTGGTTTAGGTTTCGCAGAAGTACATTTAAAAGATTTTAAAATTTCTAATTCTCCGTCGTCATTTAAAAGGTTCTCACTCCCTAAGTCAGTTACAGAACTCGCATCTATAGTTACATTATCTGGTAAGCTATTAAAAATACAACTAATATAAATACTGTTATCATCCGCATTTTATAGATAAGTCCTCTTTTTCACATACTACAACTTTATTGTTAAAGAATATTTCCAAAGCTTCTAATATGGTTGACTTTCCAGCATCATTTTTTTCCAATAAGAGCAGTAATCGAGTCAATATTTATAATCGTTTCGTTTTTATATCCTCTAAAATTTCTTAACTTTAACTTCACTAATTTCATAAAATCACCTCATTGTATTAGCTTACTACAACTGCAATCTCTTTAGCTATCCGTTCAATTACAGGAACAACAACACTATTTCCAGCTTGTTGTAATATGCTCATACGCTGTTCCTTTCTATAAAACAAAAAAATAATTTATTTTTTTATATTATACTATATTTTTTTATCCTCTTAGGTAGTGATATGTTAAATAGTCGTAACCTTATTTTAAAGTTGCGACTATCTTTATATTATTCTAAAAGTTTTATTCTTTAATTTTCCTATTTATTCCCAAAACATGTGCTTATTAACTCTGATACATGAGAAGTCATTACCCCTAACTCTTTCATTCTACCATCTAAAGCCTCTATTGATTTCCCTTTATTTTGATTCACCAGTTCAGAAAAACTTATTACCTGAGCATTTATCTTATTCATTACTAACGCTATCATTCTTTGAGCCCTTATGACCTCTGATAACGTTGAATAATTATATATCGCATCTTCTAAGTAATTCCTTAATTCTGTTTTTAGCGTAGACAATAATCCTCCTGCTGAATCAATTGTTTGTATAGTGTCACGATACGACTTTTCTAATTCTGTTATTAATTTTTCTGTCTCTTTTATTGCTGATGCAACTGCTATACTCTCCTCTATTGTGCGATAGTAGTGTATGTCATATTCTCCTTCTTCTTTTTCTTCTTTATAATAAATACCTGTCGGAAAATCTGCTATTAAACTTACCACACTCGCTTGTATTTCTTTTAAATCTGCATAAGTATTTCTACTTTTATCTTTTGCTACTGTGAGATACGCTGTAAACGAAGTTGCCATTTTAGACGATAGATTATTAGCTTCATCATCTACTTGTTTGTCAAACGCCTTTAGCACCGCCAAATCATCGAATAACCCTGATTTTTCTACAAATGTGTTAAAATCGCTAGGTATTTTCCCTACTTTATAGTTTCCTAATACATCTTGTTTTGTATTCCAATTTTGCTCTATTGTAGTATCATTTGCTTGGTGACTATCCGCTAATGCTATTACACTTTGTCGCATACTTCTTATGCATATTTCCATTGCATCCATATTTGTTTTTTCTACTCTTATTACCTCGCCTAATGGTTTAGCTATACCATCATCAAACTTCGATCTTACACCTTGCCCTTTAAATGTCTCGGCTATATTTGATTTGAATGAATTTATTGTGGCTATCCCTTGTCTAGCTATATCCGTCTTAGCAGATACCGTAATTATAGCTTCTCTTTGCGGGCTATATTCATTATAATATGTTTTTTTTACTCCTTCTGCTATCTTTCGAGCAGACACCTTAATCTTATCTAATTTTTTTACTGTTGGACTATAATCCCAAGCACTTCCACTTTGATAACACCAATGTTTAAAACCGCTAAACCCAAACCAATCAAACTGTCTTGAAAATTGATATGTATTATATTCTCCTAATACTTCAAACTTACTTTTGTTATCTTCTAATGTCGAGTAAAATTCATCAAGTTTTTTTATACTTTTTATTAACTCTATTTGCTCCAAGTAACGAACTATTGATTGTTCTAATGTCTCCGTTCTACTTTGTTTTCTGCTTTCTACATCTGCATTAGTTTGTTCAGATATACTAAGCAATTCTTTTATTTGTGCTATCTCATTTAAAAGAGCTTCCAAATTTCCAGCTAGTATTAATAGTGTAGGAAAATTTATTACTATTTCTCCACTTGCTCCAACTGGTATTAGAGGCGTTGCTTTTAAACTGTCTACACTAAATTTTGCATCTAGCTTTCCATCTTGATTCACATCAATTGTTAATTCTTTATTTTTACTCAATAGTTCCAAATACTCTTTACTTCTAGATACTTTTTCTAGCATGGCTGTTTCTTCTGGTTTTTCCCACGCTTTTACTCTTCTTCCATACCTATCTATTAGATTACCGTCTGCATCGAAATCATATCCTCCCCAGAGGTGTTGGTCTGCGAATGCCCCATAAGCCAATCCTACCATTGCCCCTAACGGACCTGCTATTTTTTCCCCTACAAGCATAGGTACAGTTTTCTTATCTAGACCAACAAATTTATATACTTGTCCTACTGCTCCCTCTCCTTCTTTATAACCTAATCCTACTATATCTTCAGAGTCCACATAATTATGTATTTTATCGTATAAGGCACTTACATTCACTTTTTGACTATACGATAACAAACTATATATATTCGGACCATTATAAATATATGCTCCGTTTATCCTGCTGTAATCTGTTATAGAGGACAGTGCGTATTGGGCATCCATTGACCCTAATGAATGTCCATATATATTTATTTTTGCATTAGGATATTTTTCCATTATTTCTTTTAGATAATCTGCTGAGGCTTCTAGTTGTCCCGTCACACCTCTTTGCCCTGTTCCTATTTTTAGCCCTATTACTGTATTATTTAACCCCCAATCTCTTCCTACTTCTCCTGCTTTACCTGTAACTGATTCTAGTGGATTGGTTGAGCCTCTGTATAGCAAGGTAATTTCTTTTACTTTTGCTCTTTCACTTAAGGATGCGTTGGGCAAGGCATTATTTCCATCACTAGCTAGGGCGTATATTTGTTCTCCATTTCCACTTCGGTTATCATTAAAGTCAAGGGTGTTTCCTACTAAATAATTATTTTTTGTTGTTACCTCTTCTCCTATCCCATAATACGCATATTCTTCTTCTGCTATTTCTTTATGTATTTTATCCGTTTTATTCATTACCTTTTTCCTCATATAATTTTCCATTAACCGGGGTTAATTCAGACATTTTCCTTGATTTTATAATCCCTCCATGTTCTAAAACACCTATAGAAGGATATTTATTTAAAACCGTTTTTACAGTAAGATCATTGTCATTATTTATTATTAATTTTATTCCTACTCCCCCATTGGATTTTTTTGTAGGTATAGCTATCATCTATTTGGTAACTTTTTTTATTTTTTTCCTTCTGGCGTTAAGGCTTTTTCATCTAGTACCCTTAGCATATTTTTCTATTGCTACTTTTCCTTCTTCCCCATGCACTATACTTTTCACTCTATATTTATCCATTTGTATCTTCCCTCCTATTAATATCGCTATTATTACGACTGTACTTAATATTCCTATCAGTATTTTCTTCACTTCTCTTCCTCCTTTTTTTATTTTTACTATATTTTTACCATCTCAGTACCTTTTTTTAGCAATTTTTTTCTTCAATTTTTTTGTCATAAAAAAATAAGCTATTATCTTATAGATAACGCTTGTCCCATCTTTGTATTTATTTTTGCATTAGGGTATTTTTCCATTATTTCTTTTAGATAATCTGCTGAGGCTTCTAGTTGTCCCGTCACACCTCTTTTCCCTGTTCCTATTTTTAGTCCTAATACTGTATTATTTAACCCCCAATCTCTTCCTACTTCTCCTGCTTTACCTGTAACTGATTCTAGTGGATTGGTTGAGCCTCTGTATAGCAAGGTAATTTCTTTTACTTTTGCTCTTTCACTTAAGGGGGCTTCTAGTGGCATCGCTCCTCTTCCATTTTCTGTCTTGGTATATGTAAATATTTGTTCTCCATTGTTACTTCTGTTGTTATTTATGTCGGATAAAGTGCCTATATATTCTCCACTTTCTGTTCTTAATTTATATCCTACACTATTATCATCATATTCTCGTTTTGCTGTGTAAACATTTTTATAGTCTGTGTTTACCATATTATTTTATTACTCCTTTTCTTTATCCTCAGAATACATTATTTCATCTAACTTTGGTGATATAGACATACCTTCCGTCTTATAGCCCCCATTATATTTATCTTGACTTATAGTAGTATTTAATATCATATCTTTATCATCATTTACTATAATTGAAATGTCTACTCCCCCATTGGATTTTTTTCTTTATTTTACCTTCATCTAACCTATAACTTTTAATTTTTACCTTCCGACGTAAATGCTTTATCATCTCTATTTTTAAAAATTCTCTTTATCGACACTTTCGCCTCTTCACTATGCACTATACTTTTCACTCTATATTTATCCATTTGTATCTTCCCTCCTATTAATATCGCTATTATTACGACTGAACTTAATATTCCTATCAGTATTTTTCTTCACTTCTCTTCCTCCTTTTTTTATTTTTACTATATTTTTACCATCTAAGTACCTTTTTTTAGCAATTTTTCTTCAATTTTTGTCATAAAAATAAGCTATTATCTTATAGATAACGCTTGTCCCATCTTTGTATTTATTTTTGCATTAGGATATTTTTCCATTATTTCTTTTAGATAATCTGCTGAGGCTTCTAGTTGTCCCGTCACACCTCTTTGCCCTGTTCCTATTTTTAGCCCTATTACTGTATTATTTAACCCCCAATCTCTTCCTACTTCTCCTGCTTTACCTGTAACTGATTCTAGTGGATTTGTTGAGCCTCTATATAGCAAGGTAATTTCTTTTACTTTTGCTCTTTCACTTAAGGATGCGTTGAGCAAGGCATTACTTCCATCACTAGCTATGGCGTATATTTGTTCTCCATTTCCACTTCGGTTATCGTTCATATCAAGGACACTACCTACCTTAAATCCTTGTTCAGTTTTAATAAATTCTTTTATTTCGTAATTTTTATACTCTAATTCTGCCATTTGCTTATTTACTTCATCTGTTTTTCGAATCACTACTATTACTCTCCCTCATTTTCTGGAACTAATTTTGTCATCTTCTCAGAAGTTACAATCATCCCATGTTGTATATATCCTCTTGAAGGATATTTATTCAAAGCTGTCTTTACAGTAAGCTTATTATCATCATTTATTATTAATTTTATCTCAATCCCCCCCATTGGATTTCTCTCTGTATAACTATCATCTATTTGGTAACTTTTTTTATTTTTCCCTTCTGGCGTTAAGGCTTTTTCATCCATTATTTTTCAGCATATTTTCTATTGCTACTTTTTCCTTCTTCCCCATGCACTATACTTTTCACTCTATATTTATCCATTTGTATCTTCCCTCCTGTTAATATCGCTATTATTACGACTGTACTTAATATTCCTATCAGTATTTTTCTTCACTTCTCTTCCTCCTTTTTATTTTTACTATATTTTACCATCTCAGTATCTTTTTAGCAATTTTTTTCCCCAATTTTTGTCATAAAAAAATAGGCTCTTTGTCAAGTAAGTTGATATTTTTTTCTTATAAAAAAATATTTTTTTCAACCTATATTTTTTTATAAAAAAAGCATTAAAACAACAAAAAAATCCCCTTTTTTTAAACATACTTTAACAAGCCTACTAATTTGACATTTTTTTGACTATTAATTCCTTTTTTTAGTAGACTTTCTTAGTATTCAATTTCAAGTTGTCATGAAACTTTTCTATGATATTCTTTAATTCTCTTTTCTTTTTCGTTTAACATCTTCTTCAAAACTAACCAAGTTAAATAATATCATCAATCTTAGCCTAAAGTTCTCGAAATTTCTATAACCATATCCTACACGTTTTTAATAGCTTTATCTTTGTATTTATTCCCTCAACTATACCATTAGAATATATATACTTTATTGCGTTTATGATATACTCTTCGTATTTTTTTATATGTTTCGAATGTTGTTTGAACACTAATCGAAAAACATTGAATAATCCCTATTTATAACTTCTCTTAACCCTTCTATGTCTTTCTTGTCAAAAGCCTCAATAAAGTCTTGATATACCCAATATAGTTCCTCTAATTCTTCATCTATTGATAAAATATAATTAAGTACATCATACTCACTATGAAATTTATTATAATTATATTTAAATGCTTTTGTATTCAATGCTTATTTCATTGAAATTTTTTTAAATAATAATTTCTTATATCGTTTTAAAAACCTTATATGGAAAATGATATTTTTTTAAAAGTTTTTCATCACTTCTATTCTTTTATTTTTTTCAAATTGACAGACAATAACCTTTTTTTATATGGAATCTATCTATTATTATCTTAGCATTTGGAAATAAATTTGAGGCAACATCTAGATAAGTAGAATAAAAAAATCAGAAACAAAAATACTTAACATTATTCCTAGCATTTTTTTATAGTCCTTAAAATATGAAACTAGTGTATTCTTATTTCTATTTATCAATATATCTTTTTATTTTTCCTTTTTTTCTCCATCTACAATAAGAAAATTCATTTTTGCATTTGCATATTTAACACCTCTAAACTCATCTACACACAAAACTTTTTGGCAAATATTCCTTATTTACAATATTATACTCCTTAAATTTTTCTAATTCTCTTTGAACAGTATTTATTGATACGTTATTTTGCCTAGCTATCTGCTTTGACGATGTAGTTGTGGTAACATCTATCGCAATTTGCTTATGAATCTGCTTAGATATCCTTTTCCCCTTATCTACAAATGATACTTCAGGTTTAAAATTCAAAGAACAATTTCTACAAGTATATCTTTGTGTCGTTGTATCTATTACTACCAACCTATCATTTAATTTAGTTAAACTTATAATATATTTATAAGTTCCATTTTTTTGATACTTCTCGAGAATTGCACCTAGGACAACAGCCATTTTTCTTGAATTATTTCGCCTCTTAATACTTTTGCACTGTTTCCCTTTGTAAATTCCATCCCCAGAATAGTCCTTTAAGATTAAATTATTCTCATTTTCTAAATCAAATAAATTTTTTTAAATACATATTTACCCTCCCTTTTTACAAATTTTTTTCATTTTTATTATATCCAAAAAAAGGGATAGTATCAAGTTTCTATATTTTTATTCGATATTAAAGAAATAAAAAAATAAGCAGAACAATAAAAGTTCTGCTTGGTGTTGATAGGTCAACTCTCATTGACATATATCATTATAATATCACTTATATTTATAAAAAGTCAAGTGTTTCTTTTTCATTTTTTTAATTTTTCACATTTTTATATGCATATTGGATACTTTGGATACTTTGGATACTTTGGATACTTTGGATACACTGGATACTTTGGATACTTTGGATACTTTGGATACACTGGATACTTTGGATACACTGGATACTTTGGATACACTGGATACTTTGGATACACTGGATACTTTGGATACACTGGATACTTTGGATACACTGGATACTTTGGATACACTGGATACTTTGGATACACTGGATACTTTGGATACACTGGATACTTTGGATACACTGGATACTTTGGATACACTGGATACTTTGGATACACTGGATACTTTGGATACTTTGGATACTTTGGATACTTTGGATACTTTGGATACTTTGGATACTTTGGATACTTTGGATACACATTTAGTTTAATCCCTTGTATTATGTGCGTCAAATCATTTACTCAAGCCTATGAAAAAAAGTCTGTAAAAATAACCTTTTCTAATAAATATGAAAAACCAAACCCAAAGGAAAACAAAAATGAGAGGAAAAGTGTGGTTGCCCCCTAAGATTTTTACTGGAAATTTTTTTATCTAATTTGATATTGATATTTACCATGTTATCTCTCATCCACTTTCAGCCTCTTTAGGTATTAAATATTTTCACAAAAAAAGCCCCTTATTTTTGGGGCTTAAATATCTCCACAAAGAATGTCACCTTCTCTTATTTCTACTACATCATTTATAGTGACAATTTTTGCTCCGTTTTCTCTTTCGTACACTAAACTATATACATTCTCTTCATCATCTTCAATTACTCTTATCACATAAGAATATTTCCCAGTAGATACCATTTCCTCAGTTTCAAACGCTTCAACAAAATCATTTATTGTTTTTAAAAATATTGCAAACTTACGAATTGCTGTTGAAAATCTTCAAAAATCTATTGGATCTAAAAGTATAAATACCTTGACTATCTTCTTTTTACATCGCCGTTTCTTACTAAAAAAATTCCTCATTCTAGTATTACCGTAATCACTTATATAATATTTCATATATATCACCTCTCACAGTAATTGTAACATAAAATATAAAAAGAGATAGCTTTTATACTATCTCTCCTATGTAAATTTTGAATTCTACTAACTATTTTTAATTATACACGATTATCTTTATTTTTCGCTATAAATTTTAATTAAATCCTTCATATCTTCTTCTGTAGCATACGATTTTTACAAATAACCTAGCTGTACGCCTATAATTATTAATTCTTGTTTGTTTCCTGTTAAGTTCTTCATACTTCCTAGACGCTTTCTTTTGTGCCTCAGATACCTTACTCATTTAAATATTTTACCCCCTTGATTTCTTCTGGTTTAACCTCATATGTTATAAATTCCTCATATTTACCACGATTTCTGTCGTAAGGTAATATCTCATTCTTATAGGCAGTTGTTTCTACTTCTAACAACACATCTCCATATTGACTAAAATTTAACTGTTCTGTCAACGGTTTGAATAAGTAAACAACTTCTATTGAATTATCAGCTCTTCTGTTACCTTCCCAGTTATTATTTCCAGTCTTAGATATAGGTAAAATTCCTTCTTTTAAGATTTTATCTAAATCTTCTCTATCGACTATTTTATACAATTTTAACGTTTGTGCTTCTCTAAATTTAAAAAGGTACTATTGTTGAATTATAGTTTTTTTATTATCGATTTTTACTCCGTTTTCAAAAGTGTTAATTACTCCATAAAAGTTTAATTTTAATTCATGTAAGAAATCATAAACATAATTTTGATCGCTACTTACTGTTTGAGAATCTTTTGGATATTCTTCGGTATTCCCTTTGATTATAACGACCGTCTCACGCTCGTCTCTTATGTTGTTATAGAAATCAGCTGTTGATTTTTAAATTTAATTCCACACAATCTTTTTTTCTCCTCTATTCTAAAAACAGTGGTTACACTACAAAACCAATCACTCCTATGCTTCACAAATTCATTAATGTCTTGTTTTTCTTAATAACTGCTCTTTAGTTAATTCTTTCATGATTTTTTTACCTCGTTCCTTAATATACTTTTTATTATATAACGTATACGTTATATTGTCAATAGATATTTTTAAAATTTTTTAAAAATATCTATACAAAAAGAACCCCCACTAAATAGTAATAGCGAGGATTTGTAAGTGTTTTATCCTAAATAAAATTGAAGGGAATTTATTATAGCCTGAAATGAATTTTAATTCCATTATTTTTTTCTACAAGTCCCTTGATTTTTCAAATATTTTTTTACTTTGTTTTTTCCTCCCTTATTATTGTCTAATTTTTCTATATTCAAATATAATTCCTAATCCTACAACTTTTTCTTATTCTCAGTATTTATTTTATAATTATTTTTTTCTTACCTCTGTATTCTTTTTTTAATTTGTTTTTGCATATTTATATTGTTTTATTATCTCATTATATTTTTGTTCTAAGTAATTCACGCTCTACTCTAACCTCACTTAATAATTTTTTTCAACTTCTTCTAAATCAGCTGTATGCGGTATCTTTAATTCTTTTAGAATCTCATTTTGCGATTTTTTTATTTGTTTTAATGTCCCATTTTTCTTTTTGCTGAAAAGTGCTGAATATAATTTATTAAGTTCTGCGACTTTTTATATCTAATCTGTCTAATTCTGTTTCTACTTTCTCTAAATTCTCCTTAAATTTCTCTTGTAACTCCCTAAATGCTCCGTACTCTGTTACATTATTATTCGATAAATAATTAAATTCTTTTTATAAGTTCATCTATTCTACTTATGTAGTAATTCTTATATATTACTGCTTCTTTATTTTTCACTAGATAATTGCTTCGCTAAAGTTGTTCCTTTTATATATTTGTTTTCTGCTGAATTTTTTTCTCATTTTAAAAAAAATAAAAAAATAGTCATTTCTTTTTTTATAAATACTTCATACCCATCTTCTAATTTTTTTCAATTTTATTATACGGTATTAAAATTATACCTCTATTATTTATCCCAAACTCTACTTCTATGTAAATACCTCTTTTGGTTTCGTCAAGAACTTGCCAATCTTCAATTATAAATCTCATTTTCAAATTCATCTGATTTTTTTCTTTTTGATATTCTTCGTATACTTGTTTTATTTTTTTCTTTTGGTATGCTTTCTTTATTTCTTTTTAACCATTTTTTTGCTATATTTTTCTTTTTGAATAATAACCTTTTTTTGAAAGTGTTCCATCTCGTATATATCTTTCTTGCTTAGAACCTTTTTAATTTGAATTTTAATTCTTTTCCTGTTCCTTCAATTTCTATATTTAATATTTTTTTGCTTTTTCTAAAAAGTCTTTTTATACTGTGAGAATTTTTTTCATCAGAAATTTTTAATTTTTTTCTCGTAACTCATAACGGAATGTATTTTTGTTTTTTTATACGCTGAATACTTTTTTATGATCGATAATTTTTTTCTCTATCTATTATTTTCGCTCCAAAAAAATCTGCGTGTTTGTCTGAAATATTTTTCTAAACTTTTTCTTCGTTCCTTTTTGCCATCTGAATTTTTTTAAAGTAATATTATTTGTTGTATTGAATATTATATGATTATGTAAATGTTCTTTATCTAGATGTGTTGCGATTATAAATTCATGTTCTCCTCGTGTAAGTTCAAGAACCGTTCTTCTTCCTATTTCGTGTACTTCTTCTGGTGTTAGTTTATCTTCTGGGGAAAAACTTTGTATAAAATGATGTGCTAACACATCAACTTTTCCACTGCTTCGATCTTTTCCTAAAACTGATTTTGCATGTTCTTTGGTCATCATCATTTCTTCATAAGCATACAACGGAGATGTCAAACCGTAGCACGAAACCATTTCTTTATTTCCACTAGAATCTGTAAAATAATCTACACTATATTCATCTGTTCTTTCTTCGCCTTCTCCTTCTCTTACTTTTTCTTTATCAACTATGTAATCTATTTTTGTTTTTCTAAATTAGTTTCCTCTTCTAAATTTTTTTAAAAACAAATTCCATAGTTTTATTTTTTTATCATCAATATAATTTTAAACCTTGTTTTTAATTTATTGTTATTCTTTATTTGAAAAAAACTTTAGTCACTACCATTTTCTTTTTATCCCTTATTTTTTTATTTTAACATTTATAACTTCGTGAATTTTTTTCTACAAGTTCTTTTTTTGAAGTTTAATAATTTTTTTCTAAATCTGATTTTTGTTATTTCTCTTTTTTTCATGCCCCAATTTTACTATTTGATTTTATATTATTTCCGATTTTTATTTATTTCAAATTTTATCTCTCTTATATTTTTCAAAAATCAATAATATTTATCTCTCCATTCAATAATAATTCACGAGCGTAAGCTGAGAAATTTTTCACTTCTAGCCTTAACCATATTTTCTAAAAATTTTTTTCATTCTCTTCTAAATCTACAAAAACTTTCTTTAAAAATTTTTTTCTTTTTCTATTCATCATCTTTTACCTTATTTCTAATTTCTTTTTTTGTTTTTTTCATAAAAATAAATGTTACAAAACTGTTACAAAGCGTTTTTCTATTTCCATTTTAGAATGTTACAAAACTGTTACAAACTACCCCTTTTTCCTACTGGCGAGCGTAGCATTTGTGTCCATAAAATGCCTTTTTATAAATCATAATTTTTATTTTTGTTTAAGCTAACAAATTAAAATTCTAATTTCTAATTTTTGGGAAATTCCCCAATCCCCTTTTTTTAATTTTTTTCTTCGAAAAAAAATTTATTTTTTTGAAATTTCGTTCGAAATTACAATTAAAAAAATTTAAAAAAATCACTCTTATTTTTTTAAAAAACAAAGAAAAAAAGCCAGTATTTTTTTCTCATACTGACTTTTTCTCTGCTTACCATTCTTAATTATTATTTATAAGAAATGCTTCTATGTCATCTCTCATTTCTTGTTTTATTTCTTCAAAAGAAAAAAATTATTTAATCCATATAATGCTATACTATATTGTTCAAAAAAACCTCTTCATTTTTATTTTTCTTTTTGTAAATTTTTTTGCATCTTTTTCTACTTCTAGTTTTTCTTGTTCTAAATCTAGTTTTTCTATTAATTCAAAAAAATGTTTTTTTGGAATACCTCCTTTATTAAAATATGTTGGGGCGATATGTTCTAACATTAATCCACTTGTTATCATTAGAATTTTTTTCTCAATAGGTATTCTATTTTTCTTCAATTTCTACTACTAATTCATTTGCCCATTCATATATTTCTTCATCTAAAATTTTTTTATTACCATTTCTATTTTTTCTCCTTCTTCTACTTCTGTATTTTTTTCTTCTTGGTTTTTCTTTTTAATAATTCCATCACTTCATTGTTGGGCGTGTAGGGTACTTTTTTCGACCTTCACCTCTTCTTTATTTTTGCTGAATTTTTCTCTCTTTGACGTTCTTTCATTTGTTCTATTCTATTCTCAAAAAGCATTCTTTTTTTAATTTATTTTTCTTTTTATTTTTTTCTAATCTCTCATCTATTTTTTTCCATCAATTTTTTTAGAATCCCTATGAACATTATCTAGTATTTTATCTAAGTCTGTAAAGTCTTTTCTATCTTTCATATATATATTTAAATATCCAAAACTATACTCACTTGTATCTAATCCGTAATGATTTGATGTTATATAAGCTACACTTTCTGCATGAAGTTCATTTTAAATTATATTCTTCTTTTTGTCCCTTCTGTTCTTATCTGAAATTTTGCGTGTGTCAGCTCATGTATTAAAGTTTTCATTGTATGCCCTTCGCTCATTCCTTTCTGAATAAAAATAGTATTTCGTAGTGGAGCATAAATCCCTTTTGATCCTTCCATTAAATTTTCATCTAAAAAAATTCTATTTTTTTATATTATCTTCATCTGCGATAATCTTTATCGCTCCAAATATATCCTCGTAATTTTCTACATTTTTTTCAATATTATATATTAATTCTGGTAAATCTTTACCGCTTGTTTGACTTACATCAAAAAAACTTTAACTGGACGATATCCTGATATTTTTTTCGGTTTTCCCATTCTTATCTATAATCTTTTTTTCCATTTTCATCAACTTTATCAATCAGAATTGGTCTAAATATCGTTAATGCTTTTTCTCCTTTATTAACACGTCTTTCAAATTTATTATTCCAATCTTTTTAATCCTGCAACATAAGTTGCTTTTTGGATTTTGTTTATAAATCAAATCTATATTTCTTCTTGAGTAGTTATGGAATTTACTTATTGCTTCTAAATATCTTTTTATATTGATCTGAATTTATATACTCTTGTAACCCTCCTATCATGTGTTCTTTTAATCCTTTAATATCCTTATTCTTTATTAGATTTGAAATTATTGTTTTTTTCTTTGTTTTTTTCTCTATATCTTTTGAATTTATTTCATTTTTTTAATTCTGTATCTTTTCCCTCTAATAAATTATTAATATATTGTTTTTCTCTATCTGTTTTTAGGTGAATATTTGTTAGAAATTCTAAGTACTCCATTATCTAATTTGAAAGCTACCCTATTTAGTCCTTTTTACAAAATAATATTGTTGATTCTTCGTCCATTGAGTAACCTTGTTATTTCTAATTAAATTTTTGCAAAAATTTGTTGACTACTTGTTATTTCTTCCTTAATTTGATTTTCCATTATTATTTCCTCTTTTGTTAAATGATAACCTTTCTTAAACGTTAACAAATTGGGATTATTCATGTTAGAATTCAAGTGAACCTGAGACCGAGTTTGATTTGGCGACAAGTCATTTAGAGATTGAGAAATCTTCTCATCTGGTAGAGATACTGCCTCCTGTCCTGCAATATGATCTCCAAATTTGCTCTCGATGTTCTTACCTTGATTATTTTGTTCAAGGTTTTTTATTTTATCTTCTTTTAATGCTCTTACCATTTGGCTTGCTTGATTAAACAGTCTATTTTCTCGTACATCATTTTTTTACTATCTTTTTTAAAATATCGTTCCAATCCTTTTTTTCTCTGTCTAACTCTTTTTGTGGTAAGTCTATTTGAAATTTTAAACCTCTCTCTTGAAGTTTATTTATAAAATTTATTCCTGAATTATCGTTATCTACCGCAATATTTATTACTCCTAGATTCTTTTTCTTCTTCAAAATATGTAGTATTCTTCAATATGTAGTCTAAATAAGTTAGTGATTTACTATAATCTAATGTTTTTCTTGATTCTGAATTTGTTATAATATGCTCTGTTACATATCTTGCTAATGTTATTTCTTTTAAACCCTCCATTGCGATTAATCGTACATTATTTAGTTTTTTTCTTTATGCAACTCATAATAACTCATCATATCTATAGGTGCTTCAAAGAAAATTAATCTATCAGCTTTATCGCCTACAGTAACATTAACTCCAGCAGTTCCATCAGAATTATAAATTATATGTTTTAAATATCCTTTTTCAGGATAACGCTCTTTATTTGGCTGTATTCCTTGTAGACTTCCTCCTATCATATTTCTATTTTTCATCAAAATATTTAAAGACGATTACTTGCTCAACGTAACCGTCTTTTGTTTTTTTCTATTTACTGCCGATATTATTTTTTTCTTTTTAAGAAAAAAAGTCTATTGTATCATCTGACAATCCTCTTAACTCTTTTTAGATATTTTTCTTGCATTATCGAAACTTGTTTCATATTTTTTTCTAATAAGTACTTAAATGGCTCTTTTGCTTTCTCTTCTACTTGTGCTGTTTTAAATTCTCCAGTTTCTAAAAAGCTCATCGCCTCTTTAAACGTAACCCCCTTTACTGTTCTAACTAACTGAATTACATCTCCTCCTATATCCCTAGAATACCACTTAAACATATTTTTTTCTGTATTTATTTTTAAAGAATCATGTTCCTGCCAGTAATATTCATTTCTACTAGATTTTTAACATGGCCATATCTAATGATCTTGCCACATCTAATATATTAAGTCTCTTTGCTTCTTCTACGCTTAGCTTCATAATTTTCTTTCACCTGATCTTTTATTAAGTTCTTCAGATATTTCATTAGTCTTATGTTCTTCTAATGCCTTAACTTTCGACTTAAAACTGTTAAACTCTGGATATATTGCTTTTATCATATCTAATCTGTCTTTCTCATCAATCGGCAATATATCCATATCAATATACTTCAATTCAGATAAATCACCTACAAATTTCCCCTTTTCAAAAGAATCAAACGGAATGGTCTGTAACTCTGTTAGTGAACCTTTGTACCATGCACCTACAAAATTTTCTAAATAAGTTTCGACTACTTCTTCTTTTTGTTCTTTATCTGCCAAATAACTTAATTTCCATTTTTCATCTTGTGAATACCCTACTACTTCCTTTACTACTAGATACTTATTTTTTTCTTCTAGTATATTTTTCTATTTCATTCTTCTTATTATTTAAAATATCCTTTGCATAATCTGGGATATATTCCTTCGAGTAAATATTATTAAAACGATTAAGTATATAGTCATCATAACTTAAATACTTATCATTAAATGAATCAAATTGTACTGCATACTCATAATATTCTTTATGCGTTGAAAAATCAGCAATCGGTATTTCATCATAACTTATCTCGTCTATATCATAATAGTCTACATCTATAAGTCCTCTGTATGTATCTGAATTTAGTATATACTCTTTTTCTAATATATTTATTTCCGAATAACGTTTGGTTAGATAATCTAATATTTGTTTTTCTTCACTATCTTGTGAACGATAACTAGTTATTAGGTTCTTATCTTGTATAATATCTTCATCGATAAAAAAACATTATTTGGAGATAGTAATAATAATAATTCTTCTTTTTCAAGATTTATTCCTACTACTTCGTCTTCACTAGCTATAGTAACTGTTTCTAATGAATTTATTTTTATTTTTCCAGACTATTTTTCTCTTTCTTTTTAATTCCTCAAGTTCACGTTCTAATCCAAAAACTTTTTTTGTATTATTTATTAAATAATCATAGTTCTCTTTAGTTATTTCTATTGGTTGTACTCTTTGATACTGTGCTTCATTGTCTGGAATAAATGAAAAAGAATTTGTCTGCAATATTCTTAAATTCTTGATAATTCATTTTTACTGACTCTGTGACTAACATATTCATTATATCTTCATGCTTTGTATCTTCTTTTATCCAACCATTAGTCGCTAACTCTGTTATTGTTTCTGTGAGTAATCTAGGGTGTATATCGCTTATCACATTTGAATAATAACCTACATTCATTGCTGTATTTAACGACACTTCTTTTTTTATATCTTTATATGTTTTTTTACTGATTCCTCTACTATCCATTTTATCTCCATATATAAAAAAGAAGCCTTTAGCTTTCGCTAAAGACTTCTTCTATTGTTTTTTAATTTTTTTGTTCTTTTCGTTTTCTCTTAGCTACTGCTGCTGCCATTGCTAATACCCCTAACGTTAGTCCAGCACTCGTTGAATCACTAGTAATCCCTGTTTTTTTGGTAAAACTTTTCCACTCGGTGCTTCCGGGTCTTTTGGTTTCTCTGTTTTTGTTTTAACAGTATTTGATTTTACTTCTATTCCATTTACTGTATGCACAAACGTATTTTCAAATTCTCCAGGATTAATACGCTCCATTTGTAAATAGACTTCAGCTTGAAACTCGCTATCTAAATCAACTTTATCTAAAAACTTTTTATCAAACTCTATATTTACTTTTCCATCTGTCATTTTTTTGAATTGTATATTTTTGTAAGTTCACTATCCTTATTAATTATAGTTCCGTCCTTTAATTTAATATCTGTCATAGAAAATACTTTATAATTTCCTTGATACTTATCTCCTTTTTTTCATCATAGTCGTCACTAAATCCATATTGGATTAGTTCTACTCCTCGATTACCTGGTAACTTACTTCCTACTAAATGATAGTTGAATACTGTGTTTAATGTAATCTCTTTATCTTCTAAACTTTCTTTACCTTTTACATCAACAACAACGTCTTTTTTTGCTTCAATCTTTGGAACATTATTTACTACTACCTCTGTTTCATATCCAATTCCAAAATCTATTTGGTATGCTTTGTTTTCATAACTTCCCCCTGTTTTCGCCATTTCTGGTTTAACTGTCATTGGACTTGTTATTGTAATTGAGTTTCCTTTAACTACATACTCATTAAAGAAATCTTGTTCATTTGTCGCTTTAAATAATTGAAACGCTCCTTTTGGTGTGATTTTTGCTTTTGATAACATTTGTCTTACTGTTTCTGGTGCTTCTTCTAAACTATTATAACTACTTACTTCTACCCCAGTTACTGCTTGTCCTTTGCTATCTACCATACTTACTTTTGAATTATCTAAAGTCAATGCTTCTTCTGGGTAGTCATCGACAAAGAAGAAACCTTTTTTTATATTGCCTTTTGTAACAACTATATCTTTATATTGATCTAAATCCCAAGTTAATTTGTAGTAATTTGTTGTTCCTGCGACTACTTGTTTTCCATCTACTACTATTCCATCTTTATTTGTATTATGTTTTTCTGGTGTTACTTTTGGAATTTCATTTATAATTGTTTCAGTTTCACGTCCTTTACCAAAATCAATTTGATACCCTTTATTTCTTATTGTACCACCTGTTGTTGTAAGTTCTTCTTTTACTTTCATTGGTGTTGTTATTGTGATTGAATTTCCTACAGATGCATATTTATTGAAGAAGTCCACTGGAGAACTAGCATTAAATAATTGAAATGCTCCTTTTGGACTAATATTAGCTTTCGAAAGCATTGTTTTTACATTTTCTGGTGCTTCCTCTAAGCTATTATAACTACTTACTTCTACTCCAGTTACTGCTTGTCCTTTACTATCCACCATTGTTACTTTAGAGTTATCAATAGTTACTTCTTTTTCTGGGTAATCTTCTACAAAGAAGAAACCTTTGTTAAGTTCATTTCTTGTTGGTACTACTCCTTTATACGGTGTTAAATCCCAAGTTAATTTGTAGTAATTTGTTGTTCCTGCGACTATTTGTTTTCCATCAACTACAACTCCATCTTCATTTGTGTTGTGTTTTTCTGGTGTTACTTTTGGAACAATATTAGTTACGATATTTGTTTCAAAAGCCTTACCGAAATCAACTTGATACGCTTTATTATTGTATGTTCCACCTGTTGTTGTAAGTTCTTCTTTTACTTTCATTGGTGTTGTTATTGTAATTGAGTTTCCTGTAAGTACGTATTTGTTAAAGAAATCTTTCGCATTTGTCGCTCTGAATAATTGGAACGCTCCTTTTGGTCTGATTTTCGCATTTACTAGAGCCTGTTTAATATCCTCTGGTGCATTTTCTAAACTATTATAGCTACTTACTTCTACTCCAGTTACTGCTTGTCCTTTACCATCTAACATCGTTACTTTAGAGTTATCAATAGTCAATGCTTCTTCTGGGTAGTCTTCCACAAAGAAGAAACCTTTAGCTATTTCACTATTTGTAGCACTCATACCTCTATATTGGTCTAAATCCCAAGTTAGTTTATAGTAATTTGTAGTACCAGCTACTACTTGTTTCCCATCAAGTAATTCTCCGTCTTCATTATAATTATGTTTATTAGTATCAACTTTAGGCACAATATTTCTAACAGTTTCCGTTGCATAGCCATTTCCTAAATCAATTTGATATGCCTTGTTCTCATATACTCCACCAGTTTGAGTTAAACTATCTTTAACCACCATTGGATTAGTTATTTTAATAGAATTTCCTGTAACAACATATTTGTTATAAAAATCAGTTGGATTAGTTGCTGTAAATAATTGGAATGCTCCTTTTGGTGTAATGTTAGCTTTTGAAAGCATTGTTTTTACATTTTCTGGTGCTTCTTTTAAGCTATTATAACTATTTACTTCTACTCCAGTTACTGCTTGTCCTTTGCTATCTACCATACTTACTTTTTGAATTATCTATAGTCAATGCTTCTTCTGGGTAATCATCAATAAAGAAAAAAATCCTTTTTTTAATATCTTCTTTACTTGCTTTTTATTCCTTTATACTGATCTAAATCCCATAGTAACTTGTAATAATTTTTTTAGTTCCAGCTACTACTTGTTTCCCATCAAGTAATTCTCCGTCTTCGTTATAATTATGTTTATTAGGTATAATATCTGTCGGTGTTGTTACTGTAACTGTGTTAGAGTATTTTTGTATATTTATTGTTTAAATTTAATTTAAAAATTATTTCGATAAATTGCTCCATCATTTGTTACTACTCCACTAACAATAGGATTTACTACACTAATTTCTTTTTGTTAGGTCTTTGTTTAAATTATTTAATAAGCCTTGTGTTGCTTTTAAATACTAGTGTATGACCTTTTTTGTCATACCTTACTTCGTATAGTAAATTATCATCTGACACTTTCTTCTCATCAATAATATAACCTTGTGGTAAATTATCAGTAATTTCAAAAAAATTGTTATTTTTCTCTTCCAGCAGGCAGGTTAGCTGTTTTTAATTCAAACTTAACTTCTGACATCTTATTTACTAATTGTTTATCTAAGTTAGTATCTTCATTATTTTTAACTACTTTTTCTATTTGCGTTTGTTCTGAAAACACATAGTTAATAACTTCTATTTCTGGAGTTTTAGGAGGTGTTGGCACTTCTTTATATGGTGGTTCTATTGGTTTTTATAGGTAGTTCTACTAGTGGTTTTGGTGTTTCATATGTTGGTGGCTTAATATCTACAACATCTTCTAATTTTTTTATACACCAATGTATATTCTTTATCTTCTCTAAACACTCCATTAAGAATTTTTATTGTCTTTTCTCTTTAATAAATGTATAACCTTTTTATCGCTGGCACATTTACTGTATATTTGTCTCCAAAATACAAGTTATTTTTCTCTATATACATCTTTAATTACTGTCCCTGCTTCATCAATATAATTAATTTTTGATTTTGTATACATCAATCGTATTCTGAGGTTTCAAATCTCCCACAGTATCTATATTTGCACCTGAAATTCCTATATGTCTACTTGTTGTTCTTTCTGCTTTTTATATTGCCATTTGCATCTGTTACACTTGCATAAATATTATATTTTTCTATCTGAATTGTAGTCAGCTTTTATTATATGATGTTATTTTTCATTGGTATTCTCTTATAGCTATCTGCACGTAATGAAAAGTATTTATTATCTACATTTGTTATTTTTTTACTTTTAATTCTGTATCTGTAAAATTTAATACTTCTACATTTGGTAAATGACTTCCATTACCTATTATTGAGCCGTATTTATTCCACGTTTTAGCTCCGAAGTTTCCTGTTTGATTCCAAAACATATTTTGAACATCATATTTTTGTGTAGGATCAAATTTTACTGGTGAATTATTATCAATTCTATATGTGATTATATCTCCATCAGTTAATTTGTTAGTTCGTACTGTTGCTTCATCATGACTATTCGCTATTTTACCAAACATCCCATTAGGTCTTATTGATCCATCTTCATTAATAAATACACCTAATTCAGTATCATCTACAACTACTCTATCCCAATCTTTATAATGTGAAAGGTCGGTTGCTGGTATGTTATGATCAACACTACTTACTACTTTAGTTCCATTCACATAAATATTATGATTAACACCTTGTTTTTTTCTTTTCCATAAAATCCATTCCAATTCGCCGTATTGTTAGATGAGATTGTAACTTCTCTATTTTTATATTTATTGGCATTTTCATTAAAGATTAGTCGGAAATTATAATTATGCATTGATGTATAAGCGTCATAAGTTTCATCTTTTTTTATTTGGATCGTAATCTGCGTTTTTTGTGTTGTCTATCGAAACTAATTTTTAATGTTCCTATTTTTTTCTCCGTTAACTTTTTACATCATAATCTTTTAATTGTTCTTCTCTTAATCTTTCATATTTTAATTCAACATACGAACCATCTCTTATATCACTATTAGGCAATTTAATTTTTTTAAACTAGAATTTGTAGTTGTTTGATAATTATTTATATCTGTTACCGTAATAGTTCCTGTTGCTTTTTACGTCTACAATCTCTCCTTTTTGCTATTTCTACTGTGGCTTTACTGTTATCTCGACGTCCTCCAGCTTTTACTACTAATTCTTGTTCATTTTTTTATATCTTGTTTGTTTTGTTCTTGTTTTTCCTTGTAACTCTTTTAATTTATTTTTCATAATCAGTTTTTTTGTTTTTTTGTTGCGTTCTGTGATTTCTGCGTTTTTCTTTTGTGATATTTTTTTGTTAAGTTCCTCTTTTTCTTTTTTTCTCCTTGTTGTAATTTGCTAAATTTTGTTCATATTTGCGTTTTTTTATCTAAATTTTTCATTTCTGATTGTCGTTTCAGTATTTTTTTATGTTCTTCTTTTTCTTTAACGTATTCTATCGTTTTTTTCTTGAATATCTTGTTCTTGTTTTTTGTAATTGGCTTCTACCTCTTTTTTCTTTGCATCAACTTCTTCTTTTGTCTTAGCTACTCCAAGATCTTTTGTTTCATTTTTTATTACTTCTACACCCTGTTTTTTAGCTTCTTCTACTTTTTTATCACGTTGTGAACTATCTACTGTAACTTTTACTGCACCTTGTGAGTTGTTCTCATTTTGTAAAGCTATAGCTTGTTCTTGGGTTGGTCGAACTTGAACTGTATTATTACTTGTAGCTGAGTTTGTGCTTGTTTCAGTATTACTTGCGTGTGCTTGTGTATCTGTCGCAACTCCTAAAGCTGCAGCCGTTACTACCCCTAATCCTACTGATACAAGATTCTTATACTTTTTACTCTTCCTTAATTTGAATTTCTCCGTTTTATTTATTATCATATCTTTTTTTCCTTTCGATTTTTTTATTTTTTTAAACCTTTTTAACGTCATATTCAGGACAAAGAAAAAGACTAGCATTCGCTAATCTTTAATTTCGATTTTATTTACTTGAATATAGTTCATTTTAATTTATAATTACTTCTGTATAACCTTACCATTCTACTGCTGTTTCTCTTATTAACAAATCTATTAGTTTTTTTCAGGTCTTTTTTTCATCTTTATAATTACAATACTTAAAATTATTTAATCCATGTATTATATCATTTGGATCTACATCATCTAATCTTACTGGAATTACTCTCTTTCCATTAGATTTTTGTATTAATATCGTATTATATAGTGTTTCAACTTCTTGTTGTGCATATATTGAAGATAATGTATTTTTACTTATACAAAGAAGAAATATATGACTTTTTCATTGCTTCTGATATTTTTTTGTGTTATACTATCTCCAAAATCGATATCATAAGTGTCTCGCCATACTCTTACTCCATTATCTTTTTATTGTTTGTTCTAACATTTCAACTTCTTTTTCATCTTTGTGCGAATATGATATGAATACTGTTTTTATAGTCCTTTTTTTAATGAATATCCTGCTTCCTCGTATTCTCGTATAGTCGGAATTTGGCAAATTGATTCCATTAAATAAAATATTATATCATTCTTATTATATTTTTATTTGTAAATCTACATCAAGATTAAATAATTCACTTTCTAATGTATCTCTAATAGTATAACACGTCATATATACCGTTCTTAAATCATAACCGAAAAATATCTAATAAATTTAATGTTATCTTATATCTGTTTTTCTTGATAACATTCTCCTAAAAATATTATTCATTGTTTCCCAATTACTTTTTGCTAAAGTGTTCTTTTTAGTAACTCTAATGTATTACTTTTGCATAACCTTGCCTCCAATACAAAAAGACAACTATTTCTAGTTATCTTTTTGTTCTATCTATTGAAATTAAATAACAATCCTAATGCCCACAATAAATTTAATTTCTAACACTATAATTCCTCCTTTGAAAAAAATTATAACATAGAATCTATAAATCTTAATACCATTCTTCTGGAATAACAAAACTTAATATAAAACAAAAAAATGCCCGTAGTTATTACTGCTGGATTAATTAATTTTTACTTCTGAGGGTCAATACAGAATGCCACTATTATTGTATACATCACTACATTAAAAAAATCATTAGAAACATTTTTTTATTGCTTTAATTCTAGGTTTCACTGTTATTTTTAATACTATACTTATTATTGCCAGAATAATGACATTTATAATCATAATATCATGTAATTTAAGAATACTTAATTCCATATTATTTAAAAATAATACTATATATAGTTCCTAATATTATTAAAGACAATGACAGTACTCGCCTTTGTTTTTGTATCTTCTAGTTTTACACCTAATAAATTTGTTACTATACTTATTATTATTACTGTTATTATTGTTAATTTCATATTTTTTTACTTGTCTTCTTTACCTATTTATTTGGTATTCTATCTTTGTTTTCTTCTATATAAACCTAATGATAAGGCTGATAATACAACACCTAATCCTAATACATTAGATGTAGTTTCTCCTGTATTTGGTAGTTTTTTTCTCATTATCTTTTTAGTACCTTTAAAACTTGGTTGTGTTGGTACTTTAGATTCTTTAGTTCCAACAAGAACTATTTCATCAACTGCTTCTTCTTCACTTAACACTTCTTTTTCTAAGCTATTAACTTCTTGATCGTTTCACAGTTAATACATCTAATTTTACTACTCTCTTACCATTTTTTTCCTTTTTACTTTAACTACTCGTTTTTCCTTTTTCTAACGTTGAATCAAATTCTTCTCTAACGTTATACTTAACAATATATTCTCTTGTTACCTCTGTTATTATTGCTTCTGGCAATCTGTTTTCTGATGCTTTTTTTGATCAAATATTGTCGCTCCAACTTGTTGTCTTAATAATTTTGTATATAATTTAATATCTTCTTCTAATTGCGTTTGTTTATTCACTAAATCTGCTTTTAAAATTACTTAGCTTAACTTGTGCATTTTTAAGAAGTTGTGGTAAGTTTTTAAGTGTTGTTAATTCAGTTTCGTTATTTTTTATTTCTTGTTTAAGTTTATCTGTAACCTTGTTAGTTCCTGGAATTTGTTTTTGAATATCTCCCAGTTGCTTAACGAAAGTATTTAATATGACTTGTTTTTCATTAAGTTCTTTTTGTTTAGTAGCTTGAGCTTTTTCTTTTTCTGATAATGTTGTTGTAGCTTTTTCTACTGCTTGTTGTTTTGTTTTAAGATCAGCATTTAAATTGTCATAGTTTTGTTGTGCTTGTTGCAGGTTAGCTTGTGCTGTCATTAGTCTTCTTTGTGCATTATCAAAATTACCTTGTGCTGTTGGTGTTTTAACTGGTGTATTTTGTACATTTGTTAAGTTTGTATTAATTGTATTTAATGAATTTTTTGTAGTACGTACTAATTGTTCGGCTTGTTGTTTAGCTTGTAATACTTCTTTTACTTCATCTACTTTATTTTCATAATTTGATTTTGCTGTTTCTAAAGCTGTAAGTAGTTTTTCAACTGCTACTGTATTAGGAATTTCAGTAGTATTAAAATTGTTTTTAGTAGCTTCATCTACTCTATGTTTTCCTACTTTTATTACATGAACTGCATTTACATTCCCTACTCTTGATATTCCTACACCAGAATATTCAGGTTGTATACGTCCATAATTTAAACCTGCGATGCTTTGTGCGTGTAACCATTCATCGCCATTAAACATAAAATCAATAATAGCTTTATAAACATTTTGTTTTAATTGTGAATATGTTAATTGATTACTAATTGACGTTGTACCTGCAAGATTTTCATAATATTGCCCCTCTGCCATTCCGTATTTACTAGCTACCCTACTAATACCTGCAACATTATGTCCGCCTTGTCTAGCAAAATCAAAATTATCTTTTACATATTCCTTAGCTACCTTGTCTGCAAAATCAAGAGATGATGGAGTAACTGTTACTTTTGGTGTTCCCATTTGTTCTCTAATTTGGTTAATCAAATCACTTGCGAACAATGATAATTTTGTTCTTGTTTCTAAATCTAAATTATTTGTATCTAATAATGTTGTATTATCATCATTTTTATTAGCTTTATAAGTGTTTAAAGCTAATACACTAGCATTCATTTTTTTTAATTCATTTTCTGCACTTTTCATATCTTCATCTGTATAATCTCCAAAGCCTAACGTTCCATCTTCTTTGTCAACTATATTCATATTTTTTTAAGTGCTTTTTACATATTCAGGAGTTAAATGTATTCTATTAATACTATCTACATCATTTTGAGCTTTTTATTAATTTAGCTTTTGCTGTGTCAAGTTCTGAATTTACAGTATTATAATTACTTGTTTTTGTAGCTAGGTCAGTCTGTGCATTTGTTAGTGTAGTTTCTGCTTGTTGTTTTTGAGTTGTTAATTTATTAATCTCATTTTGTCTTGTAGTATCGTCTGTTTTTGCTTTTTCTAATGCTGTTTTTTTAGCTTCTACATCTGCCTTTGCGTTTGTGTTTTCTCTTTTAGCTTCTTCTAGTGCTTTTGCAACTTTTTCAGCATTTGTTCCAGCTAATACTTCTTTAGCACTTTGTAAGTCTGTTTTGGCTTTTTCAGTTTCTTCTTTTGCTTTATTAAGGTTGATTTCTGCAACTTTCACATCTGTAGTTGATAAAGCTACTTCTTTTTGTTTGTTACCTTCAGCACTTGCTAATGATTTAGCTTTTTCTTCATTTATTTTTAAATCTACTGTTTTGTCTTCAATAACTTTCTCAACTTTTGAAATTTTTTCTGGGGTTGCTTCTTTTGCTTTTTCTTCTAGATTCTCTACTTCTTTAGTAGCACTTCCTACATTATTTTTCAACTCTTCAACTTCTGCTTTTTTATTAACTACTACTTTTTCTTGTGCTTCTACTTTTTCTTTTAATTCTTTAGCCGTTGTATCAGCTCTTACAGTTGTAGTCGTATTTGTAGTGTCTGTATCATTTGCTTTAGCTTGCGTATCAGTCGCTACTCCTACTGCAACAACTGTCGCCAGTCCTAAACCTGCTGTTAATAAATTCTTTTGAAGTTTATCCTTCTTTCTATTCATAATACTGTTTCTCCTTTTTACCTTTGTTATTATCTATAATTATATTATATACTATTGTATATCAATAGTCAAGAGTTTATTTTTTTATTCTCTACATTTCTATTTTTTTGATTTTTTTCCAAAAAAATAAAAGTTAGATATTACTTCTTTTATTGGTTCTATTATATCTCTCGCTACCTCAAATATAGCTAATCTTATTCCTATCGCTACCAATGAAATAATAGTGGTTAACACTATATTCCAGATAGTATTAAGTTTGAACAGCGATACTAAGAACTGATATGAAAAAAATATAACAAATATATTGCTTAATATAAAAAAAGTATATATACATCTCTATATTTTATTAATACTAATAATATTAAATATACAACAACTACCAATAATATCCACAATAACTTTTTCTTGTGTTGGTAAATTCACAAAAAAATTTATTTATACTGATTGGAATATCATCTATCCAACTTATATTTGATTTGGGAAATTTTCTAACTACACTGCTCTTTTCTGAATTTATTGCAAGAGAGGTGAATATAAACAATTCTGGAACAATAATCATAAAAGAAATAAGCCCCAACGTTGCATATAAAATAATTTTTTTACTATAGGCTCATACCAATAAATTCTCATATATTACTCTTCTTTTAATTTAATTGTAACTTCTTTTTTTCTTCATCATAGCTAATTTTTGGCAGTTCTTCTATCTTGTTCTACTCCCATATCACTCGCCCATTTAGTAGGGAGCATTATAAGATATCGTTTTGAACCTGAACCAGCATTTCCACCAGCTTTTAGCTATTCCGATTTTTTTAATTCTCTTGTTTCCATTGTTTCCTCCTAACTACTATTATTATAACATTTTATATATTGTATTACAATAGTTAAAACTAACTTTTTACAATGTTTTACAAAGAGAATGTAATAGCCTTAATAATATTATCTTTTCTATTTTTTTCGCTTAAATTACCTTTTTTTATTATTTTTTTAGAATTACTAATAATCCTACTTCTACATTGTACTTCCTACAAACCTACTAAATTCTTCTGACGATATTTTTTTATATGATTTTCTGGTTTTTACATTATCAATCCACTCTTCATAATCATTTTTTTATATTTTTATATCGATACCATGTTTCGTCTTCTGGACTATTCGCTAAATACTTTTTTTATTTTTTTATGCATATTTACGTTGTACTTTTTTTATCTCTAAATACATTTTTGTTTACTTACATACAGTAGTGCTTCTTCTATATCGATAGTCGAAATTTCATGGGCTGTTAATAATTCTCGTTTTAATTTTGAGTGTTGAAGTGTCGATCCACTATCGCTTCGTCTATTTCTATTTTCTGAATAGTTTTTATCATCTATTGTTTCATTTCCTGCTCTGAATGATAAGTATTCTATTGTATCTTTATCATCAGTTCCCAAATAAAGCATTGTTGAGCAGTTTGCCATTATACTTTTTGCTTCTTCTTTTCCATAAACTAAATCTAACTGTGGTAATCCTTGTAATATTATTTTCATTGAAATCTCTCTACTTCTCATTACAGCTAGATATTTTGATATGTTACTTATTATTCCAAGCTGAGCAAACTCATCTCCATATATTTCTAAGTGATATAATGTTTTATTTACTTTTCCTTGAATAATGTCGTCTGCTGTTTTAATTGTGGTTTTGAATATAGTTGAAAATAATAGTGAAGATATAAATTGATATGCGTCATTTACTTCTGGAACATTTATGAATACCGCTGTCTTTTGTGTATTCCATGTTTCAATTTCCATTGTATCTCTTTGTAGTAATTCTCTAACTTCGTCATGTTCAAATACTGAAAATGTTGCGGCAATTACTGCTTTTACACCATGTCTAGTTTCACCTTTAAAATTTTTATTAAACAGTTGAAATTGCCTGTAAGCATAATTATTTGGAATTTTTTCATTTAACTCTTCAAACATCATTTCTAAAACAGATTCTACATCTGGATCTGTACGTTCTAGATGTATGATAAGGTCGTTTACTTGTGGTAAACTAGGTTCATAATTACTTATTTTACTATCGAAGTACAAATACCCTATCAATGCTCTCATAAGCATTAGTTTAGCCTTTAACCAAAAAGTCTTCACCTTTATTATCGGATTTTTTTAGTTGCTTCAACTATAGCTTCTGCCACTTCATCAATATCAGTTTCTTTTTTTATGTAGTTAAATACATTGAATTGATGGGAATTTATAAAGTTAATTAAATCAAATACTTTTACTGTATATCCATTTTTCTTTATATAAATTTCCTAACTCTCTTACTAATAGTCCTTTTTGTATCTGTAAAAACTTTCGACCCATTAAGTTGCATTGCATTTGGTTTTACAAAGGTAAATGTTTTTTTCCCGAACCTGGTCCTCCTATTACTACAACATTTTTTTATTTAATTGTTTATTATAGGAAGTCTTTTTATTATATAATCCCATCTTGGCATTTTTCAGTAAAAATTATATTATTATCTTCTATTTCATCTTCAAAAGTTTTTCATCTCTTCTTTTTGTTGCATATCTTGCTGAACCGTGTTCTTTCCCACTCCTATATTTTTTTGGGAGAAGTCTTTAATTTTTAAATAAAGTATTGAACCTAATGCAAAGATTAAAAACCTACATTTAATGAAAATGTTGTATATTTAAATTCAAAAAAATTTATATCTACCTATATTATCATTTAACCAATCTAATTTTTTTCAAATCCATTAACTGGTGCGTATTCTATCCAACGTCCTAATGTATGCCCTAGATGAAAACAAAAAGGAAATAGAGAATAATTAGTAGTAATTTAAAGCTTTTTTCTGTTTATCATAGCCTCTTTTCACCTTTTTTTCTCCATTACATTCTCTACCCTTGATTTTTTTCTCATTTATAACTGACTTTTTCTACGTCTTTATAATATCTGAGTTTCTCATCTAAATCTCGTTTTTTCTTTGGATCTTTTTTTACTTCTTCTCTGAACTTATCGTCTTTTACCATTTTTTCGAGTGTTTCTGCTAGTGATTTTTCTACTATATCCTTATGTTTTATAGAAAAAGCCATCGATATTGTTTCTCCGTCAGAATGTTTATAAAAAGAAAATCCTATATCATATTTGGCGAGTTCTTCTTTGAATTTTTCTAAATTCACTTCGTTTGTTTTGAGGTCTCTTATCGTTATAGGATCTATACTTTCCATAAATTTACTCCATTCTGTTTCACCATGAAATATTCTTTCTCCAAAAATTTTATCGCCTCTTAGTATTTTGTCGACTATGTCTTTATGATTTATCGAGTAGGCTACTGACACTTTTCCTTTGTTTGGGTGTTCATAAATAGAATAACCTATACCATACTTATTTAATTCTTCTTTTATTGTATCTAAGTCTATTTTATTTAACTCTAGGTCTTTTATTGTAATATGGTCTATACTCTTCATAAAGTCATTCCAAGGTGTCTCACCTTGGAATATTCTATCCCCTAACTTACTATCTTGATATACTCTATATACTGCCTCACCTACCATGAATAAAGCTTTTAGTAATACTTCTACTGTAAGTTTGACATTTTTTACTGTTAGACTTATTACTTTTTCATCATCCATAACCCCTTACCTCTAGTAATTTATATTGTCTATCGCTAACAATAATTGTTTATATTCTCTTGCTTGTCTTTCTAGTTGGTATATTTGTTGTTCTATCTTGCTAAGTTCTCCTCCTACCCTTTGTTTAAATTCAGCTTTTAAATCACTTGTTGGAATTATAGTTGTTGCTTCATAAATTGTTGGTTGATTGTTGTTATAATTTCCTACTGGCATTTGATATTCTCTATCATAATTTCTAGGTTGTTTAGCTTGAACTGAATGTATTTCATTATCCTGCTTTTTATAATATTCTTCTTGTTGTTTTTTTGTTCAACTTCTGATTTTTTTAAAGTTGCCTTTTTCTTCCTCTACATCTCTTAACATTTTTTTCTCGTATTTCTTTTTTTGTTTTGTTTTTAGAATCTACTTTAGTATTCCCAAACATTTTGTTAAATACTTCATGTTCGTCTTCGCTTAATTCATCAACATTTACATCTTTCATATTGGTATTTTTCTTCCTCTTTTTTTACCGTTTTTCTCACTGGTATTTTTTTATTTTCTTTGAACATCTCTTCTATATCCATGTCTGTTGGAAGACTAACAAAATATTCATTGTCAATCGCTCCAAATTCATCTGTCTTATATATTACTAACTCATCTTCTGTTTTTTTCTTCGATTTATTGTATTCTCAATATCTACAGCATATAATAAATCATCTAGTTCTTCCAATTCCCACTTCTTGTGAGTCCTTTTTACTCGTTGCTACATACATTTTTTTAATCTCCTTTTTTTATTAACCTACGCTATTTATTAAATCTTTAAAATCCTCAAAAGTCATTTTTATTATTAACTAGCACTAATCTCATGTATTTATTTTCTAAATTTTCTAATTCCATTGTTATCTTATCATATTTATCTTGCTCTTTTGTTAGTCTTTGTTTACTTTTTTTCTTGCTCTTCTCTTTTTATTAATTTGTTTTTTTCAAGATTTTTTTCAAATCTTCTTGTATTCCCAATTTTTTTCTACACTCCTTCTTTTACTTGCTCTATTAACATCTGCTCCATTTTATTAATTAAAAAAATGTATTATCTACTTTTTACAAAGGTAAGTTTATATGAAGATTTATTAGTTCTAACATTTTTGTTTACTTCTGTCTTCTTTTATTGCTAATGTGGTATTTTTTTATAAACTACATTTACCAATACTTCCAATTTATCTCCATTAACAAAAAAAGTCAGCATCTTCGTATATCCAGTCTACTATGTACCCCTGATATGCTTTTTGTTGCTGCTTTTTCTTCTTCTGAAATAGTGGCATTGTACATCCCTTCTGTCATAAATGGTCTGTATCTATCTCGATTTTTCTCCTAAGTCCTTTTTTTAGTATAGTAAGCTATTAAAAAAATCTTTTGTCTTTTCCTTTAATTGTATATCCTTATTTTTTTATCTGTTTTTTTCTAATAAATCACTTGTAAACTTCCCTTCTTTTTCTTCTAAACCTTTCCTTACCCTATCTCCAGTTATATAGCCACTAGTAAATAATACTATTACTAATATTATTCCTACTACTGTTTTAGCTATCTTTATAAGTTTTTTTATTTAACATTAATCTATGCTTCTCCTTGTCGTTTTAAATGATATATGTATATGATCATAATGATTTTCAGTTATAGAACCCCTGTTCGGCATTAGATTCCAATTATTTGCTGGTCCATATATGTTTGGAACATCTTTAGTATAAAAATCTTTGTTCATAAATAATATAATATATTCTCAAATCATTATAATTTTCAATTAAATACCTTGTTATTGCTTTTCCTTTTGGTGATCCTATTGGAAGCATTAAATCAAGTGCTAAGCCATCTCCATGCCCATGATTTGTTCCGTCACTGTCGTTATGTCTATATCCACCCACATCTCCTAATTCGAATTTTTCCATTAAGAACGCTCTAAGTTGTGATACGTGAGGTTGCAATCCCCATGAACCTGGTCTTGTACGATGTGTAGAAGCTACTTTATTCCACAGTTCCTGGTCTTTAGGATCTTTAAAACTCCCAGAAAAACTCCCTCCATCTTTTATAAAACTCAAGAATTCTTTTGCTCGTTCTATTCGTGTATCAATCTTGTCATTATATCCACCTTCCCACTCTCTAAGAAATCTTCTTGTAAGGTTTTCAATATTGTCTTTAGATTTAATTATATCTCTAAAAATTTGTCTATAATACGGACTATCTCCATTAAAAATAAAATCTACTTGCAAATCCATAAAATACCATCTTTTACTTTTTTGTTTAGCGTATTCTCTTAACATAGTGTGTCTTCGTCCACCATCAGCCGTATCTGTCCATTGTCCTAACCCTAATCCTCTTTTTAAAATATTAGGATAACGTCCATTGTAGATTTGCACTCCTCCTATATCTAGCCATTCGTCATTATCCCACGAACCCTCACTTGCTCCAATTGGTGGTTTTAAGTAATCTCCTTCTGCTCGTTTAGGTTGTACTCCACTTTCTATATCAAAAGTTCCAAGGACTGCCGCTATCCCTTCATTAGTTGCTTTAGGTTCAAACTTCTTAATTAAATCTACAAATTCACTTATTCTATTATATTTATCTCCATCAACATCAAAATCATTTATAATTTCTGTTTTTTTGAAGATACTCTACGCTTGGTAAATAAAAATCCAATATTGACTGGCAACCACTCTCTATTTTTTTCCTTTTTCTAGAAATTTTTTCATACTTCACAACCTGATTTCCTTCTTGTTTAACCTCTCCTATTATTTCATTTTTAAGAGCTTGTTTCCCATTTGTTAGTCTTATATTTTTGTAAATTATAAAAAGTAACTTTTTTTCACTCCTTGCTCTATTGTTATATCACTTCCCTTTATACTCACCGTCCCTGTCATAGGTGCAAAAATATATTGGTTAGGTTTTGCTACAAATGTTGTTGTATCTGTTTTAGTAGATTCATCTGTATAACCAAATCTTGTTGAAATTTTTCATAGGTAATTTATAACTTGCATCTTTTTTTCATAAAGAAAATTATCAAGTTCTCTTGAATATGGAAATTTCCCTATTTCATTTGACATTTTTTTATTAATTCTGAAAATTCCTTTTTTTCTTTATCATTAAGTTTATATTTCCCTCCTTCAGCTATCAAATCATCTATTCTTTTTAGGTTGGTTTCATCAGCATTTAAGAACTCCCACATACCTTCTAAATAATTTCTTCCTTCTCTTGTTTCTGGAATAGATTTTTTTCTTATATGCTACTGCTCTTTGTCCATACATGTCTTTGACTGCCTTATCATATCTATAGTTTAAATAATAAATATACTCTTCTATATCTGAATAATAGATTACTTTTTGTACTTTTTTTCTCTATCAAGTTTAGTAAAAATATACCCAAGTATCATTCATATCTTTTTCTTTCATGCTTGTCGGTGATATCGCTGAGGCAAATAAGCTAAATATTATTAGAAACAACAATATACTAAATAATCCACTTACTTTTTAGTGGGTTTTTTATAGATTTTCCCTGCTGAAATTTCAAAAAAATCTTGTATATAATCGTGTTTTTATTTCTAATATTTTTGTGCTTTTTACTACTCTACTATTTCTAATCTTTTTTTAAGTTTGTTTTGCCATGAAAAATTGTTCTGGTGTTCTTTTTTTAAAAAAACCACGTCCTCTTAGCGTATTGTACGTTCTGTTACCTATTCCGTAAGTTCTCCTTACTGTAAATCTTGTAACTTTTTACTCCACCTTTTACACTTCTTTTCTAGTCCGTGACGATACTTACTGTAACGATATTTTTGCGTCTACATATTTTCTAAGATCTTCATCTTGTTTTTAATACTGTATCTGCTTGTGAACCTAAAAAAATTCCCATGAGGCTTTTTATAAGCCTTCTTTTTTTCTGCCTTGATATTTTTCTCTTATAATTTTTCTTTTTTTGAACGTAATCTTTCTTCCGTTCTTTTTTTCTTTCGCTTAGAATCTATAACGTATTTATCTGCTTTTATCAAATTTATCAAAATCTACTAAATCTCTACCTTGTAAAAAGTAAGTTTATTTTTCTTTTTTTGAAATAGAATACTCTTTTTTTCTTAGTTTTAAGTTCTACTTTTGATTTTTTTAGTTCTTGTCGTTCTCTTTGTTGTATTTGTTTATATTTTTATTCTATTCATTAATAAGCATCCGTTTCTACTAGCTTAAATAATATTGATTCTTGTGGAATAGGATTTTTCAAATGGAACTATTATTCCTCCAGCATATATTATTCCTGTACCTTTTTGCTTTAGGGTTTGAAATATATTTTATTTGTTCTTCTGTTAGAGAAATAATTTTTCTTCCAAACTTCTATATCCGTTTTTCTTCTGTTTAAGTATAATCATAAATTCACTATTAGATAATAGTTTTTCGTCCTTCTTCTATGCTGTTAATCGTCTCTACATTTTGCGTTATTCCTGTTGGTATTGCTCCGTATTTCCTTACCCTAGAATACAATTCAGTAAAAAAATACTGCTTGTTTTGGTGTTCTAAAAATAAAGCTGTAATTCATCAAAAATATAACCATGAATCTCTTAATCCTCTATTTCTTACTACTCTATTCCATATGAAATCTTGTATAACTGAAAGAGCTAATGGTTTTTAATCGTCCTGATAAATTGTTAAGGTTAAATACTATAAACTTACTTTCTAAATTAACATTAGTCTTATTAGAAAATAGAGATTGTGAACCTATTGTATAAATTTCTACTTGTAAGGCTAAATCTCGTGCTTCTTCTTCTTGTTGATTAATTAACACCCTATGCCACTCTTTTTAATGTGGGATTTTTCAAAAAAATTTATATACTTGTCTTGTTACCCTATCAATAATTGTAACTTGCTTATCTGTAACTTCGTCTAATATATCTTCAAAGAAGTTAGTAAGTAAACTAGATTTATTTTCTATCATTTTTCGTCGATCTATTTCATCTAAATTTTTCTTTGTTTGGTAAATCTAAAATATTTATGAACGTTTCTGATCCATTCGATATATCTATTACTTGTGCATTAAATTTATTTCCTATATCTCCGTACTCATTTTCTGGATCTACTATTATTATTTCATCATCGGGATAACGTAAAAGATTAGGTATTATCTCATTAATTTTTACAGCCATTGATTTACCACTACCACTCACCCCTGTTATTACTCCAGAACCTGTAAGTAAATCTCGTTTCCTATCTATAGTTATCATATTATTAGATAATTGATTCTGTCCATAATACATTGCCTTAGGACTATCTGAAATTACATCAACTTGTGTAAATGGCACTTGAGTTGCTACATTTGTTGTAGTCATTCTTCGTGTATGCTTTTGTTTTAAATCAAGAAAATTAAAACCAATAGGAAGTACTGTATTCAATCCTTCTTCTTGGTAATAATAAATATTATCAAATCTTACCTTTAATTTGTTTCCAGCACGCTTTACTTGTTCTTCATAGTCTTTAAGTTGTTCTAAACTATCTGCTTTTTATATATACTGCTATCATGCCTTTAAATACTTTTTTTGATCGTATTTATCTATCTCTTCTCTCCATTTTTTTGTTGTTTCTGCTGTTTTTTTATCTCTTTGTGACCCTATAAATTCTTCAGATAAAAAAACTCGTTACTTCTACTCGCTTTCTTTTTGTGAATTTATAATATTAACTTCTGCTTTGGTTTCCACTTCTTCTAGTTCTTTTTGAAATCTTTTTCATCTTCATATACATTCATATTTAAACTTATTACTATTTCAAAACTAAGATTTGTTAGATTCTTAATAAGTTTATCTGAAAGTTCTTTAGGAAAATTTCGTATATACATTACTTTTTGTATATCTATCATTAACCCTCAAATAATTCTCTTTTATTTCTATTCTATTTGGTGCTATTAATGATTTTTTTCCGTCAGTTCACTTTCTTCTATTTCCGAATATGTATAATGAAAAATTTTTCATCATCATTTAGTAATTCATTAAATATTGTTAGTCTTTCAACTCCATTTAATGGAATCAATGGAATATCATTTTTCTCTAAAATGTGAACTTAAATCTTTTGAAATATCACTTAATTCTCTTCTTGCCTGTTGTTTATCTATTCCATCTATCGCTATTGTGACATATTTACTTACTTCAAAGGCTTTTAGCATTATTTCTAAACCTATCTTCTATCATCTTGTTATATTCTTCTCTGTACTTGTCATTATAATCTCCTTGTATTTGATATTTTACTTTATTTAATCTATCCTCTGTGATTTTCTTATTCATGACAAGTAATTGATAGTACGTTCCACCTTCTAATATATTAAGTGCGTCTGCATAACTGTCTATTATTCTTATTTTTATCTTCTAATTTTGCTGTTATGTATTCTACATCTCCTAGCTTAAAAACTTTTTTGAATACCAATCATCAAAAAAATATTAATTATCCCATCTTCTTCTAATGAATTAAACTTTAATGTATCTTGTGTTGAAGGTAACTGTCTTTCTACTTTTACTTTTTGCTCTTTTTTTCTTTCTTTTTAAATATCACTCCTTATCTCCTTTCTTTGAGTCTATATAATATACTCTTCTTTTTTTCTAAAAAAAGAAAAAAATATAACCTTTCTTTTTAGCTTAAACTTCTTATCAATGCTGGCTCCAAAAAAATTACTCCTGGAATTGTTACTAAACTTCCATACATTTTATATATTATTTCAGGAAGTTCTAAAAACATAACTACTCCAATTACTATTATTAGCGTTATAACTGAAAAATACTAATACAATATGTCTAAAATTCATTCCAAATAAGCCTGTTTCTTCTTTTTCAAAATCATCTATGAATTCTGAACCTAATTTTTCCACTCATTATTGAACCCCCATTATTCCTTTTTATTTTTTTCTTGTTGATCCTGTAATTATTAAAAACATAAATAAACCCTTTGATAATCGTTAAAAATGCAGTCCACATATCATCATTATTAGAAATTCCTTTAATCACATCTCCAGTAACAATCATTCCAAATATTACTGTTAATAATAATAGTGTAACTCCTAATAAACTATAAGCTATAAATGTTTTAAAGAAATTCATAACTACTGGTCTAAATTCATCTGAATAATAAAATCCAATCATTATAGGAGCTAGTGCTTTAAGAAAATATAAATCTATATATCTCATAAATATCAAGATATACACTATTACTTTTGCGATTTTCTCTAATAACCAACCCACACTATTCAATACTGCATTTAAAAACCAACCGTCATAATCTTCACTTTTTATATGTGAAAGTGTACGTATTAGGTGGGTATATTGTATTAACTTTCTTTGTTATTATTATTGATATATGCATAATTGCATCTAATATATATCCTGCTGTCATTATTAACAAAAATCCAATAAGATACTTAAATGCAAACTCTAACCATAGTTGAGCAGGGATGCTTTTATCACGTCGGTTTAAAAAGTGTTTCCAATTTAATAATTCAATCATAAAAAAACACGCCAAAAGAACTAATCCTACGGGCATCAAACCTTTAGAAATTGCAACAGAAGCATTATTTGCTTCTGCCGAATACTCTCCTAAATTTTTTGTTAGTGTTTCTATATTAATATCCATAATTCCTCCTAAAATGAAAGACTACTAAGTGCTGTTGCTATTCCTGTTGCTACTCCTTTTACAACAACCCCTAAAATTCCTCCATTCATTATTCCTTCTAATCCATCATCTATTCGTTTTTTTATCTCCATTTTTTTCTTCCTTGGAAAAAAATTCCCACACTCCTATTAATGCCCAAAAAAACCTCCTGCTATTCCTCCTGCTGTTCCTATTAGATTAACTAATTTTTACAATTATATCCATTTTACAAATTCTCCTTTTTTTCTACTTTTTTTAATAATTTTTATCAATGTTTTTAAATCTTTCTTATCTATCGTTATTCCTCTACTCATCTTATTATTAGGCGACCAAATTCGTATATCTATAACTGATTTTTTTATCATTATACGAAACTATATTAACTTCTTTAGTCCATCCTGCTTGGTTTCTTGAAATAACTCCTACTTTTTTTATAAGTTTATATTTAAACCCATTATCTTTTTTTATATCCATTCTTTACTCCTATTGAAACTTTTTTTAAATTATTCATTTTCTTATATTTTTCCAATAATGACCACCCCTGAAAAAGGGGTGGTTTTTCTTCAGGTATAACCCTTTGTTACTAACACGCACCTCAAGGCGCTGGCTTTCACATTCGTTCAAGCCCTATTGTATTTTTAACGCCCGCTACCCGTTAAACGGGATTTATCTATTTTTTTCTTATTTCTAAATGGATTTGTATATTCCTTTGTTGTCAGTTTATCTATTGCAATGTCATGCGATTCTTGTTCTCTGATATATTTTCTTATTGTACTTTCATTTAATCCTACAGTACTTACATAGTATCCTTCTGCCCAAAACTTTCTATTTCCATACTTGTATTTCAAGTTTGAATGTATATCAAATATCATCAGTGAACTTTTTCCCTTTCAAATATCCCATAAAAACTTGATACACTATATTTGGGTGGTATTGATAACAGTAAATGTATATGATCTGGCATTATATGTCCTTCTATTATTTCCACTCCTTTATACTTACATAACCTTTTTATTATATCTACTATATCTCGTTTGTATTGATTAAATTCTATTTTTCGTCTATACTTAGGTCTAAATACAATATGGTATTTACACAACCACTTTGTATGCGATAAACTATTATGTTTATTTGCCATAATTAAAAATCATCCTTTCTTTATTTTTAGAGCTTGAACTACTCTTATTTTTATCAAGAAAGGATGATTTTTTTCAATTGTTTAACTTTTATCTCGCACCCGCATAGCGGGTGGGTTTTTTTGTTCGGAGACTTCGCCTCCTCAACTGGCTAAAAGCCTTTTTAATAAAAAAAGACCTTAGAATATCTTCTAAAGTCTTTTTTTCTAGTTATTATAATAATGTTTTTATATTTTTCTTCTCTTCGCTTGATAATTGCTCAATATATACATCAAGCATTTTTGTCAATTAGGGACGAATAACTTTGTTCTCGTGCTACTAATTTGACTTTTCTTAATGTATCCAAAGTATCCATTTTTTTATTTTTAAGTGAAGAATAATCTACTGTACTTTGTTTTTAGGGTTTGTTTGTGTGTTTGAGTAATTTTATCACTCCCAGACCTTACTTCTTGTTCTTCTAAAAAAATTTATTAAATTTTTGACATTAGTTATTCTCCTTGTCTAACTCATTTTTTTATATTTTTTTAAATAAATCAGCAAGTTCACTTAATAATTTTTTTATCTACTTTTGGATTATTAAATACTGCCACATCATCTCCAATAACTGTTCGTCTTGGAATATAACCCTAAGTATTCTCTCTTTTTCTCTAGTGCTTCTATAAAATCTTTTGACATATTTTTCACTAAAATTTATTCGATTACCTAGATAAAATAATTTAGCTTCAGAGTCAAAATCACTATTCAAATCATTAACAAAAATATTTCAACTTTATTAAAGGCTTCAACTGCATCTTTACTTGGCTCTGCGATTCCTAAAACTACATCTGATACAATTAACGCATTTATTGTTAATATAGCTTCATCGTTTTTCTGTATCAATAACTATATAATCATAATTTCCGCTTAATTTTTTCATAATTTTTAGCGATCCATTTTCCCAAGTGTATATTCTCGTCTGCGTCTTCCATTTTGTCTTTCTTTTTAGTAAGTCTACTCCATAATATGAACAGATTAAATCTAAATTTTTCTCTAACTTTAATTGGTTCTACATACTCTTTATCGAATAATGATATAATTGTATTTTTCTTCTTTTTGGTGTAACATTATATCTACCTGTTAAGTTGCAACTGTCATCAAAATCCATTAATAAAACTCTATTATCTTTAGCTAAATATTCCGCTAAATTGTGTGATAATGTTGTTTTTTTCCTGTTCCACCTTTATTAATATTTATTGTTAAAAATTTTTCATAGTTATCTTTTCTCCTTAGTTTTTTTAATTTTTAGTTTATAAGCTAGTTTTTCTCTTATATCCTTTTTCCTGTTAACTCTAAAATAGACTTTCCACCTCTTACTACTCTTCTTGCGATTATAAGGTTATTCCATTTTATCGTTCTAATATTTGGATATACATTAACGTACCGTTCAATAGTTTCAACTTGTTTTACCTCGCCTAATACGATTCCAGTACGTCTGATTAAACCATAATCTTCTTCTAAAATCATTTCTTGACCATCTACAAGGCGAGCTGTTGCTCCTCCAAGTCTGCCAAGTTCCCTAAGGTCTTTTAAATTTACTTCATTTATCCTTACATTCATTTTAATTTCCTCCTAGTCGAATGTTTATACGAATTTACGTTTATGCTGAATAATCACGTAGATTATTTCGGTATCTTCTTACGAACAGTTTATGGTCTAAAAACTGCAAACCTCTTCGGCTTAGTAACAATAATTACTGCCTTTACGTTATGTGCCTCACACTAGATATGTATTTCTAGTTCTCTGTACCACCCTTATTCTTTTTTTTATGTGATAGGCTACTCTAATCAGGGGGGCAATATATTCAATTTTCATAGTACGATACAAAACAGTTTAATGACTTATTTAGGGTCAAAAAGCATATTAAATTAAAATTTTAAAATTACCAACCATAATAATTAATTAAAAAAATCTAAAACAGCTAGTCCTATAAGAAATCCTAAAATTACAATCACAAAGATCTTGCATAAGATATCAAAATCAAGTGTATCACTCAGAATTACAGTAGTTACTAAAAGACTCAAGCAAAGAATAGAAAACAACATACTTACTATTAAACCAATCAGTATGATTCTCAACCTCCTTAATCAAAGATATATATGTAATGGCACACTGCACCTTTTTATCTCAGTATTTAATTTAACTAATAATTAATCCTTTACCTACATCTTCTTCAAAAAGACTTATTTTCACTTTTATAATTTACTGCTTGATAGTTCATTATTAAGTAATAAATAGCTTCTACACTAATTTCAAAAATAACTCACCAAATTCAAAAATATATCGCTCTTTTTTTGATTTTTTCAAAGCTATAATATTGCTATATACTTTCTTTATTAAAGCTATTTTTTTATACCGCCATAACGTCCAGATGTAGCTTTATATAGTATTACATTTTCTTTTGTATAGATTTTTTAAAACCATATCTAAGCTGCGTTTGGGTATATTTAAACTATCGATTATATCTTGTTTTTTTATTTCTAAGTAAATTTCATCTTGTTTGTCAATTAGTTTTTAATATATCCTGCTCCCACTCTTCATAGTGACTTCTTTTTCCGTTCAGTACGTTTCTTTTTTTAAATTTAGTCCATACTTGATAAGTAAATAAATCTTTACTTGTTAAATTTTTCATCAATCCAAGTTCGACAAAGCATTAATATATAATCTCTATTTGCTCCAGTATATTTACTTGAATATGCTGAAGCTATTATCTTTCTATATTCTTTTTCTTTTAAGGCTTCTTCTAATTTATCATTAAATATCTGTAATTTTTTTCTGTACACTCAGCTTCTGTCAGTCCAGATGAATAGCAAGCTAGTGCTAATGTGAATAATACATTATTTCTACCTAGTAGATTCTTTTCGCCCCTTTAACTTACTGTCCGAATTTAAAAGCAAAGAGAACCATTTCTCATTTATTTGCTTAATTCCCTTACTTCCAGAAATTATATATAATTCTTTCTTTAGGTTACTGTCTAATCTATCATCTTCTTTTATAGACCAATTTAGCCAGTTAGAAAAAAACTATATACATTATTCTTATCAAAATATACAACGTTTTTCTTTTTGTTGGAAATCGTGCAATTCCAAAATGATTACACATTCTGTCTACTGGAAGATTCTGTCTATGAAAAATAACTTCTTATATTAATTGAAATCTTCTTAGCTACGTCTACAGCTTTATAATCTGTATGTTTTGTAACATAAACAGGTGATTTTTAAAACATAATAGGCTTGATATCCTCTTTTTGTTTTTAATTATTGTAGTTGGCATAAATCCTAATTCATAAGAAACTGATAAAATATCACATTCATTTATGTCGTTTGTATCGAAGTCTATATAGAATGTATTTATTTGTTTTAAATTTCTTTCAAAATGTCCTTTGGTAATTTTTTTCTATTATTATCTATATAAGTTCCGTAGCGATATATATTTGGTGTCCAATGTGAAATTGTATTTCTATTTTTCTTTTAAGGCTTCTTCTGATGTTAAAACTATTCCTTTGGATGAAACCATATCTTCTTTTTGATCCATATACAAATATTGAACCTTTTACTTCTTCTAAATCCAAGATATTTTTTTCTTTGCTATTTTTTTAAACTTATATCTCATAAGTCCATCTTTAAGACACAATCTATATAGCTTTTTCCATCTTTTTCCTCCTTTCTTTTTATTATTTGTAAAATTTTATTTTTAATTATCTTCTAGTTCTATTTCTAATTGTTTATATAAATTATAATCTTCTGTATATAATCTATCATTCCAATCTTTCTTTACTTTTCCCAGTTTTTTTAATAAACTATTATTAACTCTTTCTAAATCTTTTTAAATTAAATTTTTAAATTGAAATAATCTATTATCTCATCGAAATAATAAACATTGTGAAATTGTAATGTATATTCTTCTTTTTTTATATCCTTTGCCTATAAAAAGATCTTCTATAAAAGATTTATAATTTTTCTTCTGTGATATACTCTTTCGCTTGATTCCAATACTCAATAGCTTTATTTTCATCTTCTTCTATTAATTTATCGTAAATCATTTCATTGAAACTGTTTACTTCATTTGCTATAAATATGTCCTCTTCAAATGTCGGCTCACTTCCATTTAGTAATTCACCCTAAATCATAATATATACTTTTTAAATGTATCACCCTATGAGTTCAATATTCCTGTTATATCCTTTATGTTTAAATGTTAAAATTATCATTGTATTTCCTCTTCTTTATATTTTTATATAAAAAAAGACAACCTCGAAAAGGTTGCCTTTTTTTATAAATACACCATACAACCTTATAATAACTTTTTTTATTAGGTTATTGTGTTGATAAAAGTATATTTATATATCAAGTTCATTTTTTAAATTTTTTTATTATAATATCACATGTCAAATACATGTTGAACGATAATATATATGTTTATAGTGAAAATAATAAAATATTTTCTATCTATAATTCCCTATCAACATATATATTATACAGCCAAAAAAATAAGCTATTATCTTATAAATAATGCTTATCTTTTTTTAATATTAATTCTTCATTTTACCTTTTTTTAAATTTATTATATCCGCTTTTTTTACTCAATTTCTAATTATAATTCTATACAAACTTGATATATTAAATTTGTATAGAATTATTTATTTATTTTTTTCGACTTTATAACATTATCTACTCTTCTTCTATAACCTGCACGTTATCATATTTATAAGGTGTTAGAGTGTACCCTTCATTAGCCTTTAAGTAAGCCTCATTAAAGATATATGGATATTTTTGTATGATCTTGATCAGATATTCTTACGCCCATATAAACCTGTTCTACTAGTGGTTTTTATCTGCTTAATTAAGAAATCAAAAATTAGATACCAAATCTTGATAATATCCTATAAATAGAACTGTAATACCATATTTGGCTCCTTCTTTTTACTAGAAGTTTAAGATTTTGTTCTGATATCCTTGAATCTCGTGAGAATGCCGCTATCTCTGGAATAATTAATAAGTATTTTTTTGTGAATATTCTTGTGCTTGAGTCATCCTTTTTTTCAAGTTCTGTTAAAAGTTCACTAACTATTTCCTCTATTTCTAGTGGATTTATTATCTTCTGAATATTTGATAAATAGTTTGTTCTCACTTTATCTCCCGAATCAAATAGATAGGCCTTATATTCATTACTTATTCTGTTTAGATTATAATCGACTACTGTATAATAATTCTCTAGGGCAGCTGGTTTATCTGATGCCATCATTATTGCTCTATCTAGGGTGAATGTTGCTAATTTAGCTGTATCTCTATATAACCCTAATACAAAAGTATTATCCATATCTTTATCAATAATTATATCATCGATATATCGATATGTAATTTTTTCTGGTAGCATTGGTATTTTTTCTGGTTTTTCACCTTGCCAATATTCTTCCATACTATTTATCTCTTCTTTAATCGCATTTATATATTCTGAATAACTTTGAGTTTTATAAGCTTGAACTACTTGGAAATGCACAATCTCATCGAACTTCACAACTGCTCTTCCTTTTATTTCTTCTAAATTGATATTCGAACGTCCTACTATCGCAGATAGGTCACTCTTATCAAATAAGAATAACGATATTTTAGTTTTGAAATTACCTTGTAACTGCAAACGCATAGCGTTCGTTCTTGATAATGTGGTCACTATATATATACCTAAAGAAGCGCCATCTCTAGCTATTGTGTTTAATACACTGATAAATGCTTCATTGTATTTAGCATCTGCCATTCCATCAAAACTATCTATCAGCATAAAAATCGTTGGTATACTCTCGGTCGATACTTCATTATACTGTGTATAATTAGTTACTTTGGCATTAGCTAATAGTGCTTTTCTATGTTTAACTTCTTCTTCTAAACGTTTTAGAGATTTTGTGATTTTTTCTTCCTCATCTAAGGTGAAGTAATCTGCAACATGCGGAAATTCACTAATAGATATAAGTCCACTTGTTCCGAAGTCATATAAATATATATGAACATCTTCTGGGGTATTTTTTCTCATCAAATCTAGCGCTATACTCTGTAAAAATGTTGTTTTTCCAAAACCTGGACTAGAAATTAACATAATATGTCCCGTTTTTTCCATATCTAGATATAATGGCGATTGTTCTTGTTTTTCTGGAATATCCTGGTAACCAACTAAAATAGTAAGTTTCTCTTTACGTCCCCAATAATCTTTAAAGTTATTATTTTGGACATCATCGCTATATATATTGTCTTTTAATGGAGGCAACCATGGGCTTGCAACTTTGCCAATCCTGTTTTATCAAATAGTTTTTTAGTATATTCTACAATTACATCTAATTGAGTTGGTATAGATTTAATTTCTTTACGCGCCGATAATCCACTTAAATCTTTATTTATAGGTGAATATTGTCCATTATTTCTGATTTCGTATATTGTTAAATCTCTATTATCACTATCTGATTCGTCTTCTTTATATTCTGCCCCACTCCAAGCACTTTGGAATAGTTCATAGATTTCATTGTTACCTACTTGTAGATATGCTCTACCCGTTTGTGTAATTTGTGCCGCATCCGGTGTTTTAATAATTTCACGCGAGTCTGCTACATCTTGTACTTTCAGAGCTATTTTAAATTTTGAGTTTGACCATATCTGATCGTTTACTACACCACTAGGTTTTTGTGTAGCTAAAATCAAATGAATCCCCAATGAACGTCCAATACGAGCTGTTGATATTAACTCTTGCATAAAATCTGGTTGTTCTTGTTTTAACTCTGCGAACTCATCACTTATTATAAATAAATGCGGTAGTGGTTCTTTTGCTTTCCCTTGTTTATATAATTTTGTATATTGATTAATGTGATTAACATCATGTTCAAAAAATAATTTTTGACGTTTTTTTAATTCAGCTTTTATAGAAATCAGGGCTCTTAGTGCTTGATTAGCGTCTAAGTTGGTTATTGTCCCCACTAGATGAGGTAAGTTTGCGAATAAATTAGCCATACCTCCACCTTTATAGTCTATTAATAGAAAAGCTACTTCATATGGATGATAATTTACAGCTAGTGATAAAATATATGATTGAATTAATTCTGATTTCCCTGATCCTGTTGTTCCTGCTATCAAACCGTGTGGCCCGTGGGCTTTTTCATGAAGATTCAGGTATAATATGTCATCTCTTCCTCTTACCCCTAGCGGTACAGCCATAGTTTGATAAGCTTCATTTTGTTGCCAACGCTCTAAGATATTTAATTCAGCAATTGTTTTTGCTCCATACATTTCTAAAAATGTTACAGAATTAGGTATTGAATTGCGAAGGGTTTCTTCATGATTTATACCTGCCAATCCTCTTGCAAAATTTTCTTTATCTAACAATGATATCTGCTCTAATGGAGAAAATTCTTTATTTATATATTCTCCTTTATGCAATATTTGTATTCCTTTTTTTATCATTTCTATAATCAATGACTGTTTTTAACATGTTCCGGTAATCTCTCTATTACCTCTTCTACAAAAACAAGTGTTACTCCTACTGATGTTAAATCTTCATTTATATATTCCATTATATTATGGTCTAATAACAAGCTTAAATCCGTTATAAACAATATATAATGAGGAGTGTATAACTTTTCTTTTGATTTATCGGTATTTTGATCATAATCAAGTTTTCTATCTTTAATTATTTGATACAAAGAAGTTAACAGTTGATCTCTTGTTTGCTGATTATATATAAAACCTCTGCTATTAAATTCACTTATCTGGATGTGAGGTAACCATCTACTCCAATTCCATAGATTTAATTCATCTTCTCTAAAAATTGGAATAAACTGTACATCATGATAACTGTGAAATACCGCTATTTGCATCATTAGTTGCTGTATTTGTTCTATTGCTATTTTTCTTGTTCCTATATAACCTGTAGGTACGTGAATATCTCCTTTAACAGGAACATTTTGAATATTTCTATAGTGTGATAATAGATTATTAATATCTCCTATTACTTCTTCTCTTACCTTAGAAGTTTCAGATTTGCTATATTCTATAGAAAAACTCGGTTCCACTTCCCTGTACCTAATCTATAAGTTAGAAAAATCAAAAATAATATGGTGTTTTTTTCATATATTCTTCTATCTACTTCTTTTTGGCATTTGCAATATTTTTCTTCATATCTGGATAATGATGTTCTAACGATTGCTTTTGCTCTTCTTTACAATTGGCAAATTCTAGTTGTTTTTTTCTTCAAGATATTCTTTGTAATCTTTAACTTTCTTTTGTTGACGCTCCTTGAATTTTTTTCTATCAGAAACATAACTATGTATCGATGTTATAATAGTAACTGTTGACATACCAAACATCATTATCATCATTGTTCCACTAGAAGAATAGATATACATCAATATTGTAAAGAAAATCATAGCCGAAGGCATCATAAGTAGTCTCAGAAGAGACTGTCTAGATTCCTCTTCTTCCATTGGCGGTGTTCCAACGGTAACTTTATCTGTTGGTTCTCTTAAAATAATACGTGGTGAACGATGAAACTCCTCCGCTCTATTCTCATATCGCTCATCTTCATCATATGTTATCATTTCACTTTTGATTGTAGCATTACTGAATAGGCTTAAAGACCTACTTAATACTTTTATACTTAATCCTTCTAAAAATACAATCTCATCGAATTCTTTTAAAGAAACTTCACCTGTAGTTTTATCCCCATTTAAATAGAAATCTCCTTCACTTACGATTTTTTTGTTTCTTCCTCATAACTTATCAAAACAGGAAACTTAATTTCTTTAAAATAAATATCTGCAAGATCTGTTGAATCTATAAGAACATTTTTTTCTATCCAATAAAAAAATATTTATTTTTTTCTAAAATCAACAATCTTAACTTTAATCCAATTAATTTCAAAGTATAAATTCCATGACTATATTCATTGTAATTTATAAGTAATCGATCATTTTTTTACTTGTATTAAAACCTCATCTATTGCTTCTTCTATATAGATATCACATTCTCTTGTATTTCCCAGACGATACTTTCTATTAGGATAAAAGCATATAATTTTTTTCTTTATAAATAATATAAACCTTCATTTCTTCCTCCTATTTTTTATCGTCTTTTTTTATTGCTTCTTCAGATCCTAAATATTTTTTCTTTAGCTCTTCTAGTTTTGATTTATAACTATTTAGTTGCTCTGTTCGTTTTTCTGAAGACAACTCTGGATTACGTTGCAATTCATCTATTTTTCTTAGTTATACCATACATTAGTAATTGCGGATCATCTAAAAAAAGCTTGCAACATCTATTGCTTCATCTATCTTAGCTTGACCTATCAAAATCCAATAGCTTAAGTAGTCAGCATTAGATTGATTATTTATTTTGCTTAATCGCTCTTTTTGTTTTTCTGTCAATGGCTCAGACTGAATAACTGAATAAGCTACAATATATTTATCTTCTTGACTAATAGACTTTCTATTCATTTTCTTACTTTTTTCTATAACATTAGAATAATCTTTATTTATAAATGATAATCTCATATCTGCAATTTTATCTTTTTTTGAGGAATTGAGTATAATAACATATACCCTATCAAAAGTCCTAATGCTAGCGTTGCTATACCCGTTATTAAAAAACTTGTTTTTAAAAACTTGATATTTTTCTTTGTTACACGTGTATAGTTTTCTATATTATCTTGTTTTTTTCTTTATTATAAAAAAATCTAATAATACATTAACAACACCTTCTAATGTTGGTTCTTTCGCTATTTCTTCACAAAACAGATTTCCTCTGTAAAATTCTAATGCTCCGGCAGACAACTTATCATAATGTGCCTTTACATCTATTATTGAGATAACTATAGCTTTATATTGATTTAAAAAAATTCTTCATAAGAAATTCTGTCATATGGATATACTTGGTTTTACCACCCTCTATAAACTAAAAGCGGTATCCCATTTTCTGTAAATACTATTGATTCTTTATCGAAACGATATGTATACTTAGAGTTTTCTAAATCTGTATAAATTTTTTTGACAGATTAATAAGATAACGTAATTTATCTTCTAAATTTAATAACATTATCTTGTTATAATCATAATATTGCTCAAGAACTTCACTCTTTATTCTGACGTTATCTTCATCAACTTCTATAGTTGTATCTACAAAAAATGGTGATTTTGCCGCCAACAAAGCCTGCGCTATTTCCTTATTTCCTTTGATTTCTTCTTTCGTTATCTCCACAACATTTTCCATCAATTCATCTCTCCTTTCATATATTAAATTTTTTCTACAATTAGAAAACTCCCACTTCTAATATCCGAAAAATCTGCTATCCTACTAAAACTAGTTAATAAAACATTTGTTCCTCTCATCCTAACAATAGGATTATCTATTTCTAATTGAAGAGAGTATGCTTCTACTAATGTTTGTAATAATTCTTTTGTTGTAATTTTTTTGAGGAATTCTTATATCCATAACCCTATCTAAATACTCTCCAAAGTCTATACTAATATCTATATATTCAACACTCATTATGCTCCTCTTTTCTTATAGAATACCTTAACAATTGACAATGTCATTACAAAAAAATGCCCCTATTATTATCAATATGTTCTGCCAGTTAAAAAAACACTTTTTTTCTCCTTTAAAAATAATTTTTCGTGTTTTCTGAATTTCCTTTTTGTTGGCTTTCCAAAAAAATATTCTTTTTTTATAATTGTCTAGCTCTGTTTCTTTTTTTATCTCTATATCGAAGATAAGAGCCCTATCTTTTTATAAGATATAGACTCTTTTTCTTTCTGTTCTGAGATATTTTTTTGCTAAAAAGCTTCATTAAATAATTTTTGTTAATTCTGTTTCTTGTTCAATATAGAAACTTTCCTTTTGATATGCACTTTCCGATATTCTTGTATCTATTTTCAAAGAACCATCTTCGGCATATACGTCTTGTTGAAAGAACACTATACAGCTTAATATTGTCAGGATTACTTTTAAAAAAACTTTACCCATTTCATACCTCTATTAAATATTCTTTATTTTTTTATATTCTGACATATTTAAAACTGAAACTAAAATCGTAAAGATAAATGAAATACCAAAAACAACACCCCAACCATCTTGATTATTTAAAAATGATGTTAATGCATTTTCTATGTAATTCAATGGAGATATATATGATAATACTTCATTTGCTTTTTGTTCTCTCATCTACCAGTTGCCCAGCAGTTACTAAATATAGCAATAAAATACTTATACTAATTAATAACCCTGTAGATTTAATTTTATTTAACAACCAATTATTCATTCCTGTAAATAAAACCATTAACAAGAACATTAACACAATTAATCCTAATGTCTTTTCGAGTACATAATCTAATTTACCTCCTACTATTAAGCCCATAATTATAGATAGGACAAAGCTTAATCCCAGCATTATAGTCATTGGTAGTGAAGCATTCTTCCACTGAACCCTTGAAACATATCTCTGATTCTGAATTTTTGAGAAATCAGTATTTTGCAATATGTGAGCCAATAAAACACTTATTAAATAAACAACTACGGTCACAACAAACCCTGTTCGTGTATCCTGTTTTAATGCAATATTTTGTGTATTATTTTCTGAAACTAACTTCGTAATATTTCCTGCATTTACTGGATTCGATAGATAATCATAAACAGCCTTGTTTTTACTATTACCATCTTTCGCATTATTTAGTACCTTAGAAAAAGTTTTTTTAAAAATTCTTCATTATCTCCATAATTAGCATCCATAGAGGATTTTTAGATCATTAACTTTTTGAAGCTAAGCCTGTTCCATCTCTTTCCAATGTTTTTACACTATTCCCTAAACTTTCAAAACCTTTATTTACCACTTCAGATGTTGATTGATTTGATTTAGTATTATTAAGTAGTGTATTACTTGCTCCCATTAATTTAATTAAATCTTTATTAATTTCTAAACTTACTGTAACTAACTCTGTGTTATCTCTTTTTTTCAGTTTCTTTAAGTTCAGGTTTTTCTTCTAAAGTCTTTGATACCTTTTTCTGTTTCTAAAATAGTTGCACTTAAATTATCAGAAAAAAACCTTAGTATTTTTTTCTTAGTTCCCCTATAACTTTATTTAATTCTTCAGCATTAACTTTTTAAAAGCTTCTATTTCACTGAATTTTTTTCTTTTTGGAATTGTTAGTTCTGTTTTTTTAGTTGATTCGTTATAGTTTTTTTGCAACTATAGAAGTTAGTATTTCATTTAAATTTTTTTCAATTCAGCCTTTTTTTCAATAAAAGATCCTTCTTTTTGGTTCTAATGAATCAAAATTATCTTTATTTAAATCTAAACCATATATTGTTTTCACAACAGAAAATAAATTATTATAGTTTTTTTAAATCATTATAAATTGCTTTTATTACTCTCTTTTTAAATTAAAAAGGTAATTCAAATGGGAATATGACTTGAGTTTGTGTAGACCTATTTTTCAATATCTTTATCTTCTTTTTGAATATAGAAGTTTACTTGTTTTTTTACCATCTTTATCAGTTGTCTCTATTTTTTTCTCCCTCTCCGTGTACCATAGATACAGACCTAACTGTATCTATTTCGGCATCAACCACAGCAGGAGACATCATAAGTACTTCACCTTTATACTCTAGTTTATAATTTATATTTAATTCCTTTGTTGGCTGATTCAATGTAATAATAAATTCATTGTCACTTATTTTTACTAATTGAACCATAATTAACATTTAAACTATTAAATTTATAAGGTGAATTAACTAAAACACGCACTCTTATATACTTATCTTCATTATTTTTTTAGTGAAATTGTACGATTTTTTTGCCAATTCGTTTAAAACTACACCTTTTTAAATTTAGTAATCTTTCCTGACTAAACGTTGTATTATTTTTTTAGCTAGAATAATATTATTAGCTTGAGAATATTTTTTTCTGCAAAACTATTTATATTTTTTTAAATATTTTTTTATCTTCTTCACCAATTTGTAGGTTTTTCTATCATATTCGCATCATAATAAGGTAAATTCCTTACAGCCTCACTAACCCTCTCAACATAGAACCTTTTTAAATCATCAATCATTAATCCTATAGTTTGTTGATTAGCATTATCAACTGCACTTTTTCTTCATAGAATCTGATACTGCTTCTTTTTATTTTGTCTTGATAAGTATTAGTTATTTCTAATACATTACTATTCATCCCATTAAAAGTAGTTAGAATAGTTTCAATAGCCTTATTTAGATTTTTTTCACTTTCTGTTCAGATTCTGTATAGGCTACTGGATTTGTTAATTCTTCAGAAAGAAATTTTTTTGAGTTAATTTTTAAATTGGACAATTCTTCTTTAACTGATAGTTTTTTTAATCCTTCATCATACAAATTCAAATTATTTTTCTCGAATTTGGAGTGATGACTGCCAGTTTTCTTGTAATAGTTTTATTTTTCTCGATTTCTTTATCATATGTTCTATTAGTATCCATAATTGAAGTAAATGCTTCATTTGTATTATTTATACTCTTATGGAAATTACTAAAAGAAGACAACATATTTTTCACTACTACTTCCTACACCTTTAAATTGATTTGAATAATCTGTAAGTGGTACCAATAAATTAGATTGATACTTATTTAAAACACTTCTTTCTCGTCCAATTGCTGCTCCCACTTGAGTCTGAGAAGATTGTAAATTTCCTATAATACTTGAGAAATATACATTTATAATATCTTTATTAAAAAAATTGTTTTTATCTCTGATACTGCTTGTTCTGCCTGTTTAACTATATCCTTTTTTTATCAGATTTTTATTTTTGTACTGAAATATAGCTTGCTTGGGATTTCTACTCTCTAATGCTAAAACATCTTGAGAGAATTTACTCGGCAACACTAACATAATATTATAATTACCAGCCTCTAATCCTTTTTCAGCAATAGCTCTACTCACTGTCTCTAATTTATACTCTGTATTCTCTTTTAAAGTATTCAACAGAACACTACTCATTTGTATATTGTCACCATTATACACTACTCCACTATCCTCATTTACAAAAGCAATTTTAATATCATTATTTGTTATTTTTGCTTCTTGATTTCCAGGGATAACTGGGTTAGGTTTTATTACACCATAAAAATACTATAATTGAAGTTAAGAATATTATTATAGATGACAATATTATTAATCCTTTTTTTACTCATCCTACATCTCCTTTTCTATAAAAAAGAGGTTGATGTAATCCTCAACCTCTTTCTTCTTATTTTAACCGTTTAAACCAAAATTACGTGATAGGTCTTGGTCGTGTTGTTGCATAGCTTGTGCTGTCTTATCTAATTGTACATTGATTTGTTGCATTAACTCTGCAAAATTTTGAACTTTCGGTTTTTAATTCATTAAATTGATTATCAAAAACCTTGGAAAGCTTGACCTTCCCATTCTCCTCGTAAAGTATCCTGTAATCTTTGTAAATTACTTAAAATTGTATTAATATCTTCTGATGCTCTCCCATACTCACGTGCACGGCTTTGTAGTACCTCTGGAGAAACTCTAATTTGTCCTGACATAGTCAATCTCCTTTTCTATATTTTATTTTTCTATAGTATAACATATTATTAACATATTTACAACTTATATTATAATACAAAATATCTCTTCATAATTGAGTATCTATATCACTTATGCTTGATCTCCAAAAACAATCCCCTATAAACATCTTATAATATTCTAAACTTCTATTTACCTCTTCTAATTTCTGGTTCAGTCTTTTTATCGCCTCACCACTCATACCTTCTGTTCCTATATGTTCTTTTTACATATTTTTATTTCACTTTGACTCTTTTCTATTATTCTTTTTTTACTATTTTTTTGAGAGTTTACTATCTCATCTAAATCAAAAGCCTTATAGACTCCCTCTTCTATTATTTTTTTAGATTTGGTTCTAAGTATCCTAAATTGTTTTTGGGTTGTTTTTTATTACCTGTATAGTCTGGACTATTCCCGCTTTTTTTAGATATTATTTTTATCTTGAATATCCGTTATATTGTTTACTACAGTTTCTGGATATAACCGTTTGAACTCCCCCCAGTATCTTATTCTTGTTTTAGTTGTAGTTTTTGTTTCTCCCTCTTCTTGATACTCTTCTGTATATTTTTCTTCCACTTCAACCGTTAGTGGATAGTTACCTTCCACATCCACTATCGCACTTTTTGCATCATCTACAAACAATGACCAATTTTCCAAACCACTTAAAAGTGTATCTAAATTCTCCCCCATTATTTGTGTTATCTTGCCTATATATTCTTCACTTCTTTTTTCTACTTGTTTATCAAACGCTTGAATTACATCTTTTACATCATCAAATATTTCATCACGTTCTAAATAGGCTTTATAGCTTTGCGGCATATTTTTTACTGGATTACTTACTACGAAAGTACCTTGTTGTAGTTTTGTACCTATCCATCTATCTTGTTCTTCGAAATTTTCCGCTAATCCTTGCGTTAGCTCTGCTGTGTTTTGGAGTTGTTTTTCTAATTCTTCTATATTTTTCCCTGCTACTTCTAGCACTTGTTTTAAAGATTGACTTATTCCGTCTTCTTTTCCTGTCCTTAGACCATCTCCCTCAAATGTCTTATCACTTTCTTCTAATAATCTCTTAGTATTATTTTCTATTTCTTGCCATGATTTCAGTATAGTTGGTTTCCCTCTAAAAAGGTTGGATATATCTCTTGTTTCTTCTTTTATACTCTGAGTTAACAGCGGTTCTACTGCGTGTCTCAGTATTCCCAATTGATTATTATATGGTGCTGGATTTAGTTCATATCCTTTCACCATAGGTTTTTCATTTATTGAGAAAGACTCCATTTTTTTAATTCATGGTAACTTTGTAGATTGCTTAATGAGTCTTTATTTTTTTATTATTTCTCCTACTGATTCTCTTAAATTGTCTAGTATTAATGGTATTCCAATATTATTTAATTCTTCTTGTATACTTTCTGTGACTTGTTCTTTTCTTTGGTTAAAGTCCATTCTTACTTTATTATTTTTTCTATACATAATTTTTGTTATGTTTTTTTATTATCTCTAGGTCATTTATTACTTTAGTTCCTATGTTACTACTTAGGGTTCTTAATACTTCAGGATTTAATTGAATTTTTTTCCTTCACTTGTTATACTAGCTTCATCATCCAATAAATTTCTTCTCTTTAAATCTAATTCTCCCAATTTAACATCTATTTTTTTCCATCTCCATCTATATCTATGTTGGGTTTGATTTTTATACAGTTGCCCAGTTATTCTTTCTAATTCTTCCTTTAATTCTTCTGAGTTTAATATGTTTCCCAGTAAATGCCATCCAGAATTTTTTAATATATGTTCTACCCCCAAGTATTCTCCTTTTAAATAATCAGAAACATTATTTAATACATCTGCTTCTGACTGTATCCTTATAACTCGTCCTGTAAATATCTCCTTTAAATTTTTTATCGTATCTTCTCCTGTTTTTATTCCAAACAGCCATTTTGCTCCATCTTTTATATAACCTAGAGGTATTGCTACTGCATCTTTTAGGCTTAACCCCACCTGATTTAACACCTTTTCTAGACCAGGGTCCATAATACTTCCTGCTACTAATTGTTCAGGCGGTATATATAATGGAGCTGGATTATATACTATTGTTTTCTGGACATTGTAGTGCAATGCAATCCACTGTGCCAAATTCCCACCTAAACTATGCCCTGTTAATATTATATCGTCTCCATATTCAGCTCTTATTTCCTCATAGAATTTACGTGCTGGATCAACGTGACCGTCTCCTAGTCCTAGAGCTATTCTCCCAATATCTGTTTTAACCGCATCATTCCATTTGTCATTATTAGGATTTGTCCCTGTATACGCAAGAATCACTTCTCCTGTATCTTTATCTTTAAATGCTGTCCCACTCGAACCTGTATCCTTATCATAAAAATCTTTTAAGTATTCTAGTTTTTCAGGGTAGTTATTTTTCATATTTGATTTTACATCTTTTAATACTTCATCTTCTCTTTTACCCCTTATTCTTGCTTTTTCAAATTCATAAGTTATATTTGAAGCATATAATGTATTATTTTTCCATACTTCTACTTTTCCCTTCTCTTCTACTATTTTTTTCTGAAAAAAATAAAGTTCTGTAGTATCCTCTTCTATTACAACCGAGTGAAAATATGTTTTATCTTTCTCGCTATATTCTCCTCTTATGTCTAAACTTACTTTTCCCTTTGTCTAGCCCAAGATAATCATCTATTTCTTTACTTGAAAATAAATAATTTATGTAGTACCTATACGTTTCAAAACTAAAACTTTTTATCTTTCATATCTAATTTTTTTCAATATATCTCTATTTAACTTCAATTTTTTTGAAATAAGAAATAATTTTTTAGGCAACAACTCGTCTGTCAACTCGGGTTTTTCCAAAAACAAGCCTTTGCCCTTTTTATATTCTACTTTACTCTCTTTTACTATTGTTTCCTTATATGGTTTTTGATTCTATTAGTACTTTACTTACTTTTCCCTTCTATTTTTTTCTAGTATCTTTATTCCCTTCATTTCTATATCTATACTGAATTTTTTTATTCCCTTCTTTGAACAATTTTGCGCGTTCTATCCTAAATCCATTGGGAAATTTCTCAAATAAGTCGTCTAAATTTTCAGTTGGATAGACTTTTTCTATATCCGATACCTCATTTTCTATCCAACTTCTACTACCTTTACCCATTATTCCACAACCTGCTGTCATCATTAACAACCCTCCTACTATTACTGCTCCTATAATTTTTTTGTTATTTTCTTTTTCACTTTGATTTCTTTCTCATGTTTTTCTTCCATCATTTCCCTACTCCTCTTTTTTACTTTTTTCTATTATATCATACTTTGACTCTTTCAGTTAATTGATTATATCATATTTCTTGTCAAAAATAGAACTTCCAATTTCATCTATTGTTTTGAAATTCGTGTTCTATCTTAGACTATTACTATCTTTCTTATATCAACCTCTCCCACGCTATTTCTCAGCGCCACTGCCATTGATTGCATTCCTTTGTTTTTGGTTTTAAGAAATAAAACTTTATGCTTATCCTCTAAAAATTTTTGTTCTCTTTTTTTATCATCTTTTTATTTTTTTAATTTGTCTATATTATATACTTCATTTATAGTTATACTACGCAGAAAGAAAGTGTTTAAATTTTTCGAAAAATCTCTACCGATGAAGAGTTTTTAAAAAAATTAGATATTAATTTATATCAAAAATGTTAAGACTGAAACTCAACTAAGTAAAGATTATGGTATTTCTTTTAAGTGCTATCGATATATAATAAAACAATATTTTGAAATTCAAACTAAAGATAACGATGTGTTTACAATTAAATATATATAAGAAATTCATATGCAAAATGCCAAATTAGAGAAAAAAATAAATTCTAAAAAAAGGTGATTACAATCTTCATACCATACTTAAACAAAGATTAACCATTATTTATTAACACAATATAAAAAAACTTTATGTAAAAGTATTCAATGTTAATAAAAAGTATACAGTATAAGTATAACTCAAATGTTGTACCTCCTAGAATCGAAAAAAATCAAATGATTTCTTAAAAAAATTATATCATGAAATATTTCTAATAAAACTTATTGTAACCTTATTATGAGTATATTTGATTAAATCTTATAATAAATAGAATTATCCTACTGGTTTTGCACTTTATTCCGATTCTGATACTCAGTATACAGCTGCCTCCTTTAGAAATCTTTTGTATAAATTTAACATCGTTCAATCATTTTTTTAAAAAAAGGAATATCCTTTCATAACGCTTGTTGTGAGTCTTTTTAACACCCTAAAAATAGGTATGGTTCTTAATAATTGAAATCAAAAAAAGCTAGAAACCTTTTTTTAGATTTCTAGCCTTATAATTTATATTCTATACTAATTTTTACAAAATATCTCAATGTTCTAATTAGCTGTGCAGTGTATGACATTTCGTTATCATACCAAGAAACAACCTTAACCATTTGATTTTTATCTTGTCCAATAACTTTTGTTTGTGTAGCATCAAATAATGAACCATAACTCATTCCTATTATATCTGAAGATACTATAGGATCTTCTGTATATCCATATGATTCATTAGCTGCTTTTTTCATAACCTCATTTATTTCTTCTATTGTAGCATTTCTTTCAATAGTTACAAATAATTCTGTTAACGAACCAGTTGGAACGGGTACTCTTTGGGCTGCTCCATCTAAACGCCCATTCAACTCTGGGATAACTAATCCTATAGCCTTGGCAGCACCTGTAGTATTAGGAACTATATTTTCTGCTGCTGCTCTTCCACGTCTAAAATCTCCCTTATTATGAGATCCATCTAAAGTATGTTGATCTCCAGTATATCCGTGGATAGTAGTCATTAAACCATGTACAATACCGAAGTTATCATGCAGAGCTTTTGCCATTGGAGCAAGACAGTTCGTAGTACATGATGCACCCGAGATTACAGTTTCTTCTCCAGTTAGTATTTCATGATTAACATTATATACAATAGTTTTGACATCTGAGCCACCTGGTGCAGAAAGCAATACTTTCCTAGCTCCTGCTCTTATATGCGCTTCAGCTTTGTCCTTACTATTAAAACGTCCGCTACATTCTAGAACAATATCTACACCTAACTCTTTCCATGGTAAATTCTCTGGATCTGGTTCTCCAAAAACTTTAATTTCTTTACCATTCACGATAAACGCACCGTCTCCTTCTTCCACAGTCCCTGGAAAAGGTCCTTGCGTTGTATCATATTTTAACAGATAAACTATTTGATTTATCGGTCTCATTCTTGATCTATTGACAGCTACAACCTCAATATCATCTGCATGCTGAGCCTGAATCTGTCTTAAGACCAATCTCCCAATACGACCAAAACCATTAATAGCAACTTTTATTGTCATGTGTTTTTCCCCCTGTTAATTATTTTACTCCTATAAGATAACTCATATGCTCATCCCTTTTACAACTTGAATTTCTTTTAAGTAAAATTATATGACAAACTAAACTTTTTAATTCATTATTTAATTGTGATTACCTATAAGAAATCTTATAGTAAGCGTTTTCAAAACACCTAATTTCAGTATAGCACAGAAAAAAATCTATTTCAATTATGAAGTTATAAATAATCATTATTAATCTAGTACTAAAATTAATACATAAATAATGCATATGAGTATTAAAAACAATTAATATGTTAGCATAACTCTCCTCATTCCCCTTATCATCAACGCTATAAGATAGAAAAATAATACCCCTTTCACTAATTTATTTAGTAAAAGGGGTATCTAGTTTTAAATTTATTATGCTTCTATTTTTCTTTACGATGTCTTGCTACTGCAAGCAATCCACCTAAAAGAGCAAGTCCTAGTCCTGCTAATCCTGTGCTAGTTCCAGTTGAACCTGTATTCGGTAGACTTCGTTCAAACTTAATATTTTTATTTAGCTCCTTAGAATTTTTGGGTTTAAGAGATTCTGTATTTACAATATCTCCAGAACCATTGTCAACTGAAGTATCATTACCATTAGTTAAATTATTATTTACTTTACCTTCTACTACTTCAATTGGAACTTCTACCGTAAATAGATGCCCATCATTTCCTCTAAGTACAATTTTGGCAATCTTTCTTCCTAAAGTTGTAGTATCTGGATATTCAATCTCAACTATTTCAATTCCATCCGGTAAGTTTAGTTTTAGATTTAATATCATTTTCATTTATAGTTTGTCCTTTTTCAACTTCAACAATACCTTTAACTATTAATTCAGAAATATCAAATTCTTCTACTTCATTAATTGCTGGATTTATTTTATAACTTACATATCCGTTTAATGCCGCTTTTGCTTCCTCTAATGCTTTTAGAGCTACATTTACTTCTGCTTGTGTTGCTTTGGAATTTTCTAACACCTTTTTCGCTTCAGCTAATGCTTTATCGTATGCTGCTTTCTTAGCTTCATCTGCATTGTAATATGTTGGGCTTCCTTTTGTTTCCTCTGCATCTGTTGTTGCTGCTTTTGTCAGTGCGTCTTTATTCGTTGGTTGTCCATTTAACCCTGCTTTTGCTTCTTCCAATGTTTTTAAGGCTGCATTTACTTCCACTTGCGTTGCTTTGTTATTTTCTAACACTTTTTTCGCTTCAGCTAATGCTTTATCATATGCTGCTTTCTTAGCTGCGTCTGCATTGTAATATGCTGAGCTTCCTTTTGTCTCTTCTGCATCTGTCGTTGCCGCTTTTGTTAAAGCATCTTTGTTTGTTGGTTGTCCGTTTAATGCCGCTTTTGCTTCCTCTAATGCTTTTAGGGATGCATTTACTTCCGCTTGTGTTGCTTTAGCATTTTCTAACACTTTTTTCGCTTCAGCTAATGCTTTATCGTATCCTGCTTTCTTAGCTTCATCTGCATTGTAATATGCTGGACTTCCTTTTGTTTCTTCTGCATCTGTTGTTGCTGCTTTTGTCAGCGCATCTTTATTCGTTTTTTGTCCGTTTAATGCCGCTTTTGCTTCTTCCAATGCTTTTAGAGCTGCATTTACTTCTACTTGAGTTGCTTTGTCATTCTCTAACACTTTTCTCGCTTCAGCTAATGCTTTATCATATGCTGCTTTCTTAGCTTCATCTGCATTGTAGTATGTTGGGCTTCCTTTTGTCTCTTCTGCATCTGTTGTTGCTTCAGTTGTTAATTTTGTCTTATCTACAAAGTCTTTTAACAATTCTGCTGCTTTTTCTAAAGCTTTTTTCGCTACATCAACTTTTTCTTGAGCTTCTTGCGCTTCAACTTTTGTTGCATTATCACCTTTTGCTTCTACTGCGGCAGCTGCTGCTTTCGCTTCTTCTAATTGTGATTTTAATTTTTCATATTCTGTTTCATATGCTTTAATACTATCCGCTGTTTTACCAGTTGTATCTGCTTTTTTCAATGCTTCAGAATCTGCTTTTAATTTTATTTTTTCTTCTGTAGTCGCAGCTTCTGCAAGTAGAGTTTTAGCATTTTCTAATTCTGTTTTCACAGCTTCAACTTTTGCTTGAGCTGCTTTAACTTCCTCTTTTGTTGCATTATTTTCTTTTGCTAAAACTTTTTCTGCTTCTGCTTTCGCTTCTTCTAATTTTATTTTTAATTCTTCATACTTTCTTTCATATGCTGCAATACTATCTGGTGTTTTACCTGTTTTATCAGCTTTTTTTAATAGAGTTGTATCTGCTTTTAATTTAGCTTTTTCTTCTACTGTTGCTGCTTCTACTAACGCTTGTTTTGCAGCTTCTAATGCCGCTTTTTTCTCATTTACTTTATTTAAAGCTTCTGTTACTTGGTCTTGAGTGGCATTTTCATCATTAATTACCATTTCTGCTGCTTTAATTGCTTCTGTTGCAGCTGTTTTCGCATCATTATATGCTTTTGCACTATCCGTAGTTTTTCCTGTTGTTGGATCTATTTCTAATACTAAAGTACTTAACGCTTCTTTTGCTTTAGTTAACTCAGTTTTATCAGCTTTATTAATTAATAGTTCTGCTGCTTTTGTCAACTCCGCTTTTACTGCATCTACTTTTGCTTGAGCGGCTTGAACTTCTGTTTTAGAGGCATTATTTCCTTTTTCTAACACTGTTGTTGCTTCTGTTTTTGCTGCTTCTAATTGTGTTTTTAGTGCTTCATATTTTGTATTATAGGCTGCAATACTATTTGGTGTTTTCCCTGTTGTATCAGCTTTTACTAATGAATCTGCATCTGCTTTTAATTTAACTTTTTCTTCCACTGTTGCTGCTTCGATTAATCCCTCTTTTGCTTTTTGTAAAGCTACTTTTTTCGCATTTACCTTTTTAAGAGCAGTTGCTACTTGTTCCGGTGTAGCACTTTCATCATTAATAACTGATAATGCTGCTGTAATTTCAGCTCTTGCAGCTTCTTTAGCTGTATTATAAGCATTCACCGTATCTTCTGTTTTGCCAGCTGTAGGATCTTCATTAATCAATGCATCTAACTCAGCTTTTGAATTAGTCAATCCTGTTTTATCAGTTTTCAAACCTAATTGTTTAGCTAACAAATCTTCTAAAGCTTGTTTGAAATTAGCAGTTCTAGCAGCAGGATTTGTTAATAGTGTTTTAACTTTTTCTAATTCTGCTTCATAATCTTGAATTGTTTGAGAAGTCTTACCATTTTTATCTGCTGATTCTGTAGCTTTTAATTTATCATAAATTTTTTGTAAAAGATTTCTTGCTACATTACTTGTATCTTGAGCAATCGAAAAATCTAATCCCGTAACAGGTACTGAATATTTTTCATCCCATGCTTGATAACTCATCCCTGTACGATTTTGATCAGCTAAACTAATTCTAACTTTATAATGATCTGCACCTTTAGGTAACGCAATAAGCTTACTTGTAAATGTACCTGACTCACCATTAGGCAAATTCTCAGGTTTTGCCATTAATTTTTCTGCTTCACTTTTTCCAATAAAATCTATACGTTTAGTATTATCTACTCCGCTATCTATTGTAGTACTATTTGGCGTATTAGAAATTCTAATTTTGGCTTTATTTGTTCCATCCGTTGCTTTTGTTACAATTTTCTTATCATCATTTACATTTTTTGAAGGATCAAAAGTTGTTTCGTATACTAATGTCTCTTGACCTCCAGTTATACTATAAACTTGAACTTTATAATTAGCTTTAGAACCGTCACTATCCCCAACATAACCTGGTTTAAATTTAACTACCACATCTGAACCATCCAAGGTTGAATAAGCAGTAAATATTTTTTCAATTCCTTTGTATCCAGCAATATTCTTGGTAACTCCACCAGCTACTCCAGTCGGTTGATATACACTACCATCAAAAACTGCTTCGTCTTTATTAGCTCTAGTTCTACTCTTCGAAAGCAGTAAAGTGTACTCAGCTCTTCTATCAAATGCTTGCTCTTGTAGCCAAACGGTGTCGTCCAAAGTTGAATTTATTGTTTCTAATGGATAAACACCTTCTGCAGTTTTTCTAGCAATTGCAAATTTACCTCCTTCAACTGCTCTCCATCCTCCAAATTCATCAATTTCCTTAACAGTACCTGCTTCGACATTTTTAGTTGCACCTATACTGTCAATATCTTTAATTTTATCATTATTTTCAATATGTTCTGCTAGATCTTTTAATTTCTGAATTAACTCAGCCAAACTAGCATTTTCTGAAGGTGCTTCATAAGTTTGATTCGCAGATGGATCATCTGTTGTAGAAGTTGTATCCGTACGGAATGGATTATTAGCATCTAATGCTTTACCATTACGTTGATCTTTAGAACCTGAGTTGGCAATCGAGTTAGATTCTTTAGCTTTTTCAGTATTTGTCGCTTTAATTCCTACAGTAGCTTTCCCGTTTGTTGTATCTACTGATGGTGATTCTTTTTTCTCTTCTGGATTTATTTTTAGTTGCGTAGTAGCTGTAATAAGTTTATTATATGCTCTAGTTAATTCTTCTTGAGTTTTAGCATTTTCTAATATTGTTTTAACTGTTCCCAACTCTACCCTTAATTTAGCGACACTATCTTCAGTTTTAGAATCATACGCTCCTGAAGCAATTTTCGATTCAATTTCAGTGATTAAACTACTTAATTTTTGTTTTTATCCAATGCAACTACTGTAGATTTAACAACTGTTTCTTTAGAAGTTTTTTCTTCAATATTCTCAGTAATATTATTTTTATTTTCATCAACCGAAGTAATTTGGTTTGCTTGATCTTGAATATTAGTATCTGAAGCTGCTGCTGATCCTTGTCCTAAATACATACAAAATGCAGCTATCGCTACTGAAGTCGCTCCAAAACTTGCTTTTTCTAATTGAATAACGTGTAATTTTTCTCTGGATTATAATTTTTCAACTGAATTCTTACTTAATTTATTTTTTTCAAAACTTTTTATCTCCTTTTTTTATTTGTATATAATTTTAAAATTACTTATTTTTACTTTATTTACATTATTTACCTCTAATTTTAACATACCTACGATTAAATATACAATAAAAAAACCCTTTAAATTTATAGAAAATAAGTAATTTGTTATTTTTTTAAAGTTAAACATGATAGTATTTTTTTATTATACTTTTTTTCTAAAAAGATAGTTACACTAATTAAATTAATTATTTATACAACATCAATTTATAAAAAAATAAATAATACTAATTTTTGTTTTTATTATCCTTTTTATAAACCGTTTTTCACCATTAATTTAAATATTTTATATGAAAATATTTTAATTATAAATTTTTTAAAAAAATAATTTCATATTGAAATTTCCTGATTTATAAATTATACTTATTATTGTAGACAATAAAAGGAGCTATATTTATTATGAAAAAAATAAAAAAATTTGTTATGACTATTTCATCAGTTCTAGCTACTGTTGTTCTTGCAACAGGATGTGCACAAAAAACTGAAGAAAAAAAGGAAGAAAATAAGAGTGGAGATAACAAGATAACTCTTACTTATGATCAACTAAGATCTCGCGAAAATACAATGGGAGCTTTATGGTATCAAAATGCTGCTGAAGTAGATGCATTATACCAACAAGGTTACAATGTTGCTACTAATAAGTTAAAAGAACTATTAAAACAGCCTACTGATAAACCATATTCTATCGTATTAGATATTGATGAAACAGTATTAAGCAACATTCCATTCCAAGTAAAAATGGTTAAAGATGGAACTGCATTTAATCCTAAATTATGGGATGAATGGGTTCAAAAAGCAGAAGCGACACCTGTAGCTGGAGCTAAAGAATTTTTACAATTTGCTGACAAAAATAAAGTTCAAATTTACTACATTTCTGACAGAACTGACGCACAAGTAGATGCTACTATCAAAAACCTTGAAGCTCAAGGTCTTCCAGTACAAGGACGCGATCACTTAATGTTCAAAAAAGAAGGTGACAAGTCTAAAGAAGGACGTCGTCAAGAAGTTATTAAACATACTAACCTAGTTATGTTATTTGGGGATAACTTAGTTGACTTCGCTGAATTCTCAACTAAATCAGAAACTGATAGAGATAAAATGTTTGAACAATTAAAAGCTGAATTTGGGGATAAATTCATTATCTTCCCTAACCCTATGTACGGATCATGGGAATCTGCAGTGTACAAAGGTGAGAAAAAAGACGGTAAAGGACAATCTGAAGCTCGTCTAGATGCACTTAAAGGATACTAATCTTATATAAAATTAGCAATTTAGAGTGTCTTAATATTATCTAATGATAGATAATATTAAGACACTTATATTTCTCTGATATTTTTTTAATTCTATATTCTTGATTGATAGCGAATATCAGAGTATAATTAAGTAGACAAAGCATGTAACAGCTTACGTATTATTTTTAAATTAGGAGTTTAAAATGAAAAAGAAAAACTTAAAATATGTACTTATACCAGCATTTGCAGCTACTACACTATTCCCTGTCTTGGCAAATGACAACCAAGCCTACGCTAGCGAAAATAGTGATACAGTATCTGCTCCTGTTAATAATACAGCCAACAACAAAGAAACTTCAGCTACTAAAACCCCAACTTCTAACACTGCTACAAATTCATCTTTAACTGCAGATGTAAAACCTAATAATAATGAGGTTTCTGCTACTAATACTGACGAAAATATAACTTCTAAACCTACAATCCCATTTACTGTAGCAGAATATAAACAAAAAAGCGCTCTAGAACTTGCTAAATTAATTCGTGAGAAAAAAGTAACAAGTTCTGAGCTAGTTGATTTAGCATATAAAGTTATTGCTGATGAAAATCCTAAATTAAACGCTGTACTTACTACTGAAAATGGAAAAATCCCAAACGCTATCGTTGAGGAAGCATATAGAACTGCAAAAGAAATAGATGAGAGAATCAAAGCAGGTAGTCTTGCTGCTAATCCTATAAATTGGAAAGAACAACCATTCTTAGGAGTTCCTACATTAATCAAAGGATTAGATTTACTAAAAGATGGTGACGCTTCTAATGGTGTCTATTTTAATAAAGGTAAAGTGGCTAAAGGCAGTGGAGCTGTAGCAAAAGAATTCGCAAAACTTGGATTTGTAATACTTGGACAAACTAACTACCCTGAACTAGGAACTAGAAATATCACAGATTCTAAGTTATTTGGACCAGCTGGGAATCCTTGGGACCCAAGTCGAAATACAGGTGGTTCTTCAGGAGGAAGTGCCGGTGCTGTGGCAAGTGGAATGGTATCAATCGCGAGTGGTAGTGATGCTGGTGGATCAATTCGTATCCCTGCTTCATGGACAGGTCTAATTGGTTTAAAACCTACTGGTCATGTAGTAAAATTCCCTCTAGTGAAAACTATAGAAGATGCCAAAACTTATTTTGACAAAACACAAATTAGTAAACCTAAAACACTAGAAGAAGTTCCAACTGATTTGAGAAAATTAAAAATTGCTTATACTCTTAAAACACCATTAAAAGATGTTGAATTAAGTGAAGATGGAAAAAAAGCTGTTCTTAAAGCTGTTGAATTTCTTAGAAAACAAGGCTTCACTGTAGAAGAAATAAATGAATTCCCTATCGATGGTTACGAAGGAATCAGAACTTATACAATTGGTGCTATTGGTGGAGCATACACTTCACCCGCAAAAGCAGCTACAGAAGAAAACAAACGTGATCTAGATCCTGCTACCTATGCTTTGGGTACATCTACAACTAGAGGAAAAACTGCTAACACTGATATTTCTTCTGCTAAACCTGCATCTGAATATATTAATAAGATGAATGAATTTTATGGAAAATATGATTTATTCTTAATGGCAACAAACGCTGTTACAGCACCATCTAATGACAAAAAAGTAGATCCATACGTCGATCCCGCTGTTGAAGAAAAACTTTATAATATTAACGAAATTAAAGATCCAAAAGAAAGATTTAATCTACTCGTAAAACAATGGGAACCTATGATGAGAAGAACACCATTTACGTGGTTATTCAACTTAACAGGAAACCCTGCTATTTCATTACCTGTTTATAAGAGTGAAAATAACCTTCCTCTTGGAGTTATGTTTGCTGCAAAAAATAATTCAGAAAAAATACTTCTTGAAATGGGACAATTATTCCAAGATAATAATCAATTTATAATGCATCCAAACATTAGAAAAACAGTTGTTGCGGAAGATGGGAATAAAGTGAGAGAAAATGAATATGGTACAAAATATGAATATTCAATTTCTAATGAATCTCCTGTTACTGATGCTCTTAAACCTTTCACCGGGAAAATCGATGGACTTTCTGAAAATGGAAATAAAGTAGTTGTTGATGAAAACGGCAATGTTTCTGAGTTCAACACTACTACTGATGCCCCTGTTGCTGAGGTTCTTAAACCTTTCACCGGGAAAGTTGATGGACTTTCTGAAAATGGGAATAATGTTGTTGTTGATAAAGATGGAAATGTTTCTGAGTTCAACACTACTACTGATGCCCCTGTTGCTGAGGTTCTTAAACCTTTCATCGGGAAAGTTGATGGACTTTCTGAAAATGGTAATAAAGCAGTTATCGATAAAGATGGCAATGTATCTGAGTATAACACTACTACTGATGCCCCTATTTCTAAAGCTCTTAAACCTTTCACTGAAAAAGTTGATGGTCTTTCTGAAAATGGGAATAAAGTAATTGTCGATAAAAATGGCAATGTCTCAGAATTCAACACTCCAAGCTATGCTCCTGTAGCTGAGGCTCTTAAACCTTTCATCGACAAAGTTAATGGGCTTTCTGAAAACGGGAATAAAGTAATTGTCGATAAAGATGGTAATGTTTCTGAGTTCAACACTCCAAGCGATGCTCCTGTAGTCGAAGCTCCTAAACCTTTCATTGAGAAAGTTGATGGGCTTTCTGAAAACGGGAATAAAGTAATTGTTGATAAAGATGGAGTTGTTTCTGAGTTCAATACTACAAGCAATGCTCCTGTTGCTGATGCTCCTAAACCTTTCACTGACAAAGTTGATGAGCTTTCTGAAAACGGGAATAAAGTAATTGTCGATAAAGATGGCAATGTCTCTGAGTTTAATATTCCAAGCAATACTCCTGTTGCTGATGCTCCTAAATCTTTCACTGGCAATGTTGAAGGACTTTCTAAAAATGGTAATAAAATAATTGTCGATAAAGATGGTAATATTTCAGAATTTAGCAAACCAAAAGAATCACCTAGCGTAGGAAAACTTCCAGAACTAACTATCAATAATGACACTACATCTATAACAATCAAATCAAATGATGATAAAATTAATGTTGAATTAGATTCTAAATACTCTAAAGACATCAGTTTTAAAACAACTGATATTACTAATAAAATAGATTTAGAAGAATTAAAAAAACAAAAAAATAATAAATGATAAAAAAATAATGAAATTAATAATAAAAATGAAATTTCATCTATAAGAGTTCTAGACTTAGAATTACAAAATAATGATAAAAAAAGTAAATCTAAACATCCCTAGAACCGTTCATGTAGCTTTACTTCAAAATGAACAAAATAAAGAAATACTTGTATATCATATAAAAGAAGATAACACTATTGAGCTTGTTCCTTCTAGTACAAAAGGAGGAAACTTACAATTTACAGTCAACCACTTCAGTAAATTTGCTATTATAGCAAAAATTAAAACTGCATTAGCTTCTAATGAAAAAGATATTAATACTTCTGCAGTTCAAGAAGAGAAGAAATTTACGGTTGTCAATGCGAAGGGAGCAAAATCAACTCCTACAAACCCACCAAGAACTCTTCCTAAAACTGGAGAAACAAATAATAGCATCTTAACTTTATTTGGTATTTCATTAATTGCCTTAACTGCATTATTGAAACGCAGAAAAAATCGCTAATATACTTTTAACTCGGGTCTGACCCAAAAGTCCTAAATTTTAACAAGGTGTATATGAAAACTCATAGACGCAATGGTTTATTGATATCTAAATTCGCTTTATAAAAGCTTTTTAGATATCTAATAAACTGTGCGGGGGTGACTCGACAAAATCGATTTCTACGAAAATGATATGTACCCCTTTTACTGGACAAGCCAGTGAAAGGGGTATTTTTTATGCGTTATAGTTATGAATTTAAAGTAAAATGTGTTGAGATGTATGAAAGAGGAGAATATCCAGATACACCTAATGGAATAACCACTAGAAAATTTAGAGATACTATTAGGAAATGGAAAAGAATGGTCGATTCATTAGGAGTGAGTGCCTTACGACCTAAATCAAAAAATAAAAAGTGGAAGCCAGAAGAAAAACTAGTATTAGTTTCCAAAATTTTAGCTGGTTATTCATATAATTCCGTTGCACTAGAGAATAGAATTAACTATAGGATATTATATAATTGGGTTCAAAAATATAAAGAAAAAAAGGTTATAATGGACTTGTAGATGAGAAGAAAGGAAGACCAAGAAAGGTACCTATCATGAAAGAAAATAGAAGTCCTAAACCATTAAAAAGAGTCAGAAAGAGAAGAATTAATTAGATTACGTGAAGAAAATAGATTTATAAAAATGGAAATCGAAAAATATTAAAGCGGAAAAAGAAATAATAAAAAAATTAATAGCCTTGAGGCGAGAAAAAAATGGGCTGTGCAACTCAAGGCGAAAAAAAGCAGCAATCATCAAAGAACTTAGAAAAAAAGGATATCAATTAAAATGTCTTTTTACAAGAAATAGGAATGGCAAAAATCAACATATTATTATTTAATAAATAAGGGAGAAGTAGATATTGTAGCTATTCGTAATGAACCAGTGTTAAAAAGAAATTAAAAATTATTTTTTTACCGAAAAATAACGGACTATATGGTGTCCGTAGAGTTCACAGTGAACTAATTAATAGAGGTTTTTAAAGTAAATCATAAACGAGTACAAAGTCTTATGCATAAAGAAGGACTGAAAGGAAACATCCTAAAGAAAGATATCATTCATATAAAGGAACAATAGGAAAAGTCGCTAATAATATAATAAATCGAGATTTTTAGTACAACTGCTCCGTTACAGAAATGGACTACAGATGTATCACAATTCAATTTTTTTCATGGGGAAAGTGCTATTTTTTTCAGCGATTCTAGATATGCATACAAATGAAATAATATCATATGATTTATCTTTACATCCAAATTTAAATCAGATAAAAAGGATGTTAGAAAAAAAGCATTTAATAAATTTCCAAAAACAGAAGGGGTAATAATGCATTCGGATCAAGGGTGGCAATATCAACATTCACATTATAGAAGTGAGTTAAAAAAACATGGAATCATTCAATCAATGTCTAGAAAGGGAAATTGTTATGATAATAGTATCATGGAATCATTTTTTTGGAAGAATGAAGACGGAGATATATTATGGTTATGAAAAAGGATTATATGTCATTTGAAGTATTTAGTAAAGCTGTAGATGAATATATAGATTATTACAACAACAAAAAGAATTCAATCAAAAACAAAATGGATGCCTCCTGTACAATACAGGATAACATCCACTTGTATAAATTAAATATATATGTGTCCAGAATTTTGGGTACATATCAAAATCACGATTTTTGAGTCACTCCCAGTTATCTCTTTAAAATTATAAAAAAAGATATAGTTCAACTAATATGAACTATATCTTTTTTATTACTTTCCAGATACTTTTAGACGAGCTACTGCTTTAGCTAAAGCTAATTCTGCACGTCTAACATCAAGACCATCTTCTTTTTTTGCAAGACGTTCTTCTGCACGTTGTAATGCTCTTTGAGCACGTTCAACGTCAATATCTTTATCTAATTCTGCTGTTTGAACTATAATAGTTACTTCGCCTTTATGTGTTTCCACAAATCCTTCGCTTACAGCTAAATATTCTTCTCTGCCATCAGGAAAAACTACTTTTAATGGTCCCACTTTTAATGATGCAACCATTGGAACGTGGTTAGCCATTACCCCAACTTGTCCACTTGTAGTCCCTAATACAACCATAGAAGCCTCTTTTGCGCTATAAGCTTCTCCATTAGGAGTAACAATGCTTACACTTAAAGTATTCATTTATTTACCTCCTATTTGTATTATACTTCTACTCCTAGTTTACGAGCTTTTTCTAATACGTCTTCAATTCCACCAACTAGACGGAATGCATCTTCTGGGATATGGTCATATTTACCATCTAAGATTCCTTTGAATGCTTCTACTGATTCAGATACTGGAACATATGATCCAGGTTGACCAGTGAATTGTTCTGCTACGTGGAAGTTTTGTGATAAGAAGAATTGAACACGACGTGCTCTATCAACTGTTTTCTTATCTTCATCACTTAACTCGTCCATACCTAAGATAGCGATAATATCTTGTAATTCACGATATTTTTGAAGAGTTCTTTGAATTCTAGTCGCAACTTGATAGTGTTCTTCTCCTACGATTTCTGGAGCTAATGCTCTTGATGTAGAAGCTAATGGGTCAACGGCTGGATAGATACCCATTTCTGTTAACGCACGCTCAAGGTTTGTTGTTGCATCTAAGTGAGCGAATGTAGTAGCTGGAGCCGGGTCAGTATAGTCATCGGCTGGTACATAGATCGCTTGAATAGATGTAACAGATCCTTTTTTAGTTGATGTAATACGTTCTTGTAAACGTCCCATCTCAGTAGCAAGTGTTGGTTGGTAACCAACGGCTGAAGGCATACGTCCTAATAACGCAGAAACCTCAGAACCTGCTTGTGTAAAACGGAAGATGTTATCGATGAATAGAAGCACGTCTTGTCCTTCTTCATCACGGAAGTATTCCGCCATTGTTAATCCTGTTAATGCTACACGCATACGAGCACCTGGTGGTTCGTTCATTTGTCCGAATACCATGGCTGTTTTGTTGATAACACCTGAATCTTTCATTTCGTAGTAAAGGTCATTACCTTCACGAGTACGCTCACCTACACCAGTAAATACAGAAAGACCACCGTGTTGTTGTGCAACGTTGTTAATAAGCTCTTGGATAAGAACTGTTTTACCAACTCCCGCACCACCGAAAAGACCGATTTTACCACCTTTGATATATGGTGCAAGTAAGTCGATAACTTTAATACCTGTTTCAAGAACCTCAACGTGTGTTGATAATTCTTCGAATGTAGGAGCTTCTTTATGAATTGAATCTTTACGAACTTCTGCTCCTGCTTCTTCACCGTGGTCAACTGCTTCACCTAATACGTTGAACACACGACCTAATGTGTAGTTACCAACAGGAACTGTGATTGGTGCTCCTGTATCTACTACTTCTGCTCCCCTATTTAATCCATCAGTAGATGACATCGCAATTGTTCTAACTACGTTATCACCAATTTCTAGAGAAACTTCAAGAACTAATTTTTCTTTTTTTCCATCACCTTTTTCTATAAATACTTCTAAAGCATTTAATAGATTGAGGCATATGCCCTGATTCGAATTTTACGTCTACTACAGGTCCCATAACTTGGAGAATATAACCTTTATTCATATGTTGTTTGCTAACTTAATAGCTTCTCCTTTCTCATTACTATTTTGTTGCTGCTGCTCCACTTACAATCTCTGTAATTTCTTGTGTAATTGCAGACTGTCTTGCATGATTATATTTAATCGTAAGTGTATCAATAATATTTCCTGCATTATCAGTTGAGTTTTTCATTGCTGTTTTTTTCTTGCAGAATGTTCACTAGCTTTTACTATCTAATATACTTCCGTAAATCATACTTTCAGCATATTGTGGTAGTATTACATCTAGTACTGCTGCCTCACCAGGTTCAAATTCATAAGCTCCTGTAGGTTGCTCATCAGAATTTGCGAATTGATCTGTATTTTCTATAGGAAGAACTTTACTTTCAGTTACAACCTGTTGAATCATACTAACAAAGTGATTGTAATGTAAGTAGATTTCATCATATTCTTTATCTATGAAATAACCTACAACTTTATTAGTAATTTCCTTAACCTGTGTGAAACTTGGCTCATCTGGTATATCTCTATAACTATCAACTACATTATAGCCATTTTTTCTGAAGAATTCTGCACCGTAGTTACCTATAGCTACAATTCCATACTCGCTATCATTATGTCTTTCGTTAACAGTATTAACAAAATTTCTTATGATATTAGAGTTGAATCCTCCACATAAACCACTATCACTAGTAATTACCACATAAAGAGTTTTCTTAGCTTCTCTTTTTTCTAACATAGGATGCTTGATATTAGCTCCTTTACCAAAAATTGTTCCCATCACTTCTTGCAGTTTTTGCATGTAAGGATTGAATCTTTGTGTGTTAGATTGTGCTTTTAAAAGTTTAGAAGTGGAAACCATCTCCATCGCTTTTGTAATATGACTAGTTTTCTTTGTAGAATTGATTTTGTTTTTAATATCTCTTAGTGACGCCAATTAGTTCACCACCTTTACTCTACTACTTCTCATCTTAAGCAAAAGTTTTTTTGAATGCAGCGATTACTTCATCCATAACTTCTGTTGCTGGTAAGTCTTTTGTTTCTTTAATGTGCTTAACTGCTTCATTTTTCATGAGCATCTAAGTACGCATATAATTCTTGTTCAAATCTGTGAATATCTTTTAACTTCAACATCATCTAAGAATCCGTGTGTTAAAGCATAAAGAATCATAACTTGTTTTTCTACTGGAATTGGTTTTATGTAAGTCTTGTTTTAAAACTTCAACTGTACGTTTACCACGTTCTAATTTTTCACGAGTTGCTGGATGCAAGTCAGAACCGAATTGAGCAAAAGCTTTCTAACTCACGGTAAGATGCTAAGTCAAGACGTAATGTACCTGATACTTTTTTTCATAGCTTTAATTTGTGCAGATCCTCCTACCCTAGATACTGAAAGCCCTCGTTAATCGCCGGTCTAATACCTGAGAAGAATAAATCTGATTGTAAGAAGATTTGTCCATCAGTAATTGAGATTACGTTTGTTGGAATATATGCAGAAATGTCACCTGCTTGTGTTTCTACGAATGGTAGTGCAGTGATACTTCCTCCACCAAAATCTTCATTTACACGAGCTGCACGCTCTAGAAGACGTGAGTGTAAATAGAATACGTCCCCTGGGTATGCTTCACGACCTGGTGGTCGTTTTAATAGTAATGATAACTCACGGTAAGCTGCTGCTTGTTTTGATAAGTCATCATAAACGATTACTACATCTTTACCATTAAACATAAACTCTTCTGCCATAGCAACCCCTCGTGAGGTGCAATGTAAAGAAGTGGTGCTGGTTGAGATGCTGACGCTGTAACTACGATAGTGTAGTCTAGCGCACCGTGTTCTTTAAGTGTTTCTACAACACTACGTACTGTAGATTCTTTTTGCCCAATTGCAACATAGATACAAATAACATCTTGTCCTTTTTGAGCTAAAATTGAGTCGATAGCTACTGCAGTTTTACCTGTTTGTCTATCCCCGATAATAAGCTCACGTTGTCCACGTCCGATTGGTACTAATGCATCGATCGCTTTAATACCAGTTTGGAAAGGAACTGATACAGATTTACGTCCCATAACCCCAACTGCTGGAGATTCGATTGGACGACGTTTTGTAGTATTTACTGGACCACGTCCATCAACTGGTTGTCCTAATGGATCAACTACACGTCCTATTAATTCTTCACCAACAGGAACGTCCATAACACGTCCAGTACGACGAACTTCATCTCCTTCTTTAATATCAGTTGTTGGTCCTAAAATTACGATACCAACATTTGTGTCTTCAAGGTTTTGAGCAAGACCCATAACCCCTGTTTTAGTGAATTCAACTAACTCACCACTCATTATTTCATTAAGACCGTATACACGAGCTATACCGTCCCCTACTTCTATAACTGTACCGACATCTGTTGACTTAACTTCAAACTGATAATTTTTCTATTTGTGATTTTTAGTAATGAACTAATTTCTTCAGGCTCTAATAGCCATTTATGTCCCTCCTTGTTTCAACTTCTTCTAGATTGTAGAAATTTTTGACTTTATAGCGTTTAATTTTGCTCTAACACTAGCATCTACTACTTTGTTATTGTAAGTAAGTTTAAGTCCACCTAGAAGACTCTTGTCTACAAGGTTATTAAGTTCTACTTTTTCTAGTTGTAACTCATTTTTTAAGTTTTTTTCTTTTTAGATTTTTCTAACTGAACTTCAGTTAGTGGCGAAGCTGATTCAACTTTTACAACAACGCTATTTGAATGTTTATTAAACAATTCAGTAAATTGCTCTAAAACAAAATTTATTAATGAGATTTTGCAGATTTCCCGCTAAGATTTTTCACAACATTTACAACATATTTGTTTTACTCCTGAAAATGATGCTTCAATCAAGTTAATATTTTTCTAAATTAGGGTTGTTCATCAATGTAACAAAATCAGAGTTTCCATTAATAACTTTTGCAACTTCTGGTAACTCATTAGCTACTTGTTCTAATGCGTTATTTTCTTTTGCAACTTCAAATAATGAATATCCAATTTTATTAGCTAATACTGACTTACTCATTATTTCACCCCTACCTCTTTAATGACTTTATCAACATATTCACTTTGTGTTGAGTCATCTAATTCTTTTTCTAAAATTTTCGAAGCTACAAGCACTGATAAATCAGCAATTTGTCTGTTGATTTCTTCAAGCGCTCTTTTCTTCTCATCCTCAATATCTCTTTGAGCATTTACTTTTAATTGTTCTGCTTGTTTGCGAGCTTCTTCAAGAATAGCTTGTTTTTCAATCTTAGATTGTTCACGAGCATCTTCCATCATAACCTTAATTTCCTGTTGAGCATTTTTTAATTTTTCTTGATTTTCTTCAAGTAAAACTAATGCTTCTTTTTGATTTCTAGCAGCATCATCAAGTTGACCTTCAACTAATCTTTGACGCTCATCTAACATATCAATAAGTTTGTCCCAAGCAAATTTTTTCAGTAATACTAATAAGATTAACACAGCTATTATGTTAATAGCCATATTTCCTAAGTTCCATCCTTGATGAGAAGCGTGTTCAGTAGCTAAAAATACTAAATTTTCCATTTACTAAATGCTCCTATTCTTAATAGTTATTTATTACAATATTAGACTGAATTATTTCGCTAAAATCATGAATGCAATAACTACTGCTAAGATAGGCACCGCTTCTACAAGTGCGAACATAATGAATGCATTTGATTTTTAATTTTTGGTTCAACTTCAGGTTGACGAGATACACCTTCCATGAATTTACCGAATAAAAATCCGTTACCAATACCAGGCTCCAACCGCTCTTCAATCCTGCTCTTAATCCTGCTCCAATTAATTCTACCATAATTATATTTTCCTCCTTGGATAATAAATGAATTTTATTAATTATTAATTTTTACACAAAATTGTGTACTTATTTGAATTAATGTTCATCACTAATTTTATGTGATAAATAAATAAATGATAATACTGTAAAGATATATGCTTGGATAAATCCTATAAATAGTGAGAATCCTTTCCATACTACTAAACCTGTAATACCTGCGATAGCACCGAAAACACCTGCTGTTCTTTAGTGTCCTTCAAAAGTGCTAACAGTACTTCCCCTGCATAAATGTTACCGAATAAACGCATTGAAAGTGTCAATAAGTTTGTAAACTCTTCGATAACTTTAAACGGTGCAATACCTATACCTGAAGAAGTATATGTACCAAAGTAATGTTTAGTACCTTTATACTTAATTCCTGCATAATGAGTAAACACAATAACTAATAATGCAGAGAGAAAGTAAATGTTGGATCGGCTGTTATAGAATTTACATATACAACTTCATTGTAACTAACTTCTATAAGTACACCAATCGTATTTGCTACAGCAATAAGTGAAATAAGTGTTAACGCTGTCGCCCATAATCCTTTACCATATTTTTTCCAACTAACGTTACCCTTAATTACATTATCACTAACGAAATAAGCAAGTAACTCAGCTGCATTTTTGACGTTTACTATCTGGTCTTAATTTAATTCTACTAGTTAGAAACATCACTATAATAAAAGGTAAGCAACACTGTTATTAAAGTTGTGATTACACTAGGAATATTAACCGTTATATCATAGCCAAATAATTTGGTAATAAGATATGAATGTTTTTTTCCATATATTCCCCTCACCTCTTTTCTTAAGTATCTTTTTATATTTCTAAATCTGTTGTAATATAAAATTAGAAATACTTAATACATATTATAATATTATTTTTATAATATTTGCTAGCGATTTCTTAAATTTTATCTAAATTGTTTAAAAAAATATGTTATTATTATGTTATTTTGTTCCGAAGATCCTGTCTCCAGCGTCTCCTAGTCCTGGTACGATATACCCATGATCATTTAGTTTTTCATCTAATCCTGCGATATAGATATCCACATCTGGATGTGCATCATGTAAAGCTTTCACACCTTCTGGAGCCGCTATTAAACACATAAATTTTATATCGTTAACTCCACGTTGTTTTAGTGAGTTAATTGCAGCAATAGCTGAACCACCAGTTGCTAACATTGGGTCAACTACGATGAAATGACGTTCTTCTGGGTTACTTGGTATTTTTACAAAGTACTCATGTGGTTGAAGAGTTTCTGGATCACGGTATAAACCTACGTGACCAACTCTTGCTGATGGGATTAAATTCATTAAACCATCAACCATTCCTAACCCTGCACGAAGAATTGGAACAAAAACTATCTTTTTACCTGAAAGACGTTTACAAGTAGTAGTTTGAATTGGAGTTTCTACTTCAACATCCTCCAATGGAAGATCGCGAGTAATTTCATAAGCCATTAAAGAACCTACTTCATTAGTAAGTTGTCTAAAGTCTTTAGAACCTGTTCTCTTATCTCTAATAAAAGATAATTTATGTTGGATCGATGGATGATCGAATACATGAACTTTTGACATAATTATAGTTCTCCTTTGTTATATTATTATATTTATTTTTACTCTAATTATTTCATTTTAACAAGGGATATCCGAAAAATATTTTACCTCCTTTTAAAAAAATATTTTTTTATTAATTTTTGCTATATTACTAGACTTCACTTATATAAAATATTACAATAATAAAAAAACAAGATAAACGGAGACTTTAACATGCAAAGAAAAAAACATTTTTTTAGGGATATTTTTACTTACTAGTATTTTTCTACTATATTATCCCACTACTTTTTTTGAAATTCTACAATGGTACTAGTGATAAAGCTGGTTTCATTTTAATATTAGTTTATGGATTCACTTCATTTGCTATAACACTATTAATATCATACTTTATTCAAAAAAACTATATTTATACCCATATTAAGTACTATTCTAGCACTTCCTTTATTTTTTCATTTTTTTAATTCAAGTGCTCTAGTTTTAATACTTATTATATTAGTTTTTTTCATTTATAGCTTACGGTCTATCATCATTATTAAAATAATTAAGGAGAACCTATGACGATATTCAAACGCAATTTAATAATAGCAACAGGTATATATTTACTTTTTTTATCTCACACCAATTTTAGCTAATCCTTTTTATGGCTTTAAATCTATTAGAAGCTACTATTGTTGGGATTCTAATTTTTGGTGGATTCTATTTAAGCTATATTTTTTTATGTATACAAATAAAAAGTAAATTTGATGAACGCACTAAGAGTACTATTATTACATTATTAATTTTAGCGATAGCTCTACTAATATTCTTCAATCCTTTTTAAATTTCCAACAGCATTCAATATTATTATAAATAAATACTTAGCAATTCTAATTCTTTTTACTTGTATTAATATTTATAATAATACTGGCGAAGAAAATGGATAATTCTGTAATTGTAATTTTTACTTTTTGCTCCGTCAATTATCCAAGGATTATTTATGAGATTATCATATAAAGCGATGTTGTTTTTATATAGCTAACCCTAACTTTTAATCTATATTTAATAGCTGCAATTTTTTTATTGGATATTATATTTATAACAATAGGAAGTAATTAATACAACTAGAATTGACAATTCTCTTAATATAAGAAGTCAGCTTCTATCAAATAATAAAAAACTGATAACCTAGATTTTTCTAGATTATCAGTTTTTCTTTCATTAATTATCTATTTCAACTTTCAAAACTTTTCCTGACACAGCATCAACAACAACATCATATTCTAATCCATTGGCACGTGCTTCAACTTCATAGACGTACAATGGCATACCATTGTTTTGCGCTGCATAATCATCTTCATACTCTGGTTTAACTTTTACAAAATTAATATTTTGTTCTGGAGTAGAAATAGCTTGTGCTACTATAGAGCGAATTTCTTGTTGTGATTTTGCATTTTGTACGTTTTGTTGTGTGATATTAGAATTATTGTTATTTTGAACATTTGAAGACTGGTTATCGTTTTGTAAATTAGTATTTGAACCATTATCCCCACTGTTAGTATTATTGTTATTATTATTTTGATTCGATTGGCTTCCCACGTTCATCTTTATATTAGAATAAGCTTCTTGAATTTTAGCTCTTTGTGATGTTTCATATTTATCATATGCATATGCTCCTACTCCTCCCGTTACTACAACAGCTAAAGCTCCGATTATTAACGGTTTTAAAAAGTTTCTTTTTTACTTTTTTTAGGTTGTTCATTATATTGAGTTTCACTGTGAACATTCTCTGTGTAATTTTCTTCAATTGTTTCAATTTCATTATTATTAATATTTTTTTGTCATTTTTCATTTACCTCTTTATTCTTTATATTTTTTTATTATATATTTCTTTTTATGAATTTAAAATGAAGATTTCATTATTATTATTTTCTAGTTATCAATCTCAACTTTTAGAACTTTTTCCTGATACAGCATCTACTACTACATCATACTCTAATCCGTTAGCTTTTTGCTTCAACTTTATAAACATATAAAAGATACTCCATTATTTTTGAGGTGCATAATCATCCTCGTATTTAGGTTTAATTTTTATAAAGTTAATATTTTGTTCTGGTACTGATATTGCATCTGCTACAATTGTGCGGATTTCTTGTTGTGATTTAACATTTTGAGTATTTTGTTGTGCATTATTGTTCTGAGTATTATTATTTGAGCTATTATTTCCACTATTGTTATTGTCATTTGAATTAGTTTGATTTCCTGTATTCAACTTAATATTAGAGTAAGCATCTTGAATTTTTAGTTCTTTGCGCAGTTTCATATTTATCATAAGCATAAGCTCCAACTCCGCTCGTTACCACTACAGCTAACGCTCCAATAATTAATGGTTTTAGAAAATTCCTCTTAGTTTTTTTAGGTTGTTCATTATATTGGTTATCATATTGGTTGTCATATTGGTTGTCGTTTTCGATAGTTTCAACATAAGTTCCTTCAATTGTTTCGATTTCGTTGTTATTAATATTTTTTTGTCATTTTTTTAATTTACCTCTTTTTTTCTTTTATATTCTTATTTTTATATTTCTTTTTATGAACGTTAAATGAAGATTTCACTTTTATTCTTCTCTTAAGATATTTTTTTATTATATCTGTATTTTTATGAATCTTAAATGAAGATTTCACTTTTTATTCTTCTCTTAAGATATTTTTTTATTATATCTATGTTTTATGAATCTTAAATGAAGATTCATATTAATATATAATTTTTCTGTAAAATAAAAAAAGGAGTGACTCAACAAAATCGATTTCTACATTACGATTTTTCGAGTCACTTTCCCTCATTTTTTTAAAGATTCACTACAAATCTTGTTCCTTTTGGCTTATTATCTAAAAACAGCTATTTTTACCATTATGTAATTCTACTATTTTTTTCGTAATAGATAACCCTAACCCTGAAGAATTATCCTCTGTTGTAGTTCTAGATTTATCTACTTTATAAAATCTATCCCAAATATGTTTTCTCAGCATCACTTATTCCTATTCCGTCGTCTGCAACTTCAAGTATTATACTATTTCTTTTTGCTAAACAAACTTTTTACTTCTGTTTGAGCATACTTCAAGGCATTAGATAATAAGTTATCTATCATTCTCATAATCAACAACTTCATTAGCGTATACTTTGATATTTTTCTTCTACATTTATAAATAACTTTATATTCTTATTATCAAATAATATTTTATAATCCTCTAGTGTAAATTTAATTTTATCAGATAATAAAAGTTCTTCTTTTTGGAATCTCTAAACGACTATCTAATCTAGATAATTCTAGTATTTGATTTATCATAGATGTCATTCTCTTACTCTGTCTTTCAATAACATCAAAGGATTCTTTCGCATCTTCTACGGAATCTGTATACTTAGCTCCATATTCACTTTCTGCCATTATTACAGAAATTGGTGTTCGAAGTTCATGAGAAACATCCGAACTAAATTGACGTTCCCTTTTTGAGGAATTTTCTAATGTTTCTAACATTTCATTAAAAACTTTACCTAACTTATGCACTTCATCAGTACCATCTTCTATAGTAATTCTTTTACTAAGGTCATTACTTTTTGCAATAGCATCAGCTGTTTCAGTCATATCTCTAACAGGTTTCAAGGAACTCCTAATAATTAAATATCCACCATACATTATAACTATGATAACAAATGGACTGCCGATAGTAATAATTATCGGTAATAACCAGCCATTATTATTATTAGTAACTTGTACGATTCCTCTAACATATTTCCCATTACCTAATCTAGCTGAACTAGTTTCTGAATCATAGTATAAATATTTATTATGATTTATATCCTTATACTCTGAAATAGCCCCAAGACTAAAATCATTAACTTTGAAATTTCTAGGCACAGATCCCGCGACAAGATTACCATCTTTATCATATACAGATAAGGTCACACCATCTTCATAAGGTGTAAACTTATCCGTACCACTTGAAATTTCCGTTACTTCTTCTATTAATCTTTTCTTAGCCCCGCTTTCAACAACACTATCACTAACTAAAAATGTCCCAACTATCAGTGATCCTATTAATAAAACTATAAATGTTGTGTACCATAAAGTGATTTTAAAAGTCAGCGATACTTTTCTAAATGGAAATATCGGTAATTTTTTAATTTTATTTAACAAAGTATCCTAACCCCCCTTTTTAGTGTAAATAATAGTCTTATCTGTACCATTATCTAATTTTTTTCTTATATTTTTAATAATAACATCTACTATATTAGAAGCCCCGTCATAATCATAATCCCAAACATGGTTAAGAATTTGATCACGACTCAAGATACCTTCCTTATTTTTCATAAGGTATTCTAATACTTCATACTCCTTACCAGTTAAACCAATATTTTGACCATTTCTCAACACTTGTTTTTTCGAAATATCCAAAACAACATCATCGACTTGAATAACATTAGTTGCTAGTCCATAATTTCTTCTCATCAAAACTCTTATTCTAGCTAATAACTCATCAAACTCAAACGGTTTAACTATATAATCATCAGCTCCGCTGTCAAGGCCGACGATTTTATCCTCTAATGTGTCTTTTGCTGTTAACATTATAACAGGTGTATTATTTTTACTATCACGAAGTCTCGCTATAAACTCATAACCATCAACATTTGGCATCATTATATCTGTAATAATCAAATCATACTCACTATAACCAATAAAATCTAAAGCTTCTTCACCATCAAAACAACTATCTACGCTATAATTATTTTTTTCTTTAAGTGCTTAGTAATTATTCTATTCAAATCGCGTTCATCTTCAACAACAAGTATTTTTCATAACAATCTCCTCGTACTAAATTTCTACTATATTTTACTTAATTCACACATAAATGTAAAACAATACTTCTTACTTATATTTCTGCAACTAAATATATTCTATAGTAAAATAATGAATCTAAAATGAAAAAAAGACACCTATTTATAAATAGATGTCTTAGACGTAATAGCCAGGATTTCAACCTGAGCCTCCTCCATCAAGGCGTACTCACTCTATACTACTCCTTACGTTTATCCATATTATATCATATTATCATGTAAAAATAAATAGGAGTGACTTAAATACGATTTCATTAAGTCACCCCCCCATGAAGTTCTATTCACTTTCTTCTAAATTATAAAGTAATTCATATAATGCTTTCGCATCTAATTTTTCTTTTTCTTCTTTACTAATATCTCGAACTAACTCTCCACGGTGCAGAACTATTATTCTGTTTCCATATTTGACTGCATCTTGGATATTATGAGTAATCATTAAAGCTGTTAAGTTTTTCTCTTCAATCTTTTGTCGAGTAAGCTCCATTATTTTCTTCTGTGTTTTCGGGTCTAACGCAGCCGTATGTTCATCAAGAAGTAAAAGTTTGGGTGTCGTCATAGTAGCCATCAATAGTGCAATAGCTTGTCGTTGTCCACCAGATAAAAGACCCATTTCACTATCTAATCTATCTTCAAGACCTAAGTCTAAAGTCGATAATAATTCTTTAAATAGCTTTCTATCTTCTTTTGTCGTACCTACTTTAAAACCTCTAGTTTTCCCACGACGAAGTGCTAAAGACATATTTTGTGCTACGGTCATACGAGGAGCTGTCCCGTCTAACGGATTTTGAAATACTCTACTAATAAATCCAGCTCTTTTATGTTCTACTATATTACTTACATCTTTTCCTTCAATTAAAATCTCTCCACCATCTAGTGAAAACGAACCTGCTAGTGCATTAAGAAAAGTCGATTTTCCTGCTCCATTTCCTCCGAGAATAGTAATGAAATCACCATCTTTTATTTCAAGGCTAACATTTTTTAATGCATGTTGTTCTCTAATCGTACCTGGAAAGAACGTTTTATCTATTTTATTAATTTATAAATGACATTATCTATACATCCTTTCTCTTAGTTTTTAGTTTTAATTGCGGTAATGTTAAGAATAAAGCTATTACTAATGCTGAAACTAATTTGAAATCATTAGCACCTATAATGTTAAGTTTTAACACTCCTACTAATAATAATCTATAAATTATCGCACCACAAATTACACAAATTAATCTTGTCGTAAAGCTCACATCCTTGAAGATTACTTCACCTATAATTATCGCTGCCAAGGCTACAACTATAACTCCAATTCCACTATTTACATCAGAATAACCATTATTTTGAGCTAAAATAGCACCAGCTAAAGAAATAATTCCATTAGCAAGCATCAATCCTAAAATCGTCATTGTTTTAGTAGAAATTCCTAGAGCTGTTGCCATTTTCTCATTATCACCAGTTGCAATTAGACTCTGACCTAATTCTGTTGAAAAGAATAAAGACATAGCAATGATAATTAATCCAGAAAGAATAATTCCAACAAGAACAGTATCATAATGAGTTGGTAAGTCTAATCCTTGAATTTTACTAAAGATCGTATCTTTGTTGATTAAACTTAAATTTGGTCTTCCCATTATTCTAAGATTCACAGACAATAGTGCAGTCATTGTTAAAATTCCTGCAAGTAAACTTGGTATTTTACAAACAGTAATTAAGAACCCAGTCACTAGACCTGCTAACATTCCTGCTACTATAGAAATTAATGTAGCAATAACAGGATTAATCCCATTATGTATACAAATCACACATACCGCAGCTCCTAAAGGATAAGCACCTTCAGTTGTCATATCTGCAATATTTAATACTCTAAAACTTATAAATAATCCAAGCGATAATATTCCCCACAGCATTCCTTGTGAAATCGCTGAAATAAATAAATCCATTTTACACCTCTTTTTTTATTTTTCCCCTAAATTACTATTATATAATTTAGAGCGACTCATAAACAACTATTTATAATATCCATTTTATGAGCCGCTCCTTTAATATATTTACTGCCTAAAAATAGTTTGTTAATAATATAATATCAATAATATTATTTTTTTATCTACTACTTTTTGCTTTATCTTTAATTTCTTTTTGGAATTTCAATTCCTAATTGTTTTTGCTTTTGCTTCATTTAGGTAAATTATACCCTCATTAGCAAGTACGATTGGCATATCTTTAGTATCTGCACCTTTTAATACTTTAGCAACAACTTTAGCTGTTTCTACACCGATTTGATATTGGTCAACACCTAGTCCTAGAAGTCCTCCATCAGCTACCATCGTATCTGCAGATGGGAATACTGGAATTTTCTTAGCGTCTGTTACTTTCACTACTGTTGCCATTGCACTAGCAATTGTGTTATCGATTGGTACAAAAATCGCATCAGTTTGTGAAGCAAGGCTTTCTGTTACTTGTTGAATATCATTTGTGTTTGCTACTGTTGATACTTTAACTTCTAATCCTAATTCTTTAGCTAATTTTTCAGCTTCTTGAGCTTGTTTTACAGCATTATCTTCACTTGCTGTGTAAAGAATTCCAACTTTCTTCATGTTAGGTAATACTTTTTTCATGATTTCAAGTTGTTGTTTAATTGGAGTTCTATCACTAACACCAGTAATGTTGTTTCCTGGTTTGTCTTCAGCTTTAATTAATCCTGCTTCAACTGGATAAGTAATACCACCCATGATAATTGGTTTATCTTTAGTTGCATTTGATAAAGATAAAGTAGCTGGTGTTGTAATACCTACTAAGATATCGTTGTTATCTGTAACTAATTTTTGACCCATACTTGCTAAGTTACTTTGATCACCTTGGGCATTTTGAAGATCAATTTTTAAATTCTTACCAACTTCATATCCTTCTTTTTTAAGTCCATCTTCTAAACCTTTATAAATTTGATCAAGAGCTGGGTGACTAAGTAATTGAAGTACCCCTACTTTTACCTCTTTATTGTCAACTTTTTTAGTATCTTCACCTTTCTTACTAGAGAAGTAACCATAACCTAATATACAAACTAATAATACCGCAAATGCTACAAAAAAATTTTTATTTATTTTTCATTTTAATAATCTCCTTTTTTTACTTTAATAATATTTTTTTGTAATCAAAATTTAGAAGCGTATCTATAGAAAAAGACCACTAGCATAATATCTAGTGGTCCCTCGACATTTTCTTTAATATAAAAACCACCTAGATATTCCTATGTGGTCTCATTTTTTTCATCACAAATAATCCACATAGATACTTACTTCTCACCTGAGAGTCGTATCTATGTTAAAAAGAAACAAGATCGACTCAGTATCTAGTGGCTTTGCCAACGAATATTTAATTGTAGCGTGTCAACTTGATACAGTTTCATATAATCTTTTTTTCTCCTTTACGTTTAATTCTTGTTTACATTATAGCAACAGTTTTTATTGTCAAGATATTTTTTTCAAAAATTAAAAGATTCTGACAATTTATCTAAAATTATTCATACCTTTGAATTTTTCAACTTGTAAAGAAAATAGTAAGTACAAATATTTTCAAAAAAATATTAAAAAGATATTAACGGTATTTTATGTATATTTACTGTACTATAAAAAAACTAAGGTGTTATCTCAATATTTTTGAAACTTATGAAAAATAATTCGTTTTCATAGCTAAATTATTGATATTTAATTATTAATACACACATAGAAACTTTCAGACTACTGTTATACCGTCATTTATTATTAATTATAATAAATAGTATTTTACATGAAAATAAAATTGAAAATATATCATTTTCATGAAAATTTGCACTTGAAAAATATATTTTCATAGGAGTATGATAAATATATGTTATTAAAAAAATAAGTTAGGAGAATTTTTTTATGGATAGCCAGATAGCTATAGAAGAAAAAAAGACAAATTATTTAATAAAGGATTTATAACAATAACTACAATTAATTTTTATCGTATTTTTTTAATTTATTACTGTTTCGTAGTTATTACAGCTAAATATGCAACTTCTCAATTAGGTGCGACTGCTGCTCAAGCAGGATTTGCAGCTGGTATTTATATTATCGGTACACTTGTTGCTAGACTTTACATTGGTAAAAAATTAGAAATTGTTGGTCGTAAACAAATTTTACGTTTTGGAGCTTTAATTTACTTAATCACTACAGCAGCATATTTAATTTCATCAAATATTGTTATTTTGGATACTGTTCGTTTCTTAAATGGATTCGCATATGGAACTATCTCTACTGCAGCAAATGCAATAGTTACTACTTACATTCCTAAAACTCGTAACGGTGAAGGTATTAACTACTACGGATTAAGCACAAGTTTAGCTGCTGCAATCGGACCATTTATCGGTATGTTATTACTTCCTATTACAGGATTTAATGCAGTTATTATTTTAGCAATCGTATTATCTATTGCCGTTACAATTGCTTGTTTCTTATTCCCAGTTCAAAATATCGAATTAGATGAAAAACAAAAAGAATTATTAAACAGTTGGTCTTTAAATACATTTATTGAATACAAAGTATTATTCATTTCTACTGTAGCATTCCTAGTTGGTTTAGCTTACTCTAGTGTATTAGGATTCTTATCTATCTACGCTGATAGCTTAAACTTATCTACTGCTGGGGCATTCTTCTTTGTAGTTTATGCTCTTATCGTTACAGTTACTCGTCCATTTGCAGGACGCGTATTTGATGCACGTGGTGAAAATGCAGTTATGTATCCAAGTTTTGTATTCTTAACACTAGGATTATTAATGTTAAGTTTCACAAACGGTAGCTTCATGTTATTATTCTCTGGTGCTTTAATCGGTTTAGGATATGGAACATTCATGTCAAATGGACAAGCAGTTTGTTTAAAACTTGTTGATTCTACTAAAGTAGGTATTGCATTATCTACATACTTCATCGGATTAGACCTTGGTCTTGGATTTGGACCGTATGCACTAGGTACAGTTCAAGGAATCTTATCATACAGAGGAATTTACATCCTTTGTGCAATAGTAACAATTGGAGTAACTGTTCTTTACGCTATGTTCTACAAAGGTAAAGAAGTACCAGTGCTAAAAAAACTAAAACTAGTCGATAGTAATATTAAAAACTTTAAAAAAAGTAGTCCTAAATTAAGGACTACTTTTTTTATAGATATTACTATTGATAATAAAAGAGGAATGATATTATACCACTCCTCTTTTTAATTTTTTTATTTTTCTGGATAACGTCTTGCGACATCAACTAACTTATCTTTTATAATCTTTTTAGGATCTTCATTAAGATGATAACACATTGCAAGAGCATAAATTAGTACATCTGCCAGTTCATCTTTTATCTCTTGTATATCATCTCCTTCTTCACTCCATTGAAAATGTTCTAGTAATTCTGCCGCTTCTATCGATATACTTTTTAGAAAATCTTTCTAAAGTATCATACTCTCCCCAACCTCTTTTTTTCTCTAAACTCAGTTATTATAGTTTTTTTAACTCTTCCATCTTATTATCCTTAGATTAAGCTGTTATTCGTTAAATTATTATATAAATTGTAAAATTCCGCTAAACTTAGAGTTTCACTTCGTCTTCCAGGTTCAATATCACTATCTACACAAGCATTTTGCAGATCTTGTTTCTTATCTTTACCATAACTTGAAATTAAATTATTAAGTAAAGTTTTTCTACGTTGAACGAAACATGAACGCACGAATTTAAAGAATTTGGCATCAGTTTCAAACTCGCGAGTTTCTTTTGTCATAATTTTTACAACAGCACTCTCAACATTTGGTGCAGGTACGAATACTTTCTTCGGTACAGTAAATAAATACTCAACATTTGTATAGTAGTTTAATAAAATTGTTAATGAGTTATAATCTTTTGTTCCTACTTTAGCATTTAATCTATTCGCAACTTCTTTTTGCATCATAACTACATAACCATCAATCTTTTCAGTGTTCTCAATTAAATGAGTCAATATTGGTGTAGTAATATAGTACGGTAAGTTAGCCACTACCATAATTTTTTCACAATCTGACATCTTTTCAGAGATTATTTTATCAACATCGACTTTTAAGATATCATTATTAATAATCTCGACATTCGGATAGTCTGCAAGCGTCTCAGATAAAATCGGTAAAAGTCTACTATCAATTTCAAACGAAATTACTTTTTTTGCCTTTTTTGCTAATGCTTCTGTAAGAGAACCTATCCCGGGCCCGATTTCTATTACTCCTACATTTCCAGTTACTCCAGCTCCATCAACGATTCTATTTAAGATATTTGCATCTATCAAGAAGTTTTGTCCTAAACTCTTCTTAAATGTGAATCCGTGTTTTTTTAGTATTTCAAAAAGTTTTCTTAGGTGTTCCTATCATTATTTCAATCCTTTACTTATTTTTTTCCATCTCATCTAATAAACGTTCTTTAGAAATATTATACATATTAAGTTTATTTAGTAGTTGTTTTTGCATTAGTGTAACCTATATTTAATCTTTCACAAAGTTCTTCTCTTAGAACTTTTGACGTAGTTCCTCCTACCAAACCTAACTCTATCAACATTTCATTACTTATATCATTTTTCACCTCATCCATCGGTGTATAATGATTTTTTTAATAGCAACTATAATATCTTCTTTGCTCGCAGCTTCTATTCCAATTTTTCCCTTTACTATCAACGGCCTTTTTTTATTTGATATATATGCGTGTTTTGCCGTAGGAATATTTTTTTCTATTATACTTCTAATTCTTTTTCCTGCATAATCAGGATCATTAAAACTATTAATCCTCTTGTTTTTTTCTAAAAAGATTAATCGTTCTATCTTAGTAAGGGCAGAGCCATTAGTTTTCAAATGTATCGCAATCTATTGCTTCTTTAACCCTATTGGTATCATCTCTTCCTTCTACTACTATTATTTCTTTTGATTTTTCATTTTATTATCCTTTAAAAATTTATCAGTCTATTATAACATATTTAGACAAATTTTTGCTCATGCTAGCATGAATATTTCAAATAGTTGTATAGCTCATGTGTAATTTCATGGTGAACTGTGTACTTATAGCCTCCGCAAAGAAATTTCTTTTTTTAATTCAAATTTCTCTTTAAGCTTAATTTTTTTCTAGTGCTTTTTCCTTTTTACACACTAGTATTTCCCAATGTTTTTTCAAACTTAACTAAGTAACAATCATAAGTCTTATCTTTTCCATATTTTTCCCCAAAAAAATATAGAAATACAACAAGGTCAAATAGTATATGCCACCACTTTACTGTTTTTTTCTTCTTTCTAACAAATAAACTTTCTCACTCTTAATGAGATAATTATATAATTCTTCCATAACTCCCACCTCTTTATAGTCATTATAACACAAAAAATCCTTTGCAGAAAACTCTGCAAAGGAATGTTTATTAGTGTATATCTTTTTTCTTAAAGTTAGCTCCACTTACTTCACTAACTGTTCCAATCGATAGAAAGGCATTTTTATCGTTCCTAAAGACTATAGTTTTTGATTCTTCAATACGTGTAATTACACAAAAGATAATTTTTGTTTCTTGACCTGAATAACCACCCTCACCATGTAATAGAGTCACTCCACGACCAAGTCTATCTTGAATTTCTTGACTTATTACTTGGTAATTACTAGTAATTACCATAACAGATTTAGAATCGTTTAGTCCCTCAATAACGATATCCATAACTTTAGATGCGATGAAATAACTTATCATAGAATATAATGCCGCTTCCCATGTGAAAACAAATCCAGATGCGATAAAGATAACAACATTTATTCCAAGAACCATTTCACCTACAGAAATCGGTAATTTTTTTGTAGCATAGATTGAGAACATCTCACTACCATCTAATGTACCACCATTTCTAATAACTAGCCCTACTCCAATTCCAAGTATAATTCCTCCGAATATACAAGCTAAAAATGGATCCGTAACTAGTGGTGGAATGCTATGGAAGTATGATGTAGCTACAGAAAGAATAACAATACCAAAAATAGATGCTATAGAAAATCCTTTACCAATCTGTTTATATCCTAAATATAAGAATGGAATATTTAAAAGAAAGATAAATAATCCAAGTGGTAATCCTAAATAATGGCGAGCAATAATAGATACCCCAATCACTCCTCCATCTAGGATATTATTAGGAATTAAGAAAAAAATTCTAATCCTGCCGCAAAGATCGACGATCCTATAACTATACTAATATATTTCTTTAAAAATTCTAATCTACTATCCATTGAATCTCCTTTTTATTTTATTTTTTGGCAAATAGGACAAAAATGACTCGAACGACCTTTTATTGTAACATTTTCAACATCATGGCCTAATGGACAAACCTTCTTACCATAAATCTGGTGGAAATTCTGCATATTTCCTTCTCCACCATCAGCATGTACATAATCTGAAATTGTGGGATCACCTTCTTTTATCGCTAAATCTAGAATATCTACTAACTCTTTAAATAAACTTTCCTTTTTCTTTTTAGAAAGTTCACTAGCTTTAGTTAAAGGGTGTATTTTTTGACGATACAATACTTCACAATCATAAATATTCCCGCATCCGCAAAAAACATTCCCCTCCAATAGCAATGCTTTAATAGATTGATCTTTATATTTATTTTTCATCTAATTTATCTAGAAAAATACTTTTTTTAGCTTTTTTTATCAAACGGTTCTGGAGCGAGATTAACAAAAGGTTTAAATTTCGTTACATCTTCTATATATCTAAGTTCGCCAAATCTTCTAATATCACTGTAGACTAATTTTTTCACCAGTCGATAATTCGAAAATCACATGTTGATGTTTGAAGTAGTTTTTATTAGTAATTTCTGCTATATCTTTTACTAAAAAAATGCTCCCGTCATTCCAAAATGTGTGATAATATATCCTTCATTTAATGTAAAAATATAAATATTTACCTCTTCTAGATAATTTCTCTATAGTTTTACCTTTTTACATTCTCCGAGAAAAAAATTTATATCCTGCTTCACTATCGCCATTTTATTCAATTTATGACTTTCTGTTACAACATTTGAATATTTTACATCTAGAATTTGCTTATTTATTACTACTTCTTCAAGTCCAAATTTTATATTCTCTACCTCAGGTAATTCTGGCATAATATACTCCTATTTTTTATACTTACTTTTTTTATTTTTAATATAAATATTTGGAAATATCAAAAATTTCCCACTTTTTATTTTCTAATTTTTCAATATTTATCTCCAATTTTTCATCTTTATTATGGCAACAAATTGAAATTTGTAGTATAATAAAAAGTTATAATGTATAGAAGGGATTATATTAAATGAAAGAAAGAATATCTAGAAGAGATAGAATCAGTTCTGGATCAAGAAATGATAAACACTCTCCTAAAAAAAGAGGATTTAAAAAAATAATATTTACAGTTATTGCATTGCTGTTTTTAGGAACAGGAGCTTTTGCCGCATATACGTTTTTCAACTTCTATAATTCAACTCACAAAGGATATAAAAAAGTTGATTACTTAAAAGAAGTTGATCCTAACTTTAAGAAATTTTTCGGTATTAATTTTTAGGAATAGATATGAATGATGACCGTAAAGCTCAAGGTCAAACTCGTGAAGATAGTCGAACAGACTCAATGATTCTAGCAACTGTTAACAAAGATAAAAAACGTATGGATATGGTTAGTATTCCTCGTGACTCACTTGCTTTAATGCGTGAAAAAAATGACGAGAATAATAATAGTGCATATTTCTATGATAAAATTACACATGCTCATGCTTATAATGATGTAAAAGGAACAACGAATGCTGTAGAAAACTTATTTAATACACCTATTAACTTTTACGTACTTATAAACTTTAAGGCTTTTGAACAAACAGTTGATGCCTTTGGTGGAATTGATTTATACGTTCCATTTGATATGGATGAACAAAATGCTAATGGTGAAGAAAACACTGTTAAATTGAAAAAAGGATGGCACACTCTAAACGGTGAACAAGCTCTTGCTTTTGCTCGTAGTAGATATTACGATAGTGATATCGAACGTGGTCAACGTCAACTTCAAGCTATCCATGCTCTTATCGATAAAGCAAAAAGCTTAAATGCTCTAACAAAAATTAATGATGTTATTAATATCGCTGGAGATAATGTAGAACATAACCTATCTACAACTCAAATCTCTTCTGCAATAAAAATGTTCATTAACGATGATATTCAAATAGTATCACATAGAATTGACGGATACGATGTAATGTACAATGGTGTTTATTACTACTATCCACGTCCACTATCTCTATTATACGCGTCATCAGCGTTAAGAGATAATTTAGATTTACCATTACCAAAAGCAAAAGATCTACTAAATATATATTACCAAGGGCATATAAATATTGGATTAAAAGAATATAAAATAAATAATTTATTACCGAAAACTATATATCCAGAAGTTTCACTTACAATAATGTCACATGGAGATTTACTAATCAATCTTCCAGAACAGCTTTCTAAAGAAGATCTGAAAAAGATATTACAGTAAGTAACGAAAATAGACCCGATGAAAATGGTAAAACTGAAAACAATGCTAACAATAGCAATGAACAGCAAAATACTACAACTGGTATCGGTACTACAAATACCCATCAAAATACCGGAGTTAATAATAATCAATAATAATTAATATCCCATCAAAAATAATTTTTGATGGGATATTAATATTATTTGAAAAATTTTACATTTACAGTTCCAGTATTTGAAGATGTGAATAATTGTTTCTTTTTTTATTTGAGCTATTTGTAAAATTTGATTCTTCATCACTTAATTCAGCTATAATATCACCTTGTATTGACTTAAGAGTAATAGAATTATTTGCAGTAAGATTACTTAAAATAATATTACCAGTAGTTGTTTTTAAGTTAATATTATCTGAACTTTCACTAGGAAGATTACTTACCTTAATATTTCCTAGTTTATTAGTTATATTAATATCTTTTATTGTTGATGATGACAACTCTGTATCTCCTATTTTTATTATCAACACTAATATCTTTTTAAATCATTAATATTATTTAATTTAACATTTCCTGTAGCAACATTAATTTTTAGAGAATTATTTTTTTACTATTTAAGTTATCTATATTTAAATTTCCAGTTGCTAATTTAATGTCAGCGTCTGAAGCTGAAATATTAGTTATATATACATCACCTAGTTCACTATTAATTATAAAGATTTAATATCTAGATTCTTGATAAAATAATCTCCTATTTTATTAACTAAATTGATATCGATATTAGAAGATTTAGGTATTTTTTTATAATAAGTTTTTCTTTTTCAGTAAAGAAATTAAAATTAATACCCACAATATTTTTTTATTTTCTTTTTATAGATAACTTATTTCCTATGTGCTCTATATTAACTTTACGTTCTAGAGCAGTATAGTATTCTATTTCCATATTTTTTAGAAGCAGTATTCTCTTCTATGGTTACATCAGAATCATTAATATCTAAATCTAAATTTTTAACATCATTAATTGAGATAGTATAATTCTTTTTCTCGAAATTAGAAGAAAATCTAGGTATATGACCATTATTTAAGTAAGTTGCTAATCCTATCAATACTAATCCAAAAATTATAAAACTAATAGAAATTTTTTATAAATTTATTCATTTATATACACCTCTTTTTGAAAATCTTCACAAAAAAATTGTTCTGATGTTTATATCATTTTGACGTAATTTTTTATATTTTTTTATCAACCAGTAAATACCAATTAAACCAGCCCCTGAAATAACAAATCCAAATCCTAAAAGTATCTAAGAAATACGAAATATTTCTTTCGTAAATAAGATAAAATGGGGATTTTAATATTAATAAGATTCCACCAATAAAAAAATAGCTATAATAGAAAGTGCAATACTAAATATTATAGACAGAATAACTATAAAAGACTAGTGACTAGAGAAAATATAGTTATCCAAGCAGGAAATAGTAATACGGTAATAATAAAGCCGAGCTCTGTAGGGATTTTTCGTGGTATAAACCTCCATACTAGTTTTGTTTGTTTTTTCCCAATATTATGTTCATCTAAAATCTGATCAACGATAATATTAATATCCCCTAATTGCGATACAGCTTCTTCTTCACTTAAGCCCTCATCAATACGATCATCAATCATTTCTTCGAAAAAATTGAGTGTTTTATATATCTCTTTTGGCGATAAATATGGTTTTAATTTATTTCCCAAAAGAGCGCAAAACTGTGTCTTATTCATATTTTTCATCTCCTAATATATATTTATGTGCATTACTTATTACTTTCCAGTCGATAAGAAATTCCTGAATTTTATTGAGACCAACATCTGTAATTTTATAATATTTTCTTAATCTACTATTATGTTCTACCGAATATGAGGTAACACAATCGTTTGCTTCCAAGCGTTTTAAGATTGGATATAACGTTGATTCCGATATAGGAATTACATTTGAAACATCTTTTATAATTTTATACCCATATGATTCAGAATTACGTAAAGTAGCAAGAACACATATTTCCAATAAACCTCTTTTTAATTGAGCTTCCATACAAATATCTCCTTTCACATAATACTATACATTGCATAGTATAATTTGTCAAGTAGTATAATGAGAAATATATTCTAATTATTGACATTTTATTTATAATACATCATAATTAATATAGTAAATTCAGCAAATTATAAATTACAAAGGAGGTACTATGGCGAAAAAATTTATTACAATCAAAGAAGATTCATACGATGAATTTGTAGAGAAAAAATCTACATTCATTACTCATCTTATAAGAATTAATAGCGAAGAAGAAGCCCGAGAGTTTATTCAAAAAATGAAGAAAAAACACTACGACGCTACACATGTTTGCTCATGCTATGTAGTTGGTGATAATAACGAAATAACTCGTGCTAATGATGACGGAGAACCTAGTGGAACTGCTGGCGCTCCAATGCTAGACGTACTCGTAAAGAACGAAATTAAAAATGTCTGTGCCACAGTAATAAGATACTACGGTGGAACTAAACTAGGAACTGGTGGTTTAGTTCGTGCATATGGTGGTGGAGTAATTAACGCGCTAAAAAATGCAATATTGGTAGAAAGAAAAGATGCTTTTGAAGTTAGACTAGAATTAGATTATAGTCTAAACGGAAAAAAATAGAATATGAAATTGGAAAAAAACTAATTTCATCGTGAACAACTTAGAATACACTGACAAAAATCATTTTATACAATTTATATAATGCAAGAAGACTATGATAACTTTGAAAAATTGGATTGCTAACCTAACTAACGGTCAATTCAAAAATTCTATCTTCAAAAGAAAAACAACTCGAATTTGATATTAAATAAAAGAAAGAAGGTACAAGAAACCATATTTCACGGTTTCTTATACCTTCATTATTTATTCCTACTAGAAAATTCATCTATCCATTCTTTTTAAATCAGAGATACCCTTCTCTACTATTTTTTTCTTTATTATTGAATGCTAAATCCAGACCCTCTACTCTTATAACGTTAACTTTGTCTATTCCTAGGATGCTAAATACTCCTCGTACATATTGAACTGCAAAGTCTAAGTTAGTATATTGGATATGCTTATCAAATTCTCCCCCACTAGTTATAATGAAGGTTATTTGTTTATTAGAATCGTCTAATCCTATTAAAGACTCTACCTCACATTTAAAAAGTTTCATTTACTATCATTATATTATCAACATAATCTTTAAATTTTGATACTACATTAAAATTGTGAAGCGGCATATAAATAAATACTGCTTCAGAACTCTTCCATTGTTCCAATAATTCTTTTTGTCTAATTTTATCCTGTTGTTCTTTTTTCTGTTAATTGTACTCCCTCATAATTAAACATAAACTTATCCATCATCGGAATGTGAGTACTTGGATCGTATAAATTTATCTTTTTCGATATTGTTAAACCCTTCTTCTATTAATTTTTTTCTTCACCAATTTTTGCTAAAATATTAGAAATTCTATGCTTTCCATCAAAATCTGGATGACACATAATCTGTAAAATTTTCATCATTTCACCTCAAAGAATAATTCATTATAAGAAATAGCTCCTTATCTAAAGTAAGACAAGAAGCTATTTATATTATTTAAATTCTGAATAAATAGTGTTTATAGTTTTTTCGTAATCATCGTTATGAACACCGACGATAATGTTAATCTCATCATTTGTTTGTGAAATTAGTGCAATATTTACTCCAGCTTCCCCTAGTGCTTTAAATAATCTGCCAGATAGTCCTTTTGTATTCTTCATTTTTTCACCAACTGTGGCAATTAGAGAAATCTCATGAGTTACATTTACCTCATCCGCATCTAAAACAGCTTTAATTTTAGCTACTAACTCATGAATAAATGGTCTAACATTACCTGTTTCAACAACTACAGAGAATGAGTCAATTCCACTTGGAATGTGCTCGATACTAACATTAAAGTCTTCAAAAATTTTCAGAGCTTTACCAATTAATCCAACTTCATTTGCCATATGACGTTTTTTAATAGTAATAATAGAGAAATCTTTTTTCCCTGCAATACCAGTAACTATTTGTTTCGCATCTAGGTGTTTATTATCTGAGATAATAGTTCCTTCTGCTGTTGGATCATTTGTGTTACGAATTTGGATTGGAATGTCTTTATCACGAACTGGGAAGATTGCTTCTTCATGGAGAACACTTGCACCCATATATGAAAGTTCACGAAGCTCTGTATAACTAATTACTTTAATCTCATGTGGATTGTCAATAATACGAGGATCTGCCATTAAGATTCCAGATACGTCAGTCCAGTTTTCATAAACACTTGCATTTGCAATATTAGCAACAATCGCTCCACTAACATCTCCTCCACCACGAGTCATAATTTTAATTTCACCATTTGGTCTACTTCCATAGAACCCTGGAATAAGAAGACGATCATACTCTTTTACAATCGCGTCAAAAGCTGCTTGAGTTTTTTCAAAATCAATCTCACCTTGGTAGTTGTAAAAGATTAAGTCTTTAGCATCTACAAAGTGATATCCTAAATACTCTGCCATTAATAAAGCTGTTAAATATTCACCACGGCTTACTAAATACTCTTCATCAATACCTTTACTAATTTCAGATTTTAATTTAGCAAGTTCACCTTCAATATCAAATTTTAAGTTTAATTCACTTTTAATAGCAATAAATTTATCTTCAATCATTTTAAAGATATTATCAAAATTTATATTGTATTTAGTGTGTGCATAGCATAAATATAGTAAATCTGTAACCTTATTATCTTCTTTATCCGCCTTACCAACAGCACTCACTACAACAAAACGACGTGCATCGTCTAATTCTACAATATTTTTAACTTTTTAAATTGTTCAGCACTCGCTACCGAACTTCCTCCAAATTTTTGATACTCTAACCATCTTAACTCCTTTTTTTCTAATTCATGTTATTTGTATTTTTTTATTACTAATATATATTATATAACTATCTGTAGAAAAAAATCAATAAATTTTTCTGAAAAAAATCTAACATTTATTTTTAATAATCACTTTATTACTTTTTTTAATTATTAATGAAACTTGGCAACTACAAATTTACTATCTTTCTCTTTTACTTCATTAACTAAAGAACTTAATTGTTTTTAATGAAATTTCTTTTTGTTTTTACATAAAAAAATTATCTTTATATTGCTCAACACTCTCTACTAATTCACCAGATAATTCAACTGACGAACGTACTAAGTAATTTCTTCTAGTTAATTCTTCTGAATAAGATAAGTCATTCTTAATTACTACATCAACACGAGTTGAACCTTCATTAATATCAACTATATCTTGAACGATAGCATTTCCTGTTGGAAGTTTTCCTGCTCCTTGTCCATAGAACTTAAGTTCTCCGATGAAAGAACCATCTAAAGTAATGATATTATTATTTAGCGGTACAGCTGCTTCTTGAGATTCTTTTCCGAATATAGAAAGCATTACAGATGTTTCATACTTCCCATCTTCTACATTTGTTTCTCCAATATATTTAACAGCTAAGTCGTATTTTTTTAAATAATCAATATCATTTTTTGTAATATTTCTCATAGAATATGTAGGAAAATTAGCTTTAACATGAATATCAAAAGCAAGTGCATTACTTAAGATTATTTTGTTCACAACATCCCCACCGTCCACATCAGCACTTGGGTCAGCTTCAGCATAACCTAAATCTTGAGCAGTTTTTAGTGTAGAATCGAATTCTTGATCATTTCTGTACATATTATCTAAGATATAGTTACTTGTTCCATTAAAAATACCATACACTCGTTTTACTTCATCAACTCGTCTAGTTCTTTCTAAGTTTACAAGCCATGGAATTCCTCCACCAACACTAGCTTCAAAAATAAACTTAACATTATTCTTTTCAGCTAAATCAACAAATTCATCTAAATGCTTCGCAGCTACAGCTTTGTTTGCTGTAACAACGTGTTTACCATTTTCTAAAGATCTTTTAATGAAATCATACGCAGGATTTAATCCACCTAAGCACTCAACTACAATCGAAATTTCTTCATCATTTAAAATTTCATTAATATCGTCTGTAGCTAAATGCATCTTATCACGACTTCTTGCAAAAACACTCTTTACTTCAATTTTATCTAATTCTTCAGTTTTACCATTAGTAATAATATCATATACCCCACTACCAACAGTTCCATATCCTAAAAATCGCAATCTTCATAATTATTTTTCTCCTAAGTTCATTATTTATTTTCAATTATATAGTTAAAGTTTATCAAGTATTTTTATTTATGTCAAATAAATCAATTTGAAAATTTTCAAAAATTTCAATTTTTTTGATTATTTCGACTGTTTTTTTATAACTTATTTTGGTGTAAAATTATAGTTATAAAAAAATTAATTAAGTTCTTTTTGTAAAAAAACACTTGTATTTTTTTATAGAGAACATTGTATCATATATACAACGATAAAGCAAGGAGATTTTTAAATGATTTACGAAAGTACAAAGAGATATTAATAGAAAATTAAATCCAAGTGAAGCTATTCTTCAAGGTTTAAGTGAAGAAGGTGGACTTTTCGTTTTTAAGAGATTTAGGAAAAATAAATTAGATTTAGAAAAAAATTAATCGGAAAAAAAGCTACTATGAAGTAGCTGAAGCCGTGCTACGTCTTTTTGTAGACTTTAGCGATGAAGAAATTAAAAAATGTGTAGAAGAAGCATATAGAGGTAAATTCTCTCATGAAAACATTACTCCTCTAGTAGGATTAAAAGATAGCTATGTTCTTGAATTATTCAACGGACCAACTAGTGCATTTAAAGACGTAGGTCTTTCACTTCTTCCACAACTTACAAAAACAGCACTTACAAAAGTAGAAGACAAAAATGATATTCTTATCTTAACAGCGACTAGTGGAGATACAGGTAAAGCTGCACTAGAAGGTTTTAAAGATGTAGATAGAACAAAAATTATGGTCTTCTACCCTAACGATGGTGTAAGTACAGTACAAAAAACACAAATGCAAACTCAAGAAGGTAAGAATACAAAAGTTTGTGCGATTCATGGAAACTTTGACGATGCTCAAAGTGGGATTAAAGAACTATTCGTTGATGAAGAATTCAAAAGAGAATTACTTTCTAAAAACATTAAATTATCAAGTGCAAACTCAATCAATATCGGGCGTCTTATCCCTCAAGTAGTTTACTACGTTGTTTCTTACTTAGACTTAGTAAATACAAACAAAATTAAATTAAACGATAAAGTAAACTTTGTAGTACCTACTGGTAACTTCGGTAATATTCTAGCTGGTTACTACGCTGAACAAATCGGTTTACCTGTAAATAAACTAGTTTGTGCAAGTAACAATAATAACGTACTTTATGATTTCTTAACAACTGGTGTTTATGATAAAAATAGAGACTTCTTAAAAACAGTATCACCAAGTATGGACATCTTAATTTCTAGTAACTTAGAACGTCTACTTTACTACATTAGCGGTTGTGATAACGCATATATTGCTAAACTTATGAAAGACCTAAAAGAAACTGGTCGCTTTGAAGTTACTGGTGAAGTATTAGATAAGATAAAAGACAAGTTCCAAGCTGGATTTGCTGATGACGAACAAACTAAAGAAACTATTAAAGCTATCTATGAAAAAGATAACTACCTATTAGATACTCATACTGCAGTAGCTTACAAAGTTCTTCTTGATAATTTAGATAATGAGCATGCTAGTATTGTATTATCAACAGCGTCTCCATACAAATTTACTGAAAGTGTCTACTCTTCTCTATTCGAAACTCACGGAGAAGATGAATTTACTCTTATGAATAAACTTCATGAACAAACAAAAGTTGTTATCCCTGAGAATTTAAGAGATCTTGACAAAAAGAAATTAGACATAAAAGATGTAATTAATAAGGAAGATATGAAAAAAATACATCTTAGAGAAACTAGGTGATTTATAATGGTAAGTGTTCGTGTACCTGCCACTTCTGCGAATGTTGGATGTGGATTTGATAGCCTTGGTGTTGCTTTAACACTTTATACTACTTTTAAATTCGAAAAATTAGACAGCGGTCTAGAATTCGTCGGATTTGAAGAACGTTTTTCAAATGAAAATAACCTAGTTTATCAAACATTACTAACTACACTAAAAAAATTAAACAAAAGAAATTTCAGGTGTTAGAATATCAATCGATAATGATGTACCGATTAGCCGTGGTTTAGGTAGTAGCTCTACTTGTGTAGTCGCTGGAATATACGGTGCGTACTTACTAACTAATACACCCATTGATAAACAAGAAATCTTTACAATAGCTAACGAAATCGAAGGGCATCCCGATAATGTTTCGCCAGCTATTTTCGGAAGTCTAAGTTCATCTTGTACTACCGATAGTAAAGAAGCGGTAACTGTAAGATACGAAGTCGATGAAAGATTTAACTTCCTGGCATTAATACCAAACTTTGAAACTTCTACTGAAGAAGCTAGAAAAGTTATGCCAAAAGAAATCAAGCTTCAAGATGCTATTTACTCAATGTCGCGTATTGGATCTGTTATTAAAGCATTTGAAACTTATGACTTGGAACTTCTTAAAAAGGTTATGGGAGACAAAATCCATGAACCTTACAGAAAAGAAATAATACATGAATATCACGAAGTTAGAGAAATCTGTGAAAAGATTGATAGTTCAGCATTTTTCATTTCTGGAAGTGGTTCTACACTTATGAATATTGTTAGTGATACTAATAATATTGAAAAAAATAAAAACTGAACTTGCTAAATTAAAATACAACTGGCAAGCAATTTTACTAAAAGTTGATAAAGAAGGAACAGTAGTTCTAAATTAATATGTTAACAATTTTTGAACTTCTTCTTTTATTGCAGAGAGGAAGTTCATTTTGAAATAATTTTTATACAAATAAAGGAGAAATTTATTATGCAAAAATCAAGAGTAGCCGTACTAGGGGCAACAGGAATGGTAGGACAACGTCTATTAGTATTATTAGAAAATCACCCATACTTTGACGTAGTTAAATTAGCAGCGTCACCTCGTTCTGCTGGTAAAAATATGGAGAACTTATGGAAAGCCGTTGGAAATTAGACCACACTATTCCTGAATACACAAAAGAGCTAGTTGTTGAAGACTTATATAAAATTGACGAAGTTTCTGAAGGAATTGATATGGTATTCTGCGCTATCAACCTTGATAAAGAAGCTTTAATCAAACTTGAAGAAGACTATGCTAAACGTGAAGTAGTTGTTGTTTCTAACAACTCTGCAAATAGAAACAAAGACGATGTACCGATGATTATCCCAGAGATTAACTCTGCTCACCTAGATGTTCTTCCAGCTCAAAGAGAACGTCTTGGAACTAAAAAAGGATTTATCGTTACTAAACCTAACTGTTCAATTCAAAGTTATGTTCCTATCTTTGAAGCAATTAAAGAATACGGTGTTAAAGAAGCATCTATCTGTACTTATCAAGCTATCTCAGGAAGCGGAAAAACTTTCAACGAATGGCCTGAAATGATTGAAAACATCATTCCTTATATTGGAGGAGAAGAAGAGAAAAGTGAAAAAGAACCACTTAAAATCTTCGGTAAAGTAGTTGATGGTAAAATCGTTCCAGATGATTCTATGAAACTATCAGCTCAATGTATTCGTGTGCCAGTTCTTGATGGACACCTTGCTTGTGTATCATTCAATTTAGAAAATGATCCAGGATTAGAAACTTTAGTTGAAAAAATTAAAAATCATGTTCCTGAAATTGCTAAACATGAATTACCACTAGCATCAACTCCATTCATTAAATATTATGAAGAAAACGATCGTCCACAACCGGTTCTAGATCGTGATAACGAAAAAGGTATGCAAATAACTGTAGGTCGTCTTCGTGAAGATAACCTATTTGACTACAAATTCGTAGGACTTTCTCATAATACATTACGTGGAGCAGCTGGTGGAGCTGTTTTAACTGCAGAACTAATTAAAAAATTAGGCTACTTAGATTAATATTATAAAATAATACTCCAAGAGAATTTCTCTTGGAGTATTATTTTTATTAGTCTCTTATTTTCTATTTCACTATTTCTCTCAACTCTACTTTTCTATTTTCTTTTAAAGACAATGTGCATGCATCAGCAGTCGCAATTGACTCTAGAGCTGCGACACCATTTAATAGTTTTTCATATTCTTTTTGATACTTTTTTTCTCCATTCAAAAATATTATGCAAATACAACATTTCTTTATCTATACAGCTTTGTAACCAAAGAGGGCAACGTACATTAGGATTTCCATAAGCTATTCCTCCGTCCATTCCTCTACCTGTATAAATAGCCGTTCTGTCATCATCTTCTTCTTTTGATTCATGGATTAAGAAATAACTCTCTCCTTCTCCTACTACTCTTAAAGTACCTTTTAGTATTATATAAATCTAATTTTATAGCTCCTTTTTGTACCTTCTATAAGGACATAGTGTTCACCCCATCTAAAAGCATTCCCATATTCAAGTACTGCGTATCGTTTATTAGAAAATTCCAAATTAACTATTAAGAAATCATCTTCATCACCGAAATTTTCACCAACATGACATACATTTCCACCTATCATAGTTGCTTGCTCTGGTAGACCATCCATAATAAATTGAATACAATCAAGTTCATGAATGTGATGGTATAAGTGTCCTCCAGACTGTGATCGGATTTTTTTCCAAGAAACAGTTTCTTGTTTTTCCTCCCATCCTGTTCTTGCAGCATGACAAAATATTACATCTCCTATTTTCCCTTGCTTAATCAATTCTTTTGCGTGACGTACTCCATTAAAAAAGTTCATAATATGACCTGCCATAAAAATCACATTATTTTCTCGACAAGTTTCAACCATAACCTTACAATCTTCATAAGATAAAGCGATTGGTTTTTCACAGAATACATGTTTACCATTCTTAGCGGCTAATAATACTGGCTCACGATGTAAATTACTCGGTGTTGCGACGATAACACAATCTACCTCATCTAGACCAACCAACTCTTCCAACGACAAACAATTTTTTGTATTAAGCTCCTTAGCAACTTTCTCTCCATTTTCCGGATCAAAAACTGCAGTCACCTTCGCATCTTTTATTTTTTCTAATGAACGAGCTAAATCTGCTCCGAAATAACCTGATCCAACAATCCCATAATTTGTCATAATAAAATCCTCTTTTCATATTCCTAAACAATTAAGAAATAATATTCTATTCCCTTATATTTATTATACAACTTACTAATACAAATTTAAAGATTTATTTTTCTGTTCATTTTAATATAAATTTAAATCTTTAAATGCAAATCTGATATATTTCATTTACTAACTTAATTTTAAACATAAAAAAACCCTAAGGACACCTCCTTAGGGTTTGGTAATATTTAAATTATTTAACGTCTAGAACTTGTCTACCTTTTGTACATACCAGTTTTTTTCTATCAACACGGTGACCCATTACGTAGTTACCAGTTGTTGCATCGATAGTAATTGATGGTGCAGATAGTTTTTTTGTGAGTTCTTCTTTTTCTTTTTAGCTGTTTTTTTGATGTTCTTCTAAAAAGGAACTGCCATAGTTAATTTCCTCCAATTATTTTTAAATAATTCTTATTGTTCTTTAAATAATCCACTAAGAGCCGCAAATGGTGATTCTTTCTTTTCTTTAACATCAGTTAAAGACTCTTCAGAAACCACTTCCCAGTCATTACCAGAAACCATTTCTAACTCTTCTTCATCAGAAGTAGTTATTGGAATATTTAAAATTATAAGCTCATTCACTAAAAGGTGTTAAATCAATATACATATCCATTAAATTAACGTCGAATACCTCTTCACCTGCAAATACAGATTTATCAATGTATTCTTCTCTCTTCGATTTCAAATGGAACAACAACTTCTTTTTAGTGTTTTTTTCCTGAAATCATTTCAAGTTACCTTTAATTAATAGATTAGCATAGATTTTTATCTTGTCCACCTCGAGTTAATTTTTCCACTAACAACAACATCTCTAATATCTTTTTAAAGAGCTATCGTAGTGTGCTACTTTAACATTTATATTTTCTTCAAAAACAAAAAGTATCACTATTGTTTTTGAATAACGAAGATCTTAACCATTTCATTAAATATCACCTCATAAACACATTATTTATTATATATCTTTTAGTTTAAGATGTCAACAAAAAAAGTTGACTCATTTGTTTTTTAATTCATTATATATTTCAATATATTCGCTAACGACATTATGAATCCTACAAAAAAATCGTCAACTTAGCTGTTAACACCATATACGGTGCCATTGTTTTTTTATTATTATTTTGCACTAAAACCTTTAATTATTTTTATCGCTAAAGGAATAGTAACAAACACCAGTAGATTCCACCACGAAGCATATTTAGTAACTATAAATAAAACATTTAATAAATATACTACGATAAAGCTAATTGCCATTGTTTTAATCGCATTATTTCTTCCGACTAATATCGCATAAGTTCTTCTTCCTGATTCTTTATCATTATCTAAGTCACGGATATTATTCGCTAATAATATTGCTCCTATCATGATAAATAACGGCAGTGAAACGACAATAATATCAGCATTAACATAGCCAGTTTGGAAATAGAATGATAAAGCTATTATAATTGTTCCCATGAAAAATCCTGAGACAACTTCTCCAAATGGAGAATAAGCTATAGGATATTTACCTCCAGTATAGAAATATCCAGCAAGCATACACACTAAACCGACTAATAGTACATAGACACTCGTCATAAATGTTAAAATTAATCCAAATCCAAATGCTAGTGCGTACAATACCAAGGCTCCTACCATAACCTCTTTTGGACTTAAATTTCCTTTTACTATCGAACCAGAAATCCCTTCTGAATCAACCTTATCTAACCCGTGTTTATAGTCATAATACTCATTAAATAAATTAGTTGCCGCTTGAATTAATAAACAAGCCAGTAGAAATAATATAAATTTTTAAAATTGAGAATTTACCTCGTATCCTAATGTATACGTAGCTCCAAATAACACTGGTGCTATCGATGCTGGATAACTATGTGGTCTTGTACACATAAAAAATTCTTTTAATTTACTTTTATTCACAATATCCTCCTAGTTATCTTCTTACCTTGAATATTATATCATATATTTGCATTCGATGTTATCAAAAATCTTCCTCATTTTAGCCGAACTACAAATTATAACGTTTTCACCTTTTATGTTATAATTAAAGAACAATATTAATTATACACGGAGGAATTCATTATGAAAATTGCATGGATCGGAACAGGAGTTATGGGTGAAAGCATGGCTGGGCACCTATTAGATGCTGGTCATGAACTTTTCGTCTACAACAGAACAAAAAGTAAAACTGACAACTTAGTAAAACGTGGTGCTACACTTCTTAATGAGATTAAAGATGCATCCGAATTTGCTGAAGTAATATTCACCATGGTCGGATATCCTAAAGATGTTGAAGATGTTTATCTTGGTGAAAATGGTTTAATTACAACGGCAAAAAAAGGACAAGTGTTTATAGATATGACTACTTCATCACCTAGTCTTGCTGAAAAAATCAATACCGAATTTCTAAAAGTTGGAGCATATGCATTCGATCTTCCAGTGACTGGTGGAGATGTTGGAGCAAGAAATGCTACTCTATCAATCATGGCGGGTGGAGATAAGAAAGTATTCGAAGAAGTTGTTCTTCCATTAGTTGAAAAACTAGGTAAAAACATTACATATTTCGGTGATGCTGGTAAAGGGCAATATGCAAAACTTGCTAATCAGATCGCAATCGCTACAACTATGATTTCAGTTGCGGAAAGCTTCAAATTCGCTAAAGAAGTTGGTTTAGACTTAGACTCATTCTTCAAAACAGTGTCAACAGGTTCTGGAGGAAGCTTCTCAATGACTTCATATGGACCACGTATCCTAAATGGAGACTTCAAACCAGGATTTTTCATTCACCACTTTATTAAAGATATGAAACTAACTTTAGAAGAGTGTGAAAAAATGAATATCAAACTTCCTGGACTTGAAACAGCATATAAAATTTACAACGAATTAGAAGAAGAAGTTCGTAACACAAACGGAACACAAGCAATTTCTAAATGGTATAAACTATAAAAAAATGAGTTGATCTAGGCGATCAACTCATTTTTAATATTTATTTTTCCTCCAAGTTTCAACACTTTTGAATCTTTCGCATGTCCAACTTCTTGAGTTTTTGCTATCGGTAGAGAAGATGGAACATAACTCTTCACAATCTCAAATATTTCATCTACAGAAAATTCTTTTTCAATTTTTGTGAAGGTTCCTATTAATAATCCTGAAATTTTATCGAATACTCCTAGTTGTTTTAATTGGGCAAGGTATGTTAGTAGACCTTCTATTGGTGTACCTAATCCTTCTATGAAAAGCACCTTGTTTTTCTACTTTTGGAAAATACTCTGTCCCAGCAAGTTTTAAGAAACATCTAATATTTCCCCAATAACTTCTCCTTCAATTTTTATCCCTTGTAAAAATCTCCAGTTAACATCAAATAAGGAATTCTTTTTTTCTTCAAAAATGTATTCTCAAAACTTATTTGAATTTTTTTCATTTTCAATAATATTTAAAATCTGATATAGATAATTTATCTTATCTGTTTTGGTTACTAAAGCACTCAATACTGTCGTTAAGTCACTATACCCGAAAAAAATGGTTTATAGTTTTCTTTTTATTACGTCATAGTCTAAATATTCCAAGATTTCATTAGCAATATCTCCACCAGAAATATCAAAGATTGCTGTAATCTCATTATTTTTTTATAAAATGACATCAACTCTTCAGCTCTAACTTGTGGACTAGATCCACGTCCATACTTATCTTTATAGATATATTTAGTAAAGACAGGTACTAAACCTATCTCTACTAAAATATCCTCTAATTTCTCTAATCGAGCTTTATCTTCAATATTTTTTTCCATTAGAACAAACTACTAATGCTATTTTATCATTTACTTTCAACATAATTATTTACTAATACTTTCTACATAGTATTTAAACTTACTCTGTCCGCCTTCATATTTTTTGTTATTAAGACGAAGAACTAATTTACCTTTATATGTCATATCAGTCACTGAGGTAGAATAAGGAATAGTAAGCTTATCACCTTCTATTTTCCACATATCTGGCTTACTAGGACCATTTAAGAAAATCGCACCATGTCCACGATGAGTAGCGAGTATCATCTTATCTTTTTTAAAGAATATTAACTCACCTTCTTTTAAAACTTTCGAATACTTCTCTTCATTTCCTGTCAAAGCATCGTCTATTTCCCTATATTTTAAGTACTGTGAACTTTTCAATTTATTCATTACATATTCTTCATTAACCGTATCCGGTTGCAAAGCATTATAAGCATCGATTAATTCTGATAATGGCATGGGAATATGGTTAAGCATCATTTTATCAACTTTAATATGCTTTTGCACATCAGAAAATTCAGATATCACTGATGATACATCTATATCTTTGGTTGTTCCATCTAGTATATTTGTAATAACATTAGCAAATTTCGTAGCAACCTCATTGTTATGTTCTGTATTTTTAACATCAAGTGTCTTCCAGCTTATATTATCTTTCTTATACTTTGAATTTAATTCTTCTGGTTTTTCACCTGTACTTTCTAATTTACCGTCTTTTTACTTTGTAAGCTCCAATAATCTCATTTTCTTTTCCATTTTCCGATTTAGAATTATTATGATATCCACCTTGTCTCAGGATAATTCTATCTTCATTTCCTTCTTTTTCTACTGCATAGCTTACAGTCGGTGCATATTGTTTTAATTCTTTTTTAAAGTAGCATCTGAAAGTTTTTAATTCAGAATTTAAAGAATCTAAATCATTTAGAGTTGATAACTTTTTCTATTATTATCGTAGTCTCTTTTGCTAATTTGCTTTCCATCTACACTTCCTAAGTTTTGACTATTATTTACTCCAATCTTATTTTTTTCAACTGTTCATAGTTAATAATTCCATATGTACACAAAACAGCTAAAATAAAAAAATTATCGCACATCCTAATATATATTTTTATTTTTACTCATAATTAATCGCGTTCTTTTTAGTTATCTAAAATTTAGTATCCAAACTTTCTACATAATATTTAAATCTACTTTGACCACCATCATATTTTTTTATTATTTAGATGTAATACTATTTTACCAGCAGGTTTACCTCTTTCAAAAAGTATTCACAAGAGGTATTGTAATCTTATCTCCTTCAGTAGTCCACTCATTTTTGTGGTGAGAGATCGAGAGACATAACTCCTCCAATTCCTCCCATTCCTACTACATACATTTTATCTTTTTTTAAAATATAATAATTCTCCAATATTTATACTAGCACTATATTTACTCTCATTCCCTGAAAAAAACTATCATCTATTTCTTTATATTTATTAGTGTACTTCGAAACTTCTTTTTTTCACCTGTTCTTCAGTATAAATTTCTTTATATGCTGCATTATATAAATCTACTAATTCTGGCAAACTTCTTGGAACTATACTTGTAACTTGGCTTCCCTTTGGTGGAGTTATTTTTTTACTTTGATCAGCTAAATATCCAAAAACAGACGTCATGTTTAGACCTTTTCCCACCTAATAAAGCGGCCAAGAATTGTTTACCTATTTCTCCAGCTACTGCTTTATCATGTTCTTTGTTATTCAAATTAAGATTATTCCATTTTAATTTATTATTTCCGTTAATTTTTGATCCTATACTTCCTAAATTATCTCCAGTTGATATTAATTTTTCCTCCATCAATCTTATATGATCCAATGATTTCGTTAATACCATTTGAATTATTTCCTATATAATATCCACCTATACGGAAATAAATTTTTATCGTATCCTTCACTATTATCTATAGCATAATTTACTGTCGGAGCATATTTTTTCAAGATATCAATAACAGCTTGTGATAAATGCAGCTCAGAATTCAAAGCATCAATATCATTTAATGTCGAAATTTTTTTCAATAACTATTGTAGTCTCTTTATCCAACTGTTTTCCATCTACACTTCCTAGGTTAGCACTATTATTCGTAGTACTATCTTCTTGCATTTCTTCGTATTTGATAATTCCAAATACACAAACTACAGCTGCGACAAAAATCACCGCAAAACCTAATATATATTTTTATTCCTTTATTCATTTTTTTATATTTCCTTATCTTTTTTTCTATAAATTAAAATATACATAGCTAAAGACCGGAGTTAATCCTATCTCCTACTTTTTTTATAATATTTTTATAACCTAATTACTTACGCTTTCTACATAATATTTAGATCTACTTTGTCCACCCTCATATTTTTTATTATTTAAACGAAGAACCATTTGACCTTTTTGTTTTCCACCATTAAAGTTGTCAATTAGAGGTACGATAACTTTATCTCCTTCAATTGTATACTTATCTGGTGTAGCTGGAGAAATTGGATTTAATCCACCTATACCACCAAATGCCGCAAGGTACATCTTATCTTTCTTGAAGTAAATAACTTCATTCCATTTAATACTCTTATTATATTTAGACTCATTTCCTTTATAGCTATCATCCACTTCTTTATAAGTAGCTTGCTGTATTCCAGTTACCCTTTTATAGATTTGTTCAGCACTAAATGTTTCCGCAAAAGCAGTATTATAAATATCAGTAATTTCTCCAAGTGACATAGGTACAACATTTGTACCAGGTTGAGCATCTTTTGCGTGTCTACTAGGGTCTGATAAATATCCAAATAATCCTACCATACTATCTATGCTTCCACCTAATTGTACTCCATTATATTTTGTAGCAATTGCAAAAGCAGCATCTTTATCATGATCTTTGTTATTAATGTTTATGTTATTCCATTTTAATTTATCATTAACATTAACCTTAGTACCAATCTTGTCTAAATCATCTCCTGTTGATGTCAATTTCCCACCATCAACTTTATAAGAACCGATAATTTTATTTACATCGTTAACTTTGTGATCAGCATAATATCCACCTAAACGGAAGTAGATTTTATCATATCCTTCACTATTATCTACTGCATAGCTAACAGTTGGAGCATATTTTTTCAAGATATCAATTACAGCTTGTGATAAATGTAATTCAGAATTAAGAGCATCGATATCATTTAATGTTGATAGCTTTTCAATAAATATGGTAGTCTCTTTATCTAATTGTTTTCCATCTACACTTCCTAAGTTAGCACTATTATTCGTTGTACTTCCTTCTTGCATTTCTTCGTATTTAATAATTCCAAACACGCATATTACAGCCGCAATAAAAATTGCAGCAAAACCTAATATATATTTTATTCCTTTATTCATACGTTCTTCTCTTTCTATAATTGTTTCTTTAATTATCTTCTCTATCAAACGTAGGAACGTAGAAATGTCTTCCCTCAAGACCAAATAATTTATCACTAAATGTTCCAGGCTCTACATTCGCTAAGTTTTTCTCAAACATCATCATTCTAGCATCAATATTATCGATAAAATGAATAATCTCCGCTTCTTTAATCATAGGTAGTTTTGGAGAACCAAATTCATACTTACCGTGATGCGCAAGAATCATATGTCTAAGTAAAATAATCTCTTCAGATTCAATCCCTAATTTTTCAGCCATTCGAGCTACTTCATCACTCATAATAACAATATGTCCTAATAATTCACCTTCTAATGTATAAGAAGTTCCTACAGGTCCACTTAGTTCTACAGTTTTTCCTAAATCATGTAAAATGATTCCGCTATATAATAAATCCTTATTTAGTGATGGATAAATTCCTACCAGGGCCTTTGCTATTTTCAACATTGTTGTTGTATGGTAAATCAATCCTGAATAAAAATCATGGTGCATTGACTTAGCTGCAGGGTAACTTATAAATTGTTTTTTTATATTTATTTAACAATTCAATTGTTACAGTTCTTAAGTTCTCATTACTTATTTCTTTCAAGAAATAATTTAATTCATTTATCATTACATCCTTTGGTACCGGGGCTGTTTGAATATAGTCTTGTATATCAATGTTGTCATTTTCTGTAGCCATTCGATAGTTTTTAATTTTCAGCTGAAGTTTTCCACGATAATCTAAAATCGTTCCTTCTACATAAACCATCTTTCCAGCTTTTAAGTTTTCACTATCTTTATCTTTAACTTCCCAAATTTTTCCATCAATGCTGCCAGTTTTTATCTTTCAGACACAATGTTAAATATGGTTTTCCCACTCGTTGCAATTCCACGAATTACATTATCTAATAATAAAAACATACTAATCTCTTGATCAGTCTTAAACTCGCTTATGAACATTTCCTCACTCCTTCTTTTGTATATTTTATATCCATCTTATATTTTACTTTGTATTACAAAAAAATTCAAATAAATTTCCTAAAAATATACTTAATTATCTACCGTTTTTAAATCTAATAAAAAAACTATTAAAGCTGATTTACTAAAGTATCTCAACTTTAATAGTTTTAATATCTAAACTATATAATTATTTATACTTTGTTGCACCTACAAGCCATTTATGTTCTTCAGCAAAAATTCTTTCTGTCCATGGTTTGTTTTCAAAGTGAGGTATCATCCAAACATAATACATTCTATATCCAGGGGCAGTTGCTTGAGGGTGCACAACACCTCCAGGTATATATGAAGCACTATTATTTCTAACTACTTCTGCATTATCATCTATAATTGAAACCCCAAATCCCGCTGGATGATTAAATTTATAGAAATATACCTCTGGTTGTGGATGATGATGTGGAGGATAACTATTCCAACGTCCAGTATAACTAATTACTTCTCCTATCACCATATTTGAGTACGGTGCAGTTGAATAATCAAATATTGTTCGAATAATTCTTTTCGAAGTACCTTCATATTCTTCTACTCCTGCTATTACTTCATGTGAATTTTCAGGGGTGTACATTACCGATTCAAAATCATTTCCATTCTCTTTTGACTGTACAAGAACCTCCGCATACTCATCAGCTTCTACAATCACTTTTGTATTTTTAGATACATGTAAGCAATATGGTTTTTCTTCAAACACATCACTTCGTGATACTTTAACACTATTTCCTTCATAATTATAGTAACCTTTTCCTGTAAGAAGTAAAATCGCATTTTCCTTATCTTCTGAATAAATTTCTAATTTTTCATCTTTTTCTAAAACATATACAGCTACATCCATTAACATATCAGGATGAAATGTTTTTATCACAAACTAGATTTTTTTCCGTTTTTTTCAAATTTAAATGATTAAACATATTATTATTCCTTCTTTCTAAACATGAATGATAAACAATTAAAGAAATTATAATTTATCTGTTCTGTATTGAGCAGTTACCACTTTTTTATGTGTATAGAATTCTATTGAATCTTTTCCATTGCAATGTAATGCTCCATAGAAAGAATCTTTCCATCCTGAGAATGGGAACCATGCTATTGGAGCCGGTACTCCTAGATTAATTCCCAGCATACCCGCATCAATATTTTCTCTAAAGTATCTTATTGCATCTGCACTATTTGTAAATAAACAAGAACCATTAGCAAATCTAGACTGATTTGCAACTTCTACAGCATCTTTAATACCTTTCACCCTAACAATACTTACCACTGGAGCAAAAATCTCATCATTCCAAATTGACATACCAGGTTTTACTTTATCAAAGATTGTTGGTCCAACGAAGTATCCTTGACTTGGTATACCTTCTCTTCCATCTCTTACTAAAACAGCTCCTTCTTCTATACCTTTACTAATATATCCGAAAATTCTATCTTTAGCTGCCTGATCAATCACTGGGCCTAAGAACACATCTTCTTTATTCGCATCACCGATTGTAAGTTTATCAGCTTCTTGTTTTAATCTGTTAATAAATTCATCAGCTATTTCTTCTTGAACTGCTATTACAGAAGCTGCCATACATCTTTCTCCTGCTGAACCAAATGCACCACCTATAATTTTGCTCATTGCATCATCTAAATCTGCATCTTTTAGTAGTATTAAATGGTTTTTAGCCCCTGTTAATGCTTGAACTCTCTTCAAGTTCTCAGAACCTTTTTGATAAATATATCGTCCTACTGGCTCACTACCAACAAAAGAAATTCCTTTAATTTGTTTATTTTCTATAATTCCATTTACTACATCATGTGCTCCAAATACTACATTAAGAACACCTTTAGGAAATCCTGCTTTTTCAACGTACTCTATAATTTTTTCAATTAATAACGGAGTTTTTTCAGATGGTTTAAGAACTACAGTATTACCACAAGCTAAAGCCATTGGGAACATCCAAAATGGAACCATCATTGGGAAGTTAAACGGAGTAACACAGCCAATTACACCTATTGGGTATCTATAGTTAGCTACTTCTACATCAGTAGCTACAGTTGCTAATGTATCACCCATATATGATGATACAACACCAGCTGCTAATTCTACATTTTCAATACCTCTACCTACTTCACCTAATGCCTCTTTATGATTTTTACCATTCTCTAAAGTTATTAAAGTAGCTAATTCTTCTTGATTTTCAACTAATATATTTTGCAATTTAAATAATAATTTTTGTTCTTTTTCAAAATTGAAGTTTTTACTCAAGTTTTTAAATGCTTCATTTGCAAATTTTGCAGCTTCATCAAGTTCTTCTTTTGTTGATAATGAAACTTTTGCAATAACTTCACCTGTAGCAGGATTTGTAACATCTAATAAATTTGAACTTGTACTTTCTTTCCATTCGCCGTTAATATAATTTTTTTAATACTTTTACCATTTTGTAATCTCCTCTTATTATTTATTTTTTTCAATATATATTTTTTTCATTAATAACTTTATTTTTCAATTTCTTCAAAAGTTGGTAAACTTTCTGAACATGAGTGACTTCAATATTTATTGAAGCCGAAGCACTTGCAAAATGTAATGCTTTTTCCAAAGTATATCCTTTCAATAGGCAAGTAATAAACGCTGAACCATGAGCATCACCACCACCAAATGATTTTAATACTTTGGCTGGATATGATGGAGCAGTAAATTTATTTTTATACTTATCAAATGCACTTGATCCTTTTTTACCATGTTTAATAACTACTACTTGTGCTTTTACCCATCTCTTCCATCCAATAGTTTGCTATATCTTCATCTGAATAACTATTATGTCCTTGAATATGTCCTGTTAATTCAAATTCTTCCCTAGATCCTATTATTACGTCTGCATTTTGTGCTACAAAGCTATAATATATGCTAATTTCATCAGTATTCTTCCAGCTATATTCTCTATAGTCTATATCAAAAACAACTTTAATATCATGTTTTTTTGCTAACATTAATATTTTTTTAAAACCGCTTCTCTAGATGGAGATTCTGATAATGCAGTTCCTGAAATAAGGATAATTTTTTTGCTCTTTTTACATAATCTTCATCAATTTCACTTACATGTAATTTTTAAATCTGATACTTCATTTCTATACATCAGTATGCTAGATTCTACTTCTGACTTCATTTCTGTAAAAGTTAACCCTAATTTATCTTTACCTTTTGAGCGTATAATATGACTTGTGTCTACACCCTCAGAATTTAACTTATCGATTACAAACGTTCCAAATTGATCATTAGAAACTTTTCCAATAAATCCAACTTTATTTCCTAATCGAGCTAATCCTATACTTAAATTCGCAGGAGATCCTCCTAAATACATATTAAAAGACTTACTTTTATCTAATGTTCTATGTATTTCATTTGGATTTAAGTCAATAGTAACACGGCCTACACAAATAACATCAATATCTCTATTTGTATTAACTTCTAAGTATTTTACCATAGTCTATTCTCCTTAATATTTTTTCGCATTTTTTAATATATTTTCTTTATCATTGTATGCATCAATTACCTTCTCTTTTGAAGATACACTAGATACACCAATATTCCACCAACTACCGTATCCAGCTGTCATAGTTTTAGGAAGAACTTTAACTACTATAACAGTTGATTTTGTACTTTTTCTTGATTCTTCTAGAGCATATTTTAATTCTTCTAAATTTGTCACCTTATAAGTCTGTGCTCCATACCCTTTTGCCACTATTTCATAATCAACGTCAAGAATATTGTTATCTTTATCTCTAAATTCACAATAGAAGCTGTCACTACCATTAGACATTTGAAGATTATTTATACATCCAAATCCAGAATTATCTAGAATTACAACATTAATTTTATATCCATATTGTATTGATGTTAATAACTCAGAATGTAACATGTTAAAACTACCGTCTCCTGCCATAGCATAAACTTCTTTATTTGGTTCTGCTATTTTAACACCTAATGCTCCATTAATTTCATAACCCATGCATGAGTATCCATATTCCATATGGTAAGTATTATAATCATAGCTATCCCAAAGTTTATGTACATCACCAGGAATAGATCCCGCAGCTGCAACCATTATACCCGAGCCTTTTATATTGTCATTTAAGTATGCAATAACTGTAGATTGAGCTAACTCTGTATGTAAAGATTGTACATATTCTTCAAATATTTCTTGATTAAAATGTCCTCCTATTTCTGGAGTGAATCCATCTTTTGTATAAGTTATATTAGCTAGTCGTTTTCTCTCAACATACCATTCTTCTTTTAATTTAGTTAAATCATCACCATAAGTAGTTCTATAATCCTCAAGATAAGGAATTATCTTTTGAAGAAATACTTTTACATCAGCTACGATTGAAATTGCATCAAATTTATAACTTTGACCTCTACTTAAATTCACATTAATAAATTTTTTTGGCATTTTTTTAAATTGCGTTTTTTTGAACAAGTTGTAAAATCTGTATATCTTGTTCCCAATCCAATAACTAAATCAGCATTTTGAACAACTTTATTAGCAGCACTTGTCCCTAATATTCCATTACCACCCAAATAATTTTTAAAATCATATAAAATTGTAGATTTACCTGCATGTGTTTCTACTAAAGGGATATTACATGCTAAAGATAAACGTTCCAATTCTTCTCTAGCTCCTGAATATTTAGCTCCTCCCCCAATTAATATAACAGGTCTTTCAGCTGATTTTATTCCTTCAACTGCTCTTATTATTTCTTTTTCTGTAGGTATTCTTCTCTCTACATAGTGAACCCTTTTCTCGAAAAATTCTTCTGGAAATTCATAAGCCTCTCCTGCAACATCTTGAGCTAAGCAAATTGTAACGGGTCCAGTTTTTTCTGAATTTGTTAATATCTCAAATGCCTTAACAAGGCTACTCATTAATTGTTCAGGTCTAGTTACTCTATCCCAAAATCTTGAAACAGGCCTTAATGCATCATTGGTAGTAAGAGTTAAATCATGTTCTTGTTCAAATTGCTGCAATACTGGGTCTGGCTGTCTTGAAGCGAATGTATCTCCTGGAAGAAATAATACAGGGATATTATTCGCTAATGCTGTTGCTGCGGCTGTAACAAAGTTAGCGGCCCCTGGTCCTACTGAACTAGTACATGCAAATATTTTTTTTCTTTCTTTTTGTTTTGCATATCCTATAGCTGCAAGTGCCATACCTTGTTCATTCTTCCCTTGTATTAATTTGAAAGTATGTTGCTCCTCCTGTAATGCTTGACCTATCCCCAAAACATTACCATGACCAAATATATTAAATATACCTTCTACAAATTTTTTTCTTCTTTTCCATCAACATTTATATATTGATTATTAATAAATCTTATCAGCGCTCTAGCAGCTGTTAATTTAATTGTTTTTCTCATAACTCCTCCTAGAATAAAAATATAATCAAGATATAATAAAAGATAACCATCTATATTTATATATTATCATATTAAGTTTAATCTTTCAATATAAAAACACACAAAATAGCATCTAAAATTAACAAAAAAAATGACCAAAAGCTTCTCTTTTTAGAAACTTTGGTCTCCTTTTTATACTATTTCTACTTTTTACTCCATTTTTTTCAAATATCTCCAAATATTCATCAGGTACAAAAATTCGTTATTACAACATCAAATTCTTTTTACTTTTTGCATATGTTAAAAATGAAGTAGTATTATATTTACTATCATCTAATAATAAATATTTTTTTCTTCCCCTCTTGCCATAACTTTTATGTTTTTATAGAATATTCAGTAGATGATGCATTCATAACATTTTTCCTTCGATACACTAGTCGCCGCCATAAAACACTTATCTATATTCAATCTATCTATTATATTAGTTTCTCCTATATCCCATTCTACAAAAGATCTTGTTTTTACTCTTATAGAAACTTGCTGGTGTTACTAATTGAATATTTTTTTATAATTTGAAATCTTATTGATTACATCCAAACTATTAGTTACTACTATTAATGATATATCCATAGGAACATTATCTAAAAATAGATACTGTTGTTGAGCCAGAATCTATAAAAAAATAGTATCACCCTCATTAATATACTCTGAAAGCTTTTTGGGCAATTCTTTTCTTTTTCAAAAATATTATTAACACTTCTGCTCTCATAATTATTTAAATACTTCTCTTCTGATACACCAATTAGAGATTCTACTCCACCATAAACTTTTTTTATTTTTCCCTTTTTTTCAGTAATTCTTTAACATCTCTTCTTATTGTATTTAAAGAAACATCAAATTCTTTCATTAACTCTTCTAGGGTTACCTTATTTTTTTCTATGAATATTTTTTTCTTCTTCTTCCAAACGAATAGATTTCATAGTTGTTTTTACCTTTCTTTATAATTATTAATACTTCCAAAACGGCTCCCTACTATTATATATAATTCTGGTAAAAAAATCAAGTCTTTTTACTATTTTTTTAAACTATATCAATAAAAAAATACACGCTATTTTTAAATATAATATTTAAAAAAATATCATCGCATACTATACTAATATATGTTTTTTCATAACTAAAAAATTAAAACGGTGAATACTCACCGTTTTTAATTACGCTATTATTTATAGTGTTTTTAAACCTTGTAAATAATTATAACCTTTTTATCGCATATTCTAACGGGTTAGCAATTTTTCGGATCTTGTTCTGCTTCTATGATTATCCAACCTTTATAATTCATATCTAAAAGGAAATCATATACTTCTCTATAATCTATCACTCCATCGCCCGGCACTGTAAATATACCATGCAAGAATGAGTCCAAGAAACTTTTTCTTATCATTTTTAGCTTCTTTTTAATTTTTTTCAATTCTTACATCTTTGAAATGTACATGCCCTATTCTATCCTTAAACTCTTTTTAATAGCGGCATATATTCTAAATCTGAAACATAAATATGTCCTGTATCATATAATAAAAAAATACTTTTTTTCGGATCGAGTTAATTCCATTAATTTTCGAGTTTCATCAATAGTTTGTATTCCTGTACCTAAATGATGGTGATAACATAATTTCAAATTATAATTCAACGCAATTTCACCTAATTCATTTAATCCATCAGCAAGCACTTTGAATTCTTCCTCTGTATAAATCGGTTTTTCAGTATATACACATGCATCTTTTAGCCCTTGTATACTTCCGCTTTGTTCAGAATATACTGCAACATCTGCTCCTACAGCTTGTAAGAATTCACAATGTTTAATAAATTTATCCTTAACATCTTCTATTCCATCTTTTATAATATACCCACTAAACCATTGTGCTGCTATTCGAATATTTCTTAGTGATAATTCTTTATTTAATTCTTCTGGATCTGTCGGATAACATCCTCCCACCTCTGTCCCTTCAAATCCTACTAATTTTGCATCACTTAAAATTTGTTTATAAGTATTTTCTTTACCAATTTCTGGTATATCGTCATTTCTCCATCCTATTGGAGCAATTCCATATTTTATATTTTTTACTTCGTATGCCATTTTCTATCCTCCTCAATTATAACTCAACAATACTATTTATTTCTAATGATTTTTTACACATAAGTGCTACTTTAGTAGCTATCAAAGCATCTTCAGCAGATACTTTAGTTTGTTTATCACTCTTAATACATTCAAAAAATTCTTTAAGTTCAGTTATAAAAGCTTCTTTGAATCTCTCTGGGAAATTCGCAGAGCACTCTCTTCTAACTCCATTTTCATCATATATTGTAACTAAATTTTTCTCTGGAACATTAGCAATTCTCAACCAACCTTTTGTTCCCATTATTTCAGTTTCTACTTGATATCCATGAGGTGCATTTCGACCCGCTACTAAATGAACCATTATATTATTATCTAATACCCCTTGAACTATACCAGTTTCTAGTTCTCCAACATTATCTAGTTCAGGTTTAGCAAAATTAGCACCTATCGCCCAAACTTTTGAAAATTCTCTATCCGTCAAAAATCTTATAGCATCTATATCATGTATTGACATATCATGATATATCCCCCCACTATTACTATTTTTTGCGAATTTAACAAAAGTATCAAGACCAGATGTTGGATCAATGCCATAGGCTCTAATATATGTAATATCACCTATTACCCCATCATCAATCATTTTTTTTGCATATAGATAATCTTCATCAAACCTTCTCATAAATCCTACTTGGAATTTAACTTTTTCTTGATTATCTTCTATCACATTTTTAACTTTCTCTATTTGTTCCACAGATAATCCTAATGGTTTTTTTCCGCAAATGTATGCACACCTTTTTTTATAGAATACTCTACCATTTCTGGTCTAACATCCGCACCAGCTGCTACAACTACAGCATCAAGATTAGCATTATCAATCATTTCTTCAAATGATTGATAAAACAACTTAACTCCAAAATGTTCTTTTGCATAATCCAATTCACTTTGGAACAAACTGCATGCCGCCACTAATTCAACTCCATTAATATATTTACTTAAATGTTCAGCATGAGTCTTCCCCATTCTTCCTAACCCTACTATTCCTACTTTTAAAGTCATGGTTTTACCCCTATTTAAATTTTTTATAGAATTCTGGTTTCTCAATTAATTTTATTAATTCAGTTTCCCCAGTTTCCTGAGATTTGATACATGCATCAGATGTTACGGCTGAGATATATCCATCCCATGTCGATGGCCCAACTAAGTCTTCTCCATTATTTAATCGATCCGCAATATCTTGAAATTCAACATCATAAGCAGCTATAAATCTTTCTTTCCAATCTGTTAATATATCAGTATTTTTCTTAGCATTTTTTCTAAGCACTACACTTGGTACTTCCGGAAGCTGTACCATTCCTAACTCTCCAACTATATCACAATGGATATCATAACCATATGCATTTACAAAAACTTCAGTAACGATATTCACTCCACTTTCTGTCTCTAAAACTACTACTTGGGGATCTTGTAGTGGTGTATTGTATTCTTCTGTTACTTTAGCTCGTTTAGGGAAATAGACTTTTGCTGTTTTATACTCTTCTCCCATCAACCAATGCATTATTTCAATTTCGTGAATAAAAGTCTCTACAATCGCTTGTGTTGATACATAATTTTTTGGTTGTGATAAATATGTATTAAAATGTCTGCAGTGAGCCATTAACGGTTTACCAATTGTTCCATCAACTATAAATTCTTTAAGTTTTTGATAACCTGGATCATATCTTCTCATAAATCCAACTTGTAACAAACGTTTCCCTGCCCTCATCTCTGCTTCCATTACTTTAAGACACTCTTCTTCTGTCATAGCAAGTGGTTTTTCTACAAATACATATTTATTTGCTTCCATCGCTGCAATAGCTATTTCTGCGTGTAATTGATTTATTGCAGTTATTACTACTAAATCAACATTAGAATCATCTATTAAATTTTGATAACTAGAATGATCTTTCGCTTGTAGTTTATATTTTTCGATTAAGTCTTTTCCACGACCTTCAATAACATCAAATACAGCTGTTACTTCCACACCCGATATTCTGTTATGTAATCTATTTAAGTGATCTTCACCTATTTTTTTCCTAACCCTACAATTCCTACTTTTTAACATAATTTTCCTCCTAAATTAAATATTAATTTTTAATGTGGTTATCTTTTTTTGTCATTTTTTTAATATCTTTCAACTAAATTATATAACTTAACCAAAACATTGTCAATATGTTTCAAAAAAATAATTTTTTTAATACAGAACTAACAATAACTATCACAATACCAGCGCAATAGCTGTTTTTAACACACAGGTATCACCTGTTCCATTTTAAAAAAATAAAAAAAGAAAAACGTTGACAAAAGTTTTATTTTACTTTATTATTGTAATTGAAACAGAGTATATTTTGAGTATGTTTTTTTATAATTTATTGGTTATATATACAAATTCTATTCTATATTTGAATTACTATAACATTAAAAAAATTAAACATTAAATTATTACATAATAAATATACTTATTCAAAATTAACTATATTTTTAAAATAAATTTTAAGGAGGTATATGAAATATGGGAACATTTTTCAGCTTTATCTTTTCTAATTATTATTGCAGCAGTAGCTTTTTTTACGCTTATAAAAGAAGTACAGCTGTCGATTCTTCTAACGAAGAAGGTTACTTTTTAGGCGGACGTAGTTTAACAGGTTTTGCTATTGCTTCAACAATTATCATGACAAATCTATCCACTGAACAAATAGTTGGTCAAAACGGTCAATCATTTAAAGTGGGTATGGAAGTAATGGCATGGGAGGTTACAGCTGCAATTACCTTAGTAATCTTAGCGCTAGTATTTTTTTACCTAGATACTTTAAATATGGAATAAGTACTATTTCGGATTTCATAGAAGTAAGATACGATACATTTACAAAAAGATTAGTTTCTCTTTTATTTATGTTCGCTTATATCGCTTCTTTCCTACCAGTAGTACTTTATTCTGGAGCTTTTAGTTTTTCAATAAAAATTTTTTTAGATTAGATAAAACTCTTAATATTTCTACTAATGCTTCAATTGTTATAATTTCACTATTTATCGGATTCGTAGGTATTATATACTTATTACTTGGAGGTATGTCATTAGGCGCATATAGTGACACTATTTATGGAATAGGACTAATCGTAGGTGGATTAGCAATCCCTGTAATCGGACTTATTATGCTAGGAAACGGGAGCTTCTTCACTGGATTAGATTATGTGGTACAACATAGCCCTGAAAAACTAAATTCTATTGGAGCTATAGATTCTGAAATTGTACCTTGGCCTACACTTTTCTTTGGAATGTTATTCAACAACTTGTTCTTCTGGTGTACAAACCAAATGATTGTTCAAAAAGCATTAGCTGGGAAAAACCTAAAAGAAGCTCAAAAAGGTGCATTATATGTTGGATTCTTCAAAATATTTGGGGCTTTATTCCTTGTATTCCCTGGAATTTTAGCTTTCAATATGGTTGGAGATAAAGTTACTAACCCTGATGATGCATACCCTACCCTTATTGTTCATGTATTACCTGAATGGGCATTCGGTATCTTTGGAGCAGTTATCTTTGGAGCTATTTTAAGCTCATTCGTTGGTTCATTAAGTTCTACTGCAACATTATTTACTTTAGATTTCTACAAACCTATCTTCGGTAAAAATAAATCTACAAAAGAAGTTGCTAAAACTGGTAGAAGAGTTACAATAGCTATAGGTTTATTCACAACATTATTAGCACCAATGATTGCTTTATTCCCTCAAGGATTATATGCAGTTGTACAAGAATTTAACGGTGTTTATAACATGCCTCTGTTAGTGTTAATTCTTGCTGGATTCTTTGCAAAAAGAGTTTCAAGCACTGGTGCTAAATGGACTTTTGCAGTACACATCATTTTATATGGATTATCAAAAGTATTCATTAAAGAAATACACTTCTTATATGTATTAAGTGTGTTATTCTTCTTAGATTTAATCGTATTAATGCTATTTAGTAAATACGGAAAAACAGAAGAGTTCCACTTCGACTATCAAAGTAATCTTGACTTAACTCCATGGAAACATAGAAAACTAGTAAGTGCAATTGTTGTTATAACTGTAATCGCAACTTACTTACTGTTCTCTCCACTTGGATTAGCAAAATAAACAATCGCCCCATAAATACACATTTTATGATTTATATAATTATTAAATGTCGCCAGTCCTCTAATAAGGAACTGGCTTATTTTTTCTTTTTTATAATGCAATCTCTTACTTACTACAAAACAAAAAAGCCCAGAATCCTCTGAGCTTTTTCTCTTTCTTATTAGTCAAATAGATCTTTTGCTTTTCTACTTACCTTGTCCAGGAAGCTTTCATCTTCTTCGACTTTTTCATTATTTAATTTAGCAAGTTCTAGGTATAATTCACGTTCTTTTGTTGATAAGTTTTTAGGAATTTCAATAGATACCACGATATAGTGATCTCCTTGACCATATCCCATAACACTTTTAACCCCTTTACCTGCAAGACGGAATTTACGTCCGTGTTGTGTTCCTGCTGGAACATTTAGTTCAATTTCACCTGTCAATGTACGAACATCAACTTTTGTTCCTAAAGCAGCCTGTGCTGGAGAAAGTTTTAATTCAGTGTAGATATCATCATCTTCTCTGTGGAAGTATGAATCCTCAGCAACGATTACTTCTATGAATAAATCACCTGCTGGACCACCATTTTCTCCTGCTCCACCTTTGCCACGAAGACGAACACGTTGTCCTGAGCTAATTCCTTCTGGAATTTCCACTTCGTATTCTACTTCACGGTTATTGTATCCTTTACCGAAACAATGTGCACATTTATCTTTAATGATTTTACCGCGTCCTTGACATTCAGAACATGTACGTTGACTTTGCATACGTCCGAATGGAGTATCTTGAATTACCGCTTCTTGTCCACTACCATTACATCTGTGACATGTGGTTACAGATGAAGAATCTTTAGCTCCACTTCCGTGACAGTGATCACATTCTACATCTTTACGGATTTTAATAGTTTTTTTCGTACCGAATACGGCATCCTCAAAACTTATACGAATGCGGTGTAATAAGTCTTCTCCTTGACGTGGAGCATTCGGATTACGACGTGATCCTCCTCCACCGAAGAAACTTGAGAAAATATCTCCAAGGTCATCAAAACCACCTGAGAATCCAGAGAAACCTCCACCGAAGCCACCAAATCCGCCTTGACCGGCTCCACCTTCAAATGCTGCGTGACCAAATTGATCATATTGAGCTTTTTTAGTATCGTCACTCAGTACTTCGTACGCTTCTGAAATTTCTTTGAACTTATCTTCAGCGCCTGGCTCTTTGTTGATATCTGGGTGATATTGTTTTGATAATTTACGATATGCTTTTTTAATTTCAGCTGCACTTGCACTTTTACTTACGCCAAGTACCTCATAATAATCTCTTTTAGCCATCTTAATCTCTCCTATAATTATTTAACAAAGGGCTAGCGCTTAACGCTACCAGCCCTTCGACTATTTATTTAATTATTTTTTCTCAGTGAAGTCTGCATCAATTGTATCATCATCGTTATTAGATGAAGTTGCTCCTGCATCTGCACCTTGTGCTCCTGCTGCAGCATTTGCTTGTTCATAAAGTTTCATAGTCATTTCTTGAACTGCTTTGTTTAATTCATCTTTAGCAGCTTTAATTTCTTCTAAGTTATTGTTTTTAATAGCTTCTTTTAATGTATCGTTTTTAGCTTTAATGTTATCTAATAAGCTTTGATCTACTTTATCTTTAGCTTCTTCTAATGCTTTATCTGCTTGGAATGAAAGTTGGTCAGCTTCGTTACGTACATCAGCTTCTTCTTTACGTTTAGCATCTGCATCAGCATTAGCTTCTGCTTCTTTAACCATTCTATCGATATCAGCATCAGTTAATGAACTGCTTGATTCAATAGTAATTTTTTGTTGTTTTTGAGTTCCAAGATCTTTAGCTGTAACATTTACAATACCGTTTTTGTCGATATCGAATGTAACTTCGATTTGAGGTACTCCACGTGGTGCTGGTGGTATATCTGAAAGTTGGAATCTTCCAAGAGTTTTGTTATCAGATGCCATTGGGCGTTCACCTTGTAATACGTGGATATCTACTGCTGGTTGGTTATCTGCAGCTGTAGAGAATACTTGTGATTTAGAAGTTGGGATTGTAGTATTTCTTGGAATCAATACTGTCATAACTGATCCCATTGTTTCAATACCTAATGATAATGGAGTTACGTCTAGTAATACAACGTCTTTAACGTCACCTGTAATTACTCCACCTTGGATAGCAGCACCCATAGCTACTACTTCGTCAGGGTTTACTCCTTTATGAGGCTCTTTACCCATTTCTTTTTTAACAGCTTCTTGTACGGCTGGGATACGTGTAGAGCCACCAACTAAGATTACTTGATCGATTTCACTTGGGTTTAATCCAGCATCTTTAAGAGCTTGACGAGTTGGGATTAATGTTCTTTCTACTAAGCTGTGAGTAAGTTCATCAAATTTAGCACGAGTTAATGTGTTTTCTAAGTGAACTGGTCCGTTAGCTCCAGCTGAGATGAATGGTAATGAGATTTGAGTTGAAGTTACACCAGATAAGTCTTTTTTAGCTTTTTCTGCTGCATCTTTAAGACGTTGCATTGCCATTTTATCTTGAGATAAGTCGATAGCTTGTTCTTTTTTGAATTCTTCTACAAGGTAATCGATAATAGCTTGGTCGAAGTCATCCCCACCTAGTAAGTTATCTCCTGATGTAGCTAATACTTCGAATACTCCATCTCCTAATTCTAAGATAGATACGTCGAAAGTACCACCACCTAAGTCGAATACTAATACTTTTTGATCTACATCTGTTTTTTCTAATCCGTACGCTAATGCTGCTGCAGTAGGTTCGTTAATAATACGTTCTACTTCTAATCCAGCGATTTTACCAGCGTCTTTAGTTGCTTGACGTTGAGCATCGTTGAAGTAAGCTGGTACTGTAATAACAGCTTTAGTTACTTTTTCACCTAAGTAAGCTTCAGCAGTTGCTTTTAAGTTTTGTAAAATCATTGCTGAGATCTCTTGTGGTGAGTATTTTTTACCATTTACATCTTCTTTATAATCTGTACCCATATGACGTTTGATAGAAATTACTGTGTTAGGGTTAGTGATTGCTTGACGTTTTGCTACTTCTCCTACTTGAATTTCATCACCTTTGAATGCTACTACAGAAGGTGTAGTTCTGTTACCTTCTGGGTTAGGGATTACTTTAGCTTCCCCACCTTCTAATACTGATACACATGAGTTAGTTGTTCCTAAGTCGATACCTATAATTTTTGACATATTCTTGTCCTCCTTAAATTTATAATAACTATATTTTCAAATTTATTTGTTAAAATGATTTTTCCACTCTAACAAAGTCTAATATTACTTTTTTATCTGCGCAGTGGCTACATACCAATCTTTTCGTTTTAGGTATAGCTACTACGAGTTTACTTTCACCATTGCTGGTCTGATTACTCTATCTTTTAGTTTGTAACCTTTTTGGAATGTATCTAAGATTACTCCGCTTTCTTTATCGCTTTCTTCTCCTTGCATTACTGCGTGGTGGAAGTTTGGATCGAACTGAACATTTTCAGTTTCTACTAGTTCAACACCTTCTGATTTAAGCGCTGCTTGCAATCCTTCGTATACCATTTGTACACCTTTTAGAACTGTTTGTACTTCTTCATTAGTTGACTCAACTTGTAAAGCACGTTCTAAGTTATCCAAACTTGGTAAGATTTCTGTAATCACTTTTTGACTCTTATAAGCATTTATAGTGTCAATTTCTTGATTTTTACGTCGTTTAAAGTTTTCAAATTCTGCGTAAAGACGTAAGTATTTATCTTCTGACGCTTTTACTTCTTCTTGTAGTTTTTCAATTTGTTCTTGTAATAACTCTTCTGCAGTTTTTTCAACTACTTCTTCAGAGTCTGTAGTTTCTTCAGTTTCAACAGTTTCTTCTGTTGTTACTTCTTCTTGTAGAGTTTCTTTTTGTTCTTCAGTAGCCATCTCTACCTCCTAATTATTTTAAATTATTATTTAAATTATCACGAACACAAGCTATAAGTGTCATGATTTTTGAATAGTCCATTCTCTTTGGTCCAAATACGGCTATTACACCTTGACCTTTAGATGTGTTATAACTACTAGACACTAATGAAAGATCATCTATATTCCCAAGCTTAAGCTCAGTTCCTATTTTAATAGATGGTTTGTCTGTTACTTCATTGTTATCTAGAAGCTCGACTATCTTATCATCTTCTAAGAGCGATACTACTTCTTTTAATTTTTCTACATTGTCTATATCGGGTTGTTTTAAGTAAATTGTACTTACCCCCTAATGCTATAGTCTTTTTTTAATTTTTATTTTTGCAACAATCTATTTAAAGCCACTACTATCATATCGTAGTTGTTAACTTTATTCTTTAGATATTTTTCTAACTCACCATGAATCATTACGTGAGCTGTTGCCATATCCACATCATAGAAATAACTTTGAAGAAGTTTATTGATCTCCCCTATATCTTCTGCAGTGAAGTCTGCATCAAGTTTATAGTTTTGTTGGAATACCTCTCCTATATTTGTTACTAATATAACGAGAATACTACGACTACTTAGAAGAATAACCTCTATTTTATTAATGCGCCTATCCGTTTTTGTCGGGGCTAGTATCACCGCCGTACAATCCGTTAAGTCCGATAGTACTATTGCATTCTTTTCTAGATAATTATTTTCCGAAACTATATCACCACCAGAGAGTTGTCTAAGTTTTTCATTCTCACTATTCGATAGTTCATAATCTTTTTTTATGTAATCTACATAATAGCGATAACCTTTTTCCGAAGGTACTCTACCTGATGAAATATGAGTCTTTTTAATCAACCCTTCTTTTTCTAATTTACTCATATCATTTCTTATCGTTGCCGAACTGAAATCAATATTTTGAGCAATTTGCTTAGAACCTACAGGTTGATTAGTCGTAATAAAATTTTCGACTATAGATTGAAGAATGAGTACTTGTCTATCTATTAACATCGTCATCACCTATTCTCCAATTTTGTGTTTTAGCACTCTAAGTATCTGACTGCTAATCACATATATAATAATATCATTAAGGTCAAAAATAAGTCAATAGTTTTTTTAAAAATTTTTTTGACTTTTTTTGACCTTTCTGTTTTCCATGTAAGACAAACCTTGTAATTTCAAGTTTTTAAACACATACTAGAGAGTATATATTGAAACAAAAAAATAACAGTAAGAAAACCGTTTAAAAAAATTTTTTTATCACTTATGATATAATAAAGGTTAATCAATAGAAAAGGAGTTTTTTTATAATGAAGAAAAATATTTAGACTTTGCATTATACTTTTATCTTCCCTACTTATACTAACAGCATGTAGTAGTGAAAAGACAAAAGTTTATACAGCAAAAGGAAAAAATGAAGATATTGTAGTTACTATTCACTACAAGGGAAATACGGTTAATAGACTTATTGCTAAAGCAACAATAGAAAGTCCAGTCTCAAGTTTAGACAACGCACTAAAAACTGCTAAAGAGGCAATCTCAAAAAAAACAGATTTCTCTGGCTATAAACGTTCTGCTGAAATAAAAGACGGAAAAGTTGTACTAACTACAGAAATTAATTACGATAAATTAGATTTTGAAAAATACAGAGAACGAGTTCACCTATCTGGTTCAGACACACTTGAAAACGAAAGAAAATTGAGTACGGTAGAAGATAACCTTAAAAAAGAAGGCGCTACTGAACAAAAATAATATAGAAAATATCGAGGTAAAAAAATGAAGAAAATAATAAAAAAATAATTACACCATTACTTGCAGCACTGTTCTTACTTACAGCATGTGCAGGTGAAAAAAACAAAAGTATTTACTACAAAAATATGGAAGTAATCAAGAAAAATGAAACAACATTAACTTATAAAGGCGAGGTTGTTAATAGATTAAAAAAACTATTTCTAATATCACTGACCTAGGAACTGATGAAGAAGCAGCCTACAATAGTATAAAGACATCTATCGACCAAGAGAATAAAGATATCGATGGCCTTTCTTACACTATTGAAAAGAAAGATGGAAAAAGTAATTATTACTTGGGATTTAGATTTTACTAAAATAAACTTTGAAAAAGATAAGGATCGCTTGCATTTCAAAAATCTTCTTTAGATGAAGAAAGAAAGTTAAGCTACATAGAAGAAAACCTTAAGAAAAAAATGGTGCTGTAGAGAAAAAAATAATATTTTTATAAATAGAGTGTTTATCAGCTAGAACTTTTAATCTTGCTGATAAACACTTTTTTCTTATAAATACACTGGATTTTATCCTCACCTTTCTTGTATCTTCAATAAAATTCTTGTATAATAAGTAAACGAAAGAAGTTAATAGAGGTAAAAAAATTTTTGGAACTTATTGAACTTAGAAAAGAACTCGAAGAAATTAACAAAAGAATAACGGAATTTAAAACTTCATTAAAAATAGAAGATAAAACTGAACGAGTTGCCGAAATTGAAAATATGATGCTTGAGGCTGATTTTTGGAATAATAGTGAAGCAGCTAGTCTACTAGTTACCGAATCAAAAAGTATAAAAAAAGAACTTGATGAATTTAGTGAAATGATAGACTATTTGGAGCACTCTGAAGAGATGGTTGAATTTCTAAAAGATGAAGATGATGAAGAAATTTATCAAGATTTACTAGAAACAGTAGTCAATCTTAAAGATAGTGTTGAAGATTTTAGCTTTAGATTATTATTCTCAGAAGAATATGATAACAACACTGCTATACTAGAAATACATGCCGGGGCTGGTGGAACTGATGCTACAGACTGGTCAGAATTAATGTTACGTATGTATGAAAGATTCTTCACAAAACAAGGATTAAAATATAGTTACTTAAACTATCAATCTGGTGATATCACTGGAGTTAAATCAGCAACTATAAAAATTGAAGGTGACTTTGCATATGGATTATTAAAAGGAGAAAAAGGTGTTCACCGAGTTGTTCGTATCTCACCTTTTGACCCATCTGGAAAAAGACATACATCGTTCGCTTCAATAGACGTAATTCCAGAATTTAATGATGATGAAATTAATATCGAAATAAATAATGAAGATTTAAAAATAGACACTTACAGAGCTCAAGGAGCTGGTGGACAGCATATTAACACTACTGATTCAGCAGTTCGTATTACCCACCTACCTACTGGTATCGTCGTTCAATCACAAGCAGAACGAAGCCAAATTAAAAATAAAGATGCTGCGATGAAAAATTTAAAATCAAAACTTTATCAACGTGAAATAGAAGAAAAAGAAAAAGAATTAGCAGCAATTCGTGGTGAACAAAAGGATATTGGATGGGGATCACAAATTCGTTCTTATGTATTTACTCCATATACAATGGTAAAAGATCACAGAACAAACTATGAAGTATCTACAGTAGACAAAGTAATGGATGGTGAGATAATCGATTTTATCGATGCTTATCTACATTACAATATGAAAGAAAAAGAGATATTATAGAAAAATGGACCTACCGGTGTGTACCGATAGGTCTATTATTTTTTATTTTTTCTCATCAAATCTTTCTTCTATAAGTTTTTCTTCTGTTTTCTTCAGACTTACTTTTTTTATCTCCAGAACTTGGCCATGGAAGACCTTTTTAATTCATTAATATCAGCTACAGAATAATCAACCGTTACAGTTTCTATAGCAACTTTATCTTGATAATCAACCTTGTCTTCTAACCCTTTTATACCTTTGAACTTTTCTCCTAATTTCTCCGCTTTCTTTTTAAAAGCTTCTTTAGTTAGTCCTACTTCAGAATAAGTAATAATATTTTTGGCTGTTTGTTTTGTTACAACATCACCTTTATAATAAAAGTGTAATTTCCATTTGTACACCAGGTTGTTTTTTTAACATAAACCTTACTACCTTCTTTTTTTCAGCACATCCGACTAAAAAAATACTAATAAAAAGACTGATATAATTTGTAATATCTTTTTTTCATTTTATAAACTCTCCTATCCTTTAGATAACAATATTATACCATAATTTAAAAAAACAATGCAAACGTTATAAAAGAAAGCGATACAAAATTGTATCGCTCTTTATTATTATAGTTTTTTTCGTATTCAGCTGGTACATCAAATGGATTTTTCTTTATTAATATGATCGTAGAACATAACTCCATTTAAGTGATCAATTTCGTGTTGGAAACAAATTGCTGGTAAATCTGTTAAAGTTAAAGTAACTTTTTCATCGTTTTCATTATAACCAACTACTTTAATTTTTGAATAACGAGGAACATATCCTTTAATTTCTTTATCTACTGATAAACATCCTTCTCCACCAGCTAAGTAACATTTTGCAGCTGAGTTTGAGATTATTTTTGGATTATATAATGCATAAGAAACTGTATCTTCTGGGAACTCCTCATCTGGAATGTGCACTGCGATCATTCTTTTTGAAACGTTAATTTGCGGTGCCGCTAATCCTATCCCCGGTTTTAGTCCTAATTTTTCTGCTTTCTCATCATCTTGAGAAGCAATTACATATTCTAATAATCCACGTAAAACAGCTTTATCTTCGTCTGAAATCGGACTTTTTACTTCTTCAGCACGTGCTCTAAGTGTTGCATGTGGATCAATAATTATATCTTTAGTTGTAATCAAATTTTTTTCTCCTTTATTTCTAATTATATCTCTCGGTCTTTCATCCTTATTTTTATTATTTCATAAATAGCTCAGAATGTCAAAGTTTCCTACCCGACAGTTTTTTTAAAATTCTATTTTACGAAATATATCAGGATAATTTTCAATCTTTGTTTGAAAAATTTTCTGAATTTTACTTTTTGTGTTTTTCTATATTTCATGATATCATAGTTATATTGATAATTTATAAATAAGATTTTTTTAGGAGGGTATATTATGACTTTTTGAAAATTACCAATATACTAGACCAGATACTAATCAAATAAAAAAACAATTAGAAACATTAATAGAAAAATTAAATTCGGCGAAATAACGCTGAAGAAACACTGGAGATTTTTTTAACGAATATAACAAACTTCGTGATAATGTAAGTACAATGTCACAATTATCAGAAATTCGTGTAACAATCGACACTACAGATAAGTTTTACGAAGCTGAACAAGAATTTTGGGATGAATTTGGTCCTGAACTAGATTCTCTTTACAGTAAATTCGACAAAGCAATGTTCGATTCTAAATTTAAAGAAGAACTTAAAAAAGAAATTGGAGAGCACTACTTTAACTTAATTGAAGCTTCTCTTAAAGTATTCAGCGATGAAATCATCGATGATTTAAAAGAAGAAAATAAACTTACTTCTGAATATACTAAACTTACTTCAAGTGCTAAAATTCCATTTGATGGTGGAATTCACAACTTAAGCGGTATGGCTAAATATACTCAAGATGCTAACCGTGAGACTCGTCTATTAGCAAGTCAGGCTGTCGCAAAATTCTTCAAAGAAAACTTAGAACAATACGATAGCATATATGACCGTATGATCAAAGTTCGTACTCGTATCGCGAAAAAACTTGGTTTTAATAATTTCGTAGAAGTTGCTTACCTTCGTTTACGTAGAACTGACTACAATGCAAAAGATGTAGCAAACTACAGAAAACAAATTTTCGAAGAAATCGTTCCTGTAGTTGAAGAACTTAAAAAAGCACAAGCTAATCGTCTAGGACTTGAAAAACTTTCATTCCATGATGAAGGTGTAACATTCAAATCTGGTAACCCTACTCCAAAAGGTGACCGTCCTACACTTGTTGATTATGCTAAAAAAATGTATAAAGAATTATCACCAGAAACTGATGAATTCTTTACATTTATGACTGAAAACAATCTATTAGACTTAGATACAAAACCAGGAAAAGCTGGTGGTGGTTACTGTACATTTATTCCAGATTACAAAGCACCATTTATCTTCGCTAACTTCAACCAAACTCCGCATGATGTTACAGTTTTAACTCATGAAGCTGGACATGCATTCCAAGTTTTCCAAAGTAGAAATCATATGCCAGATTACGTTTGGCCAACATTTGAAGCTTGTGAAATTCACTCAATGAGTATGGAATTTTTAACATGGCCATGGATGAACCTATTCTTCAAAGAAGATACTGATAAGTTCAAATACTACCACATGACTACAGCAATTAAATTCTTACCTTATGGTGTTACTGTAGATGAATTTCAACACGAAGTATACGAAAATCCAGAATTAACACCGCAAGAGCGTCGTATGAAATGGTTAGAAGTAGAAAAAAAATACCTGCCATCACGTTACTATGAAGAAATTCCAGAACTTGATGAAGGATTATTCTTCTATAGACAAGGACACTTATTCAGTGTACCATTCTACTATATCGATTATACTTTAGCTCAAGTTTGTGCCTTCCAATTCTGGAAAAAAGCTAACGAAAACAGAGAAAAAGCATGGGCTGAATACCTACACCTATGTAAACAAGGTGGAACTAAACCATTCTTAGAATTAGTTAAAGAAGCAAATCTAGAAAATCCATTCAAAGATGGAACTATTTCTAATATTGTACCAGAGCTTAAAAAATACATTGACTCTGTAGATGCTACAAAATTTTAAAACTTCTTTATAAAGGCGAGTTAACCTCGCCTTTAAATATATAAAATATAGAATTTTATATTCAAAAAAATTAGGAGGACAAAATATGAAAGAAAAAAAGATAGCGGCATTTTTTTCGATATTGATGGAACTCTATATAGAGATTCTTTAATGACAGAACATTTTAAAAAAAATTAATTAAATACGAAGTTGTAGATGAAAGATATTGGATAAATGGCGTAAAAGATACATACATCAACTGGGATAAACGTTTTGAAGATTATGATAACTATCTATTCGGGGTATCTGAAGCTTACGTTCAAGCAATAACAGGTCTTCATAAAAAATATATTGATTTCGCAACTGAACAAGTAATGAAACTTAAAGCTGATCGTGTCTATAAGTTCACTAGAAATATTATTGAAAAACATAAAAAAAATGGACACCTTATTATTTTTATCTCAGGTAGTCCTGACTATCTTGTTGAAGCAATGGGTAAAAAACATCATGCATTTCTTGCGATTGGTAGTAAATACATCATGGAAAATGATAAATTTACAGGTGAAGTAATTCCTATGTGGGATGCTGATAGTAAAAATAAAACAATTGACAAGTTAGTAGAAGAATATAATATTGATCTTTCTGAATCATTCGCATATGGTGATACAAATGGTGATTACAACATGCTGAGACGTGTCGGCAATCCTGTTGCAATGAATCCAAGTCGTGAACTTCTTAGTAAAATCAAAGAAAATAAAGAGCTAGCTGAAAGCTACTATTTTAATCGAAAGAAAAGATGTTATTTATAAAACACGAGCAACTATTGACATTGTTGAAATATAAAATATAGAACAAGAGCCTGACCTAATCGTCAGACTCTTGTATTTTTTATTCTATATCTATTGATTCTTTCAGACTATTCCTCAGAATCTTTCCATACAAATAGTGCTCCAACACTGTTGATAATGTAGAAGATGTATTTACCAACATTAGCGAAGTTCCTTTGAACTATTGCTTTTGTAAGTTGAACAAAATTATATAATAACCAGAACGGCCATTGTGTTGTTAACTTAAATGTGTTTAATCCATTCCCTATTAATGAAAATGCAAACGCAATTGTAGTGATGTATGCAAGAGTGCTCATCTTACCGTGATATCCAATGTAATTTGTTGCATAAGAAAATACAAATGAAAGAATCGCAATTGCTGTTAATACTGTATACAGTTTTGCTTTAGACATTGTATTTGGTTTATCTGTAGACTTATTCCATACATATATTGCACCTAAATAGATTAAAAAAGTCACTGGATATGTAATGATTGCCGCCTTATTTCCTAAAATATAATCAATCACTCCCGATAACACTGCATTAATAATACCTAAATAGTTTCCAAGTTTACTTAATTTCCCTGTGAATCTTGTCGATAACATTGAAATACCCACATTAATAACAGAAATAAATCCAAATGGAACAAGTGCAGTCCACGGTCCCCAATCAACAAATTTATCCAATCTCGTTGCTAAATATCCAGATGCGATAGCTATACTAATTACTAAAGCAACTCCTAATAAATCAAACCATTTTGATGTTGCAAATATTTTTAACTTTTGTTTCATAAAGCATATTATTCCTTTTTTTAAATTATTACATTTTATAATATAATCCTAATTTTTTAGGTTCTTAGCATCTTTTTTATATCGCTTACTAAAAATCTTATTTTCATTATACATCAAACATTTTCAACTTTCAATATAATTATTTTTCACGCTTTCATCCAATTATTATTCAACAAAAATAATTTCTTAAAATATAATTACTACATTTACTTTATTAAAGTTTTTTTAATCTGATACATAAAAAAATTATTTAATTTTTTTACTTCATCAGAAATTTTTTTATTTTTTTATTATAAAACTTTTTATTTTTTTAAAAATTTTTCTTTCTAATTACTTTACTTTCTAATTGATAATGATTATAATTTATAATAGGACAAATATTAATCATGAAAGTGAGTTTAAATTAATGAAGAAAAAAATAAATTATTTTTAGTCCCTAATGGCTGGAACTATCGTTATTAGCGGATGTTCTGCTAAATCAGATAAAAAGGAAGAAAATAAATCAGCTCAAGTTGATACATCAAAAGGAACAAAAGAACAACTTAAACAAGCTACTGAACTTTACAAAAAATTCGTAGAAAATCAAGTAGATACTCTACTTAAAGATACTGAAAAATTTGCTGAAACTATTAAAGCAGGAAATCTAGAAGAAGCTAAAAAACAATATCCACTTATTCGTATGGCATATGAACGTTCAGAACCAATTGCTGAAAGTTTTGGAGAATTAGATGTAAACATCGACTTCCGTCTTGCTGACTACTTAGAAGAAAAGAAAACTGAAGATGGATGGCGTGGATTCCACAAAATAGAAAAAATTATGTGGGAAAAAAATACTACTAAAGGTACTGAAGAATATGCAGACCAACTAGTAAAAGACATTAAAGAACTAAAAGCTAAAGTTGCTACTGTGGAAGTTACTCCTGATTTAATGGTAACTGGAGCTGTTGACCTACTTAACGAAGTTGCAACACAAAAAATTACAGGTGAAGAAGAAATCTTCTCTCACACTGACCTTTACGACTTCAAAGCTAATATCGAAGGTGCTGAAGAAATCTTCAAAATCTTTAAACCTTTAATCGAGAAAAAAGACAGCAAATTAGCAAAAGATTTAGTTGAAAAATTTGCTACAATCAACGGTTTATTAGATAAATATAAAACTGATGACAAACACTATAAACTATATACTGACTTAACAAAAGAAAATACAAAGAACTTTCTGAAGCAGTAACTAAATTAGGTGAACCACTTTCACAAATGGGTGTAATTTTAGACGAAGAGGCTAAGTAATATGGAAGAATCTAGTAAAAAATGGATCGATAAAAAAATAACAAGACGTGATTTCCTGAAGAAAGCAGGAATGACTGGAGCTGGTGCTGTTGTCGGAGCCTCTGCTCTTGGAGGTTTTTTCGCTAACAAAGCTGAAAATAACAGAGTTATTGCTGATGGAGATGAAAAGATAACATTCTACGGAAAGCATCAGGCCGGAATTACTACTCTTATGCAAAAATGTGCTTATTTCGTAGTATTAGATTTACACTCAACTAAACGTGACGATGTTATTGATATGTTCAAAGAATGGACAAAATACAGTGAAAAATTAATGAACGGCGAACTAGTCGAACCTGCGCTTAAAAACCATTATTTACCACCAAAAGATACTGGAGAAACGGTAGGATTAAACCCCTATCGTTTAACTCTTACATTTGGAATTAGTCCAAGTTTCCTGAAAAAAATGAACTTGGAAAATAAAAATCTTGAAGAGTTTAAAGACCTACCACCTTTTGCTAGGGAACAACTTAAAGAAAAATATACTGGTGGAGATATATGTATTCAAGCATGTGCAGATGATGAACAAGTAGCCTTTCACGCTGTTCGTAACCTAGTTAGAAAAGCTCGTTCTACAGTAACTATGAAATGGAGTCAATCAGGTTTCGCGGCAATAGGAAATCGAGTCGAAACACCTCGTAATCTTTTTGGATTCAAAGACGGTACTGCCAACGCTACTAAAGAAGAGCAATTTGATAAAATCGTATGGTGTGATAAAGATAACTGGATGAAAAATGGAAGTTATATGGCTGTTAGACGTATTCAGATGCACCTTGAAACTTGGGATAGAACAAATTTAAATGAACAAGAAAATACCTTTGGAAGATATAAAGAAAGTGGTGCTCCTTTCGGAGAAACTGATGAATTTGCACCTATTGACCTTAACAAGAAAGGTCCAGATGGGAAACCTTTAATACCTGTAACTTCACATGTCCATTTAGCACATAAACCGGGTGTTGAATTACTTAGACGATCGTATTCTTATTCAGACGGCATAAATGAAACTACAGGTCAATTTGACTCAGGTCTCCTATTTATTTCTTTCCAAAAAGATCCAAAACAATTTATTACAATTCAAAATAGCTTAGGAACTGAAGATAAAATGAATGAATACATAACTCATATAGGTAGCGGCCTATTTGCTTGTTTTGGAGGAATTAAGGAGGGTGAATATATTGGCCAAAAAAACTTTTTTGACTAAGATTATTTTTAGCCTTTATCGTGATTCTTAGTTTTTAGCTCACCATATTTAAAAAAACTATTGTAGCTAAAGAATCATATAGTAATCTTTTTCATTAAAAATTACAGATGCCAACACCGCATTAACAAACAATGATAAAGATAAAGCTAAAAAATTAATAGATGAATTTAAAACAGAATTTGAATCTACAAAAAAATTCAGATTCTGAAGCTGGAAAAAAAGTTAAACAAACATTAAAATCAAATGATATCAATGAAGAGCAACTAAGAGAGCTATCAACTGCCCTACTTGCTTTTGAAAATGAACAAAATCCTCTAGATGTAGAAGCAGAAAAGAAAGCTTTTTAAAACAAAACTCTTTCCTGCTTTTTGATAAACTAGAAAAAAAGCAATTGATACTAAAAAAATGTAGAAACTATGAAAGCAGAGTATGTAAAATACAACGCTGCTTGGGTTAGAAATGAAGGTATCGTAAGAACACTTGAACCTGCTTACTATGGAAAAGTCGAAACAACAATGTCATTTCTTCGTAGTTCAATAGAAATTGAACCTTACGACTATCAAACTACAAAAATGTATTTAACAGATTTAAAAAAACTACCTTGATGATTTTTCTAGCTGGTAAAAAAACTAGAACAATCTTCAGATGTAAAAAAACACTTGAACAAGGTATAAAACTTCTAGAAGAAAGTTACTCAGCATTCAAAGATGGTAACAAAGCTCAAGGTTCTCAAAAAATGAAGAAATTCATTGAAGTTTGGCCTGTTATCGAAGGAGAAGTTCGTACACGTAACGCTTCATTATATACAAAGGTAGAGAGTGAAACTCCTATTATTATGGTTAAAGGTAGCGAACAAAAATACCAAGATCAACTTAAAAACTTGATTTCAGAGCTTTCTAAAATCGATACGAAGTCTAACTATACTGCACTAGATTCTATGCTAATTTTACTTCGTGAAGGTGTAGAAGCACTTATTATAGTTCTTTCTTTAGCCAGTGCTTTAAAAGCAGCAAAACAAAGAAAAGGATTAATCTGGATATACGCAGGTGCTGTAGTAGGTATTCTTTCTAGTATACTTGCAGCTGTAGTCTTAAAATACTCATTCCCTGCTCTGTCATCTGGTACTAACAGAGAGATTATTGAAGGTGTTGTTGGTATTTTTGCAGTAGTAATGATGATAGGTATCGGAATTTGGCTACATAGTAAAAGTTCTGTTAAAGCATGGAAAAAATATATGGACACTAAACTAAATCTAGTACTTTCAACTGGAAGTTTTATATCTATGTTCACACTTAGCTTCCTAGCTGTGTTTAGAGAAGGTGCCGAAACTATTCTATTCTATGCTGGAATCATGCCACTTATTTCAACAACTAACTTATTAGTCGGTATAGCTCTTGCTGTTGTTGCATTGATTATTATCGGTATAATTATGGTAAAAGCATCAGGAAAACTTCCTATCAGTAAAGTATTCTTAGTACTATCTTGGTTAATCTATATTCTTGGTTTCAAGATGCTTGGAGTAAGTATACACGCTCTACAAATTACTGATATTGTTTCAAATCATATTATAGACTACCTACCTACTATCGAAATCTTAGGAATTTATCCTAGTTACGAAGTAGTAACTGCTCAACTAATTTATATCGCAGTTGTAGCTATCAGTATATTTTATGAAAAATCTAAAAATAAATAGGTAACGAATGATGAAATATGGAGATAAAATTTCTACCGTAGATCATCTAACTGAACTACGAAAGAGACTAATACTAAGCCTTGTGTTTTTTATTGTCTCTTTCATAGTTAGTTTATTGTGGTCAGCGGATATTTATAAATTTTTAACTAGTAATTTTAATAATAAATTGATTGTTCTTGGACCTAATGATATACTATGGATATATCTAACACTCGCAGGTATTTGCGCCTTTACCTTTTCGATACCATTTATCTGTTATCAAATTTGGGCATTTATAAAGCCTGCTTTAGAAGAAAAAGAAGCTCGTGCATTACTAGCTTATATACCAGCGGTATTCATTTGCTTTACAGTAGGTTTAATCTTCGGGTTCTTTCTAGTAACCCCTGCTATTTTAAATGTGCTTCTTTCTATTGGTGATGACTTATTCAATACACAATTAACAGCTCAAAATTACCTATCGTTTGTTATTAATACAACAATACCGATAGCTATACTTTTTGAATTTCCTGTTGTTGTAGCATTTTTAACATCACTAGGTATTCTAACACCATCATTTTTAATACGTAATAGAAGATATGCATATTTTATTCTAATAGTAATAGCTGTTGTTATTACGCCTGCTGACTTTATCAGTGACATCGTTATGTCTATACCATTAATTTTAATTTATGAAATTAGTATCATTATTAGCAAGTATATTTACAACAAAAGAGGTGAAAAATAATGGGATTTTTACGTGATATCGGGGCTCCTGGAGTTATAGTTCTTATTATAGCTGCTCTAATTATCTTCGGTCCTAAACGTCTACCTGAACTTGGAGAATCAATAGGAAAAATGTTCACATCATTTAAAAAATCAATTTCAGGACTGACTGAAGAAGAAAACTCAACAAAACAAGACGATAAAAAAGACAACTAATAATAGACTTTACAATATGTTTAAAACATATCTGTAAAGTCTATTATTTTTGTCTTATTTTGATAATTCAGTTAAGTCATATGGTGTTTGTTGATAAACTTGGTTTAACCAGTTGTGATAGAATAAGTAAGCAACACCTCTCCATCTATTTTTAGGAGTCTTAGTATCATCATTTCCTGGGTAATAATTCACCGGAACTTCTATAGGTAAGTTACTATTTTTATCACGAATATATTCATTGTGAAGTGTATCTGCATCATATTCAATGTGCCCAGTCACAAATATTTTTCTTAAATCTTTAGTTGCTGCAATAAGTGTTCCAACCTCTTCTGATCTAGCTAGTACATCAAGTTCAGAAATAGTAGGTAGCTTCTCTTCCTCTATCTTAGTATGTCTAGAATGAGGAGCTAAGAAAGTATCTGTAAATCCTCTAGTTAATGTGTGATTTTCTATAAGAACATCATGTTCAAAAACCCCAAATATCTTATCATCAACTTGCTCTTTTTTTACACCAAAATGGTAATATAAACTTGCTTGTGCTGCCCAACATATATTTAATGTTGAAAAGACATGAGTCTTACTCCATTCAAAAATGTTATTCAGCTCTCCCCAGTAATTAACTTCTTCAAATTCTAAATGTTCAATTGGCGCTCCCGTAATAATAAGTCCATCGTAATACTTATCTTTTACTTCATCAAATGTTTTATAAAATTTCTCTAAGTATGATTGAGCTGTATTTTTCGCTACATGACTAGACGTATGTAAAAATTCAACAGTTATTTGAAGTGGAGAATTTCCTAAAAGTCTTAATAGCTGACGTTCTGTTTCTTCTTTCTTCGGCATTAAATTCAAGATCAATATTCTTAACGGTCTAATATCTTGATTTTTCGCCCTATTTTCCTCTATTACTACTACCCCTTCTTCCAGCAGTTTATTTTTTACTGGTAATTCATTTTGTATACATATTGGCATCGTCTATCTCCTTAACTACTCTTTTTCTTAAATAAAAAAACTCGCCACTATTACAAACTTATGTAATAGGGACGAGTCTATCGTGTTACCACCCATGTTCGTGAATAAACTTATTCACCTTTATCGATACGTGTTCATATCATTGTGCTATATCGTGCACCTACGTAATTACCTATTAGATAATTATTACTCCGAGACCATTTTCAATTATATCTTTTCTTACTTTCTTCCACCAACCGAAAGTTCTCTGCTTTGAATCGATTATAATCTACTTATCTCTTCAATGTGTTTCATATTAGTTTACTTAACATTATAAAGAATTTAACACTATTTGTCAATAGAAAGCGCCTTAAAAATCTTAGAATCAAAGAAATCTTCGTTCTCTATTATCTATAAATTACTTGTTAAATTCAATAAGTTCGAACTTGTTTCCATCATAATCAAGAACACTAACTGAAGTATTTACTATTACTCCACGCCCTACTTCTTTAATACCCTTTTGCGTTAAGAAAGAACGGATTAAACCACCATGACATACCGCTAATATTGTCTTATCTGGGTGTTCTTCGTGCTTTTCTTTAAAGAATGCTTCTACTCTATCTGCTGCATCTGAATCTAATTCCATACCTCTTGTTTCTCCAGCCTTAAGACCAGCTCCGTACTCTGCAAAAGATACACCTTCGTATTCCCCATATGATTTTTCTATTAATCTTTTATCTTTTATTACAGATAAATTTTTATTTTCTTCACTATTTGAATTATCTAGCATGTATCTAGCAGTATCAAATGCTCTTCCTAAAGTGCTACTATAAGCAACATCAATAGTATATCCTTCTATTTTTTTCCCTGCAGCAATTCCTTGTCTAATTCCTTCTTCATTTAAAGGAATATCAGTATGTCCTTGAACTAATTTATTTTTTTATTATAATCTGTTTCTCCATGTCTTGCTAAAATTATACGCATGATCTCATCTCCTTACTAAAAAAATTAGGGAGCGACCAAATAAAAATCAATTTTTTTATAAAACTATGATTTTTTTAGCCGTTCCCTTAATAATTTTTAAATATTAAATTTCTCTAATATATAGTCTTTTCCGTCATAATGCAGCACGTTTAATGCTGTGTTGTTAATCAACATATTAGTCTCTGGATACAATCCTAATGTACGTAAAAAGATACGAATAAAGGCACCATGACAAACTACTAAAATCGTCTGATCTTTGTGATTTAGATATTTTTCATTAAAGAATGAGCTTGCTCTTTCATAGACTTCCTCATCTTTTTCAATAGACTCTAAGCCAGTCTGAGCTTCTAATGCTGAAAAATATTCATCAAAAGTACTCTCTTCGAAATCACCGAAGAATTTCTCTATTAAGCGAGCATCTTCAGTAATTTCTTTATTGATATTAATCTCATTATTAGAATTATCAAGCATTAGTCTAGCTGTCTCTACAGCACGTTTTAACGGGCTACTAAAGGCAAAATCAATGTTATACTCCGTTAACTTTTGACCTGCATTTCTCGCTTGACCTCTACCAGTTTCATTTAATTCAATATCACTGTGTCCTTGAATTAATTTATTTTTGTTATAATCTGTTTCACCATGTCTTACTAATAATACTTTTCATGATTTTTTTACCTATTCAAAAATAAAATCTTCATCTTCAATTGATTCAACATTCATACTTACAACATATCCATCACCTTTAACACTGAAGAAGTCATGGTTTTTAGTGTTAGTATTCATTGCATTTTCAATAATTGGATTAATTTCTTTATCTTCGAAGTATCCAGGGTATCCTAAGTTAGCTAAAGCACGGTTAGCATTGTACTCTACGTAGTCTTTAACATCTTCATATAGACCAATCTCGTCGTAAATATCTTTAGTATATTTTTAATTCATTTTCATATAAATCTAGTAATAATTTATACATTTCTTTTTCAGCACGTTCTTGCTCTTCTGGAGTTAAAGTTTTGAATAATTCTTGTGCATCAAATCCAGTAAAACTTCCGTGAATAGTTTCATCTAATAAGATTTTACGGATAATTTCTCCAGAAGTCGTTACTTTACCTTGTCCAGCTAAATATAATGGATAGAAGAATCCACTATAGAAAATATAACTTTCTAAGAATACTGAAGCTACACGAGCCATATATAAGTCATAAGTCGGAACTTCTGGTTTAAATAACTTCATGTAATAATCTTCAATTAATTTCGCTTTGAATTGAAGCTCTGGATTACTTGGAACCCATTCGTCTAATAAATAATCTGTTTCTTGTGAAGGAATTAATGATGTAAAGATTGTTGAGTAACTTTTCGCGTGAATTTGCTCCATCATTCCCATAAAGCTGTACACAGCTTGTTTTCTCATATCTTCAGTATGTAGAGATACAAGAGGCATACCTTTATCACCTTGTTGAGTATCAAGACCAGTTAAACCAGCTAATACTTTTTTGTAAGCTTCACGTTCTTTATCATTTAAATCTTCGTTCCAGCTCTTAATATCTTTTGATACTTTAAACTCAGTATCAACCCAAAATTGAGCAATATTTTGACGCCAATACATAAATGTTAAATCATCTTGTTTATTCCAGTTTACAGCTTTCATAATTAGTAATTTTTCCTCTCTTTTCTATATAGCACATGAAGTACATTCTTCTACAGAAAGTAGTTTGTTTCTTGTGTAATATAGTGATTTCAATCCTTTGTGATGAGCATAAATATAATATCTAGCAAGTTCTCTTGTTGTGATATCAGAATTTACGAATAAAATCACAGAAATACCTTGGTCTACGTGTTCTTGAATAACTGCCATTAAATCGATAAGTTTCATTTGATCAATAGTAAATGCAGATTTATAGAACCATTGAGTTTTTGGACTTAAGTATGGCATTGGATAGAATGTTTCAGCATTCCCATAACTTCTACGTTCAATTTTATCAACAATCGGTAGTACACTTGATGTTGAGTTTTGAACATAAGAAATACTTTGTGTTGGTGCAATTGCCATTCTATAAGCGTGATATAGTCCATTTTCTTTTACTCTATTTTTTAGACTTCTCCAATCTTCTCTTGTTGGAATATGAATTCCTTCAAATAACTCTTTTACTTTATCAGTTACTGGTAAATAGTCATTTTCAATATATTTAGTGAAGTATCTACCATTGTAGTAATCTGATTTTTCAAAGTCTTTAAATGTTTCATTACGTTTTTTAGCAATTTGCATTGAACGTTCTAATGTATAGTAGTTCATCATCATGAAGAAGACATTTGCAAAATCTTTCGCTTCTTCGCTCTCATAAGCGATTAAGTTTTTAGCTAAGTATCCATTTAAGTTCATAGCACCTAATCCAACAGAGTGGAACTCATCATTAGCTTTTACTACCCCAGGTGCATTTTTAATCTTAGTAGAATTACTTACAAATGTTAATGCATCCATACCTGAGTAGATAGATTCTTTAATTTTTTTACTTTCCATTACATTTACAATGTTTAATGAAGCTAGGTTACAAGAAATATCACGTTTAATAATATCATCTTCACCGTAGTCTTTAATTATTGAAGTTTCTTGTAATTGGAAAATCTCAGTACATAAGTTACTCATCTTAACTTGTCCAATTTCACGAAGTGCGTGATCTTTATTCGCGTTATCTTTGAACATTAAGTATGGGTATCCTGATTGTAATTGAGTTTGCGCTATTAAGTTAAGCATATCACGAGCATCAAATTTACGCTTCATGATATTTTCGTTCGCTACAAATTCATCATAGTACTTAGCGATATCAATATCATCAAGAACTAATCCATACTCTTCATAAATAGAGTGTGGCCCAAACATGTAGAAATCTTTGTTCTCACGAGCTAAATCGAAGAATAATGATGGTACGATAATACCTGTAGAAATTGTTGGAAGACGTAATTCTTCATCGGCATTAACTTTTTTAGTATCTAAAAATTCTAATACGTCGTAGTGGAAGATGTTTAAGTAAACAGCTCCAGCTCCAGGACGTTGTCCAAGTTGATCCGCATATGCAAAACCTTGTTCTAAAGATTTAGCTACAGGAATAACACCTTTAGCTACACCTTTAATTCCTTTGATACTCTCACCGCGTGCACGAAGTTTTGATAAGTTAATCGCAACCCCTCCACCAATTTTTGAAAGTTGTTTAGCTGTAGAATCGATGTAGTTAATTGAGTTAAGTGAGTCCCCTACTTCTAATAAGAAACATGATACTAACTCACCACGACGACTTCTTCCAGAATTTAGGAATGTTGGAGTCGCTGGTTGTAATCTTTGTTCAAGCATTGAAATCATAAGTTCTCTAGCTAAAGCAACATCTCCATCAGCTAAATACATAGCAACGATGAATACGTGTTGGTTAAAGTTTTCTAAATATTGTTTTTTATCATTTGTTTTTAATGCATAATCTTTATAGAATTTACTTGCTGCCATGTAACTTTTGAATTCAAATTTAAAGTTTGCAGCTAATTCTAAACATTCTAAAATTTCATCTTCAATATATTTATCAAAGATATTATAGTAGAAATTCTCCTCTACTAGATATCTAAGTCTTTTTCATTTCTGAACTAAATTTTTACAGTTCGAAAGTCTACTTCACGAAGAAATTCTTCAATAGCCTCAACGTCTTTTTTTCTAATTTGAAAAAAATCCATTGTCACCTCTTTTTGTTACTTCATTATTTAGTTCAATATGGTTAAATTTCTCCATTCTTTACACTCTCCAAATATATTTTTTTAAATTTTATTAAGTCTTTTGTATTTCCGTGCAATTCGATTTTTCATAAGTAAAGGTACATTATACTTCTCACTAATAGTTTCTGAAGCTTTAGCAAATCTATTACCCCAGTTTTTATTTCCACTACCTACTACCCCTTTTAAGTGCTTATGGTTAGTTTCTAAAAACTCTGTTACACCTTCAGGGACTTGTCCGAAACCTATCGTTGGGGTTATTAAAATATAATCAAAATCAACTTCATAATCGATATCAAATAGGTCAATAATATCCTCTTCTGGGATTTTTACACATGTCTACAAATCTCTTGCAATTTCCAGTTAATGAAAATACAACTATCTTCATTTTTTTCTCACACTCCCGCAAAAAAATATTTCCAGAGTATTTCCCGGAAATTTAAGAACTTATATTAATTATACACTTTATTTTATTATTTTTTTCAATGATTATTTTTTTCTTATGAAAAGGTTTCAATTCTTTTTTTGGAAATTTCTATACTTATTTAATATTTTGGAAATCTATTACCTAACTTAGGCATCTATAAACTAAAAAAATATTATAGTAAAAAAAAATTTTTTCCTTTCATTTTTTATAATATTTTTTTATAATATTATAAAGAAAAAAACTTTAAACAAAAATTACTCTGTTTAAAGTTTTTCTTCTATAATCATATTAATTTATTATATCGCTTTTTTTCTTCTCGCAAATTCAGAGAAATAGAACTTATCGACCCTATGACGACTCTCTGTATAATGTAGGAAATCAGTTCCTTCTGTATACACATCACTTCGTAATACTGCAATATGTTTATGACCATTTAAATCAATATATGTAGTATCTTCTTCATTAACAGGTTCAATTTTGAAATCTTTATTTCCATAAGAGATTTTAATTCCTAAATCCTTTTCTAGATATTCATATAATGATTCCTCTACACGATTTGTAGGTAGATCCCCTATTGTGCCTTTTCTAATATAATCTTTATCTAGGATTACTGCTTCTCCATCCACTATTCTTTGGCGTACTAAGTAGATTAATTTTTCATCCGCTTTAACAAGACCAAGTCTTACTAAAAAATCTGGAGCATCTACTTCTTTATTCACTAACACTTTAGTAGTTGCATCTACATCTTGAAATTGGCGACGTTCTTTAAAACTTAAAATCCCTGTTACAGGTAATCTAAATCTATGAACATCTAACACTATAGATCCTTTCCCTTGTATTTTGTGAATATAACCATTTTCTAATAATAGTAGTAATGCTTTTCTTATAGTTTCCCTAGAAACATTATATTCTCTTGCAAGTTCATTTTCACTAGGCAAGAGTGAGTTAGACCTATATTGCCTATGCTCTATTTTTTTCTCTTAACTCTAAATAGATCTTAAAAAAACTTATTCATGATTTCCCCAAAATAAATAACTATATGTGTATATTTTTACCATAATTTACATAAATATTAAATGTTTTTTTACTCAAAAACTTTTTATAAATCCTCATATTTTTTTGTTAATTTGTGTAAATATGTAAACCAAATTCAATGCAAACAACATTACTGCAACTATGTTTATGTGTTATAATGTTTATTGGAGGTGCAATAATGAGAAAAATATATTATACAGTTCCTTATTGTTATAGAAAAATTTTTTTCACTATTTATTAGTGGGATACTAGCCATAATATTTTTACAATTGTTTTTAATTTGAAATTTTTTTATAAAAAAATTTCTATCAAAAAGAAAAATTTAGCCCCTAAAATTGGAACCACATATGATGAACTAATACAAAACACTACTAATTTACTTGATTATCTCAATCATAAAAACAATGTTAAATTTTTGATTGGTATTCAGATAAAGACATACTTCATATGCAAGATGTAAGAACACTATACAATGTAAGTTACAAAACTATGGTATTCTTCTTTTGTATTATTCATTATTTCAACCATATTATTAGTATTTCTTTGCAAGAAAGAAACACTTTTTTTATATCTCAAGAACATTTAACAAAAGTACTACTATCGTTTATTATAGTAATTGGTGTTTTATCATGTATTATTTCATACAATTTCACATCATTTTTGGATAAAATTTCATCAACTTCTATTTTTCTAACGATCTTTTGGTTGTTAAGTCCTGATGAATCAAATTTAATACAAAATGGTACCTGAAGAATTTTTCATAAGTCTAATTACTACAATAATCATACATATATTTATATTATTTATTACATTATTTGTTCTAAATACTCTAGTGAAAAAAAGGTTTAAAAAAATAATTAGTCTTAAAGATGATATTTAAAATTTAATTTATTATAATTATGTGATATAATAAATTCTAGTTTCAAACAAATAAATTATGAAAGGATATAATATGGCTCAAAAATGATAAAAAAATATTGTTACTGAAGATAAAGTAACATTTAGATTATGTGATGATTGCCTTGGTGTTAATCTTAAAACTTTAATCCCAAAATTAAAAAAGAAAGCTCCAAATGCTGAATTTATCATAGGATGTCAATCTTATTGTGGACCTGGAAGAACTCAGACGTTTACACTTGTTAATAGTAGAATTTGTATAGCTGATACTGAAGTTGAGCTAATGCCTTTAGTTGATGAAAAACTTAGAGATCGAATGAGTGCAGAAGACGAAGAAAAATACAGAAAACGTCTTGAACGTCGACTTGAACGTACTTTCTATTTCATTATCCCTGAAAATGCAACAATAAAAGTTGGTGAAGAAGTAGATACTAACAAAGATGGAGTAATTGCTCGTAAAGCAGGAAAATCTTATTTAGATGATCTTATTATCGAAGGTGAAGTTGATAACACTAAACCTGGAACTTATGAATTAGTATATAGAGTAACTATAGATAATAAGGAACACAAACGAAAAAGACTTATTACTGTTATTGATGAAAACGAATAATCAATATTCATAAATACATATAAACATTAACCTATGGGACAAACGTTGTATATACGCTTTTCCATAGGTTTTTTCTTAGTTTTTACAAATAATTTTTATACTGTTTTTTTGAAAATAACGTTTACTTTTTTTGTAAATATGATATAATATAAGTAAAGACATAGAAGTCGGAGGTTATGATCATGGAAAACAAATATTCTAAAATTTTAGTCGCAGTTGACGGTTCAAAACAAGCTGAATGGGCTTTTAAAAATGCCGTAGCCATTGCTCAAAGAAACGAGGATGCAGAGTTATACATCGCGTCTGTTATTGATGCGACAATCGCAACTTCTGGTTTATCAGATCCATACATTTTCAACTCATTCTACAAACGTACTAAAGAATTAGTTGATAGCTATGTAGAATCTGCTAAAGAAGATGGATTAACTAAAGTATTCGGTATTGTTGAACAAGGTATTCCTAAAATAGTTCTTAGTGAAGACATTGTTGACGAAAAAGGTATCGATCTTGTAGTTTGTGGATCTTCTGGTTTAACTGGATTCAAACGTATGCTTATGGGATCAGTGTCTGAAGGTATCGTTAGATATGCTAAATCTGACGTAATCATCATTAAACAACGTTCTATCCCAGCGGATTTCGAAGCAACTATTGCTAAAAAATTCCAAGAAGAACAAGATAAATAAGTATCTCTAAAAAAAATTTAAGTTAATATACTTAATTTAAATTCATTTAAAATTTTTCCTTTTTTTATAGTGAACGACGCATACATCGTATGCGCCGTTTACTTTTTTATTAATATATTTTTTTCACATTTAAACTATCATAATTTAAAGCTGCAAGTTGCACAGAATTCGGACCAAAATACTTAGTATAATCATGAAGTTGTTGCTTATCATCATAAATATAAACCCTATCTCCGATGCAATTCTCTTCACTTATTTCTACTACTAAGTGACTCATCATCGTCGAGTAAATATTTCTCTCTTTACCATTGATTAAACATGTTTTTCCTTTTAATCTGTCTCGTAGTATTCCATCTCCATAACCAATATTAACAACACCTACTTTTTTATCAGCATCAGCTATATACGAATTAGAATACCCTATGCACTCACCTTTAGCTAAGGTTACTATATTAATTATTTCACCATAAACAGTAATTGGATTTTTAATAACTAAATCCTTTAAAGCTACTGGGTTTTCCTTCACATTGTAAGGCATAGCTCCATAAAGAATTATCCCCAATCTCTGGTGTGTTGTTTTGCCAAACGCACCATCTCGTAAAAATGAAGCACTATTTTGTAAATGAATTACTTCAAAATCATAAATTTTCTGTGCCTCATCAAGAACTTTTAGTACTAATTCTTTTTCTTTTTCATAGAAACCATCAAACTCATCAGCAAATGAAAAATGAGACCAAAATCCTTTTAAATTTAGTTTATTTTCTTTACAGAAATTTATAATTTCTAATACTTCTTCCAGATTTTTTGCTCCTGCGCGTCTCATACTACCCGCAAATTCCAATTGCAAAGTTATGTCTCTAACATTTTCAAGGTTTTCTTTTTAAATAATCAAGACTTGCTATATTTATCTCAATATTGTATTCTCTAACTAAATCAAAATTATAAGTTGGATTTAAAAGAAAAAAATATTAGCATCTTCTCCTAATGTTTCTCTTATTACTTTTGCACTCTTCTTCTTTTGTCGTAGCAAAAGTAATTTATCCCTACTTTTGAGTATAATTTTTACACATTCTCTTAAATCTAAATTATACGCATTATTTTTTTCACTACAGCTATTATATCTTGTGCTCGTTCTTTTTAAATTTATTGCATTTTGTCGTATATTATTGTAATTTAACTCAATTGTTGCCATAAAAATCCTTTCTTAGATAAAAGAGAGTGACTCAAAAATTATGATTTCAAAGAAATCAATTTTTGTAAAGTCACCCCAAAAATTTCATCAAATATCTAAAAACTCTTATAAAAGTAAATTTAGATATCTATAAACCACTGCGTTTATGAATTCTCATACAAACTTTTTTTAGGACCTTTAAATCAGCCCTTTTTATTTTTACTTAAAATCAACAAAGTTATTTGTTGTAATGATTCAATATTCCTAGGTAATATTTAACCCCTACTTTTTAATATTTTTTTCATCAAAGTTAAAAGTTGGTGTGTGTAATCCTGAAACATAGTTTTTTCTCTTCATTTCTTAAACCTAGAAAACTATAGTTTATAGGAGACAATCTGCTAAAGAATGAGAAATCTTCTCCGTATAGATAAGCTTCTTCTAACTCAATATAATCAATGTTTTCTTTTTCTATAACTTCTTTAATTACTTTATAAGGAACTTCATCATTAATTACCGCTGGATAACCTTCAGCAAAGTCAACACGAATACTTGCTCCAGTAAGATGTTCAAGTCCTACACGCGTATTTTCAATTGCAGCTTTTATCGTAGCCAAGTCTTCCATGCTGTATGTTCTAATAGTTCCTTCTAGGTAGGCATTCTCCGCAACAACATTCATAGCATCTCCGCCGTACATTTTACCGATATGAATAATATTAGTATTACGCACTTTTGTATGTAATGCATTAAGTTTTAACATCTCTTGGAAGAACATTGTAGCTACATTAAGAGCATCGATTCCAGTATTTTTCAAACCAACGTGAGCTGCACGCCCTTTAATATAGATTCTATATTCATTAGCACTAGCCATAATTTCTTTTGGTTTAGATATTATATGCCCTTCTGGATAATCTGGATTCATATGCAGAGCATAACTCGCTAAAATGTTATACAGTGAAAAATCAAAATCATTAATTAATAAATTTCCTCCACCGAAAGTTTCTTCAGCTGGTTGAAATACAAAAATACTATTCACCTTCGTATCATTATTTTTGTAATAATCTGCCGCTTCTATAACACTACCTAAAAGCATAGTAGTATGTCCATCATGTCCACAAGCATGCATTACACCATCGTTATTAGATTTAAAATCAACATCATTTTCTTCTGTGATAGGCAATGCATCAATATCAGCTCTGAATAAAATCGTATCTTTAGTTTCTACACTTGCTTTAAAGATTACCACCAACCCTGTCTCAAGAGTTTCTTGATATTCTATACCATATTCTTTTAAGACACTAGCGATAAATTCTTTAGTTTTATGCTCTTCCAAAGATAACTCTGGATTTTGGTGCAGGTGTCTACGCCATGATGTTAAATTCTCTTCAGTAATTACTTTCATCTTCTCTTCCTACTTTATTATAAGTTTCTTAATTCTGCGATAATATCTACTTTTTCTTCTGCAACTTCACTACGTGTTTTGATTACTCGTGCTGGAACACCCGCTACTACATCTCCACTAGCTACATCTTTTGTTACTACACTTCCAGCTGCAACAACAGCGTTGTCTCCAATTTGTACACCTTCTAAGATAACAGCATTAGCTCCGATAAGAACATTGTTACCTACACGTACTGGTGTAGCATTAGCTGGTTCAATAACACCTGACAACACAGATCCAGCACCAACGTGAGAGTTTTCTCCAACTTCTGCACGTCCACCTAAAATAGCATTCATATCGATCATAGTATTTTTACCAATTTTAGCTCCGATATTAATAACAGCACCCATCATAATAACCGCATTATCTCCGATACTAACGTGTTCACGAATTGAGCATCCTGGTTCGATACGAGCGTTAAACTGAGTTAAATCAATCATCGGCACACCACTATTACGGCGATCATTTTCTACGCGGTGATTTACTATAAGAGCTTTGTTAGCTTCGTAAAATTCCACCCAATCAGCAAAATCCGCAAAGATAACTCTTGAGTTTCCCTCACCATAAACTTCTAAAGTTTCTGGAAATTCTACTTCAGCGTTAAAATTAACATAAACTTTAACCGGTGTTTTCTTTTTAGATGTTGCTATAAATTTAATAATCTCTTCTGTTGATTTCATTTCTTTCTCCTATTATCTATATGATTTTTTTCTATTTTATATCTAATTTTTACATATGTCAAACTAACTTTATTATAATATTCTTTGTTTAAGCGTTATACTAGATTACTTTCTTCATTTATCTAGTTATAAACTACTCAGAGATGACTCTGTTATCACCTCTATAGACTTGACTTTATTATTCTATACCTAGTACATCTTTCATAGAATATAATCTAGGTTCATCAACACTGTTAAGCCACTGTGCTGCTGTAACAGATCCTTTTGCGAACATTTTTTTACTTAGAGCTGTATGTTTAATCTCAATTACTTCATCTTCTCCAGCAAAAATCACTTCATGTTCACCTACTATAGTTCCACCACGAACCGCGTGAATTCCAATCTCTTTTTCTTGGCGTTTCATATCTCCGTGACGACCATAAACTCTATTATAATCTTCTACATCTTTAACCGCATCTACTAACATTTTTGCAGTTCCACTAGGTGCATCCACTTTTTTATTGTGGTGTTTTTCAATAACTTCGATATCATATCCTAATAACAATTCACTAGCTTTTTTCACTAATTCTACTAAGACATTTACTCCTAAGCTATAATTCCCAGCGTAAACTACTCCAACATGAGTCGCTAGTTCATCGATTAATTCTAATTCTTCTGCAGTATGACCAGTTGTCGCTATTACAACCTTCGTTGTTGTACGTTTAGCATACTCCACTAATTCAGCAGTCCCAGCATGATGAGAAAAATCAATAATCACATCAGCCACCTTTTCTAAAGATTCATATGAAGTATAAGTAGGAAATTTCTCTTCTAATAATTCACGACCTACACCTGCAACAATTTCTAAATCAGTACTGTCTTGAATATAGTTTTTTAGAACTTGTCCCATAGTTCCATTATAACCACTTAATAAAACTCTCATTTTTACTCTCCTTGTAATGAATTAAGTCTTGCGATTTCTTGCTCTAATTTTGTCGCTAATGTTGGTGCAACATGTGTCATTGGTAGACGGTAATGACAAGCTGATTTTCCGATTAATTCTACACATTTTTTAACTGGCATTGGGTTTGGTTCAGCAAATAACATGTGGATGAAGTCTAAGTATTTAAGTTGTAATTCAAACGCTTTGTCCACTTGTCTTTCTAAAGCATATTTACACATTAAGTGCGTAGCTTTTGGATAAACGTTAGCTAAAACAGAAATTGTCCCTTTACCACCTGCTAAAATAATAGGTACATTAATGTCATCATTTCCTGAGTAAATATCAATTCTATCCCCTACTAAGTTTCTAACTGCTAAAGTATGAGCAATATCCCCTACAGCATCTTTGTACGCCACGATATTTTTGTGTTGAGATAAGTGTAAAATAGTCTCAGGCGCCATAACTTGCCCTGTTCTTCCTGGTACATTATATAGTACGATTGGTAAATCAACACTATTAGCAATCGCTTCAAAGTGCTCGATTAAACCTTGTTGGCTAGTTTTAATGTAGTATGGTGTTACTACTAATAATGCATCTGGTCCTAATTTTTCAATCTCTTGGCTTAATCTAATTGAGTGAGCTGTATCGTTAACCCCACTACCTGCAATAACAGGTACACGTCCTGCTACTCTATCAATAGCGAATTTAATTACCGCTACTTGCTCATCATCAGGCATAGTTGAACTCTCACCAGTAGTTCCCGCTACAATAATCGCATCTGTACCTTCACTAATTTGGAATTCGATTAACTCTCCAAACGTATCATAATCTACACTTCCATCCTCGAAAAATGGTGTTACTATTGCTACTCCGCTTCCTGTATAAATTGTCATAATCTTATTCTCCTCGTATCTATGTTATTTTTGTATATTTTTAATAATATTTTTTATGTTATTTTTCAAATTAAATATCTTGTCTAATTAAATCTTCTAAAGTCTCACCTTTTACTACTAGGCGACTAGTTCCATCTTTTACAAATACTACCGGTAATTTCGGTAATCTATTGTAATTGCTACTCATACTGTAGTTATACGCTCCTGTCGATGATACTAATAGTAAGTCGCCTTGCTCAGCTTTAGGTAATTTTGCATCCATTACTAACATATCTCCAGACTCACAACATTTACCAGCGACTGTGTAAGTTGTATCAGCTTCTTGATTCATTTTATTAGCTAACATTGCCTCGTATTTTGCTTTATATAATGCATAACGAGGATTATCTGCCATACCTCCATCAACAAACACATATTCACGACCTGCAAAAGTCTTCTTAACTCCACCAACACTGTATAATGTGCTACCAGCGTTACATGTTAAACTTCTACCAGGTTCAATAACTACTTTAGTTAAATCTAAGCTGAAATTATCACTTTCACGTTCCACTACTTTTGATATACTCTCTGTAAAAAAATTCCCGCAAGTTCAAAATGGTCTATCCTCTTCAGTATAATAAACACCAAAACCCTCCACCTAGATTAAGAACACTTTAATAGTTAAAGTCTTAATCTCTTCTTGAACTCTTCTCGTAAATTCCATTACTACTTTTGCAGCTTCGTAAAAAAATGAAGATTTTTCTCAAAATATTTGAGATCCGATGTGAGAGTGGAAATCCTACGAAAATTTAAGATTGCTTTGATTATTAATATCAGCGATTAAATCATAGATGGTTTCATCATATACTGAATATCCAAATTTCGAGTCATCTTTTGGCAGTTTTGATGTATTCATGAGTATGAGCATCGATACCTGTATTAATTCTTAGTAATACATCTACAGTATTTCACTCTCTCTTACGATTTCATTAATCATTTCATATTCATAGTCATTATCTATGACGATAGTTCCTACACCAACTTCTAATGGCATATTGTAGTTCCTCACGAGTTTTATTGTTTCCGTGGAAATAAGCTTTGTCTCATATCATATCCTGCTTTATAAGCTGTATGAATTTCACCCTAAAGTGAAACCACATCTACACCTAAACCTTCTCTACTCGCAATTCTTAATACTTCTAAACAACTAAAAAGCTTTTCGATGCGTAAAGAACTTCTGTATTTAAACTTTTGAACTTTTTAAAATTATTAGATAAAAAGTTCTACATTGGTTCACTAACATATTTCTCATCATAAACATAAAGTGGTGTCCCGTACTTTGAGCCTTTAACTCACTCACCCCTAACACCCTGAAATATTGCAGTTCACTATTTTTCTACCGTCATACCATCAAATAAAGTCTCATTTGACTATCTCCTTCAAATAAGTTTATAAAAAAATAGACTACAAGAACAAAAAGGTCCTTGTAGTCTAGCTTATAATTCTATCCTATTCCTCTTGCCCTTATTATAAAAAGCTCACCATGAAGAAAAATGGGCATTTTTCTAATGACAGTGCTATGCCTATTCGACATAACCCCAGTGACACAAAATCACTTCGGCGATGCTACCTTTTAAATTAGTCATCGCGGCCTCTTTTTATAATACTTATCTATTTACGTTATCAAAAATCATATCACACATAAAAATCAATGTCAAGAGTTTTTCTGAAAATTTATATAATATTCTAGTTTTTGGTGTTTACATATACACAATTAGTATTGGTTGTAATTACTCTTTAAAACAACTATAATATACTCATATTAAAAGAAGCTTGTACAATATACTCTTCTTAATATAAAAAATAAAGGATTATAAAATATGATTGACTTTACAAAAAATGACGACTTAAACAAAATTATCAGTGACAACGACATAGCGATTATTCAATACGGAACAGCCACATGTATGCCATGTCACTCAATAAAAAACCGAATTACTACATGGCAAGAAGATCACAAAGACATTGCAGCATACTACATTTCATTAGAAGAAAATATGGAAATTGCTGCTCAACGAGGCATTCTTTCTGCACCAACTGTAGAAGTTTATATTGAAGGAAGACTATCTATTCAAAAAAAGCGGATATTTCAGTCTTGATGAAATTCTAGAAAAAGTAAGTAGTATAAGCGAACAGATGAAATAAAAAATATGGGAGTGACTCAAAAATCGTGATTTCGTAGAAATCGATTTTGTCGAGTCACCCCCGTACAGGTTATTAGATATCTAAAAAGCTTTCATAAAGCGAATTTAGATATCAATAAACCACTGCGTCTATGAATTCTCATATACACTTTTTTAAAAGTTATTGTTTTTGAATCGCTCTTGTTATTAGTTATAGATTTATTTTACTAATATATCTACAGGTTCTTCGCCTAGTAATAGTTTTACATCATTTATATCAACAATTCTAAAGCCTTTGATTTTTGATTCCAGTTGTCTTACTGACTTAGTCACCCTCGATGTATCGATAAGTAATATCTTTTCATAGTCAGGTACTTTTTCTTCTGCTCTCTTAAGAAATCTAATAACATGCTCAGGATGTAAATATGTCTGACCTCTATATGATTTTATTTCTACTACATATTTCTTATCATTCTTCTCAAGACATAGATCAAAGTCCCTACTTCTATTTTTTGGTTCTTGAACATCGTAACCAACTCTTCTAAATGCATATGCAAGTAATAATTCTTTACCCATTGGTGAAGCTAATTTCTCTAAAGCTGAAAGTAATAGTTTTGGTTTAATCTTAATAATAGCTTTCCTCAACCCCTCAGGATCTTTTGAAGAGAGTTTTAGATTAAATCCAATTATATAATCTTCTACTATAGCAAAATGTCCATGTGCTATAGAGTTTCTAATAGTAGTTAATAAGGTATTTATTTTTGGACAAAGTACTATACTTTTGCAACTATGATTTTTTGACAATTAGTACAAATTTCCCCCTCAAAAAATTCCCAATCTTCTTTACTTATTACTTCCTTTTGTCCTATCCATCGCACATCACGACTTTCCTTCATACCAATTTGCTCCATTATATAAGTAAATGAAAATTCATCATAGATTCTATCAGAAATAAGCTCATTTTTAGTCGCTTGATATGAATCAATATTCGGAATATACCAAAGTAAATTTTTTTATTATCTTATCCATCTCTTCTGAAAGCTTAATCGGTCTCGGACTATGTTCTATCTTATAAGCTACTTCTCTTCTTTTTTTACAACATCTTTTAGCCATATCCTTCTCCTAATATGAAATCAATTAATATCAACTTTATTATAGCATAGATCATGTACATAAAAAAAGACACGTATCGATCGACCCCAAAAAGTTAGACTTAGGATAGCGTAGTAGTTATAATGACTGCTACGCTATCTTTTTTATATTTATACAGTCATATGTTCTATTCTATATTGCTTAGGACTTAACCATCCTAGTTTCTCTTTTTATTCTCTCTTCATTATAGTATTTTTATATTTTTTTCAATAGCTAATTTCAGTTCCCTATAACTATTATATGTTGTTCCATAGTATATCTCTTGTTTTTAATATTCCGAAGAAATTCTCCATTACCGAATTATCCAAACAATTTGCTTTTTCTAGACATACTTTGGTAAATACGTTCTTCTTTTAACCTTTTCGAGTATGCCTTCATTTGATAAGCCCATCCTTGATCAGAGTGGAAAGTTCTCCTATAAGGGGATTTAGCTGTGACTTTAATAGCTTTTTTTCTAGCGCATCCATTATATTTTTTTAGCTGATGGGCTCTCACTTATACTATAGCTTATTATCTCGCCATTATACATATCCATAAATGGATCTAAATAAAGTTTCTTTACTACTAATTTACCTCTCTCATTAACTTCATAATATTTAAATTCAGTTGTGTCTGTAGTGATTTTTTTGATGTGGAATATTAGTATTGAATCGTCTTCTAATTCTATTCTTAGCTGTTTTTTTCCGATTTTTCCCTTTATATGAATTGTATTTTCTACTTTTTTTCTAGTGAATGATGTAACCTGTAAGCCTAATTTTTTTGTATAATTCTTTGAACTTTCTTTTTTTATTTATTATATATCCTAAATTACGTAACGCACCATATATACGTCTATAACCATAATCTTTGTTATTCTTTCTTATTTCTAATATTTTTCTCTTCAATTTCTTTATCTGGATTAACTCTATCGAATCTCTTCTGCCAGTACATATATGTTGCTTTTTGGCATTTTCGCATATAAAAGAAGGTCTTTAAGTATGAATTCTCCTCGGAGACTGCTTATAATTCGCGCCTTCTTTTTCATTTCTGCTTCTTCCGCTAAACGCAGTCTCCTCGCTTCTTTTAAAAATGCATTTTCTATCCTTAGTTGTAGTAATTGATCTTCTAATTCTTTTTACATATTCTTTAGATATATTATCATTTGTGGTTTGACTTGTTGTTTCCTTACTTAACTTTTTTTAGTTGATTTAGCCATTAAGATTTTTCCGACCTTTCCTTCGTTCTCTCAATGCATCAGGACCAGCTACTCTAAAGCGATTAACCCAGTTACAAATAAGTGCTGGATTATTTATACCTTCTTGTAAAGCTAAGTCATTGTATGAGAGTTCACTTGTTAAGTATAATTCTACAACATATATCTTTTTTTCGAAAGGATATTCTTCATTTTTTTCTTGAACGATATAATCCTTCATCTCCATATTTTTTTATATTTGGCAACCCAAATTTCAATATTATTATGAGATTTTTATATCATACTTTTTCGCTAACGATCTTATGCTTATGTTTTTCATTTATATACTCTAGTACGACTTTCTTTTTTTAAATTCAAAATTATATTTAGTCATAAAAATACCGACCTCCAAAAAAAGTTAGATTTTTTTGGTCTAACTTTTTTGGGGTCGGTACATATAGGTTATATACGTGTTTTTTTAAAAAGGAATACTAAATTTTTTTAAAAATTCAGGAATTTTTTTGATTAGTTTTTCATCTTTTATTTACATAATCTTAAAAATGTAATTTTTAATTCTAAATATAATAAGAATATCTTTTCTGATAGGAGCTATAATGATATAATTAAAGTAGGCTACTTGCCCGGAAGGGAGGTGTTTATATGGTTGATATATTCATCCAAATCCTTGTTGGGCTATTTGTAGGAGTTATTCTCCTATTTATAGAATATTTTTATTTCCTAAATGATAAAAAAACAACAAGAAGAAGTAGTCTTATTTAGGCACGACGTATGTGTATCACTTCATGTATGAATATATATTAGCCTACTAAATTAAGTATGTTAATACATATAAAAAAAGCAACTGAAACACCACTTCAGTTGCTTTTTCGTGTTTATATGTGAATATATTCATCCAATTCACTTATCTACATTCTAACACATCCATTTTCTTCTTGTCAATTAATTTGAAGGATAGTATATAGTAAAAATTATTACGCTATTTCCTAAATAAATTTCAGTTCAAATAAAAAAACTGGAATTAAATCTGAAATTGGTTTTTCAACTGAAGGCTACCTTGTATAATTAACCGAATTTGACAAAGAACAAAAAAATTTGTCCAAATTTTTGAGGCAATTACCAACTTTTTTTCTATATTATCTTATTTTTATTTACTCGACAACAAACCTACTCGCTAATTTGTAGACTTGTTTTATTTCTTTTTGTTTCTAAATTCCAAGTTTTCAATTCTTCTTTTATTAATTCTGGAAATTTTTCTACTTATATCTCTTAGTGCATTTCCTACTGATTTTCTTACATATTCACTAGCATCTTCTTTTAATGGAGCTATTCTTTTTATTGCTTCTTGTGGATTATCTTTGAAATACGGTCTACTAGTCCATATTCGTAATCCTTCTGTGACTGCCCTTCTAGTATTTGGATTATCAGAACTTAACCACTCATCAACTACAGGGATTGAATTTTCATAACCTTTATTTTTACAATATTCATCAAATGCTTTCGCAAGAACCTCTTGTACTCTCCAATTATCATCTTTAGATACTTCATCTCGCATAAAAGTTAGGATATCATTATCATCTGATAAATATCCGAAAAGAAACACACCGTACATTCTAACTTGATATACTTTTGACTCATAAGATAAGAAAGCTAACTTCTTAATATAAGCTCTATCATTATTTTTATAATCAGCTAATGCTCTATTTTCTTCTTTCTTAAATCCACTCTTTATTAGAGAAAATTCTTGCTCTAGGCTTTTTAATATATTCGTTCATACTTAGACATACCTCTTTAATTTCCTTCTAATTCCTTTAAAGTCTGTCCATCTTTTGTTTTTCCAATGTGTTAATCCATTAGCATTAGTCCCTAATACAAATGCTGCCGCATAAGAAAGACTTGTAAACAATTGATTTTCTTTTTAGAATTCCATCTTTTTATTATTCCAGACGTAACTAATTGATTACGTAATTTTTTTATTAATTTGGGCATAATTTTTTTAAATCTTCAAGAGAAATCATACTTCCTTTTAAAACTACAAATCCCTCATTCGTTCTTTTTACATTTCGCTTCAATTTGAAGATTACTTTTCCTTATTTTTTTCTACTTAAAAATAATAGATCTTTATCTTCTACAACTTCCTCTTCAAGTGCATCTTTGTTTAAAGTTGGAATGAATAATTTGTGTCCTAATGTACCTATTATCATTTCACTATTAGAAAGAATTTCAATTAACTCAGATTCTTTTTTTCTTCTGTAACATTTCCTATATTCGGTTCATTTTTGATTTTTTTCAATATATATCTATCTGCAAATTTAATTTTTTTCTGCAAATTTATTTTTCAAGATAATTCAATTCTGTAGGCCCAAAGATATTAGTATCTGTTGTTAAAACTATTACCTCATTAAAGAAATCCATCTTTCCATCTTTAGTATGCTCCAATAACCTTAATAAAAGTGCCTCTCCATTTTTCCTATTCCCAGCTTGACCGACATAAACAAGATTCTTATCCTCTTTATCACTTTTACCTATTAAGAAATATATTCCACTATACTTTAAATGTTGTCTCTGTCTAATCAATTCTGAATTTAGCTTTGTTCTTGGTATTTTATAAATTACACCAGTCCAATTAGATAGCGTACATTTAATAGAACTCGTTACATCGCCCTCCATTAAGAACATATTAATATTTTTTTCCTCTTGACATATTCTCAACTCCTTTACTAAATATAACTGCTTTTTAAAAAAAGCATATAGAATGTTAGACACTCTATATGCTTAAGGATGATTTGCTAAAATTAGTTGTTAGCTTTTAAGAAATCAACAGTTTTTTGGATTACTAACTCACCACGTAAGTCTTCAACACTAATACGTTGTTTGATTCCTTCTTCAGTCATGTTGTACATAGTAGCAAGTTCTTTAACTTCTGCATCGATATCAGCGTCTGTTACTTCAACTTTTTCTACTTCAGCGATTTCACCTAATACGAATGAAGTTTTGATTTTGTTTTCTGCATCAGATTTCATTTCAGCTTTAAGTTCAGCTTCACCTTTTCCAGTGAATTGTTGGTATAAATCAAATGATAATCCTTGACGAGATAAGTTTCCAGCGAATTGTTCAAACATAGAATCAACTTCTTGTTCTACTAATTTTTCTGGTACAGAAAGTTTTGCATTTTCTACAGCTGTAGAAATTACTTTATCAGAATAAGATTTTTTTCTGCTAAGTTTTCTTTTTCTAATTTAATTTCTTCTTTTAATTTTTTTCTTTGTATTCAGCTACTGTTGAAGCTGCTTCTTTAGTGAATTCTTTAACGAATTCGTCAGTTAATTCTGGTAAAACTTTTTTTCTTTTTACGTCGTGAACTGTAACTTCGAATTTAGCTTCTTTACCAGCTAAGTCAGCTACTTGGTAGTTTTTCTGGGAATGTTACGTTAACAACTATGTCAACTGGTGCAACTTTTTCCTTCTAATTGTTCTTCGAATCCAGGGATGAATGAACCTGATCCTAATTCTAATTCGTAACCTTTAGCTTCTCCACCTTCGAAAGCTTCATCTCCGATGAATCCTTTAAAGTCGATAACTACGATATCACCTTTTTTAGATTCTCCTTCTTTGATTTGCCATTCAGCTTGACGGCTTAATAAGCTATCTAATCTTTCTTCTACATCAGCATCAGTTACTTCTACTGAGTCTTTTTTTCTAATCCAAGGTTTTTTTGTATTCACCTAATTCAACGTTTGGTTTAACAGTTACAACTGCTTCGAATTTAACACCTTCTTCTTTACTGATTTCTTTAACATCGATATCAGGCATAGCTAATGGTGAAACTTCTAATTCATCGATAGCTTTAGTGTAAGCTCTTGGTAATACATAATCAACTGCATCTTGGTATAATGCTTCTTCACCGTACATTTTGTTGAATACGGCTCTTGGTAATTTACCTTTTTCTGAATCCAGGTGCGTTAACACGTTTAACTGCACGTTTGAATGCTTGGTCTAATCCTTTTCGCAAATTCTTCTTTTGTTGCTTTGAAAAAAAGCGATAACTACTTTTCCATCTTCTTTATTTAAAATTTGTGACATTTATTTTTTTCCTCCAAAAAAATACTTTTTAAGTATCATCAAAAAAATGTTAGTATAAAAAAATACTAAAAACTCTTGATTAATTATATAGTAAATAGCGTAAAAAAAGTCAATAATTACACATCTAAATTATTGTTTTCAAAAAGTAATTTACATAGTTTCAAAAATTTCAAACTACAAACAATTTAATACTAAATTTCAAAAAAATTGTAATACTTCTAATCCTTTTTCCTATCTACCATTTAATATTTTTACTAAATTCTTTTTATAACTTTATCATTTTTCTTATAGTTAGGATAGTATTTCTCTAACAATGCATAAAAATCTCGGTGTGTGATTAGTTTCTAATAGATGCGTTAATTCATGAACTATAATATGTTCTAAACATTCAATCGGATATTTTTACAAGTTCATAGTTTATCCAGATTCTTTTTCGCTTCAATATTACATGTTCCCCAACGCGTTTTCATCTTTTTTTAATTCTAAATTGTTCAGCATGAACACCCATAATTTTTTCATGTTTATCAATAAACTTCAATCCCACATCATAAAGAATTTTTTTCTGAGTTCTCTTGTGACTATTTGTTCTCTGTCTTGATCTTCATCTTTAATACTTAAGATAAGTTTATCATCACATAAAGATACTGAATTTTTTTCTACTAATCTTTACTTCTAGCGTATATTCTTTACCAAAAAAACAAAGTGTTTTTTTCTCCCGATGCATAACTTTTTCACAGTATGTCCATTCGTTAATATATTGTTTCTTCTTAATTTGATTTCATCAATATTTTTCTTGAATCAATTTCTTTATAATATAATTAGGTGTTCTCGGAGGGCACTCACTACAACCTCAGCGTTTTTTTCGACTTTTTAAATAAATGTTTTTCATTTTTTTCTTCTGTACTTAATCGTAACGACTAAATCACCTACATTTATTACTCTTTGCATACTCCCCTCCTCTATATTTTTATTATTTTTAACTCACTACCTACTAATGCCGTACCAACTCTTATATGAGTCGCACCTTCTTCGATTGCAATTTTATAGTCATTACTCATACCCATAGATAAAAACTCACATGGTGCATATGGTAAGTTCAACCCTTTTACTTCATCGCGTAACTGTTTTATTTTTCTAAAAGCAATTACGTAGTATTTCTTCATCTTCAACAAAAGGCGCCATAGTCATAAGTCCGACAACTTTTATTTTTGAATATTGTTCCAATGCTTTAATAAAGTCAATAGCTTCTTCTGAAGTTAAACCATGTTTACTCTCCTCTCCAGAAACATTCACCTGTACGAAACATTTAATTTCTTTTTCTGCACGTTTTTCAATTTCTTTAGCTAAGCTATTTCTATCCAATGCATGGAAATAATCTACCTCGTTAATAACATCACGTACTTTTCGTGTTTGCAAACTTCCTATTAAATGCCAAGTCTTATCCGAATATTTACTTTTTCTCTCAACATAATTCTGCGGACGATTTTCAGCAAAGTCTGTAATTCCCGCTTCTATCGCTTCTTCTACTCTAGCATCTGTAACATATTTAGTCACAGCTATTAATTTCACTTCATCAGCATTTCTACCAACTTTTGCGCAAGTTTCAGCTATTTCTTTTGTTATTGTCTCAAAGTTTTCTCTAACGTTCATTTTCTCTCCTGTTTATTTTCCATTTTACTGTTTATAGTTTTATTATAACATGATGTTTATTATTTTTGTTATTAATTAAATAAAAAGACACCTATAAAAATAGATGTCATAACAAGTAGTCGGACGGATTCGCACCGCCATTTCTCTTCTCAGAGCGTATTCCTTCTTCAAACCACTGCCCTACTCGTTACCCTCATTATATCAGATTTTTTTCTTTATTCAAATTATTTTTTTATAGTATTATATTTTTTTCTATTAAAATATGGAAAGTAACAAGAAAACTTTATTACTTTCCATTATTTTTTTATTATTTTTTTAGGTACTAGTTCCAATACTTTATCCTTAGGAATATTTCCTATAGATTCACTCGTATATTCTCCTTTTACCCATTTTTCTATTTGGTCATCATAATTATTACTTAAGAAATGTCCACTTTGTCCAGGTCCAACAATATGATGTCCTGTTTTAGTCTCAAAGTCATAAACAAATCTCCAAGAGGCACCGTGATTTACAAGTCCTTCTTCGTTTTGTTTCGCTGCTTGAACTGTAACTTTAGAACCTGAAATAGGATATTCTTTCGGATTTAAGAAAAATGCTAATAGTGCTGAAGATTTAGAAAGCGGATGTCTAAATCCTAATTTATGCGCCTCTCCCCATTTCCATTTAGATACGTTATTCCCATATTTACCTTCCAATTCAGTTATAGTTTCATTTAAGCTGTTTGTTAATACTTCTTGAAGTCCATTTTTCTCCTCAATAAGATTTACTTTTTTACCGTTTAAACTATCTCTAAGTACCTTATCTACATAACTCTCTTTATGAGGCATAAATTTGTAAACATCTGCATCCATCTTGTCTTTTTAGTATATAAGATTGGATTTTTTTCATCCACGATCAAAAAATTAAAGGAGCTGCTTCATCTTTCTCGTCTACATTATTCCATGATTTTTAGTTTATCGACTATTTCTTTTTTTAGAAATTTTATCAACATTTATATTTTTTTCAAGAAGCTTGGTAAAAATTCTTGTGCATATAGATTTTTTTGTATCCATTTGAAGTTTCTTCATATCATCAACTGTTAAATTATTTTTTTCTTTGATAATACTTCATCTATACGAGCTTTTTCTATATGGCTGTGCCCAAACGTTTGATGTGTGATAATCAGTTTTCACAGTTTCAGTATTCGCTGTCGCAATAAAACCTTCTTCTGGATTAACAAGTTTCGGTAATTTATCATATGAAACATAACCACTCCATCCATAATCACTACTATAACCTGGAACAGGAAGATTCCCATCACCCTTTTTTTCCTAATAGGTACATTACCATTTGATTTATAAGCTATATTTCCTTCATTATCCGCAAAAAAACAAAGTTTTGAGCTGGTGCTTTGAATTTTTTTCTAATGACTTTTTCAAATTCTTGCCAATTTTTTCGCTTTTATCGATATTTAAGATAGCTTCTAGTTCTTGTGTGGATTCAAGTGCTGTCCACTGCATTGAAAAAAACTCGTATCTTTATTTCCTAATGGTTTCAACAATTGATCAATTATTGGGCCGTGCTTCGTATTAACAACCTCAAAATCAACAGCGTCTTTTTCCTTTTTACTTTTTATTGAATACTTATCAACTTTAGCATCATAATATTCATTATCATATTTAAATTTATATGGATTATTCTCTTGTCGTTTTTTTCAATATAAAGGTCTTGAACATCTGGTCCAAAAATTCGTAACTCCCCATGCTATATGTTCATTATGACCAAGAATAATACCCGGCACTCCTGGAAAAAAATGACCCCTGAAACTTTATTATTTGGTGTTGAAAGTGACATCTGATACCAAACCGATGGAGTACCTAGTCCTAAATGAGGATCATCTGCCAATAACGGCTTACCAGATTTAGTTTTCTTACCAGAAACAACCCAGTCATTACTACCATTTTTCCATCGGTGGTCTCTCAGTTTTTTTGCCGTTTCTTTATCAATACTAACATCTAACCCTAGATTTGCTTTTTATAATTTCATCATTATCTTTATTTTTTTGAAAAAAACTATCAGGAAGTAATTGTTTTAAATTCTCTTCCCCTAAATTATTTAAAAATCCAGTTATTAAAACCTAAGTGATCCCAGTGTCCACCTAAATCATATGCCATATATTTACCAACCGTCAATGAATCGATAGGTGTCCAACTCTCAGGAGAGTAACCTAATAAAGAAAACTCATAAGGTAATTTATTCTCTTTCTTCGCTTCTTCTATAAATGCATTAACACCTTGAGAATAATTTTCTAATATTTTTTTAGCTTCTTCTGAATAATCCTTATAAGATTCTTCTGCTGCTTTCCTTAAAGAAAAAACTAGAAATTTCTTATCATTTTCTAGTGCTACTTCACCTACTACTTCAGAAAGTCTACCACTCGCTTGTCTTCTAGCTAAATCCATTTGAAATAATCTATCTTGAGCATGAATATAACCCTGAGCTTTATATAGATCACTATCATTTTCTGCCTCAACTGTGGGAATTCCATTTTTATCTCGCGATATCTTTACACTCTTGTCTAAAATATTTAATTCTGTCTTCCCTTCTACTATTGGTAAAGATTTATGAACAAAATAGTATCCATAACCTCCTACCAATAATAGCAAGGTTACTAACACTATTGCTAATCGTTTTAAAATCTTAATAACTTTATTTTTTTCATAAGTCCTCCTAAAAAAATAAATTATACTAAGAATTATATTAGCTTTTGCCCATTTTTTTGCAAACTGATATTTCCTAAAAAAACTTTAAATAAGTATAGTATTTTTCGCTTTTTATTTAATATTTATCATTTGATAGATACTATCTATCTCTAAAGAATACTAACAGTATAGATTGAATGTATTTCAATTTACTATTCTGTTAATACCGACATTCTTGTCATATTTCTTGATATTTTTATAATATTTTACTATCATATTACTTCAACATACTTATATTTTTTTACAAAAATTTTACAAAAAAATTTCCGAAGAAACTGAATTCCTCGGAAATTATGCTTCACGCTTATATTTTTTTCTGAATTTCTTATTAATATTATTCTTAATCCCAAGAAGAAATATATTATACAACTAATAAATAATATACCTAAACTAAAAATCAACAATAAGATACTGTACACTAAGAATAGAAATGCGACTATGTTGTGGTTTATACCTTTTTTTAAAAAAATCACAAATAATAATAGTAAAAACAAAACTATTAAAAGTGCGAAATATACCCAAGCTAGTTGCCCCATCACTTGGAAAATAAAGTGCATATCCTTCGTTGATACGTTAGCACTATCTTGTGTAAGACGTGTTTGTTCACGAATCTGATCAACAATCTTGTTTCTTAAATATTCATTTCCTGCATATTCTCGAAATAGGTTGATCATACTACCAACAAATCCGATATATGCAATATAAACTACACTAGAGATAAGTAATAATATCTTCTCTAATTTATCAAAAAACATTAATTTTCACCTTTATTTTTACAATTAGCGCAAGTTCCATAAAATGATAATGAGTTATCTTGCACTTCAAAAGAGTACTCTTTTTTTCATATATTCAATAAGTTTGTTAAATATAGGATTAGATACTTTTTTTCGATACTATTGCAGTTAGTACATATTAAATGATGATGAAGTTCGTCATCTACAGATTGTCTCAAATGATATTTAGAAACACCATTGCTGAAAGATATTTTTTTCTAATATTTTTTTAATTCATAAAAAAAATATCTAGAGTTCTATAAACGGTAGCTATACCAATATCTGGTGTTTTTTTCTTTTTAAAAATAAAATATAATTCCTCTGCACTAAGATGTTTATCTTCATTCTCAACTAAAATCTCTACAATCTTTTTCCCTTTGAGGTGTTAACTTGTAAGGAGATTTTTTTGAATAATTTTAATTATTTCATCATAAATACTCATATACTATTTCGCGCCTTTCCTATTTTTTTAAGTAAGCTAATGCAAGCATAGTCTTACTGTCAGTTATAACATTATCATCTAAAAAGCTTGAACGCTTCTTCGATTTTTATATTTTTCTTAAATTAATAAATTCATCATCATCTGGATCTATTTCTCCAGCATATTCTAAATTATCAACATAGTAGATTGTGATTAACTCAGAGCTATAACCCTAATGCTACGTGAACATCGCATAGTTTTTTTCCAGTCTTTCTTCTTCTACTACATATCCTGTTTCTTCACGTAATTCTCTAATAGCAGATAATTTCTTATTATCTTCACCTGGTTCTAGTTTCCCTGCTGGAATTTCTAAAGTTACTGCTTTCTATCGCTTTTCTATATTGTTCAACAAGAACGACTTCATCATTTTTTTGTTAAAAGCTAATATCGCTACAGCACCCCTATGATTTATCAGCTCACGTTTTGAAGTTTTCTCCATTAGGTAAAGTTACTGTATGTACTTCTACATCTAAAAACTTTCCCTTAAATATTTTTTTCAACTCCAATAGTTTTTTTCTTCTAAATTCATTTTCACAATCTCCTCTACATTTTTTTACAAACTATATTCTTCTAGATCATGTGCTATCTTCACATTACATTTATCACGTAATGATTCTATAGCCTCTTTTTTTCAATATTTCTATCATATCTAGCACTAATATGTGTTAAATATAAACTCTCAACCTTACTTTTGTGATATTATTTTCTCAATATCTAAAAATACTTAAATGATAGTTTTTTTCTCGCATGGTGTGCATCTTCTTTAAGTAAATAAGTGCACTCTGAAATAATAATGTTACTGTTTTTAACAAACTCCCCTAAACCATCAAAATATCTAGTATCTGGTATAATCGAAATCTCTTTTTCAGGTTTATCTTCAGATAAAAATTCGCTTGAATTATACACTATTCCGTCATATTCGAAAGTATCTGCTTCTTTAATTTCTCTATAAAACGGCCCTGGCATAATTCCCAATTCTTTCAGTTTGTTTGCATCCAAGCTCCCTTTTTGTTTTTTGAATAAAATTTTATATCCAAAACATTCAATATTATGAGCTAATGGGTAACTAAAAACAGCTACAGTTTTATTATCTATTATACACTGTTCACTAGAAATTTCAATATATTCTACCCTATAAGAAAGTGAACAATGTGTGAACATCATATTGTTTTCTATAAAATCTTTAATCCCGACTGGTCCATATATAGTAACATCCGAAGCATTTGTGTCTAAAAGGAAACTTCTAGATGATAAAAAGCCTATTAATCCAAGGACATGATCCGCATGAAGATGGCTAATAAAAAAATTTTTAGTTATTTTTTTGTCGGTTTAATATTTGTTCTTAGAATCTGGTGCTGTGTTGCTTCTCCACAATCAAACATCCAACACTCTTTCAATTCTTTTCATAAAATTAAAAAAACAAAACTCTGTGTATTTCTATACTTCGCAGGAAGCCCTGCTCCTGTACCTAAAAAAATTGTACTTCCATCATATTCCTCAATTCAATTTTTCTAAAATAATAGTGGCCTAAAAAGAAATACCATTTAAGCCACCGTATGTAATTTTATAGTTTAACTACAAAAAAATCTGTGCATCTTGTAGACATGTAATCACATGTTCTACTCCTGCTGGAATTTCTAATAGTTCAAATTCATTTACAGGTTCTACTTCTTCTTCAAAAAGAAACTGTAATTTTTTTCCGCTGATGTTTAGTAATAAGATATTTTTTTATCATTACTATATGAGTCTGTTTGGTTCCCTGTTTTCAGATTCATGTGAACTACTTGATATCTATCGTTTTTCTAAAACAATTCCACCTAATAATGCATTTTTATCTAATTTTATTTTTTTCATAGTTTTATCTTCCTTTACGTTTGTATAACCCGTCTTCTTCAATCATAATTAATTTATTCTTGAACAGTCTTCCTACCGCACGTTTAAAGCTTCCTTTACTCATTCCAAATACTGCTTTAATCTCTTCTGGATCTGATTTATCAGTAAATTCGCAATAACCGTTATTTTCGATATAGTCCATTATAGCTTGACCATCGCTATCCATCCTTTCATGTGCACGTGGTAAGAATGAACCATTGATTTCTCCGTTGTCTTTAACTCCTATAACACGTAGAGTCACTTTCTCACCAAGACGTGGTTCTTTCTCACGTTCACTTTCATGAACGAAAACTTTATAACCATCTTTTGTTAGTAAGAATGTTCCTACACGCATTAAACGATAAGGATAAGCTTCAATATCCTTGTTTTTCATACTCTTAGTAGCTTTCGAATATAATGATGCTACGATAGTTTCTGTCGCTAAACGAGCGAATAATTGACCACTGAAGTCGCGACGAAGTGTGATAAATAGCTCGTCTCCTTCTTTTGGCCAAACACTTCTTAACTTAGGCAAGTCTTCTCCCAAAAGTGGAATTTCACGAGAGAACCCAATATCAAGTCCTACTCTATCTTCCTCCACTTTTACAACTTTACTAAATGCATAATCACCATAAGTTACTTCTGGTATATTTGGTGTAGCGAATAATTTCCCACTACGTGAAGGGTATACGAACATTGAATACTCTTCTCCAATTTCGTAATCATCTAAACTTTCAACGTCAGATTCGTTACAGCTTATTTCTTCTTCATTAGGCCCTTTAAATACTAACGATGAACTCTTCTTCTCTACTAATTCTAGGAAATGAATCTCTCCTGTAATAAATTTAATATCTTCTTTTTCCATTAAGTACCTCTTTCTTTTTATTTTTTTGTTAAACACTTTACAGTATTATTGTTGAGTATCTTCTCATAAAAAAAAGGCTGATACCTAATATCAACCTTTAAATTAATCGGTAAAAAGTAGTATCAGGGCGTACTTACTTAACCATATTTTTTTATTTGTTTTTAATTGATTTACTCTTATTTCCTTTTGGAAGAAATCTTCTTATTTCATCTTCATTATACCCAACTTGTAATCTCTTATCATCAACAATGATAGGTCGTCTAAGCATTCCTGGATTATCTTGAATAACTTTATATAACTGCTGAATAGACATACTTTCGATATCCAAGTTTAATTTTTTTGGAACGTTTTTGATCTAAAGGAAATTATATCTTCTGTTCCGTGCTCTGTGATAGATAAAAATATCTTTAATTTCATCTGTTGTTAGAGCTTCTGAAAAAAATATTTCTTTCCACAAAGTCTATATCATTTTCTATAAGCCAAGCTTTTTGCTTTTCTACAAGAAGTACAACTAGGCGATGTAAACAACGTAACTACCACCAGCACTCACACTCCTTTATAAAAAAATAACATTAATATTTTTTTATAATTCTATATACTACTATATTATACTACATATATTATCGTTTTACAATATACTATTAGAAAAAAATATTTTTAATTTGTCAACTAAAAACACTTATTTTACATTGTTTCACACTTGACTATCCTTGTAAACACAAGCATAATGTTGTACCCTTTACATTTTTTTATTTGATTAGTTAAAATAAATTATATAATAATAAACTCATAAAACACTTCTTTACATAATCTAACTATCATATTATACAATCTAAAACTAAAAACATAAATAAAATCTATCAAAAAAATCCCTATTATTTATCAAAAAAATTATTATCTAGAACCCTACTTTATACCTCGTACTGAAATTGACAAAGTATTTTATGTGTGTTATCATAGACATATGCCAGCATGGCGGAATTGGCAGACGCACTGGACTCAAAATCCAGCGATGGCAACATCGTGCCGGTTCGACCCCGGCTGCTGGTATTTTCAATACGTAGACACCAAGTTTTCTTGGTGTTTTTTTATTCATAAAGTTAAAGTATACTCTATTCCTTAAAAACACATTTTTTTACACAACTATTCTGCTTTACAAGATACCTTTGATATGATACTATTATGTATAACAAGATAGTGTAAATTTATAACTTTTATACTAATAACTATAAAACCAAGAAAGGAGGTTTCAAAATGGAGATTAACACTTCTCAAATACTAAAAGGCACATTAGAAGCATGCATATTACAGCTAATTAAAAAAACAAAGAAATGTATGGCTATGAAATAACTGAACAGCTCTCTAATTATGGACTTGATATGGTTGCTCAAGGAACTATATATCCCTTACTATTAAAAATTAGAAAAAGAGAATTTAGTCACTAGTTATTTGAAAGAAAGTAACTTTGGACCTCCGAGAAAAATATTATTCTATTACTCGATCAAGGTAAAGAATATATAAATTCATTTAAAGATATATGGGGCAATATAAGTACAACAATTACAGAGATTATGAAAGATAAATAATATTAGCAAGGAGGAGGCACTATGAATACAGCTAACCTACTAAAACACAATAACGAACTTAGACTACAACTTAATGAAGAAAAATAAGAAGTTTTTATGAAGAGCTTCTAGTCGCTTGTCGTATGAAAAAAATACTACGAAAAATGAAACTGCTTTTAGAAATTCAATTACTAGAGATATTACAAGATTTGATTATATATCAAAAACAAGGAAAAAAAGCTTTTACCGATGTTTTTTTGGAAATGATATAAACAAATTATCTTCATCAATAATTGCAGAACTGCCAAAAGGAAAACAAAATGAAATTATTTAGATTTTTCTCTAGTTTATCTTTTTAATTTTTGATTATTAGTTCTTTAGCACCTTCTATATTTTTCTAGAACTATCCAACCAATTTTTAACAATATTATCTATAACAATATTGGTATTAGGTTCATTAATTTGCTTTATACCTACTAATTTATAAAAAAACAGATAAAAAAATAAATGGTTTATATATATTTCATCATTAATAATATTTGAAGTATCATTTGGTCTAATACCTATTCTAGATAAATTAAAAAAATAATTCCAGAATACCTTTCTTTAGAAGTAACAGTATCAACTAACTTCTTATACCTCTATGGAATTTTTTTAGTGCACTTTCTTACATATACATTTTTTTAACTTTCAAAAAAATACTATTCTAAAAAGATATAATAAATACACTCTGCTAAATCTTTTAGTCGGGTGTTTTTTGCTAAAGTTCACCTAAGAGAAATAATTTTAAATTAAAAATAACATTTTTTCTATTGAATAATTTTTTTAAACCTGTTATAATAGTAAAACATTATTTTAGGAGGAAGCCATGAATAATTCAATTTTCGATAAATTAAAACGTGCTGAACAAGGCGCCAAACTTAGTATTCTGTCATATTTATTGCTGACCGTTTTAAAACTTTGCGCTGGTCTGTTTTTTAAATCTTCAGCCTTAGTTGCCGATGGGATTAACAACGCTACCGATGTAATTTCATCAGTTTGTGTTCTTATCGGTTTAAAAATTTCTAGAAAACCAGCTGATGAAGATCATCTATACGGTCACTTTAGAGCTGAGCTTATATCTACATTAATAGCTTCAGTTATTATGCTATATGCAGGGATCGAAGTAGTAATGTACGCAATAAAAAAAATCATCTCAGGAACGATTGAACAACCTAACCTACTTTCTGCTGTAGTAGCTTTTATAGCGAGTGCTATTATGCTTGGGGTTTATTTCTATAATATTCGTCTAGCTAAAAAAATCGGAAGTAAATCTCTTAAAGCTGCGGCTCTTGATAATCTTAGCGATGCTTTTGTTTCTATCGGAACATTAATAGGAATCATCGCTACATATATCGGACTTCCAATAGCTGATTCAGTAGTCGCTATAATCGTAGGATTACTTATTATATACACTGCTGTTAGTATTTTCAAAGAATCTACACACGTTCTTACTGACGGCGTTGATACTGAAGTGATTGATAAGGTTAACGATATTGTAAATGATATTAAAGGTGTAACATCAATAGTAGATACGAAAGGTAGAACTCATGGCTTACTGTACTTTATCGATATTACTGTTACTGTCGAACCATCATTAAATGTTAAACAAAGTCACGACATTACCGTGAAAATCGAAAAAGCATTATCTAAAGAATTCTATTATTGTGAAACTTTAGTACACTTAGAACCACATGGTATTGCTTGCCATTCATATTAAAATATTCCAAGATGAAATTATACTTCTTTTAACTTAAGTTATTTCTAGTATAATTTCATCTTTTTTTGCTACACCGATGTTTGACAAAAACAAATACTAAAAGTATAATTATTGTACGTATAAAAGTATTTTTCCACTATTAATTATCTTTTTAATTAAATAGTGTAAAATACTACTTAAATATAAAATTGGAGTTTTTAAATTTATGACGCACGCAAAAGCAATATTCTTCGGTGAACATGCAGTCGTTTATGGATACAAAGGAATTACTATTCCACTTCCACAAATGAATGTAGAAGTCACGTTAGAAGAAACAGATACAATTCAACAAAGGGATGAAATTCTTAGCTTTATCGCTGATTCATGTGGAATTGATAATAAAACAAAAAAATTAATATTACTAGTACCATCCCTGTAGGGCGTGGACTAGGTTCTTCTGCTGCGCTGAGTATCGCTATTGCACGTGCAAAAAAACTCCCAAATGTTAGAGAAATCGCTAATAAATGCGAGAAATTTATCCACGGGAATCCTAGCGGTATTGATGTAAATCAAGTACTTAGTGATACTCCCCTTTTATTTTCAAAAAAAGACGGAGCTAGTGAGTTAAGTTTTTAATTTAAATAGTTTTTTTACTAATTATCGATACTGGTGTTATTGGAATTACTAAAGAAACTCTAAAACATATAGAAGATAATTATGTTGAATACGAGAAATATATTACTGAATTAGGTGAAATCACTGATTCAGTAATTGAACCATTAAAAAATAAAAATATTGACCTTGTCGGACAATATATGTATAAAGCTCATAATTTACTACGCAAACTAGGAGTAAGTCATGCGAGTAACGATGAGGTTGTGGAAATTTGTAAAAACAATAATGCAATTGGTGCCAAGCTAACTGGTGGTGGCGCTGGTGGATGTTGCATTAGTCTTAGTAAAACAAAAGAAAATGCATTAGAAATTCAAAATGCATTAAAAGAGAAAGGATATTCATCATGGATAGTTACAGTTTAGGTTATGCTAATATTGCCTTAGTTAAATACTGGGGAAAAAAATCTAAAGATCCTGTCTTACCTTATAATCCTAATATTTCTTTAAGATTAGACAATCTTTTATCAAAAACAAAAATAGAAAAAAATGACAACAATGTTGATGAATTTTATATCAATGACGAAAAACAAAGCCAAGAAGAAGTTGATAAGATGATTAAATTCATCTCTAAATTTACACCTACTGAACGAGAAGCTATAACTATAAGAAGTTATAACACCGTACCTACTGCTGCTGGACTTTCTTCAAGTTCTAGCGGTACTATGGCATTAGTACTTGCTTGTAATGAATATTTCAAATTAAATAAAACTACTAAAGAATTAGTTGAAATAGCTAAAGAAGGATCTGGTTCTTCATGCCGAAGTTTCTATAAACTTGCTGCATGGCTTGAGGATGGAAGTGTTGAAGAGTTAGAATGCTCTCTAGACTTCGGAATGATGGTTCTTGTAGTTAATGAAGATAGAAAGAAAATTTCTAGTCGTGTAGCTATGGAGCGCTGTGTTCAAACATCGACAACATTTGATTCTTGGGTAGAAAAAGCTAAAAGTGATTTTGTGTTAATGAAAGAAGCTCTAAAAGAAGCCGACTTCGAGAAAATTGGTGAGATTACAGAAAGTAACACTTTAGCTATGCATGGTACAACTTCTACATCTACTCCAAGTTTTTCATTCTTAACTGAAGAAAGCTACATTGCTATGGATATCGTAAAAGAACTACGTTCTAAAGGTTATAGATGTTACTTCACTATGGATGCTGGCCCAAATGTGAAAGTACTATACTTAAGGGAAGATCAAGACAAATTATATGAGGAAATTTCAAAATTATGGAAGAAAAAAATAATTTTGTGCATGGAGTAGCATATGGTAAGCTCTATCTCGCTGGTGAATATGCGATTTTAGAAGATTACGCTTCTGCACTAATAACAAGTGTCCCTAAAAAAATTACAGTATTTGTAGAAGAAAGTGATAAAACTACTATCTTCGATACAATTAATAAAACTTCTGTTGGCCTTTTTGAAGAAAATAGTAACTTCACACTAGTTCAACAATTTATCCAATTTTTTTAACAGAATATACAAATAGTGATAAAACATTTGCTCTTACTATTTTCAATGAACTTCATAGCGATGATAAAAAATACGGTCTAGGTTCATCTGGCGCTGTTCTTGTCGCTATAGCTCGAGCAATATTATCATTCGAAAATATTACATATAATGATCTAACTATTTTCAAATTGGTTGCCCTATTTAATATTAAACACAATCTAAGCGGATCTATGGGAGATGTTGCTGCGAGTATCAATGATGGAATTACCTTCTATCAAAAATTCAATGCCGAATTCGTTAATGAAATGATTCGCCAAGACAAATCTGTTAAAGAAATAATTAATACAAATTGGGATGGACTTCTTATTGAAAAAATACAGTCTAAAGCTGATTTAAGCATCTTAGCGCGTTGGACTGGTGAAGCTGTTGATACGAAAGAGCACGTTAAACTTTGGAAAAAACATAAAGATAACTACAAAGAAGAATTTAAAGTTTTTTTGTTGATACTTCTAATACTTTAGTTAAAACTTTAAAAGAGAATTTAGAAGAAACAGACGCTACATATGCTTTAAATACAATACGAAAAACTTAGAGAAAATCTATTATATTTAGAAAGTTTCTCTAAAAATACCTATGGAAACTAATTCAATGAAAAAAATTATATCGACTCACATTCTGCTGGTAAACAGAGTGGTTCTGGCAGTGGTGATATTGTATTAGGATTTGAAAAAAATAACGATAAGTATCAGCTACAACTGAACTTAGAAAAACTATAATATACTACGAAAGGATTAATTATGAGAAAAAAAGATCATATTAGATTAGCACTTGCTGATAAAACAAAAAGTAACTAGCTTGGACTCATACGCAATTGATTACAATAGTATTCCACTTTTCGGATTAGATGATGTGGATACTTCTACATCAGTTTGTGGGGATCGTTGGGAATATCCATTCTTCATCAATGCTATAACTGCTGGTGGAGAAGATTGTAATAAAATTAATCAAGATTTTATGGAAGTTAGTGAAAAATGTGGAATTAAATTTTTCCCAGGATCATATTCTCCAGCTCTTAAGAATAAAGAAGACGACGAAGCTTATCCTAAAGGCTATTCGGTAAACTTAGGATTAGATAAAGATCCAAAACTTGTTTTAGAAGCAATTGAAAAATCACAAGCAAAATATATTCAACTTCATACTAATCCTCTTCAAGAAATAGTTATGCCAGAAGGTGATCATAACTTCGAAAGTTGGTACACCAACCTAAAAGAAGTTAGCTCTAAATCTCCTATTCCTGTAATCTTAAAAGAAACAGGTTTTGGCATGAACGAAGCTACTATTAAACTAGCAATCGATTTAAATATTCCAGCCGTGGACATCAGCGGTATGGGTGGAACAAACTTCGCTAGAATCGAAAATGGACGAAGAACTGATAAATCAACATACCTAGAAGCAATTGGATACACTACAGCAGAAAGTCTAGAAATCGCCTACTCTTATAAAGATAAAATAGATATTATCGCAAGCGGTGGTATTCGTAATCCTCTAGATGTTGTAAAATGTCTAGCTTTAGGAGCTAAAGCAGTTGGTGTTTCTAAAACTTTCTTAGAAATCCTTGTAAATGTAGGAAAAGATGCACTAATTCAAGAAATCGAAAAATGGAAAAAAGAAGTTAAGTTCTTGATGATACTTATGAATGCTAGAAATATAGCTGAATTAGATAAAAAAATAAGAAAAAAATAGAATTCTAAAAAAATAAGGGACTGAGCCAAAAGACCTAAATTTTAACAAAGTGTATATGATAACTCATAGACGCAGTGGTTTATTGATATCTAAATGCGCTTTATAAAAGCTTTTTAGATATCTAATAAACTTTGCGGGGGTGACTCGACAAAATCGATTTCTACGAAATCACGATTTTTGAGTCACTCCCTCTTCTAATGCTGCTAGTCTTTTTAATTGCTTTATTTAAATCATCTTGTAAATCATTGATTTTTATTTTTTTATTCTTCTGATTTTCAGCAATTAAGTACCAACATGAAATTAATAACATAATATTTAAACAAATTATTGCAAACATACTATTCTCCTAGTGATAATAATTAAAAATAAGAATAACACAATTTCTTTCTTTTTAACAAGAGCAGTCCTACTCCATTGTATAAAGATATAAAAAAACCTCATCTTACGATGAGGTCCTTATTTTTAAATAAATCTAAAAGAGGGAAAGTTTTTTTAGATTTTTATTAATAAATTGCGTGATAATTACCAATTATTAATATTTACGTTTTTCTAGCCGCTTCAGATTTTTTCTTACGACGAACGCTTGGTTTTTCATAAAACTCACGTTTACGAACTTCTTGGATAGTTCCGTTTTTAGAAACAGCACGTTTGAAACGACGTAGTGCATCTTCTAGTGATTCATTTTTACGAACTACAGTTTTTTGACATTGGATTTCCCTCCCTCCGATACTACAAAATCTTAATTTAATACTTAATTAAATGTTTAGAATGTAAAATAAATACAAACATTCAATCATTAAGACTGCTCTTTGAGCAATCTACTTACATATTGTATTATATTCTTACGTTCTTGTCAACCTTTAATAGCAATTTATTAACATATTTCTACGAAAAATAACCTTTTTCATTTATACATTAATGATGCTATTTTTTTCTGATAACCAATTTTTTTAAATTCTTCAATAAAATTAGCATAACCTTCTTTATTTTTTTATGACTAGGTACTTGAGCTAAAAAAATACTTGATTTGGCAATTTAGTTTGACCTTTTTTTAGTTATTAAAATAATAGCTTTTTTTGTTGAGATGCATTTTTGAACATCTCATCAGGTAAAAGTAATTACTGCATTTAAATTAATATCTTCTTCTAAAAAAATTTTTTTGAAATTGTCTTCAAGCTCAAGAACTTTTTTTAGGAACTACTAATACTCCTACACCATTATCATTTAAATAATTAGATGCTTGCTCAATGAATAGTAAAAGCATTTAAGCTATATCCTTCAGCACTACAAAGTTTATAGTTTAAGCTATTATCCTCATCAGCATAATATCCAAAAAGGTACATCACTGATGATAACATCTTGTTTTTTTAATATTTAAAGGCTTAAGTGCATCTTGATTAATGATTTCAACATTAGTTTCTAGTAAATTGAAAATATTTTTGTTGTAATCTAGCATAGTTATTATCAACATCTACAGAAGTTAATTCGTAGTCACCTTTTGATAAGGCAGCTAAGTTAATTAAGAAGTTCCCACTTCCACTAGCAAAATCAGCTACAGAAATTTTTCTCATTATTGTATAAACACTCTAAAAATATGAGATACATACATAGTTATCACTTCTGGTGTAATGTCGTAACTTGGATTATTTAACTCTTTAAGAGCTTTTTAATAGTAAAAACTGATAAGCTTTTTTAATATCCTCTTTAGAGAAATTGTCGACAATATCAAAATAATCTTCATCATTCTCTAAAGTTAAGTAATTCACTAAAGAGTCAAAATACAACCCTTCACCTTTATTCTCTTCTACCTGTTTATCTATCTTAAAAAATAATTTTTCTAAATCTGACATGGCTCCTCCTTATTCATTTTCAATAATATTTTTTAATACTGGTTCTAATTTTGAAATTATTCCAGTTACTAACGCATTTCCCATCATAAAATATCTTCGACGCATAGGCATAGTGTTAGTCCAATTAGGCGGGAACATTTGTATCATCTCACACTCTACTTCTGTCAAAATTCGATATTTTTTATTAGTTTCATCAAATACTATGTGAGATGAACGATTAACAGTTCCCTCACTTGTTAGCATTGTTCTAGCAGGTTCTTTAATATTTTCAGGAAAACTCATTGCTCCTTCACTATAAATGTATTTATGCCCTGTTTTTGATTCACGCTCTATTCTTTTAGATCCTTTTAGATATTTCCATTTATCTAATTTATCTTCTTCTGCAAAGTATTTGCTTAAGTCTTCATCATTATATTTTTCTGCATTTTTTAATAACTTCTCTAGCGAATAAACTTCAGATTTTCTTGGAGTTACATCTCTATGAACAATCTTTCCATCTATCATCATTCCAGTATCTAAGAACTTCCCATCTTTATAATTTTTCTGTTACATCTAATGCATCAGAATAAGTATTAATATCTGTATTGAATAGAATATCTAATTCACTTTCCGTTGGAAAAAAATTTCTCAAAAAAATACTGTTTTTCTAGGTTTTTGTTCATTTTTTTATACTCTTAGAATACTTTGTATTTTTTTTAGAAGCAAAAATAAATACCCTTCTACGTTTCTGTGGCATTCCATAATCACCAGCATTTATCACTCTCCATTGTACATAATATCCTAATTCATCGAACGTCTTTAGCATAATTGCAAAGTCACGACCTCTTTGAGAGGCTGGAGATTTTAATAATCTATCTACATTCTCAAGAAGTACAAACGGAGTATTTTTTTCTACTAATACGTCTTTTATGTCCCAAAAGAGTACACCTTTTTTTCCAGCTATTCCCTTTTCACCACTTAATGAACGTGCAACTGAGTAGTCTTGACAAGGAAATCCTCCAACCAATAATGTATGATTTGGAATTTTTTTCTTATCAACTAAATTAATATCTTCATTTGAACAGTCATCTTCTCCAAATCTTGTTGTGTAGCATTCAAAGGCGTGTTGTGTCTTTGTTGAAGGTTCAAATTGATTCGCCCAAACAAAATTCCATCCACCCTTTTCTATAGCTTTTCCACTTTTTTTATCAAATTCGCTTATTTGATTTAATCCAACTCTGAATCCACCAACTCCAGCGAATAATTCTACAACATCTAAATTCATGTTATTCTCCTTCAATTATATCCTGAATATTCTTTAAAACATACTTTTTATTTAACCAAAAGCATTGTTTTGTCATTTTATCTCCATTTGGTAATTCATCCATATCACTTTCTGTACCATTACCATATTTTATTCCATTTATTACATATGCTGATCTTTGCGCATGTGGTCTTAGATGGAATATTTGTGTTTCTTTTTGATTTTTAATAAGTTATTACTTATTCTATTATCTTTTATTTCAAATTCAATCCCATCTATAAATTGCGATTGATATCTTTTCCCACTCGAGTTTTTCCAATTCCCTCTAAATCTGATATTGGCATATTCCAAAATTTAGAACCTATTAACTCATATTCTCCCGCCATATTTTTCTTTAAATACAACAAATAAAAAAATCTTTTTTTCGTAAAAAAATAATTATATAGTTCTGAACTATCAAAGGTCTCTTGAACAAAAATCTAAAATTTTTAAATTTTGGAAACGACATACTCTCTCTAGGATTACCTTTTTTTATCTATCCTTATTGTTTTTTTATTCCTATATTAGCTTTTTTTCAAATTCTTCAACATTATCAGTCTTAACACCAAGCATTCTTGATATCAAACTACTATTTGCTTGTTTAGAATTCTTATTGATTTCAAATTGACAATATAGTTCCTCTTCTGTTTTTTTCCTTTATATTCATTAATCTTGTTTAATACTACATTATCAAAAGTTTCTTCTTTTAATTCTGTATTTTTTTCAAAAATAGAATCATATGTATTAATTTGTCCAATAACATAATTATTAATCACATATGACATGTATGATTGTTTTTAATGAGTATGCTCTTCTTTTTCGCAGGAATTTCACTATAATATTGCTTTTGCTCACTTTTCTTAGCTGTTGCTCCTTTGGTACATGCACCTAAATATTTTGTATCACCTTCAGATAGTTCATGTGCTCTACCTTGTTGAATTTTTTTGTAATAATTGTAGAATAATCCTCTTTAATAATTATTAAATCTTCCCTACAGTTCTCTGATAAAATAGAAAACAGTTTTACATACTCTATACTATACTCTGTTCTTAAAATATCTTTTTCTCTTAAATACAAAATTAACAACATTAATCTCATTTTTTTCTAGTACATGAGATTTTTTTCAAACACTGGTTCAACAGGTCTATCATTAGGTATCATAGTAATAACTAATCTTTCTCCTGCCTTTAAACTACCATCTCTTTTTTTCTCTATTGGTGTTACCTTTAATTCTGTACCAGCTTCTAAAAAAATCAGGATTAGAATCACTATTTGGTTTGTAATAAAAAAATAATATTCTTCTAACAGATTTCCTAGACTACCTTTCCCTCTAGGATTATTAAAATATGCTATTTTTTTCTTGAAGTTCATTCTTTTTCTGAGTAACCAATACCACTTTCTCTTATCTCACTATTTGAATAATAGTCTTTTAGTACTTCAAAAAAACTTTTTCCTTCTAATTTTTTTAGCATATTTCTCTATAGCCAATGGATTATGTTTATCATAAGGTAAATTCACAATAATACAGCTCCTATCAAATAATAATTATTATACCATAATTTTTTTATAAAGCTTCATCTCTAATAAAAATTCTCGTGCAATTTTTACAATCTCGTGCGATTCTCATGTGTTTATTATAAAAAGTTCATTTTATTTATCCTTATAGAAACAAGCTTAGCGTCAATGTTTCCCATCTGATTTCTTGGGGGAATTTTTCGTACAAATTCATGTAAATCTCGTGTGATTCTTGTGTATAATTATTAAAAACTCCAACTAAAAAAAGAATATGCTCTACTCTACATATTCTTCTCTTGATATTAATTCACTTTATTTAGTATACATACTCCTATCCACTTCAACCAATATCCAATCTCTTGTATCAGCTATTTGTCGTCCGTCTTCTATTAGCGTTGTATTGAAGTTAGGTGCGAAAGTTTGAACAGCTCTTCCACTCACTCTCAGCACATATCCTACCCAGTATCCATAAGTAGAATTCGGCGTGATGAAGTATTTATCTGTTGCATATAATTGTAAGAAATTATCTTGAATATCTTGATCTTCGACTACAATTTCATTCGAAAAACTAAATAATACTTTTAATTCTGGAGCTAATTCTTCTTTACACCAAGTTGTGTCATCTGAAGTTATCCTTATTGTTAAATCAGAAATATTACCTTCTTTTTCTTTGATTATTTCTAAACAATCGACAACATACTTGACTGCGTCATAGCCATATTTCTCTGCTCTTTCTCCATCTAAAAAGTCCGTTCTTCTTATCGCTATTGTTATATTTTTATTATCAAATTGGCCAGATAGTTCTTCTACTCTTTCTAAAAGATACTCTCTACAGAATGAGTCCAACACCTCTGAATCATAATCTTGCCCTGATATTTGATAATAACCAAATGGTTCTAGCTCACAACCTTGTGCTTTTCCAAATAACTCAGCTGTTTTCGGAAAGAAACTTTGTGCAAATTTAAAATAACCTGTTCTTAGTACATAGCTTTCTTCTATACCAGCTAATCTATCTTTATATGCTTGCATTAATACAAATAGTAGATTACCAAGTTGGAATCCTCTATCGTTATAATAAACTTTCATTCTAAATTTCCTTTCCTATATTTTTTGCTTCATGAAATATTTACCTAAAAAAATGTGCCCTCATTTGGATTTTTCATAGAGATCTTTAATCTGTTTTCCTGTAAATACTTCTGTCTCAGATATACTAGTTTTTTTAATCCTTGTAATTCTTCCATATTTTTCTACAAGAGTTTTTAGCTAATGCAGCTATCGGAGTAACCTGAAAAAAACCTTATCATCTGGATAAATATCTACTATATTTGGCAACTTTTTCTAGTAGATTCTTTGGTAACTCATTATATAGTTCCCAAAGATTAGTATTCTCTATCTTTTTATAATGATTTATTAATTCTGGTAACTTTTTGAATATAATCATCAGATAAGAAACTCCATTGCTTCGTAATAATATCACTAATAAAAACCTTTATTTAAACTAGTTCCATATAGCGTATCTACCAAATAAACTGTGTGATTACTATGATGAATCAGGACACTATCTAGCACCTTTTTTTGAACTTTCCCATATAGTTTTTCCGCTTCATAAATAACTGATTGTGATGATATTAGAATAAATCTATTCGTCTTTATTTCTTTTATTATTCTACACAGCTCTTCTATGTCTTTGTCACTGTTATCAAGTCCTAAATTGGTTTTTAGCTTCCCTGAAGATGGCGCTCCGCAAATTACAATATCAAATTCATTATTTAAAACATCAGATAAATTCTTTCTAGTAAAAGAAGAAACAGTCACATTATCTATTTTAAGTAACTGATTAAATATCTCCTCGCCTACTGACCCTGTCACACCTATTAAAGCAATGTTTTTCATTATTTCACATCACTTTCTAAAATCGTTATTACTTCATCATAAGATAAGCTATTCATATCTTTTTCCGAAATTATCGGCGTTGTAGTAATATCCCAAGGTAAGTTAAGTTTTGGATCTAATGGAGTAATTCCTAAGTATTTTTCAGTAGGGTTATAATAACCAGTTACGATATAATTCAATATTCCATTTTCTACTAAAGATTGGGCTCCGTTAGCTACTCCTTCAGGAACAAATACCGCCATACCAGGTTTTACATCAAAATACATTACCTTTTTATATGTAGTAGATTCACGGCGCAAATCTACAAAACACATTCTAAATGTTCCCCACGCAACTGTCATTAATTTCGCCCATCCTTGGCAGTGCATACCCCTTAGAGTCCCTTTATTCGACACTGAAACATTGTTTTGCAGATCATTATTGAAGAACTCTTTTGGTACTCCAAATTTTATTAAATCATTTTTCTTCCAGTTTTCTAGAAAATATCCTCTATCATCATGATGAAGTGGACTTGTCAAAACTAACAATCCATCGATACTATTGCATTCTTTACATAAATCCATTCTCTAAACCTCTTCTCTATATAAGTCTACTCTATATTATCATACTTCTTTTGTACAAACAAGTTGAAGAAAATCTAATGAAAAGAAAGATCTATATAATCAAACTTATTCGAATTTCCTAGGAAATAAACAATTCATTTGATTATATAGACCTTATTTTTACTTAGTTAAGTAAGTCAAAATGCAAAAATTTCTGTTTTTAATTTTTCTTACTCAAATACTTTTTATAAATCTTTTTCTGAACTTTATCACAGGTATATCCGATATGTTCATAGAATTTATGCGCTTCTTCACGTTTCAAAGCAGAATTTAATCTAATAAAGCTAATATTATTATCTACGGCATAGTCTTCTAACTCATTCATAAGTTTTCTACCTATTCCCCTACCTTGAAAAATCAGGATTAACAGCGAGTCCTAAAATATTTAATCCTAGATGACTATAGAAACTTTCGTACATTTGAGCATGAACAAATCCTATAATCTTCCTTGTATTTTTCATCTTCATAACCGATAATGATATGTTGTTTCTTATCATTAGTTAACTTCGCTATTTGTTCTTTTTACATTTTCAACATCTACATCGTAACCTAATGCTACTTTACAAATTTCTGCTATTTCTTGTGTATCTTCTATATTTATTTCCCTAAACATATACTCACCTTCTGGTTTTTATAAAATATTATTTAATATGCACTTAAATTCTATCTTTACTTCGTGGCTTCTATTAAAGCTTGTTTAACTAAATCGAATTCTCTAGTACGAAGTGTTCTCATATCAAGAATTAATTCATTGTCTTTAATTCGTGTAATAATAGGTATTTCTACTTCTAAAAGTCGTCTTTCTAATTCTGTAGCACTTAGTCTTGGGTGTTCTAATTTTACCACAACACTTTCTAAGTAACTTGCTGGATAGCTTTCCTCCACCGACTTCTGCCTTATCTTCAACTATTGTAATTTTGAAGTCTAAGTCACTAAGTCTTGTTTTTTTAGTACGTCTGCTTTTACTAAATAAACGTTCTTTCGATAATGAAATCATGTGTAATGTAGGAATGTGTTCTAACGCTTCTTTCTCATCTAAGTATAGTTTTAATGTAGCTTCTAATGCAGCTAAAGTCATCTTATCTACACGTAACGTACGAGTAAGTTGATTCTTTTTTTCATTTTTTTCTATATACTCTTTTTTTACCAACGATAATACCTGCTTGTGGTCCTCCCAGAAGTTTATCACCGCTAAAAGTTACTATATCAATACCACTATCAAGCACTTCTTTTACAGTTGGTTCATAAGGTAATCCATATTTAGAAAAGTCAACGAACTGACCGCTTCCTAAGTCGTTTATAGATACCAGTTCATTCTCACGAGCAAGGTAAGATATCTCTTCATTTGATACTTCTTTAGTAAATCCTACAATCTTATAGTTACTAGTATGAACTTTTAATAACGCTCCTGTATTGTCATTAATCGCATTCTCATAATCTTTTAAGTGTGTTTTATTCGTAGTACCTACTTCAATAGGAGTACCACCACTTAGTTTTATAATTTCAGGAATTCTGAATGCTCCACCGATTTCTACTAGCTCTCCACGAGAAACTACTATTTCTTTATCTTTAACAAGTGTATTTAACGTTAATAGTACAGCTGCAGCATTGTTGTTAACTACAAGGACATCTTCTGCACCTGTTAATTTTTTGATAATATCAATAAGGTGGACATAACGACTTCCTCGTTTTTTATTATCAATATCAAACTCAAGATTAGAATAGTTAAATGCTACACTCTCAATATTTTCTTTAATCTTCTGACTTAGTAAACTACGACCTAAGTTTGTATGTAATATTGTTCCAGTTGCATTTATAACTCGACGTAAAGAATTTCTGTCTTCTTTTTACTATTTGTGTAACTTCTACTACAATTTTCTCTAAACTTGGAACTTCGAATAATTCTTCATTTAGTATTTCTTGTTTAATTCTATCAATATATTCTTTTTATCGCTGATTTCACCGCTACTTCTGCATATTCATTTATTAGTGCTTTTACTTCATCTAATAATAAAATTTTATTTATTGCGGGAATTTGTGATAATAATTGTTTTTGACATAATAATTCTCCTAAATTTCTTTTTGCTAATGTTTTTTTATAGCATTGATCGCATAGTCTACTTCTTCTTCTGTATTCATACTAGAAAAAGAAAAATCTCACTATACCTTGTTCTTTTTGTCCCTAGTACCTCATGCATTAGAGGTGCGCAATGTGCTCCAGGTCTAACAGCAATGTCATATTCTTCAGCAAGTACATCTGCAACATCGGAAGCTGAAATTCCTTTGAAGTTCAATGAAACTACTGCTGTACGTTCTTTTGTAAAATCTCCATAAAACTCTAAACAATCTAAGTCTTTTAATTCATTATAGAATTTGTTCGCAAAAGTTCATCTGTTTTTCATAAAGATTTTTCTATTCCCTGTCTATTTATATATTTTATTCCCTCATGTAAACCTAAGATTCCTGCAGTGTTGAGCGTACCGGCTTCTAAGCGCAGCGGATATTCTCCTGGATGTTTCTCATCGAAAGTTCTAACTCCACTTCCACCGACTTTAAATCTCTTAATTTCAGGTTCTTTAAGTCTTACACATAGTCCTCCAATACCTTGTGGTCCGTATAAACTTTTATGCCCTGTAAAACATAGGACATCTATTCCTAGTTCATCTATATTAATAGGCACTACTCCAGCAGTTTGCGATGCATCCACAACTGAAATAATATTATGTTTTTTACAGGTAGCAGCAACTTTTTCCAAGTCTACTATATTTCCTGTAACATTCGAACCATGAGTGATAGCGATCATTTTTGTATTAGGTTTAATAGCTTTTTTTCTAGTTTGTCATAGTCGATTAATCCTGTTTTTTTCCAGCTCTAACAATCGTATAATCACATCCAATTGTTTCATGAGCTAAATAAACTGGTCTTAATACTGAATTGTGCTCCATAGAAGTCGTAATTACATGATCTTCTTTTTCTAATAATCCTAATATTGCTATATTCAGACTCTCTGTAGAATTACTCGTGAATACTACTCTATCTTCATCTTTCAAACCGAAGAATTTTGCAATATCATTTCTTGCTTCAAAAACTTCACGAAAAGCGTTATTCGCTTCATAATAACTACCTCTTGATGCATTTGCATATTTCGCCGATGATAGTACTTCATAGACTCTGTCCGCAACTTCTTTTGGTTTCTTTAATGATGTTGCTCCATAGTCGAAATAATAACTCATATCCCTTACCTTATCTAAGTCAGTTTTTGTACGATGACTTAGCTCCCTTCTTTATTTATTTTTTTCGCTAATACTCGATAATTTTCTACACGTCGAGTAATTCCCTAGTTTATCGATATATTCCAAAATAGCCATAGAATATTTTTCTACTAGAACCTGTCATATCTCTAAATTCAGCTAATCCCATTTGTTCATTTGCACTAAAGTGATCTTCTACTTTTTGAATAGCTTCTTTTTAATACATTAGCATGTAATACTAAATCAGCATCTAATCTAACTATTGTATTGTCGATTAGAGATTCTAATATCTCAACTTTTGGTTTTTTCTCCGTTTGTTAAATCTTTAATAGTCGGTGGTGTAAACCCTCCTTCTAGTAAAGCCTTCTCTATTCTTTCTTTTTTTCAGCCAATTGTTTTTTTATCATAATTAACTACGAAATCTTTTTCAGCTACTAAGTTACCTTCTAGTCGAATTTCGTTGTTCGCTATAAATAGATCAAGTAGCTCTAACGTTTCTTTTTTTGAGAAAGTTTAAACTTAGAAAGCACCTCAATTTTAGGAATACCAACTTTTTAATTTGAATCTATTATGATATTCTACTAATAATTTTTTTCAGTTTTTCTAATACTTCTTCATATTTTTTTCTTATGAATATATCCTAACTTAGTCTCATAAACTGTAGCTGTTTCTATTAGTTGTGCTATTGATTCCACTATCTCTTCTTCTGGAAGTTGTAAATCTTTTACGATACTATCTTTAGAAACTAAATAGTTATTATGTGATAGTATATAGTTAGCTATTAAATCTGATGTATTTCCTTCAAGCTGTACTTTGAGTTTTTCAAGAATTTCTTCATTAAATCTACTATGTTTTTTTGGACTAGCATCAAGAATTACCCCTCCACCTATTGTAACCATTGGTGAATAAGTACGAATGATGAATTTATCATAATTTTTAACTGCTATTTCATCTTCTAGTCTAAGTTGAGCAAAACTGCTCTCTCCTGCTTTTAATAAGTCTGTTCCAAGTGGTACAACCCTTGCCATGACTTCTTCAGTACCTATATATACACGCACTCTATCCCATAATTCAAGATTAGCTCTCTCATCATTGATTAATTTAATCTCACTATCTAGCATATAAGTCTTTGTTAATGAATCTGCAGTCGCTAAAGTGTCTCCACGTTTTACATCATCAAATTTTATATTCGCTAAGTTTATCGCTGTTCTTTGGCCTGCGTAGGCTTTTTCTACATCTTTTGCGTGAACTTGTATATTTCTTACTTTTGTTTTTATTCCTTTTGGATAAATAACAAGCTCATCCCCTACATTTACTACACCTTCCGTAAGAGTTCCCGTAACAACTGTTCCGAATCCTTTTACCTGGAATGAACGGTCGATATTAAGTCTAGCATTTTTCTCTATATTTTTCGCTTCAATATCTTCTGTTTTCTTATCAATTGTTTCTAACAGATTGTCTAAACCTTTTTTTACTAATTGAGTCTACTTCTATAATTGGAGAATTCTCCAGAACTGTTCCGGCGATGAATTCTCGAATATCTTCTTTAACAAGTTCTCGATATTCTTCTTCAACTAAATCTATTTTTGTCATTACGATAATGTAGTTTTCAATTCCTAGTAACGTTAAGATATCAATATGTTCTTTCGTCTGAGGCATTATACCTTCTCTTGAATCAACTAGTAATAATACTAAGTTTATTCCACTAACTCCAGCTAGCATATTTTTTTAATAAATTTTTTTCATGCCCTGGAACATCAACTACACCACATCTTTTTCCACTTGGTAGATCGAAAATAAGCAAATCCAAGATTTATCGACATTCCTCTGTCTTTTTCTTCTTGAGTAGTATCTGTTTCAATACCACTTAGAGCTTTTATCAGGGTTGTCTTCCCATGATCTATATGCCCTGCAGTACCAATAATTACATTGTTATTCATACAATTCACCTTTACACATTATATTAAGAATAGAGATTATGAGAGAGAACTTTACAAAATAGATTTTTAAACTTTCTCTATAATAACCTCTATCCAAAAATTTTATTTTTATTTTTATAATCTTTTTAATTCTGTTATTATTCTTTTTGATTCCAGCTTTTTCTAGAATAATACAAACCACGATATTCGATTTTCTCATCCTCTAACATTCTTACAATGTTATCGAAATTATCCCAAGCTGTTTTTAGCATGAATCCACAACCTACACCTATAGATGGATGTGTTGGAATAAGTGACGCTCCCATTTCTCTTTCTAGACAAATGTTATCCGCCTTTATTGAATCGTGTGTACTATTAAAAACTACTAATCCTTCTTCTATCATGCTTCCTCCTACGGTTGAATTACTTTATTAGCTTTTCTCATGTCTTCTACGATGAAGTACATATTTGTTGGATTTCCAACTGCTAAATCAATATTGTGGTAGTCAATACATGCACCACAGCAAACTATCTCTACTCCACCTTCTTCTAGTGTTTTTAGCTCTTCTAGTACGTGGCTTCGAGTTTTATCTACTAAAATTCCACCATTATTGTAGAAAATAATTTTTTTAGGAAGAACTTCTTGTTCACCTAAAGCATAAAGATATGCTTTAATTAATCTTTTACCTAGTTCTTCACTACCGTGTCCCATTTGATCTTTGTTAATCACAACGATATAGCTGTCATCTTTAACTACTGGTAAAAGCTTCTAATTGCAGTGCTTCTTCTCTTGTAATTTCAACTTTAAAGCCACCTTCAATATCAGAAACTTTGAACTCATAACTATTTTTATCAGCAAATTTTCTAAGACTTTCTACACTATCTTCAGTTTTTACTAATAAAGTTACTTTCGTATCTTCTTCTAGTGCACGTGTAGCTTGAGTTACAGGAACAACACATTTATCACACAATGTATCCACAACTACACCTTCGTTAACATCTCCCTTAGAAATAGTAACGATATATTTATCTTTTGCTTCTTCTTTCACTGAGAAATTGAACCCCTAATTGTGTAGCCATTTTTTTCTAAGTTTTTGAGTAGCTATAACATTGTCTACGATTGTTTCTACTACATCATTTTCTAGTAATAATTTTTTTGTTTGAATAACTGGCATTGGGCAAGCTAAGCCTTGTGCATCTAAAATTTCTTTTTTCATACTTATATTCTCCTATTGTCTTCTAAGTTATTTAATAATAACTGCTTTTTCTTGTTTTTCTATAACTTTTCCTACTATAGCACTCTTAATTTCAAGAGTGTTTAGTTTTTCTAATAATTCGTACGCTTCACTTTCCGGTAAACTTATTAAAAGTCCTCCAGATGTTTGTGGATCATACATTATTTCTTCTAATGCAAAATCTTTAATCTGATATTCTACGTTTGGCTCAACGAATGTTCTGTTAAGTTGACCACCGGCAGTAATAACAAATTCATTTGCACATTTATACGCTTCTTCGATATATGGAATATCTTTCGAATATACTTCTGCTGAATGTTTACCATCCAACATTTCTACAAGATGTCCTAAAAAACCGAATCCAGTAATATCTGTACAACTATTAACATTAAAATCTTTCATCATTTGAGCAGAATATTTATTAAGTGTTGTCATTTGCTTAACGCTTTGAGCAAATGCTTCTTCTGAACATTCTTTTACCATATGAGCTGTATTAATAATACTCACTCCCAATGGTTTTGTTACGATTAATAAATCTCCTACTTTACAATTGTTATTTTGTAATATTTTATCAGGATGAACTATTCCTGTTACTGATAATCCGTATTTTGGTGTAGCATCGTGAATAGAGTGTCCTCCTGCAAGAACCCCTCCTGCTTCATGAACTTTTTCCGCTCCACCTTTTAGTATTTGATGTAAAATTTCTAAATCCATATTTTCTGGGAAAGCTACTATATTTAATGCTGAGATAACTTCTCCACCCATAGCGTAGACGTCACTAAGCGCATTAGTTGCTGCAATTTGCCCATATAGATATGGATCATTTATCATTGTTGTAAAGAAATCTAATGTTTGAATAATCGCCTTATCTTCAGAAATTTTATAAACTGCTGCATCATCCGAAGATTCATACCCAACTATTAAATTTTTATCTTCTTTTTTTGGAAGGTCTTTTAGTATATCTGATAAGGCTCCCGGCCCTATTTTCGAGTTTCAACCTCCACACACAATCATGTTCATTTTCTTCTCTGACATATTTACCTCCTATACTACTACTCATCTATAATTATACTACTTCACACTATAATTTAAAAGTATTATTTAGTTTTTAATGTAAAATAGACAACTAACAGATAGTAATTTTCATCTGTTAATTGTCTATAATTTTATTATTATTTTTTTGAAACTCACGTGAACGTGGTCATAGTGGTTAGCAGTTACTCCACCACGGTTAGGCATTATGTTCCATGTATTTGCTGGTCCATAAATGTTTTGTTGTGACATATAGAATCTTTGTTTCCAAATAATATAATAGATTCCAAGTTCATCCATGTGCTTAGTTAAATATTCTGCAAGTTGATCACCCTTTAGCTGAATCCGAATATACCATAAAATCTACAGCCATACCTGTGTTATGTCCGTGACCAGTACCATCATCATCACCCTCTCTAAATAGTGAGAAGCTTGTTATTCCAAATTTCTTTGCTAAAGCTACTTTCATCTTTTTTTAGTATGTGGTGTTAATCCCTTCATCATGAGGATCGGTCAAATTCTGCAGCAGTTACTTCTGGTAATCCACCAGCTACTGTAGTTGTTTGTTTTTCTTTCAGCTCTTTCTTAGCTTCTCTTCTTTTGCTTTTTGCCTCTGCATCTTGTTTTTGCTTTTTAGCTCTGCAGCTTTCTTAGCTTCTACTTCTTTTTCTGCTTTTGCTTTTTGCTTCTGCTTCTTGTTTTAATTTAGCATCCGTAGTTGCTTTTTTTGGGCTTCAGACTTCTTTTCTGCTTTTGCTTCTCTTCTTTTGCTTTCGCATCAACAGCTGCTTTTGTTTCCGCTGCTTTCTTAACTTCAGACTTCTTTTGCTTTCGCGTCCGCAACTGCTTTTTGTTTCTGCTCTTTTTTTAGCTTCTGCTTCTTCTTTAGCTTTTTTGTTCAGCAGTTACTTCTCTCTTATCAGCAAGTTGATCCAAAGTTGTTTTTCTTTTTCAGTATTTTTTTATCTACTGGCTTAGCCGCTTGTTCTTGAGAATCAGCAACTTCTACATCATAACTCACTACAGTGTTGAAAGTGTGATTTCCTAAAGTTACAACAGATTTAACAGTTTCTCTTTTTAGGTGCAGTATGTGGTAATTTTCTAGTAGGTACATCTGCATTTATGTCGATTTCATACTCTACTACTTCTCCTCTTTAATAGCTTCTTTTTAACTACATATTCTTTTTCTATCTTCTGTAGTTACTCGTGCAACTACATTAGAAACATTTTTAGCTGTTGTAAGTTTCACATAATAGTGTCCATTTTTTTCATAAACACTAGCTTTTTACATCTTTTTTATTAACATTTACGGCTGCATTATTAAATTCATTAGCAACTGTAACTGCTCCAGATGCTCCAACTAATATTACTAATCCAGTTATTATTCTCCTAGTCAATTTCGTTTTTACTCATTAAATTTCTCCTAAAATTTATTGTTGAATTAATTATATCTAATTTACGTGTTTTTAATCAATAGAATTACTGATTTGTAATATATTCTGATTTTTCTTTACAATTTCGTTACAAACTTTCGTTGAATTACATTAGCTTTAGAATAGGTTTTCATAGAGTATAGTTAGTTACATTATAAATTATAAATTTATAATATGTAACTAATTTGTAATATTTATTATTAGAATTTAAAAACACTATATTCTGCACATAGAAACCATATTTCATCCAATATAAAACAATATAGATTGAGTTGTTCACTTCAAAAATTCCCTTCCCATAGATAGATGTATAATGTATTTTGTAATAGAACAATGAAAAGGTGAGACACTATGTTCTCACCTTTTCATAAAATATTAAATTCAGTTTAATTTATTTTTCTACTAAAAAAATTATCCTACTATTTTTCCATTTGAGTAGATTGCAGTTGAACCATCTAAATATTTACCAGGTTTAGCAATTTGAGCACTATATCCTCCACCTGCAGTACTTTGGTACTGAACTAAGTAAACTTGTCCGTTTTTCATTGTTACTCCTACGCCTACTTCAGTAGCCGTTGCGTCTAATAGATGATTTCTATGTGCATATGGGTATGCTGGAACTACATTTCCAATTTCCTTAAATAAGATATCAAATAATCTTTGAGCAACATCATCTGTTGAACCCCAATTTCCTGTAATTGCGATATTTACAGAAAATGGTTTAGTATATCCTGATTGTCTCACCGCATTTGTTTCGTATTGAAGACTTCCATTTGGACCATGAATATTAGCATCTATTCCACGATTCGGTACATCAGAACTTCTATTTTTGAGCAGCTGTATTTAAAGCTGCGTTCGACGTCAATCCTAAAAATCCATTTACTTGTCTTAATTTTGCAACTTTTGCTATGAACGCTTGTTTTATTTGCTCTTCTTTAGTTCCTGCTACTGCTGGTGCTGGTGCTGTAGTTTGCTGTTTTGTTTTCTCAGCTTCTCTTTTTTTGCATCGGCAACTTTCTTAGCTTCCGCTTCTTTATCAGTTTTAGCTTTCGCCTCTCGTCTTTTGCTTCTTGTACTTTTAAGCTTCTACCGCTTTAGTCTCTTCTTTTTGTTGGAGTTGCTACTGCACTTCTATCAGTTCCAGCAACTGGTGTCTCAGCTGCTTTTTTTAACTTCAACTGGTTTTTGCATTTTTCTGCAGGTTTTGTTGTATTTTTCTGTAGGAGTTGTTGCTGCCGGTTGTTCTGTCTTAGCTTCAGTTCCTTTTTGATTGATTACTAGTTGCTGAAGTTGATGATGTACCTCCTGGTTTTAGGAGTTTCTTTTTTTGTTTTTTTCTTTTACTTCTTCTGTTGCTATTTCATATCGAACATTAACTTTGAACGTGTGTCCACCTACTTTATTCTCTACAGTAAATCCTTCTCTTTTTACAACATCTGTGTGCGGTAATTTTCTAGTTGGAACTTTCGCCTTCATATCTAATTCAACAATTACTTCTTCTCCAGCTTTTATGATATCTTTCTTTAATAGAAATTCAGCCTTAGTCTCAGTTGTAATACGAACCACAACGTTAGCCACTTCTTTATCCGCTACTAATTTTGCATAATAATGACCATTTAGTTCGTATACTTTTGCTTTAACGCTAGCTTTGTTTACATCAACTGCTGCAGTTTTAACTTCAACCGCATTTGTTGGCAATGATGTTATACCTGTTAATAATACTAAACCTGTTAAGACTTTAGTAGTTAGTTTCATTCCTTGTTTTCTCATTGTTTATGTTCTCCTCTATACTATCAATTCCTAAAATTTTTTTATTTTTAATAATTACTTCTCCTTAATTATAATTCATTTCCTTATTGATTATCAATAGATTTTTCAATTTTTGTAATACAAAATACATTTTGTAACAATTTAGAAATATTTAGAATTAATTTAGTAATATGAAAAAAATCTTTTTAGTTACTTTATTTTTATTATTTACTTTTTAACCACACTTTCTTTTTATCATAATAATTATTCCATAAAAACCTTTTTTAAAATAAAAGATTCTTTAGATTTTTAATTATTTTTAACTTAAAACTAAATTTAAAAGTATATTTAAGGTTTAACACTTATAATATATCTATAACTAGTAAATAGTTATAAACTTCATAAACTTTCCTTTTCTATAAGAGACCGAGACAAATGTGCTCGGTTTTTGTTTATAAAGAAGGATAGAAGCTGATTTCATCAACTTCTATCCTTCTTTATTATAATATATATCATCGTCTAATATCTTACTTTTGTTTGATTATTAATTCAGATCCTACTATTACTATTATATTTAATTTACCTCCATAGACACAACCACCATCAATATTTATTCGATTATCTTTTATTTCATAATAAGGTGCTTCTTTTACAGGACTATGACCGTGAAATACTTTTTTATGATATCTTTCCTTACTACTTAAAAATGGTTCTCTTATCCAAACCATATCACGATGAGTTTGATCCCAAAAGTTCTTATTAAAATCCACACCAGCATGTACAAAATAATAATTTGAACTTTTCGTATCTTGTAGGTAGGTTCTTCAGCCATACTCTTAATTTTTTTTGTTCTCTAGCGAATTTTCTAAAATACTCTCGTCTATTCTCAGTTGTCGCTTGAGGATAAAATGATTGCAATGTTGTTAAACCATTGTTTCTAAAATAATGATCTTGTCTTTTATCAATAGAATGTTCATACATTGCCTCTCTTATTGCTAAGTTAAACATGTCCTCATGATTTCCTAATAATACAACATGTTGTTTGTTATCATTCTGCAAGTTATAAAAATACTCCCAAACCAATTTAGTATTTTTTTCCTCTGTCACACATATCACCTAGGCAGATTAGTTTATCTTCAGTACTATTAAATTCTACTTCATCAAGTAATTTTTTCATTGTATAAAAAAACATCCATGTATATCTGAAATTACTATTGTTCTCATAAAAACACCTGCTTTTTTTATTTAATTCTTTTTATATTTATAATAATAGAAAATAACTATAATGTAAATAGCAGGGCTGACTCAAAAAGACCTAAAACTTAACAAAGTTCATATGAGAACTCATAGACGCAGTGGTTTTATTGATATCTAAATTCGCTCGGTGAAAGCTTTTTGAGATATCTAATAAACTTTGCGGGGTGACTCGACAAAATCGATTTTGATATGTACCCAAAATTCTGGACACATATATATTTAATTTATACAAGTGGATGTTATCCTGTATTGTACAGGTGACATCCATTTTGTTTTTGATTGAATTCTCTTGTTGTTGTAATAAGCTATATATTCATATACAGCTTTACTAAACTCTTCAAATGACATATAATTCTTTTTTCATAACCATAAAAATATCTCCGTCTTCATTCTTCCGAAAAATGATTCCATGATACTATTATCATAACAATTTCCCTTTCTAGACATCGATTGAATAATTCCATGTTTTTTCAACTCACTTCTATAGTGTGAATGTTGATATTGCCACCCTTGATCCGAATGCATTATTACCCCTTCTGTTTTTGGAAATTTATTAAATGCTTTTTCTAACATCCTTTTTTTATCTGATTTAAATTTGGATGTAAAGATAAATCATATGATATTATTTCATTTGTATGCATATCTAGAATCGCTGAAAAATAGCACTTTCCCCATGAAAAATTGAATTGTGATACATCTGTAGTCCATTTCTGTAAAGGAGCAGTTGTACTGAAATCTCGATTTATTATATTATTAGCGACTTTTCCTATTGTTCCTTTATATGAGTGATATCTTTCTTTAGGGACGTTTCCCTTTCAGTCCTTCTTTATGCATAAGACTTTTGTACACGTTTATGATTTATTTTAAAACCTCTATTAATTAGTTCATTGTGAACTCTACGGACACCATATAGTCCTTTATTTTTCGGTAAAAATAATTTTTAATTTCTTTTTAACACTGGTTCATTACGAATAGCCACAGCGTCTACATCTCCCTTATTTATTAAATAATAATATGTTGATTTAGCCATTCCTATTTCTTGTAAAAGACATTTTAATGGATATCCTTTTTTTCTAAGTTCTTTGATGATCGCTGCTTTTTCGCCTTGAGTTGCGCAGCCCATTTTTTCTCGCCTCAAGGCTATTAATTTTTTTATTATTTCTTTTTCCGCTTTAATATTTTTCGATTTCCGTTTTTTTATAAATCTATTTTTCTTCACGTAATCTAATTAATTCTTCTCTTTCTGACTCTTTTTAATGGTTTTAGGACTTCTATTTTTCTTTCATGATAGGTACCTTTCTTGGTCTTCCTTTCTTCTCATCTACAAGTCCATTATAACCTTTTTTCCTTATATTTTTGAACCCAATTATATAATATCCTATAGTTAATTCTATTCTCTAGTGCAACGGAATTATATGAATAACCAGCTAAAATTTTGGAAACTAATACTAGTTTTTCTTCTGGCTTCCACTTTTTATTTTTTGATTTAGGTCGTAAGGCACTCACTCCTAATGAATCGACCATTCTTTTCCATTTCCTAATAGTATCTCTAAATTTTTCTAGTGGTTATTCCATTAGGGTGTATTTGGATATTCTCCTCTTTCATACATCTCAACACATTTTACTTTAAATTCATAGCTATAACGCATAAAAATACCCCTTTCACTGGCTTGTCCAGTAAAAGGTACATATCATTCTTCGAAATCACGATTTTTAAGTCACTCCCTATTGAATTACATCGTTTTACAATTTAATACTTATTCTTTAGGATATCATTTTTAATTAAACTTTTCACATGATATAATATTAGTAAATTACTATGAAAGGCGCAGCTTATGGAGAATAATTTACTTTGTTTTAAACGTACTTCAAAACCTTACTGCTCTATCACTCCCAAAAAAACTATAGAGAGGGCTTTTTATACTAAACAAGGTGTTTGGACAAAACTGATAATAGTTAAAGGAAAAAAATGAAATTAAGCTTTCTAGATATAGAGAACACCGTAATTAAACAGTGTTCTTTAAATAAAAAGAGTGAAATCAGTCTCATTGAACCAGAAAGCATATTTAGAATTCATCCTAATTCTACTGACCCTACAGTTTTCACCTAGAGTTTTACTGTACAGCTGAGAATTACTTTTTTAACAAGTACGACCTAAGTCCGGCTCATCCAGAAGTTGTAGCTGCAATGAAATACATAAAACCTTGCAAAACATTAGACTTAGGTGCAGGTCAAGGAAAAAATTCATTATACCTTTCTTCATTAGATTTTAAAATTACTGCTGTCGATATTGATGCGAAATTCTTACAAGATCTTTGCTGACATATCAATTAAAGAAAAAAACTAAATCTTAATGTTTTTTAAACACGATATTGTTGAAGCGAATATAAAGGATACATATGACTTTATCTTTTGCTACTGATGTATTTATGTATTTGAATCCAACACGAATACATAGTATTATCGCTAATATCAAAAAAACAAACTAATGATAGTGGATATAACCTAATCGTGAGCGCATTGAACAAAAGTAGGTCATAGATGTCCTCCATTCCCATTTACTTTTTATTGAAGGTGAGTTAAAAACTATTATAATGATTGGAAGATAATTAAGTATAATGAAAATCTTTCTGCTTCCCCTTATCCATACGCTGTAATTCTTGCTCAAAAAAATGTCAGAATAAAATCTATCCCCACAAGATTACTCAAATTTTTCTTGTGGGGATCTTTTCTATTCAATATTTTCTCTAATATCTTTTTTTGGTACCATACTACATCATACCAACGATTAAATTTATAACCTACTTTTTCAAAATGAGCTACCTTTCTAAACCCTCTCTTCTCATGGAATGATACACTACCTTCATCCGGATATGCTATACATGATGTTAGTCTACATATTCCTCTATCATAAAGCTGTCTTTCAAGTTCAGTATATAACTTCTCTCCTACACCTTTACCACGCGCCTTTTCATCTAGATAAATAGTAATTTCAGCAGTCCACTTATATGCATCTTTTGGATAAAACTCACTAGCATATGCATATCCTAATAAATCATCGCCTTCTTCCGCTACTAAAAATGGGTAACTTTGAATTGATTTTGAGATTTTTTCTTCGAATTCGTGTACACTTGGTACAGTGTAGTCAAAAGTAATAGCCGTATGTTCAACATATGGTCTATAAATATTTACTAAATTTTCGGCATCTTGTAATTCAACCGTTCTAACGTTTAACATTATCTATCTCCTTGAGTACTTCCTTTTACAAAGTCAATAATCGCTTTAGTAGCTTCTTCTTGTTGCGCTCCTCTAAACCCATGACCAGCTCCTGGAATTTCTTTTAACTTAGCATCTTTAAAAGTTTCTATAGCACGTCTCGAATAACTTATCGGTGCTACATTATCACTTGTTCCATGAACAATAAGAACTTTTCCATCATAGTTCTTCATATCGTTATAAACATCATATTCTAATGATTTTTCAAAATAAGCTTTTCCCTACTTCTGTTCCTCTATGATTATAAACTTCTGGGATATCTGATACTGACTTGAATAATTCTCGTGCATCATCAAATAATACAAACGCTGGGAATATCAATATTAATCCTTTGATTTCATTTTTTTAAGTTTAGCACCTTCAATAGTAGACACGACTCCACCTTGACTTTGACCTAATAAGAAAAATGTTATTTTTTTATCTACAAAGTTTTGATTTTTAATGTGTTTACTACTACGTCGAGATCATCAACTTCTGTAAATACAGACATTTTTAAAGTGTCATTTTCCACTTCGGCTATTTTTTTGTTTCCACCCATAAAATCAAATGAGTAAACTACATATCCTTCCTTGGCTAAACTCTGAGCATAATAATCTTGTCGTTCAGCATTTTCCTCCGAAACCGTGAGAAGCAATTATTGTTGGTAGCTTTTGTTCCTTATAATTTTTTAGGCGCAGTAATATAACCGTATATTTTTTTCCCTTGTCCTTCAGCATACAATTCGTCTTTTAACTATATTACTCGTATCAATATTTGAAGTATTTGTCGAAGAGTTTTCTACAAGACTGTTTCCTCTTTCTTGAGGTGTATCTTTATGTGAAAATTGCGATTTTTACTCCTAAAGCAACTCCTACTATAGCGACTAATGCTATTATTCCTATTATTATTTTTTTAAAATTCATTTATCCTTCTTTCTTATATCTAATTATTTATTCGATCGAAACTCTAATAAATGATACTCATATAATTTATTATCCTATTAAAGATCTTCTTTTTTTGATTTTTTTCTAGTAAAGCCGTACATCCTTTAGTTACATCACTAAATGTTGTTTTTGAAATCTCCCGTATACCATGGATCATCAATAATTCTATCTTCTCCAGCATATTCTAATAATTTTTTTAACCTCACCAGTTTTTCTACCTGCGATAAATTTCTTAATGTTTTCTATATTACTATTATCCATTCCTATGATATAGTCTGCTTGTAAGTCACTATCATTAAGGATACGAGAATACATTCCCTCTACTCCAATTCCAACTTTAGCAAGTTCTTTTTTAGTTCCACTGTGAACTGGATTACCATGTTCCCAACTACTAGTTGCTGCTGAATCAATTTGAATTTTTTCGCTTAATCCTTCTTTTTCTACCATATCTCTAAATATTGCTTCTGCCATGGGTGAACGACAAATATTCCCTAAACATACAAATAATACTTTTACCATTTTTTCATTACCTCATTAATATTTATTTTCTATTTTATTATATCATAAAGAGTTAAAATCAACATAATAAAGATACGAACGATAAACCCTTCTATTGTTTTATTTTTATATTTTACATGGTATAATTAACTTAAAATTATCCATTAGTAAGGAGATTAAAATGACAGAAAAACTTAGTATGTTACAAAAGATTACCAAATTGGACTGCTCAAACCCTACCTGAACCATTTAGACATAAACACAATACTAGAAAAGATGTTTGGGCAAAATTAACTATTCTTAAAGGAAAGCTACAGTTTACAGAATTAACTGGAGATAATGAGATTGTGAAGGAGCATATATTTACACCTGAAAGTAGTATTCCGTTCGTAGAACCACAAGCATGGCACCGTGTTGCACCTTTATCTGATGATTTAGAATGTTTCTTAGAGTTTTATTGTGAGCCAAAAAATTATTTCGCTAACAAATACAATATTAATCCTGCTCATTCTGAAGTGGTAGAGGCCATAGAAACGATCGAACCTTGTAAAACTTTAGACCTTGGATGCGGTCAGGGACGTAACTCTCTATTCCTTTCTAAACTTGGTTTCGAAGTTACTGCAGTGAACAATAATATTCCTGCTTTAGAATTTTTAATGGAAACGTCTAGAATTGAAAATCTAGATATTAAAATCGGTAGTTACGATATAAATACAGCAGCTCTTAGAAATACTTATGATTTTTATACTATCAACTGTTGTTTTTAATGTTTATCGAAGAACAATCTATTCCTAGTGTAATAAAAAAATATGCAAGAACAAACTAACATCGGTGGTTATAATTTAATTGTAGCTGCAATGTCAACCGAAGATGCTCCTTGTCCTCTTCCTTTCCCATTTACTTTTAAAGAAAATGAGCTTAAAGAATATTACAAAGACTGGGAACTTATAAAATATAATGAAGATTTTGGACAACTTCACAAAACAGATGCTAATGGAAATAGATTTAGATTGCGTTTTGCTACTATGTTAGCCAAGAAAATAAAATAATCTACTTTTGTAAGCTAGTTTTTTGACACCGTTATCAACGGATGTTATAATTTTAGTTAATCATTAAAACATTTGGGGTGCTTTTAAGCTGAGATTATACCCATGAACCTGATGTTGTTAGTACAGCCGTAGGAAAAATGTTTATTTAACTATGTTTATTTTTAAGTATATGAAATTTAAAAAGTACCTCTTGTTGTTTTTAATGAAGATAAAAATAACAGGAGGTTTTTCTTATGAAAAATGGTCTACAAAAGACATTATTATTATAGCTTTAATAGGTTTCTTATTCGGAGGTATTTTTTTCTTGCAACAAGTTTAGTTTATGTTCCATTAAAAGCCGCTCTTGGAGCAATAGGGTACGCTCCTTTCGCAAATTCAATTTTATTTGGATTATGGGTAATGGCTGGTCCAGTAGCAGCGGCACTTATTCAAAAACCAGGAAGCGCAACTTTCGGGGAAGTTCTAGGCGCTCTAGCAGAAATGTTATATGGTTCATATTTTGGAGCTGCAGTTCTTATTTCAGGATTAGTTCAAGGCCTAGGCTCTGAAGCTGGTTTCTTCATAACTAGATACAAACGTTATGATACATTTTCTTTATTCCTTTCTGCTGTAGGCATTACACTATTTAGTTTCGCTTACAAATATTTCCAAGCTGGATACGAAGCATTCTCTGTACAAATGATTCTTGCACTTCTTTTAGTGAAATTTATCTCTGTATTCTTCTTTGGTGTTGTTTGTGTAAAACTAATTTTAAATATTGTTAATAAAGTACAAAACAGCGGTAATAAATAATGAATATTATAGGAATCGATAGTTTTTTCTTTAAAAATTAAAGATAAAGTCTTATTTGATAATGTTAGTTTAAAAATAAAAAGAACATAGTTGGTTAGTTTTAACTGGTAATATTGGTAGTGGTAAATCTACCCTACTTCGTACTATTTGTAAATTATATAAAGATAAATATGAGGGAGTTATTACATATAAAGATAAAAATATAGCTGATATTCCTATGCAAGACCATGTGAAGAATATAGGATATGTAATGCAACACGCTATAAATCAATTTGTCATGCCCACTTTAGAAGAAGAGATAATCTTTGCATTAGAAAATTTATGCTTAGACTCACAAGCAATTAACGAAAAAAACTGGGTATGCTTTTAGCAATTACAAAAAAACAAAAGATCTTTGCGCACAAGCATATACATACACTATCAGGAGGAGAAAAAAACAACGTGCTGCATTCGCTGTAGCTTTAGCAATGGGCAGCGAGATATTAATATTAGATGAACCTTTTGCCAATGTTGATAAGAAAACTCGTAACTCTCTATTAACTTTACTTAAAGACTTAAACAATAAAGGTGTGACTATAATAGTTTGCGATCACGAGTATCAACTGTATTTAAACTATGCAGATACATTCTATCGCTTAACAAATGGACATCTAGAATTAATAAAAAAATCCTAGCTTTACACCTAAAAACTTAAATTTATGTAATAATATTAAAACGGATCAAATTCTGAGATTAGAAAATTTTAGGATTAGTCAAGGTAATAAAGAACTACTAAATATAGATAAATTTACGATTTTTTTAAAGGCATAACTACACTAACTGGGGATAATGGCACTGGAAAAACAACCTTATTACAAGCCATTTCTCAACTTATAAAAATATGATGGAAATATATACTTCAATAACTCGAAAAATAAAAATCAAGGAAGCTATATAAAAATAAGCACTTGCTTACAAGACACCTTTTCAACAATTTATTAGTTTAATGCCACGAGAAGAAATATCTATGCAAAAAGATATTTGGGAACATGCTACCTTATGGCAAGAACGACTTTTAAAAGAATTCGACTTAGAAAAAGAACTTGATAAAAGTTTATATTATTATAGTGGAGGTCAAAGAAAACTTATTCAACTTATGTGTTTATTAAGTCAGAAAACTGAACTTCTACTATTAGATGAACCTTTTACTCATCTTGATGAACGAGCTTGTTCATTCATCATGGATTGGATAGAAGAGAATAAGAGACTTGTAGGACAGTCAGTTATTATCGTTAGCCATAGATTAGAGCCACTAAACAATAGAAGTGATTATCATATCGAAATTTCGGGAAACACTTTACATTACTTAAAGGAGGATTATTATGCAGAAGAAAATAATTAGTCCTATTTTTGGCCTTAATAATAGTAATATTAACTATTTGGATCTCATTTAGTAAATTATTGGTTCTAAATTTCGTAATTATTGGTTCAACAATCTTATATTTTTGTCTATCAAGGCATTGGAAAAAACTACTATATTTTATTCTTGTTCCGCTATTACCAGCATTGGGATCTGGATGGGCTATCATTGTTCATAGTTCTAATTATAAATTTGCTCTATTAATTTTTTCTAGAACATACAGTTTTGCTGCTTTAGGATTGAGTTTAGCAACATACGTATCTTTAGTAGAATTACTAAAGTACTTCGAACAACATGGACTCTCTTCAAATATAGTTTACGGACTCTTAGTAGTTATTCAAGCATTGCCAAGAATACAATACGAAACACAAATGATTACAAAATCAAGTCGACTTAGAGGTGTCTTCTTGCCTTTTTGGTCACCTTACTATTATGCTAAAGCTATTTTTATAGCTTTAACCTGGCAACCTCAAATATCTGAAGCGATGACAGTACATGCCTATGAAGATTTTAAAAAACGAACTCATTATAATAAATATATAATAGATAAAAACAAAAGTATTCTTATTATCTTTCTCTTTTCTGTATTATTAATCTCTTTATTAATTCTAAATAAATAATAGAAGAAGCCATCATGAAAAATACTTCATGATGGCTTTTATATGTCTAAAAAAATAAAAACTGGCGGGAATGTGTGGGAATCGAACCCACCCAAGAGGCTCTTAACCCCTCATACTAGTTTTTGAAGACTAGAGAGCACACAGAACTCATCCACTCCCAAGTATGTTTATATTATACAATAAATACTGCAAAAATGCAAGATGATATGTTAACGTATACAGAACACTTTTATTTCTTCATATGGTAATTCACTACAAAAGAAACAATTAAATTATTAACCACTTGCTTCTTATTTTCTACCACTTAGTTAAAAACTATTAAATTTCACATTGAAATAATATATAATATAGCTATGAACATTTAGAAAGGAGACAATATGAAAATTAATATAGAATTAGATTCAACTCTTAAAGAGATTGAACTAGTTATTAAGACACCAGACTTAAATAATGATGTCATCTTAATTAAGGAATTAGTAGAAAAAGCTCTATTAAATTCTCAAAAGATAATTTTTCTATAAGGGTGATTCTGAGTATTTTATCCCCTTAGAATCTATTTTATTTTTTTGAAACTGATGACAATAAAGTCTATGCTCATACTACTGATGAGTTTTTTTGAAGTGAAATTTAAACTATATGAATTAGAAAAAAATGATTCCATTTTATTATTGTCGAATTTCTAAAAAGCTCGATAATAAATATAAAAAGCAATTTATTCATTAGAAAAAAATCTTTTTTTCTGGTTCAAGTACCGCTTCTTTTTTTCTAATTCAAAAGAAGCAGGTCCATATTTCAAGACATTACTACAAAATATTAAAAGATAAATTAAAAAGAAATGAGGTAAAAATAAATGAGAAGAAGTTTTATTGGATTATTTTTTTATAATACTTGCAGTAACTACTTTACTTGATGGATTTAGTATTTTTCCCAAACGGATCAATCTTCCTCGCTATATGTACTGTTGTACTAGGATTTTTTTCGCCATTCGAGGTTTAATGGATTTTGATTCATTCGGAACTATCTTTCCTTTAGCATTACTATTCTATGTATACAATAAAAATTATCACTTTGCTGATATATCAGGTTGGAAAATATTTTTTTGTTGCTGTTTTTCCTTAGTCTAGGTATCTCTATGTTTGTTCCTAGAAAATATAAATATAGAGAATTTAAAAGTTTTTACAAAGTAAAAAAACATCAAAAATAAAAAAAATGGTAATGATTTTTTTCTGATGTAACATTCGGAGAAAAATGTCCAATATGTAGACATAACTAAATCTGATTCATTCTCTGCTTCTACAACATTCGGAACTACTACTATCTACTTTGAAAAAAATTAGATACTTATCCTATTAAGAACTTTGACCTTAATGTTTCTATTTCTTTTGGTAATCTAAAAGTGTATGTTCCAAAAGAATGGGCAATCGAGAATAATACAAATAACTTCCTTGGAAAAGTTCAAAAACATACTCACAGCATCGGTAAAGATGTTAAAATTATACTAAATGGTTCGGTAACATTTGGAGAAGTCGAAATAATTCATGTATAAAATAAAAAAACTCTCAAGAATTCTAATAATCTTGAGAGTTTTATTTTTTAATTGTTTTTCATGTTGTTCTCTTTTTTTCTACTAATTTAGATAAGTAGATAGAACCAACCGTTAATAAAATTACTAATAATGATGCTATTAAAAACTCTTTACTAAAGACATTTGTACTAGTAGCTCCAAAGTTTAAAAAAACACTACTGTTCCTGGAATTATTCCAAGTACACTCGCTATCATATATTTTTGTTAAACTTATATTAGTTAAGCCATATCCATAATTTATCATATTATATGGTACTAAAGGAATAAGTCTCAAAATTACTAGACTCATCATCAACTTTTCATCACTGACATTAAAGATTCTATCATGTTGCTTCGGTGTCATTTTTTTCTTAAGGTAGTTTTTCACCCATTCACGTCCAAAACGACGAGAAATTACAAACATAATATAGCAATTCAATGAAGCTCCAACGAAAGTTAGTAAACTTCCTTCAACAAATCCAAATGCTACTCCCCCAGCAACAGCAAGTATCGGAACCGGAAAGAAAAATACCGGTAAAAACATAAACATTAAAACATAAATAATAGGTGCTAGTACACCGAAACTTTGAATAAACTCAGTCATTACTCTCCTCCTATTTAAAGTATGCTGATACTTTTTCTAAAAATTCTAAATCAATATATGCAGCTATTTTTTTTAATGTAGCATCATCCATAAGCATTTTATTATTTTCACTATATTGCCTATATGCCATACTACACCAAGTCACACCTCTTAGACAATTAAATATTAAATATCTTTCAAATCTATCTCTGTCAAAAGATCGATAATTACTATATTTCTCTAAAAAAATCATTAATTTCTTTTTCTGATAAGATAATATCAGTTTTCCAAAAATGTTGTCGTCGGTGCTAAGAAATGCGCTAAATCTTGTTCACACTCTCCTATTAACGCCTTCTCCCAATCAATGACATAGCTATCTTCTTTTTCTTTTCCAATTAAGAAGTTTCCTGAATTTAATTCTGTATTTATAATACATGGATTAGCTATACTATACTTTTCAGGTATAAGCATTAGACACTTTTCTAAGAATCTATTAATATAAGAACTAACTTTCTCATCAGCTTTATCCCAAGCTAAATACTCACCTACCATTTGTTTACATTCATCAAACATGAGCTGGAATGGATTGGATGCATTGATTAAATTGTTGTCACCATATGGTGTATTGTGAACTTTACTTAATAAATAAGCTGCAATATGCATATCTGTTTTATAATTAAGTGCTCTACCTTTTAAAAATTCCATCGTTAAATATTTATATGGCAATAAACTTGTTTTTGTCACTAATTCATAAGGTTTTGGTGTAACTCCACTATCTTTTAACAATTGTAGAGTCTCATATTCATACTCTATTTGATTTTCAAGATTCATCTGGCTCTTCATATTTATTCTAAGAACTTTTTTCAAATCCTCATCATCAAAGGTAAAGTTAATATTATATTCTCCTGCTCCTAATAACTCAATATTCTCATAACCTGTTTCCGCAAGTAGAAGGTCCTCTTTTGTATCGATATCAAGCCCACTTTCACCTAGATAATAACTTAACTTTCTCTCTTTACATACAGCAAGCAAGTTCTCTAAAACACTATTATCACCATAACTTGGAAGATCAAATACCTCTTTAATAGCTTTCTTCATACCTATTAAAAAGTACCCACCGTCAATACTAGGATTTATAACAATATCGAAATTGTCTAATTTCTCAAAAAGCAATGTTAATCATATCTTTTTTTAAGATTATAAATATCAGAACCTAATAAAATAACCTTATCACTAGTTTTTTAATTCTTGTGCAATAGCATTATACATCTTATCACCAAGTGTTTTTCCTTCTTGATAAGAAAATTCTCTATTTTTCTAGAACATCCTTCATCGTATTATCATCACTATTTTTGACCATCGTGATAAACTACTAATTTTTCTCCGCTTTCTTTTTAAAAATACTATAATTCATCTTCACTAATTTTTGAATTTCGATAGCATTTTTCCGGAGAAACAAAGTCATACAACCTCGTTTTTTTGTTGTACCTACCTTTGGTACTCTCGTAAAAAATATTATTGTATTTTTCATTTCTGAAATTTTTCCTTTAATTTAATCTCTAAAATTCTTCTACATTCGCGATCGATATTACATATAAAAAAGGGAGACTCAATAACAATATCTCTAATTGAAATTTCGATTTTGAGTCACCCTTATACGTTAATTATTAATGATTATGTCCTGAATGATCATCTTTCTTGTCTAAAGAGTGATTGTGTCCAGCATGTTCATCTTTCTTATCTGAAGAATGATTATGTCCTTCGTGACCTTCCTTATGCTCTGCACCTTTTACTGCGTCACTTGGATCTTTACAGCAATCTGCAATTTCAAATTTATAACTGTGTTCTTTAGTTCCATCAATTGCATTAAATACATTTTTGTATCCTAAATCAATAAGTTTTTGAGCTACTACTGAAGAACTATTTCCTGTAGAACTATATACATATATTGGTAATTCTTTGTTTTCTGGTAAAATTGATTTTAAATCATCCAATTTTTTAACATCGATATTTTTTGCTCCAGCTGCGTGACCTTTTTCAAAATCAGCTTTATCTCTTACATCTAAGAACACATTGTTTGCAGCTGTGTCTAATAATGCATCTTGGAATTTACCGCTACTTAATGATGAATATTTTACAAGATCATAATTATAATCTTTTAAATTTTGAGCTCCAGAAACATCTTTAAACCCTTGTTTTTGTTAGTTTTTTTCTACAGCATCTTTTGTTTTATCAGATTTATCACTATAAATAACTACTTTCTTCTCTCTCCATGTACGAATTTCTTCTATACTTTTTATCTATTTTTTTGACAATGGAATGTTAATTGCATGTTTAAGGTGTCCTTCCTTATAAGAAGCCTCATCTCTTACATCAATAACTAGATAGTTTTCTTTTTCCTTATCATCTTTTTTTGAATTTTGTTTAACTCTTCACCTTTCAATTCTTTTTGCAGACGAAGTAGTTGAGCATCCTACTAAAAGCTAATGATAAGACCGCTGACATACTTACAGCTAAAAACTTATTATATTTCATTTATTTTTTTCTTCCTCTCCTTATTTAATAAAAGACAAGGTAGTACCTTAAATTTTTTTGTGTATTTATGTAGAACCTCGTCTTCTATTAGTATAACTTAAAAATAGTTTTTTTCCTAATAAATAATTTTTATTTTTTTACTATTTTTTTATAATATTTCTTTAAAATTTATAATCGTGTTCTTTTGTACCATCCCATGCGTTATACACATTTGTATAACCAAGTTCTACTGCTTTTTGAGCTGCTTTCGAAGAACGGTTACCACTATAGCAATATGTGTAAACTGGTGCATTTTTATCGGCTGGTAATAATGCTGCTAGGTCTTTATCAATGTTTTTTTAACATCAATATTTTTTTCGCTCCAGCTACGTGCCCTTTTTTTCATAATCTTTTTGCTTCACGAACATCAATAAATGTTCCTTCTTTTTTATCAATTGCTGCTTGGAAGTCACTTGCTAATAATGTTGTAAATTTAACTATTTCATAGTCTTTATAGTCTTTGACACCTTGTGCATTAGAAACTTTTTTGAATCCTGCTTTAACAAGTTTATCAGCAGCTTCTTTACTTTTCTTACCAGTATTACATACTGTTACTACTTCTTTATCTTTCCATGCACTTAAGTGCTCTGCATGTTTTTCAATATCAGCTAATGGAATATTAATAGCGTGTTTTACATGCCCTTCTTTATATTCTTTTGCTTCACGAACATCGATAACAAGATATTTTTCTTTTTCTTTGTCATCTTTTTCAATTTTATTTAATTCTTCGCCTTTCAGCTTTTTTACAGCAACAGTTCCATTGCTACTGCTTGAGTTACTATTCGAAGCTGAAGAACAACCTGCTAAAGATAAAGATAATACAGCTGCCATACTTACAACTAATAATTTATTATATTTCATAATTTTAACTCCTTTGTTATTGCTTTCATACATAGTATAACAAATCAAATTCATTCAATCAACACAACAAATTAGAGAAACAAAGAAATATTTTACTTTTTTTATCAAAGTTTTAACTTTACATAAAAATAAAAATAAAAGCCTATAAATAAAACTATTTATAAACTTTATTTAATACCTTATTTTTATACTTTCGTTATATTCAGAAAAAAATAATAATATTTTTTTATAACTTGTCTAATTCTGTAAAAAGTTGTTTAATGTTCTTAACTTTATACCCTGTATAAACTTTTAACTCATCATCAAAATGCCATTTTTTCAACTAGGCATGTTTTTCATCCCTAATTTTTTTAGCTGGATTTATATCATGATATAGGGAATCACCAATCATCATAGTCTCCTCAGGTAATATTTCCTCAGATTCTAGCACATTTAGGAATGCTCCTTCTTTTGGCTTACTAATATGTTTTTTCACCAGATATATATAACTTAAAAACATTTTTCTAAACCTAATTTTTTTCAGTTTCATTCTTTGTTCTTTTGATTTTCCATTCGTCAAGATAATCATATTGTACTTATCTCTATTTTTTTATCAATCCACAAATTCACCTCTTCATCTGGTTCAATCAATGCTAAGATAAATTCAAACTGCTTATCATAATAAAACTTACACTCTTCTTCCGTAAGTTCTACCCCTAATTTTTTTCCAAAGTTAATTTTTAACCGCTTATTTCTTAGTTCTACTAAACGTAATTTCCCTTGAACTATTTCTTCTACTAATTTATTATTGATACTCTTATATAATTTTAAAAAAACTCATCATAGCTAATCAACTTGTCATATTCCAAATATTCAAATACTAGTCTGTTAGATTTTTTTCCATATATGACTAAAGTCATACAAAGTATTATCTAAATCAAAAAAATTAAATTTTTTTATCTTAGTCATCAACTTCACCTCCAATCTTAATGATGAATATTATTTATATTGTACATTTGAAAAAGCTAAATTCCAAGTAAAATCACTTGGAACCTAGCTTTTATTTTTCTTCTTCTAAATATCTTACTACAGGTCTTGCTTCATAAACTATAGTCCCATCTGGAATACTATGTTTTACAACTGCATTAGCGCCAATTTTAGAATCTTTACCAATTGTAATATTTCCTAAAACTTTTGCTCCAGCACCTATCATAACATTATCCCCAATAGTAGGATGCCTCTTTATCGGATCTAATGTAGTTCCCCCTAAAGTAGTTCCATGATACATAGTTACATTATCTCCTACTACTGCGGTCTCTCCGATAACTACTCCCATCCCATGATCAATAAACAAGCCTTTACCAATTTTTGCTCCAGGATGAATCTCTATTCCTGTTAACCTTCTCGCTCTTTTCGACAAAAGACGAGCCATTGTATGCCAACCTTTCTTATATAATTTATGTGAAAAATAATGATAGTTTAGCGCCTTTATGTGAGGATATGTAAGATAAATCATAAGTTTCGACTCTGCTGCAGGATCGTCTTTTAAAACTCTATTTAAATTGTAATTTAAATTATTAAAATAGCCCATTACACTTCTACATGTGTAACTTCTTCGAAATCAAGGACAGATAAATATTTATCAACCCCATCAGGTAAGATAGTTACAATGTTTACCAGGGTATTTTTCAGCTGCCTTCTTAGCTCCAACTATTGCTGCTCCTGATGAAATACCAATACCTATTCCAGTAGAACGTAAGAAGTTTTTAGTTTCTTCTATCGCCTCGTCACTTGTTACTGTATAAACTTCATCCATGTATTCTTTTTGGAAGTTTTCCGGAATGAATCCTGTTCCAATACCTTGAATTTTGTGTGGACCACCATGTCCTTCGCTAATAGCTGGTGACTCTGCTGGTTCGACAGCAATTGCTAATACCTCTGGTTTATTTTCTTTTAAATATTTAGCAACACCTGTAAATGTTCCTCCAGTCCCGACTCCAGCAACAAAGATATCAATATTAGGTACTTGTTCTAATATTTCACGTCCTGTTGTTTTGTGGTGATACCCTGGGTTAGCAGGATTATCAAATTGACTTAGAGAAATAGCATTGCTATATTTCTCACGAATTTCTGCAGCTTTTTCGATTGAACCTTTAATTCCTAATTCTTTTGGAGTTAATATTAATTGTGCTCCATATGCTTTAATAATATTACGTCTTTCAATACTCATGCTTTCTGGCATAATTATTACAGCCTTTATACCTAAAACAGAAGCTAAAATAGCTACAGCTATACCTGTATTACCACTAGTCGGTTCTACTATGATAGTATCTTTATTGACAGCACCTTTAGACATCGCTTCTTCTAGCATACCAAGCACAGCTCTATCTTTAACGCTTCCTCCTAGATTATATTTTTCTAATTTCACAAAAATATTTGTGTTATCTAGTTGATATACGGGTGTATTACCCACGAATTTTAATGAAGTTGAAATCATAAAATTCCTCCTCTTCTGACTTTATAATAATAAATAACTTTAGTTATTTGACTAAGATTATAACATACTTCCTTGACTAAAACAAAATAATTAATCTGACTTTTTTTAACGTATCTACAACTATATTACTGTTTAATTTTTTTAAAAAAATATGATTATACTAATATAATATATTATAAAAATTCAACTTTATAGTTTTTTTCTCAATAATTAATTATATAAATTACTACACTATCGCTAAAAAAATATTACTGAGAAATATATAACAAAAAAACATAACAAGTAACATTTACTCGTTATGTTTAATTATATTATTCATATCATTTGGTAAATTTACACTTAAATTAATCTTTTTCACCTATAATCGGATGAATAAATGCTAAGTTACTACAATGAAGTGCTTGTCTACTTATTAAGCTAACATCTCCTCCATAAAGCTCATCTCCCAGTAGTGGATACCCTAGATACTTCATATGTACCCTAATCTGGTGAGTTTTTCCTGTATACAGTTTTAGTTTAACAATACTAACGTTATTTTTGAGATTATATTTTTCTAACCAATATTCAGTCTTAGCATACTCTCCATCTTCTCCTACCTCACGTTCTATAATGCTAGAACTTACTCGACGTATAGGCGCCTCAATTATTCCGTATTGTTCTATTTTTCCATTTATTAACGCCGTATAATACTTATCTATCTCCATATTACTAAATAATGCGTGAATATGTCTATGTTTAGCTATTAATACTAAACCAGATGTATTTTTATCCAGACGCGTTACTATATGAGGGATTGAATTAATATTTTTTTCTCTAAAATAATAATTTACTCTTTCTAACAATGATTCATCTTCGGCATTTCTAGATGGTATTGAAGGTAGATTAATTTCTTTATTCACAATTAGAAAATAAGCATCTTCATACACAATTTCGATAGGTTTATCTATAAATCTAACAAATTCACTATAATTTTTCACTAGGAAGAGTGATTTCTACTATATCATCTTTTTTTAGGGATATATCTAACATTTTCTTCCTTGCTATTTACTTTTTATACTGCCATCATTATCAAACTTTATTCTAGTAAGAGTTTTTTTCTTGAAATATTATTTTCTAGAAGGAATTCTCTTAACACTTGCTCATTTTTAACTACATACTTCAAAATAATATTAGTCATTTTTAATAAATGATCTCTTCACTCGTTGCCAAAAACTGTCATCATTATAACGAATAAAAGAAACTTTCTTATCCTTTGCTAAAGTAATTTTTATTTTTGAAACACTGTCATAATTAAAGTGCATATGATCCACTGTAATACGATGATTTTCCTTATTTATCGGTTTTATCATGAGTTCGTCATCTTGAGATAGTATTAAAGGATTTCCTAACGTTCTATAAACAAGATTGTTCAATGCTGCGATTTCGGTCACTTGATATAACGGTAACTGTGGGTGAATTACCGCTCCACCTAGACTTTTGTTATATGCAGTTGAACCAGTAGGCGTACTAATGCATAGCCCATCACCTCTAAAACTTTCAAAATGGACACCATTAATATATACCTTAGCAGAATACGTGCTTCCAGTATGATTATTAACTGTAATTTCATTTAAAGAATAATAATCTGAAACTAAATCTCCATTTGAACAATATGCCTTTACTCTTAATAAAGGATATTCTTCGACTTTTGGTTTTAAAGCTAACATATCAAAAAAGATTTTTTCGTAGTTTTCAACTGAGTAATCCGTATAAAATCCTAAGTGCCCTGTGTGAATAGATAAAAATTTGATATTATCTAAATTATCCATATACTTATTAAATGTTCGCAGCACAGTTCCATCTCCACCAACCGCAAAAAAACATAGTCAGGATTCTCTTTATCTTCTTTCATATCACTAGATAAAAGAAATTCTTTTTAACTTCAAACCTATCTTTTCTGATATTTCATCTTGTCTGACTTCTACACTAAATTTACCTTCTAACATTTTTTGATCTTCACCCATTATTTTTTTCATAGTTTTCTAACCATACATCCGCAAAATCTGGTGCAAGTGCTCCGTGATTTTTTTATCAATCCATTCTTGAAGTTTATTTACATTATATTTTTAATATTTTTATCTATTTTTTTCGCCATACTGATAACGTGCTTTATTTTTGATTATATTCATCTTCATCTAGTAAAAAAATATTTTTCCATCTGGATATTTTTTTATATCTAAATCATAGTCAATATATTTTACTCCATCTACGTCATATGCAAATGGACTACTTAAATTCGAATAATAGTGAACTCCATCTTCTCTAAACATACAAATTATATTAAACCAACATTCATTATGGAAATAAACTAGTGCTATCTCTTTTGTAACCCATGTTCTTCCATCACTTTCTGTCACAAGAGTTCTGTTGTTTGCTAAAATCAGAACTTGTTCATCCGCTTCTAATACAACATTCTTGTGCCAAATTCTATGAATAGATCCATCATGTTTATACGCTATAATTTTTACTACATCACCTTTTTTAGGCTTTTCTCCTCTGTACATAGTTCCTCCTTTCATACTCATTTTTAATATCTTTTTTTAATTATAACATATTTAATATATTTCATTCTACTGTAATAACTATTTTTTTATAAATTTCTCAAACTCATCAATATATGATTTTTTTAATAACAAAAAGCAACTTCAAAATTTTCTTAAACTCAATTTTGAAATTGCTTTTTGTATTTATATTCTATTCATAATCAATTACTCCAAGAGCAATCTTAGCATATCGTGACATTTTATCTTTTGTCCATGCTGGTTCCCAAACTATATTTACATCTACTTTTTCTATCTCATCAACACCTAACATTGCTGTCTCAACTTGCTCAATAATAATTGGAGCTAGAGGACAACCCATAGATGTTAAAGTCATATCGACGATAGCGTGTTTGTTGTCATCACTCATCTTAACATCATATACTAACCCTAGGTTCATTATATCAATACCAAGCTCTGGGTCTATTACATTTTCTAATGCTTCTATTACTCTATCTTTTAATGTTTCCATCTCTTACACCTCTTCCTTATTCTTAAAAAAATCATATTCTACTTCTTTTCCGTATTCTTCTTTTAATATTTTTCCTAATTCAGTAATTTCTGCTATTGCATCTTTATAATATGAACACATTTTTATTACTTCATTTGATTCAAATTCTCTATGAATTTCCGCTGTATAGTACTGGATATTATTTTTTTCGAATCATTTATATCACTAAAAGTAATCTTCGAAAATCCTGATAATAATTCGAAATTAAACACCCCTCCATAAAATACCAATGCGTCTTTATATATTAAAACTCTTAAATTTTTTTATTTATATATTTTGCATCTCGCACTAAAAATATCTACATCATATTCTGTCTCTGGATATTCAATGAATAATTCTTCATATTCCGCTTTAGATTTTTCTAATACCTTTTATTATGATCTAATTAACAATAATGTAGCCAAAACAATAGCAGCAGGAAATCCATAAATACCTAGGTAATATATAGTTCCAGGTACTTTTTATATAGACATTTTGAAATAAAAAGGTTTTTTTCTTGTAATTTACTTTTTGTAATTAGCTTCTGTCTTATCTAATCCAAGGTCTTTAATTACCTCTAGGATTCTAACTTTAGTCAAAGTACTATGTTCTGCAGCAGCATTGAATTTATCTAACAATTCAGGAGAAATATTAGTTTTTCCTTTGCTTCCTTTTTTTCTTCTATTACATCGATAATAGAATAAAGATTTTTTTATCTTTCAGATTTATAATCTTGCCTTCTGGAACATCACTACTTTGGATTAATTTCTTAATATCTTTTTTTGTGTAGCCTTTAATATTACAAAACCATTTTTCGTGTTGAACCATATAAAATTTTTTTCATCGTCAGCTAATTTTTTTCATCTACTATATCAAGTTTTTTTCGATTGCTTCTAATTTAATATAAGTAATTCCGGAATAATTCCCCGTGAATTGATCACCTTCATTATATAACGTTTCAGCAGACTTTGTATAGCTATTATATGAAGCTCTAGTAGCAATCAAACTAACAAAAAAATCAAGTTTATAGCAATGAATATTTTTTTAACCTTGTTCCTCTTAAATAACTCTTCTTCATAACTTCACTTCCTTTTTTTATTTATCCTTTTTACACACTAAAATATTTATAACATATTCTGTCTTTATATATTCAATGATAAGTTTTTTTCATATTAACCTCTAGATTTTTCTAATGTCTTTAATTATAGAAGTTATCAAAAAAATAATGTACCTAGAACAAAAAAATCGTAGTAAATCCATAAGTACCTATGTAATATAAATAACCAGGTACTGTTAGATATACGTTAGAAACAAAAGATTTTTTTCTTGTAATTTTTTTATAGTAAGCTTCTGTTTTTATTTGAGTCCTCTTCTTTTAATACATCTGAAACCCTACTCTTAATCAAAGAACTATGTTTTTGCTGCATCATTGAATTTATCTAATAATTCAAAAGAAATATGAACTCTATCTCTACTTCTTCCTTTTTCTCTTTTTTACATCAACACGAGAATAAATATTCTTATCTTTTTACATTTATTATTTTTCCCTCTGGTACATCACTACTATGAATTAGTTTCTTAATATCATCTTGTGTAGCTTTTTAATATTACAAAACCATTTTCATGTTCAACCATATAAAATTTTTTTCGTCTTCGTCTAGGTCTTTATCAACTATATCTAGTTCCTCAAGAGCTTCTAATTTTTACATATGTGATACCTATACTTTCACCTTCAAATTGATCGCCCTTTTTTCATACGACCTTTCAGGAGATTGTATAGTGTTATTATATGTTGATCCAACAGCTATAATACTGACAAAAATAAACATTATAGCAAAAACTAATTTTTAACCTTATACCTCTTGGTTTCCTCTTCTTCATAACTTTCCTTTTTCGTCCTTAATTATTTAGATTTTTCTATAATTATCCTTTTTTTGTTTTTCTTTATAAATTTTTTTGAAATACCCTCTATTCGCTATTTTTTTCAGGTATTCTCTTAACGTTTTTAATGTTTTTTTATATTTTTTTATCAAAAAAATTATATCTTACTGTTTTTCCCGAAAGTTTCTTTTTAATGTTTTTTTCCTAGTTCGTCAATATCTTCTCTTAAATTTTTTTATAGTTCGAACAGACTTTTTACTTTTTTTCGTCTGTTTTAAAAATTATTATGGAAATATGCTATATAGCTTATACCTCTACCTTTTCAATTTCCCTATCAAAAAGTTACCTTTGAAAAAAACCTGATAATAATTGGAAATTAAACCCTCTATCATATAATATTAATGCATCTTTGTATATTAGGACCTTCAATTTTTTTATTTATATATTTTTGCTTCTCTTACTAAAATATCTAAATCTCGTTCCGCCTCCGGATATTCAATAAATAATTCTTCATATTCAGCTTTATTTTTTTCTAATATTTTTTTATTACAGATTTAATTAAGAAAAAAACGGAATAAGAAGAAATACTACTTCAGCTCCATAAGCTCCAATATAATACCCTATACCAGGTACTGCTAAATAATAGTTGGAAAGAAATGGTTTTTTCTTGTAATTTACTTGAATAATCATCTGACATACTCCCTCTAAATATTAAACTGTGCTCAGCAGCATTTTTCAAATTTTTTTCTTTTTAATTCTGGAGAGATATTTAATTTTTTTCCCACTTACTTTTCTCTTTCAAATATAGCATTAACACGAGAGTAAATATTTTTTTATCCTTTAAATCTATTATTTTTTTCATTTGGTATATCATTACTTTGTATTAATTTCTTAACATCATCCTTAGAAGCTTTTTAACATTACAAATCCATGTTCATGCTGAAGCATATAGAATTTTTTTATTATCCTTTAAGCTATCATCTGTAATATCTAATTCTTCAAGGGCCTCTACCTTAATAAAAGTATACCAACTAACTTTTTGGGAATTGTTTTTCCTTCTTTATACTGAACTTCTGCCGATCTTATATGATTTTTTTATAGTCCTATGGTTGCTGCGATACTAAACAAAAACAAACAATATTGCAAAGAATATTTTTTTAACCTTGTTCCTCTTAAATAACTCTTCTTCATAACTTTCCTTTTTCGTCCTTAATTATTTAGATTTTTGTATAATTATACTTTTTTTGTTTTTCTTTATAAATTTTTCGAAATACCCTATATTAGCTATTTTTCAGATATTCTCTTAACGTTCTAATGTTATTATATTTTTTTATCAAAAATTATATCTTACTGTTTTTTTCCGAAAGTTTCTTTTTAATGTTTTTTCCTAATTCGTCAATATCTTCTCTTGAATTTTTTTATAGTTCGAACAGACTTTTTACTTTTTTTCATCTGTTTCAAAAATTATTGTGGAAGTGTGCTATATAGCTTACAACTCTACCTTTTTCGAATTTCTCTACCAAAAGTTACCTTTGAAAAACCTGATAATAATTGGAAATTAAACCCTTTGCCATATAATATTAATGCATCTTTGTATATTAGGACCTTCAATTTTTTTATTTATATATTTTTGCTTCTCGTACTAAAATATCTAAATCTCGTTCTGTCTCCGGATATTTAATGAATAATTCTTCATATTCAGCTTTATTCTTTCTAATATTCTTTATTACAGATTTAACTGAGAAAAAAATGTAATAATAAAATTACTACTTCCACTACATAAGTCATAATATAATATCCTTTACCAGGCACTGTTAAATAAAACTGTGAAGTAAATGGTTTTTTTCTCGTAATTTACTTGAAGAACCATCTACACTTTTCTTTATTACAATTTCATTAACTATATCTGAAACTCTTGCTCTAATTAGTGAACTATGCTCTACAGCATTTTTTTAAATTTTTTCTTTTTAATTCTGGAGAAATATTCTTCCTCCCTTGCTTCCTCTTTCAAAGATGGCATCAACAGGAGAATAAATATCTTTATCCTTTAAATCTATTAATTTTTTTATTTGGTATATCATTACTTTGTATTAATTTCTTAACATCTTCCTTAGAAGCTTTTAACATTACAAAACCATGTTCATGCTGGAGCATATAGAATTTTTGATTATCTTTTAAGCTATCATCTGTAATATCTAACTCTTCAAGGGCTTCTACCTTAATAAAAGTATAACCACTAGATTTTTGGAATTGTTTTCCCTCTTTATACTGCACTTCTGCTGATTTTGTTCTATCATCATAAAGGCTTTGGATCCCCCCGATACTCATCAGAACGAACAATATTGCAAAGAATAGTTTTAACCATGTTCCTCTTAAATAACTTTTCCTCATAACTTTCCTTCACGTCCTTACTTATTTGGATTTTCTATAATTACAGCTCCCTGTTCTGTTCCTTTAATGCATAGTTTGCACATATTTAAAAATAAACCATGCTCTACTACTCCAACTATGCTTTCTAGTTTTTCTTTTACAGCTTTAATATCAAATCCGTAACCTAAGTGTAAATCTACAATGTAATTATTGTTGTCTGTTATAAGAGTAGCTCCATCTTTTAATCTTAACACTGGTTTTAAGCACGCTTCTTCCATTTTTCTTATAGTATGACTATATCCAAATGGTAAGATCTCTACAGGTAGGTTGAAATTCCCAAGTTTTTCTACATCTTTACTTTCGTCATAGATCCAGATTACTTCACGAGCAATATCAGCAACTATTTTTTCTCTAAATAATGCTGCTCCTCCACCTTTTATCGCATTAAAATCCTTATCGATTTCATCTACTCCATCAACAGCAAGATCAATATGATCAATCTCTTCTAGTTCTTTGATTGAAAGACCCAAACTTTTAGCTAGTTCAACCGTTTGAATCGATGTCGATACCATTTCAACATTCAATCCTTCTTTTACTCTGTCAGCTAGTGCATGAACAAAATAGAATACAGTTGAACCCGTCCCTAAACCAACGATCATACCATCTTTTACATAATCTACAGCTTTTTTACCAACAACTTCTTTTAAATTCATTTCGGTTCCCCCCTTTATGTATATGTTACTTTTAAATTATTTATATTCTACTAATAGATATTTTTTCTTACCACGTCTAAGTACTGTAAATCCATCTTCTAGTCTGTCTTTACCTTCTACAACATATTCTAAATCTGTAACTTTATCACCATTCACATAAACAGCACCATTGTTCACATCTTCACGAGCTTGACGTTTTGATTGAACTAGATTGCTTTCAACTAAGAAGTCTACGATATTGTATTCTTTTTTCTCTAATTCAGATTTTGGCATTCCCTTAACAGCTGCTTTTAATTCATCGTGAGTTAGTTCTTTAATGTTTCCTGAGAATAATGCTTTTGTAATGTTTAATGCACTTTCTAATGCTTTTTCACCGTGAACAATTTTCACCATTTCTTCAGCTAGTGCTTTTTGAGCAAGACGTAGGTGTGGTTCTTTTTCTGAACTTTCTCTTAATGCTTCAATTTGGTCTTTTTCTAAGAATGTGAATTTTTTAAGCGCAGGCACTACTTCTGTATCCGCAGTGTTAAACCAGAATTGATAGAATTCATATGGTGTTGTTTGTTCTGGATCTAACCATACTGCTCCACCGGTAGATTTACCAAATTTAGTTCCATCAGATTTAAGCATCAATGGAATAGTAAATCCATATGCTTCAACATCTCCACGAAGTTTTCTCATTATTTCTAGACCAGTAGTAATATTACCCCATTGGTCAGAACCACCAATTTGTAATTTTACATTGTGGTGTTCATTTAAGTAAGCATAGTCAATCCCTTGTAGTATAGTATAACTGAATTCTGTAAATGATAATCCATTATCTAGACGGCTTGAAATTGAATCTTTCGCTAATAGGTAATTGATGTTTACTAATTTTCCGTAATCACGTAAAAATTCAATCATAGATAGTTTCCCTAACCAGTCAAGGTTATTTACGAATTCGATATTGTCATCTCCACGGAAAATATTACGAAGTTGTGCTTCAAGACGACGAGCGTTATCTTCGATTACTTCAAGGCTTTGTAATTGACGTTCTTCACTTCTTCCTGATGGGTCTCCGATAATACCAGTTCCTCCACCTACTAAAATAACAGGTTTATGTCCATGTTGTTGAAATCTTTTTAATGTTAAAAATGGAAGTAAGTGACCAATGTGTAATGAGTTTCCTGTTGGATCTGTACCACAGTATATCGATACACTTTCTTTCTCTAATAATTCTTTAATTCCTTCTTCATCAGTTTGTTGGTAAACTAAGTCTCTATATTTTTAAATCTTCTAATAATTTACTCATTAAAAATGCCTCCATATCAATTTTTTTATACACTTAATTCAATTATATCATATTTTTTTATTTTTTTCTTTTTATCTTTTTCTTATATTTTTGAATATAAAATCTATTATTCACTTGCATATAATTTAGTCTTTCATATGAAAAATATGGTATAATGTAGCTAATAGTATGCAATCTAAGGAGATTACAATGAAATTTAAGAAGATATTAACTTCTATGACGCAAGCCATACTTCTTTCTATTGGATTACTAATTAGTTTAGGTGCGGGGCTTGCTATTGGATATGTGGGTGGCTTAGTTAAAGATCAACCTGTCTTAACCCAAAAAGAAATGAAAGAACAAATAAATAACATTAGTAAGAACAGTGAAGTTTATTTCGGAAGTGGTGAAAAATTAGGTACCATCAACTCCGAATTAATTAGAAAAACTGTTACTTACGAAGATTTAGGAGATAATGTCAAAAATGCAATAATTGCAAGTGAAGACTCTAACTTCTACTCTAATAGCGGAATTAATATTTTTGCTATACTAAGGGCTACACATAGTGAAGCTACAGGAGCTAGAACATCTGGAGGAAGTACAATTACTCAGCAATTAGTAAAAAATCAGCTTCTTGATAATTCTAGATCATATGAAAGAAAAGCGAAAGAAATACTACTAGCACTACGTGTAGATAGTCACTTCTCAAAAAATGAAATACTTGAGAATTATCTAAACGTTGCTCCATTTGGGAAAAACAGTTTAGGACAAAATATCAGTGGTATAGAAACTGCAGCACAAGGTGTTTTCGGTGTTCATTCTAAAGATTTAAATGTAGCACAAGCAGCATATTTAATCGGATTTGTTCAATCACCATATAAATACACACCTTTTGATGCAGCCGGAAATGTTCGCCCAGATGAAGAACTTCAAGCTGGATTAGATAGACAAAAGTATGTACTTGAAAGAATGGTGGCTAATGACTTTATCACAAAAGAGCAAATGGAAGAAGCTAAGAAATTCGACATTAAAGGTGCATTCACTAAACAAACATATTCTGAATACACTGACTATCCATATATTCGTGATGAAGTAACTAGTTCAGTTGCAGAAATTTTGGCTGAACAAATAGCAACAAGAAATAACAAACAAGAAGAATTCAAGACTAACTCGGATTACAGAAATGAGCTAATCGAAAAAAGTCGAATTAAATTTATTACTGGAGGATATAAAGTAAAAACAACACTTGATAAGAAACTTTATGACACTCTTCAAGAAACGAAAAAACAATTCGCTTCTTATCCAACATATTCTCAAGGAGGAGTTGTTTATCCATTAGAAATTGGTGCCTCAGTAATAGAAAATAACAGTGGTAAGATTTTAGCTTTTATCGGTGGTATGGATTATAACAAACAACAACTTAACCATGCTACAAGAACAAGACGTTCTCCAGGTTCAACAATAAAACCATTATTAGTTTATGGACCTGCAATAGATAAAGGTTATATTACACCTAATTCTACTCTTCTAGATAAACGATTTAATTACAATGGTTGGCATCCTGAAAACTATGATAGGACTGAACATGGTTATCTTCCAGCAAGACAAGCATTAGCAAGATCTCTTAACTTAGCAACAATAAGATTGTATTCTGCCTTCCAAAAAGAAGAACCTGTAAAGAATTACTTAGAGAAAATGGGCATTGGTAGCCTTACAGCGAGTGATAAAGAAAATCTAGCTACAGCAATAGGTGGTATGACATATGGCCTTTCTGTAACTGAAAATACTAGTGCGTTTTCTACTTTTGGAAATAAGGGTGAGCATAAAAAAGCACATATTATTGAAGAAATAGCAAATAATGATGGTGAAATTATTTATAGATCGGATTTTGCCCCTGTAAAAGTCTTTGAAGAATCGACAAGTTATCTCATGGTTGATATGCTTGGAGATGTTATTAATAAGAGTTATGGTACATCAAGAGATATGCCTAGTCAACTTAAGTTTAATTCAAAAAACCTATTTGTAAAAACAGGTACATCTGAAGATTATAAAGATCTTTGGGTTGTTGGTGGTACTACTAAAATTACTGTTGGGCTATGGAATGGTTATGATACACCTTCAAAAGTAGCTGGGTACGAATATGCTCAGAAAAGTTGGATTGCTGTCATGAATGCTATATACACATTAGATAAAAATATTATTTCCCCTGATACAGCATTCACCCGACCTAGCTCTGTTACAGATTCTAGCATTAATCCTTATAATAATGCTAAAGGTGGAACAAAAGATCTTATCCCTGCTGGATTTAAAGAATTATCTAAAGAAAAAACATTAGCTAAATTAGGTTCTAATATAGATAAGAGCGTTTCATTCGGAGATCCATCAAAAGTCATCGCTAAGAAACAAGAAGCTAAAAAAGAGGAGAAAAAAGAAGATAAAGAGAAAAAAGAAACAAATAGTAGCTCAACTACAGTTACTCCTACTGCTCCTACTTCCCCTCCTCCTATATTGAAACCAGTTGCTCCCGGTGAAAATTCAGATTAAATTAAAAAGTCAACATGAATGGCATTTTCATGTTGACTTTTTTATATTATTTTAACTTTTACAATTCGTCATACAAAGCTGGTAAATCATGTGCCTTTGCAATATCTCCCCAATTTCCTACATCAGCTAAACCATTTGCATGGGTTACAGTATAAATTACCTTAGTTAATGTATAAAACTCCTGTAGCGGTTTTTAATAAATTCTTAAGATTCAATTTGTTTACGTCACATATTACTTTTTCATACAGTGTTGTAGCTTTTTTTACTTTCATCACAATTTATTACATCATCTGGTATGATGCCGGCATGCGCCAAATACAACAAGTAATTATACACTGCCTTAAATGTTCTATATGAATCTGCAATTCCTACATTATTTTTTCTGTTTTAGTCACTTTTTTTATACGAAAAAAATTACTAATTTGATGCTGAATTGGTATTTTAATTTTTCTCCACAAGTAATGCTACAAATTCATCTGTAACCTGTTTTTTTGATTTTTCCACAATATTATTTGGTGTGATATTTTTTTCAATCAATCTATTATAAAAAAATCCCCAAAGATTTTATCTAATTCATAAGTATCTTCTTCTGTTAAAAAAATTCTTCTGGTTCTACAAAAGTTCTTTATTATTGCGGGAAATTCAATAGTTTTTTTCCTACATTAAACGTACCTACCGTCATATTTAACGATTGTATAAAATCATTTTTCCTTACAAAAATTATAAATATGATGAGCATTTTTGCATAATAATTAGAAGTAAATTCTTGAAGCTTATTAGTCTCCTCTAAATCTTTTTTTAAAAAAATACTCTTCTAATTTTTTTATTAAATTTTTTTATCGTATTTTTCTTAGTTGTTTTTAACTGCGGTAATGCTGTATTAAATGTATAAACTCTCTGATATATTTTTTTCAACAATTCAACAGTAATAGCCAAATGACCACCAAGGGAATGCCCTGCTGCAACTTTATAACACGTATCAAAGTTTGCAATTTTTCTTTTTAAAAATTTATTAAAGTGACAGGCTGAATCAATCTGACTAGTATTTTTCACCAGAAACAATTCCTGTATAATTATAAAACCAATCGCTAATATCTTCACTCTCACTACCTCTATAAATAACTAAAAGCTCATTAAGCTCTGGAATGTAAATTGCTGTAGCTTGAAATCCATTTTTCGTAATTTTTGGAATTGATAAGCCACTATTATATACTTCGATATTCTCAAAAACTTCTCCGGTAACATCTTTTTATAATTCTTTTTTTATTTTTATATTCTACTGTACTCTGTTTCTTGTTTCCTTTAATTAAATACTCATACTCTCTTAATTTTTGCTACAAGTAATGGATTATGGAAAAAAATCTTAACATAGTAAAATCACCTCTTTTATAAAAAAATAATTATAACATATTTTTATAGAGAATATAAAAAAATTCTATATCTTCCCACATAATGAGAAAATATAGAATTCTATTTTTATTATACGTTGAATCTAAACAACATGATGTCGCCGTCTTTTACTTCATATTCTTTACCTTCTAGACGTACACGACCTGCTTCTTTAGCTTTTGGCATACTTCCGTATTCAACTAAGTCATCATAACTTACAGTTTCAGCACGGATAAATCCACGTTCGAAGTCTGAGTGGATAATTCCAGCACATTCAGGAGCTAACATACCTTTTTTGAATGTCCATGCACGTACTTCTTGTACACCTGCTGTAAAGTATGTTGCTAATCCTAATAAGCTGTAACTTGCTTTGATTAATTTATCTAATCCACTTTCATCGATTCCTAGTTCTTCTAAGAACATTGCTTTTTCTTCGTCTTCTAACGAAGCCATTTCTTCTTCAATTTTCGCACAAACTACGATTACTTGGCTTCCTTCACTTGCAGCAAATTCACGCACACTTGCCACGTGTTTGTTAGCATCAACGTCTAGTAAATCATCTTCACTCACGTTAGCAACATAAAGCATAGGTTTCATTGTTAATAAATGTAATCCTTTGGCGATTTTTTGTTCTTCTTTATCTAATTCTAGAAGTCTCGCTGGTTTTTCTTCTTTAAGAATATCACGTACTTTAGAAAGTACAGCAAATTCTGCAACTGCATCTTTATCTTTTTGTTTAGCTTGTTTTTCAACACGTCCAATACGTTTTTCAACACTTTCTAAGTCAGCTAAGATTAACTCTAAGTTAATAACTTCGATATCATATAATGGATCTACTCCACCTGCTACGTGTGTAATATTTTCATCTTCGAAACATCTAACAACTTGACAAATTGCATCTACTTCACGAATATGACTTAAGAATTTGTTCCCTAGTCCTTCACCTTTAGATGCTCCTTTTACGATACCAGCAATATCAGTAAACTCGAATGATGTTGGTACTGTTTTTTTAGGTTCTACTAATTCTGTTAATTTATTTAATCTGTGGTCTGGTACTTCTACAATCCCTACGTTTGGATCAATTGTTGCGAAAGGATAGTTCGCAGCTAATGCTCCTGCTTTTGTAATTGCGTTAAAAAGTGTACTCTTTCCTACGTTTGGTAATCCTACTATTCCGGCTGTTAATGCCATAGTATTAATCACTCCTTTTTCTTCATTAATTTCTTATATTACTTAGGCCTTGCCTACTCAACTTAACTATTATAACATAAAACGCAAAACTTATCATTTATTATTATGCTATTTAAAAATATTTTTGTTAATAATCATTAATCTTATTCATTAGTATACTGAAAGATACTAACTATTATAAAAGTACGTACTTTATAAAATATATTTTAGTATGTAAAATATATTAAAAAGAGATAAAGTTCTACGAAAAAAAAATTTTTTTTAAAAAGGATGGTAATTAACTATGAAAAAATATAATTCAAATATTAAACTTGGAACTGCAACACTTAATGTTGTAAACTTTGAAAGACAACTTAAATTCTACACAGAAGCTATGGGAATGACTATAATTTCTAAAAATGAAACTGAAGCTACTTTAGGTACTTCTGATAATACTCCGCTTCTTCACATGAAAAAAGTCGATGGCCCACTAATTCGTTCTTATGGACTATATCACATAGCATACCTAGTTCCAGATGAACAAAGTCTAGCTAATATCTTACGTCACTTTATAGATTCTAATATACCTTTAGATGGTGGTTCAGATCATGGATACAGTAATGCACTATATTTAAACGATATTGAAGGAAATGGAATAGAAGTATATTATGATAAAGATGAAAGTGCTTGGGATAAAAAAGAAGATGGGAGAATCATAGGAGTAACAGAACCTATTGATGCTGCTCACCTACTTGATATTTCTGAAACTGTGGTACCTTATACTTTACCAGTAGGAACAATTATTGGACATATTCATCTAAGTGTTCAAAACTCTACCGTTTCTTCTAACTTTTATCAAGAAGTACTAGGATTTAGTGATAAATTCACCGTGGCTAGTGCAAGTTGGATTGCTTATGGTAATTACCACCATCATCTAGCTGTTAATCATTGGGGAGGTCCTAATCTAAGTCTTAGACAAAAAGGAACTCCAGGTTTGGATTATTTTGAAATTCTATTTATTGATGATGTTGCTTACAATAAAGTTGTAGAAAATATCAAAGCTAACAATACTAAAATCGCCTCTGAAAATGATGATAAGATTATTATAACTGATCCTAATGGTATTGAAATTCATCTAATAAAAGAAGTATAATATTTAAAAATCTTTATGTGGGTGACTCATCAAAATCGATTTCTTTGAAATCACAATTTTCGAGTCACTCACTTTTAGTTTTTTTATTCGCTTATTTCCCTAGCTTTATGATATAATAAGAATATTATTTTTATCAGAAGGAGGAACTATGCAAGATTTTTATAGCACAATTTGGTAGCTTTGCACCTATAGTATTTTTTTAATACTAGCATCTGTATTACCAATATTTTTTTATTTCCACCAGGGATATTCTCTGCAATTGGTGGTTATTTATTTGGTTTTTACTCATGGTTTTTATCCTTTCGATAATTTCATCGATAATCTATACTAGTGTGATGTTTCTTATCTCAAGATACTTCGCAAGTGACTACGTTGAAAAAAATACTTAGCTAAAAAAACTATCGAAAAAAACAATATGATACAATTTTTCGGTATAAGTGAAAAATAAACTAACAATGTTTCTAATAATCTATAGATTAATCCCAGTTCTTCCAAACAGCGTTATCTGTTACTCATATGGTTTGACTAGAATATCTTTTAAAAAATATTTCATCGGTAACATTATAGGGTTGATTCCTGGAAAAATGATTTGGTTACATTTTGGTACTACTCTAAATAATGTTGGAAGTATGGACTTTTTATATGGAATAATTATTGTTTTTAGCTTTTTGGTTTCATTAGTTCTAAAGTAGCAAAAACGATTTAATAAATAATATCAATAAAAAGCTAGTGTTTCTTTATAAAGATTCACTAGCTTTTTTTGTATTATGAGTGTTTTTTTCTACTATTTTTTTGATTTTTTTGTTAAACTCACGTCTTGGCATCATAATATTGTTATCACACTTCAGACATTTTATCTTTATATCTGCCCCCATACGTGTAATTTGCCATCTATTAGTGCCACAAGGGTGTTGTTTTTTCATTTCAACTATATCATTTAATTCGTATTCCACAATCCAACCTCCTATTTTTCTTCATTCGATGTTAATGAAGATTCAAACTCTCTATAAAAATCACGTCTTAACATTGTTTCCACATCTTGTTTTTTTCCAACTTTTGCTTTTCCAATAACATGAATTGTAACAACGTTGTCAGCAATTTTTTCTATATAATCGATATGTAATTTATCGTTCTTATATAATAAATCATGATATTCTTTTTTATTATTAGCATTATTAATTACTTTGTTTACTCGGTCTTCTATCTCTTCAATTGACTCAGCAATTTTTATCGGTAACTCTACTAAAGCTAAGTTATACATCAATGAGTAATTTACAACTTGATTAATAGTTCCATTCGGAATAAAGTAAACTTCACCATTTTTTGAACGGATCTTAGTAGAACGTAAACCAAGTGACATTACATAACCACCTGCAATAAAAGCTGCTTGGTTGTATATTTTCACATTATCTCCTACATCAAATTGTCCTTCAAGAATAATGAAAAATCCAGATATAATATCTTTAACTAAGCTCTGTGCACCAAAACCAATAGCTACCGATGCTATACCTGCACTGGCAACAATACTCGTAGTATTAACTCCTAGGATTGACAATACTTGGAAAAATGCAATAAAGTATATTGTATAACGAACTGCACTTCTTACAAGTTTATGTAAAGTTTCTGATCGTTTCTCATTAAACTTTATATTAAATTTTTTTATTAGCATTATCACTAGTTGTCATTATATAATCAATAATTCTATTAGATATACGTACTAAAATTGATGCAATAATAAAAATTACAATTATAAGTAATATTTTTTCTAAAACTGTGATTAGTAAGTCAGTGTTGCTTACTGATGTTTTTATCTTTTCAATAAAATTCATAATTATTCATCCTTAAATAATGAAATAATACGTTCAAATTCATCATTATCTTTGAACTCAATTTCTATCTTACCTTTTTTTATTACGACCTTGTTTAATCGTTACAGAAGTTCCTAAGCGTTTTTTAAGAATATTCTCTTGCTCCTCAATAAAAATATCCTTAACCTTTACTTTCTTAACTTCTTTTGGTTTTAATAACTTAGCTACATATTCTTCTAGCTCACGAACTGACATTTTTCTATCAATTACTAAAACACAAACTTCTTCCATAGCTTTTTTTGTTTTTAATGAAAGTAAAGTTCTTGCGTGAGCTGCACTTATTAGCCCTTGCTCAAGCTTATTTTTTATTTCTGTAGGTAATTTTAATAGTCGTAAGCTATTTGCGATATACGGTCTACTTTTACCAAGTTTCTTAGCCAATTCTTCTTGGGTTAATGACATTTTATCCATCAGATTTTTATAACTTTCTGATTCTTCTAAAGCTGATAAATCTTCACGTTGCAAGTTCTCTAGAACCGCAAAAATCATCATTTCTTCATCTGTCATTTCTTTAATAATAGCTGGAATTTCTTTCTTACCTAGCAGTTCAAAAGCTCTATAACGGCGCTCCCCTGCTATAATATAATAACCTTTTACAGCTTTTTTTACAATAATAGGTTGTAATAATCCATTTTTTTCAATTGATTCTTTTAATTCATTTAACTTCTCTTCATTAAAATAAGTACGTGGTTGATATGGATTTTTCTTAATCTCTTCTAATGAGATTTCTACTATTTTATCGCTATCAGTAGTTAACTCTACATTTTCAGTAGCAAAAATTGCATCAAGACCACGACCTAATCCCTTACCTAATTTCTTAGCCACGCTCAATCACCTCTTTAGCTAATGATAAATATTGTTTTGCACCATTAGAATTTTTAGCATATTCTATAATTGGTTCACCAAAACTTGGCGCTTCACTTAAACGTACAGTTCTTGAAATAACTGTGTTAAATGCTTTGTCTTTAAAGTGTTCTCTAACTTGCTCTGCTACCTGATTAGATATATTAGTTCTACTATCAGTCATAGTAAGTAATACTCCGAAAATATCTAATTTAGAGTTCAAGTGCTTTCTAACTATATTAAATGTATTCATAAGCTGACTAAGACCCTCTAGAGCGTAATATTCAGTCTGCACTGGAATAATAACTCCGTTAGCTGCAGTTAAAGAATTTAACGTAATTAGACCTAAAGACGGTGGACAATCGATTACCACATAGTCATACTCACCTTTAATTTCTGAGATTGCATTTTTCATACGTTGTTCACGACTAATCGCTGAAACTAGTTCAACTTCTGCACCTGCTAATGCTATGCTAGATGGAACAATATCTAAGTTCTCATAAGCTGTTTTTTGAATAACATCATTAATATTAACTTCATCAACAAGTATGTTATAAATTGATTGTTCTATCGCTGCTTTATCTACACCTACACCGCTTGTAGCATTAGCCTGTGGATCAGTATCTATTAACAATACTTTTTTCTTTAAATGTGCTAGAGACGCAGCTAAATTTATTGAAGTAGTTGTTTTACCAACTCCACCTTTTTGATTACATATCGCTAAAATTTTCATCTTTTACCTCTTTATTTACATATCTTGGTATGGTAACTTTAATAACCACACTATCCATATTTTCTTCTTCTTCTTTGTTAAGACTAATATTATACTTTTTCTTCTAATTTTGCTATTTCCTTTTGTAAGTTTTGCTATAACTTTCTGACCATCATAATTAACAGCAGTATTAAAAACTTTTAATATCTTTTTTTAATCTTCAAATAAGTATCAATTTTTTTCTTCTGTTTGAGAAACATTTAGATTTTTGTGATAAAATCTGAATTAATAATTTCTCTTGAGCAGAAGCATCTAATTTAACCATAGCTCTACCATGTCGCTCAGTAATTTTTTTAGTATTAATAGCATCAATTACTTTATCACTTAATTTTAATAAACGTAACTTATTAGCTACAGTTGCCTGTGTTTTACCTAAAGATTTTGCTAGTTCATCTTGAGTTAGTTTATTTATACTTAGAAGCTCTTGATATGCATGTGCTTCTTCTATAGGCGTTAACTCTTCTCTTTGAATATTTTCAATTAAAGCCAAAGTTGCCATCTGTTCTTCAGTTAATTCTTTTACAATCGCCTTTGTTGTTGGATACTGCAAATACTTAATAGCTCTTAATCTTCTTTCACCAGCTATAAGTTCATAAAATCCATTCCCTATATCACGCACTGTAATAGATTGAAGTAATCCATTTTGTTTAATAGACTCAGCTAATTCCTTTATTTTCTCTTCTGTAAATTCTCTTCTAGGTTGATATTTATTAGGTACAATCTTTTCTACTAAGATTTCTCTAAGAACATCATCATCAGAAATACCGACTTTTTCTGCTCTTTGTGTTAAATCATACAGTTTACTAAATGGTTTTTACACTTTCACTCATATTTTACCTCCTATTATACTCTTCTACAATTATACAATAACATAATTAATATATTTTGTCAAAAATATTTCCCAAAGAATACAACTCAATAACCTATTTATTTTGGCTCTTTCAAAGAATATTTCCTAACAATCTATACTAAAAACAACTACTTTACATAAAAAAAAAGTATAATCATAAATGATTATACTTAGTACAGGGACGGCAGGAATCGAACCCACACCAAAGGTTTTGGAGACCTTTGTTCTACCGTTAAACTACGTCCCTAAGAATGGTGGGAAGAAGTGGATTCGAACCACTGAACCCTAAGGAGCGGATTTACAGTCCGCCGCGTTTAGCCTCTTCGCTATCTTCCCAAAAATATAAAAAAATGCCGGCCAGAGGACTTGAACCCCCGACCTACTGATTACAAGTCAGTTGCTCTACCAACTGAGCTAGGCCGGCAACATGGTGCCTCGAGACAGAGTCGAACTGCCGACACATGGAGCTTCAATCCATTGCTCTACCAACTGAGCTATCGAGGCAATATTTAATTTTTACATAAAAAAATGGCGGTCCCGACGGGAATCGAACCCGCGATCTCCTGCGTGACAGGCAGGCGTGATAACCGCTACACCACGGGACCTAATTATTAAAAATTGCGGGAGATGGATTTGAACCATCGACCTTTGGGTTATGAGCCCAACGAGCTGCCAGACTGCTCCATCCCGCGATAATAAAAAAATGGAGGAGGAAAGGAGTTCGAACCCCTGCGAGCTTTTACACTCCTGTCGGTTTTCAAGACCGATCCCTTCAGCCGGACTTGGGTATTCCTCCTTGATAAATGGTGGACTCTGCAGGACTCGAACCTGCGACCGATCGGTTATGAGCCGATAGCTCTAACCAACTGAGCTAAGAGTCCGTGTTCCTAGAGAATTCACTAACAATTATTGGTGGCGGCAGAGGGGATCGAACCCCCGACCTTACGGGTATGAACCGTACGCTCTAGCCAGCTGAGCTACGCCGCCAATAAAGGCTAAATTCATTATTTAAAATGGTGGAGCCTAGCGGGATCGAACCGCTGACCTCCTGCGTGCAAAGCAGGCGCTCTCCCAGCTGAGCTAAGGCCCCTTTTTAATAATGCTAATATTTACAATGGTCGGGAAGACAGGATTCGAACCTGCGACCCCTTGGTCCCAAACCAAGTGCTCTACCAAGCTGAGCTACTTCCCGTGATTTTAAATGGCGCGCCCAAGAGGAGTCGAACCCCTAACCTTTTGATCCGTAGTCAAACGCTCTATCCAATTGAGCTATGGGCGCTAATATAATG